>Ga0182006_1000007_pt1 | contig 452190 bp, 418 predicted proteins | sample Sormic07211104_1_FD_123022 | JGI IMG/M metagenome (GOLD analysis project Ga0182006, IMG submission 123022) | Rhizosphere microbial communities from Sorghum bicolor, Mead, Nebraska, USA - 072115-104_1 MetaG | ecosystem: Host-associated > Plants > Roots > Rhizosphere | place: USA: Nebraska...
GAATTTCTTCGACAGAACCGTTGCGATTGCAGCGGTCAGCGTGGTTTTACCGTGGTCGACGTGGCCGATGGTGCCGACGTTGACGTGCGGCTTGGTCCGTTCGAATTTACCTTTTGCCATTTTGAACTCCTAATGATTTGATTAGATTGCTCAGGCACACGCCCGACGGTCTGGTTTGAATTGCTTCTGTGCTGCCTGCTGCGAATTCTGGTGCCCTTGACGTGGATCGAACACGTGGCCTCTCCCTTACCAAGGGAGTGCTCTACCACTGAGCTACAAGGGCTGTAATTTGTTGCATGCGATGCATCAAGCATCTGAACGGAAACTGGAGCGGGTGAAGGGAATCGAACCCTCGTCGTAAGCTTGGAAGGCTTCTGCTCTACCATTGAGCTACACCCGCGAGGTATCGTTCACTTTATCTTCACTTGCTTTTTGCTACTACCCAGTTTTCCTTGCAAAAACTTGGTGGAGGGGGCTGGATTCGAACCAGCGTACTCATAGAGAACAGATTTACAGTCTGTCGCCTTTAACCACTCGGCCACCCCTCCGCGGGAACCGCAGAGTATGAAGCATCTACTCACAACTGTCAACCTTATTTACTGATGCCTGACTGCTGCATTTGCGTATAAAGAAGAAGTTGGCTGCTTCGGGGCGTGATTATAAGCTCCCGATTTGAGAAAGTGCAAGGGTTGGCGCGAAAAAGTCAGCTTTTTTCGCATTTTTTTTATCGTCCCTGCCGGCAAGCCGCATTTTCCCGTCATTCGCCCCGCATTTTCCCCTTTTACCTTGCGTCAGGCGGATGCATCCAGGAGTTGCCCAGGGGCTTATATTTACGCAACAGCTGCTGATGCAAGCCCGACAGCACGGGCAATTTGGGGTTGCGCGGGTCCAGGCGGCGCACGCCGGCAATAAAGCTCAGCGCCTGCTGCCCCATGCGTTCATCCCAGCCCTCGTGCTCCAGGCATTTCAGCACGGCCACGGCCGCATTGAAGACCACTTGCGGATTGTCGGGCAGGCGCGTGACGGCTTCGCCCATCAGATCGACGGCGCCGCGGAAATCGCCCTCGCCCGCCTTCGCCGCGCCGGCCGCCACCATGTCGGCCACTTCCTGGCGGCTTTGCCGGGCCAATGCCTTGGCCAGCTCCTCGCGCCCCGCCTGTTCGAACACGGCCATGGCGCGCGTCATGGCCGCGCTGTCGGGCGCATTGCGCATGACTTCGCGCATCACTTCGGCCGCGCCATCCTCGCGCCCATGCGCCAGGCAGTGGCGCGCCAGTTCCGTTTTCAGCGTATTCGAGCTGCCCACGCTGTGGCGGTTGGCGGCCAGGGCCGCGTCGAGCGATTGCTGCAGGCGTTCCTCGTTGCCCGTATGCGCATGCAGCATGGCGCTGCACAGGGCGCTGCACAGTTCCGCGTTCTTTTGCCCGCCCATCGACTTGTCGAGGTCGCGGATCACGGCGCCCGCCTGCAGCGGGTCGCCCTTGCGCACCAGGGTCTGCACCAGGCGCACATGGTCTTCCGGATCGCGGAATTCCGAATATTTGGCCTTGCTGACCACCAATTTGAGGGATTTTTCCGCCATGTCGATATCATCGGCCGCCAGGGCCGCCTCGCCCAGGCGGCGCAAGCGGCGCACGGCGTGCGGCGACAGGGCCACCGCTTCGCTCAGGGCCGCCTGCGCCAGTTCCGGCTTGCCTTGCGCCAGATGCGTGCGCGCCAGCCAGTCATAGGCGTCGAGGAAGCGCTTGTTGTTTTCCAGCAGCCCTTCCAGCATGCCTTGCGCCGCCGCGTATTCGCCCAGCAGGAACTGCGTCTTGGCCTGCCCCAGGCGCGCCCAGCCGATGGACTTGCTTTCATACAGGGCTGCGTAGATCGGCTCGGCGTCGGCCGCCTCGCCCAGCAGCAGATGCAGTTCCGCGCGCAGGCGCAGGAAATCGGTGGCGTAGCGGGGGTACAGGCTGGCGCCCTCGGTGCAGGCGGCAATCGCCGCGCGCTCATTGCCCACGTCGATCAGCTCGTACACGGGCACGAAGGCATTGCGCTTGTCCAGCGCGCGGCCTATGCGCTCGAGCATGTTGTCAGCGGTAAAAGGCTTGAGGATGTAATCGGTGGGCAACAGTTCGACGGCGCTGACCACCTTGGCAAAGCTGCCTTCGCCCGTCACCATGAAGAACATGGTCGACGCGTGCATCAATTTATGGTGGCGCAAGTCTTCCAGCATCTGCTGGCCATCCTGCCCGCCGTCGAGGTCGTATTCGCACAGGATCAAATCATACGATTTGCTGCCCAGCATGCGGATCGCCTGGCCCGAGCTGGCCGCGTCGTCGATCTTCGCCAGGCCGCACAGGTTGAGCATATTGTGCAGGCTGGCGCGCATGCCCGGATGCGGCTCGATGATCAGTGCGCTGAGGCCCTTGAGTTCTTTCATGTCGTGATGTCCGAAAACTCCGCGGCGCGCCACACTGGTGCGTGGCGCCGGCCAGCATGAGGCTGCCGAGTATATGCCGGCGCCGCGCGCAAGGGAATGGGGCCGTGCCGAAAAACGCCAACGCAGTTGCTGCTCAAGCGTTGGCGCGCTCCGGATGCCACAGTTGCGGCTCGTTGTCGATCAGGTCCAGCAGCGCCGTCACCACTTCCGGATCGAACTGGCTGCCGCTGCGCTGCTCGATGTATTCGCGCACCTGCGGATACGGCCACGGTTCCTTGTACGGCCGCTCGTGCAGCAAGGCATCGAAGACGTCGACCACGGCAACGATGCGCGCGGCCAAGGGAATGTCGCGCCCCTTCAGGCCGTTCGGATAGCCGGCACCGTCGAAATGCTCGTGGTGGCCGCCGGCGATCTGCGCGCCATACGTGAGGTAGCTGACGCCGTCGACCATGTTGGCGGCCCGTTCGAGGATGGTGCGCCCGACGCTGGCGTGCAGCTGCATCTGCGTGCGCTCCTCGTCCGTATGCCGGCCCGGTTTGAGCAGCACCGCGTCCGGCGTGGCCACCTTGCCCACGTCGTGCAGGATGCTGGCCAGGCCGATCATGTCGAGCAACTGCGGGCTGAGCTCGTCGGCATACACGCCGCGCTGCTGCATGCGCCGGGCGATGGCGTCGGACAACTGCTGCACGCGCCGCACGTGGCCGCCCGTGTCGCTGTCGCGGAACTCGGCCAGGTCGGCCAGCGCCACGACGGTCGCTTCCTGCGCCTTGCGCAGCTGGCCGAACATATATAGGTTGTCGAAGGCGGCCGCGATACGCTGGCAAAACACTTCCAGCAGATCGCGCTGGATCTGCGCCAGCGGCCACGGCGGCGTGACGGAAATGGCCAGCTCGCGGTTGCCTTCCGTGTGGATGAACAGCACGTTGGCCGGATGCTCGAACTGGCTGCGCTTTTCCGCGAACGCCTTATCGATGGTGGGCGTGAGCGCGTGGTCGGCCGGCATGGCTTCCGCCTCGGCCAGCACGGCATAGGTGCCCGTGGCGGCGACCACTTCGGGCCGCCCCGCGCCGCCCTGCATCAGGCACAGCACGCCGTCGGCACCCACGTCGAGGATGGCGCTGACCTGGTTGAGCACGCCGGAAGCGAATTCGCGCAGGGAATGGATCTGGTACAGATTGGTGGCGCCGGCGAGTATCTTGCCCAGGCCGATGCGACTGCGCTCGAGCATCATCAGGCTCTCGTAGGCGCGCAGGGCCGAGATAACGGTCGTAAACAGCTTTTGCGTCGTCAGCTCCGTCTTGGCCTTGTAATCGTTGATGTCGTATTCGATGATGACGCGTTGCTCGGGCGCCTGGCCCGGCTGCCCCGTGCGCAGCACGACGCGCACGATGGAGTTGTTCAGGTCGGCGCGGATGCGCTTGGCGAGGATCAGGCCGGCATCATCCGTTTCCATCACCACGTCGAGCAGCACCAGCGCGATATCGGGCGTGTCGCGCAGGATCTCGTACCCTTCGCGGCCGCTGTAGGCGGAAAACAGTTCCAGTTCGCGGCCCTTGAAGCTGACATTGCGCAGCGCCAGCCGCGTGACCGCATGCACATCGACGTCGTCATCGACGATCAGCACACGCCACAGGCGCTGGTCGGGCGCGGCCAGCCCGGCTGGACTGGCCACCGGCTCATCTTCGTCGAGCAGCCAGTTATCATCTGCATCGGCTTTGAGGTCGGTCATGAATACTCCTAAGGGATAAGTTCGATGTGGACGCTGCGTTGACGCATATCAAGCATAATCAGATTAGATGCTGCTTACAACAGGATTCTGCGTACCGTCTTCGCCAGCGGCCGGCGCCGGCGTGGATGCCGACGCACCGCTGCGCGTGGTACCACCGCAATTGTCCTGGCCTGGCCCGACGGCCTGGTAGCGCACTTCGTATTTGCCCGCGCTGAGCTGCTCCACCGTCAGCTTGTCCTTGGCCAGGATATAGAGGTAGCGCACATTCGAACGCCGCTCCTGGTCATACAGCTTGACGAACACGGGCGCCGCATTGCCGCTGTTGTCGATGGTCAAACTCAGTTCGTCGCCCTTGTTACCGATCGGGAAGCCATCGACATAGCCGGACTGTGCCGGCCAAGGCTCGCCATTCGGCGCCACCAGCGCCGCCGACTCAGCCTGGCTGGCGCCATCGCAGACGGGCCGGCTGGCTTTCAGGCTCAGCTGGGAGACGGCCAGCACGCGGATCTCGGGCGCTTTGGCCTGCGCGGATTCGGCCGCATACGGCTTGCCTACCGCCCAGCTATCGATGGCCACGGCCTCTGCCTTGGATGGCGGCAGCAAGGCGCCGGCTCCGGGCGCCGCCGGTTCCGGGCGCGGCTTGGCGCCATCGCGGGACAGACCGTTCCAGGCCGACGCCAGCGCGGACGGCATCGGCTGGGAGGTATCGAGCATCAGCAAGGCGCCCAGCCAGCCCAGCAACAAACAAACCACCAGGCTCAGCCACCAGCGCCAGTTGCGCCAGATCGGCACATGACCGCGCCGCGGCTTGCCCGCGGGTGGCGGCACATCCTGCGCCCAGGCATGCTCATGCGACTGGGCATGACCTTTCGCGCGGGCGTCGCGGCTCTTGCCTTCTTCGTGGTGGGTGCTTTCCAGCCATTCGATTTCCCACTCCTCGGCGGCGATCCACTCGTCGTGTTCCTTGCGGCGTTGTGGATCGGACAAGGTGCCATAGGCGCTATTGAGGATGGCCATGATGCGGGCGGCCTTTTCGTCGCCCGGATTCTTGTCTGGATGGTATTTCTGGCTCAGGGCTTTGTACGCGGCACGTATGACTTCCTGCGGCGCCAGGCGCGCCACTTTCAGGTTGTCATAGTGTGTATGTATCTTTCCCATCGTTCTATCTTGAAATCGGTGCGCGGCGACGGGTTCTTGCAGGATGGAACCGTGCTGTGTCGGTCATCATATACGATATGACAAGATAATAACCACCGGCGGACAGGAAATTGCAGGGCGGTACTGCCCTGCCTTGATATTGCCAGCGCTTACAGGCGGTGACTGCGGTCGCTGGACAACAGCGCTTCCGGCAACTCCACGCGGTGCCCCACCACCAGCACCTTGAACAATTCCCCCATCTCGGCCGGCGAGACCAGCTTTTGCACGGCGCTGGCCTGCGGCAGGTAAGTCTTGACCTGTTCCGGATCGGTGCGCAGCAGCAAGTCGCCGATGCCCGCGCCCAGCAGGAAGGATGCCTGGTTCATGTACGCGAGCACATCGAGACCCGCATCCTGCGCCGCCACCGCCATGGCCGTGAAATCGACGTGGGCCGTGATGTCCTGCAAGCCGGGCAGATAAAACGGTTCCGCGTGGGCGTGGTGGCGGTAATGGCACATCAAGGTGCCCGTGGCGCGCAGGTCCAGGTAATACTCGTGCGCAGGAAAACCGTAATCGAACAGCACGGCCGCGCCGCCCTGGCCAGCGGTCAGCATGCGCGCCAGCGAGCGCATGAAGCCGCAGGCCACGCCATGAATTTCTGTGACATAGCCGACCGGCAAGTCATCGGCGTGCGGCACCTGGGCGGCGATCTGCGCGGCCACGTCGGCGCCGGCCGGGCGCTCGACAAAGACGAACTGGCCGTCGGCAATGCTGACGTCGAGTTCGCACCAGCCGGCCGGCGTCTTGCTGATCAGGTTGACGGGCATGGCGTCGAGCACTTCATTACCGAACACGGCGCCTTCGAAACTGTCGGGAAAATCGTCGAGCCACACCACTTGCGGGAAGGCGGCCAGCGCCAGCTCCTGGCGCGCGCGCAATTCGCCGGACAATTCGACGATCGCATACTGTTCGATAACGATGCCGGCATTCGCCGCTTCCGTCAGGATGTCAACGGCCAGCTTGCCCGTGCCGGCGCCGAATTCGAGGATGCGCGGGGCCGTTTGCGCCATAATAGCGGCTGCCACATGGGCCAGCGTGGCGCCGAACAGGGGCGAAAGCTCCGGCGCGGTTGTAAAATCGCCATCTTTGCCCAGCTTGGCGGCGCCGCCGCTGTAATAGCCGAGGTCAGGCGCGTACAGCGCCAGCTCCATGAAGCGGACAAAGGGAATGGCGCCGTCATTGCGCGCGATTTCGGCGGCAATCAGGTGCTGCAAGGCATGGGACGCGGCCAGCGCGTCGCTATCGGGTGCGGGAAGAGACATACCCGCATTGTAGCGAATCGGCGGCGCATGCCGCCAGTGCGGCGTCCACCGAATATCTCAACCATAACAAAGACATGACAGAAGCAACGACAACGCCATTCGACAGCATTCCCCGCGTCGCCCTCGTCACGGGCGCGGCGCGCCGCATCGGCCGCGCCATCGCGCTGGGCCTGGCGCGCGACGGCTGGGATATCGCCGTCCATTACCGCGACTCGCGCGACGAAGCGCTCAGCCTGGTGGCGGACATCACGGCGCTGGGCCGCCGCGCGCAAGCGTTCCCCTGCGACCTGGCACAGGAAGACGCCGTGCGCCAGCTGTTGCCGCAGGCACAGGCGGCGCTGGGAACGATAACTTGCGTGGTCAACAACGCATCGTTGTTTGAATACGACAATGCGGGCGATTTTTCCATCGCCGCGCTGGATGCCCACATGCACGCCAACCTGGCCGCCCCCATCCTGCTGGCGCAAGCGCTGTACCAGGCCACCCCGGCAGGCGGGCAAGCCGTGGTCATCAACTTGCTGGATCAAAAACTGTACAATCTCAATCCTGATTTTTTGTCGTACACCCTGTCCAAGGCGGCGCTGCTGTCGGCGACCACCATGCTGGCCCAGGCGCTGGCGCCGAAAGTGCGCGTGGTGGGCATTGCCCCCGGCATCACCATGGTCTCCGGCGAGCAGACGGAAGCGAACTTTGCCAAGGCGCATGAAAACACGCCGCTGGGACGCTCCAGCACGCCCGAGGACGTGGCCGACAGCGTCTGTTACGTGGCCGGCGCGCGCGCGCTGACGGGCACGACCTTGCTGGTCGATGGCGGCCAGCATTTGATCGGCTTGCCGCGCGACGTCATGTTTTTGACCAAATAATCAGCAGCCCTGCCAAACAACCAGCATTCCAGCATCCCCGAAAAGGTAAAACTATGTCGTCCGCCCTGTCCCACCCTCGCCTGGCCGATTGCCGCCGGCTGTTCCTGCGCAATTACGAAGTCCTCATCAACATCGGCGTCTACGACTTCGAGAAAAAGGGCGAGCAGCGCGTCCTCATCAACGTCGACCTGTACATTCCCCTGGCCCTGTCGACGCCCAAGGATGACCAGCTGGAAGAAGTGGTCGACTACGACTTCATGCGCGAAACCATCGCCAAGCGCATGGCGCAAGGCCACGTGCAGCTGCAGGAAAGCCTGGTCGACGACGTGCTCGCCGCCATGCTGGCGCACCCGCGCGTGCGCGCCGCGCGCGTATCGAGCATGAAACCGGACGTGTATCCCGACTGCGAAGGCGTGGGCGTGGAAGTATTCAAGATCAAGGATGAAGCATGAACAACATGAGCAACACCGCCGTGCTGGAAACGACGACGACGGCCGTGGAATTCCCGGCCAACGTGGAAGCGCAGAAACTGGCGCGCAAGAAGGCGGAAAAGATCGCCCTGGAAAACAACAAGCTGCACAAGCGCCTGTGCCGCCTGGTGGGCCAGGCCATCGGCGATTTTAATATGATCGAAGACGGCGACAAGGTGATGGTGTGCCTCTCAGGCGGCAAGGATAGCTATGCCCTGCTGGACATCCTGATGACCTTGCGTGAACGCGCGCCGATTCACTTCGATATCGTCGCCGTCAACCTGGACCAGAAGCAGCCGAACTTCCCGCCGGAAATCCTGCCCGCCTACCTGACGGAACTGGGCGTGGCTTTCCATATCGAAAACCAGGATACCTACAGCATCGTCAAGCGTTTGATCCCGGAAGGCAAGACCACCTGCTCGCTGTGCTCGCGCCTGCGCCGCGGCATCCTGTACCGCGTGGCCGACGAGCTGGGCGCCAACAAGATCGCCCTGGGCCACCACCGCGATGACATCCTGGAAACGTTCTTCCTGAATATGTTCTTCGGTGGAAAACTGAAAGGCATGCCGGCCAAGCTGCAATCGGACGACGGCAAGCACATCGTCATCCGCCCGATGGCGTATGTGAAGGAAGAAGACACGCAGCGCTATGCGGAAGTCAAGGGCTTCCCCATCATTCCATGCGATTTGTGCGGTTCGCAGGAAAACCTGCAGCGCAAGCAGATCAAGGGCCTGATGCGCGAATGGGACAAGAAATTCCCCGGCCGCGTGGAAAGCATCTTCTCGGCGCTGTCGAACGTGGCGCCATCGCATTTGATGGACCCGAAACTGTTCGGTTTCAAGGATTTGAAGGCGGACGGCATGGCCAACCCCATGGGCGACATCGCCTTCGACGAAGAGCCATGCTCGACGCCGACCACATTCGGCACGATCCCGCTGCAACCGCTGTAATCCGCTGTTGTAAGCCCGCGTTGTTTTCGCCGCCACCGCCCAAGTGGCGGCATCCGCCCTCTTTCCCCCTGCGTCCATTTGATGTACCGTAGTCAGCTCTGCCGGTACGCGATGTGTCACGCGCGCATTCCTGCCCGGCGGTCAGCACGCATTCTTCCGACAACCTCACTGGAATGAACCATGACGCCATCCGCGCTCAAGCGCCCCCTGCTGTTCTCCCTGCTGGCCCTCGGGCTCGCCGCCGCCACTGCCGCACCTGCACCTGCACCTGCGCCCACCGACCGCCAGGCCGACCGTTGGGATTTGACGGCGCTGTATCAAGACGATGCCGCGTTCGACGCCGACGCGAAACGGCTGTCGGCCCAGCTGCAGCAGCTGGCTGGCTGCAAGGGGCAGTTGAAAGCCTCGCCGGCGCGCCTGAAAAGCTGCCTGGACCTGTATGCCGACGCACGCAAGCGCGTCAACACGCTCACCACCTATGCGGCGCAGTATTACGACCAGGATACGGGCGACAGCAAGGGCAACCAGCTGAACCAGCGCGCTGCCCTGCTGGGCAATGACTTCACCCAGGCCAGCACGTTCCTGCAGCCGGAAATCCTCGCCCTGGGCAGCAAGCGCATCGATGCCATGCTGGCGAAAGACAAGGGGCTACAGTTGTATCGCTTTCAGTTGAGCAACATGCTGCGCAGCGCGCCACACACGCTCGACGCGGCCGGCGAACAGCTGGTGGCACAGTTCGGGCTGGCAACGGGGTCGGCCGCCAGCGTCTACCGCACCCTGGCCAATGCGGAAATCCCGTGGCCGACCGTCACACTGTCGGACGGCAAGCAAGTACGGCTCGACCAGGCGGCGTACACGAAATACCGGGGCGATGACAACCGCGCCGACCGCAAGCTGGTGTTCGACGCCTTCTTCGGCAAGTGGAAAGAGTACGAACGCACGTTCGGCGAAACCCTGTACGGCCAGCTGAAAACGGATGCCGCGTATGCGAAGGTGCGCCATTACGCCGATTCGCAAAGCGCCGCGCTCGACGCCGACAACTTGCCGCCCGCCGTCTACCAGACCCTGATCGCGCAAACCAATGCCAACCTGCCCACCCTGCACCGCTACTTCAAGCTGCGCGCGCGCATGCTGGGCGTGAAGGACCTGGCGTATTACGACGTGTATGCGCCGCTGCTGAAAAGCGAGCGCACCTTCCCGCTGGCCGAAGGCAAGCAGATGATGCTAGCCTCCGTCGCACCGCTGGGCCCCGACTATGTGAAAACGTTGACCGCCGCCGTGGACGCGCGCTGGATGGATGTGTATCCGCGCCCGCGCAAGGTGGCGGGCGCCTACATGAATGGCGACGCGTACGACGTGCACCCGTTCGTGCTGCTCAACTACACGGACAATTACGAAGCCGTCAGCACCCTGACGCACGAATGGGGCCACGCCATGCACTCGGTGCTGGCCAACAAGGCGCAGCCGTCGATCTATGCGCCATACAGCATCTTTGTCGCGGAAATCGCCTCGACGACGAACGAGGCGCTGCTGCTCGACGCGCGCCTGAAGCAGGCCAGGGATGACGACGAGCGCCTGCTGTACCTGGGCGCGGCGCTGGAAAACCTGCGCGGCACCTTCTTCCGCCAGGCCATGTTCGCCGAATTCGAGGCGGCCATCCACGGCAAGGTGGATAAGGGAGAATCGCTGACGGGCGAAGAGATCACGGCCATCTATGCCGGCATCCTCAAGCGCTACCACGGCGAAGCGCAGGGCGTCATGAGCATCGATCCCGCCTACGCGCTGGAATGGGCGTATGTGCCGCATTTCTATCACGGCTACTATGTGTTCCAGTACGCCACCTCGATCGCGGCGGCGCAGGATTTCGCGCAGCGCATCCTCGACAAGGAACCGGGCGCGCTGGCCGCCTACCTGAAGATGCTCAGTGCGGGCGGCTCGGCCTACCCCTACGATCTGGTGAAGGCGGCCGGCGTCGACCTGGCCTCGCCGAAACCGTACCAGGCGCTGGCGGCGCGCATGAACGGCATCATGGACCAGATCGAGGCGATTGAAGCGAAGCGGGGGAAGTAAGCCGGGACGAGGCGTAGGAGGCGTAGGTCGGCTTAGCGCAAAGCGCGTAAGCCGACACCACCACGTTCAGCGCCAACAATGTTGTCGGATTACGCGGCTTTGCCGCTAATCCGACCTACCATTTTCTGCTTGCTCCGAGGCAAACGCCGCCGCATCGCTCTCGAACATGTCTTCCAGCTCCTCGCGCGCCTGGCGCGTGAGGGACATGACTTTTTGCTGGTCCTGGAAGTGCGGCGCCACTTCCAGCAAGGTCTTGATGTTATGCCGGCCGAAGATGCCGGCCGCGCGCTGCGCCCGCTCCGCGCTGAAGCCCACCTGCTGCAAGGTCTGCTCGCCCAGCAGCAAGGCCGCGGCAAACGTCTCGCGCTCGATCAGGGTCACGCCCCGCTTCATCAATTCATAGTAATGCGTGACGTTGCGCGCGCGCGCCAATATCGTCAGCTCGGGCAGGCGCAGGCGCACGGCGTCGACCAGGGCCAGGCTGTCGTCCACATTGTCGATGGCGATCACCAGCGCCTTCGCCTTCTCGATGCCAGCCGCCACCAGCAGGTCCACGCGCGTGGCGTCGCCATAAAACACCTTGAAGCCGAACTTGCGCAGCAGTTCGATCTGATCCGGGTCGTGATCGAGCACCGTCACGCCGATCTTGTTGGCCGCCAGCAGGCGGCCGATGATCTGGCCGAATCGGCCGAAGCCGGCGATGACGATGGGGTTGTCCTGCGCCTCGATCTGGTCATCGGGACGGCGCTTCTTCTCGCCCTGCAGGCGCGGCGCGACGAACTTGTCGTGCGCCAGCAGCAGCAAGGGCGTGGCCACCATCGACAGGGTCACCACCACGACCAGCAGCGCGGCCGTCTGCGGCGCAAACACATGCGCGGCCTCGGCGGCGGCAAACACGACGAAGGCGAATTCGCCCCCTTGCGACAGCAGCAGCGCAAAGAACAGCTGCTGGCCGCGGGGAATGTCGAAAAACTTCGACAACACATACAGCAAGCCGATCTTGACCACCAGCAGCCCCGCCACCAGGGCCAGGATCAGCAGCGGCTGGGCGCGCAGCACGCCGAAATCGACGGACATGCCCACGGCGATGAAGAATAGGCCCAGCAGCAAACCCTTGAACGGTTCCAGGTCGGAAATGAGCTCATGGCGGTATTCGGAATCGGCCAGCAGCACGCCCGCCATGAAGGTGCCCAGCGCCATCGACAAGCCCACCGATTCCATCAGCACGCAAATGGCGATCACCAGCAGCAGGGCAAAGGCCGTGAAGATTTCGCGCAAGTCCGTCTTGGCGATGAAGCGCAGGATGGGGTTGACGAGAAAGCGCCCGCCGATCACCAGGGCCGCCAGCACGGCGGCCAGCTTGGCCACGCGCAGCCAGCCCGGTTCGCCGCTATGCGTGACGAGTCCGCCCAGCAGCGGCACCAGCGCGATCATGGGAATGGCGGCGATATCCTGGAACAGCAAGATGGAAAAGCCGGCGGAACCGGCCGGCGTGCTCATCAGCTTGCGTTCGCCCAGGGTGGCCAGCACGATGGCCGTCGACGACAGCGACAGCCCCAGCGCACCGACCAGCGCCGTGCGCCAGTCCACGCCGAACGCCATGGCCACGGCGCACAGCCCCGCGCTGACGACGCCCACCTGCGCCCCGCCCCAGCCGAAGATGGGACGGCGCAGCAACCACAATCGCTTGGGCTCGAGCTCCAGGCCGATCAGGAACAGCAGCAGCACCACGCCGAATTCGGAAAAGCTGAGGATCACCTCGACATTCTTGATCAGGCCCAGGCCCCACGGCCCGATGACGACGCCGGCCACCAGGTAGCCCAGCACGGCGCCCATGCCCAGGCGCTTGGCCAGCGGCACCATGATGATGGCGGCGACCAGGTAAAACAGTATGTTGATGAGAAAGCTGTGGTGTTCCATGCGGATTCCGGGCGGATGTGTGGATGAAACGACATCATGCCTGAAGTGGCGCGCCAGCGGGGTATCAGGCTTGCGGCGCCTCGATGCGCGCACGTATCTCGTCGACATTCACGCGTTGCAGGTAGCTTTCGATATTTTTCCACACGGCGTGATAACCGTAACCGCCATTCTTCAACTCGTCGATGGCCTTCGCGCGCGGCCAGCCCTGGTACAGCATGCGGTACATGGCGGCCATCAGGCCCGTGCGGTCGGCGCCATGCAGGCAATGCAGCAGCACGGGTCCCTGCTGCTCGGCGGCGCGGATGCTGCGCATGGTCTCGATCACATGCCTGTCGCGGATGGCCCAGGTATTGATGGGAATGCGGACCGCGCGGATGCCGCTGCCATCGAGCACCTGCGTGTCGGAGTGGAAGGAGCGCAGGCTGATCACCGTCTTCACGCCCAGCGCCTGCAGCTGGGCCACGTCGGTGCTGTCCAGCTTGGCGCTGCGGTACAGGACGGGCGTGACCTGGTGCAGGTTCGACACCTGCGGCAGCGGCATGGCCCATTCGGCATTGCGCTCGGGCGCACCGGGCGCCTGCGCGCCGGCGGAACCGGCCGCCAGCGCCAGGAATAACGGCAGGAGATACGACAAGGGCAGCAAGGTCATGACTTCCTCTTGTATGAAAACCACAGCAGCACGCCAGCCAGCAGCAGCGATACCCAGTAGTCGGTCGGCGCCCACCACAGCCAGTGCTTGTGCCAGGCGATGTGGGCCGGATTGAAGTGCGCCACGCCATAGGCGGGATTGAGCACGAACCACAGATAATCCTCGATGATCCAGAACAGCATGATGCAGCCGATGGCGCGGCACTCGAGGCGCAGCGACCATTGCGCCAGGAAGAGCATGGGGAAATGGAAGAACAGGGCAATGAAGGGAAAGACCCAGGCATGGTAGCCCGTCATCGGCCGGCCGCCCCAGAAGATATCGAGCAGCCAATGGCTTTCGATGCGCCAGGTGGGCAGGTTCGCGGCCCAGCCGGCCGCCCCTTCGATCTGGATTTCCACCTGCGCAAAAAACAGTCCCAGCAGTGCTACCCAGGCCAGCGTCAGGGCGATCTGCCAGGGTTTTGCCACGGCGCCCGTCACGCCGGCTCCGGCGCCACGCTCTGCGCCCACACCTGCGCCAGCACGTCGGAAGCGGCGCGCGGACGGCCCAGCGCCAGCGCTTTCGCGCGCATCGCTTGCAACTGCTCAGGATGATCGAGCAACAGGCGCACGCGGTATTCGAGGGTGACGGCATCGAATGCCTTCAGGGCCACGCCCTGCTCCAGCAGATAGTCGGCATTGCGCTCTTCCTGCCCGGGAATCGGCGAGTTGACGATCATGGGCAAGCCCAGGGCCAGGCATTCCGAGGTGGTCAGCCCGCCCGGCTTGGTGATCACCAGGTCGGCGCACGCCATCAGGCGCTCGACTTCGCTGGTAAAGCCTTGCGCCAGCAAGCGGCCCGGATAGCGGCCGGCCAACGCTTGCAGCGCCGCCAGCGCGGCGGCGTTTTTCCCCGCCAGCACGATCAGCTGGAAGTCGCCCGGCAGCGCCAGCAGGCGCGCGGCAACCGTTTCGAGGCTGCCCAGTCCCGCCCCGCCGCCCATCAGCAAAATCGTCGTGCGCCGCGGGTCGAGGCCAAAGGCCTGCGCGCAGCACACGCGGTCGGGCGCCTGCGCAAAGGCGGGCATGATGGGGATGCCCGTCACGTGGATGCGCTCGGCGGCGATGCCTTCGTGGCGCATGCGGAACGCTACTTCGTCGGTGGCGGCGAAATAGCCCTGCATCTGTTCGTGCACCCACATGCGGTGCAGGTCGAAATCCGTGACCTGCACCCACACGGGGCAAGCCAGCTGCCCCTGGCGCAGCGCGCGCGACAGCAGTTCGGCCGGCAGGAAATGCGTGCAGATGATGGCGTCAGGCTGGAAGGCGGCGATCTGCGTCATCAGCGCGCGCGTGTTGAGGCGCTCGACGGCGCGGCGCAATCGCTGCATCGAGCTGTCGCGCGGCGCGTCGTGGGTGGCATGGTACAGATAGCCCCACAGCGCGGGCGCCTTGTTGACCAGCTTGATATAAAAATCCGTGTACAGCTTGCGGAAGGCGGGCGTGACGAAATCCATCACGTCGAGATGGCTGGCGATGGCGTGCTGCTCCAGGCCGGCATATGCCTCGATGGCTTGCGCCGCGCGTAGATGGCCGGCGCCGGCCGAAACGCTCAACAGGAGAATTCTTTTCTGTTTTTTTTCTGTCATGGGGAAACCGGTGAATGGAACAGCTGGCCGCTGGTGCGGAAGATTAAAAGAATAACATTTCCGCAGTTGAATCCGATTGATCGTGCGCATCCCGTCACTATCGTGCGCGCGCTAGCGCGGGACGGCAAACGGCAAGGCCGACACTTTCCAGCTGCCTTTGAGCTTGCGCTCCATCAAGGCCGGCAAGGCGCTGGCGCCGGGTGCGCCTTTTTTCGTGAACGTGACGGGTACCAGCAGATAGATGGTGACCTTGTCATCGTCGGCGATGTCTTCTTCCGGTTCCGGGTTCCAGCGCTTGTCGATGGCCAGCAGCGCATCGACGCCGTCCGGCCACGCCAGGTCCGCCAGGTGCGGATCGTCGCGCCGCAGCAAGTCGCCCGCCGCCACACTGGCCTGGTCGAGGGTGCGCCGTCCCAGGCGCACCAGCAGGTCGACGGGAAAGCGCCATGGGCTGCACGCCGCAAAACCGTTGACGGTCAGCGGCCAGCGCGTCGGCAGGCAGACGGCCAGTTCGGTCATCGGCGATTGCTGGAACAGGCCGGCCGTAAACAGCAGCTTGAATTCGCGCTTGCCATCGATGCAGCTGATCCCCAGCGAAAAGCGCGCGTCGCCGCTGTCCGGGCTGAACACCGCCGGCAATACCCAGCCGGCGCTGTTGTGCATGAAGGTGCGGATGGCATCCTGCGGCGAGGCGGCCGCTTGCTGCGGCACGTCGAGTATGCTGACGCCGCCGGCGGCGGCGAGCATCTGGACGATAGCGGGAAAGCCGCAGCCGGCGGAGATATCGACGGGCGCCTGGTTCCAGCGCGTATGCAGGCGGTTCGGATTGGCGCCCCGCTGCAGCAGCAGGGCAACCACGTCCTGGTGGCCGTCCACGCAGGCGCTGACCAGCGGCGACAATATATTGTCCGGCAAGCCATCGACGGCGGCGCCGTGGTCGAGCAGCCAGCGGCAGGTGTCGACGTGGCCATGGCCGGCCGCCTCGCCCAGCGGCGTATGGTTGCGGTAACCTGGCAGCGGCAAATCGATGTCCATGCCCAGCGACACGAGCAGGGCGCAGACCTCGCGGCTGCCGCCGGCCGCGGCCAGATGCAGCAGCGATTCGCCGTCATCCATGTTGTAACGGCGCAAGGTCAGCAGTAATGGCGTGGCCTGGAGCAGGCTGCGCACCTGCTCCACCTGATTCTCGCCCACGGCGTCGCAGAGGCGAAAAAACGTCTCCCGATGCTGGTTGTACAGTGTGCTGTTACCCATTCGTCGTCTCTGCTCGTGGTGGCGGCGCCCTCATCGTGCGGAGAATAGCATTTTCTTTCGATTAATCTGCGCGATTTGACAACTTCGGTGCGCGCGCAGGCGGCGATGCAAGGCCGGCCGGCGCGGCATCCGTGCGCATGACCGGATACAGGTTCAGCCGCTCATCCCACGACGCGTGGCGGCGGGCGAAGAATTCCAGGCGCGCGGCCGGGTTCCGGGCAAACGCGGGGTCGTCGGCCAGCTTCTGCTGGAACTGCGCCGCCAGCGCCGGATCGGCCGCCAGCTGCGCGCGGGCCACATCTTCGGCCACGTATTCTTCCATGTATTCCTTGCGCTCAAAGGCCGTATTGAAACTGCCCCAGGCCAGCAGGGAATCGGGGGCGCGCGGCTCGAGCAGGGCCACGATCAGGCGCGCCTTGGCCTGGCTGACGGGCACGTACAGCGCGCCCGCGCCGACCGGGCGCGCCTCTTTCTGCCACTCGCCCTGCACGGCCGCCGTCTGGCGCCCCTCGAACGACTGCGCGCCGAATTTCACCTGCGTGGCGCGGAAGGTTTCAACGGGCAGCGTGCCGGGCGCGGTGGCCAGCACCTGGTACGACACGCCATGCTGGCGCAGCTTGGCCGCCACCATCTGCGCCTGCGCGGCGGGCACCAGGTAGCCGGCCTTGGGCGCAGCCTGCTGCAGGTCGGGCACGATCTCGTCGCGCAGCGGTACGTTCCAGATCTGCGGCGTCGTTTCGTCGTAGCGCGTCATCAGCGCGCCCGACACTTCGGACGGCGTGCGCGTGTAGGCGTAGCCGCGAAACGCGATCATGCGGCTCTTGTCCGTCGTCTTATACGTGAGCGGCAAGGTGGCGCCGGCCAGCTGCGCGGCGCGCGCGTCCGCCTCGAGCGCCGTTTGCCGCCACTGCGCGCCATGCTGCGCCACTTGCGACAGCAGCGAGACGATGGTGTTGCGCGTGATGCGCACGCGGGTCGGATAGTCCTTCCACGAATGGGTTTCCACCAGCATGCCGAAGCGGTTGCGCAGCTGGAAATAGCCATGCGAGAAGCGCGGATTCGGCGCCGAATCGACAAAGCCCGATTGCGGATTGTCGTTCTCGGCAAACGAAATATAGAACGGTTTCGGATCGGAGCCCTGCCTGGCCAGGTCGGCCAGGACCTGATCGCGCAAGGCCGTGCCAGCCACGCGCAGGGCCGCGTCGCCCGCATGCACGGGTTCGACCTGGATCGAGATATCGGGTTCGAACTGGGCGCCATCGGTGACGTGCAGGTCGACATAGGCCAGCGGATCCCAGGCGTTCACCAGCGCCAGCATGTGCTGCATCTCGGGCGTATCGGCCTTCATGTATTCGCGGTTCAGATTGTAGTTTTGCGCCGTGCTGCGCCAGCCCATTTCCACGGGGCCGCGCTGGTTCGGGCGGTTCCACTGGCCGAAGCGTTCATGGCCGTCGACGTTGAAGACGGGGACGAACAGCAGCACCTGTTTATCCAGCGCGCCGGGCGCCGCCTTGCCCTCCAATACTTCGCGCAGCGCCAGGAAGCCCGCATCCTTGCCATCGATTTCGCCCGCATGGATGCCGCCCTGTACCAGCAACACGGGCAGCTTGCGGCGCGCCGCTTCGGCCGGCGTCAGCGCGCCCGTATTGCTGACGGCCAGCGCCAGCATGGGGCGGTTTTCCGGCGTACGGCCAAATTCGATGCAGCGCACCTGCTTCGGATAGCGCGCCTGGAACTGGCGGCACAGGGCTTCCACTTCCGCGTAACGGCCCGTCTGCTGGAAGGCGGAACGCTCGGCCGCCGTGGTCAGTGGTGAGGCGGCGTAGGCAGGCAGGGCAAAGGCGGACAGCAAGGCGGTGGACAGCAGGGCGTGGCGTAGCATCGGAAGGGCTCCGGCGAGAGTGGACAAGCGGGCAATTATAGGGGCGGTGACGCGCGTAAAACCGCGGCGAAAAATAAAAAAGCCGGCACAGCGTGTGCTGTCCCGGCTTTGCTCTGGCGAGCGTGAGTTATGAACCGAAATGATAATTAAATTCGATCCATCCCTGGCGGCCTTGCGGGCTGTAGTTGCCCACCGGGTAGTACGGCCAGCCGCCGCTGTTGTCGCGCTTGACCGTATCGAGGACGTTGTTGATGATCAGCGACAGGGTGGCGCGGTCGCTGATGCGGTACACGGTGCTGATGTTGGCCAGGGCCGTCGGCGTCAGGTAGGCCGTGCCGGCACTGTTCGGGATCTTGCCGTAGCGCGTCACCAGCAAGGTGTTCGACCAGTCGCCTGCGCTCCAGTTGACGCTCAGGTTCAGCTTGTCCGGCCAATCCGTGCTGCTCATGTCCTTCAGCTCGTCGATCTCTTCGTCGCCCACGAACTGCTGCGACTTCTTGCTCAGCACCTTGGCATAGTTGGCCTTGAAGGCGAAGCGGCCATAGTCCGTCGTGCGCAGCAAATACTTCAGGCTGATGTCGACGCCGCTGGTGCTCTGCTTGGCCGCATTGATCGGATTGACGGTGATGGTCTTGATCTCGCCGGCGCGGTTCAAGGCATTCGCGGCAAAGCGTTCCACGCGGTTCAGGGTATCGACGCAGGTCGGCGACGTGATGTCGGTCTTGCCGAGGCGGCAATCGGCTTCGTCGCGCAGGATCTTGTCGGCGCTCAGGTTGGTCACCAGGTCGTCGATCTTGATGTTCCAGTAGTCGACGGAGACGTCGAAGCTGGCACTCGGCGACCAGACGGCACCCACGCCAAACGACTTGCCCTTCTCCGACTGCAGGTCCTTGCTGCCGTTCTGCACATAGTCGGCGCCCGGCGATTTATTCGCGTAGTCGCAGTCCTCGATGGCCTGTCCGGCGGCGCCGCAACGGTAGTAGTCGGTGGTGCTCGAGTAGTAGCCCGTGCCGCGCGCCTTGTAAATGTAGTTCATGTCCGGCGCACGGAAGCTGGTGGCGTAGTTGGCGCGGAACAGCACTTCCTTCGTCGGACGCAGCTCCAGCCCGCCGTTATAGGTGAACTTGCCATCGCTGCGGCCGGCAAAGTTGTAGCGGTCGTAGCGTCCGGCCAGGGTGCCCGTCAGCTTCTCGTGCAGCGGCAGGTTGACTTCGGCGCCCAGCGCGTAGCGCGTGCGCGTGCCGGCCGTGATGTCGGATTTGGTGGCGACGTTGAAATAGCCTTCATTGAGGCGCGCATCGGGCACGTTGCTGAAACCCTGCTTGCCCACTTCGGCGATGGTGGCGATCTTCGCCACGCCGGCCGGCAGCTGGAACAGGTCGCCGTTGGTGGCCAGGCTCAGGGTATTCGTCCAGGCCTTGTCGTCGCTGTCGGAATTGCCCGTGATGCTGTCGAACTCGGCGGCCGTCAGGCGGCGCGACAGGCGCGCAGGGTCCGGCGCGTAAATGGCCACGCCATTCGCGTCCGTGCCCAGTTTCGGTCCCAGGAAGAAGTTGTCGATATTGGCCAGCGCGCGCGGCGTGTGGCTTTCGCTCTTGTACAGCGAGGCGTTGTAGTTGGCTTCATACTGCCACGATGCCGTGCCGGGAATGCGGCCCTTGGCGCCCAGCGAGATGGCGGTGGCCAGGTCGTCCCACTTGCGGTTGTAGCGCGACACGCCGCCCATTTCCTCGGGCGAGATGTAGCGCGTCCATGCCTCGTAATTGCCCGTGGTCTGGTTCTTGAAATAGCTGTTGCCCGTCGATGAAGACGTCCACGAAGGGCCGCGCGTATTGTTTTCCGTGGCGTTCTTGCCGATCAGGAAATCGGCGAACAAGGTCGTTTCCGGCGACAGCTCGTAGTTGGCGCTGCCGAACACGTTCTGGCTCTGGTTCTTGGTCTGCGTCGTCCAGTAGGTCGGCCCCACTTTCGGGCTGGCGCAATAGCTGCCGTTCTTCGCCTGGTACTTGATGACGCTGCCGCCGAACAGGTCGCCGAACTGGCTGCAGGTGCCGCCCAAGTCCTGGTAGGTGCCGGACGTGCCCGCCTGCACCACGCGGCGCGAAGCGATATTCGTCGGCGTGCCCGAGCGGGTGGACATGAAGTCGCGCTCCAGGCTCGACAGCGGATCGCGCTGGCTCAATTCCACGCTGAACAGGGTATGCAGCTTGTCGAAGTTGCCGCCGCCCGTCAGCTGCACGCGCTGGTTGCCGCCGCCGCCGCGCGTGGTGGTGCCCGCCTTGACATTGATGTCAAAGCCTTCCGTCTGTTTTTTCAGGATGACGTTGATCACGCCAGCGATCGCATCCGAGCCATAGATGGCCGAGGCGCCGCCGTTGAGGATCTCGATGCGGTCGACGATGCTCGACGGGATATTCGCCAGGTTGGTGAAGTTCACCGTGCCTTCGTAGGCGACGGGAAAGTCGGCCAGGCGGCGGCCGTTCAGCAGAATCAAGGTGTGATTCGGACCCAGGCCCCGCAGGCTGATGGTGTTGGCCGACGGCGTGAAGGTGTTGCCGAAGTCTTCGCCTTGCGTAAAGCCGCTGTTCTGCACCTGGTTGCTCAGGGCGTCATACACGTTCTTATAGCCTTGCTTGGTGATCTCGTCGCCGGTGAGGATGGTGACGGGCGACGGGCCTTCCAGGCTGGCGCGGGGAATGCGCGAACCGGTCACGACGACCGCGTGCGCGCTCGCTTCCGGCTGGGTGTCGGCGGCTGGCGCGGCATTCTGTGCCAGCGCCTGGCTGGCGGTGCCACCCAGGATGGCCAGTACGGCAACGCTGAGCGGGGTTAACTTGAATTGTCTAGGCATCTTTGCGCTTCTCAAGGGGGGAGAAAGACTGAAAGATATCAAGATGTCAGTATTTACAGAACGAATACTTTCATCTTTCTATATACCATTATTGTTATATGGAAATATTTCATGGAAGAAAACCGCGCCAGCGTCGACGCGGCCAGAAGAACAAAGCCCCCGGTTATTGTTTCCTTATGGAAATTTCCTTGTATTGCGGACGCAGTACGCGCATGGCCGTATCCTCAAGGCTTTCCACCCGGCTCAACAGCCTGATCGCGCCCGTGGCCGGGGCACAGCTGCCGCTGCTGCGGTAGCGCAGCGCCGCCGCCAGCATGCCTTCGGCCGTGTCGCCCAGCGGGTGCTGGTAATCGTCGGCGACGTCGCAGGTCGGCGCCATGCCATCGGCGAAGTCGCCAAAGCCCTTGGCGTTGACGCCCTGGAACTGCACGGCGAAATACGTGGTGCCGCAATTCGGCGTGGGATAGAAACCATACGGCTTGCCGCACGTCGTGCCGCCGATCAGGTTGACCTGCACATCGACGCCGCGCAAGCCGTTGATGATGGCTTCGCTGGCCGAGCAGGTATTGCCGGTCGTCAGCAAGGTCACGCGCTTGAGGCCCAGCGAAGGCAAGGACGTGCCCTTGGGGAGGGGATTCGGCCCGCCGAAACCCAGGCTTTGCGTGTGGAATGGCACGGGCGCTTCCGGCCGCGTCTTGTCATTGGCCAGCACCTGCTCGAAGGTCTTGCCAGCGGTGACTTGCGGACCGGCAATCATGTAGGCGAGCTCGCTGGCGACATCGAGGTAGCCGCCGCCGTTGTAGCGCACGTCAAGCACCAGGTCGCTGATGCCGGCCGCCTGGAAGCGGCGCATGGTCTCGACCAGCTGGCGTTCGGCCACGTTGTTGTGCGTATTGAAGGTCAGGTAGCCCACCTTGCCCGTGGGCGTGTCGATGATGCGCTCGTTTTGCACGGCGCTCGTGCTCACTTCCACCGCCTGCAGGTTCGCGGAGACGGGCGCGCCATTGCGGCTGAACGCCAGCGTGTGCGTGCCTTGCGCTGCAGGGAACAGGCCGGCGTTAATGATCTTCACGCTGGCCGCGTCGGGGGCATTGACGAAATCGGTGCCATCGACGGTTTGCAGTTCATCGCCGCGCCGCAAGCCCGCCAGGTCGGCAGGCGAGCCTGGCTCGACGATCGTGATCACGGCCTTGCGCGGCGGCGTGGTGCGCGTCAGCGCCAGCAGCATGCCATAGCCCAGTTCCACGCCATTGAGCGAAGCTTCCCATTCGGCCGTCGTATAGGTGAAATGGAACTGGTCCTTCGGCTTGCCGGACGCCGTCGTGGCCGTTGTTTTGAGTACATCGAAATACGCTGTCGGCGTGGCAAAGTTTTGCGGCAGGTAGGTGGTCGGCACTTCGCGGTACCACAGATACGTTTCATCGATCCAGCTGCGCACCCACGTCAATTCATCGAGCAGGGTGCCCGGCTTGTCGATGCTGCTGCCGCGGCGCGGCGCCTCGCAACGGTTCTCCACCGTGGAGGAAGCGACCAGCGCCGTCGGCCCTGTCGGTGTCACGGGCGGGACGACGGGCGCGCTGTCGCTGCTGCCTCCGCCACCGCCACAGGCACTCAACACACATACGAGGGAAACAGCGAGGGAGCCAAGTCGCAGGGAATGCATGAGAAACTTTCCATAAAGAAATTATCGAAAAATTATAATGCGTTTTGCCAGCAAGCGTTGTTTTCTTTGACACAAAAGAAATGGCGCCCGCAGGCGCCATTGCTACAGCGAGGAACTCACCCCATCACGCCACGGTGGCCGCCACGGGCGCTGCCACGACGGGCGGCAGCGGCGTCGGCGCGTTGAAGGCGATCAGCAGACTCGCCTCCTTCTCTTTCGCCGCCTTCAGATGACGCTCCTTCACGTGGCCATAGCCGCGGATGTCTTCCGGAATGCTGGCAATCGCCACGGCTTGCGCCAGCTTGGCCGTCGTCAGCTTCGGCAGCAAGCCGCCCACCGTCGCGCGGTATTCCGCGATCAGTGCACGCTCCATCTTGCGCTCGGCCGTATGGCCGAACACGTCGAAGGCCGTGCCGCGCAAGCCCTTGAACTTGGCCAGCACGCCGAAGGCCTTCATCATCCACGGGCCGAATTCCTTCTTGATCAAGTGGCCCTGGGCATCCGTTTTCGCCATGATCGGCGGCGCCAGGTGGAACTTGAGCTTGATGTCGCCTTCGAACATGGACGCGATCTTCGCCTGGAAGGCGCCATCCGTGTACAGGCGCGCCACTTCGTACTCGTCCTTGTAGGCCATCAGCTTGTAGAAGTAGCGTGCCACGGCTTCCGTCAGGCGCAAGTGCGGGCCGTTCAGGGCGCTTTCGGCGGCGCGCACCTGGCCGACGAAGTCCAGGTACTGCTGCGCATACGCGCGGTCCTGGTAAGCCGTCAGCAGGGCGACCCGCTTTTCGATGATGTCGTCGAGCGTATCGATGCGCTTGAATTCCACCACCTTGGCTGGCGTTGTCATGCGCACCAGGCTGGCCGTGTCGTGGGCGCCGGCGCGGCCCCAGTTGAAGGCCGCCTTGTTGAACGCCACCGAGACGTTGTTCAAGTCGATGGCCTTCATGATGGCAGCTTCCGACAGCGGCACCTTGCCCTTTTGCCAGGCGTAGCCCAGCATGAACATGTTCGTGGCGATGGAGTCGCCCATCAGCGCCGTGGCGATCTGGCCCGCGTCGATGAAGTCAACGTGGTCGCTGCCGCAGGCCTTTTCGATTTCCATGCGCGCGGAAGCGCCGGGGAATTGCCAGTCCGGATTCTTCACGAAGGCGGCCGTCGACGAACTGGTCGAGTTGATCATGGCCCAGCTGCGTCCCTCTCCCATGCGCGACAGGGCGTCGCGGCTGGCCGTGACGATCAAATCGCAGCCGATCACCAGGTCGGCCGCACCGGTGCCGACGCGCGTCGAGTGGATATCTTCCTGGCGGTCCGCCAGGCGCACGTGCGACATCACGGGGCCGCCCTTTTGCGCCAGGCCGCTCATGTCCAGCACGGAACAGCCCTTGCCTTCCACGTGGGCGGCCATGGCCAGGATCTGGCCGACAGTGACGACACCCGTGCCGCCGATGCCGGTGACCAGGATGCCGAACGGTTCGGCCGTCGAAGGAATGGCCGGCGTCGGCAAGGCCGGCGCGGCTGGCGCATCCTTGTCGGCGGCAGCCGCCTTTTTCGGCTTTTTCAGGCCGCCGCCTTCCACCGTCACGAAACTGGGGCAGAAACCCGTCGTGCACGAGAAATCCTTGTTGCAGGACGACTGGTTGATCTGGCGCTTGCGCCCCAGTTCCGTTTCCAGCGGTTCCACCGACAGGCAGTTCGATTGCACGGAGCAGTCGCCGCAGCCTTCGCAGACGGCTTCGTTGATGACGGCGCGCTTGGCCGGGTCCGGATATTCATTGCGTTTCCGGCGGCGGCGTTTTTCCGAGGCGCAGGTCTGGTCGTAGATCATGGCCGACACGCCCGGCATGTCGCGCAGCTCGCGCTGCACGTCCATCAGTTCGGAACGGTGGCGCACGGTGACGCCTTCGGCCCAGGCGTAATCGTCCGGGTATTTTTCCGGTTCATCGGTGACGACGATGATCGGGCCCACGCCTTCGGCGGCGATCTGGCGCGAAATGATGGCCGGGGACAAAGGCCCGTCGAATTCCTGGCCGCCCGTCATGGCCACCGCATCGTTGAACAGAATCTTGTAGGTGATATTCACCTTGGCCGAGACGGCCGCGCGGATGGCCAGGATGCCCGAGTGAAAATACGTGCCGTCACCGAGGTTGGTAAACACGTGCTTTTCATTCGTGAACGGCGCCTGTCCCACCCATGTGACGCCTTCGGCACCCATGTGGGTAAAGGTCGACGTTTCGCGGTCCATCCACAGCACCATGTAGTGGCAGCCGATACCGGCCAGCGCGCGCGAGCCTTCCGGCACCTTGGTCGAGGTATTGTGCGGGCAGCCGGAGCAGAAGAAGGGCGTGCGGTCCTTTTGCGGGTCGGGTTTCGCGCTGATGGCCTTGAGGACGTTTTCCTTCGCTTCCAGGTAGGCGATGCGTTCCTTCACGCGCTGCTCGACGGGGTGGCCGGCGTAGTAGCGCGAAATGCGGCTGGCGATCGCGCGGGCGATCATGGCCGGGTTCAGTTCATACGTGGCCGGCAGCAGCCAGTCGCCGTGTCCCGTGCCCTTCTGGTTGCTCCACTCGCCCGTGTCGTCGAACTTGCCGACCACGCGCGGACGCTCGCCATCCTTCAGGTTATACAGTTCTTCCTTCAGCGCGTATTCGAGGATTTGCCGCTTTTCTTCCACCACGAGGATCTCGTCGAGGCCCTTGGCGAATTCATGCACGCCGTCCGCTTCCAGCGGCCAGGTCATGCCGATCTTGTACAGGCGGATGCCGATGTCGGACGCCGTCTGCTCGTCGATGCCCAGATCCGCCAGCGCCTGGCGCGTATCGAGGTAGGATTTGCCGGCCGTGATGATGCCGATGCGCGCCTTCGGGCTGTCCCAGATGATCTTGTTGAGCTTGTTGGCACGCGCATACGCCAGCGCCGCATACCATTTGTAGCTGTTCATGCGGACTTCTTGTTCCAGCACCGTGTCGGGCCAGCGGATGTTCAAGCCGCCGGCCGGCATCTCGAAGTCGGTCGGCAAGGTGATCTGCACGCGGTCCGGGTCGAAATCGACGGCGGCGCCCGACTCGATGATGTCGGTCACGCATTTCATCGACACCCACAGGCCCGTGTAGCGGCTCATGGCCCACGCATGCAAGCCGTAGTCGATGTATTCCTGCACCGACGACGGGTACAGCACGGGGATGCCGCAAGCGTTCAGGATGTGGTCGGACTGGTGCGCCGTGGACGAGGATTTCGCCGCATGGTCGTCGCCGGCCAGCACCAGCACGCCGCCGTGCTTGGCGGAACCGGCGTTATTCGCGTGCTTGAACACGTCGCCGCAGCGGTCGACGCCGGGGCCCTTGCCGTACCACATGCCGAACACGCCGTCGTATTTCGCGTCTTCGAACAGATTCGTTTGCTGCGTGCCCCAAACGGCCGTGGCGGCCAGGTCTTCGTTCAGGCCCGGGTGGAATTTGACGTGGTGTTCATCGAGGTATTTCTTGGCCTTGATCGCCGTCATGTCGACGGACGTCACAGGCGAACCGCGGTAGCCGGTGATGTAGCCAGCCGTATTCAGGCCAGCCTTGAGGTCGCGCTCGCGCTGCAGCATGGGCAGGCGGATCAGCGCTTGCGTGCCCGTCATGAAGGCGCGGCCACGCTCCAGCGTATATTTGTCGTTCAGGGAAATTTCGGACGCGTGCGCGCCCGGCTCAAGACTCGAGCCCTTGATTGGTGCATTCATTACTTGTCTCCATTATTCTCTGTGCTACGCGTGCAGGTCGGTTGAACTCACACGTACCGGCCGCGCTTTGTGAGCAATGCCGGTGCGGAAAAATGACTTGTTTGTCGTAGACTACCACAGGAAGGCGCGCAGTTCTTTGCTGCGCTGCACTCCCGTGTTCTTACCTTTTTGCTGCTTTTAGGCATGTCGGATGACGCTGTCCTCATCCGGCCTACCGGGCCATTCGTGTAGGTCGGCTTAGCCGGAACGGCGTAAGCCGACAAACAGCCGCCCCCGGCTTACGCCGCGTTCGTATCTTTCAGCACGCCGCGCTTGATCTGGTCCAGCTCGATCGATTCGAACAGCGCGCGGAAGTTGCCTTCGCCGAAGCCCTGGTCGCCCTTGCGCTGGATGATCTCGAAGAAGATCGGGCCGATCACCGTCTGCGTGAAGATTTGCAGCAGCAGTTCGCGTTCGTTTTCCGTGCTGTGGCCATCGATCAGGATGCGCAGGCGGCGCAGTTCTTCCAGCTGCTCGCCGTGGTTCGGCAGGCGGCGGTTGACCAGCTCATAGTACGTTTCAATCGTGTCCTGGAAATCGATACCCGTATCGCGCATGCCTTGCACGGAGGCGTAGATATTGTCCGTGCCCAGCGCGATGTGCTGGATGCCTTCGCCATGGTACTGGTCCAGGTATTCGGCGATCTGCGACTTGTCATCCGACGATTCGTTGATCGGAATGCGGATCTTGCCGCATGGCGAAGTCATGGCCTTCGATTTGAGGCCCGTCAGCTTGCCTTCGATGTCGAAATAGCGCACTTCGCGGAAGTTGAACAGGTTTTCATAGAAGCTCGCCCATTCCTTCATGCGGCCGCGATGCACATTGTGCGTCAGGTGATCGATATAGGTGAGGCCATGGCCGACGGGGTTGGCGACGGCGCCGGGAATGGCGACGAAATCGACGTCATAGATGCTGATGTCGCCGATGCCGCCCGGTGCGGCCGCGTCCGGCTTGTCCGCGCCCTTGCCGCGCCAGCGGTCGACGAAGTACAGCAAGGAATCGCCCACGCCCTTGATGGCGGGGATATTCAGCTCCATCGGACCCGTTTTATTGTCGAAACCCCAGGCGCCCAGTTCCAGCGCGCGGCGGTACACGAAGGCCGCGTCGTCGACGCGGATGGCGATGGCGCACACGGACGGGCCGTGATGGCGGGCAAAACGCTGCGCGAACGAATCTTGTTCGGCATTGATGATGAAATTGATGTCGCCCTGACGGTACAGGGTCACATCCTTGTGGCGGTGGCGCGCGATGGCCGTGAAGCCCATGTTCTCGAACAGCTTGCCCAATGCTTTTGGGTCTGGTGCTGCATACTCGACGAACTCGAAACCATCGGTACCCATCGGGTTATCCCAAGGCTGAAATTGCATGATGTCTCCTCCAAGAAGTAGCGCACAGTATAGGCGTGGGTCACGGGCATTAAATGCCAAAGATCTCCCGAACAATCATGATTTGCGCAATAATATTGCGTGAAACACGAACCACCGGAGGAAGCATGAGCAAAATTACGCTGGATAAAACGGATCGCAAGATCCTCTCCGTCCTGCAGGCCGATGGCCGCCTGTCGAATCAGGACGTGGCCGAGCAGGTCAGCCTGTCGCCGTCGCCATGCTTGCGCCGCGTCAAACGGCTGGAGGAAGCGGGCGTCATCCGCCAGTACGTGGCCCTGCTGGACCCGGAAAAGATCGGCCTGGGCTTGCTCGCCTACGTCAATGTGCGGCTGGAAAAGCACAGCGACGCCACGGCCCACAGCACGGCGCGCGTGCTGGCGCCGAATCTGGTGACGAATACCTCGCCGCGCGCCGACTTCGCCGTGGCGGTGGCGCAATGGCCGGAAGTGGTGGCGTGCTATGCGATGACGGGCGAAATGGATTATCTGTTGCGCGTGCACGTGGAAGACATGGAGCACTTTTCGCGCTTCATGATGGCCACCCTGCTGCGCCACCCCGCCGTGCTGGACGTGAAATCGAGCTTTGCCTTGCAGCGCATCAAGGATACGACGGCCCTGCCCTTATTGTGATGGCGGCCCGGGCTGCTTCTTGCGCCCCGGCAAGCGCTCGAACAGTTTGCTGGCGGCGCGCGCATTCGCCTTGAACGTATAGTCGAACATGGCGAACTGCTCCTGAACGGCTTCCTGCAGCATGCTCGTCGGGTTCGGTGGCAACAGTTTTAGGTAGGCATCGGCTTCGCCATAGTCGCGCTGGATTTCCATGCCCGCCTTCTTGGCGATATGCATCATCGTCTTGTTGGAGGACAAACAATGCATGTACAGGGTATCGACATCGTTGTTACGGCAGTGAATCGCCGCCCGCTCGAACAGTTTCGAACCGACGCCCATGCCGCGCATCGATTTCGACACGGACACGCCGAATTCCGCCACCTGCTCCTTGTCCGTCACCACGCTTTTCGCCGGCGACTGGTCCTTCGGCGCGAACGCCAGATGGCCCACGCCCACCAGCTTGAACAGGCTGTTGTAGACGCCGTAGATCATGTCGCGCGAGAAATCCATCTTTTGCACGTACTGCGCGACGAGTTCATCGGGCAAGGCGCTGCCGAAGCGCAGCAAACGGTCGCTTTTCTCGAGCGACAGGAAATGCTTCATCATGCGGCGCCGGTCGCGCTCATGCAATTGCTTGACGAGCACGGTCGGGCGCCCGCCGCCGCTACGGCTGAGCCAGCGGCGAAACGGGTTTTGAAACAGCTTGGGTAAGGTCACGTCGACTCCTGGAAGCGGTGCTGCGGCACGTCAGGCCGTTATTGTGCAGTGCAGCATCTGCCGTATTGTAGCCTATTCCCGCCGTTCAAGCCTGGGCCAGGAAGGCCGCCACGGCCGCCACCCGCGCCGCGTGGATGACTTCGGGAATGCGTTTCGGCTCCGTACACCCTTGCGCCAGCGCACCCGCATTCACGCCGCGCGCCGCGTCGAGCCCGCCTTGCAGCCGCGCCGCCTGGGGAAAGTCGCCGGCGACCAGCCCGTCGCAGGCCGCCGCTTGCAGCAGTTGCACGAAGCGCTGCGGCTTGCGCAAGCCGTCGCAGCGTTCGCACAGACTGACGATGGCCTCGGCGCCCAAGTCCAGCGCGCCGTTGATATTGTCCAGCTCGCGCGCCGCCATGACGGCCAGCTCGCGGCACTCGTTGGGCACGCGCAGGCGCTCGCTCAGCTGCTCGATGGCATCCTTGCTCAAATGCAGCGTCAAGGCGGCGAAGCGCACGGGCAAGTCATGACCTTGCACGGCCGCATGGTCGACAACCTGCAGCAAGCGCTCGCTCAGCGTGATTTCCCCCATGATGCGTTCCAGGGCGCCGCACTCGTGCAGCACCGTCAGCATGCGCGAGGGATGGCTTTCCATCAGCCCCTTGGCCACTTCCTGCCACACGCGCTCGGCCACCAGGGCATCGACTTCGCCATCAGCCACCATCTGGCGCATCAGCGCCATGGTGGCGGGCGCCACCGTGAAAGCGTCGAAACGGGCGGCAAAGCGGGCCAGGCGCAGGATGCGCACGGGGTCTTCGCCGAACGCGTCGGAGACGTGGCGGAACACCCTGCGCTCGATATCGGCGACGCCGCCGAACGGATCGGTCAATGTACCGTCCTCGGCTTGCGCGATGGCGTTGATGGTCAGATCGCGCCGCACCAGGTCGTCTTCCAGGGTGACGTCGGGCGCCGTGTGGAAGACAAAGCCGCGGTAGCCGGGGGCAGTCTTGCGTTCCGTGCGGGCCAGCGCGTATTCTTCCTGGGTCTTCGGGTGCAGGAAGACGGGGAAATCCTTGCCGACGGGCCGGAAGCCCTGGCGCAGCATGTCTTCCGGCATGGCGCCGACCACCACGTAATCGCGGTCTTTCACGGGCAAGCCCAGCAGTTGGTCGCGCACCGCGCCACCGACCGTGTATATCTTCATAACGCTCTTTTCTTAATCGGGGAGTTCCGCGTCGTGCTTGGGCGCCGTTTCCGTTTCCGCCAGCGCTTCCGCGATCCAGCGAGCCACGGCCGGGTGCGCCTGCACGCGCTCGCAGTAGGCGTTCAGCGCCGGCGCCAGCGACACGCCATACGTGCGGAAACGCATGACGACGGGGGCAAAGTACGCATCGGCGATGGAAAACTCGCCAAACAGGAACTGGTGGTGGCCAAAGCGCGACAGGCACTCTTCCCAGATTTCGCTGATGCGGCCGATGTCCGCCTGGGCGGCGGCCGTGCGGCCACGGCCTGGCAACTTCGCCTTGATATTCATCGACATGTCCGTGCGCAAGCCGGTGAAGCCCGAATGCATTTCCGCGCAAACACAACGCGCCATGGCGCGCGCGGCCACGTCTTGCGGCCACATGTGTTTGTCAGGAAACTGCTCGGCCAGGTATTCGCAGATGGCCAGGCTGTCCCAGATCGTGATCTCGCCCGCCAGCAGCACGGGTACCCGGCCGCAGGCCGAATATTCGGCGATTTTCGTCGCCGTGTCGCTCTGGTCGAGCAGCACGCGCACTTCCTGGAACGGGATGCCGAAGGCCGTCATGGCCACCCACGGGCGCATCGACCACGACGAGTAATTCTTGTTGCCGATGATGAGGGTCAGGCCCGGCTCGCGCGCGGCGGCCAGGGTTTGCGTCAGGCTGGGATCAAGGATGGTCGTTTGCATGGTCGGCTAGCTTTAGTTGGATGATGGCAAATCAGCAGAAACGGCGCTATTCTTCGGTCCCACTGTGCCCAGGCGCGCTTTCAGCGACTGCGGGCTCTTCTCGAACAGGGCCGCGTAATACGTGGCGTTGGCCATCACGTTTTTCACGTAGCCGCGCGTTTCCGTGTAGGGAATGATCTCGGCAAAGATGGCGCCTTCCAGCGGACGCGTCATGGTGGCGCGCCAGATGCGCAAGCGCCCCGGCCCCGCGTTGTAGGCGGCGCTGGCCAGCACTTGCGAACCGTCCAGGCCGCCGAGCACCATGTTCAGGTAATTCGTGCCCAGCAAGACGTTGGTACGCACGTCGCTCAAGGTTTCAGTGACAAAATCGGTCAGGCCGATCTTCTTGGCGACATAACGGGCCGTCGATGGCATGACCTGCATCAAACCGGACGCGCCCACATGCGACTGCGCATCCATAATGAAGCGCGATTCCTGGCGGATCAAGCCGTACACCCAGGCCTTATCGAGGCCCAGGGTTTGCGTGGCCGGATGCATGACGTCGTCGTGCGGCGTGGGATAGCGTTGCGTATAGTCCACTTCCAGGCGCGTGCGGTCCGAGGTGTTGACCATGCGGTCGAGCACATTGTTCTGGCGCGCAAACTCCGCGGCGGCCAGATGTTGCCGGTCCGTCATCGAACGCAATTCCCAGTTCCACTCGCGCGTGCCCTCGAAGCGCAAGCGCATGTTGAAGAATTTCAAGGCGCGCTGCAAACCGGGATTGGCGGCCATGGCGGCGATTTCCGCCGGCGTGATGGGCTGGCCCGGCGGCGGCAAGACCAGGTGGTTGCCCAGCTCCTCATTGGCCAGCAAGCCGTAGAAATTCGATTGATCGCTGATCGTGCGGTACAGGGCATCGGCCTGCGCATTCGGGCGGCCCGGCGTTTCCGCCTGCTGCGCGCGCGCCAGCCAGTAGACCCAGGTGGGGTCCGTGCGCAGGGAGGCCGGCATGGCCTGGATCGCCGCCTTCACCTGGGGCCAGTTGCCTTCACGCAAGGCGATACGCGCCTTCCATTGCATCTGCTCCTGGGTCAACGGTGCGCCATTGGTTTTTTGCCAATATTCAAACGCTTCCGGCGCCAGCGTATACGACGCCTGCAAGGCCAGGCTGGCCCAGCCGATGGCCTGTTCCTCCGGCGTCAGCTGCGCACTGGCCTTTTGCAGCGCCACCACGCCCAGTTTTAATGTGCTTTTCGCCATGCGGCCCACGGCCACCAGGTACATCTCGTGGTCGGCGCGACTTGGACCGGGACCCTTGGCCAGCACCAGCGCGGGCAAATCGATCGCTTGCGCCATCTTCGCGTCGGAGGCGCCCAGCAGAAGCGCGATGCGGCGCGCCGGGCCCGTGGCATTGGTCTGGCCCGCCAGGCGGATCTGCGCCCACAGGTCATTCGCGTCGAACTGGCCGTTTTGCGCCAATGCGGCGATCAGGCTGCCGCATGCTTCGCCATAACCCGGTGGCGAGACGAGCAGGTTGCGCGCCTCGGACGCCACGTTCTGGCCCTTGGCGGCGCGCGACATCAGCGCGTAGCACTTGAGCTGGGTATCGTCGTCGAGGGCGAATTGCGGATATTGTTCATCGAACACGACCCAGTCGCGCTTGCGACCGAGCTCCAGCAGCCAGTCGTTGCGGAAGCGGTCGGCGATGGCGCTGCCCTTGTAGCGGTTCAGGTAATCGCGAAATTGCGCCTCGGTCAACAGTTTGATGCGCGGTTTCAGCCGATAATAGTCAACATACGAGGGAATCTGGTAATTCGTCAGGCGCCCCGCATAAAAGTCGGCTTTTTCGACGTCATCCTTGCGCGCGGCGTCGCGCAGCAGCAGGAAGGCATCGTCCTCGCTGCGCGTGTCGGGGGCGGCTGGGGAGACGGTGGTGGATACCTGGGCCAGGGCGGCCAGGGGAGACAAGGCCGATGCAACACACAGCATCGTGCCGGCAATCCATTTCAGTGGGGAAATCAATGTACGACTCTCAATCTTAACTTGATGGTGATATGAATAGCGACCCTAGAATAACATGCGATCCGGCTACACGGCCACCCATTGCGCCACAGGAAAAAGCCGGCTTGCGCAAAGCCCTGCTGGCGGCCCGGCGCGCCCTGCCCGACGCCACGCGAGTCACGTGGGATGCGGCCATCGCGCAGCGCCTGCTGGACTGGTGCGCGCAAGAAAACGTCAGGGAACTGGGCGTGTACTGGCCCCTGCACGGCGAGCCGGACTTGCACGAGGCCTATGCCCAGCTGGCCGCGCGCGGCGTGCAATTAAGCTTGCCGGTGGTGCTGGAAAAACATGCGCCGCTGGCATTTTCCGACTGGACACCGGGCGAGCCCATGGTCAAGGATGGCATGGGCGTGGCCGTGCCGGCCCGGCTACGGCTGCGTCCGGCGCCGGCAACCCTGCTCGTGCCCTGCCTGGGTTTTAACCAGGAACGCTTTCGCCTCGGCTATGGCGGCGGCTATTACGACCGCACCCTGGAACACGCACCGCGCCCCCGTACTTTGGGCGTGGCATACGGCTGCCTGAAGGCATCATTTGCCAGTGGCACATACGACATCGCCCTCGATCACATCGTGACCGAGGGCGATCTGCTCTAACGCATCAGAACGGTTTATTTCACCAGGCGCTGCCACAAGGCCGTCGTGGCGGCCGCCTGGTTCATGCTATAGAAATGCAAGCCTGGCGCGCCGCCTTCCAGCAAACGCTCGCACAAGCCCGTCACCACGTCCAGGCCAAAAGCCTTGATGGACGCGCTGTCGTCGCCGAAGCTGGCCAGTTTCAGACGCACCCAGCGTGGAATTTCCGCGCCGCACATGTCCGAAAAGCGCATCAGCTGCGTGTAGTTCGTGATCGGCATGATGCCGGCCACGATGGGCACGTTGATGCCCATCTTCTGCGTCTGCTCGACAAACTGGAAATACGCGTCGGCATTGTAGAAGTACTGGGTGATGGCGGCATTGGCGCCCGCCTGCACCTTGCGCGCGAACGCGTTCAGGTCGTCCTGCGGCGAACGGGCTTGCGGATGCACCTCCGGATAGGCGGCCACTTCGATATGGAAATGGTCGCCCGTCTCGGCGCGGATGAATTCCACCAGCTCGTTGGCGTAGCGGAACTCGCCCGAAGCGCCGTAGCCGCTGGGCAAGTCACCGCGCAAGGCGACGATGCGGCTCACGCCCGCCGCCTTGAAGTCGGCCAGCACGGCGCGGATCGATTCGCGCGAACCGCCGACGCAAGACAGGTGCGGTGCGGCCTGTTCGCCGACCGCCAGGATTTCGCGCACGGTGTCGAGGGTGCCCTGCTGCGTGGTGCCGCCGGCGCCGAACGTCACCGAGAAATACTTCGGATGCAATTCGGACAACTTGGCGCGCGTGGCGCGCAGCTTTTCCGCCCCTTCCGGGGTTTTCGGCGGGAAAAACTCAATACTGAAGTTATGCTTTTCCATCGTCGTTACTCAAAAGTAAGGTCGACAAGGCCCAGGAAATGATGCTGTACAGAATGGCACCGCCCACGGCAGACCAGAAACTGGCGACATGGAAACCATCGATCACCTGCGCCACCAGCCAGAACAGGAAGCCATTGATGATCAGAATGAACAGGCCCAGCGACAGGAACGTCACGGGCAGGGTCAGCAGGATCAGCAAAGGACGGATCAGCGCATTGACCAGTCCCAGCACGGCGGCGGCCAGCAGCGCGGTCCAGCCGCTGCTCATCGTCACCGAGTGCACCAAGTAAGGAACGGCAAACAGGGCTGCCGCATTGATAAACCAAATCAGTAGCAAGCGCATTTCTCTAGCCTGTCAAAAGTAGGGTCAGGCCGGCGGCAGGCGCCGGCCCTCAGAGGGTGAGTTACAGCCCCGGACTACCGATTAATAACGGTAGTGCTCGGGTTTGTATGGACCTTCCGTGCGCACGCCGATGTAGTCGGCTTGCTCTTGCGTCAGTTCCGTCAGCTGCGCATTCAACTTTTTGAGTTGCAGGCGAGCGACTTTTTCATCGAGGTGTTTTGGCAAGGTGTACACGCCGACCGGGTAGTTGGCCGTGTTCGCGTACAGCTCGATCTGGGCGATCGTCTGGTTGGCAAACGACGAGCTCATCACGTACGACGGGTGGCCCGTGCCGCAACCGAGGTTGACCAGACGGCCTTCGGCCAGCAGGATGATGCGGCGGCCCGACGGGAAGATGATGTGGTCGACTTGCGGCTTGATGTTTTCCCACTCGTATTGTTTCAACGAAGCGACGTCGATTTCATTGTCGAAGTGACCAATGTTGCAGACGATGGCCTGGTCTTTCATGCGCGTCAGGTGGTCGTGCGTGAGGATGTGATAGTTGCCCGTGCAGGTGACGAAGATGTCGCCGTGTTCGCAGGCGTAATCCATCGTGACCACGCGGTAGCCTTCCATCGCCGCCTGCAGTGCGCAGATCGGGTCGACTTCCGTCACCCACACTTGCGCCGACAGGGCGCGCATGGCCTGGGCAGAACCTTTACCGACGTCACCGTAACCGGCGATGACGGCCACTTTGCCGGCGATCATCACGTCGGTGGCGCGCTTGATGCCATCGACCAGCGACTCGCGGCAGCCATACAGATTGTCGAACTTCGATTTCGTGACGGAATCGTTCACGTTAATCGCAGGGAAAGCCAGCTTGCCTTCCTTGTGCATCTGGTACAAACGGTGCACGCCGGTCGTCGTTTCTTCCGTCACGCCGAGGATTTCCGGCAGGCGCTTCGAGTACCAGGTCGGGTCGGCCAGCAAGTGCTTCTTGATCGAGTTGAACAGGCAGATTTCTTCTTCCGAACCGGGGTTGGCCAGCACCGACAGGTCGGTTTCCGCGCGCACGCCCAGGTGCAGCAGCAGGGTTGCGTCGCCGCCATCGTCGAGGATCATGTTCGAGTAGACAGCCTTGCCGTCCACGTTCGGCCATTCGAAGATGCGGTGCGTGTATTCCCAGTAATCGTCCAGCGACTCGCCCTTGACGGCGAACACGGGCGTGCCGGCGGCAGCGATGGCGGCGGCGGCGTGATCTTGCGTCGAGTAAATGTTGCACGATGCCCAACGCACTTGCGCGCCCAGTGCTTCCAAGGTCTGGATCAGCACGGCGGTCTGGATGGTCATGTGGATGGAACCGGTGATGCGCGCGCCTTTCAAAGGCTGCGCTGCCGCGAATTCTTCGCGGATGGCCATCAGGCCAGGCATTTCCGTTTCAGCAATCTTGATTTCTTTGTCGCCCCATGCGGCCAGAGTGATATCGGCGATGGTGTAGTCGTGTTGCGATTTGAGTACGGCGTTCATCACGCCCTCCTTTCAGTTGAAAAAGGTACGTGAGCGCGGTTGCAGGATATTCCGAGCCTGGCGAATTTCTTCGTCGCAACGCTCCTCGGACGGGGGATTTTAACATTGTCAAGGCTGGCGCGCCAGCTTGTTCGCCATACATTGCCACGTAACAACACATAAAAAAAGCGCCCGCGGCTAGAAGGCCGGGGCGCTTTTCTTGCAAGTCTGACTAGATTACTTCAGGCCGGCAGCGTCGCGCAGCAGGGCGACCTTGTCCGTGCGCTCCCACGTGAATTCCGGCTCTTCGCGGCCGAAATGACCGTAGGCGGCGCTCTTCTGGTAGATCGGGCGCAGCAGGTCGAGCATTTGCACGATGCCCTTTGGACGCAAATCAAAGTGCGCCAGCACCAGCTTGGCGATTTCCGTGTCGGGAATCACGCCCGTGCCTTCCGTGTAGACGGTGATGTTGATCGGCTTGGCCACGCCGATGGCGTAGCTGACCTGCACCTGGCATTGACGCGCCAGGCCGGCCGCAACGATGTTTTTCGCCACATAACGGGCCGCATACGCTGCCGAACGGTCGACTTTCGACGGGTCCTTGCCCGAGAATGCGCCGCCGCCGTGCGGGGCCGCGCCACCGTAGGTGTCGACGATGATCTTGCGCCCGGTCAAGCCGCAATCGCCTTGCGGACCGCCGATGACGAAACGGCCCGTCGGATTGACCAGGAATTTGGTTTCCGTCAGCCACTCGCGCGGCAGGATGGGCTTGATGATTTCTTCGATGACGGCTTCTTCGATCTGCTTGTGCGAGATTTCCGGCGCATGCTGGGTCGACAGCACCACCGTGTGCACACCGACGGGGCGGCCGTCGACGTAGCGCAGGGTTACTTGCGATTTCGCATCCGGACGCAGCCATGGCAAACGGCCATCCTTGCGCAGCTGCGACTGGCGCTCGACCAGGCGGTGCGCATAGTGGATGGCGGCGGGCATCAGCTCGGCCGTTTCATCGCAGGCATAGCCGAACATCAGGCCCTGATCGCCAGCGCCTTGATCCAAGTCAATGCCTGCACCTTCATCGACGCCTTGCGCGATGTCCGGCGACTGCTTGTCGTAGGCCACCAGCACGGCGCAACCCTTGTAGTCGATGCCGTATTCCGTATTGTCGTAGCCGATGCGTTTGATGGTTTCGCGCGCAACTTGAATATAATCCACATTGGCGTGCGTGGTAATCTCGCCAGCCAGCACCACCAGACCCGTGTTGCACAGGGTTTCGGCAGCCACGCGGGCGCTCGGATCCTGGGTCAGGATGGCGTCAAGGATGGCGTCGGAAATTTGATCGGCAACCTTGTCGGGATGGCCTTCCGAAACGGATTCGGAAGTGAAGAGATAGTCGTTTGACATTGCAAGCTCCTGTTTACTATGTGAATGTTCTGTCGCAGTAAAGAGGATTTTGCCTGCGACGCTTTAGCGAGATTTATATTCCGCATCGCAAGTTGTCTATTAACTCAGCGGTTACTGCATACGTGGTATTTTACGCTTCTTAAAAAATTTTGGCACGGCAACACGCCATTCCTGGAAACAGCTTATACATGTTAGTCCCAATTTTCCGCTTCCTGTCCATCTTTCCCCTGCCCGTCCTGCATGGCATTGGCGCTGTGCTCGGCTGGGTGATTTACGCCATTTCCCCGTCCTATCGTCGCCGCATGCGCGAGAACATGCAAGGTGCGGGGTTTTCGCAACACTTGCACACGGCCGTGGCCGAAGCGGGCAAGAGCGTGCTGGAACTGCCCTTCATCTGGTGCGCGCCGGCCGAGCGCGTGGCGCGCCATGCGACGGTGGAAAACTGGGAACTGGTGGAAAAAGCGCTGCAGCACGGCCGCGGCATCGTCTTCCTCACGCCGCACCTGGGCTGCTTTGAAATCGTCGCCCAGCAGATCGCGCTGCGCACGCCGCTCACCGTGATGTACCGCCCGCCCAAGCGCGCCGCCCTGAAACCGCTGATCGAGGGCGCGCGCGCGCGCGAAAACCTGATGCTGGCGCCGGCGAACATGTCGGGCGTGCGCATCTTTGCCAAATGCCTGAAAAAAGGACAACCGATCGGCCTGCTGCCCGACCAGGTGCCGCAGGAGGGCGAAGGCGTGTGGGCCGATTTCTTCGGCCGTCCCGCCTACACCATGACCCTGCCCGCCAAGCTGGCGCAGATGGGCGGCGCCGAAGTCATCATCACCTACGCGGAACGCCTGCCGGGCGGGCGCGGCTACGTCGTGCATTTCGTGCCTTTCACCGAGTCGCTCGACAGCACCTCGGCCGAACAGGCGCGCACCATCAACGCGGCCATGGAACAATTGATCGCGCGCAGCCCGGCGCAATACCTGTGGAGCTATAACCGCTACAAGGTGCCGCGCGGCGCGCCGCCGCCCACGCCGGCCACGCCCGATGCCGCGGGGGAGCAGGCATGAGACTGCTGATCGCCTTCATGTGGCTGCTGCACTGGCTGCCCTTGCCCATCCTCGGCCGCTTCGGCGTGGCCGTCGGCAGCCTGCTGTTCATCGCCATGCCCACGCGGCGCAGGATCGCCCTGACGAATCTGCGCCTGTGCATGCCGGAACTGACGGAAGCCCAGCGCGTGGCTCTGGCGCGCCAGCATTTCCAGGCCTATTCGCGCAGCGTGTGGGAACGCAGCATCCTGTGGTGGTCGTCGGAAGAGCGCCTGAACCGCCTGATCAAAAAAGTGCCCGCCTTCCCGGGCCAGCAGATCGCGGCCAAGCCGACCATTTTGCTGTGCCCGCACTTCGTCTGCCTCGACGTGGCGGGTGCCGCCACAGCCATGGAAATTTCCGCTTCCTCGATGTACGTGCAGCAAAAGAATGCCGCCTTCGACCAGGCCTTGCGCAACGGGCGTTCGCGCTTCAAGCCGCCCAAGCTGTTTACGCGCCAGGATGGCATTAAGACGATTCTGCGTGCCCTGCGCGACGGCTTGCCCTACTTTATGCTGCCGGACATGGATTTCGGCGAAAAGGATGCGGAATTCGTGCCATTCTTCGGCGTGCCCGCCGCCACCCTGACGGCCACGGCGCGCCTGGCGCTGGCCGCCAAGGCGCAGGTGATTCCCGTCATCGCCACCTTTTTGCCCAATTACCAGGGCTGGAAAGTGACCTATTACCCGGCCTGGGACGATTATCCGGGCGACGACATCACGGCCGCCACGCGCCGCATGAACGAATTCATCGAAGAGCGCGTGCGCGAAGCGCCGGCCGAGTATTTCTGGACGCATAAACGCTTCAAGACGCGTCCGGAAGGCGAAGCCTCGTTCTATAACCAGCACAAGTGATACGGCAGAACATGAAACTCCACTTTACCAAGATGCACGGCGCGGGCAACGACTTCATCGTCATCGACGCCATCAACCAGCAAATCGACTTCACGCCGGCCCAGTGGCAGCGCCTGGCCGACCGCCGTTTCGGCATCGGCGCCGACCAGATCCTCGTGGTGGAAAAGCCGCGCCTGCCCGGCTGCGACTTCCGCTACCGCATCTATAACAACGATGGCGGCGAAGTGGAACAGTGCGGCAACGGCGCGCGCGCCTTCGTCAAGTTCGTCAGCGAAAAAGGCTTGTCAAGCAAGTCCAGCATCCGCGTGGAAACCATGGCCGGCGTGATTGCACCGCGCCTGGAACCCGATGGCAGCATCACGGTCGACATGGGCGCGCCCGAGCTCGAACCCGCGCTGGTGCCATTCGATGCGGCCGGCCTCGCCGGCGTGGCGGAAGGCAGCGACACCCTGTGGCCGCTGGACCTGGCGCTGCCGGGCCAGACGTCGCCCGTGCTGGTGTCCGTCGTTTCGATGGGCAACCCGCATGCCGTGCAAGTGGTCGATGATGTCGATGCGCAAGATCTGGAACAATCGGGCCCGCGCATCGAGCACCACCCGCGCTTTCCCCGCCGGGTCAACGCCGGCTACATGCAGATCGTCGACCGCCAGCACGTGAAACTGCGCGTGTTCGAGCGGGGCGCGGGCGAAACGCTGGCTTGCGGCACGGGCGCCTGCGCCGCCGCCGTGGCCGGCATCCTGCGCGGCCGGCTCGATTCCCCCGTGCGCATCAGCGCGCGCGGCGGCGAACTGTCGATCGCCTGGCAAGGCCCCGGCCACCCCGTCCTGATGACGGGCCCGGCCGTGACCGTCTTCGAAGGCACGATCGAGCTGTAAGGAATGAGTCAGGCCGCCAGGAACTGCTGTTCCTGCGCGACACCGAGCTCGGCCAAGTAGCACTTCAGGCGGTACAGCCGTTGCCGGTAATTGCCTTCCGGCCCCGTCACGCCGCAATCGACGCGCTCGAACAGGCGCACCACCTGATCGAGCAGCTGGCGCTCCTGCGCCGTGCGGACCAGCACCAGGCGCCGCTTGCCGCGGCCATGCGTGGCGCTGATATCGATCAACAGACAATGCCCCTGGTCGGCCGCATGGATATCGAGCAGCAGCGCCTCGGCACGCGACAGGTGAAAGCAGCGCGCCAGTTCCAGGCGCGCCGTCAGCAGGGGGTGGCTCTGGCCCAGCTGGCGCAGCCGCTCATCGGCGTGTAGGGCGGCGCACTGGCCCCAGTCGCCGGGCTCGCCGCGCGGCGCGATGCGCGCCAGCGCCGCCTCCGCTTCACTGCTGCCTTGCGCCTGCGCCTGCAGCAGCCAATACGCGGCACGCACATCGTTGTTGACGCCGTCGCGGCGATTACGCCAGGCATGCATGCCGCATTCGAGCTGGGCCGGGCCATGCCCCAGGTCGGCGGCACGCTCCAGGCAGAAATGCGCTTCGATCACATTACGCTGGGAAAATTCCGGTTTCGTGTAGATGCGCGACAGCACGAACCAGGCTACGGCCAGCCCCTGCTCGCCCGCCTGCGTCAGCCAGCGCACGGCCCGCTTGAAATTGGCCGCGCCAGTGCGCGTGGCCAGCCGCTGGCCATGCGCATCCATGCGCGCATAACCGAGTCCCAGCTCCAGCTGCGCCGTGCGGTCGCCGCCATGCGCGGCCAGCTCGCAGCACTGCCAGCCCTCGACATCGCCGCCGGGCGCCAATGCCTGCGCGCAACGCGACAGCAACAGCACCTGCTGCGCGTCGAGGGCGATCGTGCGCGCACCGGCCGCCGCCTGGCGCTGCAGCAGCTCGCGCGCCAGCGGCAAGCCTTGCGACAGGAAGCCGGCATGGTTGCCCTGGCTCCATGCCTGCTCCAGCCAGGCGTGCAGCGGCGCGTCGCCATCGGGGGCCTGCTCGCCGGCGAGGCCGGTGTCCGGTCCGGGCGCTGCGGAGGAGCGTTCTTGCAGGGACAACAACCATTGCGCATCGGGCAAGCCGGCGCGCACGGCGGCGTCCAGCGCCACGCGCGCCTTGGCCCGCAAGGCTTCACTGCTGCTGGCGGCATTGCCCAGCACCAGTTGCGCCAGCACCAGGCCCGCCTGCACCAGGCCCGCATCGAACGCCTGCGCGTAATACGGGATCAGCGCCTTGGCTGCCGGTTGCGCCACTTCGAACGGCACGTGCGTACCGATCAGCATGCACGCTTCCTGGCTATCCTCCTGGGCCGCCCGCGCCAGCCAGTGCAAGGCAGTCGGCAGGCTCTGCGGCACACCCTGTCCAAACAGATACACCCGTCCCAACGCCAGCTGGCAAGCGACATCGCCAGCCCGTGCGCCCTTGATCAATCCTAATGTTTCGCGATTTGCCATCGATTCTCGATATTGAGTCAATGAGTCTAATTAGTAAGCCGTCTCCAGGCCCATCCATGCAAGCCCGCCCTTAGTGTAACGTCCTTGTGTCATAAATCCGCCAAAGCGGCCTCAAGAACTTGATTCAACGCAACAATGTCCTGGGCGGAACATGCCAATATCGCAATGCGCCGCTACGGTAGCGATGGGAGAACGCGTGCCATCGGCGCAGGGCTGGCAAAAACTGCGCGTTACAAAAATACAACAGGGGCATGCATTTATGCCGCTTTTCACCAATCTTTTCACGCACATTTGACCAATCCCGCACGTCTTGCGCGCCGACGAATTAAGGTTCATTCATCGAAACGCGACAGTTAGCGCATTTCAATCTGCTCGGATCTCGGACGGAACTCACTTTTAATAGGGAATAAGACATGAAAAAATCACTCGTTGCCCTCGCACTCTTCGGCGCCTTTGCCGCAACCGCACAAGCGCAGTCGTCCGTCCAAATCTACGGCACGATCGATGCAGGCCTGGGCAAAGCGACTGGTTCGACCACCGCCGTCACCAAGCGCGACAACAACAAACTGGGTTTCAAGGGCACGGAAGATCTGGGCAATGGCTTGAAAGCTATTTTCCAACTGGAAATTCGCTATGAATCCGACACCGGCACCGTAGAAAACACGTCGGGCGCCAATTCGCGTCCGCTGTTCCAGGGTCAAAGCCGCGTCGGCCTGCAAGGCGACTTCGGTACCGTGCGCCTGGGCCGTGGCCTGACCGCGTTCCAGGAAACGAGCACCGGTTTCGAACCATGGTCGGGCATGCCTACGCCAGCCGGTTTCCAGACCGATTTGACCGTGGCCGGCTACACCAGCGATCCGCTGAGCGCACCAGGCAACTCGCGTAACCGTTTCTCGAATGCCGTGTTCTACAACTCGCCAGTCATCAGCGGCTTCCAGTTCAACGCCACCGTGGCCGCCAAGGAAGCGAACAACAACAACGCCGTTGCCGCCACCGTGCGCAACCTGACGACGAACGCCACCGGCAACTTCTTTGTACCAGCCAATGTGGTACCAGCATCGAACCCGTACTCGGTGTCCGTGACGTACGCCTCGCCAGGATTTGCCGCCATGGCTGCCTACGAGCGCAATGGCTTGCAAGCCAAGCTGTGGTCGGTCGGTGCGTCGGTCAATCCGATTCCTGAGCTGAAAGTCATGCTGTCGATCCAGCACCAGGACGACGAAAACTTCAAGATCGTCAATACCGGCACCAAATCGTGGGTGCTGGGCGCCAACTATGACGTCGGCCCAGGCAAGATCCGCGCTGGCTATGGCCAAAAAACGCCGGATGGCGTAGTCAAAACCAAGCAAGCATCGCTGGGCTATGACTACAATCTGTCGAAACGCACCTATGTCTACGCAGACATTTCGAACAAGAAAGCTGCCAGCACGACCAACTACAACGTTTCGACTACGACCAACTACATCGGTCTGGGCGTACACCACAACTTCTAATGGCCCGTCTGTCACCCTCCGCGGGTGACAGCTGACCAGGAAGACAAGGCGGCATGGGCAACCATGCCGCTTTTTTCATGGGCGCGCGGAAAATGCACGGGCACCGCGCCCTTTGCGCCTATGCCGCCGCACTCTCGGTTAGAATGAAGCGTTCAACTTTCACTGACAGATATTCTCAATGACCGCCACACTCGATTCCAGCACCGTCGCCCAGTACCTGAGCGAGCATCCGACGTTCTTCGAAGAGCATACCGCGCTGCTCGGCGAGGTCAAACTGAGCAGCCCGCTGACGGGACGCACCATCTCGCTGCAGGAGCGGCAGATGGAAGTGATGCGCGACAAGTACAAGGCGCTCGAGTTGCGTATGTCCAAACTGAGCCGCGTGGCCGAGGAAAATGGCGATATCGCCAGCAAGTTCCACGGCTGGAACCAGGCCATGCTGCAAGTGCGCAACGATGCGGACATGCCGCGCGTGCTGGTCGATGCCTTGCAAAGCAATTTCGACGTGCCCTACGTCAGCCTGCGCCTGTGGCAAGTGCTGCCGGAACACGCCGACGGCTGGTTCACGGAAGATGTGACGGCCGACGTGCGCATGTTCGCCAACAGCCTGCAAACGCCGTACTGCGGCAGCAATCGCGATTTCGAAGCCGTGCACTGGTTGCAGGCGGACAAGATCGAATCGACCGTCATGATCGCCCTGCGCGCGCCGAACACCACGGGCACCTTCGGCTTGCTGGTACTGGGCTCGCCCGACAGCGAACGCTTTACCTCGAGCATGGGCACCGATTTCCTCGTGCATATCGGCGCCACGGCCAGCGCCGCCCTGGCCGCGCTGCGCGCCGGTTCGCCGACCTGAGTCAGCCATGAACGAGGCGCGCGGCAAGGCCGAGTGGCTCGACGCCTACCTGGCGCAGCTGGCCACGCAGCGCAAGCTGTCGCCGCATACCCTGGACGCTTACGGGCGCGACTTGCGCGCCTTGCTGGAACTGAGCGGCAATACGCCGTGGACGGCGCTGGCGCACAACGAAGTGCGCCGCTACACGGCCAAGCTGCATGCCGGCGGCCTGGACCCGCGTTCGATCGCCCGCAAGCTGTCGTCGTGGCGCGGTTTTTTCAACTGGCTCAGCGGTGAAACGGCGCTCGACGCCAATCCCGTCGACGGCATCCGCGCCCCCAAGCGGGCCAAGACCTTGCCGAAAGCCCTGTCGGTGGACGACGCCGTGCGCCTCGTGGCGCCCGCGCAACACCAGCAGGGTGGCGCCGAGCCGGAGCAACTGTGCAACCGCGCCATGTTCGAGCTGCTGTATTCGAGCGGCTTGCGCGTCTCCGAACTGACCAGCCTGGACACCCATTACTGCAAGGCCGACGGCGGCCAGCCCGCCTCGCTGGGCTGGCTCGACATGGCCAGCTTCGAAGTCATCGTCACGGGCAAGGGCAACAAGATGCGCAAGGTGCCTGTCGGCAAGGCGGCGCTCGTGGCCCTGACTGCCTGGCTGGCCGTGCGCCCGCCAGCGGCCGATGGCAGCGCTGCCTTGTTTTTAAGCACGCGCGGCACGCGCATCTCGCCCCGCGTGCTGCAGCTGCGCCTGAAGGCGCACGCGCTGGCGACCGACATTCCCGCGAATGTGCACCCGCACGTGCTGCGCCACTCGTTCGCTTCGCACGTGCTGCAATCGTCGGGCGACTTGCGCGCCGTGCAGGAAATGCTGGGCCATTCCAGCATCACCTCGACCCAGGTCTACACGGCCCTCGATTTCCAGCACCTGGCCCACGTGTACGACCAGGCGCACCCGCGCGCCAAGCTCAAGTAGGCAGCCGCGCCAATGGGCCGGCCTGATCCATATCAAGCGGATGGGCGCGCATTTGCAAGCTTTTGCAAAATTCCGGCATAATCGTCCGCATTCTTCCGCTTGCGCGGCGGCACCACCGATTACAGCATAGGCATCTCATGGCACTGATTCCAACCACCATCCTCACCGGTTTCCTGGGCGCAGGCAAAACCACCTTGCTCAACCGCATACTGCAGGAAGACCATGGCATGCGCATCGCCGTGATCGAAAACGAGTTTGGCCAGGAAAACATCGACAATGAAATCCTGGTGCAGGACAGCAACGAACACATCATCGAGATGAACAACGGCTGCATCTGCTGCACCGTGCGCGGCGACCTGATCGTGGGCTTGTCGGAACTGGCACGCAAGCGCGACGCCGGCCTGCTGGCGTTCGACCGCGTCGTCATCGAAACGACGGGCCTGGCCAATCCCGGCCCCGTGGCGCAAACCTTCTTTGTCGATGAGGAAGTGGGCAGCCACTACATGCTCGACGCCATCATCACGGTGGTCGATGCCCGTCATGCCATGAAGCAACTCGATGAATACGAGGAAGCCCAGCGGCAAGTGGGCTTTGCCGACAAGCTGCTGCTGTCGAAAACCGATCTCGTCAGTGAAGACGACGTGGCCGTCCTGACGCGCCGCCTGAAGCGCATCAATCCCCGCGCGCCCATCGCCAAGGTCGATTTCGGCCGCGCGCCGCTGGCCGAGGTGCTCGACATCCGCGGTTTCAACCTGAATGAAAAACTGGAACTGGACCCGGATTTCCTGGAGACAGAGACGGCGCACGTGCATGATCATGACAAAGCGCACGACCATGCACACGAGCACGATCACGCGCATGAGCACGCACATGTGCACAGCGACGCCTGCGCCACCGATTGCGGCCATGCCGACCACCACCATGCGCAGCACAGCGACGATATCGCCGCCTTTGTATTCAAGAGCACGCAACCGTTCGACAGCGCCAAGCTCGACGAGTTCCTCGGCGGCCTGGTGCAGGTGTATGGCCCGCGCATGCTGCGCTACAAGGGCGTGCTGCTGATGCAGGGCGCCGAACGCAAGGTCGTCTTCCAGGGCGTGCACCAGCTGATGGGCAGCGACCTGGGCGCCAAATGGGGCGAAAACGAAGTGCGTGGCAGCAAAATGGTGTTTATTGGCAAAAATCTACCAAAAGACATTTTTATTCGCGGACTCGAACAATGTTTGGTATAAACTAGCCGGGTTTTGCAAAGTATCCTTTGCAAAGCAGAAATAAAAGGGAAAGTTAAGCACGCTTTCCCGCTGTCCGATACCCATCTTGCTGGCATAAACCAACAAGTAGCCGTCTCTGATCGGCTAGTCAACAAATCGGGATGGCAATATAAGGCAAAGCGTGCCAAAATCAGCGACGAAAACGGCCCATGTCGTTCGCCTGTCATGAAATGCTGGCAAACTGCCGCTGGCCGCATGCCAGGCATGCAACCGATCCACCCAACACGCCCGTTGACGCGCGCATAGCGCGACAGGCATAGAGCGGTAAAAAGTTATCAACATGGCACCATGGCCGGCCGGTAGTCCTGGCTTTCGCCGGCAAGCCAAGGTCGCACGCAGTACAGCGGGACAGCAATGCCAAGCGGAACCTGTACAGTTGCTCGGTATCGCCGCATCAACTGATCAATTTGAAAACTCTGTCGTATCGAAGGTAAGCGAAGTTATGACCAAAACTAATAAATCGACCCCGGCCGCCAACCAAGACATCCCTCTCATCAGCGAAGACCAAATTCGCGCCATGAGCGAAGATGACTACATGAATCCGGCACAACTGGCATTCTTCAAGGCGCGCCTGCAGCAGCTCGAGAAAGACCTGCTGAAAAACGCCGGCGAAACCACGGAACACTTGCGTGAAACCGTGCTCGTACCGGACCCCGCCGACCGCGCCACCATCGAAGAAGAGCATGCGCTGGAACTGCGCACGCGCGACCGCGAACGCAAATTGCTGAAGAAAGTACAGCAATCGATCGCCAGCATCGACGCCGGCGACTATGGCTGGTGCGAAGAAACGGGCGAGCCTATCGGCATCCCGCGCCTGATCGCCCGTCCGACCGCCACCCTGTCGCTGGAAGCCCAGCAACGGCGCGAACTGAAGCAAAAGCTGTACGGCGACTGATCGCCCCTCCCCTTGCGCGGCCGCCCCGGCGGCCCCGCGATGGCGAATAAAAAAGCACACAACCCCGGTTGCGTGCTTTTTTTTCGTCCCGCGCCGGCTACACTGAAGCAAGCACGGCAGTGGCACATGCCGCTTGCAATTGCCTTTTCCATCCCCACGTTTGAACCATGGGCGCGCAATCGCATGGCCTTGCACGCATCGGCACGAATCTTTTGAGGTCACTATGGAACAATTTCACGGCACCACCATCCTCTGCGTCCGGCGCGGCAAGCAAGTCGCCCTGGGCGGCGACGGCCAGGTAACGCTCGGCAACATCGTCATGAAGGGCACGGCCCGCAAAGTGCGTAAGTTGTATCAGGGCAAGGTCCTGGTCGGCTTTGCCGGCGGCACCGCCGACGCCTTTACCCTGCTCGACCGATTTGAAGGCAAGCTGGAAAAACACCAGGGCAATTTGCTGCGCGCCTCCGTCGAACTGGCCAAGGACTGGCGCACCGACCGCGTCCTGCGCCGCCTGGAAGCGATGCTGCTGGTGGCCGACAGCGAGTCGACCCTGGTCATCACGGGCAATGGCGACGTGCTGGAACCGGAAGACGGCATCGGCGCCATCGGCTCGGGCGGCACCTACGCCCAGTCCGCCGCCAAGGCGCTGCAGGAAAACACGGACTTGTCGCCGGCCGACGTGGTCAAGAAATCGCTGACCATCGCCGCCGAGTTGTGCATTTATACCAACATGTCGCACATCATCGAGACCTTGGACTAAGCGTCCGCGAGCAAAGAATAGAAAGCCAACTATGATCATGAACATGACCCCGTCGGAAATCGTCACCGAACTCGACAAACACGTGGTGGGCCAGGCCAAGGCCAAGCGCGCCGTCGCCATCGCCCTGCGCAACCGCTGGCGCCGCCAGCAGGTGGCCGAGCCCCTGCGCCATGAAATCACGCCCAAGAACATCCTCATGATCGGCCCCACGGGCGTCGGCAAGACGGAAATCGCGCGCCGCCTGGCCAAGCTGGCCGAAGCACCGTTCATCAAGATCGAAGCGACCAAGTTCACGGAAGTGGGCTATGTGGGGCGCGACGTCGACACCATCATCCGCGACCTGATCGACATCGGCATCAAGCAGACGCGCGCGCTGGAAATGAAGAAAGTGCGCGCACGCGCCGAAGATGCGGCCGAAGACCGCGTCATCGACATCCTCGTGCCGCCGGCGCGCGACTTCGGCTTCACGCCGAATACGGCAGCGGCCGTCGACAGCGGCAGCGGCGACAGCACGCGCCAGACCTTCCGCAAGCGCTTACGCCAGGGCGAGCTCGATGACAAGGAAATCGAGATCGAGCTGGCCGAGGCGGGTCCGCAGATGGAAATCATGGCGCCGCCGGGCATGGAGGAAATGACGGAACAGATCAAGTCCATGTTCTCGGGCGTGGGCGGGCAGCGCAAGAAGGCGCGCAAGGTCAAGATCAAGGAAGCCTTGAAACTGCTGGTCGAGGAAGAAGCGGCCAAGCTGCTCAACGAAGATGAGCTGAAACAGAAGGCCATCCAGAACGTCGAGCAGAACGGCATCGTCTTCCTCGACGAAATCGACAAGATCGCCTCGCGCTCGGAATCCGGCGGCGCCGACGTCTCGCGCGCCGGCGTGCAGCGCGACCTGCTGCCGCTGGTCGAGGGCACGACCGTCAACACGAAATATGGCATGATCCGCACGGACCACATCCTGTTCATCGCCTCGGGCGCCTTTCACCTGTCGAAACCGTCGGACCTGATCCCGGAACTGCAGGGGCGTTTTCCCATCCGCGTGGAGCTGGAATCGCTGTCGATTGCGGACTTCGAGCGCATTCTGACGAGCACCGACGCTTGCCTGACGATGCAGTACGAAGCCTTGCTGGCGACGGAAAACCTGAAACTGCAATTCGCGCCGGAAGGCATCACGCGCCTGGCGGAAATCGCCTATTCGGTCAATGAGCGCACGGAAAACATCGGCGCGCGCCGGCTGCATACGGTGATGGAAAAACTGCTGGAAGAAGTGTCGTTTACGGCCAGCGAAGGCAGCAGCACGACGGAAAACCTGCTGGTGATCGATGCCGCGTACGTCAACGAACGCCTGGAAGCGCTGTCGGTCAACGAGGACCTGTCGCGCTACGTGCTGTAAGCAGGAAGGGGTAAACCGATGGCAAACAAGGCCTTGGCGACGCGGCAGAAAATGCAGTTCCGCGTCGAACCCTCGCAAAAACCGCGCAACCCCGTCGCCACGGCCGCCCTGCAGCGCACGGCCGGGGCGCACGTAAAGACCGTTTCCGGCCAGCGCCAGCAGGAAAAACGCCTGCTGGCGAAATTGCTGCTGAAGGTAGACGTCAAAGACTGATCGGGAAATGTCCATGGCAAGGCGCATGGACGAAGACAGTATGAGCAATACGGCGAGGCCGTGCAACGCCGCCATGGGCATTTCAGGCCGCCCGCGGACACCCCGTTCCGGGGCGTCCGCCATCAGGCCACTCTCTGCCGCAGCATCATCCCCTTAGAAACGGTAGGACGCGCCCAGCGAAAACATGTCGACCTTGGTCGTTTGCTTGCTGCTGTACTTGACCGGCACGCGGTCCCAGTCCAGGTGCAGCGACCAGTTCTGGTTCAGTGCATATGCCGCGCCGATGCCGTAGGTCAGGCCGATCTTGTCCTTCTTGTCCGAACCGCCGCCCAGATAATCGACCTTGCCCTGCGTGTACGCCGCACCGGCGCGACCGCTCAGGGTAAAGGCATCGAACTGGTAGCCGAGCACGCCCTGGATGCCGAGGCCTGTGAACTTGCCGCGGCCAGCACGCTTGCCGGCGCCCGTGTCGAAGCCGGACTTGACCTCGCCGCCCATGTACCCCACCAGCTCAACCGAAGGCAGGGCCACGCCGCCCTGAAACGGCAGCGCGTCGAAACTGTAACCCACATAGGCCTTGCCATTGCGCTTGCTGCTTTTGTCGCAGTCGCCTTGTCCGGCGATGCAATCGAGGCCCGTGCTGGCGCGAAAGCCATAGCTGGCGCCCGCATAGATGGGACCTGGTGCCGGTTCGGCGGCGGCGGCATGCAAGGGGGCGATGGCGGCCAGCGCCAGCAGCGCTGCGGGGAAACGGAAAGATGGGAACATGGATAACCTCTACAAGTGGATGGATTGCCTGGTTGTAGCGCGCTGCGCGAGCCACAAGCGGGAGTGTCATCTCTTTTGCCCAGAAGTACTATCATCTTGTGCAAAGTGCCATTAAGGGATACATTCGGTACCGCCATCCGCTACCAAACTTACATAAAGGATATCTCGTGAGCTCACCTGAACTGGTTTTGCGCGTGCTGCGCACCCAATTGCGCGCCGCCGGCATCACGTACAAGGTATTGGCCGAACGCATCGGCATGAGCGAGTCGAGCGTCAAGCGCATGTTTGGCCAGCACGACATGTCGCTCTCGCGCCTGGCCCTGATCTGCAAGGCCTCGGGCATCGCCATGGAAGACGTGCTGCGCGGCGCAGCCGACATCACGCCGCATGCCGACACGCTCACCCTGGTGCAGGAAAAGTCGCTGGTGGCGCATCCGCGCCTGCTGCTGGTGGCGATCTGCTGCCTCGGCCACTGGAGCCTGGAACAGGTGGTGGAAACGTATGCGCTAACGCAGGCCGAATGCATCGGCTGTCTGGCCGAACTGGACCGGCTGGGCTTGATCGAACTCAAGCCGCTGAACCGCTACAGCCTGCGCGTCTCGAACGCCTTCCACTGGCTGGCCGACGGCCCCGTGCAGCAGTACTTCCGCGAACACGTGGTGGCCGATTATTTCAGCGGGCATTTTGACGGCGCCGGCGAAACCCTGATGTGCATCCCGGCGCGCCTGTCGCTGTCGAGCGCGCAGGAGCTGGTACAGAAGATCCGCCAGCTGGCCGAGGAACTGGCGCGCCTGCACCAGAACGACCGCCGCCTGGCGCCGCAGGAGCGCGACGGCTTTACCCTGCTGCTGGGGTTTCGCTCATGGGAGTTTGCCGCCTTCACGGCCCTGCGCCGCAGCACGGCGTCCGCCGCCCCGGCAGCGCCTTACCAGACGGGTCCCAGGAACAGATAGAGCGTGCTCTCGCCGCCCTTCGATGCGCCCGAGGCTACATACACGGGACCGAAGCGCGTATCGACGGAAATGAAGGCGCTGCTGGCCTGCGTGAACTTGCTGGCTTTCCAGCGCTCGCTCTGATCGAAGCCGCCGCCCATTTCCAGCGAAAAGCCGGCCCGCACGGCACCGCCCAGGGTGCTGGGCAGGGAACCGATGCGGCGCGCCATCACGAAGCGCGCCAGGGCCACGCTGCGCCCCGTCACCGACTCGAACTGCGTGCCGGACAGGCGCAGGAAGCCGCCCAGGCTGAGCGGTGCCTCGCCCCGCTGCGCGCGCGCCCATTCGCCATATACATGGCCGGCCCAGTTACCGCTGCCAAAGGCCTTCAGGCCCGTGATGGCGGAGCGCCCCAGGCCCGACTCGCCCGTACCGGTGGTCGCGGAGCGCGTCCAGGTGGCGTCGAACAGCACGCCGCGCGTGGGGAAACCGGGCGAATCGAGCGTATCGACGCGGAACTGGACGAACTGGTTGGTGCCCAGCGCCCGCTCCTTGGGGTAGGTCGGGTCGGCGGGGATGCTGACGTCCGCCTTGACTTCGCTGCGCGTGATGCCGAACTGCAGATCGCCCCAGAAACCGAACTGGCGCCCCAGCACCAGGCTGGCGGCCTGGCCGCTGTAGGCCACGCGCGCATTGCGCCGTCCCTTGTCGAACAGGTCGACCGCCTGGGAAGTGTACTGCAGCGATGGCGCGATATACCACGGGTTGCCGGCGCCGAGCGGCTGCCAGTACTGCACCCCGAAATTGCGCGCGGTGCCGATCTGCACCATGCTGCGCAATTCGCCACCCCAGCTGTTCAGATTCGAGCGCACGTGCAGCAGCTTCAGGGCAAAGGTATTGCTGTCCCTGAAATCGCTGGCCATTTCCAGGCCCACGCGCAGGCGGCTGCTGGCCCACGGCGCTTCGACCGCCTTGATGGTGACGGCGCGCTGGTCGCCCGCATCGACCACTTCCGTCTCGACGCGCGCCACGTCGCCGCGGCCATACAACTTGGCCGCCGCCTTGAGCACATCTTCCTGGCTGACCGACTGCCCTTCCACCAGGCCCGATTGCGCCTGCAGGATGCGCGGATTGATATCGCCTACGCTTTCCACGGCCAGGCGCGTGAGCGGCAGGGCCACGTCCAGCAGGGCCGGTGCGGCCAGGCGCAGCTGTTCGCGCGCCGCATACTGTTCCGGCGGCAGGGCCAGCGGCGCCAGGCGGGCGGCCAGTGCCTGCGCCGCCTGTTCGCCGGCGCGCATGGCGCGCGCATAGTTTTCGAAGTCGAGGAAGCTGACGCCCGTCAGGTCGGGCGCCACCAGGATGTCCTGCGGCTGCAGCTCCTTGAGCGAGCGCTGCACGTTCTGCTCCGTGAGGATCTGCAGCATCTGCTGCGCCACGCCGATGGCGCTGCCCAGCTCTTTTTCCGGCGCCAGCGGCGTGCCCACGTTGACGGCGATGATGATGTCGGCGCCCATGGCGCGCGCCATGTCGACGGGCAGGTTGCGCACCAGCCCCCCATCGACCACCAGGCGGTTGTTCACGCGCACGGGAGCAAACACGCCCGGCACGGCCAGCGAGGCGCGCATCGACAGGAACAGGGGCGTGTCGACCAGCTCCACCAGCTCGCCATTGACCAGGTCCGAGGCCACCGAGCGGAAAGGCAGCGGCAGCTGGCTGGCGGGACGGTCGCGCATGCCAGCCGGCAGCAGCCGGTTCAAGGCCATTTCCAGCGCCGCATTGCTGGCCGCCGCCGGCGGCGTGGAAATGCCGTTGCGGCTGGTGCCGAACTCGATGCGCGACGGCAGCAATAAATCTTCCTCGCGGCGGCGGAACGCCAGTTCGTCGCGCGGCGGCCGGTCGGCCACCACGCGCGCCCAGTTGGTATCGCGCGCCATCTTTTCCAGGTCCGCCACGGAAGCGCCGGCCGCGTACGCGCCGCCCACCACGCCGCCCATGCTGGTGCCCACCACCATGTCGATCGGCACATGCAGTTCCTGCAGCACTTTCAATACGCCGATATGCGCGAGACCGCGCGCGCCGCCGCCCGACAGCACCAGGGCGATGCGCGGGCGCGCCGGCACGGGCGCGGGAACGGCCAGGGCGGAAGCGGAAGTAGCGGTGGCAGCGGGGACGTCAGCGGCGGCGCCGGCTTGCGGCAAGGCGCACAGCGCCGCCACGCAGCCCGCCAGGACGGCACGGATCGAGAACATGAAGACTCCTGTGGCGATGGCGGCACGGCGCCATCGGCAAAATACGATAAGAACGGCGTTAATTCGACGGCGGCGGCACACTGCCGCTCACCTGCGGCGGCGCCGGCATCACGGTCGCCGGACGCTGCTGCTCCATCGGCAGCGGCGGCGGCACCAGGTTCGTTGCCGGCGCGGGGGCCGGTGCCGGCGCCGGGGTGGCGGACACGGGCCCCGGCAAGGCCAGCGCCTTGTCGTCGGCCACCAGGTCGATGCGCTTGCTCACGCCGCCATCGCGCAGCAGCACATGGCGCGCATGCACTTCCAGCACCGTCACGCCGGGCACCACCTCGGCGCCCTCGGGCAAGGCCACGGACGGCTTGCCATCGGTCGAGATGATGGCCACGCTGCCGCGGCCATTGCCGGCGGCGACCACGCCCTTGAGCTGGTAGTTACTGGCCGTGGCCACGCTGACCTGGCCGCCGAACAGCGAGGCGCCCGCCTCCACGCTGGCATCCTGCACCACCGGCACAGCGGGCGGATTGATGGGGCGCTGCGGCGCCTTGAACAGCTGCATGGCCCAGTAGGCCAGCGACACGGACAGCGCCACGACGGCGAGCAAACTTGTAAATTGAGGCAAACGCTTCATGGCTTCCTTGGTTTTCTTATCTGACGAGCTGATTGATTTCGATAATCGGCATCAGCACGGCCAGCACGATCAGCAGCACCACCACGCCCATGGCCAGGATCAGGGCCGGCTCCAGCAGGCCCGCGATGGTCAGCGTGCGGCGCTCCAGGTCCTGCTCCTGCGCGCTGGCCGCGCGTTCCAGCATGGCCGGCAGCTCGCCCGTGATTTCGCCCGCGCGTATCATGTGGATCAGCATGGGCGGAAAATGCTTTTGCGCCGACAGCGCGCGCGCCAGGCTCACGCCTTCGCGCACGGCGCCGCTGGCTTCCTGTACCAGTTCCTGCATCGCCACATTGGTGAGCGTGTCGCGGCTGGTGTCGAGCGCGCGCAGGATCGGCACGCCGGACCCCGTGGTGATGGCCAAGGTGCTGGCAAAACGCGCCGTATTCAGGCTGCGCTCGAATTTCCCGTACAGGGGCGCCGTCAGCAGCCAGGTATGCCAGCGCCGCTTCAGGGCCGGCTGCTGCAGCGCGCGGCGCCAGGCGAACCAGGCGCCGGCAAGGACGATCGCCACGACGATGCCATAGTTGCGCACGAAGTCCGACAGCGCCAGCATGATCACGGTCAGCATGGGCAGCTTTTGCTTGGTATTAGCGAACACGGAGACGATCTGCGGCACCACGTAGGTGAGCAGGAAAATGACGATGGAAAACGCCACCACCGTGACGATGGCGGGATAGGTAAACGCCAGCTTGACCTTCTGCACCAGCGCATTGCGCCGCTCGATATAGTCGGCCAGGCGCGAGAGCACGCGCGACAAATGGCCGATCTGCTCGCCCGACGCCACCAGCGCCCGGTAAATCTCGGCGAAATCGCGCGGATGGCGCGCCAGCACGTCGGAAAACGCGGCGCCGCCGATCACTTCGGAGCGGATCGAGGCAATCAGGTCGCGCAGATACGGCCGCTCGGCCTGTTCCAGCAGCGCGGAAAACGCCTGCTCCAGCGGCAGGCCCGCTTCCAGCAAACTGGCCAGCTGGCGCGTAAACAGGGCCAGCTCGGTGCTCGACAGGCGCTCGCCGAAGCCGCGCCGCTTGGTCACGCCGGCGGCATCGACCTGCGCGGCGATCGGTTCGACGGCCAGCGGCACCAGGCCTTGCACGCGCAGCTCGGCGCGCGCGGAACGGGGACTGTCGGCATTGAGCACGCCCTTGCGGGTGGCGCCCTGGGCGTCGACGGCTTCATAGCGGAATGCGGGCATGGTGGCGGGCCTAGTCTTTGGTCACGCGCAGCAACTCGGCCTGCGTGGTGGTGCCGTCGCGCAGCCAGCGTTCGCCGTCCTCGCGCATGCTCGTCATGCCGTCCTGCAGGGCGACGGCGCGCACTTCCGCTTCCGACGCGCGGTTGTGGATCTGCGCGCGGATCTGCTCCGTCGTGCGCAGCAGTTCATATACGCCCACGCGGCCCTGGTAGCCCGTCTGGCCGCAATGCTCGCAGCCGACCGCCTGCCAGTACTGGCCATCGAAGGTCTTGCACGAGCCGCACAACTTGCGCACCAGCCGCTGCGCCAGCACGCCCAAGAGCGACGACGACAGCAGGAACGGTTCGATACCCATGTCGAGCAAACGCGTGACGGCCGCCGAGGCGTCGTTCGTGTGCAGGGTCGCCAGCACCAGGTGGCCCGTCAAGGATGCCTGCACGGCGATCTGCGCCGTTTCCAGGTCGCGGATCTCGCCGATCATGATCACGTCCGGGTCTTGCCGCAAAATCGCCCGCAGCGCCTTGGCAAAGGTCATGTCGATGCGCGGATTGACTTGCGTCTGGCCCACGCCGGCCAGGTCGTACTCGATCGGGTCTTCCACCGTCAGGATGTTCGTCGTCGTGGCGTTGAGCATCGACAGCGCCGCATACAAGGTCGTCGTCTTGCCCGAGCCGGTAGGGCCGGTAACCAGCACGATGCCGTGCGGCTGCGTGATCAGGCCATCGAACTGCCCCAGCATGGGCGCGCTCATGCCCAGGTGCTGCAGGTCGAGGCGGCCCGCTTCCTTGTCCAGCAAGCGCAATACGGCCCGTTCGCCATGGCCCGTGGGCAGGGTCGAGACGCGCACGTCGACGGGCTTGCCACCCACGCGCAAGGTGATGCGGCCGTCCTGCGGCAAACGTTTTTCGGCGATGTCGAGCTGCGCCATGATCTTGATGCGCGAAATCAGCGAGCCGTGGATGGCTTTGCGGGGGCGCACCACGTCGCGTAGGCTGCCGTCGATGCGAAAGCGCACGACGGAGGTCTGCTCGAACGGCTCGATATGGATGTCGGACGCGCCTTCGCGCAGCGCCTGCGTGAGCAGCGCGTTGATCATGCGGATGACGGGCGCGTCGTCAGACGATTCAAGCAAGTCCTCGATGGCCGGCACGTCCTGCAGCAGCTTGGTGAGATCGAGGTCGGCGTCGAATTCATCGGCCATCTGCGAGGCGTCGCCGCCGCCGCCCGCGTAGGCGCCGGCAATCGCCGCATCAAGCTCGCCGCGCGGCAGCACCGTCAACTGGATCTGGCCGAAACGGCGCGACACTTCGGCAATCGCCGCCGGCGCCGTCGATGCGGCCACCAGCACTTCGACGGGGGCGCCGTCGACGGCGCCGGGCCGGGCCAGCAAGCCGAAATCGCGCGCGTAGGCGTAGGGAAGCAGATTACTCATGGTGATCCGCTCACTTCTGTGGCTGTTGCTGCTGTTGATACTGCTGCAGCAGCGGCTGCGGCGGCGTGGCCGCATTGGCCGGCGCGCCTGGCGGCGGCGTCGGTGCCGGCGGCACGGGACGCGTCACCATGTTGCCGCCCACGGGCTGGCCATCCTGCAAGGCCGGCAGCACGGGCGTACCGAGGTCTTTCAGCATCAGGTTGCCCGTGGCCGGCACGGCGGCCGTCTCGGCCGAGCGCATGTAGTCGTAACGGTCGGCCGCCAGGCTGCCGCTCTGCTCCTTGTTGCGCACGATGACGGGGCGCAGGAAGATCATCAGATTGGTTTTCTTGCGCTCGCGCGTCTGGTACTTGAACAGGTTGCCGATCAGGGGGATGTCGCCCAGGCCGCGCACTTTTTCCGCATTGTCACCCGTGCTGTCCTCGATCAGGCCACCGAGCACGATGATCTGGCCATCGTCGGCCAGCACATTGTTTTCGATCACGCGGTTGTTGATGGTGATGCCGCTGACGGCCGTCGACGTGGATTTGTCCACGCTCGACGTTTCATGATAGATGCCCAGCTTGATCGTGCCGCCCTCGGAAATCTGCGGGCGCACCTTCAGGGTCAGGCCCACTTCCTTGCGGTCGATGGTCTGGAAGGGATTCGTGTTGGTGCCGGCCGTGCTGGTGTACTGGCCCGTCAGGATAGGCACGTTCTGGCCCACCTTGATGGTCGCCAGTTCGTTGTCCAGGGTGATCAGGTTCGGCGTCGACAGGATGTTCGCGTTGCCGTCCGATTCCAGCGCATGCGCCACGGCGCCCAGACCCAGCGCGCCGTTGATCTGCTTGAAGATGCCCAGGGTCAGGCCGCCCGTGGGCAGGGTCTTGCCACCGCCCGTGGCGATGGCGGCGATATTGTTGTTGGTGCCGCCGGCGAACGACTGCAGCGCGCCCACGCGGTAATTGCTGGTACTGTCGCCGGACAGCCCCAGCCACTGCACGCCGAACTCGGACGCCTTGGCCGACGTCACTTCGACGATCAGCGCCTCGATGTAGACCTGGGCGCGGCGCACGTCGAGCTGATCGATCACGGCGCGCAGGTTGCGGTAGACAGCTTCGTTGCAGGTCAGGATCAGGGTGTTGGTGGAAGCGTCGGCCTGGATGAAACCGGCCGCCCCACCCGACGACAGCTGCTGCGGCCCGTTGCTCAACGAAGCGCCGCCTGTGGTGCCGCTTTGCGTATTGCCGCCCAGGCCAGTGCTGTTCATGCCGCTGTTATTCTGGCTGATCTGGTTGTTCGTATTCTGGTTGCCGACGCCCTGCTGCGCCGTGGCCGCCGTGCCGTCCGACGTCACCACCGAGCGCAGGGTCTGCGCCAGCTTGGTGGCGTCCGCATTTTTCAGGTACACCACATGCACATTGCCCAGCTGCGTGGTGGGCTGGTCCAGCTTCGAGATCAGCGATTTGGCCAGGTTGGCGCGCGCCGCCGACGGCGCGCGCAGCACCAGCGAATTGGTGCGCGGGTCGGCCAGCACGGACACCTTGCCCGTATCGCCGGCCGCGCCGGCGCCCGCATTCCCGCCTTCCATCAGTTTATTCACCATCGAGGCCAGGTCGGAGGCGATGGCATAGCGCACGGGGATCACGTCCAGGTCCGTCGAGGCGGGCACGTCGAGCGCGGCGATGATCTTCGCCAGGCGCTTGAGGTTATCCGCATAATCGGTGATCACCAGCGAGTTGTTGCCCGGGTTGGCGTTGATCGTGTTGTTCGGCGAAATCAGGGGCCGCAGCACGGCCAGCAGGTTGGCCGACGATTCGTAGTTCAGGTAAAACACCTGGGTGGCGATCTGGTCGCCCTTCACCTGGCTGGCGCCGTTGCCCACCTGGGTCGGCACGGATTGCAGCTTGGCGTCCGCTTCCGGCACCACCTTCGCATAGCCGTCGCCGGAGACCACCGCGTAGCCCTGCAGGCGCAAGGCCGAGGCCAGCAGCCCGAACGCCTGCGTCTTGCTGATCGATTTTTCCGACACCAGGGTGATCGTGCCCTTGACGCGCGGGTCGATGACGAAATTGATGTTGGTGTAATGGCCCACCGCCTTGATCACCGATTCGATGTCGGCGCCGACGAAATTGAGCGCCGCCTCATCGCCGGGCGCGGCCCAGACGGGCGCCGGCATGCCGGCCACGGAACAGCACAGCAAGGCGGCGGCCGACAGGCGGCGCAGCGAGAAGGTGGAGGTAATTGGGCTCACGGATGGTTTTTTCATTGTCTGAACTCTAAGGCGATGATGTTTTTTTCGCTATTGCTACGGCGCTGTCCCAGCAAATTCAACAAACTCGCCAAGGTCTCTTCATATCCTGCTGCGGCCTGGGCCTGGCCGGAAAACTGCATGCGCCCTTGTTGCAGGCTGCCGCTGCCGTCGAGCAGCAGCGGTCCCTTGATGGAGCGCAGTGTCAACGTCGCCTGCTGCCCCTGCCAATCGAAATCGAGCTCGTAGCTGCCCAGCGGACGCAAGGACGACAGGCGCGACGCCATGTCCGTCATCTGCAGGGTGGTACGGCCGATGGCGGAAAACTGCCGCTGCTCCAGGGCCAGCTGCAAGGTGCTCCACGACAGGCGCATGCTGCCCGTCGGCGCCACGGTATTTAACGGCGCACCGAGACCGCCCAAGCCATCGGCCGGCAGCAACAGGGCCGCCGGGCTGACTTGCCAGTGCGACCACGAGCCGCGCAGGTTCACCGGCTGCGACAGCGCCTGCGGATTCTGCAATTCCACGTCCGCCGATCCCCACAGCACCGAGGGCGAAATGCGCCAGCTGAAACGCCCCGGCAGCAGCGGCGTCACGGCGCCATTCGCGCTGGCCGCCCCGCCGATAAAGGCCGAGCCGCGCCACAGGGTACCTTGCGCGTCGCCCAAGGTCAAACGTCCGCCCGTCTGCTTTTCCACGATGCCCGCCACCCAGCCGGCCGGGAAAAATACCAGCAGGGTGACGCAGACGCTGACGATGATGGCCAGCAGCCAGCCAAGCAGGCGCATCATCGTGCCGCGCCCGGGCTCTGGTGCAGGGTCAGGCTGGCGTCGACCAGCCCCGCCTTGCCCTGCGCCGTGATCTTCGCTTCCTGCACCGCCACGCGGCCTTCGCGGCGCAAGCCGTCCAGCCACAGCATGACGCTGGCAAACGGCACGCCATTGAGCTGCACGCGCGCGTACTCTCCCGTCAGCGACAGCGATTGCGGCGTCAGGCCGCGCGCCTTCAACGAGGCATCGAGGCTTTCGCGGCCCATGGGAGCGACCTGCACGGGCGCTTGGCGCGCCAGTTCGCCCGCTTCACGCGCCAGCGCCTGCAGCTGGGCCGCATTCTGGCGCAGCTCGGGCAAGCTCTTTTGCAGGGCGATACGGCCCGTCCAGGCCGGCTCGAAAAACACGGCATAGACGAGGGCCAGCCCCGCCACCACGCCGCCGATGCTCAAGAGCTTGCGCTCCTGCTGCGTGCGCTCGGCCCAGAAGGCCTGCACGGCCTGCTGCTTGATCATCCACGCGGCGCGCGCCTTGTTCACTGCTGCACTCATGCTTTTGCTCCCGTGGCCGGCGTGATCTTCCACACGCCGGGCGCCGTTTCATTCAAGGCCAGCTTGCGCGCGGCCAGGCCGTCGCGCACCTGCGCCTGGGCGCTGGCGTCGACCATGTCCGGCTTCAGCTTGACGATCAGGGCGCGCTCGCGGTATTCCAGCGAAGCCACCACGCCGCGCCCGGCCAGGCCGCCCAGCGCCTCGCCCAGCGCCGCGCTCATGCTGGTGAAATCATCCATGCTGGCCTGCCCGCTTTGCAGGCGGGCGGCAGCGATATTGCGCCGCATCTGTTCCGCTTCCAGCCCGTACACGGGCACCTCGTTCGGATACGCAGCCTTGAAGGTTTGCTGCATCGAGGTGCGCACGGTGGCCGCCTCGCGCTTCAGGCGCATCCATTCGATATTCATGCCCGCCAGGTTGACGACCACCGTCAGCAGCGCCAGGCGCAGCGGCCAGCGCCAGCGGCGCCACTCGGTGGCCGATCCCGTCGCCGTGCCCAAGGCAGGAGCCAGGTCCAGCCCCGCGCCCCTGGCGCCGGCGATCCAGTGCGCCCAGTGGTCGGATTCCACCGTCACGCCATGCATGCCGGCGGCCAGTTCTTGATAATGCGCCAGCTCGGCCTGCGCCACGTAGACCGTCAGGGGCACGTCGCCGGCAAATGCGCGCGTCGTCAGCAGCGCCTGCTGCGGCTGGGCCGGCAAGACCAGGCCCAGCCCCTCCTGCGGCGCCTGGCGCAAGGCCAGTTCCAGACCGTCGCCGCTGGCCTGCAGGGCGGCCGTCACGCTGCCCGGCTGCAAGGGCAGGCACAACTGCGACGGCAGCAACGCCACCTTGCGCGCGCCCTGCGCCAGCAAGGCTTTCACGAGTACCTCGGCCCAGGCGCGCTGCGCCACGGCCACCGTGCGCATGCCAGCCGCATCGGGCGCGCCGGCGGCCAGCAGGCAATCCTGGGCGTCGCCGAGGATGTGTTCTTCCACCAGGCCCGGCAAGGCCGCGCGCAGACGCGCGCCGGCCAGCGGCGGGGTTTTCAGGCGCAGCAGGGTCACGTCGGCCGCCGCCAGCAGCAGCACCACCTGCTTCGCACCGGCGATCAGCTGGCCCAGGCTGCCCAGCGGCGCGCTGCCCTGCTGCAGCAAGGTGCCGCCGTCGCCGGCCAGCACGAAGGAGCAGGCAGGCGCGCTGTCGGTGGACGCCTTGGCCGGGTGACGGATATACAATATTGTCAAAGTGACTCGCTTTCAGCTGTTAATTTTCCCGCAGCCAGACCAGGCTGGTGGTGCGCTGCGGATCCGTTTTTCGATTGACGAGCGCCACGGCATCAAGGGCGGCACGGTCCAGCCGCACACGGATGACGGTAAGGAAGTAGCGGCTCTTCACGTCAAGCTCGATACCTTCAATCAATGCAGCATTAATATTATTCTGGAAATTTGCTTTATCGACAAACTTTTTACGCGGATTGCTCAAGGTCAGGGCGCTGGCCTCGGACAAGGACATCATCGTCACGGCCGCCAGCACCTCGGCCGGCGCCGTATTCACGTTGATCGGCGTGAGTTCCGGCAAGATGATGACGACATCGCGCAGCTGCTCGATCATCTGCGGCGTATAGCCGGGCACGGCCAGCAAATCCTCGACTTGCGTGAACGCCACCGGCTCGCTGCTGCCGCCCGTGGCGGGCTTGGCGGCGGGCGTCTTGCCGTCGGCGCCGCTGTCGGCGGTGCGCGGTTTCGGCTTGGCGCGCAGCACCGCATCGGCCGTCGCCTGCGCCAGGCCGCTGTCGAGTTTCATATTTGATAATAATCGCTGGTAGGCCAGCACTTGCTTCGGATTGACGGTGCCCGTGGCGTCGACCAGGTTGGTGATATTAAAACGCGCCTGCGCATCGAGCGCGCGGCCCGAGACGGTGGCGTCGAATTTTTCCGTATCGACCTTTTCGCGATCCACGTAATCGTCGAGCCGCGCTTCCTCGATGGGCGTGGCCCACACGCCGTCAAGGGCCGTCAGCATGGGATTGTCCTGGCGCAGCCAGAAGCGGGCGAAGTCGACCATGCCGCGCATGGCCCACTGCGTCTGCAGGCGCAGGCGCTGGTTTTCCATCGAGCGCACCTGCACCTGCTGCTGCCAGAACAGGCTGGCGACGACGGTAATGGCCAGCGCCGTCAGCAGCAAGGCCGTGATGACGGCCACGCCGCGCTGGCGCGCGGGGCGAATGAACGGCTTCATCCCGGCCCCAATAAAAAGACTTTGGACAGGCCCGCATCCTGGCCCGGCATCTGCAGGGTCACTTCCAGGCCCGGCACTTGCGTGGAGATGGTGGCGCCCGCCGTCAGCACGTTCCAGGCGCCATTGTTCCAGCCGCGCATGACCATGCTGTCGACGCCGCGCATCAGGGTCACGTCGGCGCTGGAGGTATCGGTATCGTCGCGCGCCGCCTGCCACAGGGTGTCGAGCACGGCCAGGTCGCGCGTGCCGTTCGACTCGCGCCGCGTCAGCACGCCGCCGCGCAGGCGGTAAGTGACCACTTGCAATTGCTGCGGCTCCTGCTCCGACGCGGCCAGGCGCACCAGGGTCAGGCGGTCGGTCTCCGCCGTCAGGTTGGTGCGGCCATTCAACAGGTTGTTGTTCTGGCCGGCGCCGGCCAGGTGGTCGCAATCGCTTTGCATCTGGGCAAACGCCAGCTGCATGCCGCGCGCCTGCTCCAGCTGGCTGGTCAGCACTTCGCGCGAACGCATGATGCTGTCCAGGCCGCGCCAGCCCAGCACGGCGACCATGGCCAGGATGCCGATCGCCACGAGCAGCTCGATCAGCGTGAAACCACCAGCGGGGACGGGGCGGCGCGCCATCAGTCGTTAAAGGAAAGCAAGACCAGGCGCACGATGCGCCGGGCCGGATATTGCACGTCGTACACGTTGACGCGCACCTGGCGGATGCGGGGGTTCGGCGTGGCCACCACTTCTTCCTCGCAGATGAGTTTTAAGTCGCCCTGCGGACAGTCAACCGTGCGCTTGCCCGTCTGCGGGAACGTTTTCGCCAGGCGCAAGCGCACCAGGTGGTTTTCCGCCGACCAAGTGGCCATCATGGCGCTGCGCAAGCCGTCGCTGTTCTGCGTCAGGCTGCCGACGGCGCGCAGCGAGGCGCCCAGGGCCGTGCCGACGATGACGAGGGCGACCAGCACTTCCAGCAAAGTGAAGCCAAGCTGGCGGCGTTGTCGTGGGAAGGCCATCATTGCTCGACCGTGAAGTGGCCGATGCCGTCGGCGCGGATGGCCACGCTGCGCTCGCCGCTGGCCAGGGTCAGCACGAAAGGCTTGTCGACCGGTTCGCGGCCGAAGATGATGCGCAACGGCTGGGCCACGCTGCTCGACGGCTGCACGCTGAGCAGCATGGGGGTATTCGCAAACGCGCGCTCGCGCAGCAAATCGTCCTGCGTCACGGGTTGCCACAGCTTTTCATTGAGGACCAGGAAACGGTATTGATTTTCGTCCGCCTCGAACGCCACCTGCCGGCTGCGCACGATGGCTTCATCGCGCGCCAGTTGCAGCAGCAAGGCGATGCGCTCGGCTTCCTTTTGCAGCGCCTGCTGGCCATTCGGCATCGCGTTCAGCGATACCAGGCCCAGGGTGACGCCGATGATGACCATCACCACCAGCAATTCGATCAGCGTGAAGCCGCTGGCGCGTGGCCGGGGCAGTGCGCGACCGGTGGTCATGGCAGGCATGCAATGGGAAACTTACAGTTCCCAGGAGCCGATATCGGCATCGTCGCCGCTACCGCCGGGCTGGCCGTCGGCACCCAGCGAGATGATATCGACTTCGCCCTTCACGCCCGGCGACAGGTACTGGTATGGGTTGCCCCATGGATCTTTCGGCATCTTTTCCAGGTAGCCGCCCGCTTTCCAGCCATTCGCGGCCGGTCCCGTGGTCGGTTTTTCGATCAGCGCCTGCAAGCCCTGCTCGGTGGTCGGGTAGCGCTGGTTATCCAGGCGATACAGTTTCAAGGCTTGCATCACGGTGGCGATGTCGACTTTCGCCGCCGCCACTTTCGACTCGCCCGTGCGGGCGATCAGCTTGGGCACCACCAGCGAGGCGAGGATGCCCATGATCACCACCACGACCATGATTTCGATCAAAGTGAAGCCGCGCGCGCGGCGCTGGCGTATCGGATGGTTTGCTGCGTTTTGCATAAGAAAGAGAGAAGAAGGTGAGTAATGAGAGCAGAGTATAAAGCGGAAATATGACAAAGCTTGTCATATGGGGAAAAATTTGTGCGGCGGCCGTCAGGCCGGCAAGACCACTTCGCCGCAAACGGCGCAGCCGGGGTCGCGCGCGACGCGCATGCTGCTCCATTCCATGTGTAAACCGTCGAGCAGCAGCAGCCGTCCGGCCAAGGATTCCCCCGCGCCCATGATCAGCTTCAAGGCCTCGGCCGCCTGCATGGCGCCCACCACGCCCACCAGCGGCGCGAACACGCCCATGGTCGAGCACGCCTCGTCTGTGAACTGCTGCTCCTGCGGAAACAGGCAGGAATAACAGGGCTGCGTGCCCGTGCGCGGGTCGAACACGCTCACTTGCCCGTCGAAACGGATCACGGCGCCCGATACCAGCGGCACCCTCGCCGCCACGCAGGCGCGGTTGACGGCGTGGCGCGTGGCGAAGTTGTCGGTGCAGTCGAGCACCACCGTGGAGGACAAGACCAGTTCGGCCAGGCGCGCGCCGTCCAGACGCTCCTGCAAGGCGATGATGGCTATCTCGGGATTGATGCCGGTCAAGGTTTCGCGCGCCGACAGCACTTTCGGCTGGCCCACGCGGGCCGTCGTGTGGGCGATCTGGCGCTGCAGATTGGTCAGATCGACCGTGTCGTCATCGACCAGGGTCAGCTTGCCGACGCCGCTGGCGGCCAGGTACATGGCCGCGGGCGAACCGAGCCCGCCCGCGCCGATCACCAGCACGTGCGCATCGAGCAAGGCTTGCTGGCCTTCGATGCCGATCTCGTCTAACAGGATGTGGCGCGAGTAGCGCAGCAATTGGGCGTCGTTCATGGCGGCGACTACGGTTTGCGCACGGGAATCTTCTTGTCGTCCGCCTTGATGTCGGAAGCGATTTCCGGCTTGGCGCCGATCTTCTCCACCTTCGGGTCCACCTTGGCCAGCTGCACCGGCAAGCCCTGGAAATGATTCAAGGCTTGCTGCAGCTGGAAATCATCCTTGGCGCCGTATTCGAGCGGCTTGCGCTTTTTCGCCGTGGCGATCAGGCGCTGCTCTTCTTCCAGCTGATCCTGCATGCCTTCCATGGTCGGCTTGGCCGCTTCCGGCTTGCCATCGTCGCTGCTCAAGTGTTTTTCCAGGTCCGCTTCGCGCACGCGCAGGCTGTTCCAGCCGTCGCCTTCGGCCGTTTCATCGACCAGCAGGTCGGGCACGATGCCGCGCGCCTGGATGGCGCGGCCTTTCGGCGTGTAGTAGCGGGCCGTCGTCAGCTTGACGGCCGTGTCGGCCGTGATCTGGCGCAAGGTTTGCACGGAACCCTTGCCGAACGTCTGCGTACCGATGACGGTAGCGCGCTGGTAATCCTGCAAGGCGCCGGCGACGATTTCCGAGGCGGACGCGGAACCGGCGTTGACCAGCACCACCAGCGGCACGGTTTTCAGCGCGGCCGGCAGCTTGGCCAGCGGGTCGGCCTTGGCGCCCGGCGGCGCATAGAATTCGCGGCGGCCATAAAACACCTGTTTCGACTCGGGCAACTGGCCCTTGGTCGAGACGATCACGGAATTCCCCGGAAGAAATGCCGTCGCCACGCCGATGGCGCCCGGCACGACGCCGCCGGGGTCGTTGCGCAAGTCCAGCACCAGGCCCTTGAGCTTGGGGTCTTGCGCATACAGCGCGTTGATCTTTTTGACCATGTCATCGACGGTCGGTTCCTGGAACTGGGCGATGCGCAGCCAGGCATAGCCGGGCGCGACCATCTTGGCCTTCACGCTTTGCACGCGGATTTCCTCGCGCACGATGGGGAAGACCAGCGGCTTGCTTTCGCCCTTGCGCGACATCGTCAGCACCAGCTTGCTGCCAGGCTGGCCGCGCATCTTCTTGATCACGTCTTCCAGCTGCAAGCCTTTCAGCGGAATATTGTCGAGACGGGTGATCAGGTCGCCCGCCAGGATGCCGGCCTTGGCGGCGGGGCTGTCCTCGATGGGCGAGACGACTTTCACGTAGCCGTCCTCCATGCTCACTTCGATGCCGATGCCGACAAACTTGCCCTGCACGCTTTCGCGCATTTCCTTGAAGGCATTCTTATCGAGGTAGACGGAATGCGGGTCCAGCGAGGAGACCATGCCGGAAATGGCTTCCGTCAGCAATTTCTTGTCTTCCACCTTCTCGACGTAATCGGTCTTGATCAGGCCGAAGACGTCGGACAACTGGCGCAGCTCGTCGAGCGGCAGCGGGGCATTCGTGATTTTCTGCGCCACGGCCGGGTACTGCAGCGACATGCCGATGCCGGCCAGTACGCCCAGACCGATCAGGCCGATACTTTTGACTTTGATACCCATGAATTCTTCGCAATCTACAATTTTGCTGCCGCAGCAATGGTGGGAACTTAAAACTTCACCCAGGTGGCGGGGTCGAAGGCGCGGCCCTGATGACGCAGTTCAAAGTATAGCCCTGATTCCTCGTTGCCGCCGCTGTTGCCCGCGCTGGCAATGGCGTCGCCGCTCTTGACGGCATCGCCCACGCGTTTCAGCAAGGATTGGTTATTGCCATAAATACTCATGTACTGGCCGCCATGGTCGACGATGATCAAATTGCCGAAACCGCGCAGCCAGTCGGAAAACACGACGCGGCCGCCGGCGATGGCGTGGATCTCGCTGCCTTCGCCCGTGCGGATGAACACGCCCTTCCAGCTGGGGCCGTCACCGCGCTTGCTGCCGAAGCGGGCGGCGATCTTGCCCGCCACGGGCGCGCGCAGCTGCCCTTTCATGCTGGCAAAGGCGCCGGCCGGCGCGGCCGGGCCCAGGCTTGGGCGTTCCGGCTCCGGTTCCGGCTTCGGCTCGGGCTTGGGTACCACCTTGGCCACTTGCGGCGGCTCGTCGTCATCGATCGGTTCCAGCTTCACGGGCGGCGGTGGCGGCGTCTGCGGCTTGATCTTGCCCGATTTGTTTTGTTGCTCTTTCGCAATGCGTTCGCGTTCGGCCTGCGCCTGGGCGGCCTTGGCGCGCGCGGCCAGCAGGCGTTCGCGTTTTTCCGCCGCGATCTTGGCATCGGCGGCCGCTTTTGCGGCGGCGCGCTGTTCGGCCAGCAATTGCTGGCGTTTCTTTTCGGCCACGGCGGCGGCGGCCTGCTCTTCGATCAGTTTCGCCAGCTTGTCGACCAGGTTGCCCATGCGCTGTTCGTCGCGCTCGACATTGCCCACTTCCTTGCGCTGCGCCACCAGGCGCTGCGACAAACTCGTCAGCAAGGCGGCGCGGCGCGCCTTCTCCTGCACCAGCAAAGCCTTCTGGTCGCGCTCTTCCTGCGCGATTTCTTCCAGCTCATCCTTGGCGTTCTGCACGTCCGCCTGGTTTTTCTCCACGGCAAGCAAGTTGGCGCGCAAGGCTTCCAGCAGACGCGCCTGCGCCTGCGACACATAGGCCATCAATTGCAAGTCGCGGTTGATGCGGTTCGGGTTATCGCCCGACAAGAGCAGCTTGATGCGGTCTTCGTTGCCGGCGACATATTGTTCACGCAGCAACTTCGACAGCTGCGTCTTTTGTTTTTCGACGGTGGCCGTCAGCTGCTGGTGCTCTTGCCCCAGCGCATTGAGTTTCAGGCCCGTCTCGCTTTGTTCCTGCGCCAGGTCGCGCAAGGCGCGGTTGGCGTTGGAAATGGCCTCTTCCGACTCGGCCAGGGTATCGGCCGCGTCATCCTTGGCGCTTTCCGTGCGGCTGATGTCGCGCTTGAGCGCCGTCAGCTTCTGTTGCAATCCAGCACGTTGTGCTTCCGCGGCCGCTTTCTGCTTGCTGCGTTCGGTGGGCTTGGCACCCTGTGCGGCACCGCTCGAGAAGAGCAGCGCTGCGCACAGCATGGCGCCGGCGCGCCACGCCGGCAGGGGTCGTTCAGCAGAGGGGGCGATCGCTGTGCCGCGGAAGAAAGACAACAAGTTACTTGGCCTTCCCTTGGTTCGCCACGGCAGCTTGCGCTGCCGCAATCGCTGCCGGGTCGCCCAGGTAGTAATGACGGATCGGTTTCAGGTCGGCGTCCAGTTCATACACGAGCGGCTGGCCGTTCGGGATGTTCAGGCCGACGATATCGCTGTCGCTGATGCCATCGAGCATCTTGATCAGCGCGCGCAGGCTGTTGCCGTGGGCCGAAATGATGATTTTCTTGCCGGCGCGGATGGCCGGGGCGATTTCCTCATCCCAGGCTGGCATCACGCGCGCCACGGTGTCTTTCAGGCATTCGGTCAGCGGAATCGACGCTTTCGGCAAGCCGGCATAGCGCGGATCGTTGTACGAGGCGCGGTCGTCATTCGCTTCCAGCGGCGGCGGCGGCGTGTCGTAGCTGCGGCGCCACACCAACACTTGCTCGTCGCCATACTTGGCGGCCGTCTCGCCCTTGTCCAGCCCTTGCAGGGCGCCATAGTGGCGCTCGTTCAAGCGCCAGTCGTTCTTGATCGGCAAATACATCATGTCCATCTCGTCGAGCGCCAGCCACAGGGTGCGGATGGCGCGCTTCAGGACGGAAGTGTAGGCCACGTCGAACGTAAAACCTTCCTGCTTGAGGATCTGGCCGGCGGCCTTGGCTTCGTTGACACCCTTTTCCGTCAGATCGACGTCGGTCCAGCCGGTGAAGCGGTTATCGAGGTTCCAGGTGGACTCGCCGTGACGCATGAAAACGATTTTGTACATAGTTCTATCTTCTCAAGGGGTTCAAATCAAAAAAGCAAAACGTAAAAAGACCTCGTCCAGCTTCTATTTTATAATGCGCGGATTGACTTAAACCATTGGACCCTACGTGAAATTCATTATCGACCACATTTTTCTGTTTGCCATCGTCATTATTTCCGGCGGCGCCCTCCTCTGGCCACTGCTGTCGATGCGCGGCAAGCGCGCGACCGTGCTGGAAGTCACACAACTGATCAACCGTGGCAAGACCATCATCGTCGACGTGCGCAGCGCGGAAGAATTCGCCACGGGCCACTTGCCTGACGCAAAAAATATTCCGCTGCCGGAACTGGCAAAACGCCTGGGCGAGCTGGAAAAATTCAAAACGCGCCCCATTGTAGTGGTTTGCCAGAAAGGTTCGCGTTCGGCAACCGCCGTCGGCCTGCTGGGCAAAGCCGGTTTCGCTGAGGCAACAAGCCTGGAAGGCGGCCTCGACGAATGGAAAAAGCAGGGTTTGCCATTGAAAACCCTGTCGCTGGCGAAGTAAGCCGGCATTTAACTAGAAGGAATCATCATGACCGTCCCCGTAATTGTGTATAGCACCGCCGTGTGCCCGTATTGCGTGCGCGCCGAGCGCCTGTTGGAAGCCAAGGGCGTCGCCGTGCAAAAGATCCGCGTCGACCTCGACCCGGAAGAGCGCATCAAGATGATGGAACGCACGGGCCGCCGCACGGTGCCGCAAATCTATGTGGGCGATACCCACGTGGGCGGATTCGACGATTTGTATGCGCTCGATCAAGCTGGCAAGCTCGACCCCTTGTTAAACGGCACGGCAGCCTGATATAAAGCGGGTTCGAGAAATTGCTTGGTTTTTTGTCGTATTGTTTTGATACAATTGCCCTCGCACCTGATCTGGCCGCGCCTACCCGGCGCGGTTTGAATACCGCAAGCACCATATTTGAACGGTGTGCCGTTCTTGTCCCTTACAACGAAAGCGTTCCATGTCTGACGAAAATCTGCAACCAGTCTTCCAAATCCAACGCGTCTACCTGAAAGACATGTCGCTGGAACAACCAAATTCCCCAGCTATTTTCCTGGAACAAGAAGCACCAGCGATCGAAGTCGCTCTGGACGTGGGCGCTGCGCCTCTGGCCGACGGCATCTTCGAAGCCACCGTGACCATCACCGTGACGGCCAAGGTCGGCGAAAAAGTCGCTTTCCTGGTTGAAGGCAAGCAAGCCGGTATCTTCGAAGCACGCAACATTCCTGCCGATCAACTCGATCCGCTGCTGGGAATCGGCTGCCCGAACATCATCTACCCTTACCTGCGCGCCAACATCGCCGACGTGATCACCCGTGCCGGCTTCCCGCCAGTGCACCTGGCCGAGATCAACTTCGAAGTGTTCTACCAACAACGTCTGCAAGCTATTGCTGACGCCGCTGCAGCAGCACCAGCAGCCAGCGAAACGCACTAAGCTCTTGCAAGACCCCGCCGGCCGTCAAGGCTGGCCTGACACGGCGGCCTGGCCGCCGTGTTTCGTTAAGGTTCAAAAAATATCATGTTGAAAAGTGCGCTCTTGAGCAAGTTCCGTTGGATGGCCGGCGCCGTGCTGCTGCTGGCCACCGCCGCCAGTCACGCCGTCGATTTCAAGACGGTGGGAGCAAACCCCGTCATCCTGTACGACGCGCCGTCCAGCAAGGGCGGCAAGCTGTACGTGGCGCCACGCGGCATGCCGCTGGAAGTCGTGCTCAGCTACGGCGAATGGGTCAAGGTGCGCGACGCCAGCGGCGAAATGGCCTGGACGGAAGCCAAGGGCCTGTCGGCCAAGCGCAACGTCGTGGCGCGCGCCGCGAACCTCAAGGTTCGCGCCAGTCCCGACGACAACGCCTCCGCCATCATCCTCGTCGACAAGGGCGTGCTGCTGGAAATGAGCGAGCAACCGAGCTCCGGCTGGCTCAAGGTGCGCCACAAGGATGGCCAGAGCGGCTACGTCAAGACCAGCGAAGTGTGGGGCCTGTAAGCACCGCCAGATTCATCCGGGCAACGGCCAGCCGCGCCGTGCCCCTCCCCCTGCCAGACTGAGGTTGCATGCAAGTTTCCCCTGAAAACACTCCCGATACCGCCACCAAGGCCGCCCCGCGCCGCATTACCGTGCTGGGCGCCGGCGCCTGGGGCACAGCCGTGGCCATGGCCCTGGCCGGTCGCCACGACGTGCTGCTGTGGGGCCGCAATGGCGAAGCCATGGCCGCCATGGCCGCCAGCGGCGAAAACAGTTATTTACCGGGCTTCCCTTTGCCGCCGCAACTGCGCATCAGCGCCGACTTCGACGCGGCCGTCGCGCATGCCGGCGGCGAACAGGACCTCCTGATCGCCGCCTGCCCCGTGGCGGGCCTGCGCCCCATGCTGCAGCAGCTGAAAGACAAGGCCATCCCGAACCTGGTGTGGCTATGCAAGGGGTTTGAAGGCGGCACGGGCCTGCTGCCGCACCAGATCGTGCAGGAAGTGCTGGGCGACGCGGTGGCCGGCGGCGCCCTGTCCGGTCCCTCGTTTGCGCAGGAAGTGGCGCGCGGCTTGCCGTGCGCGCTGACCATCGCTTCGCACAGCGCACCATTGCGCGGCGCCGTCGTCTCGGCCTTGCATGGCGGCACCATCCGCGTGTATGCGAGCGAAGACCTGGTGGGCGTGGAAGTGGGCGGCGCCGTGAAAAACGTGCTGGCCATTGCCACCGGCGTGGCCGACGGCCTGGGCCTGGGCTTGAATGCGCGCGCCGCGCTGATCACGCGTGGCCTGGCGGAAATCACGCGCCTGGGCACGGCCCTGGGTGGCCAGACGGAAACGTTCATGGGCTTGACGGGCATGGGCGACTTGATTCTCACCTGCACGGGCGACCTGTCGCGCAACCGCCGGGTCGGCCTGGGCCTGGCACAAGGCAAGGCGCTGGACACCATCGTGGCCGAACTCGGTCACGTGGCCGAAGGCGTACCCTGCGCCAAGGCCGTGCGCGAGCTGGCGCGCCGCATGGGCGTCGACATGCCGATCACCAATGCGGTGGCCGGCGTGCTGTTCGATGGGGATTTGCCGCACGTGATGGTGCAGCAGTTGCTGTCGCGCGATCCGCGCGCCGAGGCGGCCTAAGGCGGCCAGCCCCCGTCAGGGTGAGCTAGCGCCCCGCCTTGTGCATGAGTATGGTCAGCAATAATAGACTGTCTTCGCGCGCTTCCAGGGCGTGCGCCTGGCCGCCGAGCAAGTACAGCATCTGCCCCGGCCCCAGCAGGTGCTCGCCGCCATGCGCCGTCACCGCCACCTGCCCTTGCAGGCACAGCAAGGTGATTTCACCGAGTACATGATGCTCGGGCATGGTCTTGCCCTTGGGCATGCACATGCGGATCAATTCGAGTTCGTCCGTCCTGGCCAGCGCGATGGCGGAAAACTGCGACAGGTCGTCGCCATCCCTGCGCAGCACCTCGATCACCTGTCCTGAACTTGCGTGCTCCAGTGCCATCATGTGCTCCTTCGGCAATTACTCGGTGACTTCCTCCGGCTCTTTCGCGCCGCGCATCCACTCGACCAGCGGCCACGCATCCTTCAAGCCTTCCGCCAGGGTCGGCAGCAGTTTCTCGGGTTCATTCACGGGCAGCGGCACTTCGGTCCAGACAAAAAAGCTCTTCAGCTTGATGAATTCGATATGTTCGGCATCCGCCTCGAAACCCTTGGGCGGGCGCTGCAACTTGCCCTCGTTCTGGATGGTGCCGAAACGGGCCTTCAAACGTTTATTCTTCAGCACTTTGGAAAAACCTGGCGCGTCGTTGACCATGTGCTCGCGCAGCGCCTTCAGGCGGCCCGGCGGCGGCATGTATTCGCCGGCGCCGAACAGCAGATTGCCCTGGCCATCGATCTGCAGATAATACGTGGGACCGCCCGCCTTGCTGGGACGGCGCATGTCGTTCGGCGCGATGGCGGCCGAAAAGCGCGTTTTATATGGGCTCTTGTCGTGCGCGAAACGCACGTCGCGGTTGATGCGGAACAAGGCCTTCTTCGGATTGCAGTATTTCACGGCCGGATCGAACTTGCCCAGCTCGCCGATCAGCGACGTCACCAGCGCGAGGAATTCCTCGCGCAGGATGTCGTAGCGGGGCTTGTTCATGACAAACCAGGGACGGTTGTTGTTGTCGCTCAGTTCACGTAAAAATTGGGTCAAATCACGCACATGCATGTGTCAAATTCCGATCAGCAACTATTTGGAAAGCTCTTTCGGGATGGGGCGCTTGCCCACCATCACGTCGAGTGCCGCTTCGCGATTCTTGCGCAGCACCGTCATTTTAGCTTTTTCGCCGGGCGGCAGTTGGGCGATCAGATTGAGCATTTCCGTCGTGTCGCCGACGGGCTTGCCTTGCACCGTCAGCAGGATATCGCCGGGCACAATGCCCGCCTTGTCTGCCGGGCCGTTGCGCACCACGCCGGCGATGATGGCGCCGCTGGTGCGCTGCAGGTTGAAGCTTTGCGCCAGCTCGGGCGTGATGTCCTGCGTTTCCACGCCGATCCAGCCGCGCACCACGTGGCCATCCTTGATGATGGCTTCCATCACGGTCTTGGCCGTCGAGACGGGAATGGCGAAGCCGATGCCGACGGAGCCGCCGCTTTGCGAATAAATCGCCGTATTGATGCCGATCAGATTGCCGCGCGTATCGACCAGGGCGCCGCCCGAATTGCCGAAGTTGATGGCCGCATCCGTCTGGATGAAGTTTTCAAAGCTGTTGATGTGCAGGTTGTTGCGGCCCAAGGCGGAGATGATGCCCATGGTTACCGTCTGGCCCACGCCGAACGGGTTGCCGATGGCCAGCACCACGTCGCCCACGCGCGCCAGTTCCGACTGGCCCAGCACGATGACGGGCAGCTTGTCGAGGTTGATCTTGATGACGGCCAGGTCCGTTTCCGGGTCCAGGCCCACCACCTTGGCGGGCGCCTTGCGGCCATCGGTCAGCACCACTTCGATTTCGTCGGCGCCTTCGACCACGTGGTTATTGGTCAGCACATAGCCTTCATGGCTGACAATGACGCCCGAGCCGAGGCTGTTTTTCAAGTCCTCGTCATCCTCGCCGTCCGGGTCGCGGTCGCCGAAGAAACGTTTAAAGAAGGGATCGCGCGCCAGCGGATGGGCGCCGCGCTTGGGCACTTGCAGGGTGAGGATGTTGACGACGGCGGGCATGGCGCGCGCCGCCGCGTCGCGGTAGGAACCGGGCGCCAGGCTGCTCGACGCCGTTTCCACCACGGGCACCGGCTTGGCGGGAGAGCCCAGCTGCTGTACCCGGCTGGCCGGGCGCAGCGCGCCGTACACAAAGTACAGCGCCAACGCGATCGTCACGGTTTGCGCAAACAATAACCAGAATCGTCGCATACAGTTCTCTGCCCAGGTCAGCCGGCCGGTGCCGGAACGGCTTATTTTGCCAGATTGTTGCTGTTGCGTGCGTTCTGCTGCAGGGAGTCGCGGATTTCGCGCAGCAGCACGATGTCTTCCGGCGTGGCCGGTGCCGGGGCCGGCGCGACCGGTTCGCTGCGGCGGGCCTTGTTCATCAGGCGCACCATCTGGAAGATAATAAAGGCGAGAATGACGAAATTGAGCAGGATGGTCAGGAAGTTACCGTAGGCCAGCACAGCGCCCGCCTTTTTCGCTTCCACCAGGGTCATGGTCGTGGCTTGCCCATTCAGGGGCAGGTAGTAATTGGCGAAATCGAGGCCGCCGAAAATGCGGCCGATGGGCGGCATGATCACGTCTTGCACCAGGGAATCGACAATCTTGCCGAAGGCGCCACCGATAATGACACCGACCGCCAGATCGACGACGTTGCCCTTCATTGCAAATTCTTTAAATTCTTTCATCATTGCCATGAATTTCTCCTTCGGATATGTATAAAAAACATGCCGATCATACTATTGATTCCTGGGGACACCAACTTGTGGTTGCCGGCAGGACCAATTCGTGCACAGCTGAGCGCATCTAGTTCGAAAGAACTAGCCACCTCCTGCAAAAGTATATAAATTATGGTACAAGCAACGTTTTTGTTTTATTCGTTGTTTGCTTCACTTATAATTTGCGGTTGCCAGAAGTGGCTTTTTCACTTCCGGATAATCAACAAGAAACTGGCACGGGCTGCGCCATTGACCGAAGTTCCGCAGGGATGTTGCCACTTTACCGTACAAAGATGCGGGTTGCGGCAATCGGTGGGAAAGAGCTTCGGCGACGGTTTTTCGCGGCTGCCACTCATAATAAAGATTCGCATTTTGACTGATTGGGGTTTGCATGAGTAACGAAAAGCAGGTCGATTCAGGCCGTCGCGGCTTGCTCGTCGCCACGTGCGCGGCGGGCAGTGTAGTTGGATTGGCAACCGCGGGAGCCTTGGTAAGCACCTTCCAGCCGTCGGAGCGCGCGAAAGCGGCTGGCGCGCCGGTCGAAGTAGACATCACCACCTTGCAACCCGGCGAAATGCGCACCGTCGAATGGCGCGGCAAGCCGGTCTGGATCCTGAAGCGCACGCCGGAAATGATCGCGTCCCTGAAAAAGACCGACGGCAAAGTCGCCGATGCCAATTCCCAGCGCAATCCCGCCGAATTCACGCCAGAGTACTGCATGAACGAAGCGCGCTCGATCAAGCCTGAAATTCTCGTCGCCGTCGGCATCTGCACCCACCTGGGCTGTTCCCCTTCCTCGAAATTTGCCCCCGGCCCGCAACCGTCGCTGCCCGATGACTGGGAAGGCGGTTTCCTCTGTCCTTGCCACGGCTCCACCTTCGACATGGCAGGCCGCGTGTTCAAGAACAAGCCGGCGCCGGACAACCTGCAAGTGCCGCGCCATATGTACCTGAGCGACACCAAATTGCTGATAGGTAAAGACGAGAAAGGCGAGGCTTGATCATGGCTGCTTTCAAAGAAACGAAATTCCCGGCAGACGCTCCCGTCGCCGAAAAAGCGCTGGGCTGGGTCGATGACCGCTTTCCCCTGACCAAGCTGTGGAATGACCAATGGGGCAAGTACTACGCGCCGAAAAACTTCAACTTCTGGTACATCTTCGGCTCGCTGGCCATGCTGGTGCTGGTCTTGCAGATCGTCACCGGCATCTTCCTGACCATGCACTACAAACCGGATGCGGCCCTGGCCTTCAATTCCGTCGAGTACATCATGCGCGAAGTGCCGTGGGGCTGGCTGGTGCGCTACATGCACTCGACGGGCGCCTCGGCCTTCTTCATCATCGTCTACCTGCACATGACGCGCGGCCTGCTGTACGGCTCGTACCGCAAGCCACGTGAACTGATCTGGCTGTTCGGTTTCGCCATCTTCCTGTGCCTGATGGCCGAAGCGTTCTTCGGCTACCTGCTGCCATGGGGCCAGATGTCGTACTGGGGGGCGCAAGTGATCGTCAACCTGTTCGGCGCCATCCCGTTCATCGGCCCTGACCTGTCGTTGTGGATCCGCGGCGACTATGTGGTGTCCGACGCGACCCTGAACCGTTTCTTCGCCTTCCACGTGATCGCCATCCCGCTGGTACTGCTGGGCTTGGTTGCAGCGCACTTGATCGCCCTGCATGAAGTCGGTTCGAGCAACCCGGACGGCATCGAAGTGAAGGAAAACCTGGGCGCCGATGGCCACCCCGTCGATTCGATTCCTTCGCATCCCTACTACACCGTGCATGACCTGTTCGGCGTCTCGATCTTCCTCGTCATTTTCAGCGCCGTCGTCTTCTTCGCGCCGGAAATGGGCGGTTACTTCCTGGAATACAACAATTTCCTGCCCGGCGACTCGCTGAAGACCCCGCTGCACATCGCGCCAACCTGGTACTTCACGCCGTTCTACTCGGTGCTGCGTGCCACCACGGCCGACTTCATGTACGTGCTGATGGGTGCCGTGGCCGCCTACGTGGTGTTCATCTGGCTCAAGTCGCGCCTGTCGACGACGGTCAAGTCCATCATCGCCGGCATCGCCATCGTCGCCATCATCGGCATGCTGCCGCAGGTGCTCGATGCGAAATTCTGGGGCGTGGTGTTCTTTGGCGGCTCCGTCGTGATCCTGGCGTTCCTGCCATGGCTCGACCATTCGCCCGTGAAATCGATCCGCTACCGTCCGAACTGGCACAAATACATCTATGCCATCTTCGGCCTGTCGTTCCTGATCCTCGGCTACCTCGGGACCCAGGCGCCAACGGATACGAAAACCATCGTGTCGCAAGTGTGCACCCTGATTTACTTCAGCTTCTTCCTGCTGATGCCATGGTGGAGTGCCATGGGCAAGTTCAAGACCGTGCCGTCGCGTGTGACGTTTCACCCGCACTAAGCCGCTCTCACGCCACGCTCAAAGGACATACATCATATGAAGATTGCAAAAAAACTGCTCGCCATCCTGGCCTTCGTGCCTGCCATGGCTCTCGCCAGCGAAGGCGGCTTTCCGCTGGACAAGGCACCTGACCGCCAGACGAACATGGCAGCGCTGCAACATGGCGCCAAACTGTTCGTCAATTATTGCTTGAATTGCCACGCCGCCGTGTCGATGCGCTACAACCGCCTGCGCGACCTGGGCTTGACGGAAGACCAGATCAAGAAGAATCTGTTGTTCTCCGGCGATAAAGTCGGCGACCTGATGACGACTTCCCTGGCACCGCAGGACGCCAAGGCCTTCTTTGGCGTCGTACCGCCCGATTTGTCGGTAATTTCGCGCGCGAAATCATCTTCCGCTGGCACAGGCGGCGACTACCTGTATACTTACCTGCGTACGTTCTATAAAGACGACACTCGTCCGACCGGCTGGAACAACATGGTCGTGCCGAATGTTGCCATGCCGCATGTATTATGGGAATTGCAAGGTGTCCAGACTGCCAAGTTCGTGGAAGAGAATGATCCGCACGAAGCTGGCAAGAAGATCCACAAATTTGCCGGCTTCGAGCAGGTCAAGCCAGGTACGTTGAACAAGATCGAGTACGACAATGCGGTAGCCGACCTGGTCGGCTACATGGAGTGGATGGCCGAACCGGCACAGCAGACACGCAAGCGCCTGGGCGTTTGGGTACTGCTGTTCCTGTCGGTCTTTGCTCTGCTGGCATGGCGCCTTAACGCGTCGTTCTGGAAGGAAGTCAAATAAGTGAGGCGCCGGCCATAGGCCGGTTTATGCCTGTTTCTGCGTTGTCCGCATGAGTGGACAAGCGACCTGGGGTGAGCCGTTCGCGGCTTCACCCCCTTTGTTTCTAAGGAACTATAAAAAATGATGGTTCTCTATTCGGGTACAACCTGCCCATTTTCGCAACGCTGCCGCCTGGTCCTGTTTGAAAAAGGCATGGACTTCGAAGTGCGCGACGTCGACCTGTTCAACAAACCGGAAGACATTTCGACCATGAATCCGTATGGCCAGGTGCCCATCCTGGTCGAACGCGAACTGATCCTGTATGAATCGAACATCATCAACGAGTACATCGATGAGCGCTTCCCGCATCCGCAACTGATGCCGGCCGATCCGCTGATGCGTGCCCGCGCGCGCCTGATGCTGTTCAATTTCGAAAAAGAACTGTTCGTGCACGTGCACGTGCTGGAAAGCGAACGCGCCAAGAGCAACGACAAGGCCCACGACAAGGCACGCGCGGAAATCCGCGACCGCCTGACGACCCTGGCGCCACTGTTCCTGAAAAACAAGTACATGCTGGGCGACGAATTCTCGATGCTCGACGTGGCTGTCGCGCCGCTGCTGTGGCGCCTGGACCACTACGGCATCGAACTGTCGAAGACGGCTGCACCGCTGATGAAATACGCCGAACGCATCTTCTCGCGTCCCGCGTATATCGAGGCATTGACCCCTTCCGAAAAGGTCATGCGCCGCTAAAGATAATCCCGGCAGGCCGCGCCTGCCGGGATATCTGCGTCTTTTGAATTACCGGTGCGCCCGCCTCATGCCTGACGGGGGGCGCTCCCGCCTCACAGTGCCTATCATGTCTGAAATCTCAACCAAACCTTATATGCTGCGCGCCATCTACGAATGGTGCACCGACAGCGGCTACACCCCTTATCTCGCGGTCAAAGTCGATTCGCGCACCACGGTACCGATGGAATACGTGAAAAAGGGCGAAATCGTGCTCAACATCAGCTTCGGCGCCACCAGCGGCCTGAAGATGGACAACGACGCCATCCGCTTCCACGCCCGCTTTGGTGGCGTCTCGCGCGAAATCTACGTGCCGGTCGACAACGTGATGGCCATCTACGCCAACGAAAACGGCCAGGGCATGGCCTTCGAGCCCGTGCTGGGCAACGATGACCCCGACGCGCAACCGACGGACAGCCCCGCCTCGGCCGACGTCCCGCCGCCCGTGCTCGCCCCCGCCAGCAGCGCTCCGACCCTGTCGTCCGTACCGGCCAGCTCCCCCGAACAACGCGACAACGCCACGCCCGGCGACGACGAGCCACCAAAAAAAGGCGGCCGCCCGACCCTGACACGCATTAAATAGCGTATAATTCGCAACGCGCAGTTTTTGCCGACTTAGCTCATTTGGTAGAGCAGTTGATTTGTAATCATCAGGTGGCCAGTTCGAAACCGGCAGTCGGCACCAAGAATATCAAGGGCTTACAGAGATGTAAGCCCTTTTCTTTTGGTCGAGTGTCAACCAACTGTCAACCACCCAGCAAGGCAATGTCTTGCATCTGCTTACTCAGCCTTGAAGGCAAGCAATTCAACCCCATATCTATTTTTTAACATCCCAGGGGGAAAAATTGTGGCGCAGACCTTCAAAATTGGCGACATCGTTGCATTGAAATCGGGCGGTCCCGAGATGACTGTTCAGGGCGCAGGCGGCGCTACGAATTACTATCGCTGCCAGTGGTTCGCTGGAAAGAAACTGGAGTCTGGGCAGTTCCCAGCTGACTCCATCACATTGGTTACGCCGAAAGCAGAGTAATGAGTCCAGACACCGTTTCTCAATGGATGCTTGCACAAATTCATAAGGATGGGTGCCTGTACCAGGATGACGTCGTAGACCACCTTGTAAAGGGCAATGTCACCAGTCTGCTACGCGAGAATGCCGACGGAAACCTGGTGATTGGAACCGGGCTGCTTGCTGCGTTTCGAAAGCTCACCGAGCATATGGTTGTTTGGGTTAAACCAGACCGCTACTGGAGATTTCGAGTGAAGGAAGATGAGCCAGGCCGTGACGCAAGAGGATAATTAGATGGGCAGCTAACATGCTGCCCGTCTTCGTTTACATCTCGGCAGGTCAATTTTTTATGGAAAGCCGCGTCAACGGGTTTAGCAGTTTGGCCTCCTGAAGATGACCAGGGCTGAGATGTGCGTAGATCATGGTCGTCTGCAGACTGGAGTGACCAAGCACCTTTTGCAGCGTCAAGATGTTCCCGCCATTCATTATAAAGTGGCTTGCGAAGGTATGCCGCAAGACATGCGTGAGCTGGCCAGGTAACAGCTCGATCCCAGATTCCTTGACAGCCATACGAAACGCTCCGACAGAGCTTTTGAATATCCGGCCGGAAGCATCCTTAGATCCTGCGCTATGGAATTCACGTATCTCGTCGGCGAGCGAATCATCGATTGGGACTGATCGGTTCTTGTCAGTCTTCGTTTGCGTGAAGTGAATCATGCCACTATGGAGCTGAGAAATACGCAGAGACTCGCCTTCGTTCCATCGAGCGGCAGATGCTAGGCAAAGTTTCGTAATCAGAAGTGCATCTCGATCCTTGCGCGCCTCCAACGCAGCCAGCAGCGCGCAGACCTCATCATCGTTGAGGTAGGACAGCTCTCGCTCTGCGATCTTGAATTGGCGAAGCCGGGCCAACGGATTATTTTCGGTCCAGAAACCAAGACGAATCAGCTCGTTGAACACCGCGCGCAGGTATGCATGCTCCCGATTGATCGTATTGGCTGTTACCCCTTCCGCCAGCCGCGCCGAACGATACGCGGCGAAATGCTCGGATTTCAAATGTTCGGCAATTGGATTACCAAGCGCCTCACAAACTCGAAGCAGCGTTCCGTAAGTACGCGTGTGGCGTAACTGGACGCCATGATGCGACTGCCATAGCTCGATAAGTTCCGACAATTTGGTAATGTTTTTCTTGGGCTTTGTCCAACCGTCATTCTGTACAACCTGCGTCTTCGCCCAAGCTTCAAACTGTAAAGCCTCTGCCTTCGTCGGTAACGTCTTTCGGATACGCTTGTGGCCACGTCCACCAGGCTGAATATCAACCAGCCAACCAGCTTCTGATTTTTTGATGGTCATGTTTGTACTACTCGCTATCGTCGAAATATGACGGAGTTTTAAGTTTTACCAGCTCAGCGACAAGCTCGGCATCTTCCACGCCGGCAAGCGCATGTTGCTCAGCATTGCGTCCGATCTCCAGCTCGAGTAGTTGGATTTTTTGAGCATGAGAAATCCCGTATTCCACATCCTCTTCCTCACTCTCCTTACTTTCCATAACACGTTGCTGCCAAGCCAGCATTATCGTGGCCATCTCCCAATACCCTTCCGCAGCTTTTCGGCGCGCACGCCTTCTTTCAGGAAAGCTCGCCGCACCCTCACTATCTACATGGCCATGCTTCGCGTCAGTAATGCCAGTCGAGAGCCAGAAAGCGAATTTTGGCCAGCGCGTACACACGGCCGCGATCATGTCGCAAGTCGGCCGCTGTCGCCCATGCCAAAAACTCTTCCAGCTATTTGCAGAAATCTGCGTCAGTTTTTCCAGCTCAGCGAAACGACCTCTCTCATCAGTTGTCCGCTCAATCACAGCTTTGAGTCGTTCTTGAATCGTATCCATTGGCTCATCCTCAGTTAAATATATCTCGTATCGTAACAATAATACACAACATCAAACTAAAAATGATTGACATAGTGTATTTCTGTGTTTATATTGCCGTGAATCGGTCAAATATACACAGCAGCGTGCACGGAGTACACATGTTAAGTAGAGTACAAGAAATTGATGCTGTCAGCCAAGTGGCCAATCCTGCTCAGTTCACTGCGCCAGTAGGGTTGATGACTTTGGAGAAATTTGCAGAAGCTGTAGGCCTGCCTCCTGGGGTGGTACTTGGTCACCTGAACCGGGGGATGCTGCCAACGGTAACGCTTGGCCGTCGCCGCCTCATCAACGTAATTGCACTTCAGCGTGAACTGGGCCGCCGCGAGTTTGCACTTTGATCCAGCTCCAATGCGCCAGGGGCGCACGTTTTTCATTCTTAAAGCGTTTTTGCATTTGCAATTTCAAAGAGCTGCGCAGGGCGCGGCGGAACCTAACGAATACAAAAGCCTCATGAAGCCTACAGCCAAAACTACTGACGCATATTTCATCGCAACTGGGCGGTCTTCGGCGCGCACGCTGAAAGCCAAGTTGTATGGCTTAGGCAAGTCGCCGGCCGGCGATGGCGACCGTGCCGACAGCGCGCCAGCGCTGCCGGTGCGAGTCGTCTCGACGGTCCAAAAAACGGAGTTAGTGCCGCAAATAGCGCATGTAAGCGCAAGCGGATGCCCCCCCATTAATAACATGGGGGAAAACTTAGAAAGCGCCGAATCTGAAACTTGGTCGAGCATCTGTGATGAAGACTTGGGTGAAGTCGAACTGGTGATGACCGATAGCGGAAAAATCAAGTCGGTGATGGTTCGTCGTCCATCAGCTGCTCAAACCTGCGTGATCGACTGGATCAATTTTTCGGTATTGGAAGATACCTGGTTCAAAACTGCGCGCGAACACCTGGTCACTGATGACCAGATCATCGTTGAAGCCAGTCGGCAACTGGAAAAAATATTCGGCTTTGGGATAACGTCCAATCGCGGTAAGGGCATGAACTTTTACCGTGACTCATGGGTGCTTGGCGACGATATGGGCTTCGTCTGTTTCGGTGGCCAGCGCTCGACAATGCTGATTACGCTGACTGGTCAGGGGTGCTTGAACGCAGTGGCTGGTTGGGAAAAACGCCTCTATGACTTCCTTTCTAAAACAGCGATCAGGCCAACAATTTCACGCATCGACTTAGCCCATGATGATCTGGCTGGCGCGTACTTATCCGTAGATTGGGCATATCAGCAATGGTGGGATGCCGGCTTTAGCTTCAAGAAAGGCGGTCGTCCGCCTGAAATTCAAAAGGTTGGAAATTGGGATCGTCCAAGTGGCAAGGGTCGCACTTTGACCATCGGGCAGAGGAGTTCCAGCAAGTATTGCCGCTTTTATGAGAAGGGCAAAAAGGAGGGAGATAAGTTGTCGCTGTGGTGCCGTTGCGAGATTGAATTTAAAAGTACCAACACGATTATTCGTCCAGATGTATTGCTTGATCCAAGCTCCTTTTTTGTCGGTGCCTATCCGTGCTTGGCAAAGTTCGCCACTGTCGAAACTCCCGCCCGGATGGAGGTGAAGGCACGTGCCCAGCACATCACCGTGGATGACTCTATCGCTGTGACGAAGCGCCAGTACGGCAAATATATACGTGTCTTTCGTGCGTTGTTCGGTGACAAGGAAACGCTCGATCTGATCACAAATGAGGACGAAAACGCTTTTCCAAAGCGGCTCAAACCGTTCCTCAGTTTTGCAGATACCGGACCAGCTCCCGTTCACGTCGAGCCGCCTCCGTATGTCCCATCATTTTTTCATTTTATTAACACCGTCCCATCTTTCGGCCTCAATGGGGAACACGGTTTTGCGTAGGCCATGAAAAACGTAAGGGTATCCAATGAAATTTAGCTCAACCATCAAAGTAACAGGCATGAAGTTCTCCAAAGGCAAGATGGATAACGGCACAGAATTTGACAGCACCAAGGTGTATGTCGAGACCGAACTTGACACGAGCAAAGACACCGCCATGGGCACCGCGTGCGCCGAATACGGGCTGGGCAAGGCCGACGAATACCAGAAATACAAACACCTTGCAGATGCACTTCCGTTCATGGCGATTGCTGACATGGAAATCGTCACAAATGGCAAAACGCAAAAAACCATCATTCATGCATTGAAGCCAATCGAGCCTGCGAAGTCCGGCCAAGGTGTCAAAAATGTGGCCGCATAGAGCGGAAGTCAAGTTCATCGTCCAGGACAAGGAATCAGCATTGTTCTTAATGCCTTGCGAAGGGGATGTGAGCTTTACCCCTTGGGCGCATGAAGCCGGACGATTTGATGGTTTTGCTGAGGCTGCTGACACAGCTGCATTGAATTGCCATGAAGGCTACTTTGTCACCGAAGTCCTGCAATAGGAGGTAAGTGCATGGATGCAGTAACTCCAGAACTAGTGATCTGCATTGCTGTCGCGGTGCTCTTCGCTCTCGGATGGATCGCGGGGGGCCAACGATGATTGCTTTACTTAAGTCGCTAGGCCCAATCCTGTTTCTGACCGGGCTGTTTGTGGCAGTGGTTTATCTCATCAAATACATCATCCATCGAATTGTGGATCACAAATGAGCATCTATCAGGTAATTGGCTACTGCCTCAGCGCTTTCGGACTTGGCTATGCAGGCGGCGCGATTCGGCGTATTGCCCGACAGGCTATTGAGGCTTTGGAATAGGTAAGCGGTCGAGAAAAAATTTTGCAGTACTCCCCGGCATCGCCAAACCGGGGTTTTATCAACGGCATTTTTCAGAAAGATACATATGAAAGCAATTATCAAAAAAGCCCTGGTCGCTACTTCCGCAATGGCGGCTACCGGTGCAGCCTTCGCCGCTGGCGACCCAGGCGTTGACGCCATCACTGCGCTGTCCACCCAAGCACAAACCTACATCACTGCTGCGTTTGCCGTCGCGGTGTTGGTAGCTGGCGGCTTCTGGGGCATCAAGATGATGAAGAAAGCGTTCAGCAAAGCCGGCTAATCCACCTTCCCGGTTCCACTCTCGGCCAGCGTTTTAATACCCTGGCCGTTTTTCATGGCGGTCCTATGACTTCGTACAAAAAAAAATTTGCGGTCTCGATTGTGGCTCTCGCGCTCGTTTTCGCTCCCGTGCGCGACTCGAAGGCGATTGTCCCCATTATCGCGGCTTGGCTGCTCGAACTGACGGGTGGCTCCATCCTCATTGGCGACCTGGTCGCCGGTCAGGCTGGTATTATTAGCGCGATCCTCTGGTGGGATTGCAACAAGTTCGCCCTCAACGCCCCCTGCACTTCAAAGACCCCCATCCCGTCCACAGCTCAGCCTAAGCCTGCCATCACGGTAAGCCTTAAGCCGGATAGTAAGCGCGAAAATCCCGATCCCAAGAAGTTTAACGACCCCGCTGCCGGTAAGCGCGACGTGACACCAAAACAGACCATAGCGGCCTCTGGTAAAGGTCCGCCACCGGCTGCGCAAGGAATACCCGGCGTGCCGGTTGGTCCCGGTGACATCGGAGTTCTTACGCAGGCACCGAGAGAGGCGAACATCGGTGCTGCCGGCGTTGATCCAGCCGTTCAGATCGCGCAGTACAACGGCTCTGTGTCGCACGGTGGCGTTATAACCGGCATTGAGGTGGTTCCTCAGAAAGCACCGGCCCAGCCCAAAGCCATTCCCTTTATTGCACTTGCCACGGTCTGCCCCTCACCCCCCGGTCCCGGTCCTGATTGCACCATGCAGGTTCGCGCCTCGGAGCAAGCCCTCATGAAGTACAACGGTGGAAAATTCATCAATACAGCGGTTATTGAATGCTGCATGGGGGAGTATTTCAAGTATGTCAGTGTCGCTTATCTATACGACCAAGCCTCCAACGTGACGCTCACCTGCGACGCGGGGTACGAGGGTAGCGGCAAGGACGCTGGGGGTAACTATCAGTGCAGCCTGACCGATGCCACCAAGGTCAAGAAGCCGACGGACACCACCTGCGAAATCCTGTTCGACCCGGCCACCAAGGGCTTTAATATAGACAAGGCGAATACGGCCTGCGACGGGCTGACGGACACCACAAAGCTAGCCATCTCGGCGGCCGACGGCTCGCAGTCGGTGGAGGTCGGCGCCAACGCCGGTAACGGTTTCGACATCAACATTACGAAGTCGGATGGCAGCAAGACTGGCCTGGACACAGGCGTGTACGATCCCGGTACGGGGGGCTATGTCATCGTCCACGTGAACATCACACCGCCACCGAAGCCAGACAACGGCTTAGGCTGCGGCGGTCCCGGCCAAGGAATGTGCGCTGTCACCGAGCCAGGCGACAATGCTACATCGATCAAGTCAAACGAGACCCAGGTGGCCAACCGTGCCGCTGACACGGGCATGAAGGGCAAGATGGATGGCATCAATTCGAGCATGTTCGACTGGTCGTTTATCCCGTCAATTCCCACTGCATCTTGCAAAAATCCTTCGTTGAAAAGCCCTATAGGCCATGTAACAGTGGACATGGATATCTGCGTCTGGTTCGACCGACTGTCCTTCTTTATTAACGCCGTGTTAGCCGTGATGTGTGTCTACGGCTGCGTTCACCAAATTCAATCTGCCATCCGGGACTGATTATGAAACGGCTTATCGACAGCCTGTTGACCTTGGCAGCCGCGTGCGCTGCACTGACAGCCCCGGCAAATGCTCAGACTGCCAGCACAGCATGCGGTGGCACATCGCAACCGCGCTGCCAGATCACTACCCCTGCAGATCAAATCACCACCGATCAGACCAAGTCGTGGACGGACAACATCGCCGCATGGAACACCTATTCGCAGTCGCAGGCAAGCATCGCATCGAATCGCTTTTACTGGTCGTTCATACCGAAGATACCGACCACCGCGTGCGTCAATCCCATGATTGACAGCCCCAACGGCAACGGGGCTGTGATGATGGATGTCTGCTCATCGTTCAACACCTTCCAGACGTTCATCAACGGCGTGCTGGCTTTCTTCTGTCTGCTGGGCTGCGTCCAGCAAATCCGGGCCGCACTGGCCGTCAACTAGGAGCTTCATCATGTGGGCAACTCTCATTGGATATTTCGGCTTCGAGAACACCTCGAAAATCGGCATGCGCGTTTGGGCCGTCACCACCCTGACCGCGATGGTCGCCGCACTGTGGGCTGCGGGTCAGGTATGTGCTAACGTTGTCTGCGGCCCGGTGATCCAGTCGATCAGCCAGTCGCATCCGATGTTTGCCGTCGGACTATCGCTGGGCTTCAATCCGGTCACGTATACGCTCGCCAGCGTGTATTGCAGCGTGTGGGCCGCCTGCGCGCTCTACACGTACAAGAAGACCATCCTCGACAAGCTGGTGTGATATGGCGGTCTATGCAATCACCGGCAAGCTCGGATCGGGCAAAGGCAAAGGTGCAATGAAGCTGTTGCGCGACTACCTGCGCGCTGGTAAGCGGGTGGCCACCAACTGCGACATTTTCATGGAGTACATGATGCCGGGGCAGTCGAGGCAGACCGTCATTCGTGTGCCGGACAAGCCCACATCGGCGGACCTATATGCCATCGGTTCAGGCAACCGCTTTATCGACTTCGAGCCACTCGTAAAGCACACAGCTAAAGGGTTTGAGTACACGCCGCCTGCTCCGCGGCTGCTTCCTGGTTTCGATGAATCGTATAACGGAGCACTTTTCCTCGACGAATGCGCGTCCTGGCTCAATACACGGGACTTTCAAGCTGGCGGACGCAAGGAGCTGCTGGAATGGGCGATTCATGCGCGTAAGTACGGATGGGATGTGTACTTCATCTGCCAGAACATCAGCCAGATTGACAAGCAGTTGCGCGACAGCCTGTTCGAGTACGTGGTGCGTATGAGCCGTCTCGACCGGATGAAAGTACCGTTCGTCTCAGCTGCTTTCAAGCTGGTCACCGCAGGCTTCAGCGATGGCTCACTGCCCCGCATGCACATCGGCGTGGTCCGCCTCGGCTGCTCCCCGGAAGGGGTCGTCGCCGACCGCTGGCACTTCAGGGGCGATGACCTCAACCGGGCGTACAACACGACGCAGGTATTCTCCGACAGCTATCCCCACGCTATCCACTGCTTGCTTCCTAGTTGGCACTTGCAGGCCCGCGCAGGCATACGTCCTGGCTTCGTCGGCGCTGTACGAATTCCCCAGGACTATGAGCTGCTCACAGCTCGTCCGATCCCTCCAAAACCACCACACAAGCACATGACTAAGTTTCTCGCAATCGCTCTGATGTTCGGCCTCGTACTCGGAGGCGTCGGCTCACATGTTCTCGGACCGATGTTTTTCACCCCGTCTCCCGCTGTAGCTGATGCTGTCAAGCCGATCAAGTTCTCTGAGACTGTTACCGGCCGGGGCTTCCTCACTAACTCTGGTTCGGTGAGCGTAGTTCTATCCGACGGCCGTGTTGTCTCGCCGCTGCGCTTCAAGTCGGGCGCCAGTGGCTGGGAGGCCGAAATCGAAACAGGCCTATGGGTCAGAGGAGGCGCACAATGAGACGCTTCCTGTCGGCCCTGATCCTCGTTCCAGTCTTGGCGTTTGCCGCACCTGCCCCGGCTCCTGTTTCGCTGAGCTTCAATGCCACACCGCTCATGGCGTTCGGCGAAGCCATGTTTAAGGCGATCATGCACCGGGACTTCGTAGTCTCCCCCGATGTAATCGGAATCGACAAACGAATCACGATCAACGTAAAGAACATCGACGCCGCCGAACTGCCCCGCTTCGTTGAGGACTTGCTGCTGCGCGAAGGGATCGCCACGACGCTCAAAGGAGGTATCTACTACCTTTCGTTGAATCGTCAAGCAGCAGCAAACGAGCCACAAGGTCCGCCACCGAATAGCCTGGCCACCTTCGGTTCGTCCGCATCGGCTGTGGACCGTCCTAGTGCGTCCGAGGGCAGTTCTGCTACCCATCCCTCCGATCCACTGGCAGTTGATCATGCTGCCGCCAGCCGCAAGGACGACGACGAATCAGTCGTCTTCACACCGCAGAACCGCGATGCAGATTTCATGGTGGCTATCGCCAACGCGGCGTTTGGCCCTCGATCTGCTGTCCGGGCTGGCCCACATCTGGTATTAACTGGCTCGAAAGCGACGCTCGAAAAACTGCACGTCCTGCTCGATACCGCCGACACTACACCCAAGGGATTAACCGTATCGGCGTCCTGGATCGAGGTGTCACGCAACGATACGAGTGGCCGTGGCATTTCTCTGCTCGCAAACGTCTTAGGTGCCAAGTTGGGGGTTGCGCTCGGTAGCGTGAATTCTGGCTCGGCCGTCAGTATCAAGAACGCCAATTTCGAGTTGGTGATCGATGCTCTGAAGACTGACGGCCGCTTCAAACAGGTATCGAATAGCCGCGTGTCTGGAGACGACTACGAGCCAATGAATATCACCTTCGGTGACGAGACGCCGACGGTATCAAGCACAGGCAAAGACAATGCTGGGAACCCAGTACAGAACGTCGTCTATCGTCCTTCGGGCGTGATCGTAGATGTTGTCGCCAAGGTGCTTGGCAGTGGCAAGGTCAAGATCGCCATTGACGGCCAGATCAGCAGCTTCAAGGCAACGTCGACTGGTGTAAGTGGCTCACCCACACTTATTAAACGCCAGGTGAAGACGACGATTACAGTATCCGATGGCGAGGTGCTGTTGCTTGGCGGCCTCAACGACAGCCAGTCTTCGGATACCTCCTCGGGGCTTCCATTCCTCCCTTCATCGTGGGCGGTTACATCGAATAACAGCATGCAAACAGAACTCGTTCTAGTGTTATCTGCGCGGACTAACAACTAGCGTGCAGGCATATCTACATGGGAATTTTCTTGGTATTACCAAGAATTTTTGTGTTGCGTTGCAGCCAATTACAATTGTGTGTGTGAAAACACGAAGTCTGCAAGAATGGCGTGTAGAAGCTCGGAAAAATGATATATTGACATCGAATTCGCTACGCATCTAGCAGCAGTAGAACAGGGGTTTTCTTAAAATGACTAATACTTCACACGAAGAGCGCGAGCGTCGGAGACGGGCAGTGGAGTTCGCACGTGCTTCCGTGGGCCTAGAAGGAATGACTCCTAGTGTAGTTTGCCTGGAACAAGCACAGCGTTTCATTAGAGGAGAGATCGATCTAATTGAGTTTTTGCAGCAATCGCCCTCAATCGTCGGCACACCAGTTCAAGAGCGATAAGAGACACCGCATCGACGAAACTCAACTTGTCCCCTACTAGTTTCGATGAGCGGGTGCGTATTCGGACCAAGGATACTAGTCGCTACACGTGTTTTCACACACACCCTGCTGAATCGCCACCTGAAGGCCGTTTTGACCGTTGCAAGCCCGAAGAAGGGCGATTTGAGGCTCACTAGGGCTGGAGCGTAGCGGAACCCTTCTGCATCGCGGGGGCATGTAGGAGCGTTTTTTTGGCCGGCCGTCCCGGCCAGCGACGATGCCATCTGTCCTGAGGCTTCTAATAGTAATATTTCAATATTGATGTGATTTATTGCCGCATGGAACTATAATGACCTCTTTACAACACAAGGGGTCTACATGAAGTCAAAGTACCAGCGTGGCAACGCAGAGCTTGGATTAGTTGCCACGATAGTCATAGTTATCATTGTTGGTTTTTGGCTGCATGCAAGAATTACTGAATTCTCTTCAGTACTAAGTGTTGACTTTGATACCGCAGGTTCAGTTTTGCTTCGTCTTGCGATTTTCGCCGGACTCTTGGCTGCGCTTACTTGGCTGACCTCTTTCTTAAAAGCAATTTGTTATCTGCCACTTGCGCTGTGGCTCGCCTTGCCGCCTGCGCTTAACTATTGGTCTACAGCTCCCTTTGGCCCTAAGTTTGGCGGTTCAGTAGCGTGGTACGGCTCCCTTCCCGTTCAGGTGCTTGTGGCGATAGTCCTACTTGGTTTAGGACTCTGGGGGCACAAGTGGATTTCTGACAATACGTACTAAAATCTGAATGTTGTTACAATCACGCGACAAAAAATCGCTAATGCTGGCAACATCACATGGGGCGCCATAGGAGGCGCAGTGGTTTCTTGGCAAGGTCGCTGCATATTGCCGAAAAAAAGATGGGAATTATGGCAACATGACTTTTTCATGAGAAGATAGCGTTTGCGCTTAAGCAATTGATGCCTTGAGCAATGTCAACCTCTATTGTTTTGAAAGTCATAATCTCGAATGGCTATCGTCCCTATGCTGAAGGCGGCTGCGCCCGCCCTACCTGCAATTGATGTCCTAGTTGATGCTTTGCAACAACGAACATCGTGGCCAATGATGAGGGATGCGCTCAAGCGCGAAAAGTTTCCGGTTGGACTGGGATGGAAAGAGCTTTTGGGCCATGCTGCGGAAAACACGCCGCAAGGCCAAAAGATGCGGACCTTCCTTCAGACATACTTCGCTGAGTCCACGATCACTGGCGACAGGTTTATCCAGTTGTATGAAGTAGAAGAGCAAGTCATTTCAAACATTATCGGTAAGCTAACGAATGTGACGGCGCCGAACTCAGTTTTCAGTGATTGCTATCCGCTTCCTCTGGCAAAAAAGTTGTTGCCTGGCGCACCTGACGAGCCAATCTTGTGCGAAATCAGGTCGCATGCGTCAGGGGATGTGTCACTGGTATTCTGTTCTGTTCGGTCGTTCGATGACCGGCTTTCGTATCAATATGCCGAATTGCCGAAACAAGTGCAGGATACGTACCGTGAAATTGATAAGTTAATCACGATTCGGAAGGACTATTATCAAGCCTACGATGTTATCAATATTCGCAAAGACCTTCATCGTTTAGAAATCTGTATAGATCAGCCTAGCAAATCTGGTTCAGGTGATTTGGATACTTTGCCGTTAAAGGTGTTGAGCGCATGTGCATTGCATATTTCTGACCTCGCCGGTTTCGGTGCAATCCCTCCAGAAAATCTTTTCTCTGCGATCTCGGCGATGTATGCATCAAAAAATGAGGGAACGGTTAAATCATTGTCCTTTCGAACCATGACAGGCTCCATAAAAAAAGAACGCATGACGAGTCAATCTGTCGATTTGAGGGATGAAAAGTTTCATCATGCAGGTATGAATGCAGTAGGGCAAAAAATTGATCCTTATGAAATTTCTCTGGATTTGGAATTTACGTTGCCACCTGGGCAAGCGTCATTAAGATTGGCTGCACTGATTCGTGAAATTGCGTCGGCAACTCCAACATTGCATGGCTGCTATGTATCGGCGGCGACAAGTTCGTCGTTGCAACAGGCACTGAACCGCTTGGTCACTTATATACACTAGAGTTGGCGTGAATCTTCATACAAAAAGCGAAGCGCAAGACTATCTAAAGGGACTTTGGGGCAATACCCCAGAAGCCCTCTTAGGGTGCGTCATAATAGACTTTTTGTCGCGGCATACCGACGCTGTCCACATTCCATTTTCTCGTTTCTTTGAGATAGCGCATCAGCATCAGATCGGCGATAAGAGCGTCGTCTTTAACGTTGTAAACTATCTAACAGGCACTGACCTCAATCTTTTGCAATCAGGCTTTGAATATATTGATGGCGACGTCGTTGCCGAGCTAGATGCAATTCAAGTCCGAGCCGCGAAATCGCACAAAATAAATCCGTTGACGGGTGAGGAGGACGAAGAAATTGGCGGGAAGATCTTCATGTTCTTCTTCCCATCGAAATTAGCACGACAAGCGTTGGTGACCGAATGAAAATCGGCCATCATGAAATTTCGGTAGATGAGTTGGAATCGCTCATCAAGAATAATCCTTTGGCGAGTAATCTCGTAAAGAAGGCGTTAGCGACTTCGTATGAGGACTTTGTCGAACTTTTGTATGATGATTTAGATATCGTCATTAATGAGTTAGAGGCTAATCCACAGCATTATTTCGACGACGAAGAAGACAAAATTACCCATGTAATCGTATCGATGCTGCGTATGCGCAATCACAAAGCTTCTCAAGGCACTACTTCTGGCGGAAACGTAGACATTACTGTTGACGGCCCGCAGCAGGGATGGAACTGGATCGGTGAAGCAAAGATTTACAAGAGTCTGACAGACCTGAATGAAGGATTCCTTCAGCTCACGACAAGATACAAAAATGCCAGTCCTAATCACTCGATGAGGGGAATCGTCGCCTATACTAAGCGGCCCAAGGCGGCCGAATTGTTAGCCGACTGGCATGCCGAACTGGAGAAAAAGAAGCTCGATGGGTTCGCGAGTAGTGATTGTGTGCGGCGAGGAGCACTTGCTTTTCACACTACTCACAAGGATCATTCAACTGGGTTGCCAGTAGCAATTCGCCATATTGCTGTGTGCCTTCACCATCTGCCAAAAGATAAGAGTGGCCGCAGTGCAGCCAAATACAAGGGCCGCGATGATGATTAGGGTGAAAAAAGAAGTTGGGAGCTTTCGTTATTTAACGAAATACATGTAGTTCTGCGCATCTAATCCTTGGGGAGAAATTCATGAACAACTATCACATCACGAAGTCAAAAACAGGCGCCGGCTGGGACTTGAAAAAAGAAGGTGCTGATCGGGCTAGTCTCAAAGCTGACACCAAAGCTGAGATAGTGAAAGCCACCAGTGAATTTTTGCAAGGTAAGGGTGGCTCAGTGAAAATCCACAAGGAGAATGGTCAGATTCAAGAGGAGCGTACATATCCTCGCTCAGCAGACCCTAAGAATTCACCTGGCTAAGTTAGTATGAGCATGGTGCGTGGAGTCGGTTCTCTGGGTTGTCAACAGAGTGTCAACGCTACTGTTAGCTCAGCAGGGCAGCACTGTTAGCTCGCACAGCGCAAGTTCTTGATTTCGTTACTTAATGTCACCTAGTGTTATTGACGTAAAGGAATTTGTAATCATCAGGTGGCCAGTTCGAAACCGGCAGTCGGCACCAGAATTCAGTAGTAAATCAAAGGGTTACCCGCTTCGGCTGGTAGCCCTTTTTTGTTTATGGCTTTCCTACATGGGGTGTGTAGGCACCATGTAGGTTTTCAGGGGTATTACGATGCAAAATACATTCAAACAGATATGTCGTGAATTTTGGTTCCCATTTGTATGCGCAGTATCATGGGCAGTTTATGAATACTATCAGTCGTCGACGGACACAGAGAAAGGTGTGGCAGCCTCAGTAAAAGCCTTTGGAGCGGCATTTTTTTTTGTTAGTTGGCTGCTTGCGCAATGGTTTCGTATCCGCAAGCAACAGAAAATTGATGGTGACCTATCAACAATTGAGCGCCGCGTTGGTGAAACATTGACAGCCGTTCAGGCAAAAACAGATGACTTGGTTTGCCATATCACAGGCGGCGAAAGTGTGTGCTTCCTTGACACCATTGATGCGCCAGATAGCGAGGGAGGCTTTAGTCGTATGGCGGTTCGCCACATCGGCAAGCACCCTCTCTATGACGTAACGCTACACGTCGCAAATATCGACGACTATGAGCGACGATTTGGTAACAATATAACTTTTAGGCAATACTATAATAATCAGGTAGCGGTCGAAGTCGGGGATTTGGCAGTCAAACTTGTAAAGGCAGTGCGCTGTCCTCTCCCGGTAAAAAACAGCCGGCGATACAACATCCACTTCTACGCTCGTAATGGAAATTTCACCCAGCAACTGCATTTTAAAGTGACTGACACTGGCGTGGTTCGAGCCACTCGAATACTTCGCAATGACAAAGTCGTGTATGAAGATGTGCCCAAGAATTTTGCCGACGACTCGACTAAGGGCCTAGAGTGGTGGGATGAGGATGGGCCAGGTTGAGAGATGCCGGGACCTATTGCGGCTTCACGATACCCAAAATGTTCGCACGAGAAACGTTATTTAGCCTGGCCAGAACACTTATGCTCTCGCCTAGCTCATACTTGGCGATAATCTCGGCGCGCTGCTCGGCAGTGGTCTTCGACGGCCGACCAAGCGTCTTGCCTTCGCTTTTCGCGCGGGCCAGGCCGGCCTGGGTGCACTCCACTAATAAATCGCGCTCCATTTCGGCCACGGCTGCCAACATGGTCATCATCATCTTGCCGGCTGGCGAGGTCAGGTCCAGCTTTCCTAGCTGCAGCACGATGACGGCAATCTTGCGTGCGGCCAGAAGCTTGACCGTGGCACCAACGTCCTGCGCGTCGCGGCCCAGGCGGTCCAGCTTCGCCACCACCAGCGTTTCGCCGTTGCGAATCTGCGCCAGCAGTGCGGCGAACTCCGGGCGCTCGCTGGCGCTGGTCTTGCCGCTGATGGCGTCCGCATACCAGTAATCGACTTGGTGGCCGGCCGCTTCAATTTCCATCTTCTGCTTGTCTACGGTTTGCTCTTTGGTGATGACGCGGCCGTATGCGAAGATTGGCACAGCAACCTGCAGCCGTTGCAGGATGCGTTACTTCGCCTGGTGCTGGCGGCGCATTCAATCTGTTGCCGCCGGACACCTGGCCGGTCGTGCTTGGCCAGCCACCTGCATTGCCTGGGTCCGGCACTCTGCCTCCACCGCCGCCCTGCCGTCAGAACTCACCGCCCTTGCTGGTGCCGCTGGTGCCGCTGGTGCCGCTTCCGCCACTCTTTGCCATGATGCCCTCCGTCGCCGGGTAACTCCAACGCCGGCCAAGCGCTCCCCCCGGCGCGCATTTATGGGCGCACAACTGCGTACCAATCTGCGCACCTAAAAGTTTTTTCTTAAAAAATTCCCTTAATAAACAATGCACTAGATGCGAACCATCTAAAGAAATGCAAAAAAGCGGCGTCAGATATAAATGAGTGAAATACACATAGCCTACCTTCTTAACGGAAATAAGGACTTAAACATGCAAAAAATCACTCGAATTATCATTGTCATCATCACTTCCTGCGCTTTGGTCGGTTGCCCCATCAAGCCTAACCAATTGAACAAGCACATCAAGACCCCGCGCACGGATAACACGCTAGATTGTGCCAAAGGTTAGTTACATGCTCCGCCAGGCGCGGGCGGCATGGCCGCCATTTCCTTGGTTACTTGCTCAATGATACGGGCGGCCAGCAGCAGGTTTCCCATGCCCTCTGCCTGTGCAGCTACCCGCTCCAATACGCGCAGGCGGTATGGCCAGTCAATAAGGATATCGTTCAGTTGGGCTAGCAGCCGCGCCCCGCTATCGTAGAAGATGGTCCGCCACTTGGGACTTAGCTTGACGCCGACCGGCGCTCAGAGTGGGATGCCTCGATGCGCTGGCGCGGCAGTCTCACCAGAATTCAGTAGGAAATCAAAGGGTTGCCCACTTCGGCTGGTAGCCCTTTTTGTTTTTCCCTCGTCTGCAGAACGCTCAAGTAAACACTCAAACGCGGCACGCGCCAGATCCGTCGCTGGCATGCTGCACCGCGCAATGACTATCAGCACGTTTAGGCGCAAGATGAGCACGTGCCTGCGCAAAGCAGGCTCCCGATGTCTGGCTTGCCTACCTGGGGAAATATCATGTCCGCACACACTTACAAGCTGATCGAACTGGTGGGAACGTCGACCGAGAGCAGCGATCAGGCGATACGCGATGCCATTGCCAAGGCGGCGCTGACGGTCAAGCACATGGACTGGTATGAAGTGACCGAATCGCGCGGGCACATCGTCGACGGCAAGGTGGCGCACTTCCAGGTCACGCTGAAGGTCGGCTTCCGGCTCGAATAGCGCACGGCGGCGCGTTCAGCGCCGTCCAGGTACGCCCCGGCTCTCCAGCCACTCCCGGCCGCCGGCCTCCAGCGCGGCCTCGATCACCTTTTCCGGCAAGCTATAGACGGTCGCCCAGCTGGCGCGGCCGTCCTGCGTGTTGGCGGGAAAGCTGTGCGTCTCGATGGGCCAGTGGTATTTGCGTTTCAGCGCTTTCACGATGGCGGCCAGCGAGACGCGGCCTTGCAGCGGCTCGGCGCCGGACTGGTCGCGGTTCGACAGCAGCACGGCCAGGACCTGGCCGCGGCCCGTGCGTGCGCCGGGGAAGGTGGGGGTTTTGTTTGCCATGGCCTATTTTACCGGGCAAGGTACGATGTGCCGCACCTTTGATCTGGCGCAAGCGCCGCAGCGGCGTTGCGGCCACGATGACCATTTCGCCAGGCGTGCCAGCACCCCTCCTGCAGCCTGGGCTTGATACAGGGGACACAGGAGAACATCATGCACAGCCTGAACATCCACGCCATGCAATGGCAGCCCGTCGCCGACATCTCCGCCGTCGATCCGCTGCGGCCCGACGACCTGGCCTGCTTTCGCGAACTGCGCGACGTGCTGCAGCGCTATGGCGCGCTCGACCGCTTCGGCATCTCCCTGATCCACCGCCATTTCGACATCGCCGACGACGAAGAACTGATGGAGTACACGGACACGGCAGCCCGCACCTTGACGGTGAAACCTGTCAAGAAAAGCGACATCGACTGGCAGCACACGACAATTACCAACTGGAAATTGACGGAAGGCGAGGACGTGGCGCGCATCGGCTGCGGCTGCGCGCGCAATTCGGGCGGCCACCTGGGCTATCACCGCGGTACCTGAGGCTGGCCGATACCGCCCGCCAGGCGGCGTCGGCCTTTCTTACACTTTGCCATTTCCAGCTCAGCTCGCTTTGCGCAAGTGTTTGATTCGATGTGATTTTTTTGTGTGGCACGCAAGCTGCTTATCACTGTCTACGAGATGAATCCAGGCAAGTCATTCTGGATTCTTTGTCCCCCGGATTTTCCGAGACTGACTACGATAAGAGGCTGCGATGAACGTCGATCACACACGAAACAAGACCCTGGGCTGGCTGGGTGCACTGGCGGCGGCAAGCCTGCTGGCCAGCGGCCAGGCGCAGGCCGGCGCGTACGGCCTGGCCGTCAACGAATTGAACAATTTCCGCATCACCACCAGTGCCGGCACGCTGTCGCTGGCCGGCGCCAACCGCAACGCCAGCGACAGCGCCTTCTTCGAGGGCGGCGTGGCCGTCAATCCGCGCGCCGTCAATACGGGCCCGGCCGCCAATGCCGACGTGCTGCAAGTGTGTTCGGGCGGCGGCTGCAGCGGCTTGCCGCAAAACCACTACGCACCGAGTCCCAGTGCCACCCTGGAATTCGCGCGCGGCGATGCGCACGCCTTCGGCAATATGCTCACGGCCGCCGGCTCCACCGTGAGCGCCGTGGCGGAAGCGCAGCGCAACACGGTCGGCGCCGCCACGGCCACGGCCGGCGACACGCTGACCGGTTCCATCAACCTGACCCTGTCGAGCGCCGGCTTCATCACCTTCAGCTTCATGGGACGGCGCGACCTGCGCACCAACGTGACGACCATGGGCGACAAGTCGAACGTGTCGATCATGGATATCTTCAATATCTCGTGCAATACCGCCAGCCCCGTCGGCTGCCTGTCGAATGCGAATGCCGATGGCGTGATCTTCCAGTTTGCACCCGATGGCAATGCCAGCAATGGCAGCGACGTCAACGGCAACCATACGGTCGGCAGCCTGGACCCGTTCAGCCTGAACATGACGGCCGGCACCAACGATCCCGCCACCGGACGCACGTTCACGAATGGCTTTGCGATGTTTTCCCTGACGTCGAATTTCGCCCTGCCCGCCGGCAGCTATACCTTGAATTTTTCCAAGTCCACGCGCACCGACATCGTCGTCATCGATCCGCTGGTCGTACCGGAACCGGGCACCCTGTTCCTGCTGGGCACGGGACTGGCCGGCCTCGCCTTTACGCGCCGCCGCCGGCAGCAATAAACACCGGCACGTGAAAAACACGCGGCGCCCGCCAAGGCGCCGCGTGTTTTTTTATGCCCGCCGATGCGTGTTAGCCGAGCCGTGCCAGCGCCCGGCGGGCCAGCTGCAATTGCTGCAGATAATAGCGGTGCAGCATGGCCGGGTCGCTCAGGTCGCGCCCCAGTACCAGGCGCAGTTCGCTGGCAGGGCAGTCGGCGGCCTGGATCTGCACCTGGGTCTGCACCTGCGTTCCCAGCTGGCGGGCCAGCTGGCGCGCCGCCTGCTCCTGCGCCGGCCGGTATTCGACGCGCGTGCGCGCCACCTGGAAGCTGCCTGCATTGGCCAGGCGCACCACCTGCACGGGCGTGCCGGCCAGGCTGCGCGCCAGCGCGGCGGCCAGGCCAGGCACGCCGTTGCCATTCACGATTTCCAGGCGCGGATGCGGCATGCCAGCCACGGGCACTGGCGCCGCAGGCAGCACAGGGCTAACGGGCAGGCTGCGCACCGCCGCCGGCACGCGCCGCAGCTGGGCCATGCCATCGCTCTGCGTGATCTCCACGCGCGCCATGGCGGACGCATCCGGTACCGGATCCGGCACCACCTTCGGCGCCGCCTCGCCACGCACGACGGCCATGTCGCGCCGCACATCGTGTTCCTGCAAGCTGGCCGCCTGGTGCCGCATGACGGCCGCGCGCTCGTGCTGTCCCAGGCGCTCGAGTACTTGCGCCAGGTGCTGCCAGGCCTGCGCATTGAGCGGATCGAGCAGGCACGCCTGTTCCAGCGCAGTCAACGCTTGCGCATCGCGGCCGCTTAAATAATAGGCATGGCCGAGATTGCTGAACAGATAGGCCTGCTGCGGCTGCGGCGTGCCCGTTTCCTGCGTCAGCGCCTGCCACTGGGCGATGGCGGCAGCGTGCTCGCCGCGCTGCGCGTGCAGCACGGCCAGGCCGTTGCGCGCGTTCACGTGGCGCGGCGCATGGCGCAGCGCTTGCTCATAGGCCGCTTGCGCCGCAGGCAGGTCACCCCGTTCGAAATGCTGGCGTCCCGCCGCATAGGCGGCATCGGCGTCAGGCCACTGCGGCCCCGGTGCATGGGCCAGCTGCGTGGTACAGGCGGCCAGGCCCAGGCAGGCGCAGGCGGCGGCCAGGCGGGAAAGCGTCAAGCGCATGGTGACTCCTTTCAGCGGCTGGCCATGGCCGGCACGAGCACGCGATAGACTTCGATCACGGCCGGCCCCATGAGCACCAGCATCAGGGTGGGAAAGACGCAAAAGATCAGCGGGAACAGCAGTTTTAACGCGATCTTCGCCGCAGCCTCCTCGGCCAGCAGGCTGCGCTTGCCGCGCAGGTTTTCCGAATGCACGCGCAGCGAATCGCCCATGCTGGTGCCGAAGCGTTCCGACTGGATCAGCATGGCGACCAGGGTGTCGACGTCTTCCACGCCGCTGCGCAGGGCCAGGTTGCGCAGCGCCTTTTCCTTGGAAAAGCCGGCGCGCATTTCCATCAGCACCAGTTGCAATTCCTGCGCCAGCACCACGCTCTTGATGTGGATTTCGCCGGACACCTTCACCAGCGCGCGCTCCAGGCTCAGGCCCGCTTCCACGCAGACGGTCAGCAAGTCGAGCGCGTCGGGGATGTTTTCAAAGATGTCGCGCTGGCGCCGCTTGGCCGTGCCGGCCAGCACCAGGTTGGGCAGGTAATAGCCGACGGTGGCGCTGACGCACAGCAGCAGCAACAGCACGCTGCGCAGCTGCGCCGCCATGGCGCTGGCCGCATACAGGCCCAGCACGGTGGGAAACAGCAGGGCCAGCACGGTTTTCGCGGCAAAGTACAGGGCCGGCGCGCTCGCCTGGCGCCAGCCCGCGTTCATGAAGCGCGTGCGCAGCGGCGAGCGCTCCCAGCCCTCTTCCGGCAGCGACAGCTTGCTGAACGGCTGCGCCACGCGCACCACGCGCTCCACCCAGCCAGTATCGGCCACCGCCTCGCTGGCGGCCGGCGCCATGGTGCCGAACAGGCGCTGGCGCAAGGTGCCGGGAAAGAAGATCAGCCACGCCAGCAGGGCCAGCGCCACCACCACGGCAAAGACGATCAACAGGAACAGCAGTTGCGGGCCAGTCATGGCATTTTCTCCACGTTAGATACGGATGCGGATCACATTGCGCATCCAGACGACGCCCAGCGCCACCATGCCGGCCGCGTACCACAGCAGCTTGATGCCGCTGGGATCGGTCCACAGCAGGCGGATGTATTGCGGATTGACCAGCGCCATGACGCCGATCATCACCACCGGCATCAGGCCCAGCACCCAGGCCGACATGCGCCCCTCGGCCGACAGCACGCGCACCTGGCCCAGCAGTTTTAGCCGGGCGCGGATGATGCGCGCGATGCTGACCAGCACCTCGGCCAGATTGCCGCCCGATTCGCGCTGCACCAGCACGGCGATGACGAGGTAGCGCAAGTCCGTCAGCGGAATGCGCGCAGCCAGGTTTTGCAGCGCCTCGTTCATCGGCACGCCGTAATTGATCTCTTCGTGCGCCATCTTGAATTCGCCGCTGATCGGCTCATTGAGTTCATCGCCCACCATCTGCAGCACATTCGAAAACGAGTGCCCGGCGCGCAGCGCGCGGGCCAGGAAATCGGCCGCTTCCGGCAATTGCGCCTCGATCTTTTTCAGCCGCGCCGCGCGCGCGCGCAGCACCAACAGGCACGGTGCGCTCGCGGCGCCGGACAGCAGCAGCAAGGCGCCGGGCAAGGGCATGGACCACGCCGCCAACAGCAGCAAGGCCGCCAGCAGCAGGGCGCCGCTGCCGCCCAGGAATTGCGCCACCGACCAGGACAAACCCGATTGCAGCAGCAGCCGGTCCAGCCGCGCCGCCTGCGGCAGGCGCCGCAGCAAGCGCTCCAGGCCGGGCGAACGCGCATAGCGGCGCTGCTTGAGGATGGACACCCGCTCGCCGCCGCCCTCGCCCCGCGCCGCCATCAGCCGCAGGCGCCGGTTGATGCGCCGCGCCGCGCTGCCATGCGTGCCCGACCACCACAGCCAGGCGCCTTCCACCATCAGGATGCAGGCGGCGAACAGCAGCACGGCAAAGCCGTAGAAGACCAGGTCCATGATGCGTCCTTCTATTCGTAGATGCGGTCGGGGTCGAACACCGAGTCAGGCACCGGCGCGCCAAACATGCGCAGGCGTTCCGTGAAACGGGGCCGCACGCCCGTGGCGCAGAAATGGCCCTGCACCTTGCCGTCGGCATCGACGCCCGTCTGCTCGAAGCGGAAGATTTCATGCATGGCGATGATGTCGCCTTCCATGCCCGTCACCTCCTGCAGGCTGACCAGCTTGCGACCGCCGTCGGTCAAACGCGACACCTGCATCACCACCGTCACGGCCGAGCAGATCTGCTGGCGCGTGGCGCGCGGCGTCAGGTTCACGTTGGCCATGCCGACCATGTTTTCCAGCCGCGCCAGCGCATCCCTCGCCGTGTTCGAGTGGATGGTCGCCAGCGATCCCTCATGGCCCGTGTTCATCGCCTGCAGCATGTCGAGCGCCTCGGCGCCGCGCACCTCGCCCAGGATGATGCGGTCGGGCCGCATGCGCAGCGCATTGCGCACCAGCGCCCGCTGCGATACTTCCCCCTTGCCTTCGATGTTCGGCGGGCGCGTTTCCAGGCGCACCACGTGCGGCTGGCGCAGCGCCAGTTCGGCCGCATCCTCGATGGTGACGATGCGCTCGCTGCCAGGAATGAAGCCGGACAGCACGTTGAGCAGGGTCGTCTTGCCGCTGCCCGTGCCGCCCGAGATCAGGATGTTGACCTTGGCCTGCCCCAGCGCCTGCAGCACCTGCACCATGGGCGGCGTCAGGCTTTTATAGTCGAGCAGGTTGGCGATCGTCAGCGGCTGCACGGCAAAGCGCCGGATCGACAGGATCGGCCCATCGACGGCCAGCGGCGGAATGATGGCGTTCACGCGCGAACCGTCCGGCAGGCGCGCGTCGACCATCGGGCTCGATTCGTCGACCCTTCTCCCCACGCGCGAGACGATCTTTTCGATGATCTTCATCAGGTGCGCATTGTCGTGGAAGGTCACGTCCGTCAGCTGCAGCCGCCCGCCCCGCTCCACATACACCTTGTCGCAGGTGTTGACGAGGATATCGGACACGCTGGCATCGGCCAGCAGGGGTTCGAGCGGGCCAAAGCCCAGCATCTCGTGCTGGATGTCGAGCACCAGGCTATGCCGCTCATGCTGGTTCAGCACGATGCGCTCTTCCTCGATCACGCGCTGCACCAGCAGCGCCAGCTCGTGCTTGAACTGCTCCGCCGTCAGGCGTTTCAGCCGTTCCAGGTCGATACGGTCGAGTATCGTCTGGTGCATGGTTTTTTTCAGTTCCTGGTAGGCGTGCAGCGCCAGCGCGCCTTGTCCATTGCTGGCGGGGCGCACCGTTTCATTTGCCGCCAGGCGTTCGCGTAAAGTCATCTCGGCTCCCATGATGGCTCCCGGCGGGAGCCTTGACATATGTTTCTGTCCTAAGCTTCGCTGCGGCTGAACAGGCGGTCGAACAGGCCGCGGCTTTCCGTCACGCGGCGCGCCGTCACCAGTTCCACCAGCTCGGCCAGGCTGCGCGCCACGGCGCTGGTGCGCGACAGCTGCAGCAGCGGGATGCCCTGGTTGACGGAATCGGTGGCGGCGATGTAATCGTTGGGCACCGTGTGCACCACTTCCGCGCCCAGCGCCTGCTCCAGGTCCGCCAGGCGCAGGCGCCCGCCCTTTTCATAGCGGTTGACGATCAGGCGCAGGCGTTCGCCCGGATAGCCGAGCGAGCGGAAAATGTCGAGCAGGCGCCGGCCGTCGCGGATATCGGGCAGGGCCAGCTGCAGCACCGGATAGATGGCGTCGGCGTTGTCGAGCGCGCGCAGCGACAGCGCATCGATCTGGCGTCCCACGTCGAGCACGATGTAGTCGTAGTGCTGGCGCGCCACGGCCAGGATGCGGTCCATGTGCTCGGGCTGCATGTCGACCTTGTGCGCCGGGTCGTCGGCCGCCGCCAGCACGCCGAAGTTCGGCGTCACGTGCACCAGGCACGAAGCGAGGAAGGCGCCGTCCATGCGCGCGATCTGCGCGCAGATATCGGACAGGGTCATCGCCGGCTTCTGGTCCGAGACATACAGGGTAGCGTCGCCGAACTGGCCGTGCAGGTCGATCAGCAGCACCTTGCAGCCGGCCAGGCTGGCCAGCGCGTAGGAAAAATTCGTCGATAGAAAAGTGGCGCCGCTGCCGCCCTTGCACGAGATGAAGGCGAGTACTTTACCGTCGCGCATCTGCGTCACGCCGGCCTGGATATCGACCCGGTCCATCGCTTCATGGAAGGCCTTGTGCACCAGCGGCAGCTGCAGCACTTCGCGCATGCCGGCGCGCATGGCGCGGATCAGGACATCCTGCTGCTGTCCCCGCGTGAGCAGCATCAGCACGGCCAGCGGATACTGGCGCGCCAGGCGCTCGAGCAGGTCGGCCTCGTCGGCATCGATGCCGCTGGCGTCGACGATCACCAGCTCCGGCGCTTCGGGCAGCATGCGCTCGACGGCGTCGCGCAGGCCGCTGCGCCGTTCCAGCAGGCGCAGCACGGGCATGCGGGCCGCCCCCTGAGCGGCAATTTCATCGTGCAAGCTGGCGTCGCGGCTAATCATCAAGGCTTTCATCGCACTTCCTCGCTTCTTTCAGGTCTACACAGTCGGTTGCGCCGCCACCGTGGCGCTCAGGGACAAAAACCGGGATTGTCCGGATAGCCCAGCGACTCGGCCACCGCCATGGTGGCGCCGCTGGGCAGGCGCACGGCACCTGCTCCGGAGGGAAACATCACGCCCAGCAACGGCAGGATGGGCCGGTACGGCACACTCTCGCAGCGCCCGCCATCGCCGGGCACGCACAGGCGCGCGCGCACGAAACGGATGCAGCTGGCGCCGTTCGGATCGTTCAGGCAATTGATGCGGTTACGCTGCGGACAGCCCGGCATCACCGTCACCGGCACGGCCGCCAGCGCGGCGCCGCCGGCCTGCGACAGATAATCGATGCGCACGTACGCGTCGCTGATGCCGCCGCCGAGCGGCAGCACGCCCGGCGCGGCGCGCAGCACGGCGTGCGTGCGCACGGCCTGCAGCGAAGCCGCATTGCTGAAATCGGTGACGGCGGCGCCGCGCGCGGCGCGCCGGGTGATCTCATGCACCATGTTCCATAAATACACGGCGCGCGCCACTTCCAGCAGGGCAAACAGGAACAGAAAGAACAGCAGCGCCAGCATGGCGAACTCGACAGCGAAGACGCCGCCCTGGCGCTGCCGCTGGGGGTGCAGGTTAATTAACATAGCGTAATGTCGCGTTGGCACGCAGCGGGATCGGCGCCAGCTGCGGCAGCCACTTGCGCGTCAGTTCGGGCAGGATATCGACGGGCATGTCCACGGACAACTTGATGCGCACCTGCAGCGGCGCCGTCGCATAGTTGCCGCAGCCATAGGCATCGTCCGCATACACGCATTCCACGACGACCTTGCTACTGCTCATGCCTGGCCAGGATTCCAGCATCGCCTGGCGCACCATCTGCCGGGCAAACACGGCACCCTGCTCCGCCGCATCGGCATTGGCCATCTGCGGCAGCGGCATGGTGGCCAGGTAGCGTGCCGCATCATGCGCGCTTTTTTGCAGGGCCGTGTACGCCAGCAGCGCGCGGCCGAACAGCAACACGAAGGGCAACAGGCCCATAAAGAACAGCATGATCAGCGCCAGCTCGATGGCGGCGATGCCGTCCTGGCGGCGCGGCGCGCGGCAGCCCGGCTTCATTGCAGCAACTCCGCGGGGCCCACCAGCGTGCCCTCGTCCACCAGGCCGTCAAATTCGGCGCTCAGCATGCCATTCGTGGCCGGCGCCGTCATGAAGAAGCGGCCGATGCCCCGCACCTGCGCCAGCACGTCGCTGCCGGCCGGCACGGGACAGGCCAGCAGCGGAATATGCAGCAGGCGCCGCTGCGCCACGCCCGTGTTGCCGGTCGGCGCCGTCTGGTAAGCCAGCGTCTGGTAGGGCGGTGTGGACGGATAGCCGGACTTGGCGGCCGGCGCGGCCGGGCTAGCCGGATACAGCTTGGGCCAGTCGCTGGTGGCAAACGGCACGTAGCCGCCCGCCGGCTTCACACTGCTGTACTTGACCGCCTTGGCAAACGACCACAGCGGTCCATAACTGCCGACCGCGGGCGGTGTCGCGTTCGACACCGGATCGGCCACGGACAGCAGCGGATTGCCGGTGCTCAGGGCGCTTGGCGCGTCGGGCGTGTTCGTCATCCACCAGTTCACCGCCGTATTCGGATAGCTGCGGATATTCGTGTCGGGCGGCGCCGTGACGGCATGGCAGCCGCTGCCCGCATGCTGGTTGAAGCGCGCGTTGAAGGCGGGCCACAAGGTGGCGGGAAACGGCCGGTGCACGTGCACCTGGGCGCTGCCGATGCGCGAGTACAGCACGCTGCCGCTGCACACAAACGGCAAGACGCTGGACTCGTCGACCTGCTGCGACGGTCCCACCACGCCCGGCTGGCCCAGTGGATTGAGCACGAAATGTTCCGCCGACGGGCCGTTCGGATTGAGTTTCAACAGGTTATACGCCACGCCGCGGCGAAAGCCATATTCCAGCAGCTCGACGGCCGGCAGCAGCGCCGCATTCGTGCGCGGACTGGCCGCGCTGGCCGACAGCGCGCAGACGGCCAGCGGCATCAGCTGCAAGCTGGTCCGCCCCGCCACGGCGCGCGCGCCCGTGTCCAGGGTGCGCAAGGCCGGCGACCAGGCGCCCAGGAACGCCGTCGTCACCCGTCCCAGCGACGGTGCATTGGCCTGCGTATCGACGCGCACGAACAGCGCCGTGGCGGGATCGGGCACGCTGCCCGCCGCATGCCACGCGCTGGCGGGCGCATCGGGTGCGCTGGCGAAGCGGATGCTGGCGTCCGACAGGACAGCGCCCTGCATGCGGCGCCGCCACGCGCTCTTGTCGGCCGCACTGTGCTTGGCTTTGTCCACGGCAGCGACCAGGCCCTCGGGCGTACCCACCAGTTCCGCGGCCGCCGCCAGCGCCGCGTTGTCGGCCAGGTTCTGCAATTCCGTCTTGCGGCCGATGACCTGCCCCACGTCGAGCGCCAGGCCGATAAAGCCCAGCACCAGGATGAGCAGGATGGAAAAGGCGATCAGCATCGCCCCGCGCTGGCGCCGGCGGCTATTTGCCATTGCCGGCTCCCAGCATGAATTGCACGGGCTGCGGGACCTGGCCGTTCGGTTCGACGAACGAGGCGCGGTAGCGCTGCATGACGGCGTGCGCGCTGGGACCGTCGAGCCCGTCGGCCGGCGTGCGATTGCCCGCGCTGGCCGGGTCACGCACCTGCTGCGCCATGGCAAGGCGCACGGCGTCGCCGAAGCGCGGGTCCAGCTGCGGCGTGCTGCTGTACGCGCAGGCGGCCAGCTGCATGGCCAGCAGCAGCGCGGCCAGGCGCCGCAGCGGTATCAGGAGCGAGTTCGGCATGGCGTGTCTCCCCGTCTCATTTCAACTCGAAGCCGTTGGCCGCGCGCGGCGGCGGCACGGATGGCGACGCCAGCGGCAAGGAGCCTTCCATCTTGCCGCGCAACATCAAGTCCGTGCGCGAGGGCGGCGCCAGCTGCGCCGTCGGCAGCACGGCGTCGGCCGGCAAGGGTTTCACCAGGTGCGCGGTAATGACGAACAACAATTCCGTGCGGTCGTGCTGGAAATCCGTGCTGCGAAACAGCGCGCCGAGAATCGGCAACTCGCTGAGCCACGGCACGCCCGTGATGTTGCTCACCTGGTTGTTCTTGATCAAGCCGCCGATGGCATAGCTCTGGCCGTCGTACAGCTGCACCGTGGTCGAGGCGCGCCGCGTCGTGATGACGGGCAGAATCGAGCGTCCGCTGACGCCGGCGGCGGAAATGCCCACGCCTTCGCGCGACAGTTCCGACACTTCCGGCGCCACCTTCAGGTTGATGCGCCCGCCCGACAGCACGGTGGGGGTAAAGCGCAGGCCGACGCCATACTCGCGCTCTTCCAGTGTGATCTTGTTGTTGTCCTGGCCGACGGGAATGAAGATCTTGCCGCCAGCCAAAAAACTGCCCTCCTGCCCGCTGATCGCCATCACCGTCGGCTCGGCCAGGATGCGCACCAGGCCATCCTGTTTCTGCGCCTCGATGGTCAGCTGCTGGCCATTCGACTTGCGCACGTCGAGCAAGCCATTCGCCGTGCCGCTCAGGAAATTCGACAGCAAGGTGGTGGCCCAGCTGCCGGAGGCGAAGCGCAAGGTGGCGCCCACTTCCAGCCGCTCCAGCAGCGACTTCGACACCTCGGCAATCTGCACGGCCAGCATCACTTGCTGCGGCGCGCTGACGTCGAGCATGTTGATGATGCGGCTGTTCGCGCCGCTCGCGCCGCCGGCCGGCGCCGTGGCCGCCATCGGCAAGGCGGCGCCGTCGGCGGGCTTGGGCAGCGCCAGCGGGTGCGTAGCGCGGCGCACATACGCTTGCGCCAGCTCGACGGCGCGCAGCACGGCGCCCGCATCCTGCACCGTGCCCGACAGCACCAGGGTATCGGCCACGGCCGTCACGCGGATGGCTTTTTCTTCCGGCATCAGGGCCGCCAGGGTCGTTTGCAGGCCGGCCGGGTCCATGCTGACGCTGACGTTGACCACGCTGCACGCGCCGCTTCTGCCCTGGATGATCATATTCGTGCTGCCCACGTCGACGCCCACCACATATAAAGTGTCGGGCGCCACCAGCATGGCTTGCAGCATGGCCGGATTGCCGACGCTGCGGGCCAGCACCGCCTCGGGCAGGCGCAGCATGCTCGACTTGCCCACTTGCAGCTGCAAGTTGCCGGGGGTAGCCGCTTCGCCGCCGCAGCGGGGGCCAGGATCGGCCGCCGCGCCGGCAAGCGGCAACAGCAGGCAGCACAGTGTCAGCAGGGCGCGGTTCATGAGCGTGTCCATGGTTGGCTAAAAACATTCGCGCGACTGGCGCGTACCGTCGATGACGCCGCTGCACTGGCGCGGCGCTTCCACTGCCGCCTTCACCACGCGCACCGGATGCCGCACCACGGGCACGGCGGCGGGCGCGGCGGCGGCAGGCGCGGGTTCGGCTTCGTGCGGTCCGCCCAGCAAGGTCAGCTTGGTGGCGCCCGCCGTCACGCCCGGCTGCGGGTCGACCTGGTTGCGCAGCACCAGCGACAGGCTGCCCACGCTGCGTGCTAGGTCCAGGTTTTCCGCCTGTTCCGGCGTCACCTCCAGGGTGACGGCATTGACCACGCGCGGCTTGGTCTCGTCGCGCCCCACTTCCTGCGCCACGGCCAGCACGAGGATACGTTCGAGCACGATCTTGGAAATATTGCGGCTTTGCGGAAACGCGCGGTCGCCCGCATCCTGCTGGGTGCTGACGATGATGTCGACATAGTTGCCCGGCAAGGCGAAGCCGGCCACGCCGATCACGTCGTTGACGCGCACGGTGATGGCGCGCCGTCCTTCCGTGATCAGGGCCGACAGGCCGCCCAACGTCCCCACGGGCGCCAGCTTGGCTTCGCTCAATGGCTCGCCGCGCAGCACGCTGGTTTTCAGCACCCGTCCCGCCAGTTTGGCCGGGTCTTGCAGCGCGCCTTGCGGCAAGCTTTCCGCCGGCCATTCGGTCAGGCGCAGCATCTCGGGCGTCAGGCGCTGGCCCAGGTTGACATCGCTGGAGGCGACGACGATCTTGCCCTTGCCGGCCGGCGTCTGGCGCAGCAGCCAGTGCGAGGCCAGCAGCACGGCCAGCAGACCCAGCACCACGGCCAGGCCCATCATCAAGAGGGCGCGCCGGTTTTTCATGCGATACGCTCGCACAGGCTGGCGGCCGGCATGTCGCAGCTGGCAAACAGGCTGCTCCAGGCCTGTTCCAGAGCGTTCACCGTCAGGCGCGCTTCGCAGCCGGCAAAGCCGGCGAAGTCGCCTATGCGCGCCAGCAATTCCTGCGGATAGCTGGCCAGCAAGGGCCGTCCCTGCGCGCCATGCAACTGCAGCAGATGGTTCAGGGTCAGCTCGTCGATGGCCATGCCGGCCAGGCGGCATTGCTGGCGGAACAGGGCGCGATAGGCGCTCTCGACCAGCGGCCCCACCTGCACCTTGTAGCCGATGCGGCGCAGCAAGGCAGGATCGAACAGCTCGCCCGGCGGCACATTCGTGGCCAGCACGAGGGCATTGTCGAACGGCACGCTGATCTGCACGCCGCCGGGCAGGCCCAACTGGTCGCTGCCCCGTGCCAGCGGCTGCATCAGCCGCGTCAGCAGTTCTTGCGCGCCCAGGCGCTGGCGGCCCAGGTCGTCGATGATCAGCATGCCGTTGTTGGCCCGCACATGGGGCGGCGCCTGGTAGCAGCCGCCGCTGGCGTCAAGCCGCAGCTCCAGCATGCCGGCGTCGAGTTCGGCGCCCACATGGATCACGGGACGCTGGCACAGCACCCAGCGGATATCCGTGCTGCGCCGCTCCAGCGCCTGGCGCGCATGGCTGACGTGCTGCGGCGCGGGCGGCAAGTGCTGCGCCGGATCGTACAACTGGATGATGTCCTGGCCGACGACGATGGCGTAGGGCACGGCGACCAGCCCGTGCAGCAATTGCCCCAGTTGCAGCGCCAGGGTCGACTTGCCGCTGCCGGGCGGACCGTACAGCAGCAGCGAGCGCCCCGAATGCAGCGCCGCGCCGACCACGTCGAGCATGCCCGGCCCCGCATGGGCGCCGCCGAGCACGGCGGCCAGGTCGTCGCTGCCGACGCGCTGTTCCTGCGCCAGCCACGACTGGCGCGCCACCATGGCGCGGTACGCTTCCAGGGTGACGGGGGCGGCGCCGATATACGCGCAGCGTTCAAGAAAAGCGCTGGCGCGCTGCTTGCCGGCGCTCGTCAGCTGGTACTGCACGTCGATATCGGATTCGCCGCGCCAGGCCACTTCGGCCATCTGCTCCATCACCATGAAATCGAGCACTTCACGCAAGACATTGATCGACAGGCGCAAGCGCGTCGTCAGCGCGGACAGATGCGTCTTGCCGCCCACAAACATCAGCTTGGCGATCAGTTCGACGACCAGCGGCCGCTCCAGTCCCGTTTCACGCAAGCTCTTCGGCTGCGGCGGCAAGGGCGGCATCAGGTTCGCGTCGGCGGGGCGCGGCGCACTGTCGGTACTCATGGAATAATCGACCTCGGTCATGCTGCGTCTCCATGCCGGTTAAGACTGCATTGAACTGAATTCATTCTAGCGAGCGGGGACTGGCGCCCATTGATCAGGAGCAATGAATACCAATCAGAAATAATGCCGCCCCTGCACCACCAGGCAGCCCAGGGCGATGGCCAGTCCGTAGGGCATGTTGCCCACGCTGGTGCTGCTGCCCAGTGCGGTCGGCGCCAGGGGAATGCCGGCCATGCGCGCGATCATCGGCCACAGCAGCTGGCGCAGATTGCCAAGGCAGGCGCGCCACTTGCCCTGGTAGGTGATCATCAGCACGGCCATCACGCCACCCAGGACAAAGGTGGCGAAACAGATCTGCAGCACGGGCCAGGGACCGGCAAAGGCGCCCGCCATGGCGATCAGCTTGACGTCGCCGGCGGCCATGCCGCGCAGCACATATAAAGGCAGAAACAGGAAAAAGCCCGTCGCCATGCCGCCCAGCCACAGCGGCAGCACGCTTTGCGGCCACAGCCACAAATGCAAGGCCAGCGCGGCGAGGATGCCGGACAACACCACCCCATTCGGTATCTTGCGGCGGATCAAATCACTGACGGCAGCGGCCGTCACGAAGCACAGCAACAGCAGGTCGCACAAGGCAGTTGCAGGCATGGCACACCTCCCGAAAAAAACCCGCTGCCGGCCGGCCAGCAGCGGGCACCCGCTTAGGGCGTCAACACCAGGTTCGACGAAATGTCGGTGAGGACGGCCAGCAAGTTGGTCTTGATCAGCAAGAAACCGGCCGTGATGGCGGTAGCCATCAAGGCCGCAATCAGGCCGTATTCGATTGCCGTAATGCCATCCTCATCCTTGACAAACTGCTGTACTGCCGACAGGAAGGTATGCATGACAAGCTCCCAAAAGTGAATCACAAGTCCCTGGCGCAATCGGGTGTGAAACATTGCCCATTCCTGCTAATATGTTTCCTACCGTAAATTTCTGCGCCATTGCATTGACTATAAAGCGTCCACGTTTTGGCAAATTGACGCGCCACAAGTTTCCATATGGAAATTATCAAACCCTGTTGAAATGACGGCTGGCGCAAGCAACTGTTGCGATCCGGATTGAAAGCCTTCGTCAAGGCAAGTTTTTTGCAATGTGGTGCATGAATATCATGTATTTACATGAAATATTGCATACGTTAATTGCCTATTAGGCAAAAAGACATTATCCTGCTTAGCTCTTCTTTGGAAAGGCCTCTCGCCCGGCGGTACAGAGCGTCATGCCACCAAATAAATCTTGGCTTCTTGTAGACGGACGCGAACATGCTCTTGCTTGATGCAATGCTGGTATGACGACACTTGTGTGACTACTTTCCAGAGAACGACAATGGATTCCCTACTGAAACACATGGTGGACATGACCGGGCACCGCGACCACACGATGCTCGACATTTCCGTGATCTCGGCGGTCCAGGAACTCGCTGCCGCGTCGCAGACCCGTGTGCTGGCCCTGACCACCGTGCGTGGCCAGGTGTTCGTGCGGTCGCGGGCCATCATCGTGGCGGGCAGCGTGGCCCGCATGGAAGAGCATGCCGACCCCACCCTGCCCGGCGAACCGCTGTCCGACTACCCGGCCCTGGCCGCCTGCATCAAGCGCCATGAAGCGAGCGCCGACACCCTGTGCGCCGATGGCCGCCACCTGCTGTGGCTGCCCATCTGGATCGGCGACCAGGTCACGACCTGCCTGGAAATCACCAACCCCACGCCGTACACGGGCGCCACCATCCAGGTGATCGGCGGCATCGTCAGCGTGTACCGCAATTTCCAGAACCTGCTCGACTACAGCGAACGCGATTCGCTCACCGGCTTGTTAAATCGCAAGACCTTCGACGACCAGCTGGCGAAAATCCTGCAAAGCCGCGGCGAACCGGAAGCGGACAAGCCGCGCCCCGTCGATGAAGAACGGCGCCACCATACGGACACGGAACGGCAATGGCTGGCCGTGATCGACGTCGATCATTTCAAACTGGTCAACGATAAATTTGGCCACCTGTATGGCGATGAAGTGCTGATCCTGATCGCCAACCAGCTGCAATCGTCGTTCCGCTCGCAAGACCGCATCTTCCGCTTCGGCGGCGAAGAATTCGTCGTGCTGCTGCGCTCGATCACCCTGGAAAATGCGCAGAAAATCATCGATCGCTTCCGCACCAATGTCGAAGCGCACGACTTCCCGCAAGTGGGCAAAGTCACCGTCAGCGTGGGCTTCGTCAGCATCAACGCCTACGAGGCGCCCGTCATCATCCTCGGCCGCGCCGACCAGGCCTTGTATTACGCCAAGAGCCACGGCCGCAACCTGGCTTGCCACTACGATGAGCTGGTCGCCAAGGGCTTGCTCACCACCATTGCCTCGAACGATACGGCGGAATTTTTCTGATCACCTGAAGATGCGCACCTGAGCGTCCATGGCGGCGTTGCCGGCGCTCGCCGTACTCGTCGTACTGTCTTCGCGCCAGCGCCTTGCCCTGAACGTTTTTCAGGCGCTCTTTTTCAAAGGCGCACACCGTTCATGCATCCGCCAGGGAAATAAAGCGCATGGGGTCGACCTGCCACTTGGCCGCCGACTCATGGCCGACGATCTTGTCGGCGCCGCCGAAGCCGAAGCCGCGCGACAGGTCGACCGTCTCGGGCTTGATGTAGGTCTTGCTCTTCGTACTGAAAAACACATTCACTTTCGGCGCCAGCAGATTGCTTTCGTGCGCCTCGACGACGACGGCCAGGCGGCCCGATTCCAGCATCACCATGGTGCCGACCGGATAAATCCCCACGCAGCGCATGAAATCCTGCGCAAACACGGGGTTGAAATGGAATTTGCTCCACTCGTAAATCTTGCGCAGGGCTTCGGCGGCGGGAATACCCTTGTGATAGCTGCGGTCCGACGTCAGCGCGTCGTACACGTCGACGATGGCGGCCATCTGCGCCAGCTCGCTGATGGCGTCGCCGGCCAGCTGATCCGGGTAGCCGCTGCCGTCGCGCCGCTCGTGGTGGTGCAAGGCGATGTCGAGGGGAATGGCGCCCACCTCGGGCGACTGCAGCAGGATCTCGTAGCCATCGCGCGGATGGCGCTTGATCAGGGCAAATTCCTCGGGCGTGAGGGGGCCAGGCTTGTTCAGCACGCTGTCGGGCACCAGGGCCTTGCCCGTGTCGTGCAGCAAGCCGCCCAGGCCGGCCTGGTGCGTGGTGGCCGCATCGATGCCGCGCGAGCGGCAAAACGCCACCAGCAGCGCGCACACGCTGACGGAATGCAGGAAGGTGTAGTCATCCTTGGTCTTGATGCGCAACAAGCCGACGAGGGCGCCGGGATTGCGCAGGATCGATTCGGTAATATCTTGCACCGTGTGCTGCACGCGGTCGAGCTCGACCGCCTTGCCCAGGCGCACGTCGGCCATCACCGTGCGCACCAGGCTCGCCGCCTGCCGCCGCACCTGCGTGGCGCGTGCCAGTTCCATGCCCAGCGACACGCGCGTGATCACCGGCGCCGCGGCGATCTGTACCAGTTCGCGCTCGGTGGCGGCCTGCGCCTGCGCCACGGTGGGTGCATCCTGCACGTCGAGGCCCTTGCCGCTGTCGATCACCACGTCGTGGATGCCGGCCTGCATGATCTTGCGGATTTCATCCTCGCTGCGCAACAGGAAACGGTTGCGCACAAACGGATGCGTCATCCAGTCGCAGCTGAGGTCATGGATGTACATGCCCACTTTTAATTGAGACGAATCAACTTTCTTGAGCATGCGCTTATCCCACAAATACGCGGCTGGAGCACCGAAGGCGCTAGAATGAGTATAACAAAATTGTTATTCTGCTGGCCGCGTTCGGCGCTGCGGCGCAACACCGTGTTTTTTCCGCTCAACGCACCCTCAACGCACCGCTATTGGGACCCATGGAACTGCGCCAATTACGCTACTTTGTTGCCATCGTCGACCACGGCTCGCTGTCGCGCGCGGCCCTGATCCTGCACGTGGCGCAGCCGGCCCTGACGCAGCAGCTGCGCCAGCTGGAAGAGGAACTGGGCGTGCAGCTGCTGCACCGTTCGGCCCAGGGCGTGCTCAGCACGGATGCGGGCAAGGTATTCTACGAACATGCGCAGGCGATCCTGAAACAGGTGGCCGACGCCCGCTCGGCCGTCACGCAAAGCGCCACGCGGCCGTCCGGCAATGTCACCCTGGGCTTGCCGCACAGCATCTCCGGCGCCCTGGCCCTGCCCCTGCTGCTGGCCGCGCGCGAACGCTATCCCGAGATCACCCTGCAGTTGACGGAAGAGATCACGGGCAACCTCAACGAACAGCTCAAATCGGGCCGCATCAACCTGGCCGTGCTGTTCGACGATGGCCAGCTCACGCCCTTTGCCTGCTGCCCCCTGGTGGAAGAGGAGATGCGCTTTATCTGCCGCAGCGATTCGCCGTTCGCACCCGCCGGCCAGGCGCTGTCATTCCCGCAGGCATTGAGCGCCACCCTGATCCTGCCGGGCCTGCAGCATGGCGTGCGTCCGCGCATCGACAGCCGCGCCCGCGAACTGGGCCTGGAAACGGCGAACGTGATCGAGATCAACTCGATCGCCATCCTGAAATCGGCCATCCTGGCCGGCATGGGCGCCACCATCCTGCCCGCCGCACCGCTGCTGGCCGAACTGGACAGCGGCGCCATGCGCAGCTACGCCATCCACAGCCCCGTGCTGTCGCGCACGGTGGCCCTGTGCGCGTCGAAGAACATTCCCCTCACCAATGCAGGCAACGCCGTGAAAAACCTCGTGCTGCAAGTGGCCGCCGAGCTGTGCGGCAGCGGACGCTGGGTGGGGGCAAACGTGCTCTCGCCTATGACATAAGTATTTCTTATACCCCCATCGCCAAAGCGTATTTGCCCCTTCCTCACGGTCGTTCTACACTGACCACATTAACTATTTTAAATTTAAAATAGTTATGTGCCGCCCACACGCGGCCATCCCGTCTGCACAGTACGCGCCTTACCGGGCGCGCCCCTGGTACAGCCGCTATCTGAAACACCCTTTTGGAGACAGCCATGTCCGTGACCACGGAAAACGGCTCCGCAGCGTTCGCTAGAAACGCCGGTGCCGCGCCATCTACGCCCCCCGATACTTCCCGTTTGACCACCGTCAGCCTCGACGACAAATACACGGCCACTTCCGGCGCCATCTTCCTGTCCGGCATCCAGGCCCTCGTGCGCCTGCCCATGATGCAGCGCCTGCGCGACCAGGCTGCCGGATTGAACACGGCCGGGTTCATTTCCGGCTACCGGGGCTCGCCCCTGGGCGGCCTCGACGAGAACCTGTGGAAAGCCAAGAAGCAGCTGGAAACGCACCACGTGCAGTTCGTGCCCGGCGTCAACGAAGACCTGGCCGCCACGGCCGTCTGGGGTTCGCAGCAGGTAGACTTGATCGGCCCGGCCAAGTACGACGGCGTGTTCGCCATGTGGTACGGCAAGGGCCCGGGCGTGGACCGCTGCGGCGATGTCTTCAAGCACATGAACCATGCGGGAACGTCCAAACTGGGCGGCGTGCTGCTGGTGGCCGGCGACGACCATGGCGCATACTCATCGACCCTGCCGCACCAGTCCGACCACCTGTTTTCCGCCTCGATGATCCCCGTCTTGTATCCATGCAATGTGCAGGAATACCTGGATCTGGGCATCCACGGCTGGGCCATGTCGCGCTTTTCCGGCTGCACCGTGGCCTTCAAGGCCCTGGCCGACACGGTCGAATCGTCGGCTTCCATCGATGCCGACCCGTTCCGTGTGGAAGTCAAGATTCCGCACGATTTCATCATGCCCGAAGGTGGCCTGAACGCGCGCCTGTCGAGCATCCCGCTGGGCCAGCAGGCGCGCAACCAGGAAGCGCTGATGCAGGACTACAAGATCTATGCGGCGCTGGCCTACGCGCGCGAAAACAAGCTCAACCACACCACCATCGACAGCCCGAACGCCAAGCTGGGCATCATCGCCTCCGGCAAATCGTATCTGGACGTCTTGGAGGCGCTGGAAGAGCTGGGCATCGACGAGCAGATGGCGGCCGACGTGGGCATGCGCCTGTTCAAGGTGGCCATGCCGTGGCCGCTGGAACCGGATAGCGTGCGCGAGTTTGCGCAAGGCCTCGATGAAATTCTCGTGGTCGAAGAGAAGCGGCAAATCGTCGAATACCAGCTCAAGGAACAGCTGTACAACTGGCGCGACGACGTGCGCCCGCGCGTCATCGGCAAGTTCGACGAAAAAGGCGAATGGGTGGCGCCGCGCGGCGAGTGGCTGCTGACCTCGAAGGCGGATTTTTCCGTTTCGCAAGTGGCTAGAGTCATCGCCAGCCGCATCGCGCGCCTGATTTCCGACCCCGTCACCTGCGACCTGATCAAGGCGAGATTGAGTTTCCTCGACGCCAAGGATGCGGTATTAAAGAAAGCCGTGAACACGCCGTTCCGTCCCGCGTTCTACTGCTCCGGCTGCCCGCACAATACCTCGACCAAAGTACCGGAAGGCAGCCTGGCGCTGGCCGGCATCGGCTGCCACGTGATGGCGACCTCGATTTACCCGGAAATGAACAAGCTGACCACGCACATGGGCGGCGAAGGCGCGCCGTGGATCGGCCAGGCCGCGTTTTCCGAATTGCCGCACGTGTTCCAGAACCTCGGTGACGGCACCTACTTCCATTCGGGCTACCTGGCCATCCGCGCCGCGCAAGCGGCCAAGGTGAACATCACCTACAAGATTCTGTACAACGACGCCGTCGCCATGACGGGCGGCCAGCCCGTGGACGGCCTGATCACCGTACCGATGATGGCGCAGCAGGTGGCCGCCGAAGGCATCGCCCGCATCGCGCTGGTCACGGAAGATTTATCACGCTACAGCGACCGCAGCAACCTGCCCGCCCACCTGACCTTGCACGACCGTAAGGACATGGATGCCGTGCAGCGCGAATTGCGCGAAGTGCCAGGCGTGTCCGTGCTGATCTACGACCAGACCTGTGCCGCCGAGAAACGCCGGCGCCGCAAAAAAGGCGAGTATCCCGATTTGCCGAAGCGCATGGTCATCAACGACGCCGTCTGCGAAGGCTGCGGCGACTGCGGCGTGCAGTCGAACTGCGTGTCGATCTTGCCGAAAGAGACGGAATTTGGCCGCAAGCGCACCATCGACCAATCCTCGTGCAACAAGGATTACTCGTGCGCCAAGGGTTTCTGCCCCAGCTTCGTCACCGTCGAAGGCGGCAGCCTGAAGAAGACCAAGACGGGCGCGAGCAAGCCGGGCGAGACGGACGACTTCGGGCCGCTGCCAGAACCCCAGTTACCCGCCTGCGAGGCACCGTACAACATCCTGATCAACGGCATCGGCGGCACGGGCGTGATCACCGTGGGCGCCCTGATGGGCATGGCGGCCCACCTGGAAGGCAAGGGCGCCTCCGTGCTGGACATGACGGGCATGTCGCAAAAGAACGGTTCCGTCACCTCGCACGTGAAAATCGCCAAGTCCCCGGCGCACATCCGTGCCCAGCGCATCGCCACGGGCGAAGCGGACCTGATCCTGGGCTGCGACATGCTGACGGCCGGTGCGCAGGATGCCGTGTCGAAAATGCGCCCGGGCCGCAGCCTGGCCGTCGTCAACCTGCACGAACAGCCGCCGGGCACGTTTGCGCAAAATGCGGACTGGCAATATCCAACGGCGGAAGTGCGCCAGCTGATCGAGGAATCCGTGGGCGGCGCCGACGCGGCCGACTTCATCGACGCGACAAAATTGGCCACCGCGCTGATGGGCGACTCGATTGCCGCCAACCTGTTCATGCTCGGCTACGCCTGGCAAAAAGGCCGCATTCCGTTGACGGAGGCGGCCCTGCTGCGCGCCATCGAACTCAATGGCGTCGGCATCGAATCGAACAAGAAAAGTTTCCTGTGGGGCCGCCGCGCCGCCGTCGACGTGCGCCGTGTCACGCAGATCTCCACGCCGGCCCAAGCGATCATCGTGCAAATGCCGCAAAGCCTCGATAGCATCATCAAAAAACGCGTGGAGTTCCTCACCGCGTATCAAAATGCCGCGTATGCGAATGGTTACTTGACCCTGGTCAAACAGGTGCGCGACCGCGAAAACACCCTGGGACTGGGCCAGAAGCTGTCGGCGGCCGTCGCCAAGAGCTACTTCAAATTGCTGGCCTACAAAGACGAGTATGAAGTGGCGCGCCTGTACACGGATGGGCGTTTCGTGGAGCAATTGCAGCAGCAGTTCGAGGGCAACTTCTCCGTGAAATTCAACCTGGCGCCGCCGCTGTTTGCCAAGAAAGATGCGAAGGGGCATCTGGTGAAAGCGGAGTTCGGTTCCTGGATGTGGCGCGCCTTCCAGCTGCTGGCCAAAGCAAAAGGCTTGCGCGGCGGCACCTTCGACGTCTTCGGTTATACGGCCGAGCGCAAGATGGAACGGGCGCTGATCGTCGAATACCGCGAACTGCTGGCCGGACTGCTGGTCAACCTGACGGCGGACAACCTGTCCACTTGCGTGGAACTGGCATCGCTGCCCGAAAAAATCCGCGGCTTCGGCCACGTCAAGGAAGCGGCCGTCGATACTTACCGCAAGGACAAGGCGAGATTGCTGGCGGTGCTGGCGGATGGAAGCAAGCACGCGGCATAAAAGACAACGCAGAGCCTCGGCTCTGCGTTTTTTTTATTCCGGGCAGCGCCCCACGGTGGCCCCCGGCAACAGCACCGGTTGCCAGATTTCCTGCAGCCGTTCCGGCGGCGTGCCGGCCAGCAAGGATTGCAGCATTTCCACCATCTTGGCGCCCGCGCGGCGCAGGTCGGGCTGGTCGATGGTGGTGACGTTGATGCCGATCAAGGTATCTTCCACATTGCCCCAGACGATGACGGAGATCTCCTTACCGATTTCGATGCCCGCATCCATCAGCGCGCGCACCACGCCCACGCCGGACAGGTGGTTGTCGACGATCACGGCCGTGGGACGGGGCGAGCAGGCCAGCAATTGCTGCATGGCCTGGTAACCGCTGCGGCGATCAAAAGTATTGTCGAGCAGATAGTGGGGGTCCAGCGGCAAGCCCGCCTGCGCCATGCAGCGGATAAAGCTTTCCTTGCGCTCAAAGGCAAAGTGCAAGTCCAGCGGCGCGCTCAGCAGGGCGATGCGCTGGTGGCCATGCGCGGCCAGGAAAGACACGGCCAGGTCGATGCCCGTATCGTTGTCGTAATCAAAATACGCGTACGGCGCGTCGATGCGCGTGCGGCCGTTCGCGACAAAGGGAAAGCCCACCTTCGTCAGGTAGGCGATGCGCTCGTCGACCACCTTGGTGCGGCCCACCACGAGGCCATCGACCTGGCGCCCGCGCACCATGTTTTCATACGACGGCTGTTCATTCTGCGGCGACACGGGGGCGATGATCAGGCTCATCTTCGACGCTTCGACGGCGTCGGACATGCCATTCACGACGGAAAGGAAGACGCTGTCGCCTAGGTCGCTGGGCAGCAGGGGATAGATCATGCCCAGCACATTCGTGCGGCCGACGGCCAGACTGCGCGCCAGCGGATTGGGCCGGTAGCCGACTTTCTTGGCGGCGGCCAGGACGATTTCACGGGTGCGGGAATTGACTTCCGGATAGCCGTTCAACGCCCTGCTGACTGTCGTTTTCGACATGCCGAGGGCAATTGCGAGGCTCTTGAGATTCATGTTAACTACCTGTCTGTATGGCAAAAGAAACCAACTCTGACCGTCCATTATAGCCCAGAGCGCCAAACACGCCGCACATGACCGTGCGCCAACATGGTAGAAAAACAACAACATATTACACTTTAGAAAGCGACTTTTGACAGGGGCGCATTTTTGCCGCGTCCGCAGCATGGCATTGTTCATATCACACAAACAATACTCTTTGACGACAGCGGGTACTCACTCTGATCAATATCTCGCCACGTTCGGCATGCCGCTGCGGCACGACATAGCGCGCACGATAAGATTATCAAGAAAACATAATTCACTGGAACTGTGCGAGAATTTGTCCTACTCTTGATTCAGGTAAAGATTACCTGCAGTCATGTCGCGCCTCCGCCCTGCATTCGTCCACTGCCGCGCACGCCTGGGCATACTTTCAAAGGTGAACAATGTGGTATCGCTAACGTCCGTCAACAATCTGCAAGCCTCGCTGGCCACGGCGCAGCGCCGGGTCGAACAAGGCCAGAACCAGGTGCAGCGCGACAGCGAGCAGCTGGCGCAAAGCCGCCAGTTGCTGGCGCGGGAGCAGGAATCGCTGAGCCAGACGCAGCAAAGCAGCCAGCAAGCGCAGGCCGATGCCCCGGCCGCCATCAAGGCGCCGCAGCTGGACCAGGCGATCAAGGTAGCCGTGCCGCAACAAGCAGCCCCCGCCGCACCGAAAAGCACGCCCCAGCTGAACGGCTATGGCCAGACCCTGGGCCGCCTGATCGACGTGACGGCTTGAGCCAGCTTACTTCGCCATCTCCTCTTCCAGCATCGCCAGCCACCATTTATTCCCCTTCTTCGGCTGCGCCAGGTCGACCGCCTCGCCCATCTGCGGCGTGGCCAGCTTGACGCCCTGCTTGGCCGCCAGCCCCGTGATGCGGTCGAACGGTTCGTGCCAGGCATGCAGACCCAGGTCGAACGTGCCGTTATGCACGGGCATCAGCCACTGGCCGCGCAAGTCCAGGTGCGCTTGCAGGGTTTCCTCCGGCTGCATGTGCACGTCCGGCCACAGCTTGTCGTAGGCGCCCGTCTCGATCATGGTCACGTCGAATGGGCCGTACTTGTCGCCGATCTGCTTGAAACCGTCGAAATAGCCGGAGTCGCCGCTGAAAAACACGCGCACCTCGGGCGCGTCGATGACCCACGAGGCCCATAGGGTTTGATTGCTGTCAAACAAGCCCCGCCCCGAGAAATGCTGCGACGGCGTCGCCACCAGCTTCACGCCGGCAATCGTCGTCCCCTGCCACCAGTCGAACTGCTGCACCTTGTCCTTGGGCACGCCCCATTCGACGAGGGTATCGCCCACGCCCAGCGGCGCGACGAAGTGCTCGGTCTTGGCGGCCAGTTGCAGCACGGCCGCATGGTCGAGGTGGTCGTAATGGTTATGCGACAGGATGATGGCCTTGATCGGCGGCAAGTCGGCGATGCTGATGGGCGGCTGGTGAAAGCGCTTCGGGCCAGCCCACTGCACGGGCGAGGCGCGCTCGGAAAACACGGGGTCGGTGAGGAAGAATTCATTGTTCAGTTTCAGCAGCAGGGTCGAGTGACCAAGGCGAAACAGGCTGTTGTCGGGCGCGGCCAGCAGCTGCGCCCGGGTCAGGGCTTGCACGGGCACGGCAGCGGCCGGCACCGTGCTGTCCGGTTTATCAAAGAGAAATGTCCACATCAGCTTGAGCGTTGCCGCCGTGCCCAGCTTGTGCATTTGCACGGGATTGCGGAACTTGCCTTCGAAGCGTTGCGGTGATTCGGTCGGCGCGACGGGCGCGGCGCGCAGGGTGCAAGAACTCATGATGATCAGGACTCCCAAGAATAAGATGCGGTACATATGCGATCCGGTCAATAAAACACAAGGATTAAATTACACTACACAGTGTAGTTCCTATTTCTGGCAAAGTAAACCAGGAGGTGTAAAATATTGTTTTCAAAGGAGATTTTCAGCCATGGCCGCACCGCAACGCCTCACCGACCGCAAGCGCGTCGCCATCGTCGATGCCGCCATCGCCGAGTTCCGCGACCATGGTTTCGATGCGACCAGCATGGACAAGATCGCCGCCACGGCCGCCGTTTCCAAGCGCACCGTGTACAACCATTTCCCCAGCAAGGACGAGCTGTTCGCGGAAATCTTGCAGCGCATGTGGGAAAGCAGCATGGCCCAGCCCGCCGTGCCCTATGTGGCCGACCAGCCGCTGCGCCCGCAGGTGCTGGCCCTGGTCGAGCAGAAGATGGCCTTGCTGTGCGATCCGGCCTTCATCGACCTGGCGCGCGTGATCTTTGGCGAAACCATCCACTCGCCCGAGCGCGCGCAAGCGATGGTGGCGCGCCTGAATGAAAAGGAAACGGGCCTGAATATCTGGATCCGCGCGGCGCAGCAAGACGGGCGCATCAAGGCGGGCGAGACGCTGGAAGTGGCGCACCTCCTGATGTCGCCATTAAAAACCTTTGCCTTCTGGCCGCAGATCACCCTGGGCGAGCCTCTGCTGAGCCCGGCACGCCAGCGCGAAGTGACGGCGCTGGCCGTCGATATCTTCCTGTGCTATTACGGCGTGACAAAACAGACGGCATAAACGGGCGGCAAGTGGGCAGACAGCGTCTGCCAGTGTTCGCCCTCGTCGCCCGAATACCAGGCGCCGCCCGTGGTCGACGCCATCACTAAACTGCGCCCGTCGTCGGCCAGCGCCAGCCCGTGGCGGTAGATGAGGTCGTAGCAATGCTGCTGCGGCAAGCCCGCGCGCAACACCTCGAACGTTTTGCCGCCATCGCGCGTGCGCGTCACGGCCAGCGCGCCATCGATGGGTATGCGCAGCACGTCCGCCTGCGCCGGCACGAACCAGGCCGTGTCGCCATCGCGCGGATGCACGGCCACGGCAAAGCCGAAATGAGACAACGGCGCCGTCGTCACTTCCTGCCAGTGCCAGCCCGCGTCCTGCGAGCGCCAGATGCCGTTATGGTGCTGGCACCACAGCGCGTCCGGCGTGCCGGCGCTGCGCACGATGCGGTGCGGGTCTTGCACGGCTTCGTTTTCATCGAGTTCGGGCGGCATGTAGTCGGCGCGCATGCCCGTCGCGCTCAAGGCCCAGCTGGCGCCGCCATCGCGCGTTTGCCACACGCCGCCGCAGGACACGCCGACCAGCACGGTATTGCTGTCGCGCGGGTCGACGCAGATGCTGTGGATGCCGGGCACGTCGTAGCCGCCGCCAAACCACTGCGCCCGCTGCGGCACGTTCCACAACGCTTCCACCAGCTGCCAGCTGTCGCCGCGGTCGCTTGAGCGGAACAGGCCGCCAGGCAAGGTGCCCGCCCACAGCACTCCGGGCTGGTCCGCGCCGCCGGCCGCCAGCGACCAGATTTGCCGCAAGGTCCAGTCCACCGTATCGCTGCTGCCCTCGGGCTTGGCGGGATAGGCGGGCACGGCGACTTCCTGCCACGCGCCGGCGCCCGCGTCGAGGCGGTGCAGCTTGGCGCCGAAGTGTCCCAGGTTCAGGGCCGCGTACACGGTGCCGTCGCGGCCATCGTGCAGCAGCATGGAGACGGGATCGCCGGCAAATTGCACCAGCGCCAGCTGCCAGGCACCGGCCGCATCGACATCGAACTGGAACAGCCCCTTGCGGGTGCCGAGATACGCGCGTTGCGCCCTGCCTGGTCCCATGATCAACCTCCGGAAAGTGCCTGCAAGATATAAACTTGACTGTCGGGCCGCAAGACGTCGTCCAGTTCGCGCCGCTCGCGGCAACGGGCGCCGTCGATGAAGATCACGACGTTCGGACGCAGTGCGCCCTGCTCGTCGAGCACGTAGCCGCGCAGGCGCGGCTGCTGGGCAAAGACGCTGTCCAAGGCGGCGCGCAGGCGTGGCGCGGCCACCTCCACCGTGGGGACGTTCAGGAAACGTGCCAGTTGTTGGGTAAAATGCAAGTGCGCCATGCTGCCTTCGACGTCATCGGCCTGGACTCATTCTAGTCCGATTCGCGGACGATGCAACGGCGATAACGCTAAAATAGCGGCAAGCACACAAGGAGGCCAGGCATGACGATTACCCCGGAAGAACTAGCGGTGCTGATGCAGGAAGTGGAAGTGGCCGACCCGATCGATTTTGCCGACCTGCCCTTCAACGAGCAGGAATTGCGCGGCCTGATCGCCAACCACCTGTGCGAGATGGCCGACGCCATGGAAAGTTTCAGCCCGGAAGACCGCAACCTGGCCCTGCTGGCCGTGGCGGCCAAGCTGGTGCTGGAAAACCTCGTACTGCACGTGCAGTTGCTGCGCCGCCACGGCTTGCCCGTCAGCGACGGCGTGGAGGCGCTGCTGCAGCGCCTCAAGAACCCGGGCCGGTCCTGAGCGCTGCACGGCGGCAAGCGGCTACTGCAGGTTGATCGCCGTCACATAATTGACGATGCCCGCATCGGCGCCGGGTGTAGAACGGATATACAGCACGCCGTTGCGCGACAGCGCCAGGGTGCCGCCCAGGCGATACGTCCATGCCAGCTGGTGGCTGGCCAGATTGAGCGCATAGGTGTGCTTCTCGCCTGCGACGAACAGCAGGTTATTGGTCACGATCAAGTCACCACCGAACGCTTCCTCGCCCACACCGGACAGCGGCCAGGTCCATAACACGGCGCCATCGCTGACGTTGCGCGCCTCGAGCACCCGGCCACTATCGTTGCCCACATAAATCACGCCGCGCGCCACCACCGGCTGCGTGGTGAAGCGCCCGTTGACCGTCCAGCGCACGGCGCGGCTGGCCGTATCGACCAGGGTCAGGCTATTGTCGGCCGACTTGCCCGGATACGGCCGCTGGTTCAGCAGCAGCACGGTATTCTCATCGACCAGCACGGGAGCCTGGCGCAAGGCGCTCTTGTTCAAGCCGCCAAGCACCTGGCCTGGCACGGCCACGCTGAAACGCCGCGTACCATCGCCAATATTGAAGGCCGTCAAGGTGCCCGCCGCATGGCTGTAGACCGTGCCCGCACTGACGGCCGGCGTCCATTCGTCGACATTGCCCAGTTTGGGCAAATCGAGGCTGCTGGACCAGCGATTCTGGCCCGTCGTGGCATCCAGGCTGATCACATCATTGTTTCCACCGAGATAGGCGTTCCCTGCGAACAAGGTCGGCGCCGTCAGCGGCGACGTGGCAATCAACTGTCCCATGGTATTGGGCTGATTGACCGTTGCCAGCCTGGCGCCCGTCAAGGCGTCGAAGGTATGGGCATCGCTGATTCCCGCCATCACCAGGCGATTCCCGGACACGCCTGGCGCCCCCAGCGTGCCGGGCAGTTTCAGCTCCGTTTGCCACGCGGCCGCACCGTCCGTTTCCGACAGGGCCGACAGCTTGTAGGTGTAGATGTATTTGAATTTCTCACCGGCATCTGCCACCGAAACTTCTTCATTGAAATACACGAGGCCATTCGCCGTGACCAGTGGACTGAGCCTGCTGCCGGAGATGCCGTCGGCTCCCTTCCACGACCAGCGGCGTGTAAATTTGGCGGTATCGAGCGTCACCGGCACAAAACCCGTATGCGCCGCGTTGCCGTTGCTGCCTTCCCAGTCGCCGCCGGACAACTCGCGCAGCGGCGACAGCGTGCCCTTCAGGCCGACGACCGTGATGCTGTAGCTGGCCGTGCGGGGCTGGTAATTCGGTGTGCCGGGGAAGGGACTGACAGAGACGGAAAAATCGACGCTGCCCGTGTACGTGCCTTCCGCCAGGCCAGGCATGACGGCGAAATCCATCAGCCACGAGCCGTCGGCCTGCTTGATGGGTTTCGCCCGTTGGAATACCTTGCGGCCGCCTGCCGCCGGCGTTTCCTCCCACAGGGGACGCTGGTCCACCACGTTGGAATACAGCATCACGGTCGCCTGCACCTTGTCGCAGGTTTCGCCAGGCTGCTGCGTGCAATTGAGGTTGACCTGCGACAAGGTCATCGCCTGTTCCGGCTTTTCTCCCGTACCGCCGCAAGCGGAGACGGACAAGACACCCAGCGCGGCCAACGGCCATGCAACGGCCCGCAGCCGCGCTATGAAGAAGTGATTCATTCAAGATCCATGTTGAGGTTTCATTTCCTCCCCAATGGAGGTGTGCTGGAAACCTGGACTGAATGTTATAGCATGAGAAACATTATTAAAATCTAACAGATACTCACAGCAACGCTTTACTTGCGCACGGCCCGCGCCTGCACGGTGAGGTCGCTTTCGGCCACGGCCACGCAGGGCAGGATGTAGCCGTCGAGCCGTTCATCGGGGCTGATGCCGGGCCAGTCCACCGTGTAGCGTATCTTTCCTTCGGGCATGTGGCAGATGCACGTGCGGCACGTGCCGTTGCGGCAGGAACTGAGCAGGCGGATGCCGGCCAGTTCGGCGGCGGCCAGCAGCGTCGTGCCCGCCTCGGCCGGGAATTGCCAGCCTTGCGGCACGATGGTAATGATAAAAGTGGTCGGGGGCGCGCTCATGCGCCCAGTTTAACAGTCCGCCAGGGTGGTCCAGGTAGCGCCCTGCGCATGGCTGCGCAGCACGGCTTCCGCAAAGGCCAGGCCCGCCACGCCATCGGCCACCGTCGGCAGCCAGCGCGCCGCTTCCGGTATCGGCGTCCCCGCCTGCAGGGCGCGGATATGCAAGGCCGCATCCAGGTACAGCTGGGCGAACGCTTCCAGGTACCCTTCCGGATGGCCGGCCGGCACGCGCGTGGCGTGGCGCGCGGCGGCGCTGTCGACCCGCCCCGGGCGCAGCAGCTGGCGGTTGCCGCCCTGCGGCGTACACCACAGTGCATTAGGCTGTTCCTGGTCGAAGTCCAGCTGCGCCTTGCTGCCGAACAGGCGCAAGCGCACCGTGTTTTCGCAACCGGTCGCCACCTGGCTGGCCCACAAGGTGCCCTTGGCTCCGTTGGCGTAGCGCAGCATCACCTGCACGTGGTCGTCCAGGGTGCGGTGCGGTACAAAGGTGGACAGTTCCGCCAGCACGGCGTGCGGCGTGAGGCCGCTGACGAACTGCGCCAGGTGATAGGCGTGCAAGCCCACGTCGAGCAGGGTACCGCCGGGCCCCGCCTTCTGCGGGTCGTTATGCCAGTTGCCTTCGCTCATGCCGCCCGCGTGTATCGCGTCCGCCAGCCAGTCCTGCGAATATTCGACTTGCACGAGGCGCAGTTCGCCGATCTCGCCCGCCTCGACCATCGCTTTCGCATGGCGCAGCAGCGGGTAGCCGCTGTAGGTATGCGTGAGCGCAAACAGCAGGTTTTTCCGCTTGGCCAGCGCGGCCAGCGCCTGCCCCTCCGCCAGCGAGATGCCCAGCGGCTTGTCGCAGATCACGTGGATGCCCGCTTCCAGGAATGCCGTGGCGACGGGCGCATGCAAATGGTTCGGCGTAACGATGGCCACCGCTTCGATGCCGTCCGGGCGCTGGCTTTCCGCCTGCGCCATGGCGCGGTAGTCGCTGTAGCACCGTTCGGGCGCCAGGTGCAGCGCGGCGCCGCTGTCGCTCGCCCGCTGCGGGTCGGACGACAGGGCGCCTGCCACCAACTCATATTGGTCGTCGATGCGCGCCGCGATGCGGTGCACGGCGCCGATGAATGCGCCCTGCCCGCCCCCTACCATGCCCAGCCGTAAGCGTCGCTGCATGTCGTCTCCCTATTTCAATCCCAACAAATGGTTGATCTGGCCCTGGTCCACGGCGCTGCCCGCAAAATCGTCGAACGCGCGTTCGGCCACGTGGATGATGTGGTCACGGATGAAACGCGCCCCTTCGGCCGCGCCATCCTCCGGGTGTTTCAGACAGCATTCCCATTCCAGCACGGCCCAGCCGGGAAAGTCGTACTGCGCCATCTTCGAGAAAATCGCCTTGAAATCGATCTGCCCGTCACCGAGCGAGCGGAAGCGCCCGGCCCGGTCTTGCCAGTCGCCATAGCCGCCATACACGCCCTGGCGCCCGTTCGGCCTGAATTCCGCATCTTTCACGTGAAAGGCCTTGATGCGCGCATGGTAGATGTCGATGAACGCCAGGTAATCGAGCTGCTGCAGCACGAAGTGGCTGGGGTCGTACAAGATCGACGCGCGCGGATGGCCGTCGACGGCGGCCAGGAAACGCTCGAACGTCACGCCGTCGTGCAAATCCTCGCCCGGATGCAATTCATAGCAAAGGTCCACGCCGGCAGCATCGAATGCATCGAGGATGGGCAGCCAGCGCTTGGCCAGCTCGGCAAATGCCGTCTCCACCAGTCCGGCCGGGCGCTGCGGCCACGGATACAGATACGGCCAGGCCAGCGCGCCGGAAAACGTCACGTGCGCCGTCAGGCCCAGGCGCTGCGAGGCGGTGGCGGCCCACAGCAGTTGCTGCGTGGCCCAGGCCGTGCGCGCGGCCGGATCACCGCGGACTTGTTCTGGCGCAAAGCCGTCGAACAGCGCGTCATACGCGGGATGCACGGCGATCAGCTGGCCCTGCAAATGCGTCGACAATTCCGTCACCTGCAAGCCGTGGCGCGCCAGCAGGGCGGCCACGTCGTCGCAATACTGCTGGCTGGCGGCCGCCTGCTCCAGGTCAAACAGGCGCGGCGCCGTCGGCAGCTGCAAGCCCTTGTAGCCCAGGCCGGCCGCCCATTGCGCCAGGTGCTCGAGCGAGTCGAACGGCGGCTCGTCGCCGAGAAACTGGGCCAGGAAAATGGCCGGGCCCTGGATGGTTTTCATGTCAGTGTCCTGTTAACCCAAACCAAAACCCGGGGTCGTACCCTGAGGGTACGACCCCAGCCCTTGTTTTGGGGTGTCGTTAAAAAGGCGAGTTCGGAAAGTAAAACTGCTTGGCGTTCTCGCGCGTGATCAGCACCGAGGGGATGATCGTGTTGGCCGGCAATTTATCACCTTTCAGGCGCGCTTCCGTCGTCAGCTTGATGGCGTCGTACATGAACTTGGGCGAGTAGGACACGTCGGCCACGATCAGCGGATCGGAACCATCCATGATCTTTTTCACCGCACCCTTGGCGCCCGCGCCGCCGAACACCTGCTTGATGTCCGTGCGCTTGGCTTGCGCGATGGCCTTCTGCACGCCGATGGCCATGTCGTCATCGGCGGCCCAGACGGCGTCGATGTGCTTGAAGCGGGTCAGGTAATCCTGCATGACCTTGAAGGCATCGTCGCGATTCCAGTTGCCGTACTTGGCATCCAGGACCTTGATCTCGGGATGGCCCTTCATGACGGCAGAAAATGCGTCGTAGCGCTCGTTGTCGAGCGTGGTCGGCATGCCGCGCAGCACGACGATATTGCCCTTGCCATTCAGGCTTTTCGCCAGGTATTCGGCCGGCAGCTTGCCGAAGGCCGTGTTGTCGCCCGCGATGTACGCATCCTGCGACTGCGTGTTCGTCAGGCCGCGGTCCACCACCGTCACGTACACGCCCTTGCTTTTCACCTGCGCCACGGGCTGCGTCAGCGAGGCCGATTCGATGGGGAAGATCACCAGGGTGTTGATCTTGTTCACCGTCAACATGTCCTGCAACTGGTTCGCCTGCTCGGGCGCCGTGGCGGCCGTCTTGACGATGATTTTCAGCCCCGGATGGGCCTTTTCCAGCTCCGCCTTGGCCTGGTTGGCCCACCACACGATGCCCGAGGTAAAACTGTGCGTGGCCGTGGGGATGGCCACGCCGACAACCAACTTGTCAGCCGCCTGCGCACTCGGCAGTGCCCATGCCTGCATCACCAGCACTGCCATCCCTGCTACCCGTATAAAGCTCTTCATGCTGCTCTCCTCCAAGGTTGTGGGCGCCCGTTGGCCGCCCTTTCAGAACGCCGCTGTGTTTTTATTTGCGGCCTCGCTGCAGGAAGGCGACGGCGATGATCACCACGCCTTGCACTGCGGCATTCAGGTAGACACTGATGATGCTGGTCAAATTCAGGATATTGCTGATCACGGAGAGCAGGATGGCGCCGATGACGGTGCCGACGATGCGCCCTTCGCCGCCCTTCAGCGCCGTGCCACCCACGACGACGGCGGCGATCGCTTCGAGCTCCCACAGCAAGCCCGTCGTCGGCGTGGCCGAGCCCAGGCGCGGCACGTAGAGCACCGTGGCGATGCCCACGCAGACGCCCAGCAGCATGTAGGTGGCGATTTTGACTTTATCGACATTGATGGCCGCATAGCGCGCCACTTGCTCGTTGGAACCAATCGCCTGCACGTGGCGGCCGAACGTGGTGCGGTTCAATATGATGGCGCCGGCTGCCGCGACGAACAGGAAAATCCAGATCGGGATCGGCGCGCCCAGCACGCTCGTGTAGTAGACGGGGCTGTACAGCTCGGACAGCGTGGCGTCCAGGGTCAGCGCGCCGCCATCGGCCAGATACGTGAGCACGGCGCGGAAGATGCCAAGCGTGCCCAGGGTCACGATGAACGGTTCGATATTGCCCTTGCTGATCAACAAGCCGTGCATCAGGCCGAAGCCGGCACCGAGGATCAAGGCCATGGCGATGCCCAGCACCAGCATGGTGATCGGTGCCAGGTCGCCCCCCGCGCCTTGCGCCAGCGCATTCATGAAATAGATCATGCAGCCGGCGATCAGGGCCGCCATCGAGCCCACCGACAGATCGATGCCGCCGGAAATGATGACGAACGTCATGCCCACGGCGATGATGCCGATGAAGGCCGTGCGCGTGAGCACGTTCATCAGGTTGTCCAGGGTGGCGAAGTCGCCGTTGAGCAAGGTGCCCGCGATGCACAGAGATAACAAGCCCAGCACGGGGCCGAAGCCCTTGATGCGCGCGCCGAATCGGGAGATTGGGGATACGGTGGTGTCAGTGCGTGCCGGTTGCATGGGCAATCAACTCCTCTTCAGTCAGGTGGTCAGCAGACAGGGTGGCTTGCAAGGTGCCGGCGCGCATCACGGCGACCCGGTGGCACAGGCCGATCAATTCGATCAATTCCGATGAAATCACGATCACGGCGCGCCCTTCGGCAGCCAGCCGGTGAATCAAAAAGTAAATGTCGCGCTTGGCGCCCACGTCCACGCCGCGGCTCGGTTCATCGAGCACGACGACACGGGGGTCCGAATGCAGGTATTTGGCCAGCGCCAGCTTTTGCTGGTTGCCGCCGGACAGCATGCGCGCGCGGCTGTCGAGGTCGCCCGTGCGGATATTGAAATCCTCGACGGCCCTGGCCAGCGCCTGCTTCTCGCCCTTCACATCGAGCCAGGGCCGCGCATAACGCTCCATGGTCATCATCGTGAGGTTTTCCCGCAAGCCCAGGTTCACGTGCAAGCCTTTTCCCTTGCGGTCTTCGCTCAGGTAGGTCATGCCGTGCTGCATGGCTTGCTTGGGGCTACGGATGTCCACGGGCTGGCCATTGAGATGGATCGTGCCCGCGCTGCGCGGACGCAAGCCCAGCAGCGCTTCGAACGATTCCGTGCGCCCCGCGCCCACCAGGCCCGCAAAGCCCAGCACTTCGCCCGCGCGCACCTCGAACGACAGCGCTTTTGCCCAGCCGGGCACGCTCAAGCCATCGACCTTCAGCAGGATCGGGGCATCGGGCGCCAGCGCCACTTTCGCGGGGAACATGTCGGACAATTCGCGCCCCACCATCAGGTTCGCCATCTGCTGGCGCGTGAGGCTGGCCGTCGGCTCGCGCGTGACGAAGCGCCCGTCGCGCATGACGATGACTTCGTCCGTATTGCGCTCCACTTCGTCGAGCTTGTGGGAAATGTAGAGGATGGTGACGCCATCGCTTTTAAGCTGCGCCATCACGGCGAACAGGCGCTGGGTTTCCGACGACGTCAGGGTGGCCGTCGGCTCGTCCATGATCAAAAAGCGGGCGCGGCGCGACAGGGCCTTGGCGATTTCCACCAGCTGTTTCTCGGCGACGATGAGGTCGCGGATTTTCGTGTCGGGCGACACGTCCAGCCCCACCTGTTTCAAATAGCGCGACGCTTCCTCGCGCATGGCGGCCTCGTCGAGCAGCCAGCCGCGCGTCTTTTCGTGGCCGAGGAACATGTTTTGCGCCACCGTCAGGTGTTCGGCCAGGTTGAATTCCTGATGGATCAGCACGATGCCCGCGCTTTCCGCCGCGCGCGAACTGGCGAAGCGCCGGGGCTGGCCATCGATCAGCAGCTGGCCTTCGCTCACGCTCTCGTAGCCGGCGAGGATTTTCATCAGGGTCGACTTGCCGGCGCCGTTTTCGCCCAGCAAGCCATACACGCGCCCGGGCGACAGGGTAAAACTGACACCATGCAAGACGCGCACGGGGCCGAAATCCTTGCAGACCCCCTCGAAACCGACGGCAACGCTCACTATGCACTCCCTCGCAAGACCAAGTTATGGTTGAGTAACACCCCAGGTACCTGTGCCCCCGGGTCCGCCAGCCGCTGCAGCAGCAAGCGCGCCGCCGTCTCGCCCAGCTCGCGCATCGGCTGCGCGATGGTGGTCAAACCCGGGTCGATCTGCGCGGCGATGGCGATATCGTCGAAGCCGATCACGGCCACGTCTTCCGGCACGCGTTTTTTCAGCTGGCGCAGCGCGCTCAAGACGCCGATGGCCAGGGTATCGGAGACGGCGAAGATGGCCGTTGGCGCATCGGGCCCCGCCATCATGCGCAACGTGGCGGCCGTGCCCGCTTCATAGTCGAGGCTTTGCACCGTGTGCACCCACTGCAGCTGCACGGGCAAGCCGGCCGCCGCCAGGGTGTCCAGATAGCCTTGCTGGCGTTGCCGCGCGTACAGATAGCGTTCATCCGAATTGATCAGGCCGATGCGCGTATGGCCGCGCGACAGCAGATGCGCGACGGCGTCCGACGCTGCCCGGTGGTTGTCGATACCGACATAGGGCACGGCCACGCCGGGGTCGAATTCGCAGCAGGCCACCCACGGCAGGCTGACGGATTCGTGCGACAGCGCATGCTGCACCGTGTCCGGGTCCAGGCAGATGGCGCCATCGGCGCGGTGCATGCGCAGCAAGTCGAAGTAGGAGCGCTCGCGGCCCGCGTCGGCGCCCGTGTCGCACAGCAGCACGAAGTAGCCGTGTTCGCGCGCCACCGTGTCGATGCCGCGCACGATCTGCGCATAGAAAGGGTTGCCCACGTCGGGCACCATGGTGAGCAGCATGCGGCTCTCGGCCGTGCGCAGGCTGCGCGCCAGGTGGTTCATGCGGTAGCCGAGCGCGGCCACGGACGCGAGCACCTTGTCGCGCGTGGGCGCCCGCACGCCTGCCTGCTCGTTCATCACGCGCGAGACGGTGGCCACCGACACGCCCGCATGCGCGGCGACGGCGCTGATGGAGACGGTTTCGGTCGGCAGGGAAGACGGGACGGCTGGCGGCATGGGGCTTTTCATATAAATGTAATCGATTACATTTATATGCCAGCCGGGCGCGCGATGCAAACATTATCGATGCTGCAATGCGCAAAAAACAGGCAGGAAAAGAGAAAAAACGGAGAAAGACCGGGGATAAAACGGCCCTGTGCGGGCCGTCTGACGCAGCTACTTCTGGGCTTGGAAGGTGTTCTGCTGCACGGCAAAACCGGCGCGCACGGCGGCAAGGGCCGCCACCCACAGGATGAGGCCCGCACCGAGGCAGCCGACGGGATGGATGGGGCCGTGGCGCACGGTGAACGGATAGCCGATGGCCCACACGCACAGGGCCATGCCGATGGCCACGTGGCGGCGCGCCTTGAACAGCCAGGCCAGCGGAAAGAAATGCAGGCCCACGATCAGGATCACGGCGGGAATGAACCACGCCTGCAAGCCCACGTTTTTCAGGACATTGCCGACGATAAAGATGGCGATCCATTGCCCTGCGTTCACGATATTGAACAGCCGGCCCGCGCGCTTCGCTTGCGGCGTCTGTTCCGCCGCCGCATGCGCGGCCCGGTAGCGGCTGAACTGGCGCCACGCCAGCATGAACAGCAGGACGGTGATGGCGGCAATGGGCAGCAACCTTAAGGGACGCGCGCCATACGTCTGCACGCACCAGGCGGCCACCCACAGGCCGCCAAACACGGAAAAGAACATGGCGCCGATGGCGCTGCGGGCAAGGGCGGCGGCAGGGTCGGTCTGTGCGGTCTGTGTCAGGGTCATGGCAGGGTCTCCCGGTCAATCAAAGTGATTACTTCATCATCGCGCAAAACGTTTCCGGGTTGCCGTCAAGGATGACGCCGCTGGGCCAGCGGTGGCTGCGCTGCTGGGCACGCAGCAGGGACGCGGCCAGGGCCGAGTCGCCATCGACGGCGTACACGAAGACGGGCATGTTCAGGCTGGCCGCATCGGCCAGCAAATTCGGATTGGCGTCGAGGCTGCGCGCGTCCACGTGCACGCCCGTCGGCATGCCGATCTGCTGCTGCACGCGCTGCAGCCAGGGCTTGTCCAGCTTGGGCGGACGGGCGTTTTTCGCGATATAGCGGCTGACCCGGTTGGCGCCGGCCGCCTGCGCATTGCGCGCATCAAACACGAGCAGACCGAGGTAGCCTTGCGGGTCGGCGCGGCGCGCACAGGCGAGGTTGTTCGGCACACCCGAGGTCAAAAACCAGTTGCCGTGCTTGATGTTGGCGCGCAACTGCCCCACCAGCGTATTGATGGGCGCGCACGACGCCACGACATCCTTGATTTCCGCATTCAGGGTTTTCGCCGGGAACGCCGTGGCCAGGTCGGCCACATCGCTGACGAACGGCGGCGTTTCCGGCGTGGCCACGCCACGGTTCTTCATGCTGGCGGCGCGCCAGTCGTCGGCCGTCAATTGTTTCACGGTACGGGGCGATCCCGTGTCGACGACCCGGCCCGTGAGCAGATCGTGGTGCACGACCCAGCTACCGTCACCGAGCAGCTGCAAATCCGTCTCGACGCCGTCCCAGGTGCCGAAATACGTGTTGCGCAGCGCGCTCAGCGAGTTTTCCGGCGCATTGCCGGCGCCACGGTGGGCATGCACCTTCATGCCCAGGCAGTCGGCCTGCGCGGCCGTGCTGGCCATGCACAGCAGCAAGGCCAGGGCGGCCGCCTTATTTCTTTTCCGGGTGATAACCATATTCGAGTCCCTGCAAAATATTGATGCGGATCGCTTCGTTGACGGGGTAGCTGTAGCCCTGCCCCACCGCCACCACGTGCGTGATATTGGCCAGCAAGCCCTTGCCGGCGATTTGCCAGCGCGTGCTGTCGCCGTCGGCCTGGCGGTTCCAGTCCAGCATTTGGCGGAACAGCTCGCTCTTCGTGACATTGTTGTCCGACAGGCTGAAGATGCCCCAGGTTCCCAGGAAGGCGCCGGCCAGCACGCCCGTGGCGATCCAGGCGGAACGGCGGCTCAGCTGGCCATCGGCACCCGCCTGCTCGCCCCGGCGCGCCGCCAGCACCAGCAAGCCCACGGTGGCGATCAGGTACAGCAGTTTCGAAAAGTGGCCGATGGCGCCCAAGAGCGAAAAGAACAGGGCGACGGGCGGCACGATGGCCGCGCGCGCCGCTTCCTTACCCTCCGCATAATACTTGCCATGCACTTCAAAATCGCTGCGGCTGGCGCGGTACTCCACCAGCTTTTCCGCCGTCTGGCGCGCGGCGAACTGGTCGAACAGACGGCTGAACTCGGCGGGACTCGCATACGCGTCCTGCACCACGGCGCCCTTGGGCAGCCGCAAGCCCTTGCTCGCCTCGCTGCCGTCGCCGCCATCCGGCCCGTCGCGCAGCACGGCCTGGATGCCAGGGCGCGCCACGAAGGCGGCGAAGGACAAGCCCGGCGGAATGCGGTCGCCCTTGATATGCAAGCCCTTACTGGCCGCTTCCGACGCATAGCGGCGCTTGACGGCGGCGCGGAAGCTCAGTTGATCGGCAGGGTGCCAGTTGGCCGATACGAGCACTTTCTTGCGCACATTGTTGACGACGGCCGCCTTGCGCCGCGCCGGCACGGAATGCGGCTGCCAGCCATGGCGCGACAGGCTTTGCCGGTAATCGTTCCACGCGGATTCCTGCTGCTGGCGCAAGCCCGCATCGTCGTCGGGAATCATGCCCGAATACAGTTTCCACTTGTCGCGCACTTCGCCGATCGCCTGCTGGTATTTCTCATAGTAACCGGCCGCGCCGCCGGCGATCTTGCGCACGTTGAAATTGATCAATTGTTCCTTGGCAGGCTCCATGCGCTCATCGAGATGGCCCACCGAGACGGCCAGGAAGGGGAACAGCGCAAGAAAAGCCTTGCCTTCGGGCTTGGCAAACAGGGTGGCGTCATCGACCAGGCCCTGCAATTGCAAGCTGCCGCCCACCAGCGAGCGCTGCATCAGGGTCGTGTTGAAGGCCAGGCGGCGAAATTGCGCATCGCGCGTTTCGACCAGCACCGTGACCGTCGTTTTCAAAATGCCGAACACGACCGCCGCCGTGGCAACACAGCAAAAGACGATCTTTTTCCAGCTGGGGCCGCTGCCATTGTTCTTCAGGCGGCGGCGCCACATCAGTTGCAGCACCACCAGCGCGGCGGCGATGCCCGACAGGCTGCGGCCGTAGAATTCCACGCCTTCCACGTCCTGCGGCTTGACGTCGCCGCCCACCACGTCGAGCAAACGGGCATTGAAGCCCAGCTCGAAGCACAAATACATGATCGTCAGGACGATCAGGATCAAGGTCTGCCGGATCTGCAGACTGCGCAAACTCGCGGCCATCTTATTTCCTCAGATCGATGACGACGGGCTTGATCTCTTCAGCCTGGAAGATCATCGGCGCTGCGGGGGCAGGCGCAGCGCTACGTTGCGCGGGCAGGCTGATGGCGGCGGGCGTTGCGGCCCTGGCTGCTGGCTCTTGGCGGCGCGCCTTGGCGCTGGCGCGGCTGGCCGCTTTCGGCGCGGCGGCAGGCGCCGGGGCCGATGCCGGGGCCGGTGGCGCCGGGATCACGCGGCCGCTGTCGCTGCCGGGCGTGGTGGCGATGACGGGGCCCGTACCGCGCAAGGCGTCGTCGGCAAACGGCTGGGCGCGCGTATCGACGCCGGGCGGCACGGCCACGCTGGCGTTGAGCAGGCGGTTGTCCGTATAGATCATGCGCGACAGGCGGTTGTAGTTGGGGAAGTCGATATTGAGCGATTTCGCGTCCGCCGCCAGTTCCACGCGGGGGCGGTCCTTGCAATTGCCCACCGTCCACTGCAGCACGTCCGTGCCCTGGAAAGCCAGCACTTCATAGCGGTAGGCGCAGCCGCGCTCCTGCGTTTCCACGATCACCACGGTGCGCTCGCCCACGTTTTCCACCCTCGCCACGCGGGCCGTGATCGCATTGGCCAGCGGCACGACGCGAAACGCCTGCGACAGCTTGATCGAATACTTGCCTTGCGGGTCCTTGCGCAAGGTGCCTTCCGTGCCGTCGCGCAGGCGGAAGGTGGACAGCGGCGTGCCGAACAGCTCGGCCGTATCGAGGCCCATCATCACGCCGCCACGGCCGTTCGGCGTCATGGCGCAACCCGTCAGCAGCATGCCGGCGGCCACGCTCAGGGCCAGTGTGCGCCATTGCGCGGATGCAAAATTCTTATACGTTGTCATGCTTGATAACTTTCTCTTATTTCTGAATTCAGGGATTGATGACGGCCAGCGGATTGCCCGGGCCTGGCGGCGGCAAGACTTTCTGGCGGTTGCGCGACAGCACGGTGAAGGCGCCCAGGGTGTCCGGTCCGGCGACGATTTCCAGCTGCTCGCGCTGCAGCCAGGTGCGGATCTCCGCTTCCGTCGCCTCGGCGCGCAACAGCACGCGGAAGCGCACGCCCGTCTCGACGCCGCTGCCGCCGTTGCGGAATTCCGCATTGCCGACGACTGCCTGATCTTTCGGCAGGAACAGCCAGGCCGATTGCACCACCATCACGCTGGCGGCCACGGCCGTGACGATCTTCAGCCAGCGGCTGGCATTGGCCGCCTTGATTGGCGTCAACTGTGGCGCGGCGGCATCGGCCGGAGCGATCTGTAACTGCTGCAGCCCCTGGCGCAGCAGTTGCCGGTACGCCACGCGGCCGTCCTTGCCCAGCTCGCTCGACAGCGGTGTGCCGGTCAAGGCGTAATCATCGCCGGGCAAAGCCACGCGGGCGATCACGCCGGGCGCCGAAGCCGCTCCATTCGCGCGGCCATGCCGCTCCAGCCAGCGCGCCGCCTGCAGGCGCTCCTGGCTGAACACGCCCAGGCAGGCGCCCAGGTCCGTCACGGCCAGGGTCACGGGCATGTCGCACAGCACCAGGCCGGCGCGCGGGTCGGCGGGCGCATCGCGCTCCTCGACCACGAGGCCGCAGGCGTCCGCATACGATGCGTCCGGCGTGACGAGCCAGCCGCGCCAGCGCTGCCGCGTGCTGTCCCAGGCGTCGAGCAGCACGGCGCCAAAGCCGGGAAGGCGCGCCAGCAGGTGGATCTGTCCGCCGGCGATGGGCCGCGCGGCCAACGGCGCGGCATCGCTGCGGCGCTCGAAACGTTCCATCAAGTGTTCCGGCACGGCAATGCCGCGCCAGTCGGGGGTAGTCCCGGCCACTTCGCCCTCCAGCAGTTCGGCGGAAGATGGAGGCGACGGCAGGCGCGCGGCAACGATGGCCAGCGAGGGCGTCAATGCATTCATGCCGATGGCCTTTCATCAGGGTTCGGGTGGGTGGACACGGGGTCCATGTGCAGGGATAACGCGGCCACGCACAAGATATCCAAAACTATTTGCGCCGCCTGCAGGTCGCGTGCGGCCAGGGCATCGCCCACGCGCAGCTTGAGCAGGTTCAAGACCCAGCTGCCCAGTAAGGTGGCGCGGTGGGCCGGCTCGACGATCTGGCGCCCCGCGCTATTGGCCTCGCCCTTCTGCCTGTGCACCAGGCCTAATTTTCCGCCGTGGTAATGCGCGGAAGCGATCTGCTCGGCCAATTCCTTGACGGGCATGCCACCGCAGCCGCAATGGCGCAGCAGCAAGATCAAATCATCGGGCAAGGTGGTGATGAAAACGTCGGCCGCGTCGCGCACTTGCTGCGGCGTGAGCTGGTAATCGCGCAGCGGTTCCGCATACGCATCGGGTGCCCGCAGCTCGCAGCCCTCTTGCGCATCGGCATCTTCGTCATCACGCTGCTTGCGCAGCTGGTCGATGATGAAGCGCTTGAAGTACAAAAACAGGGCACCGACGTGGTGGGGCGCGGCCTCGCTGTCGCCGTGCAGGACTTTTTCAATGAAGAACTGGTGGCGCAAGTCGGCCAGCGAGTCGCCCAGCGACGCCGCCTCGCGCGGACGGCACGGCGTCAGCGCGGCGATGACGCGCTGGTAAAACTCGCCGAGTTCGCCTTGTGTCAGCTGCTGGCGGCGGGTCCAGAAAGCATGAATCCGTTCAAATTGTTCCGATTGCAAAGCCGGTCCGATCGTGTGTTGGGCGGCACGCGCCACTGGCCGGCGGCGACGTACCGTGCGCTGGCCAGACAAGAGAAACTTGTCAGTAAGGTAAAATGCATTTAAGCAATTTTCTCATATCACAGTAAAAATCGCTAACTTTTGTTACTTTCACGACAATTCCCGAGACGCCGATGCATCGCCTGATTCCCCTGCTTTTGAGCCTCCTCTTTTTACTCTGCGGTAACGTCGCGCAGGCGGCCGTGGGCAACGCCGCCAGCGGTCCCGGCAAGCGCATCGCCCTCGTGATCGGCAATGCGGCCTATCCGCAACCCCTGTTAAATCCCGTGAACGATGCGCGTGCCATGGCCGAGCGCCTGCGCCGCCTGGGCTTTGACGTGCTGTTGCGCACGGACATCAATGCGCAACAGCTGCAAAAGGCGTCGGCCGAGTTTTCCACACAGGCACGCGGCGCCGACATCGCCCTCGTGTTTTACGCGGGCCACGGCGCGCAGGCGGGCGAAGCGAACTATGTGCTGCCGCTGGGCGCGAACATGAATGCGCTGAGCGCCGCCGCCATCGCCGCGCAGGGCGTGTCCGTTTCCAGCCTGGCCGGCGACTTGCAGCGCACGGGCGCGCGCGGCGCTGTGCTGATCCTTGACGCTTGCCGCCAGGAATATACTCGGGGCGGCGCCGTGGCGATTCCCGGCGGCGGCAATGCGGCCAGCCACGGCTTTGCCGATACGGCCGCGCCACGCGGCGTGGTGATCGCCTATTCGGCAGGTCCCGGCGCCCTGGCGCGCGACTTCTGGTCGCCCGATTCGCGCAACAGCCCCTACACGAGCGCCCTGCTCGACGCGCTCGATGCGCCGGGCTTGCCGATGAGCGATGTGTTTTCGCAAGTGGCGGCCAGGGTTGCCGCCATGACGCACGACGTGCAAAAGCCCCGCGTGTCGTTTGGCGAAACGTCGGCGCGCCTGGTGCTGAACATGGGCAGCGGCAAGGGCGTCAGCCAGGCAACGCCGGGCGTGCTGGCCGGGGCGCAAGGCCAGGGCGGCGTGCGCGCGCCTGCCCCAACGGTGGAAAAGCCGTCCGTACCGGGCGCCAAGGTATGGCCAGGCAATGTACTGCAAGACATCAACTATGAAATCCGCATGCAGATCGCGGCCCGTCCGTTTCCCCGCCAGCAACTGGAAAAACGCGCACGGGGCGGAGATTTAGTGGCGCTGACGGCCCTCGGCTATGGCATCGGCGGCGGTGACGCCGGCATCAAGCAGCCGAAGGCCGGCATGCAGTGGCTGGAAAAGGCGGCCGCGAAAGATTTTCCGATTGCCCAGACCTATCTGGCGGAATTGCTGATGGTCAAGGGCGATCCCGCTTCGCTGAAACGGGCGGGCGTGCTGCTGGACGCCGCCTCGCAGGCGGGCTACAGCCCCGCCCATGCGTATAAATTCGACCTGGCGCGGCGCACGGGCGCGCCGCCGCAGGATGCGGCCCGCCATCTGCAGGATGCCTTCATGGGCTTGATGAAGGATTACCAGGGCGCCGCCAAGGACATGATGCAGCCGCCGAAAAAATAATTTCAAATAATTTTGGATTTCCCTGAACTGCCCCCGTTATCCGTGGGTACATGCAATACAGCATGACAGTGACCAGGGAAATCTTATGCACACATCCAGCCCGGCAGCAACCATTACCACCGGCCAACGGGGCCGCATCCTCGCCTACCAAGCAAGCGGACAAGGTTCCGTCAGCGTGGCCGGCATCCAGCATGCCTTCGACGTGGCCACCCATTGGCGCTCGGACGTGGCGCCCGCCATCAACGCCGTCGTCGACGTGCGCTTCGATGACGCCGGCGGTCTCGCCACCGTCACGGCCATTCCCGCCCAGCAGCTGGCACAGGAAGACATGGCCGGCGCCGCCAAGCTGGCGCGCGACAAGGGCCAGCAACTGTGGGGCCGGGCCGTCTCGGCGCTCGGCGTCAAGGTGCTGGGGGCTCTTGGCGTGCTGATCGCCGGCGCCTTCATCTTCAACACCATCGGCATCCGTTTGTTCGCCTCCGTCTCGCGCACCTATTGGCAGCTGCTGGGCCTGTCCGCCGACAGCCTGGAAAGCTTTGCCCGCGATGGCGGCAGCGGTTTTACTTCCGCCCAGTTTTTCTTCCTGCTGGCCATTGCCGCCTGCTGCGCCACCATGGCCAACAACCACCCGAAAGCGGCGCTGGGCAAGTGCGCGCCGCTGCTGTTCATCGTCCTCCACAGCAGCTTGCTGTTCATCAAGATCAAGGGCGCCGTCAGCGACGCGGGCAACGCCATGGGCGGCATCATGGGCAGCCGCGCGGCCCGCATGGCCGAACAGATGGCCAGCGAAATGCTGGGGCAAGTGTGGCAGGGACTCTCGTTCGGCATCGGCTTTTACCTGGTGCTGGCGTCTTCCATCGTCCTGGCCGCTTACGGCGTCGGCGAATACAAGCGCAAAACCATCGGCTAAGTCAACCACTCTCCACTTACTTTCCACTTACTTTGAAGGAAATATCATGCACCGTACCCTGCCCGCCCTGCTCGCCATCGCCGTGATCCTGTCCGCCTGCGGCAAGCCCTCCGAGAATGCAACTCCTGCGGCGTCGACGCCCGCCACCAGCGTGGCCGACATGGCTGCCAAGGCCCAGGTAAAAGCGGCGGCCGCCAGCCTGCCGCAAGCGGATCCGGCCACGCCAAGCGCCAGCTATGTCGACATCACGAGCGGCAACCAGCTGATGTACAGCTACATCGCCCTGTCCGGCGTGCCGCCCGACTACGCGGCCGTGGCGCAGCGCATCTCGCGCGAATATGCGGGCAGCAACGACGCCTTCCGCAAGCAGGAAGTGCTCGACGCGCTGAAACCGCAGATCGACGCCAAGGTCAATGAAGCGAAGACGAAGCGCTATTTGCGCTACCAGATCAACGGCCAGGGCGCGCTGTCGCCGTACGCCATGGACAAGGCCGCCTTCCCCGCCAAGTTCGCCGAAGCGGGCACGTATTACTACATGTACGACAACGGCGACTACAAGCTGGCATTTACCAACGGCGACGGCTACTCGCTGCTGAAGGTGGACCAGGACGCGGCGCGCAAGATCGAGGCGGCGCGCAGCGGCTACAAGGATTTCGCCATCGTCGTGTACGCCTACGCCCAGGAAGCGGACATGGGCAGCAACCAGGTCAAGGCGCAGATCGTCAAGGTGGCGATCAAGCTGAACGGACAGGAAATTCCTGTGCAGCAAGCGCTGTAAACCCAAGGGCAGGTACCAGGGTCGGTCGCTGCGCGATCGGAAAGTGCCCCATTGGGGCGCTTTCCCCCGCAGGGTCCGACCCCAGCCTTCGTTTGGGTTCACGACCTCGCCACTTGCAGTTACACTATTCGCCAACAACATCGAGAGTGAGACATGGGCGAACAGACACTGGCGGAACAACAGCTGGCCAAGGGCCGGCAACTGCAGCAGCAAGGCAGGCTGATCGAAGCGATCAACGCTTACCAGGCCGCATATAAACAGGACCCGGCCCTTGCCGAAGCGCAGCATTTCCAGGGCTTGGCGATGCTGGAGCTGGGCCAGGGTACCATCGGCCTGGGCCTGTTGAAACTGTCGCTCAAGCAACAGCCCGACAATGCCCTGTTCCACTACAACCTCGGCAACGTGCTGCGCGGCACGGACAGCGAAGCGGCGCTGGCCAGCTACGCCATGGCGGCGCGGCTGGCGCCGCACGAGCACGATTTCGCCATCAGCCATGCCGAATTGCTGATGGGGAAACAGCGGCTGATGGAGACCATCGCCGAACTGGAACGGGCCCACGCCCTGCGCCCGCAGCGCTGGCAAACCCTGCAAGGCCTGGCCGAACTGTATTACCGCACGGGACAGCAGGAACTGGCCTTGGCCCGCTATGCGCAAGCCCTGGCCCTGCATCCGGCGCTGGCGCAAACCTGCCGCATCGGCTTTGCCAGTCCGCAGGCGGAACACACAGAAACTTTGACACCGATCAACGTCGCGCCATCGCTGGAGGAATTCCTGCGCGAAACGGATTTGCACATCCTCGACGATTTCTTGCCCGATCCGGCCGCCTGGCGCGCCCAGGCACTGACGCTGCCGTTCGAGCAGCAGCGCTATGCGGGACAGAATTATCCGGGCAGCCAGACGGCGGGCCAGCCCAGTCAAGCCATCATGGAGCGCATCGCCACGGCGCTGGGCCGCCCCATCCGTTTCATTTCGCCCGACAACGGCTCCTACCGCCTCAGCTATGCGGATGCGATGGCGCGCACGGATATCCACGTGGACAACGAGACGGGCAACAATTTCAATTTCTATGCGGGCGTGCTGTATTTGAACCCGCCCGAACAGTGCCAAGGCGGCACCACGTTCTGGCGGCACACGCCCAGCGGCTGGTACCGGCGCTTGCCCGAGGCGGACGTGAAAGCGGGCGGCTACGCCAGCTTCAAGGATTTCCAGAAACGCTGGCTGCCGAACAGTAAAGTACAGAAATTCAACGAGTTACAGGAACAGCGCGACAGTTGGCAAGCGCTGCTGGAAGTGCCGATGCGCCACAACCGGTTGATCGTGTACAAGGGCCACTACTTTCACTCGATCAGCAATGTGTTTGGCGATACGCCCGAGAATGGACGGCTGGTGCAGCTGTTCTTTTTTGAAGTGCCGGAATGAACGCAAGGGGCAATTGTCGGATTACGCGTTCCGCTAATCCGACCTACGCATGCATGTGAACGGTAGGTCGGATTAGCGCGCAAGCGCGTAATCCGACACAACCGCCGCCTCGGGTCAATACATGTCTGCGGCCGTCGCCCGTACAGCTTTCAACAACATATCCGCCCCCGGCGACAACAGATGGTCCTGCTGGCGGATGATGCCGAAGGCATCCATCTTGCACGGCAACTCGATGGGCAAAATGCTCAGCACGTTCAGCGATTCATAGTAATGCGCCACTTCCGTCGGCATCACGTGCAGCGAATCCGTCTGCTGCAGCAGGGACGTGATCAAGAGCAAGGCGGTCGTGTCGACCACGTCGACGGGCGGCTCCAGGCTGGCGCGGCGGAACATCATGTCGAAGCGGTGGCGCAGGATGCTGCCTTGCGGCGGCAAGATCCACGGCTGGGCCGCCAGGTCCTTCAATTGCAGATTCTTGCGCGACAGTAGCGGGTGGCCATTGCGCGCCACGGCACTGGCCGGCTCTTCCGTCAATTCTTCATAGATGAGGCCGGCGCTGCTTTCCTTTTCCAGGATGCGGCCGATCATGAAGTCGAGCGTGCCGTGCTGCAGCATGTCCATCAGGGTGTTGCTGTGCTCCAGGTGCACGCCGATGCGCATCAGCGGCGCCTGCTGCTTGATGCGGGCAATCGCGCGCGGCAGCAAGGCCATGGCCGGCGTCATGATGACGCCCACTTCCACCTGGCCCGTCAGGCCTGATTTGAGCGCGACGATATCGTCATGCGCCAGTGACAGACTCGTCAGGGCCATGCGCGCGTGGCGTATCATGGTCTCGCCGTAGATGGTTGGCTCCATGCCGCGCGGCAACCTGTCGAACAGACGCACGTCCAGCATCTCTTCCAGGTCCTTGATTTGCTTGGACGCGGCCGGCTGCGTCATGTGCAATTCTTCCGCCGCGCGATGGATGTTGCGCTGCTCGTCAAGGGCGATCAACAGCAGCAATTGCCGCGTCTTCAGGCGGGCTCGCAAGAACCAGTTGGGGTTGAGGGTATCCATGAATAAATCATATCATGATCGATATCGGTTTTAGCTCAATATCGATGTTATAGATATCGGTGTGTCTCCTTTTTGTGCGTGGTCAACGAGCGGTCACGATGCCTTGCAGGCGGCGCTCGGGTTGGCTGCCGGGCCAGCCGTCTGATGAATGAATTCGATCGTGCCGTCCGGCTTGTATTTCAGCTCTTCCACAGCCACGGAGCGCCGGTACTCTCCACCGCCGGGCAACTTGTCGTTGTGATAGAAGATGTAGGACTTGCCGTTGAACTCGATGATGGCCTGGTGGATGGTTTTCACGACGGCATTCTTGTCCATGATGGTGCCGCGGAAATGCCACGGCCCCGTCGGCGTGGGTCCCGTCGAATATGCCGTTTCTTCCGGGAAGTTGCGCGAGTACGACAGGTAATACGTGCCCGCATGCTTGTGCATATAGGCCGCTTCCGTGAACGCATCCATGCCGAAGGTCAAAATCGGGCCATCGAGCTCCGTCATATTGGCTTTGAGCTTGGCGTATTTCAAGACCGTGTTGCCCCAGTAAAGATAGGCCTGGCCATCCGTGTCGATGAAGACGGCCGGGTCGATGTCGTCCCACGGGATCGCCGTCTGCTTCGTCATGTCGTTCGTGATCAGGGCGCTGCCGCGCGCGTCGACGAACGGTCCCGTCGGGCTGTCAGACACGGCCACGCCGATGGCTTTTCCCGGGATGGTCTTGTGGTCGACGGTCGAATAGAAATAGTATTTGCCGCCGCGCTTGACGATGTCGCCGGCCCACGCATCCTTGGCGGCCCAGGCGAAGGTCGAATAACGCACGGGCGAGCCGTGGTCGGTCCAGTTGGCCATGTCGCACGAGGAATACACGCGCCATTCATGCATGCGGTAATCCGTATCCGTGGCGCTCGCTTCATCGTGCCCCACGTACAGATACACCCTGCCATTGTCGACCAGCGCGGCCGGGTCGCCCGTGTAGATATTTTTCACGATGGGGTTAGCCGCCTGCGCGCCGCATGCCGCGCAGGCGAGCGCCAGCGCCATGCCGATGGTGGCGGCAAGTGTGTGTTGCTTGAACATCAGATTAACTCCCGTTGGTATTTTTCTGGCCCATGGCCATCAGTCTTTGCACGACGCAAAAGACGAACAGCAGGCCGCCGATGACGATCTTGGTCCACCACGAGCTGAGCGTGCCGTCGAAGGCGATCAGGGTCTGGATGGTGCCCAGCACGAGCACGCCGGACAGGGCGCCCGCCACGTAGCCATAGCCGCCGCTGAGCAGGGTGCCGCCGATGACGACGGCGGCAATCGCGTCCAGTTCCGTGCCTTGCGCATGCAAGCCATAGCCGGACAGCATGTAGAACGAAAACAGCACGCCACCGAGCGAAGCGCAAAAGCCGCTGAAGGCATAAATGAAGACCTTGGTGCGGCCCACGGGCAAGCCCATCATCAGGGCCGACTGCTCGTTGCCGCCGATCGCATACACGGCGCGGCCGAACGGCGTGGCGTGCGCCAGCCAGATGGCCAAAAGTAACGTCAGCACGGCGATCACCACGCCGGGCGAGACGAAGCCGCCGAGGAAGCCCAGTTGCGTCTGCGACATGGCGACGAACAGCGGGTCGTCGATGGTGATGGAGTTGATGCTGATCAAGTAGCACAGTCCCCGCGCCAGAAACATGCCAGCCAGGGTGACGATGAAGGGCTGCAATTTGAAATAATGGATCAGCGCGCCCATGCCGGCGCCAAACACGGTGCCCAGCGCCAGCACGGTGAGGATCACCAAGAGCGGCGGCCAGTGCGCCACGTTGAGCAGCCAGGCGGCGATCATGGTCGACAGGGCCAGCACGGAACCGACGGACAGGTCGATGCCGCCGGAAACGATGACGAAGGTCATGCCGACGGCGATCACCAGCAAAAAGGCGTTATCGATCAACAGGTTAAAGATCACTTGCGTCGACAGCAGGCCCGGGTAGGCGGCGCCGCCCAGGCCCAGCATCACCACCAGCAGCAAGACCGTGACGAGCGAAGTGAAATACGGGGTGTGCAGCAAGCCCTTCATGCTTTTCTCCGATGCAGCAATTGCTTGAATTCCGACGATTGCGACAGGCAGACGAGGAAGACGACGACCGACTTGACGACCATGTTCACTTCGGGCGGCACACCGAGCGAATAGATCGTGTAGGTCAGGGTCTGGATGATGAGCGCGCCGATCATGCTGCCGACTAAGCTGAACTTGCCGCCGGCCAGCGACGTGCCGCCCAGAGTGACGGCCAGGATGGCGTCCAGTTCCAGCATCAGGCCCGCATTGTTGGCGTCCGCGCTCTTGATGTTCGAGCTGATCATCAGCCCCGACAAGCCCGCACAGGCGGCGCAAAAGACGTAGACGAAAAAGATCAATGTCGCCGTCCGGATGCCGGCCAGGCGCGCGGCGACGGGGTTGATGCCGACGGCCTGGATGAACAGGCCCAGGGCCGTCTTGCGCATCAGCAAGGCCGTAATGATAAACACGGCCGCGACGAGGAACAGCGAGAACGGCAAGCCGAACAGGTAGCCGCTGCCGATGAAGAAGTACGGCTGATAGTAGACGGTGACGATCTGGCCATCCGTCAGCAATTGCGCCAGGCCCCGTCCGGCCACCATCAGGATCAGGGTCGCGACGATGGGCTGCAAGCCCAGGCCGGCCACCAGCACGCCATTCCAGGCGCCGCACAGCAACGCTGCGCCCAGGGCCGCCGCCAGGGCCCAGCCCATGGGGATGTTGCTGACGTAAGTCGGCACGCCGTTCTCCATCACCATGGTGCCGCCGATCAGCATGGCGGCCACGGTGCCGGACAGGGCCACGACGGCGCCCACGGAAATGTCGATGCCGCGCGTGGCGATGACGAGGGTCATGCCCAGCGCGGCCAGCATCAAGGGCGCCGCGCGGTTGACGATGTCGATCACGCTGCCGTACAGGTGACCATCGCGGATTTCCAGATGGAAAAAGCCGGGGATGGCAAAAAGATCGACCAGCAGCAGCAAGCACAGCGCGGCCAGGGGCCGGCTCAGGGGGTGGTGTAAAACGGTATGCACAATGGAAGAATCCGTGGTGGCAGCCGCCCGGGCCGCAGGGGCGGCGGGCGACGATGTGGTCATGCTCATGCTGTCTCTCCGGCAATCACCTGCAGCACGGAACTGTCATCGAGCTCGCCGCGCGCATAGTCGCCGCAAGCCTTGCGGTCGCGCATGACCACGATACGGTCGCTGCAGCGCAGCACTTCGGGTAGTTCGGACGAAATGAACAGAATCGCCATGCCCTTGCGGCACAGCTTGCTGACATAGCTCATGATTTCCTGCTTGGCGCGCACGTCGATGCCGCGTGTCGGTTCATCGAGAATCAGCATGGCGGGCGAGGTCACCAGCCAGCGCGCCAGCAAGGCCTTCTGCTGATTGCCGCCCGACAGGCTGCCGATCGGCGTTTCGATGCTGGCCGTCTTGATGCCGAGCGCCTTCACGTATTCGTCGGCCAGCGCCTGCTGGCGCTTGAACGGGATGGCGCGCAGCAAGCCCGTGCGCGCTTGCAAGGCCAAAATGATGTTTTCGCGCACGGACAGCGACAAAATCGCGCCCTCGTGCTTGCGGTCTTCCGAGCAGAAACCGATGTCGCGGGCAATCGCGTCGCGCGGCACATTGAAGTGGCGCGGCTGGCCCTGCATGGTGATCGTGCCCGAATCGGCCTTGTCGGCGCCAAACAGCAAGCGCGCCAGTTCCGTGCGGCCCGAACCGAGCAAGCCGGCCAGGCCCAGCAATTCACCCTGGCGGATGTGAAAATCCATGGGCAGCAAGGCGCCCTTGCGGCCCAGCCCTGTTGCTTCCAGCACGTTCGGACCGAAGCTGGCCGCGTCCGCTTCTTGCGCCAGGTCGAGTTCTTGCGCTTGGGTATCAGCCGCCACGCCGATCATTTTATTGACCAGCGCCAGGCGCGACAGTTCGCTGCACGCGTATTCTCCTTCGCGCTCGCCATTGCGCATGACCGTGATGCGGTCGGAAATGGCGTAGGTCTGGTCGAGAAAGTGCGTCACGAACAGGATCGCCATGCCCTGCTCGCGCAGGCGGCGCAGCACGGAGAACAGCAGATTGACTTCCGCCTCGTCCAGGCTGGACGTGGGTTCGTCGAGGATCAGCACGCGGGCCGAAATATTCAGCGCGCGCGAGATGGCCACCATTTGCTGGATGGCCAGCGGAAAACTGGACAATTGCGCGGTGACGTCGATATCGATCTGCAACTGCAGCAGCAAGGCACGCGCCTGCTGCTGCATGGAACGCCAATCGATGACTCCAAAGCGGCGCGGGTAGCGGCCGATAAAGATGTTTTCCGCCACCGACAGGTTCGGACACAGATTGACTTCCTGGTACACGGTGCTGATGCCGAGCGCCTGCGCGTCCGAGGTGGACGCCGGGGCGATCGCTTTACCGTCGAGTAAAATCTGGCCGCTGTCGGGCGTGTAGACGCCCGTCAGCACCTTGATCAGGGTCGATTTCCCGGCGCCGTTTTGCCCCATCAGCGTGTGCACTTCGCCGGGATACAGGCGCAGGGCAACGTCGCTGAGGGCTTTGACGCCGGGAAAGGATTTGCTGATGCCGCGCAACTCCAGCAAGGGAGCTGGCGCGGCAGTGTGATGCGCTTGCGTATTCATCATGCGGCAAGCTTAGTACTTACGGTTCGGAAATTCCTTGGCGGCCACCTCGGCAGGGAACACGCCTTCCACCGTCGTGATGCGCGCCGGTACGGGCTTGCCGGCCACCACATCGCGGGCGATGGACATCAGTTGCGGGCCCAGCAGCGGGCTGCACTCGACGGTGACGTTCAGCTTGCCGGCGATCATGGCTTCGAACGCGCCTTTGACGCCATCGATCGAGATGATGATGATGTCCTTGCCCGGTTTCATGCCCGCTTCTTCGATGGCCTGGATGGCGCCGATGGCCATGTCGTCATTGTGCGCATACAAGACGTTGATCTTCTTGCCTTCGGCCTTCAGGAACGCTTCCATCACTTCCTTGCCCTTGGCGCGCGTAAAGTCGCCCGTTTGCGAACGGATGATCTTCAGCTTGGGATTCTTGCCGATGACTTCCTGGAAGCCTTCCTTGCGGTCGATGGCCGGTGCGGAACCGACCGTGCCCTGCAGTTCGACGATGTTCAGTTGCGCGTCCGGGGTTTTCTTGGCGTACTCGAGCAGCCATTGACCGGCGCGGCGGCCCTCTTCCACGAAGTCGGAACCGATGAAGGTCACGTACAGCGACTTGTCGGCCACGTTGACGGCGCGGTCCGTCAGGATGACGGGAATCTTGGCAGCCTTGGCTTCGCGCAACACCGTATCCCAGCCCGACTCGACCACGGGCGAAAAGGCGATCACGTCGACCTTTTGCGCGATGAACGAGCGCAGGGCCTTGACCTGGTTTTCCTGTTTTTGCTGTGCATCGGCAAATTTCAGGGTGACGCCATCTTTCTTGGCCGCCTCCTTGATGGAGACGGTATTGGCGGTGCGCCATTCGCTCTCGGCGCCGACCTGCGAAAAGCCCATGACGAGAGGCTTGGCGGCAAACGCGGACGAGGTAGCGAAGGTGGTGGCGGAAAAGGCCAGCAGCATGGCGCTGGCGAGGAGGGTGCGGCGGCTCAATGTCATTCTTGTCTCCAGTTTTTTTATTGGAATACCATCACAGCCGGATGCCGGATGGGCGGTTTTTTATGAACCCATGGTAGGAGAAAGCAACATAGCCATCCAATCAATTCTTTTTCGCTTGCGATACCGATTTGCGTATCGGTAGAGGGAGGCAAGCCCCTCTCCCCCTTAGCGCAGCAGGCGCAGCCCGTATAAGCCGCCCGCCACGGAGTCTTTGCCGGCAACAAATTTCACCGTCAATTTGCCCTTGGCGGTCGCCACCAACGCTTTGGGCACGGCGATATCGACCGTATGCAGCTCCTGCGGCGCATCGGCCGCCACGGCCACCGTGGCCACTTTCGTGCCGTTGAGCAGTACGTCGAATACGCGGCCCGCATCGAGCGTGGACAGGGTCAGGCGCAATATCTTCGCCTCTCCCTGCGGGTCGTTGAGGTCATAACTGAACCAGCCCGTCGCATGGCGCCAGTGCCGGCCCTTGTTGATGCCGTTCTCGCCCCCTTCTGCCTTGAAAAAATGGTCGGATTCGGGCTGCTGCTGCCCCGGTGCCACCTGGTCGATGGTGAGCGCATCGAGTGCCAGGCGCTGCGCTTCCGCCTGGCGCGTCGTGTCCTGCAGCTGCGCCAGTTTCGCGGGCGTGGAGACGGGCCAGTACAGCATGTAGCGCGCGTCGTGCAGGCGGAAAAACGGGATCAGTCTGATCGTCGCCGCATCCTTGCCCTGGATCAGCCCCGGCGCCGTAAACGTCAGCGGCTGGCCTTTCACGGGGCGGATTCTCCGCATGAAATCCTGCTCGTCGCTGACGAACAGCGGTGACGATTCCAGCGGACACACTTGCCCTTGGGCGATATGGCCCATGCGCGAGTCGTCGGCAAAATAGTTCAGTTGTTCATACGCGAACGGCTGCGTCCTGGCGGCCAGCACGATCGGGCCGTGCAGCACGGCATAGTAGTTCGACTGGTCCGGCATCTGTTCCAGGCGCGTCGTCATGGGCAAGGTCACGTCGACCTTGTCGCCGCTCTTCCAGGCGCGCGTGATCGTCACGTACTCGCCGGGCACGCCGGCCACGCGCAGGGCCTTGCCGTTGAGCTTCAACCGCAGCTTGCCCTTGGCTACCCACTGCGGATAGCGGATCTTCAGGCTGAAGGTTTTATTGCCCGTGAATTGGCCAAGCCTGATGCGGCTCGTGTCCCGGTCAGGGAACTGCGTGCTCTGGGTAATCGTGACGCCCTGCTCTTTCCAATCCAGGGTGGAGGCCATGAACAGGTTCACGTACAGCGTGTCGCCCGCATGCGCGTAGATGAACTCGCCATACTTGGCCTGGCTTTCGATGCCGGAACCCACGCAGCACCACATGCCCTTGTCCACTTGCGAATACACGCGGTAGTGGTTGGGGCGCATGGGCGTGAAATACACGAAGCCGCCCGTGCCAGGGCGCTGCGACGACAAAATATGGTTGTACAGGGCGCGCTCGTAGTAATCCGCGTATTGGACCTGCTCGTCGCGGCGGAACAGCTGCTGCGTGAGCTTGAGCATATTGTAGGTATTGCACGTTTCCGGCCCTTCCACCTCTTCCACCATCGAAGAAAAATCGTGTTCGTCGTGGAAATGCTCCTTGACGCTGTTGCCGCCGATGGCCACCGTGCGCTTGTCGTGCACGGTTTGCCAAAAGAATTGCGCCGCCTGCTGCCAGTCGCGCCGGCCAGTCAAGGCGCCGATGCGCTCGAAGCCGATCACCTTCGGGATTTGCGTATTCGCATGCAGGCCCGTCAGCTTGTCCTGCTGCGCCGCCAAGGGCTGCAAGACGGCCTGGTGCGAGAAGCGCACGGCCAGGTCCAGATACTTTTGCTCGCCCGTCATCGCATAGACATCGGCCAGCACCTCGTTCATGCCGCCGTGCTCGGCACGCAGCATGGCTTGCATCTGTGCGTCGGTGAGCGAGGCCGAGAGTTTCACGGCCCAGTCCGACAGAGCGATCAGCATGGCTTTCGCCTCGACATTGCCGGTGTACTGGTAGCCGTCGCGCAAGCCGGCGAATACCTTGTGCAGGTTGTACCACGGCACCCATTTACCGTTGACGGAGAAGGTGTCGGCCTGCATTTCTCCCTTGGCGATGGCTTGCCAGGCGGCATTGCCGTCCGGTATTCCACCGAGGTAGCCATTGCCATTGGCGTCCTGGCATTGCTTCAGCTCCGCCAGCATGTAGTCGAGGCGCGCGCGCGCCTGCGCGTCGCCCGTGGACGCCACCATCAGTGCCAGCGCGGACAGGTAATGCCCGCCCATGTGGCCGTCGAGGCCCGTCGATTCCCAGTTGCCATAGCTGGGCTGGATCTGCGGCAAGCCCGCCTCGCGGCGGAACGGCGCCAGCAGCTTATCCGGGTCGAAGGCCAGCAGATATTGCAAGTCCGTCGTCTGCGCGTCGAGAAACGGCCCCGCTCCCAGGCGCACGGACGAGAGGGGAAACAGCTCGGCCGCCTGCAAGCCAGGCGTGAGCAGCCCGCCAGCGGCCAGCGCCAGCATCCATACGGTTTTTTTCATGGCGCGCCCCTAGGGCTTGGCGGCCGGCAATTCGCGGCTCTGGTAGCGGTTCAAGTCGCGCGGGTCCACCTGCGGCCAGCCCTCCTTGTCCCACGTCATGGGCAGGATCTTGAGCTTCTGCAAATAGTTGTCCGCCGTCTCGTAGGCGTGCAGCACCAGGTAATCCTTGCCGTCAAACGTGTAGGCGCTGTTGTGGCCCAGGCCCCGCCAATCCTTGTCGCCTTTCAGGACCACCGTGCCGCCCCCCTGCGCCATGTCGCGGCCATCCTTGTCCAGATACGGCCCCGTCACGCTCTTCGAACGGCCCACGGCCAGGTGATAGGTGCTTTTTTCCTTCTGGCAGCACAAACCCCAGGAGACGAAGAGGAAATAATCGTCGCCGCGCTGGAAGATGAACGGCGCCTCGATTTCCTCGGGCGCGGGCTTGAATTCGCCCGCCCGTGGCGGCAGCGGCACGCGGCGCGCCAGCGAGTGCCACTCTTGCGGTTCCGCAATGGTTTTCCAGTCCGAGTTGAGTTTCACCAGCTTGATGCCGTTCCAGAACGAGCCGAAGGCCATCCACGGCGTGCCTTTGGCATCGGTGACGATGTTCGAGTCGATGGCATTCCACTCGTCGCGCTCGGGCACCGATTGCAGCAGCATGCCCTGGTCGACCCAGCGGTAATCGGGCGAGCGGGGATTCAGGGTGGTGTTGACGGTCACGCCGATGCCGGACGTGTTCTTGCCGAAGCCGGACACCGAGTAGTACAGGTAATATTTGCCGTCATGGAACTGGACGTCGGGCGCCCAGATATGGTCGTCAAACGACGGTGCGGCCGTCTTGGCCCAGGTCGGCTGGCCCGCGAAGACGCGCCCTTCCGGCTGCCAGTCGCGCATATTCTTCGAGCTGTAGAAGGTGATGCCGGGACCCGTGCTGTACAAATAATACGTGTCGCCTTCCTTGGCCATCACGGGGTCGTGCACGCTGACCTGGGCCGCCTGGACGGGGCTGAACGCAAGCATGGCCGCCAAGACCATCATTGTCGAAAATTGCATCGTGTTCTCCAATATGAACGGGCCGGCCCATCATGCAGGCCGGCCCGATGAATGACAAGTGGCGAAAAGCTTATTCGACAGCCACCACCACCACGGCTTTGGCGGGCACCGACACGGTCAGCTTGCCGCCTTGCGCCTGGGCATTGAACGCCACCGGCTGCACGGCTTGCGGTTGCGCAAAGCTGTTGACGGCATCCATCTTGCCTGCGGTCAGCACGCGGCCATTCACGGCTGTCACTTTTTGACCTGCCAGGGCCACGCTCACGTCGACAGCCTTGTGCGGGTTCGTGTTGACCAGCGACAGATACACCTTGCCATCCTTGGCGCGCGCGGCCGAGGCGCTCACTTCAGGAATGCTGACCTTGCCCAGGCTGTACTTGCCATTGCCTTGAATAGCGACCGGCAGCGAAGTGGCGTCCTGGAACGGCACATACATTTCAAACGCGTGATACGTAGGCGTGAGGAAATATTTATCCTTGTCCGTGATGATCATCGCCTGCAGCACGTTGACCATTTGCGCGATATTCGTCATGCGCACGCGGTCCGCATGGGCATGGAAGATATTGAAGTTCAGGGCGGCGACGAGCGCGTCGCGCAAGCTGTTTTGCTGGAACAGGAAACCCGTGTTGGTGCCCGGTTCCACGTCGTACCAGGTGCCCCATTCATCGACGTACAGGCCCGTCTTTTTCGACGGGTCGTTCTTGTCGATGGCGGCGAGATTGTTCTTGATCAAGCTATCGATGCGCAGGGTACGGCTCAAGGTGGAAATCCACTCATTTTCACCAAAGCCCGTGGCGGCGCCCTTCTTTTCCCAGACACCGGTCGGCACCGTGTAGTAGTGGAAACTGATGGCATCCATCATGTTCGGCTTGATTTCGCGGCTCAAGGTGCTGGACCAGCTGATGTCGTCGTCATTGCCGCCGCTGGCGATGAATTTCGGGCGCGCGCTTTCCGGCGTCTTCATGAAGGTGTGATAGTGCTTGTACAGGTCGGCATAGTACTGCGGGCGCATATTGCCGCCGCACCCCCAGGCTTCATTGCCGATGCCGAAGTAATCAACCTTGTATGGCTGGGCGCGGCCATTCTTGCGGCGCAGCTCGGCCAGGGTCGACTTGCTGTCCGAGGTCATGTATTCGAGCCATTCGGACATTTCCTGCGGCGTACCGGAGCCGAGGTTGCCGTTGATATAGGTCTGCGCGCCCAGCAACTCGGCCAGGTCGAAGAATTCATGCGTGCCGACGGCATTCGACTCTTCCACGCCGCCCCAGTTGGTGTTGACCTTGGTCGGACGCTTCTCGCGCGCGCCGATGCCATCCTTCCAGTGGTATTCATCGGCAAAACAGCCGCCTGGCCAGCGCACCAGCGGCACGTGCAACTGTTTCAGCGCGCCCAGCACGTCATTGCGCCAGCCCTTGGTGTTCGGGATCGGCGACTCCGGCCCCACCCACATGCCTTCGTAGATGCCGGTGCCCAGGTGTTCGGCGAACTGGCCGTAGATGTTTTTATTAATCACGGGACCGGGCTTGGCCACGTCGATGGTGACGTTGACGGGCGCGGCAAAGGCGCTGCCGGCGGCCAGGCTGAAGGCCACGATGCTGGTATGGATGAATTTCATGCTGTCTCCTGTTTTTGTAGTGAAAAGCAAGGGCCGGGTCAACCCCGGCAAAATCTGGATGTGGCGATGCCTCTCCTGCCGCGGGGTTGGGGCGGCAGGAGCGGTGCTGCAATGGAGGTAGCGGTTTGGCCGCGGATCAGTCCGCAGCCGACAAAACGCCCAGGGCTAGGCGCAGCGTCGAAGACAGTACGCTAGTACATCAGTACGATGACTTCCGCCCCTGCAACAACGCCCTGGACGTTTTGTCAGACCCAGCCGGCGTCGACGATGAATTCTTGACTGGAGCACATCGCGCCGTCATCGGAGGCAAGGAACAGCACCATGGCGGCGATGTCCTGCGGCATCAGTTTATTGGGCAGGCACTGGCTTTTCTTGATCTCCGCTTCCGCCGCGTCATCGACCCACAGGTCGATCTGGCGCTGCGTCATGACCCAGCCGGGCGTGACCGTGTTGACGCGGATATTGTGGGCGCCGTAATCGCGCGCCAGGCCCCGCGTGAGGCCCACGACGGCCGCCTTGGTGGTGGCATACACAGGGTAGCCGCCCGACTTCATGTGCCAGGAAATCGAGCTGACGTTGATGATGGAGCCGCCGCCCCTGCGCTTCATGCCCTCGAAGACGGCCTGGCAGGTGAAGAACATGGGACGTTGATTGATCGCAATGCGCTCGTTCCAGTATTCCAGGGTGACGTCCTGGGCCTGGTGGCGCTGGTCGTTGGCGGCGTTGTTGACGAGGATATCGAAGTCGCCCAGCTTCTGCGCCAGTTCCGCCATGACAGCTTGCAAGGATGGAATATCCGTGATGTCGCAATAGCGGAACAGTGGCGCCGTCAGGCCCGCTTCAGCCAAGCGGCGGCAGAGGGCCTCGCTCGCTTCCACGGCGATGTCGACAAACGCCACCAGCGCGCCCTGGGCGGCAAACTCCGCCACCAAGGATTCGCCGATGCCGCTGCCGCCGCCCGTGATGAACACGCGCTTGCCCTGCAAGCTGCCATATTTCGCCAATTGCTTCATCTTGTCTCCACCTGTGTATTTTTATTTTTACCAATAAAACCGTAGCGAGCGGCAACGAGTTGTGGCCGAGACGCGGAACTGTGCGAATGCACAGTGAGCATCACAGGCCGCAAATCGCGCCGCGCAGTAGGTTTTAGACTTTACCGAGCACGCCATCGTGACGGCGCCAAATCCCCAGCGGATTATCGTCGCGCAGCGACTCCGGCAGCAAGTCCTGCAGCAGGTTCTGGTAGGACACAGGGCGCAGGAAGCGGTTGATGGCCGCCGTGCCCACGGAGGTGCTGCGGCCGTCCGACGTGGCCGGGAACGGGCCGCCGTGCACCATCGCCGTCGACACTTCCACACCCGTCGGGAAACCATTGGCCAGGATGCGGCCCACGCGGCGCTCCAGCACGGGCAGCAAACGGCGCGCGTCTTCCAAGTCGCCCGCATCCATCTGCAGGGTGGCCGTCAGCTGGCCTTCCAGGCTTTCCGTGATCGCCAGCAATTGCTCGATGTCGCGGCACGCCACCAGCAAGGACGCCGGGCCGAACACTTCATCGCGCAAATCGTGCTTGGCCAGGAAGGCCTCGCCCGAGGTGACGAACAGGGCGGCGGCGCCCTTGCCTTCCTCGCCCGTGTTTTGCACCAGCGGCGTCACGTCGGCGTGCTGCGCCAGCGCGGCGACGCCCTTGGCATAGCTGCTGGCGATACCAGCCGTCAACATGGTGGCGGCCGGGGCCGGCGCCAGCGCTTCGGCGGCAGCGGCGGCAAAGGCCGTGAAGTCAGGACCTTCCAGGCCCAGCACGAGGCCGGGATTGGTGCAGAACTGGCCCACGCCCATCGTCAGCGAGGCGGCAAAACCGCTGGCGATCGCCGCGCCACGGGCAGCCAAGGCTTGCGGCAGCACGAACACGGGGTTGATGCTGCTCATTTCCGCATACACGGGGATCGGCTGCGGACGTTCGGCCGCCACCTTCATCAGGGCGATACCGCCCGAACGCGAACCCGTGAAACCGACAGCCTGGATGGCCGGATGCGCGACCAGGGCCTGGCCGATACCGTTGCCCGTGCCCGTCAGCAGGGCGAACACGCCTGCCGGCAGCTTGCAGAGTTCAATCGCCTTGACGATGGCGCGCGCCACCAGCTCGGACGTGCCCGGATGGGCCGAATGGGCTTTCAGGACGACGGGGCAGCCGGCCGCCAAGGCCGAGGCAGTATCGCCGCCGGCCACGGAGAAGGCCAGCGGGAAGTTACTGGCCGCAAACACGGCGACGGGGCCCAGGCCGATCATGCGCAAGCGCAAGTCAGGACGCGGCGGCACGCGGTCGGGCAAAGCCGAATCGATGCGCGCATCGGTCCACGATCCCTCGCGCAGCAAGCCGGCGAACAATTTTAATTGACCGACGGTGCGGCCGCGTTCGCCTTCCAGGCGCGCGCGCGGCAAGCCGCTTTCCGTCATGGCGCGCACGATCAGCTCGTCGCCCAGTTCGCCGATTTGCGCGGCGATGGTGTCCAAAAAGTCGGCACGCTGCGCATCGCTGGTGGCGCGAAACGGGTCGAACGCGGCTTGCGCCAGGCGGCAGGCTGTGTCGATTTGCGCTACGTCAACCATGTGGAAGGCGGGCGCGATGTGCGCGCGCGCGGCCGGGTCCCACGCTTCGAAGGAGCCGCCATTGCCCTTGACGGCGACGCCGCCGATCAATGCATCACCGGTGATATTGAAACTCATAATGTGCTCACTTTCGCAAATTCGGTTGGGAAGACGTCGAGGCGGTTGCGCAAGGCAGGGCCAAAGGCCGGCGCTTCGATTTCAAAGGTTTCGCCCGGCGCCACGCTCACGCCATCGGCAAAGCTCAGGGTGGCCGTGCCGAAGAAGTGCACGTGCACGTCGCCAGGGCGCTTGAACAGCGGATACTTGAAGTGATGGTGCTCGAGGTTGGCAATCGTGTGCGACATATTGTCTTCGCCGCTGACGAACGCTTTTTCCCAGCGCACATTGCCGGCCGCATCGAGCACGCGCGAGGTGCCGGCGATGTGCGCGGGCAATTCGCCCACCAGCAGGGCCGGACCCACGCTGCAGACGCGCAGCTTCGAGTGGGCCAGGTACAGATAGTTCTGGCGTTCCGTGACGTGATCCGAGAATTCATTGCCGATGGCGTAGCCGACCCGGTAGGGCTGGCCGTCGTCGCCGATCACGTACAGGCCGGCGATTTCCGGCTCTTCGCCGCCATCGAGGGCGAAGTCCGGCATGCGCAGGGGCTGGCCGCTTGGGCGCACGATGGAGCCGTCACCCTTGTAAAACCACTCGGGCTGGGCGCCGGCCGTGCCGTCGGCGGGCTTGCCGCCTTCCACACCCAGGCGGAACATTTTCATCGAGTCGCTCAGGGTTTCCGCATCGCCGCCGATCTTCTTGTGCATGGCGTCGCGTGCGCCGGCGCTGCCCAGATGGGTCAGGCCCGTGCCCGTCACGTAGCAGTGCGCCTCGTCCGCATGGTCGAGCGGCGCCAGCAGGCGGCCGCTGGCGGCCACGTCCGCATACGCATGCGTGGCATTGCCGACGCTGGCGTTCACCAGCTCGGCCAGATTGATACGCTTGCGGATGGCGTCTTGCGCCAGCGCATACGTCGTGTTGTAGCCTTCGATGACGCGGATCTGGTCGTCTTGCAGCAGGCCGACGAGGCGGCCGCCGTTTTCATTCGTAAATTGCAGCAACAGCATAATGGTCTCCGCTTAATGTGAGTGGCGCGGCACGGCGGAACCGCGATTGCCGACCAGGAAGTCGAAATCGCAGCCTTCGTCGGCCTGCAACACGTGTTCGATGTACAGCTGCTGGTAGCCGCTCTTCGGTCCGGGCGCGCTGCCCAGTTCGCGGGCCGCCAGGCGCTCGGCGATTTCCGCGTCGCTGATGTCGATGTTCAGGCTGCCGGCGTGGCAATCGAGGGCGATCATGTCGCCATCTTTCACAATGCCCAGCGGGCCGCCCGCCATGGCTTCCGGCGCCACGTGCAGGACGACGGTGCCGTAGGCGGTGCCGCTCATGCGCGCGTCCGAGATGCGCACCATGTCGGTGATGCCTTGCGCCAGCAGTTTCGGCGGCAAGCCCATATTGCCCACTTCCGCCATGCCCGGATAACCTTTCGGGCCGCAATTTTTCATCACCAGCACGGAGTTCGCGTCGACGTCGAGGTCCGGATCGAGGATGCGCGATTTATAGTGCTCGAAATCCTCGAACACGACGGCCTTGCCCCGGTGCTGCATCAAATGCGGCGAGGCGGCCGATGGTTTCAGCACGGCGCCGCGTGGCGCCAGGTTGCCGCGCAGCACGCAGATGCCGCCATCGGCCAGCAATGGATTGTCCAGGGTGCGCACGACTTCATCGTTGTAGATCGGCGCTTCGACGCAGTTGTCCCAGATCGACTTGCCGTTGACGGTCAAGGCATTCTTGTGCGGCAGCAAATCGCCCTCGCCCAGGCGGCGTATCACGGCCGGCAAGCCGCCCGCGTAGTAAAACTCTTCCATCAGGAAACGGCCTGACGGCAGCAGGTCGACGATGGTCGGCGTGCCGCGGCCCACCTTGGTCCAGTCTTCCAGTTCCAAAGGCACGCCGATGCGCCCAGCAATGGCTTTCAGGTGGATCACGGCATTGGTCGAGCCGCCGATGGCCGCGTTGACCTTGATGGCGTTTTCAAACGCCTCGCGCGTCAGCACTTTCGACAGGCGCAGGTCTTCGTGCACCATTTCAACGATGCGGATGCCCGACATGTGCGCCAGCACGTAGCGGCGCGAATCGACGGCGGGAATGGCCGCGTTGTGCGGCAGGGACGTGCCCAGCGCTTCGGCCATGCTGGCCATGGTCGAGGCCGTGCCCATGGTGTTGCAGGTACCGGCCGAGCGCGACATGCCCGATTCGGCCGACATGAACTGGTGCAGGGTGATCGATCCCGCCTTCATCTGCTCGTGCAACTGCCACACGGCCGTGCCGGAACCGATGTCCTTGCCGTTCAGCTTGCCGTTCAGCATGGGGCCGCCGCTGACGACGATGGTGGGAATGTCGACGCTGGCCGCGCCCATCAGCAATGCCGGCGTCGTCTTGTCGCAGCCGACCAGCAGCACGACGGCGTCCATCGGGTTGCCGCGGATCGATTCTTCCACGTCCATCGAGGCCAGGTTGCGCGTCAGCATGGCTGTCGGGCGCAGATTCGATTCGCCGTTCGAGAAGACGGGGAATTCCACGGGGAAACCGCCCGCTTCCAGGATGCCGCGCTTGACGTGTTCGGCCAGCTGGCGGAAATGCGCGTTGCAGGGCGTCAGTTCGGACCAGGTATTGCAGATGCCGATGATGGGCTTGCCGTGAAATTCGTGGTCAGGTATGCCCTGGTTTTTCATCCAGCTGCGGTACATGAAGCCGTTCTTGTCCTGCGAGCCGAACCACTCGGCGGAGCGCAGGGCTACCTTCTTTTTTGTCTCAGACATGCCATTCTCCTGGTTGTGCCATGCCGGATCTAATGTCGTCGGCCCGGGCAGCGATGTTGGAATACTAAAGAATCCTGCCATGCCTTTCCAATCAATTTTTAATGCGTTCCGATATCGAAAACGATATCGGCATGCACCAATGAAAACGCCCTGCGGGCGCGTGGCGGCAGGGCGTGAGCTGTTTTGGCTGCGACGATTACTCGGCGGAAAAGCGGTACACGGTCTCCGTCTGATACACCTCGCCCGGGCGCAAAATGGTATTTGGAAAATGCGACTGGTTCGGCGAATCGGGGAAATGCTGGGTTTCCAGGCACAGCGCGCCACGGTAGGCGATGGCGCTCTGCTTGCCGTGCTGGGTGCCGTCGAGGAAATTGCCCGAATAAAACTGAATGCCCGGCTCCTGCGTGTACACCTGCATCACCCTGCCCGATTGCGGCTCGCGCAACATGGCGGCCAGCGTCAGCGTCTGGCCTAGCTGTTGATTCAGCACGAAGTTATGGTCGTAGCCGCGGCCGATGCGCAGCTGTTCATGCGGCAGGGCTATGTTGTCGCCGATGACGGTACTCTGCCGCAAGTCGAACGGCGTGCCGGACACGTCCGCCAGTTCCCCCGTGGGGATAGACCCCGCATCGACGGGCAGGTAGCGGTCCGCGTTGATGGACAGCGCGTGGCCGAGGATAGTGCCCTGCCCCGCCAGATTGAAATAGCTGTGGTTGGTCAAGTTGACGGGCGTGGCCTGGTCCGTGACGGCGTGGTAGCGCAAGCTCAGCGCATTGTCGTTGTCCAGTTCATAGGTCAGCGTGACGTCGAGCTTGCCCGGATAGCCATCTTCACCGTCCGGGCTGCTGCGCGTGAACGTGATGCCCACCGCGTCATCGTTCGCGAACGGCACGGCCTGCCACATGACCTCGTGAAAGCCCTGGTTGCCGCCATGCAAGTGATTGGGCGGGTTATTCACGGCCAGCTGGTATTCCTTGCCGTCGAGACTGAAACGGCCCGCGGCGATGCGGTTGCCGTAGCGCCCGATGACGGCGCCCAGGAAAGCGCTGTTGTGCAGATACGGTTCGAGGCGATCGAAACCGAGCACCACGTCGGCAAACGTGCCGTCGCGGTCAGGCACGTGGATTTCGCTGATGATGGCGCCAAAGTCGAGTACTTTCACTTGCATGCCCTGGCGGTTCGTCAGGGTAAAGGCCGTCACTTGCTGGCCATCGGGCAGGACGCCGAACGGCGCTTGCGTCACTGAAACAGAATCAACTGGGGTCATGGCGTCGGGTCCGGAGTTACAGGGTCGAGGAGCGGCCAAACACGGGCATGCCCTGCGCATCCCAGCGCAGCGGTTTGACAAACGTGTGGCGGTCCGGGTTCCACAGCGGGTCGCCGACGATTTCCGTGTAGGTGCGGGCATGGTACACCAGCAATACGCCATCGCCATCGGCGGCCGTGGTAAAACTGTTGTGGCCGGGGCCGTAGATGCCGTGCTCGTAGCAGGTGGCAAACACAGGCGCGGGCGACTTCGTCCACGCTGCCGGATCGAGCAGGTCGGCCGTGTCATCGGCCCACAGCAGGCCCATCGCATAGTTTTCATCGGTGGCGCTGGCCGAATAGCTGATGAATATCTTGCCATTGCGTTTCAGCACGGAGGGTCCCTCATTGACCCAGAAGCCGCGGATTTCCCAGTCGAATTCCGGCTTGCTCAGCATCACGGGCGGGCCGGCCAGCTGCCACGGCGTGGCCATCGGTGCGATGTACAGGTTCGAGTTGCCCTCGATGGCCACATCCTTCTGCGCCCACAGGTAGTACAGCACGCCGTCGTGTTCGAACGTGGTGGCGTCCAGGCAGAAGGTGTCGATGCCCGTGTCGATCTGGCCCATGAATTCCCACTCGCCTTCCAAGGGGTTGGCGTTGGCATTGCGGATCGCATACATGCGGTGCTGGAACAGTTTATGTTTGATCTCGCGGCTCGGCGCGGCGGCGAAATACACATACCAGGCGCCCTGGTTGAAGTGCAATTCCGGCGCCCACACCAGTTCGCTGTACGGGCCCGTTTCCGGCTTGTGCCACACGTCGACCGTTTGCGCGTCGGCCAGGCCGGCGATGCTGTCGGCGCGGCGCAGTTCGATGCGGTCGTACTGCGGCACGGAGGCCGTAAAATAATAATAGCCGTCGCTGTGGCGGTAGATATGCGGGTCGGCGCGCTGTTCGATCAGCGGGGTCAATACGTCTGCCATGTTGCTTACTCCATTCAATTGTTCTTACGTGGCAACAAAGCCACGCTTGTGCATTTCCACTTTCACACCCGTGTAATAGCTGTCGCTGATGCGGTACTTGAACATCAGCAAGCCCATCAACAGGTGGAAGAAGCCGGGGATGATCGACAGCATCAGGGCGATGCCGTTCAGGGCGAATTGCGTTTGCTCATGGTTGGGCTGGTAGTCGAAATACGCGAGCAGCACGCCCACCAGGCCGCCTGCCACCGCCATGCCCGCCTTCTGGCACACGGAAATGCCGCCAAAGGCGAAACCGGAGACGCGCTTGCCCGTCTTGACTTGACCGTAATCGATGGTTTCCGCGATGGCCGACCAGAACACGGGCGCGTGCAAATCCACCACGAAGGAGAGCAGGAAATACAGGGCGAAGGCCAGCACGGTATCGCTCGGTTTGACGAAGAAATAGATCGCCAGGCTGATCAGTGCGACGCCGATCTGCGTGTAGCGGAACAGCTTGACCTTGCAGTAGAACTTGGTGATCCAGGTCGAGGCGATCATGGCCAGGATGGCGGCCACCACGCCCGTGGTCAAAAAGGCGGCCACCGTTTCCGTATTGCCACCCAGATAGTATTTCGCGTAATAAATAGCGACGGAGCCGCGCACCACATAACCGATGGTGCCCGTGACGCACACGCCGCACAGCACCAGCCACTGGTCGTTCTGCAGCAGCACTTTCAACTGCTCCAGCAACGATTGCTTTTCGACCACGTGCACGACGCGCTCGGTGGTGGAGAAATAGCAGAACAGGAACAGGGCCACGCCCATGACGGCCATCACGGCCATGGCCGCCTGATAGCCGACGGCCGGGTTGCCGCCGCCCCAGCGCTGCGACAGGATAGGCACGACGATGGTCACCATGAAGGCGCCGATCTTGGCGAAGAACAGGCGGTAGCCGTTGGCCGACAGGCGGTCCTGCGGGTCGCTGGTCAGGCCGCTGATCAGGGAAATGTAGGGGATGCCCACGCCGGCCGTCATGATGGTCATCAGGATATACGTCGAATATGCCCAGATCAGCTTGGCGTCATACTGCCACTCGGGCGTGCTGAAGACGAAGAAGACGCTGACGCCGTATGGCACGGCCAGCCACAGCAGATACGGGCGGTAGCGGCCCGAGGCAAAGCTGTAGCGATCGGTGATCTGGCCCATGACCAGGTCGGCGATGGCGCCGATGACTTTCACGGCCACGAACAGCAGTGCCAGGTCCGTGGTTTTCAAGCCATAGATATCGGTATAGAAAAAAGTAATGATCAACATCATCGACGAGATGACGACATTGAGCGCCATGTCGCCGGCGCCGAAGCCGACCTTTTCAACGGTGGATAATTTTTGCGTCTCCATGCTTTCCGTCCATTCTTTTGATGATGAATCGTGTCTGACTGCCAAACTGCAACGCAAGGGGCGCTGCCGGCCGAAACCATGCAACGCCCTTGATTTTTTACTGTGCGATCAACTTACATCTTCCAGCGCAGCGATAACCCTACCGTGCGGTCATAGCGCCGCGTATCGCGCGCATACACGCCCGGCTCGTTCCAGTAATCCTTGAACTTGGTGTCGAGCAAGTTATTGCCGTCGAGAGTCACCGTGAACTGCTCGTTGATCTTGTACGACAGCGAACCGTCGAGCTGGGCCGTCGGCGCCACTTTCAAGTCCAGGCCGGGGCCGCCCTGGTTGTAGCTGTCGATGAATTTCGAGCGCCAGTTGTAGGCCAGGCGGCCCGACCACGCATCTTTTTCATACAGCAGCACCAGGTTGTAGGCATAGCGCGACACGCCCGTGATGGCATGGCTGCCCGTCTCGTCGTCGGTGGTGCCGCTCATGTAGGTGCCGTTCGCCTGCAGGCCCAGGCCGCTCAGGATACCGGGCAAGCCGTCATAAAACTGCTGGTAGCCGATTTCCAGGCCTTGCAGCTTGCCGGCAGCCGTGTTGTACGGACGGTCCACGTCGTAGGTCTTGCCACCGATGGTTTCGCTGGCAATGCGTTGCTGGATATAGCCGTCGAACTTGTGGTGGAACACGGTGGCCGTGACGGACCCGGCCGGCGCGAAATACCATTCCAGCGCGGCGTCGACATTGTCGCCCGTCACCGGTTTCAAGTTCGGATTGCCGCCCGCACCCGTCGCCTTCACCGTTTCCGTCGAGTTGACCAGGGCCACGCCCGGGTTCAGCTGGGAAAAGCCGGGGCGGCTGATGGTGCGGCCCGCGGCGAAGCGGCCGACCAGGTCGGAGCGCAGCTTGATTTTCAGGGCCACGCTCGGCAGCACGTCGGTGCTGGCCGTGTCGCTGATGACGGGCGTGTACACGCCATCCTCGGAAGTATTGCCCTGCAGGCTTTGCTCTGTGCGCACGACGCGCACGCCCACGGTGCCGTCGACGGGGTAGGCGCCCAGCTTGAAGGCGACCTTCGCCTTGGTATAGATCGAATACGTCTTTTCCGTATCCTTGAAGAACGAACCCGGATCCATGGCGCGCGCCGCGCTGCTGCCCGTGACGGCCTGGCGCACGGTGCCCGTGTTATTGAGCAGGAAGCTGGCGCACGGCGTGTACCACTGCTTCAAGCCATAGTCGGGGCCGCCGCCGGACATCGATTCCGACAGGCAATTGAGGCCCGGGATCGACGTCACGCTCTGGCGGCTGAACGGAAATGCGGCGCCGGACACGTCCGGTGCTTCCGCATTGCCCTCGAAACTCTTGATCGATTCGGCTTCGCGCTTGACGCCGCGCACGCCCACACTGATTTCCTTGAAGATGCCGCCAGCGCTCGGCGTGTACGCCAGGTCGGCGCGCACATCGTTCGAGCTGCCCTGGTCCTTGCCGTAGCGGTCGAAAAAGCCCTTCAGATAGTAGTTCGACGGGTCTTGCAGATCGATGCCCGTGTAGTCGACGTGCAGGGTGCCGTTCTGGTTGGTATTGACGGTGGCGTTCGGCACGACGGTGATGGCGTCGAGAATCGGATTGCGCCAGTTATAAGTGCTTTTGGTGCTGGCCACTTCCGACGTGAAACGCCATTCCGGGTTGATATCCCACAAGCCGCCCACGGCAAACTGATGCGTCTTCGTCTGGTTCTTGTTCGCCTGCGTCGACATGATGGTGTTGACGTTGGTCGAGGTCAGGGTTTGCAGCTGGTTGCTGCCGGGAATCTTGGTCGCCGACACGGGCGTGCCCCACCACGGCAAGCCGACAAAATAATCGGACTCGGCGTCGAGCAGGAAACGCGTGGCCATGCCTTCGGCATACAGTTCGACGTCGGCGTTCGGACGCCATTGCAGCACGGCATTGGCGGTCGTGCGGCGGCGGTCGCCCTTGATCGGCAACAAGCCCACCTGGTCCGGCCCCGTCAAGCCGGGCGACAGGAAACTCTTATCCACGGGCGCCGTACTGAAAGCGCGTTCCTCGTGGTAGCGGTGCTGCTGCTGCGACAAGCCCAGCAGCGCGCCCACTTCGCCGATGCCCGTCTTCCAGCGGTTCGCCACCATGCCGCTGATGTTCGGGTCCGTGGCTTTCGATTTGTCGCTGTAGACGGCGCGCGTGTTGACGCTGGCCGTGAAATCCTTGAAGTCGAACGGGCGATTCGTGCGCACGTCGATGATGCCGGCCACGCCGCCCTCGACCTGGTCCGCGCCCTGCGACTTGTACACGTCGACGCGCTGCAGCATGGTGGCGGGAATGTCGGCCAGGTTGACGTAGCGGCCCGTCGTGGTGAACAGCTCGCGGCCGTTGAGCAGGGTCGTGACATCGCGCAAGCCGCGGATCATGACGGCGCTCGCCTCGCCCGAATCGCGGCGGATCTGGATGCCGGAAATGCGCGCCAGCGTCTCGGCCACATTGTTATCGGGGAATTTGCCGATGTCGTCGGCGACGATGGAATCGATGACTTGGTCCGAGCGCATCTTGATCTGCTGCGAATTTTGCGCCGAGCGGCGCACGCCGCTGACGGTCACGACCGACACTTCCGCGGCAGGCTCGGCACTGGCATCGGCCGCCACTGCCTCCTGCGCCCAGACCGAAGCCGTGCTCAGCAAGCCGATACCGGCCAATGCCGCGACGGCTGCCTTCAACATGAATGGACGAGGAAAAGTGGCCGCGAGCGGGCCGGTGGCGTTGCGCATCATGAATCTCCAGATATTGTATTGATATTTTTTAGGCTGCTTGCATGTCGTTCGCATGCTCGGCGTTTATCTTAGGGGCTGGGCGATAATCTCTCCAATCAATTTTTCCACTGTTTCGATATCAATTTTGATATCGGCGGCTGGGTGACTTTGGAGGTTGCAAACCGACAACGGCAAGGGCGTCAGGGGCGTTTTCAGGAAAAGCCGCACAAAAAAACGGCAGCATTGCCGTCGCCGTGGAATCGGGCCGCCGGCATTGCGGCAAGGGTGAACGTCCATCGGCACACATTGACATGCCTGTCGCACTTGTTGATAATGACAATCATTCTCAGGCAGCTAGCCAGGCGGGCAACTTTGTCCTGCCCGCACCCTGCCTGGCAACCGTCACTGGCGCACCTCGGGTTCTTTTAGACGATAGCTGGCCGCCAACGCGGCAGCTGTGGAATGTTCCGCATGCCCACAACAGTGCCATCTCCTCGCGGCCATGGCGTCCTTGTTGCGTTGCAATCCCCAGTGCGGCCATGGCATTCCCACCCCAGTCTGAAGGACATCCTGTGAAGTTATTCAAAAGCATGCCGTTGCCTTATCATCCCCTGTACGCCGCCCTGATGGCTGCCCTGGCGGCACCCTCTGCCATGGCGCAGCTGGCGGCGGACGGCAGCGGGACGGACGGCCAGATGCAGGCCGTGGTGGTGTCCGCCTCGCGTTCGAATATCGCGGCAGACAAGGCGCCGCAAACCGTGGTCATCATTGGCAAAGCGGAAATCGCGCGGCAGATGGCCATTTCCGGCAATTCCTCGGATGTCCTGAGCAGCGTGCTGCCGTCCTACACGCCCAGCCGCGGCAAGATGAATGGCTCGGGCGAAACCCTGCGCGGGCGCGCACCGCTGATCCTCGTCGACGGCGTGCCCCAGTCGAACCCCATGCGCCCCACGGGACGCGAAGCCCATACCATCGATTTCTCCATGGTCGAGCGCATCGAAGTGATCCAGGGTGCGAATGCCATCAATGGCCTGGGCGCCACGGGCGGCACCATCAACATCATCACGCGGCGTCCTGAAAAGGGCAGCTTCAACCAGCACATCGACATCCAGGCGACAGCGCCCACGGCGCAAACGGGTTCCGACGTGATGAATTACAAGACCAGCTACCGCCTGGACGGCCGTACGGACAAACTGGAGTACCTGCTGGCCGCCTCGTACGAAGACCAGGGGCTGTATCTGGATGGCAAGGGCCGCCCTATCGGCAGCGACAATACGCAGGGCGACCTGATGGATTCGCGCACGTATGACGTGCTCGCCAAGCTGGGTTATGTCATCGATGACAACCAGCGTCTGCAACTGTCGCTCAACCGCTACAAGATCAAGTCGAAGGCCAGCTACTTGGTCGTCGCCGGCGACCGCGCCACGGGCTTGCCCAGCGTGTCGATGAAAGGCGAGCCGCCAGGCATCGCGCCGTGGAACGATGTGTGGACTTCCAGCCTCAGCTACAGCCACGCCAACCTGGCCGGCATGGAACTGTCTGCCATGGTCTTCAACCAGGAATTCGAAGGCCTGTTTGGCGCGGACAATTCGGCCACCTTCCAGGACGCCAGCATCGCGCCCGTCGGCAAGCTGTACGACCAGTCGCGCGCCGTCGCCTCCAAGTACGGCAGCAAGGTGGGCCTGAGCCGTTCGGACTTGCTCGATGGCCGCTTGAAACTGACGGTAGGCTTCGACACCCTGTTCGACAAGGGCAAGCAAGACCTGTACGCAACGGGACGCACCTATGTGCCCGAGTCCGAATACCGCAACCTGTCGCTGTTCCTGCAGGGCGAATACAAGCTGACGGGCCAGCTCACGCTGCACGCGGGTGTGCGCAAGGAAAATGCCGACTTGCAAATCGACAGCTATCAGACCCTGGCACAGTACAAGCGCGTCAAGGTGACGGGCGGCAAGCTGAAATTCAATGAAACCCTGGTCAACGCCGGCCTCGTCTACACCCCGCTGCAAGACATCACCATCTTCGGCAGCTATTCTGAAGGCTTCGGCATGCCCGATATCGGCCGGGTGTTACGTTCGATCAATACGCCGGGACAAAGCATTGCCAACATGCACAACCTGGAACCGATACTCACGAAGAGCATCGAGGTCGGTACCCGCGTGCGCAAGGGCGCGTGGGACGCGGACGCCAGCTATTTCCGCTCCGATTCAGATTTCGGCACGCGCATCGTGCCCATCAATGGCGCCTTCATGATGGCGCGTGAAAAAACCCGCATTGAAGGCGTGGAAGCGAGCGTGGGCCTGCGCCTGAACGCCGCCCAGCGCGCCAAGCTCGCCTACTCCTATACCAAGGGCCGCTATGACAGCGACGAGAACGGCAGCCTGGACGCCCGCCTCGACGGCTTGAACGTGGCGCCCAACCGCCTGATCGCCACCTGGTCGGCCGACTGGAACGCCCAGCTGAAAACCTTCGTGCAAGCACAGCACGCCTTCCGTCAGTCGTTCGACGACGCGGCCAAGGATTTCAGCGGCTACACGCTGGTCGATGCCACGGCCAGCTACCGCCTGCCCAAGGGCGAGCTGCGCCTGGCGGTGGCCAACCTGTTCGACCGCGACTACATCACGTATTACTCGCAAAGCGCGCTGGTCGAGCCGAAACGCTACTTCGCCGGACGGGGACGCACCTTGTCGCTTGGCTACTCCCTGCGCTTCTAAGCGGCAAGCATGACGGCGCGCGCACGCTCCAGAGCCGCCGGCATCACGGCACCGGCACGCATGCTGCTGCGCGTGACGGGCGCCGTGGCGGGCGGCTACGCCGTCACGGCGCTGGGCGTGACGGCGGCCGGCGCCGTGCTGGCGCGCCTGGGCATGGCACGTTCGGAAGCGGTGGTGCTGGCGGCGATGCTGGGTTTTGTCGTGTATCTGCTGCTGTTGCTGTGGGGCTTCAGCGTGCCGTCGCTAGCACGCCTGTGGCTGCGCCTGGGCGCCTGCGCCGCGGTGCTGGCCGCCCTGCTTTATCTGATTACCTAGGAAGCGGCCGCATGGAACGCACGTTTGGAAAATCCATGGTCTGGCTGCACAGCTGGGCCGGCGTCATGCTGGGCAGCGTGCTGTTCGCCATTTTCTGGATGGGCACCCTGAGCGTCTTCGACGCCGAAATCGACCGCTGGATGATGCCGCAAACGCGGCTGGCGCCCGCCACCCAGCCGCTCTCCCTCGACCGCATTGCCCGCGCCGTGCTGCCTGCCGTGCCGGCGGGCGCCAGCCAGTGGCGCGTCGACCTGCCCACGCCACGCGAACCGACCTTGGGTTTTTCCTATCGCCTCGGCAAGGACAGCGTGGCGCGCCAGCTCGATCCCGCCAGCCATGCCTTCCTCCCTGACCAGGGAACGGCAGCGGGATCGGGCTTTATCTTTCCGTTTCACTACAGCCTGCACCTGACATGGCTGGACCTGGGCAAATGGCTGGTGGGACTGGCCGCGATGGCGATGCTGGTGCTGCTCGTTTCCGGCGTCGTCATCCACAAGAAAATCGTCGCGCAATTCTTCACGTTTCGCCCCCGCAAGCGCCTGCAGCGCAGCGCGCTGGACCTGCACAACCTGAGCGGCCTGGCAGCGCTGCCGTTTCATTTCCTGATCACCTTGTCAGGATTAATCATTTTCATCACGATTTACTTTCCGCAGGCGCATGAAGCCACGTATGGACGCGGCGAGCAAGCCAAGGGCGCCTTCATGGCGCAAGCGTATGGCCGCTTCAAGCGCGCCAGGACAGGGCAACCCGGCACGCTGGCATCGATCGACGCCATGGCCAGGCTGGCCGAACGCGAATGGCACGGCGGACAGCCGTATTTCATGCGCGTCTGGCACCCGGGCGACGCCAACAGCTATGTCGAGTTGCGCCGCTCCTATACGGGCGATATCACGATGAACCTGGACCAGCTGTATTTTGACGCCGGCACGGGCGCGCTGCTGCAGCGCTTCCAGGCCGCGCCCGTGATGACGGCGCAGCGCGTCATGTCCGGCCTGCATTTCATCCGCTTCAACCACTGGACCTTGCGCTGGCTGTACTTCCTGGGCGGCCTGTCCGGCTGCCTGCTGATCGCCACGGGCTACCTGTTCTGGCTGGAAGGACGCCGCGCGCGGCACGCCAAACAGGGCCTGCACGGCGTGCGCGTGGTGGAGGGGCTGGCCATCGGCAGCGTGACAGGCATCATGCTGGCCACGCTGGCCTTTTTCGTTGCCAACCGCCTGTTGCCGCTCGACGCCACCGTGGCCGGCATGCCGCGCGCCAACCTGGAAATGGCGGCCTTTTACCTGGTCTGGGTCGCCGCCTTCCTGCACGCCTGGCTGCGCGCCGACCATGCGTGGCGCGAACAGGCCTGGCTGATCGCCGCCATGGCGCTGCTGGCAGTGCTGCTGAACTGGCTGACCACGGGCGACCACCCGCTCCGCGCGCTGGCCACGGGCCAGCATGCCGTGGCCGGCATGGACCTGCTGCTGCTGGCGATGGCCGTGCTGGCCGCAGCCAGCGCACGCCGCCTGGGCCGCAAGGCGGGGAAAGGGTCGCATGCTTGAACTGTTACTGAACTGCGCTGCCGCGGCATTCATCTACCTGGCGTTTGCCTTGCTTGCGCTATCACAAGAAGAACATTGGGCAGCGAGCGTCGGCACGCAGCCCGCCCCACCATCGGCACGGCTGCGCCGCCGCTGGCGCTACGCGACCGGCACCGCCCTGACGCTGGCCGGGGCGCTGTGCGTGGCGGGTCACGGCACCGGCTTTGGCCTGCTGCTGTGGGTACTGATGATGGGCGCCGGCATCATGGCCGTGGCCTTCACGCTCAGCTGGAAGCCGCATTGGCTGCGCGGCATCGCGCAAGGCGCAAGCAAATGCACGCCACGCTGAAACCAGCGGCGCTGTTAAACCAATAGAAGAAATAATGCGGGGGAAAATCTTGGTGCGGCTGGCGGGGATCGAACCCACGACCCTTGGCTTCGGAGGCCAATACTCTATCCACTGAGCTACAGCCGCGTAGGGGGAATTTCTGAAGTGATGCGAAGGATACCGTTTTTCTTTACCTACGTCTACGGAAACTGTCGTATCGCTGGCAATTGCATGTCACTGCTCAATTTTTGTGCCTATAATTGTGGGTTTCATAAAGGTTTACATACAAGCATGTAAAAATGCTACCTTACACGGCCATCAGTTTCAAATCTGGACTAAGGACATCATGAGCGACGCACATAACGAACAACAATCAGCGATCAAAACGCCTAAACAATTGCTTGCCGCCGTAGCGGGCTTCTTCCTCATCACCGTCATCGGCATCATCCTGCTGGTGCAGTTCGTCACGGCGCAAAAACTGACGGGCGCCGGCACGGACAGCCAGTCGCCCGAAGCCATCGATGCCCGCTTGAGCCCGGTGGCCAATGAAGGCTTTACCTTCAAGGATGCCAGCGGTCCGAAAGTACTGCAAGGCGGCGAAGCCGTCTACACGGCCACCTGCGTGGCTTGCCATGGCGCCGGCGTGGCCGGTGCGCCGAAGTTTGGCGACGCGGGCAGCTGGTCGGCACGCCTGGCCCAGGGCTACGATACGGTCCTGAAACACGCGATCGAAGGCTTGCGCGCGATGCCGGCCAAGGGCGGCAATCCCGACCTCGACGATGTGGAAGTGGCGCGCGCCGTCGTCTACATGGCCAATGCTTCGGGCGGCAAGTTCAAGGAACCGGAAGTGCCGGCACCGGCCGCAGCGGCTGGCGCCGCCAGCGCACCAGCAGCCGAGCCTGCCAAGTAAGCAGCGCAGCACCCGTATCGAGGAACCGCCCGCAGGGGCGGTTTTTTTTCGCCCGACGTTTGCGTTACATCAGGCCGTAAAAAAGCCGCCCGGCTTGCGCGGGGCGGCTGGCAACTTATGCCTTGAACTAAGTAACCCCCAATAAATTATTGTGATTTCTGACTTCTATAACCGGCGCTCTGCGGCGTTGCTCGCTGCTAGCAGTGCTCGCACTGCGTCGCAGTGAGCGCCTTGCATAGCATCCGGTTCTATTCGTCATAAATTCACACTAATTTCCCGAGGATTACTTAGCGTCTTACCACATGATGACACGGTCTTTTGGCGGCAGATACATCTTGTCGCCCGGCTTCACGTCGAAGGCTTGATAGAAGCCGGGCTGGTTGCGCATGGTACCGTTGGCGCGGAACTGGCCTGGCGAATGCGGGTCCGTTTTCAGCAACACCAGTTGCTGCGCTTCGCGCATTTTCATGCGCCATACCTGGGCAAAGCCCGCGTAGAAGCGCTGCTCACCCGTGAAACCGTCGATGACGGGGGCTTGCTTGCCGTTCAGCGACAATTTGTACGCTTTGTAGGCAATCGCCACGCCGGAGTTGTCGGCGATGTTCTCGCCCAGGGTCAGCTCGCCGTTGACGAAGTGGCCTTTCACGGGGCTGAAACTGTTGTACTGCGCCACCAGCTGCTTGGTTTTCTTGGCGAAGTTCTTATGGTCAGCCTTGGTCCACCAGTCGCGCAGGTTGCCGTCGCCGTCGTACTGGGCGCCCTGGTCGTCGAAACCGTGGCTGATTTCATGGCCGATCACGCCGCCGATGGCGCCGTAGTTGACGGCGTCGTCCGCCTTGGCGTCGAAGAACGGCGCCTGCAAAATGGCGGCCGGGAAGACGATCTCGTTCAGTTCCGGATTGTAATAGGCGTTCACGGTCTGCGGCGTCATGCCCCACTCGTCGCGGTCGATGGGCTGGCCCAGCTTGTTCAATTCGCGGTTGTAATTGAGCAGGTGCGAACGCTGGATGTTGCCGATCAAATCATCGGGCGCCACCGTCAGGCCCGAGTAATCGCGCCATTTGTTCGGGTAGCCGATCTTGGTGGTGAACTTGGCCAGCTTGATTTGCGCCTGTTTCTTGGTGACAGGGCTCATCCAGTCGAGCTTGTCGATGCTTTGCTTGTAGGCCGTCATCAGGTTTTTCACCAGCGCTTCCATGCGCACCTTGCGCTCGGCCGGGAAATACTGCTCGACGTACAGCTGGCCCACGGCTTCGCCCAGCGCACCTTCGACGGCGCCCACGCCGCGTTTCCAGCGCGGACGCATTTCCGTCACGCCCGTCAGGGTGGTGCCGTAAAACGCGAAGTTTTCATCGACATAGGCTTTCGGCAGGTAGCCGGCGTTGGCGTGCAGCAAGTGCCACTGGAAATAGGCTTTCCACGTTTCCAGCGGCGTCTTGTTGGCGATCTCGGCAAAACCCTTCAGGTAGCTGGGCTGGCTGACGATCACATAATTGACCTTGCCGGCGATGCCCGTGTCCTTCAGGTAGCGGGCCCAGTCGTAGCCTGGCGCCACGGCGGCCAGTTTCGCCAGTTCCACCTTGTTGTAGGTCTTGACGGGATCGCGGTTCTGCACATTGCTCCATTGCGCCTTGGCCAGCTCCGTTTCCAGCGCCAGGATGGCCTTCGCATTCGCTGCCGCGTTCGCATCGCCGGCCAGGCTCAGCATTTTTTCCACGTGGGCCAGGTATTTAGCGCGCGTGTCGGCCTTGCCCTCTTCCAGGTAGTAATCGCGGTCAGGCAGGCCCAGGCCGCTTTGCACGATGTCGGCCACGTATTTGGTGGAATCCTTGGCGTCCTGGTGGATGCCGAAGTCGTAGGGCGAGGTCACGCCCAGCTTGCTGAAGTGGGCGATGACGGCAGGCAGCTCCGCCTTGTCCTGCAGGGCGGCGATCTTCGCCAGCTCCGCGTTCAAGGGCGTCAGGCCCAGGCTTTCCAGCTTGGCTTCGTCCATGAAGCTGTTATAGAAATCACCGATTTTCTGCGCATTCGAACCGGCCGCGCGAGCCTTGTCGGCGGCAGCGCCTTCGACGATGCCGCGCAGCTGCGTTTGTGTATCGTCGGCCAGCTTGGCAAAGCTGCCCCAGCTCGACTTGTCAGCAGGAATCACGGTTTCCGCCAGCCATTTGCCGTTCAGGTGCTGGAACAGGTCATCCTGCGCGCGCACGGCAGGGTCGACGTATTCGACGGCGATGCCGGACGTCAGCGCGGCCGATGCGACGGCCGTGGCGGGAGCGGCGACAGCTTTCTTGGCCGCATCAGCGGCGCCAGCCATGCCGGACACGCCGGCCAGCAGACTCAGGGTCAATGCACTTAACAAATAACGATTCACGGTTGTCCTCTATATTGTATTGTGTGGAAATATAAGGGTCAGAAGGCCCAGGGCTTCTGGCCCGGTTTTTGACTGTAGCATACCGGCCGAAATGACAGAAAAAACTTTGTCATGAATACAAAAAAGACCACGCCAGTGGTCTTTTTTGTTGTGACAAGATAACGTTTACATTGCGTAGGTCGGCTTAGCCCGGAGGGCGTAAGCCGACAACATGATGAGCGCCATCGGTGTGTCGGATGACGGTTACCAGATGATCACGCGGTTTTCCGGCGCGACATACATCTTGTCGCCCGGTTTCACGCCAAACGCTTCATAGAAGCCAGGCTGGTTGACCATGGTGCCGTTCGCGCGGTACTGGCCCGGCGAATGCGGGTCGGTCTTGATCTGCACGATCTGCTGCGCTTCGCGCATCTTGCTGCGCCACACCTGGCCAAAGCCCATGTAGAAGCGCTGGTCGCCCGTCAGGCCGTCCAGCACGGGCGCCGGCTTGCCGCCCAGCGAGATCTTGTACGCTTTATAGGCAATCGCCACGCCCGAGTTGTCGGCGATGTTTTCGCCCAGGGTCAGCGCGCCGTTGACGTGGTAGCCAGGCAACGGGCTGTAGCCGTCGTATTGCTTGGTCAGCGCGTCGGCCTTGGCGGCGAAGTTCTTGCGGTCGGCCGGGGTCCACCAGTCGCGCAGGTTGCCGTCGCCATCGGACTGGCTGCCCTTGTCGTCGAAGCCGTGGCTGATTTCATGGCCGATGACGGCGCCGATGGCGCCATAGTTGACGGCGTCATCCGCGTTGGCATCAAAAAACGGCGGCTGCAGGATGGAGGCCGGGAAGACGATTTCATTCATCGTCGAGCTGTAATAGGCGTTCACCGTCTGCGGCGTCATGCCCCACTCTTCGCGGTCGATCGGCTTGCCCAGCTTGGCCACGTTGCGGGCGGAGCCAAAATTGGCGGCGCGCATCATGTTGCCCACCAGGTCGCCCTGGACGATTTGCAGCTTCGTGTAATCGCGCCATTTGTTCGGATACGCGATCTTCGGCGTGAACTTGGCCAGCTTGGCTTGCGCTTCCTTCTTGGTCTCCGGGCTCATCCAGTCCAGGGTGTCGATGCTGTCCTTGTAGGCGGCCAGCACGTTTTTCACCAGTTCCTGCATGTGCGCCTTGCGCTCCGCCGGGAAATATTGCGCGACATACAGCTTACCGACGGCTTCGCCCAGCACGCCTTCGACGGCGCCCACGCCACGCTTCCAGCGCGGCTGGTTTTCCGTCACGCCGCTCAGTACTGTGCCGTAGAAGGCAAAGCTCTCGTCGACGAAGTTTTTCGACAGGTAGCTGGCGTAGCTGCGCAGCAACTGCCATTCGAAGTACGCTTTCAGGGTGTCCAAGTCGGCGGATGCCAGCACCTTGTTGTAGCCGGCCAGGTAGCTCGGTTGGTTGATGATGACGTAATCGACCTTGTTGGCGATGCCCAGGGCGGCCAGGCCGGACTTCAGGTCGTAGCCCGGGGTCAGGTCGTTCAGTTTATTGATGTCGGTCTTGTTGTAGCGCTTGACGGGGTCGCGGTTCTCGACTTTGGTCCATTGCACTTCGGCCAGGGCCGTTTCCAGGGCGACGACGGCCTTGGCACGGGCGGCGGCGTTCTTGTCGCCCGCCATGGCCAGCATTTTTTCCACGTGCGCCTGGTATTTTTCCTTCACGCCAGCCTGCTTGGCTTCCAGGTAATAGTCGCGGTCGGGCATGCCCAGGCCGCTTTGGCTCACATACGCTGCATATTTGGTCGAGGCGCGCGCATCCTGGCCCACGTAGACGGCGTACGGAGTCGACACGCCCGTCTGGCTCAGGTGGGCGATCAGGGCGGGCACGCCCTTCTTGTCGCGTAGCGAGCGGATGCGGTTCAGTTCGCCGGCCAGCGGCTTCGTGCCCAGCGCTTCGAGCTTGGCTTCATCCATGTAGCTGGCGTACAGGTCACCAATTTTCTGCGCTTCGGAACCGGCCTTCTTGTTCTTGTCCTGCTGCGTGGCTTCGATGATGCCGCGCAGCTGCGGCGTGGTGTCGTCGCGCAGCTTGGCAAACGAGCCCCAGCTCGACTTGTCGGCAGGAATCTCGGCCGTGGCCAGCCACTTGCCGTTCAAATGGGTAAAGAAATCGTCCTGCACGCGCACGGCGGGGTCGATGTATTGCACGTCGATACCGGAAACGACGCCGGCGGCGGCAGGCGCGGCGCCCGGGGCCACGGTCGGGGCGGCAACGGCGGATACGGGTTCGGCGGCATGCGCAAACGCAGCCAACAGGGTCAGGGTCAGACTGCTTAAGAGATAGCGATTCACGAATTGTCCTTATGGGGCATGTCAAAAAGACCGGGCAGATAGCTGCGGGCGGATAGCCCGCCGCGCCGGGCGCTACGGGAATGTAGCACGCGACCATGCCTTTTGGCCATCATTGCCCCGGGAACTGCCCGGGAATCGCCGCTCAGTTCGGCCAGGCTCAAGGGAGTTTCATTATCCAGTCCAGCGCGCATGGCGTGGGCGGGAAAAGCGCATGCAGCGCTTATCCATACAGATACAGCAGCTCGTCGATCAGCGCCAGCTCCTGTTGCGTGAACTGCGTGTCGTTGAACCGCCCGATATCTTCGAGCACACCTCGAATCGGCACTTGCCGTGACGGATCCTGAACGATCTCGATCAGCAAGCCGGCATCAGGATCCCGCCCCCGCAGATACTTTTCAATCAGCGCTGTGAGCGCGGCACGTGCCTGCAAATCAGTTAACATTTTTTATCCGCTGCCAAGGAAGAAGCGCCAGTCTAAATGAGCTTGAACCCGCCGACAAAAAAAAGCCTGCGTCCGCGGACGCAGGCAAAACCACTTCGGGTCGAGAATGCGAGTCCACTATAGGGCCGCCGCACACGCTTTTTTTCGACTCTTACAAATGCTTACTCCCCTCAAGAGTAACTATACATCGCATACAAAACCGCAACATATGGCAAGCTGACAGCCCCGTTTACGCGGGTAGACTGGGTCCAGGCACGCTTTTTCCACGGCCGGCCCACGCCGGCAGAGATTCAGGCCTATACTTTCAACAAAGCGCCGCTCCACGGGGACTGGCGCTTGTGCAAGACACGCTAGCTGCAAAGGTGCAATGATGGGCAAACTCAAAAATACCGGCTTGATCGGTCTGGGCGTGGTGGCAGGCGTCGCCGTGTCGCTGCAATTTTCCGCCATGGCGCAAAAAACCGTCGAGCCGCCCCTGCCGCTGGCAGAACTGCGCCAGCTGGCCGACGTATTTGGCCTGATCAAATCCGATTACGTCGAGCCCGTCGAAGACAAGAAACTGCTGGAAGACGCCATTTCCGGCATGGTCGCCTCACTCGACCCCCATTCCGCCTACCTCGACAAGAAAGCCTACGCCGAACTGCGCGAAGGCTCCGAAGGCAAGTTCGTCGGCCTGGGCATTGAAATCGGCCTGAGCGAAGATGGCTACATCAAGATCGTCTCGCCCATCGAGGATTCGCCCGCCTACCGCGCCGGCATCAAGGCCGGCGATTTAATCACTCGCCTGGATGGCCAACCCGTGAAGGGCGTCAGCCTGGACGATAACGTCAAGCGCATGCGCGGCGAACCGGGCACCAAGGTGTCGCTGACCATTGCCCGCAAGGATGAACCGCAGCCGCTGGCGTTCACCATCACGCGCGAGGAAATCCACCAGAAGAGCGTGAAGGCCAAGATGGTCGAACCGGGCTACGCCTGGCTGCGCGTGTCGCAATTCCAGGAACCGACCGTCGACGACATGGCCGCGCAGATCACGGCGCTATACAAGCAAGACCCGAACATCAAGGGGATGGTGCTGGACCTGCGCAACGATCCGGGCGGCGTGCTGCAGGGCGCCATCGGCGTCTCGGCCGCCTTCCTGCCGAAGGACGCGGCCATCGTCTCGACCAACGGCCAGTTGCCGGACTCGAAACAGGTGTTCTACGGCCGCGCCGAATACTATACCTTCCGCTCGGAAGGCGACGCGCTGGCGAAATTGCCGGCCGCCATCAAGAAAGTGCCGCTGGTGGTGCTCGTCAACACGGGTTCGGCCTCGGCCTCGGAAATCGTCGCCGGCGCCCTGCAGGATTACAAGCGCGCCACCATCATCGGCACGCAAACCTTCGGCAAGGGTTCCGTGCAAACCATCCGCCAGCTGACCGCCGACACGGCCGTCAAGCTGACGACGGCCCGCTACTACACGCCGAACGGCCGCTCGATCCAGGCCAAGGGCATCGTGCCCGACCTGCTGGTCGATGAAAATGCGGACGGCGACGGCTTGAACGGCTTGCGCATCCGCGAAGCGGACCTGACCAAGCACCTGAGCAACGACCGCGACCAAGAAAGTGCCAAGGCCGCGCCCGTGAACGACGAGATGGAAGAGCAATTGCGCATCATCGCCCTGGAAAAGACCCGCAAGCCGCTGGAATTCGGCAGCCAGGACGATTTTCAATTGCACCAGGCGCTGAACCACCTGAAGGGATTGCCGGTCCAGCTGGCCAAGGCCGAACCGGTGGTGGTGCAGGCCGACGTCAAGAAAGAACAGAAGAAGTAGGTAGTTTGGGGTCAGACCCGCCGGGTCTGACCCCATCACACGCAATACCCCAGCACCCGTCCACGCGACAAAAATCAATCTTCCGCCACACTTCCCCCTGCCCCGCAACACGAAACTCTCTACAGTCGAGCCCGTTTGTGTAAAATTTGCTTCACTTATCGGCGCCGCGCCGATTGCCAAATTTGAAAGTTTAACCATGAAACAAGTCGTCATCAGCGGTACCGGACTGTACACGCCGCCCTTTTCGATCTCCAACGAAGAGCTGGTCACCTGCTTCAATGCCTACGCGGAAAAGTTCAATGCCGACAACGCCGACGCGATCGCCGCAGGCACGGTGACGGCGCTGGAGCTGTCGAGCGTGGCCTTCATCGAAAAGGCGTCCGGCATCAAGTCGCGCTTCGTGATGGAAAAGGAAGGCATCCTCGACCCGGCGCGCATGGTCTCGCGCATCGCGGAACGGGGCGATGACGAACTGTCCTTGCAGGCGGAAATGGCCGTCGCCGCCGCGCGCGACGCGCTGGCGCGCGCCGGCCGCACGCCGGCCGACATCGACATGGTGCTGGTAGCGTGCAGCAACATGCAGCGCGCCTACCCGGCCATGGCCGTGGAAGTGCAGGATGCGCTCGGCATCGACGGTTATGGTTTTGACATGAACGTGGCGTGTTCGTCCGCCACCTTCGGCATCCAGCAAGCCGTGGCCGCCGTGCAAAGCGGCCAGGCGCGCGCCGTGCTGGTCTTGAATCCCGAGATCACCAGCGGCCACCTGAACTGGCGCGACCGCGACAGCCATTTCATTTTCGGCGACGCCTGCACCGCCATCATTGTCGAAGCGAAAGACACGGCCGTCTCGCAGCACCAGTTCGAGATCATCGGCACGGAACTGAAAACGCGCTTCTCTAACGCCATCCGCAACAATTTCGGCTTCCTCAACCGGTTCGACGAGTCCGGCGTGGGCAAGGCCGACAAATTGTTCCGCCAGCAAGGCCGCAAGGTCTTCAAGGAAGTGTGCCCGATGGCGGCCGAGATGATCAAGGCGACCCTGGCCAAGGCCGGCGTGGAAGTGGCGCAAGTGAGCCGCTACTGGCTGCACCAGGCCAACCTGAACATGAACCTGCTGATCGCCCGCCTGATCCTGGGCCGCGACGCGCAAGGCAACGAAGCGCCCGTGATCCTCGACACCTACGCCAATACCTCGTCGGCCGGTTCCATCATCGCCTTCCATAAATATCAGGATGACATGGCGGCAGGCAGCACCGGCGTCATCTGCTCGTTCGGCGCCGGCTATTCCATCGGCTGCGTGGTCGTGCGCAAGCTCTGAGCGCATGGGTGTAACATCGCCTGACTGCTGAATTAGGCGATGTTCGAGGTGGATAGGCATGCGTTCGTGGCCACCTGGACGAAGATATAGCACAGGTTTTTTGCGATAAAGCCGCAGGAAATTTTCCGGCAGCGGCTTTGATGCGTTTATACTTGGCCGCTGAGCAACATCTTTTTCTACCCGCACGTCCCCATAAGGAACCCCACACGCATGCCCCATGACATCAGCCTGATCACCACCATCGCCGCCGCCCTCGGGTTCGGCCTCATCTTCGGCTTCATCGCCGCGCGCCTGAAACTGCCGGCACTGGTCGGCTATCTGGCCGCCGGCATCATCATCGGACCGGCCACGCCCGGTTTTGTGGCGGATGCGGAAATAGCGGGACAATTGGCGGAAATTGGGGTGATGCTGATGATGTTCGGTGTCGGCCTGCACTTTTCCATCGAGGATTTGTGGGACGTGCGCAAGATCGCGCTGCCTGGCGCCATCCTGCAGATCGGCGTCGCCACGGCGATGGGCATGGGCCTGGCCCACTGGTGGGGCTGGACCCTCGGTGGCGGCCTGATCTTTGGCCTGGCCCTGTCCGTGGCCAGTACCGTGGTGCTGCTGCGCGCGCTGGAAGAACGGGGCATCCTCGACTCGCTCAACGGCCGCATCGCCGTCGGCTGGCTGGTGGTGGAAGATCTCGTCACCGTATTGGTCCTCGTGCTGCTGCCGGCGTTCGCCAGTGTGCTGGGTGGCAAGGTCGCGCCCGATGCCGAGGCCGTCAGCCTGTGGCAAACCCTGGCCATTACCCTGGGGCAAGTGGCCGGCTTCATCATCTTCATGCTGGTCGTGGGCCGCAAGCTGTTCCCGTGGATACTGTGGCAGGTGGCGCGCACCGGTTCGCGCGAACTGTTCACCCTGTGCGTGATCGCCGCCGCCGTCGGCATCGCCTATGCCTCGACCAAACTGTTCGGCGTATCGTTCGCGCTGGGCGCCTTCTTCGCCGGCATGGTGCTGCGCGAATCGGAACTCAGTCACCGCGCCGCGGAAGAGTCCCTGCCCTTGCGCGACGCGTTCGCCGTGCTGTTCTTCGTCTCCGTCGGCATGCTGTTCGAGCCGACCATCCTCATCGACAAGCCCCTGCAAGTGCTGGCCGTGTGCGCCATCATTATCTTCGGCAAGTCGATCGCCGCCTTCCTGCTCGTGATGGCCCTGCGCTATCCGCCGAAGACGGCCATCATCGTCTCGGCCAGCCTGGCGCAGATCGGCGAATTCTCGTTCATCCTGGCCGCGCTGGGCCTGTCGCTGGGCCTGATGCCGCAGGAAGGCCAAAGCCTGATCCTGGCCGGCGCCATCCTGTCGATCGCCCTCAACCCGCTCGTGTTCAGCATGGCCAAGCCGCTGCTGCGCGTGATCGGCAACAGCGATTTCGCGCGCAAGTTCGAACGCACCACGGACCCGCTGGCCGAGCTGCCGATGACGGTGCCGCAGGAAAAGCTGTCGGGCCAGATCGTGCTCGTCGGCTATGGCCGCGTGGGCCGGCGCATCGCCGCTGCCCTGATGGAGCGGGGCATCCACTTTGTCGTGGCCGAGGAAAACCGCGAAATCGTCGACCAGCTGCGCAAGCAGGGCATCCCGGCCGTGGCCGGCAATGCGGGCGAACCGGCCGTGCTGATCCAGGCGCACATCACGCACGCCACCATGCTCGTCATCGCCACGCCGGACACCTTCCACGTGCGCGCCATGATCGAGACGGCGCGCGCGCTGAACCCGCACATCCTGACGGTGGTGCGCACGCACAGCGAGGAAGAGGCGGAATTGCTGCGCGCGGAAAACGCGGGCAAGGTGTTCATCGGCGAACACGAACTGGCCAATGGCATGGCCGAGCACGTGCTGCAGAGTTTTGAGACGGCCAAGAAGGGGCATGGCCATTAAGGCTCTTTGATGCCGAATCTGTGACCCATGCAAATGCCGGGGTCGGACCCTGAGGGTCCGACCCCAGTTTTTTTTCAGGGTTACAAACGCGCCGCCAGCTCCGCCCCTTCCCGTATCGCCCGCTTGGCGTCGAGTTCCGCCGCCAGCGCGGCGCCGCCGATCTTGTGGAAGCGGGGACCGCCCGCGACCAGCGGCTTGCCATCCTTGCCGACTGGCGGCATGAGTTCCGTCAGGCTGTCCTGGCCCGCGCAGATGATCACGTTATCCACCGCCAGCAGGCGCTGCTCGCCGCCCACGGTGATGTGCAAGCCTTGCCCGTCGATCTTGTCGTAGGTGACGCCGGCCAGCATGGCCACGCCGTTGCGCGCCAGTGCCGCGCGGTGCACCCAGCCCGAGGTCTTGCCCAGTCCCGCGCCCACTTTCGACGTCTTGCGCTGCAACAGGAAAATCTGCCGCACGGGATGGGGCGCCGTAGGCGGCACCAGGCCGCCGCCCGTCGCCGCATTCAAGTCCACGCCCCACTCGCCCGCCCAGGTAGATACGGGCTGCGGCAGCGGGTGCGCCGGGTCGTGCAGCAAATACTCGCCCACGTCGAAACCGATGCCGCCCGCGCCGATGATGGCCACGCGCGCGCCCACGGGCTTCTTGGCTTGCAGCACGTCCAGGTAGGACAGCACGGTCGGGTGGTCGATGCCGGGAATGGCCGGCAGGCGCACCTTGATGCCCGTGGCGATGATGACGTCGTCATAGCCGCCGGCCAGCAATTGCTCGCGCGTGACACGCTGGCCCAGGCGCAGCCTGATAGTCGACAAGGCGATGCGGCGGGCAAAATAGCGGATGGTTTCCGTGAATTCTTCCTTGCCCGGTATTTGCATGGCCACCTTGAACTGGCCGCCCACGCTGTCGCTGCTGTCGAACAGGGTCACCTCGTGCCCGCATTCGGCGGCCACGGTGGCGGCCGACAAGCCGGCCGGGCCGGCACCGACGACGGCCACGCGGCGCGGCACGGCCTTTTTCGCATAGACCAGTTCCGTTTCATGGCAGGCGCGCGGGTTGACCAGGCAGCTGGCGCGCTTGTTGGCAAAGGTGTGGTCGAGGCACGCCTGGTTGCAGCCGATGCAGGTGTTGATCTCGTCCGCGCGGCCCGCGGCCGCCTTGGCGACAAAATCAGGGTCGGCCAGGAAGGGGCGCGCCATCGACACCAGGTCGCAGTCGCCCCGCTCGAGGATGGCATTCGCCTCGTGCGGCATGTTGATGCGGTTCGACGCCACCACGGGAATCGTCACTTCGCGGCGCAGCCGGCCCGCCACGCTGGCAAACGCGGCGCGCGGCACCGAGGTGACGATGGTGGGGACTCTTGCCTCATGCCAGCCGAAGCCGGTATTCAGAATGGTCACGCCCGCCTGTTCCAGCGCCTTGGCCACCGTCACCACGTCGTCCCAGGTATTGCCGCCCTCGACCAGGTCGAGCAGCGAATGGCGGTACATGATGATGAAGTTGGGGCCGACTGCGGCGCGGATGCGGCGCACGATCTCCACGGGCAAGCGCATGCGGTTCTCGATCGTGCCGCCCCAGCGGTCCTGGCGCAGATTCGTGCGCGCGCACAGGAACTGGTTCAGCAGATAGCCCTCGCTGCCCATCACTTCGATGCCGTCGTAGCCCGCCTTTTGCGCCAGGCGCGCGCAGCGCACGTAGTCGCAGATGGTGCGCTCGATACCCCGTTCCGTCAGGGGACGGGGGCGGAACGGCGAGATCGGCGATTTCTTGGCCGACGCCGAGACGACGAACGGCTGGTAGCCGTAACGGCCCGCATGCAGGATCTGCATGACGATCTTGCCGCCCTCCTCGTGCACGGCGCGCGTCACCTTGCGGTGGTTGGGCACGTCGCCGAGGAAGTTCAAGGTGCCGCCGAACGGCAGCAGCCAGCCCTGGCGGTTCGGCGAGATGCCGCCCGTGACGATCAGGCCCACGCCGCCGCGTGCCCGTTCGCGGTAAAACGCGGCAAGCTTGCCATAATGATAAAAGCGGTCTTCCAGGCCCGTGTGCATGGACCCCATGATGACGCGGTTGCGCAAGGTGGTAAAACCCAGGTCGAGCGGGGCCAGCAGATGGGGGTAGGCAGTCATGGTGATCGGTCCGGTAAGGTGGTTGCAGGCCGTACGGTAGCAAGCATTGCCGCTCGCCGCAGCGACTTTCTCTAGACCGGGAGTTCTAAATCGCCCCGCGCGCCCGCCGGCGATGCGTACAGCTTGTGCCGGGCGGTACTTTCCCGTAGGCTAGGTGACATGAAGCGACTCTTCCTCTGCCTGTTGATGCTGTGCGCCATCCCCGCTACCGCGCTGGCACAGGCGATACGCCTGGACAAGCTGAAGGTCGAGGTCAAGCGCATCGAGGTCGACGGGCAGCGCATGTATGAAGTCGATGCCAGCGGCAGCGTGCAGGCGCCGCCGGCATCCGTATGGAAAACCCTGACCACCTACGAGCGCATGAATGAATTCGTGCCCGACCTCAGTTCCTGCCGCGTGCTGTCGCGCAACGGCAATGAAGTCATCATCGAGCAGCAGGGCGTGGCGCGCTTCCTGTTCATGAACCATGCGATCCACCTGGTGGTGCGGGCCACGGAAACGCCGTTCACCGCCATCGACATCGCCCTCATTTCGGGCGACATGCGGCATTACGAATCGCGCTGGCAACTGTCTCCCGTGCCCGAGACGGGCGGCACGCGCATCGTCTTTTCCAGCCGGCTGATGCCGGGCTTCTACGTGCCCGGCATGCTGGGCACGACCATGATACGCGGCGATATCGAGCGCATGATGGCGGCCGTGCTGGCCCGTATCGACAGCCAGTACGCGGAAAAGGCAGGTTAAATCAAGCCAGATACGTATCGCGGTCGCGGATTTCCGCAAAGTTTTCCAGACTGCCCAGTTTCACCGTGACGGGGTTCAGGCTCGCTTGCGGCTGCATCGAGCGCCAGGCGAACAGCCATTCCTGCTCGGGCGCCTCGGCGCGCGTCTTGGTGAAGGCGGCGCCCAGGGCGGCGCGCTGGCCGTATTCGACCAGGCCATCGATGCCGGCCCAGCTGGGCAAGGTGCGCTGCACGGCGCGGTGCAGGCGTTCGCCGAATTCTTCCGTATTGTGGATGATCAGACAGGCGTCGGCCGGGGCGAACAGGTCGAACAGCTGCTTGTCCCACACTTGCGAAAAGCTCAGGGTCAAACAATTGCCTGCTGGCGCCAGGCGGAACTGGCCCAGGCTCAGCGCCAGCTCGAGTTCGCTGCGCTGGCCGTAGCGGTGCAGGGTGGGGGGACGTTTGTAATCGTGCATGCTGGACTCGTTCTTCAATAGTAGGGTAAACCGGCGCGCCGCCTAGCGGGGCGGGCGGATATGGCGCCGGATGCGCTGGGCCGTGGCGGCCAGGTAAATTTCGCGCAGTAAATAAATAAAACAGCCGATCAGGCAAAGCACGGCCAGCACAAAGAAGGCCGCGATGTATTTGTCCAGGGTCAGGTTCAGAATATCGCCCAAAAACAGCATGGCGATGATGACGCAGACGAAGAAACCGCACGCCGTGCTCAGCGAAATCGAATAATTGATCAGATGGGTACGCCGATACAGGGTATCTAGCTCATCCATATAGAAATCGTTGTAACCGATGTCGAGCCGGTCTTCCAGCACGCGCGTGCGGTCGATGATGCGGCCCAGGCGGTTGGTCAGCACCACCAGCATGGTGCCGATACCGGTCAGCAGGAAAACCGGCGCAATCGCCAGCTGGATGATATGGCCGATGTCGCCGATCTGTATGTTCATGGATAAAAAGTCGTGGGTTCACACCGGCGCCCGACCCTGGCGCCAGCACAGGCCATAGTGTAGCAGGTGGCGCACGCCGGCTGGCCGCTTTGCCAACCGGCGTGGTGCAAGGTCATGCGAAGCCGCGCCCCGGCACGAAGCGCTCGGTGGCGCGCACCAGCGCCGAAGCGATGCCGTGCTCGAGCGCGCCATGGCCCGCGTCGGGAATCATTTCCAGCTGGGAACCAGGCCAGGCTTGCTGCAGGCGGTAGGCCGACAGCGGCGGGCAGATGGCGTCGTAGCGGCCCTGCACGATGACGGCCGGCAAATGCGCGATGCGTCCCATGTTGCGGATCAATTGATCTTCCTCGAAGAAACCGAGATTGGCCATGTAATGCGATTCGAGCCGGCCCACGCCCAGGTCCAGCGCATCGTTCGGCGCGTCTTCCGGCTGCGGCATCAGGTAGACGCGGCGGCCCTCGAAGCGGCTCCAGGCGCGCGCGGCCGGCCAGTACACGGCGGGGTCGCTGCTGAGAATGCGTTGCACGTAGGCCGCCAGCAAGTCGCCCCGCTCCTCGAGCGGAATGGGGGCGGCGAATTCCTCGTACAGTTCCGGATAAAACCAGCGCACGCCGTCGATGAACCAGTCGATTTCCGCCTGCGTGCACAGGAAAATGCCGCGCAGCACGAAACCGAGGCAGGCTGCCGGATGCGCCTGGCCATACGCGAGCGCCAGGGTCGAACCCCACGAGCCGCCAAACACCAGCCATTGGGCGATGCCGAACTGGGCGCGCAGGCGCTCGATATCGGCGATCAGCAGCTGCGTCGTGTTGTTGCGCCATTCGCCCAGCGGCGTGGACTTGCCCGCGCCGCGCTGGTCGAACAGGATCACGCGGTAGCGCTGCGGATCGAAGAAGCGGCGGTGCTGCGGCGACAGGCCCGCGCCCGGGCCGCCATGCAGGAACAGCACGGGAATGCCGTCGGGGTTGCCGCACTCTTCCCAATAAATGGTGTGGATGTCATCGACCGCCAGCATGCCGTGCCGGTTCGGCGTCAGGGCGGGAAACAGGGGTGACAAAGAATCGGGCATGGCGGTCCTTGGAATGGCGGTCAGGGCGCCAGGCACGATTCCTGGCAACTGTTCCAATTATAGTGCGCCGCCGCCGGCTCAGGCCAGCAGCAAGGGCAGGCGATTCGACGACTTGATTTCACGCATCGACAGGCTGGACTGGATTTCCGCCACGCCAGGCAGGCGGCGCAGCACGGTCGAGACGAATTCGCCATACGCTTCCAGGTCGCGCGCCACCACTTGCAGGAAATAATCGGCTTCGCCCGCCACATTGTGGCACGACAAGATTTCGGGAATCGTCGCGATGGCTTGTTCGAACTGCGACGGCTGCTCGCCGCCATGGTTGGCAAACACGACGCGCACGAACGCCACCAGGCCGATGCCCAGCTTCTTGCGGTTGAGCAAAGCCTGGTAGCCGGTAATAAACCCTTCCTCTTCCAGGCGGCGCAAGCGGCGCCACACGGGGGTTTCGCTCAGTTTCAAGCGCTCGGCCAGGCGCGCATTCGACAGCCTTCCTTCATCCTGCAGCAGCCTGAGTATCTGCAAATCGGTGGCGTCGAGACTAACTTCTGAAATTTTCATCTAATTTTTGTTTTTATACGAGTGGAATCTACCCGAATACTAGGGCATGCAGGGCAGGAAAAGCAAGCACATTTCATCGCGTCAAGAACATAATGGGGCCCGGCGAGCAGGCTGCAGCGTGCGCAGGCTCCCGCTTTTCTTTTCGACTGAGCCATGTCCGATTCTACCTTCCTGATGTACCTGCTGGCATTGGCCGGCGCCTTTTTATTGCCGGGCCCCGACATGGCGCTGGTGCTGGCGACGGGCGCCGCGCGCGGCGTGGCCACGGCACTGGTGACGGCCTTGGGCATCGCCGGCGCGCGCGCCGTGCACGTGGCGCTGTCGGGCGCGGGCCTGGCGGCGCTGATGGTGACGCATCCGCAAGCCTTGCAGTGGGTCAAATGGGCGGGCGCCGCGTATCTGCTGTACCTGGCGCTGCGTCTGCTGCAGTCGGCCCTGTCCACCAAAACAACGCAGGAAGCGGCGCCCCCCGCCACGGCGCACAGCGCCCGCGCCAGCCTGGTGCGCGGTTTCCTGACGAATCTGCTCAATCCGAAGGCACTGCTGTTTTGCAGCATGTTCCTGCCGCAGTTCGTCGCCGGCAACGACGGCGTCGGCCTGCAATACCTGCGCCTGGGCGCCATCCTGGTGCTGGTGGGATTGCTGTTCGACGCCATCTACGCCGTGCTGGCCGCGCGCCTGGCGCGCCGCCTGCGCGGTAAACCCTCGCCTTACGGCAAGTTCGTGCTGCCCACCGTCTTCGTCTTGCTGGCCGGACGGCTGGTGCTGGGCTGAGCTGTCGGCGGCAGCGGCGCTCCGCCGGCAAAGAAGGCGGGGTAATCGTTCAGCAGGCTGCGCTCGAGGTCGTTGACCTTGCGAAATTGCCGCAGCGATGGCGCCATGGCCCGGCCCGCATCCCAGCTGCGCCAGGCATTGGCCGCGTCGAATTGCGCCAGCAAGGCGTCGCCCAGGTCCTGGTACACGGCCGCCATCTGCGGTTTTGCCTGCAGCACTTGCAGATACAAGGCCGTCGCTGCCGGCCATTGCCCCAGCTTGGCGCGCAAATTCCCCTCGAACAAGGCCAGCACGGGCTGCTCCATCCCCGTTTGCGTCCTTAACTCTTGCACGGTGGCCAGCGCGGCCGCGATACCCTCCTGGTTCTTGGCCAGCAATCCCCGCGTCAAATCGTGGATGGGCTGGCATGCCTGCATGGCCAGCTGCTGCTGGGGCGTGAGCTTTTCCACCAGCGCACCCGTGGAAAAATGGTCTTCCAGCATGGTCAAAAAAGCCTCGAAGGGATGGTCGGCGGCAAACAGCTTTTCCGCTTCGGCGCGCAGCGCGGGATGGACTTGGAGTCCCGGCGGCGGCAACAGCGCCGCCTGCGCCAGCACGCGCTCGAGCGGGGGTGCATCGGCCGCCAGCGGACGGGGCCGGTAGGCGGCCAGGGAATACGTGGCGGGCGCACCCGCCGTCATGGCGCTGATGCGGAACCGCCGCGTCACCGTGCCGCCCACCTCCTGGTAGTGCAGGGTAAAGTCGGCGGGGATGCGCTTGCCGTCGGCCAGCATCTTGAGCAGCAGCGGATGGCCGCCCCAGGTGTAGCGCAGATACTGGGCAAAGGCCGTCGCGTCGTCGCCGCTGACGGGGCTGCCCGCGATGCCCAGGCGCAGCAGGGGCTGCCCGTCGAGCGACCACAGCACGGCGCCGTCGAGCACTTGCGGCTGCAGAGCGCCGCGCCGCTTGTTGTCCAGCACCGACAACGCCTGCTCCTCATACACGCGAGGCGTTGCGTGCTGCTCCAGGCCGCCCGCCTTCAGCATGCCGCCAAGCCCCTGCCGGTGGCGCAGCTCGGCGGCGCGAAAGCCCGCCACGTCGAACAGCGAATACGTGTCGTAGGTGGATGCCGCCATATCGATGACGTGCCTGTGGCGCGTGGCAAAGTCGAGCACGGACAAGCGCTTGCCATCGCGTACGCTCAGGTAATGCGGGCCCAGCACGACGTCGCTTTCCTGCGTATCGCGCGCCGGCAGGCTGGTTTTCACGCCGGGCTGATTGACACGCTCGGTAACCACCGTGACATGGAATGCGACGCTGGCCTGAGCCGCACTGGCGCCCAGGAAAAGAATGGCGGCCACGCTGGCGCGGCGCAAGGCAGGAACAAGGGACATGGAGAATGATGCGGTGAAGAAATGCTGATTTTAAGGCAAAGCACGCGCTTGTCCCGTTTTGCTGGCAAGCATAAAAAAAGACAGCCGCAGCTGTCTTTTCTGTTTTACCTCAACAACGATTACGACATGTGCTGGCCGCCGTTGATCGAGATATTCGCGCCCGTGACGAACGCTGCCTCATCGGAAGCCAGGTAGGCGACCAGGCCGGCCACTTCTTCCGGCTTGCCCAGGCGCGCCATTGGAATTTGCGGGATGATTTTGCTGTCGAGCACTTCCTGCGGAATCGCCATGACCATCTTGGTGCCGATATAGCCTGGCGAGATGGTGTTGACGGTAACGTTCTTGCGCGCCACTTCCAGCGCCAGCGACTTGGTGAAACCATGCATGCCCGCTTTCGCGGCCGCATAGTTGGTCTGGCCGAAAGCGCCCTTCTGGCCATTCACGGACGAGATATTGATGATGCGGCCCCAGCCGCGTTCCACCATGCCGTCGCAGACGGGCTTGGTCATGTTGAAGACGGAATCGAGGTTGGTGCTCATCACGGCATCCCAGTTCGTCTTGTCCATCTTCTTGAACGTCATGTCGCGCGTGATGCCGGCGTTATTCACCAGCACGTCGACAGGACCGATTTCCGCTTCCACGGCCGCCACGCAGGCCGCAGCCGAATCGTAGTCGGCCACGTCGCACGGATACGCCTTGAAATCGTAGCCCATGTCCTTGGTCGTCGCCAGCCATTCCGCGACCTTCGGATTGCCTGGGGAATATGTGGTCACCACGCGATAGCCGAGCGCCGCCAGCTTGAAACAGACCGCTTCGCCCAAACCGCCCATGCCACCAGTTACCAATGCAACTCTTGCCATTTTCATCCCCTCAGTGTCGTTCTGTTGCTAAAAAGTTAATTATTTAGTGAAACCAACCCAGTTCCGCCGAGAATTACAGCGGCGTACCGCACCGTACCCAAGCGTAGCGAGCGGCGATGATTTGTGCCTAAGAAGCGCAACCGTGCACTGGCACGATGAGCATCGCAGGCCGCAAAGCGCGCCGCGCAGTAGCTTGGGTTCGGCGCCAGCAATTAATCCCGCTCAATTGCCAGGGCAACGCCCATGCCGCCGCCGATGCACAATGCGGCCAGGCCTTTCTTGGCGTCGCGGCGTATCATTTCGTGGATCAGGGTGACCAGGATGCGCGCACCGGACGCGCCGATCGGGTGGCCGATGGCGATCGCGCCGCCGTTCACGTTGATCTTGCTGGTATCCCAGCCCATTTCCTTGTTGACGGCAATCGCTTGCGCGGCAAACGCTTCGTTGATTTCCATCAGGTCCAGCTCTTCATGCGTCCAGCCCGCTTTTTTCAGGCACAGGCGCGATGCGGAGACAGGGCCCATGCCCATGACGGCCGGGTCCAGGCCCGAGGAGGCGTAAGCCTTGATGCGTGCCAGCGGCTTCAAGCCCAGTTCCTTCGCTTGCGAAGCGGACATCATGATCACGGCGGCGGCGCCATCGTTCAGGCCCGAGGCATTGCCGGCCGTGACGGTGCCGTCCTTGGCGAACGCGGGGCGCAGGCCGGCCAGCGATTCCAGGGTCGAGCCGGGCTTGATGTATTCATCGCTGTCGAAGACGACGGTGCCTTTTTTGTTGGCGATTTCCAGCGGCAGGATTTCATCCTTGAACTTGCCCGCTTTTTGCGCCGCTTCCGCCTTCAGTTGCGACTGCAGCGCGAATTCATCCTGCTCGGCGCGCGTCACTTCGTATTTCTTGGCGACGTTTTCCGCCGTGATGCCCATGTGGTACTGGTTGTACACGTCCCACAGGCCGTCGACGATCATGGTGTCGATCATCTTGAAGTCGCCCATGCGGAAACCGTCGCGCGAGCCGTTCATCGCGTGCGGCGACGCGCTCATGTTTTCCTGGCCGCCGGCGATGATGATATTGGCGTCGCCGCACTTGATCGCTTGCGCCGCCAGGTGCGTGGCCTTCAGGCCGCTGCCGCACACCTTGTTGATGGTGAATGCCGGGATGGAGCTGGGCAAGCCAGCCTTGATGACGGCCTGGCGCGCGGCGTTCTGGCCGACGGCAGCCGTCAGCACCTGGCCCAGGATCGCTTCGCCGATCAGGTTAGGGTCGATGCCGGTTTGTGCCAGCAAGCCCTTGATTACATGCGCGCCCAGTTCGGACGCAGGAATCTTGGCCAGGCTGCCACCGAATTTGCCGACTGCGGTACGGCCGGCGGCCACGATTACGACATCATCCATTTATTTCTCCGATATGCAGGCCACGAGGGCCAGGGTCAAGGTGTTAATACAATCCAGTGAATCCGGGAAGACGCAGCACGCTGCGTTTCATTCTAGCGCGGCATGCGCCGCAGTTCCAGCGCCGCACCGCAGGCGGCGGCGATGATGGCCTGCTTGCGGTGGCGGCGGGCAACCTGGCGCGGCGGATAGCCGCTGCCGGGCTGCAACACGCTTAGGCCTGGCGCGCAGGACGCGTGTTTTTATTTTTATCATACCCTTCATCGGCGCCGCCGAAAGTGGTTTTTAGAAAATTATTGAAGGGAATAATCAGGGGTACGGGCGTTTGCTTTACCACCTGCAACAGCTCGCCAAATTTTTGACGCGATGCAGCAAACTCACCCTTTGTCACGGTATCGAATTTCTCTTGGGTTTCTTGGGCAACATCCTTTGCCTGGCGGCCATATGCACCGATGCGTTCGATGGCCAGTTGCGACTGCGTGCGCGACAGTTGCAGCAGCGCTTGCGGGTCCTTCACGGACAGCAGCTGATTGCCCGCCACCGTAGCGGCAGCCAGCGCCGTGCGGGCCGCGTCGAGCTGCAAGTCCAGCACGCTGGCGCCGCTGTCGACGGCAGCCTGGGCATACGCTTGCGCGCTGATCAATTGCGCTTCCACCACGGCCTTGCCGGCCAGTGCCCATTGTTCGGAAAATGAAAACATGTCGTTCCTCCCCAAAGAGTAGGCGGCGCCATGTTGCGCCGCACAGTACTCAACTGTAAGCGGTGGTTCATTGCTGAACCTTGATATTTATCAAGCTTTGCTGTTGGTTTGTTTCCAATTCAACGTTGATCAAGACAACAACTTGATACCGTCGAGCGAGGCCGCGCACTGTTCGCGTATCACGCTGACGAAATCGCGCACATACGCCTTGTCCTGCAACTGCTCCGGTACGGACACATACAAATCGCTCCACAAGCCGTGCTCGCCCACCGGGCGCGCCACCACATAATCGTAATCGACGTAATTCTTGATGGCCCAGTTCGGCAATGCGGCGATGCCGCGCCGGCTCGCCACCAGTTGCAGCACGGCCACCGTCAGTTCGGCCGTGCGGCGCTCAAACTGGATGCCGGCCGGCCGCAGCACTTCGCGGATCAGGTCGATGCGCTCTTCCGGCACGGGATAGGTGATCAAGGTCTCGCCCGTAAAATCGCTGGCCGCGAGGCGGCGCTGCGCCTGCAGCCGGTGCTTCTGCGCCATCACCACCAGCATTTCAAAGCGGAACAGGGGAAACACGGTGAAATCGGGGCCGTACGGCGAGCCGATCACGAGGTCCGCCTCGCCCGAGCGCAGCAAGTCCGCCGGCTCGCTGTGAAAGCCCGACACCAGGTCGATTTCCACTTCCGGCCAGCGCTGGCGGAACGCATCCATCACGGGCATGAGCCAGTCGAAGCAGGTATGGCATTCGAGCGCCACGCGCAACTGCCCCTTGTCGCCCTGCGACAAGCGCGCCACGTCGCGCTCGGCCAGCTCGATCTCGGGCAAGAGCTTGTCGGCCAGCTCCAGCAGCCGGCTGCCCGTGGCCGTAAACGCGATCGGCACCGACTTGCGTTCGAACAAGGGCGCGTTATAGCGCTCTTCCAGCAAACGGATCTGGTGCGACAGCGCCGACTGGGTCAGATTCAGCAATTGCGCGGCGCGCACCAGGCTGCCGGACGAACGCAGGGCACTCAGGGTGCGCAGGTGGCGAATTTCTAGCATCGGGAAATTGGGGGATGTACGTGAATTATTTTCATGTTATTCAGCAAAATGTTTCGTTTTGATTATAGACCAAGTTGCCGCACACTCTAGCGCATTCACATTAAATCTCGATGACATCATGCCCATTCGTACGCACATCCTTGGCTTTCCCCGTATCGGCGCCGCGCGCGAACTGACACTGGCGCTGGAAAGCCACTGGCGCGGCGAAATGTCCGAGGCGGCCCTGGAAGCGACGGCTCAGCAATTGCGCGCGCGCCACTGGGCCCTGCAAAGAGACGCGGGCCTGGCCTACGTCACCGTGGGCGACTTCGCCTTCTACGACCACGTGGCCAGCCATATCCAGCTGCTGGGCTGCGAACCGGCGCGTTTTGATTTCGGCGCGCAACAATCGCCGCTGTCGCGCTATTTCACGATGGCGCGCGGCGGTGCAAGCCAAGCGGAGCATGCCGGCTGCCGCCACGGCCATGCGCTGGAAGTGAGCAAGTGGTTTGACACCCATTACCATTACCTGGTGCCCGAATTGTCGCCGCAAACCCGCTTTTCGCTGGCTGGCGAGCGCCTGCTGGCGGAAGTGGCCGAGGCGCAGGCGCTCGGTCACCAGGTCAAGGCGGCCCTGATCGGCCCCCTCACCTTCCTGTGGCTGGGCAAGGAAAAGACAGCAGGCTTCGAGCGCCTGGCCCTGCTGGAACAATTGCTGCCCGTCTACGGCGCCCTGCTCGACCGCCTGAAACAGCAGGGCGTGACGTGGGTGCAGCTCGACGAGCCGATCCTGGGCCTGGACTTGCCCCATGCGTGGCGCAGCGCTTTCGAGAGCGCCTACTGGCAGCTGAACCAGGTGGGCGTCAACATTTTACTGGCCACGTATTTCTCGCCGCTGGAAGAAAACCTCAGCCTGACGTGCCGCCTGCCCGTGGCCGGCCTGCACGTGGACGGCATCCGCGCGCCGCATGAACTGACCAGCGTGACGGACTGGCTGCCCGCGCATAAAGTCTTGTCGATCGGCATCGTCGATGGCCGCAATATCTGGCGCACCGACCTCGATGCGGCCCTGGCCGTGCTGCAGCCGCTGGCCGCCAAGCGCAAGGGGCACCTGTGGCTGGCACCGTCGTGCTCCTTGCTGCACGTGCCGTTCAGCCTGGAAGCGGAGACGGACCTCGATGGCGACATCCAGAGCTGGCTGGCGTTTGCCACGGAAAAACTGACGGAACTTGCGCTGCTGAAGGACGCGCTGGCGGGCAAGCCCGACGATACCGCGCTGGTGATTGCCCGCCTGGCCATTGCCGGCCGCCGCGCCAGCCCCCGCGTCCACCGTGCGCCGGTCTCGCAGCGCCTGCAGACGCTGTCGCCCACCATCGACCGCCGCGATTCCGGCTTCCCGCTGCGCCAGGCCGTGCAGCATGCATGCCTGCACCTGCCCGACTTCCCGACGACGGCCATGCGCGCCGAAATCGCCCACGCCGTGGCACGCCAGGAAGCGCTGGGCCTGGACGTGCTCGTGCAGGGCGAAGCGGAACGCAAGGACCTGGCCGACTACTTCGGCGAGCAGCTGGATGGCTTCGTGTTGACCCGTCACGGCTGGGTGCAATCGTACGGCTCGCGCTGCGTGAAACCACCCCTCATCTACGGCGACGTGCAGCGTCCCGCCCCCATGACCGTCGCATGGACGGTGCACGCGCAAAGCCTGACGGATAAACCCCTGAAGGGCATGCTGACGGGTCCGGTGACGATACTGCAATGGTCGTTCGTGCGCGACGACCAGCCGCGCGCCGCCACGGCGCTGCAGATCGCCCTGGCGATCCGCGACGAGGTGGCAGACCTGGAAACGGCCGGCATCGGCATCATCCAGATCGACGAACCGGCCATCCGCGAAGGCTTGCCGCTGCGCCGCGGCCAGCGGGACGCCTGCCTGGACTGGGCCACGCGCGCCTTCCGCATCGCCGCGTCCGTGGTCAAGGACACGACGCAGATCCACACCCACATGTGCCATGCGCAGTTCAACGACATCCTGCCGCAGATCGCCGCCATGGATGCCGACGTCATCACGATAGAGACGAGCCGCTCGGACATGGAACCGCTGACGGGCTCAGGCCAGTTCCAGTCCCCGAACGAAATCGGCCCCGGCGTGTACGGCATCCACTCGCCGCGCATCCCCACCACCGTCGACATGGTGACATTGCTGCAAAAAGCCAGCGGCGTGAAGACGCGTGGCTGGGCGGAAACGGAAACAGCGTTGCGTCATAGGGTGGAGGCGGCGCAGCAGATGCGCGCAGCGTAATCGGACATGGCGCCTGAGGGCGCATGTTGGGCGGCTTGCAGGGCGGCGCAGCGGTTTTCCGGGGCGCCGCCCGTTTTTTTTCACAGGAAGTAGGTGTTGCCCTGCGGAATAGCACGCGCCGGGCCCCTGACGCTGATTTTTTTGCAGTAGAATGCAAGAAATTTACTGCTCCCATTGTTGCCGTACGGAACATCTGGCCTGCCGCAGTTTCACTTTGATAAATGTTTATGTCCAAAAGCCCGTCGCAGAAGCCTATCGAAATCAAGATTTCCACCGTCGTTGCTGTCTCCGCCATTCTGCATAGCGCCGATACGCAGGCACTCGATGCCGCCTTGCGCGACATGACGGGAGGCGTGGCGGACTTTTTCGAGGACGACCTGGCCGTGCTGGACGTGGCGGCCTTGCCGCCCGGCAGCGTCCCCATCGACTGGGCCGCCCTGGTGGCCCTGCTGAAAAAATACCGTTTGAATGCCGTGGCCGTGCGCAATGCGCCGGCCGACATGCATGACGCCATCCTGGCGCAAGGCTTGAGCCTCGACAGCGGCAAGACGCGCGACGATGCGCCGCCCAAGGATGGCCCGAAGGATATCCCCACGGCGGCCGCCCAGGCGGGCGCCGACGCGCAAGTGATGGTGATCGACACGCCCGTGCGGGCCGGCCAGCGCATCTATGCGCGCGGCTGCGACCTGATCATCACCGCCGTCGTCAACAATGGCGCCGAAATCATCGCCGACGGCAGCATCCACGTGTATTCCTCGCTGTACGGCCGCGCGCTGGCCGGCGCCTCGGGCAATCCCCAGGCGCGCATCTTCGCGCTGGCCATGGAACCGGAACTGGTCTCCATCGCCGGCGTGTACCGCACGTTCGAGGATGGTTTCCCCCCGGAAATGGCGCGCGGACCCGCGCAAATTCGTTTGGCTGGAGACAGAATCGATATACACTCTGTCAATCCGGTCACTCCCGTGAACCGCTCTTAAGCTGCACAATTCAAGAGATATCTGAAAAGGATTATTTGTGGCAAGAATTATTGTTGTGACGTCCGGCAAGGGCGGTGTCGGCAAGACGACCTCTAGCGCCAGTTTTTCCACTGGCCTGGCCATGCGCGGCCACAAGACAGCCGTGCTCGACTTCGACGTGGGCCTGCGTAACCTCGACCTGATCATGGGTTGCGAGCGCCGCGTCGTCTACGACCTGATCAATGTGATCAATAAAGAAGCGACCCTGAACCAGGCCCTGATCAAGGACAAGCACTGCGACAACCTGTTCATCCTGCCCGCGTCGCAAACGCGCGACAAGGATGCCTTGTCGGAAGAAGGCGTGGAACGCGTGTTGAACGACCTGATCAACATGGGTTTCGAGTTCATCATCTGCGATTCGCCGGCCGGCATCGAGCATGGCGCGCTGATGGCGCTGACGTTCGCCGACGAAGCCATCATCGTCACCAACCCGGAAGTGTCGTCGGTGCGCGATTCGGACCGCATCCTCGGCATCCTGCAAGCCAAGTCGCGCCGCGCGCAGACGGGCGGCGAGCCGGTCAAGGAACATCTGCTGATCACCCGCTACTCGCCGAAACGCGTGGAATCGGATGAAATGCTGTCCTACCAGGACGTGCAGGAAATCCTGCGCATCCCGCTGGTGGGCATCATTCCGGAATCGGAGCAAGTGCTGGCAGCCTCGAACCAGGGTAATCCGGCCATCCATTTCACGGGCACGGACGTGGCGCAAGCCTATGAAGACGTGGTCTCGCGTTTCCTCGGCGAAGAGGTCGAGTTGCGCTTTACCAACTATGAAAAGCCTGGATTACTCCAGCGCATTTTTGGGGCGAAGTGATATGGCCTTGCTTTCTTTCCTCTTCCCCCCCAAGCCGAAGACGGCCACCGCGGCCAAGGAACGCCTGCAGATCATCATCGCCCGCGAACGCAGCGGACGCGATGGTCCGGACTTCCTGCCCGCCCTGCACAAGGAATTGATCGCCGTCATTTCCAAGTACACCAAGGTGAATGCCGACGACATCAAGATCTCGCTGGACCGCCAGGGCAACCTGGAAGTCCTCGACGTGAACGTGGTGCTGCCGGACGCGTAAGGTCTACTCCGGCCTGACCGTGAGCAATTCCTGCGCCACCGCGGCGCAGGCGTTCACGTGCTGGTTGCCGATCTGGCGGAACACGGCGTAGCCGATGGCTGCCGCCACCGCTTGGCCGGCGAACGGCACGAAGCGCGCCACCTGCTTGGTGGCAATCTTGACGCCACTACGCTTGAGCAGGTGGAGGATCAGTTCGCGCGACACCAATTTTCCTACCAGCATGCCCCCCATGCCCACCGCCGCGCGGTAGGCCATCATCTTGAACTGCGGGTTCAGGCGCTCGATCTGCTCGGGCGTGAGGCCGAATTCGTGGTTGATATCGTTGATCAGCATGGAAAACAGGCCCACGTCGGACATCAGGTCGATGCCGGGAATGGGGATGGCCGAGGCACCCGCCGACATCATGGCGCGCCGCTGCACCAGGCGCCGGCAACGCTCGCGCACTTGCTCGATTTCGGCACGACTGGCCGGTATCAGGGTCCAATCGGTAGTACTCTTGTCTGGCATGGCCGCTTCTCCGCTAGTAGGGGTAGATGAACAAGTGTAACGTAAAGGTTCTGTCCTCCGATTTCACTGGACACAATTGCAATCTCTGTTATATTTCACTTGAGCATTCCTTAACATTACGATAAGCAGAGCAGACCGTCTGTTTGTTGCTACACACTCCAGCCAATTATGCGAATTGCCGTACTCGATAGCGACCATAGCCAGGCAGAACTGATCTGCCAGGTGCTCACCGCCGCCGGCCACGCTTGCCACGAGTTTCAGAGTGGCAAGGAAATGCTGGGGCAGCTGCGCAAGGACAGTTGCGACATGCTCATCCTCGACTGGCATGTGAGCGATCTGGACGGTGCGGAAGTCTTGCGCCGTGCCCGGGAAAAACTGGCGCCGAAGGCGCCCGTGTTGTTTATGACCAACAGTTCCGGCGAAGACGACGTGGTGGCGGGCATGACGGCAGGCGCCGACGACTACATGATCAAGCCCCTGCGGCGCAGCGAACTAACCTTGCGCACCCAGGCGCTGCTGCGCGTGGCGTACCCGGCCCAGAATGGCGCCGAGACCTTGCAATTCGGTCATTACACGTTTGAAACCCGCCCCGGCCGCCTGTTGCGCGATGGCGAAGTGCTGGACGTGACGCACAAGGAATTCGCCCTGGCGCTGCTGTTTTTCCGCAACCTGGGCCGGCCCCTGTCGCGCGCCTACATCCACGAAGCCGTATGGCAGCGCGACACGGCCCTGCCCTCGCGCACCATGGATACCCATGTCTCGCGCGTGCGCAACAAGCTGCAGCTGAAACCGGAACACGGCTACCGGCTCGTGCCCGTCTACAGCTACGGTTATCGCCTGGAAAAACTGGGCGGCTGAACGGCGGCAAACGGCTGACCTGCTCAAAGCGCGGGCACAAAGCGTTATAATGTCGCCATAAGTCATCCAACAGCCCTGAAATGCAACTGCTCGCCGTCGGCCTCAACCATACCACCGCCCCAGTGTCGCTCCGCGAACAACTGGCGTTTGCGCCTGAGCACTTGGGCCAGGCGGTGATGGCGGCGCGCACCTGGTTCCAGCGCATCGACTTGCGCGACAACGACGAAGCGGCCATCCTGTCGACCTGCAACCGCACCGAGCTGTATGCGGCCAGCCATGTGCCCAATCCGCTCGACGCGGGCGCGCATTTCCTGGCCGACTACCACCAGCTCAACTACAGCGAGCTGCGCCCCCACTTATATATGCTGCCGCAGCACGATGCCGTGCGCCACACCTTCCGCGTCGCCTCCGGGCTCGACTCGATGGTGCTGGGCGAAACGCAGATCCTGGGGCAGATCAAGGACGCCATCCGCACGGCCGACGAGGCGGGCGGCCTGGGCACGTATCTGCACCAGTTGTTCCAGCGCAGCTTTTCGGTGGCCAAGGAAGTGCGCAGCAGCACCGAGATCGGCGCCCACAGCGTATCCATGGCGGCCGCCGCCGTGCGCCTGTCGCAGCGCATCTTCGACAAGATCGCCGAACAGAACGTGCTGTTCATCGGCGCCGGCGAAATGATCGAATTGTGCGCCACGCACTTTGCGGCGCAAAACCCGAAAAGCATCACCATTGCCAACCGCACCATGGAACGGGGCGAGGAACTCGCGCACCGGTTCAACGGCAAGGCGATCCGCCTGGCCGACCTGCCCGAGCAGCTGCACCAGTTCGACATCGTCATCTCGTGCACGGCGTCATCCTTGCCGTTGCTGGGCCTGGGCCTGGTCGAGCGCGCCATCAAGGCACGCCGCCACAAGCCCATGTTCATGGTCGACCTGGCCGTGCCACGCGACATCGAGGCGGAAGTGGGCCGCTTGAACGACGTCTTCCTGTACACGGTCGACGACCTGGGCAAGGTCGTGCAGACGGGCCTGGAAAGCCGGCAGGCGGCCGTGGCGCAAGCCGAAGCCATCATCGAGACGCGCGTGCAATCCTTCATGAGCTGGGTCGACGACCGCGCCATGGTGCCGGTCATCCAGCATCTGCATGAAAACAGCGAAACCTTGCGCCTGATGGAAGTGGAACGGGCGCGCAAGATGCTGGCCAAGGGCGCCGACATCGACGCCGTGCTCGAAGCGCTGTCGAAAGGCTTGACGGCCAAGTTCCTGCACGGCCCGCAGCAGGCGCTGCACCATGCGCAGGGCGACGAGCGCAAGCAGCTGGTCACCCTGCTGCCGAAACTGTTCCGCCCCCGCCGTTAGCGCAGCCCCGCTGGCCGCCCGCGCGCGGCTACCCCTGCCCGCCTGCCGGGCTTGCATCATTCCTACACTCTTTTTACCGCGAATCGCTATGAAACCATCCATGCTGGGCAAACTCGATCAACTGGCGAACCGCCTGGTCGAACTCGACGAACTGCTGATGCACCCGGACGCCACGTCGAACATGGACAGCTACCGCAAGATGACGCGCGAGCACGCCGAGCTGGGCCCGCTGGTGGCCCTGTACCGCTCCTACCAGGAAGCGGGCAACGACATCTCCACGGCGCAAGAAATGCTGGCGGACCCGGACATGAAGGAATTCGCCCAGGAAGAGATCGAGGCGGCCAAGGCCACCATGGCGCAGCTCGAGCGCGAACTGCAGACCATGCTGCTGCCGAAGGACGTCAATGACGAGCGCAATATCTTCCTGGAAATTCGCGCAGGCACGGGCGGCGATGAATCGGCCCTGTTCGCCGGCGATTTGTTGCGCATGTACACGCGCTTTGCCGAGCGCAACCGCTGGCAGGTGGAGCTGGTATCGTCGTCCGATTCCGACCTGGGCGGCTACCGCGAGGTGATCGTGCGCGTGGTGGGCAATGGCGCGTATTCGAAGCTGAAATTCGAGTCGGGCGGCCACCGCGTGCAGCGCGTGCCGGCCACGGAAACGCAGGGCCGCATCCACACGTCCGCCTGCACGGTGGCCGTGATGCCGGAAGCGGACGAAGTGGAAGACGTCAACATCAACCCGGCCGACCTGCGCATCGACACCTACCGCGCCTCGGGCGCGGGCGGACAGCACATCAACAAGACGGATTCGGCCGTGCGCATCACTCACTTGCCGACCGGCATCGTCGTCGAATGCCAGGATGACCGCAGCCAGCACAAGAACAAGGCGCAGGCGATGAAAGTGCTGGCCGCGCGCATCAAGGACGTGCAATTGCGCGAGCAGCAGTCGAAGGAAGCGGCCACGCGCAAGAGCCTGATCGGCTCGGGCGACCGCAGCGAGCGCATCCGCACTTATAATTTCCCGCAAGGCCGCCTGACGGACCACCGCATCAACCTGACGTTATATAAACTGGACTTCATCATGGATGGGGATTTGACGGAACTGACGAATGCCTTGGCGGCAGAACATCAAGCCGAGCTGTTGGCTGCCCTGGGCGACTAACGGCTGGGGTCAGACCCGGCGGGTCAGACCCCGCGTTAAATTGTAGGTCGGCTTAGCGCGCAGCGCGTAAGCCGACAGCTTTAAGTAGCGGCTAAGCAATAAAAATCGGCCCTTGTGCGAAAATGACCAGCTCGATTCCATCCACCTCACCGTGTCGCCCATGAAAAATTCACGCACCGTCCTCCTGTTGATCGCCTCCCTGTGTTTCCTGATGCTGGGCGTGGCCATGTATTTGCAGCATGCCATGAACATGGCGCCGTGCCCGCTGTGCGTGATCCAGCGCTACCTGTTCCTCGCCATCGGCATCGCCTGCCTGGCGGGCGCCGCCGCCAACCGCCCGAAAATCGGCGCCGGCATCGGCTTGCTGGCGGCCCTGGGCGGCATGGGCGTGGGCGCCAAGCACTTGTACGTGCTGGCCAATCCCGGCTTCTCGTGCGGCATCGATCCGGTGGAAACGGCGCTGAACAAGGTCTTCACGGCCGAACTCATGCCCTTCATGTTTGAATCGTATGGCGCTTGCGAAAACGCCGGCGAGCCGTTTTTCGGCCTGTCGATCCCGCAATGGGCATTCATCTGGTTCGCCATCTTCGCCATCACCATGTTGTGGACATTGCTGCGCCGCAAACAATAACCATTCATTTATGCCAGAAACACTGATCCCTGCCGGCAGCACTGTCGGCGCCCTGCAAATCCGTCCGCTGCTCGATCCGCTCGACAACCGCATCCTGCTCGGTCACGCGCTGGGCCTGTCGCGCGTCAGCTTGATCACGCAATCGGAGCGGGTGCTCACTGCCGATGAAGCCAAGCGCCTGTCATGCTTGCTGGCGCGCCGACTGCAAGGCGAGCCGATCGCCTACATCGTCGGCCAGCGCGAATTCTTCGGCTTGCCGTTCGAGGTGAACGAGGCCGTGCTGATTCCCCGCCCCGACACGGAAGTGCTGGTGGAACTGGCGCTCGAGCGCCTGCCACCGGGCGGACGGGTGCTCGACATGGGCACGGGCAGCGGCGCCATCGCCGTTGCCCTGGCGCACACGCGCCCCGACGCCGTCGTCACGGCCCTGGACGTGAGCAGCACGGCGCTGGCCGTGGCGCGCCGCAACGCCAGTGCCAACGGCGTGAACATCACCTTCATGGCCAGCGACTGGTTCGAAGCGCTGGGCACGGAAAAGTTCGACCTGATCGTCTCCAATCCCCCCTACATCGCCAGCGGCGACCGCCACCTGGCCGAAGGCGATCTGCGCTTCGAGCCGGCGGGCGCGCTGACCGACCATGCCGATGGCCTGTCGGCCCTGCGCACCATCGTTGCCGGCGCCGCGCGCCACCTGGCGTCCGGCGCCTGGCTGCTGATGGAACACGGCTATGACCAGGCTGCCCAGGTGCGCAAGCTGCTGGCCGCTGCCGGCTACAGCAAGGTGCAAAGCTGGCGCGACCTGGCCGGCATCGAACGGGTCAGCGGCGCCCGCCTGGGCTGACCGTTGCCACCTGCGCAAAGCTTGACCCAGCGGCGCGCCAGATCCCCCGCAGTTTGTTAAAATATCAAGCGAATTCCTGACCGAAGCGCCGTCCCCGTTCCCCGGGACGGACGCTGGCGACGCGGCGTTTTTTGGGCCGGCGCCGACGCATTTGCCAAAATTCGGTTAATCTCAGCACAAATTATTTATATGCTGCACAAGAAAGGAAGCTCAAATTGCCCAACCTGTTGACTCGCCGCCTGGCATTGCTGACCGAAGATGCCAACCGCGCGCTGCTGGGCGGCTTGCGCGGCATCGAGCGTGAAACCCTGCGCGTCGACCATGCCGGCCATCTGGCTTCCACGCCCCACCCCGCCGCCCTGGGCTCGGCGCTGACGCACCCTGAAATCACCACCGACTACGCCGAAGCGCTGCTCGAATTCATCACGCCGGCCGAAGCCGACATCGCCGTCACGCTCGACAAGCTCGATACCGTGCACCGCCATGCCTACAGCCGCCTCGGCGACGAGTTGCTGTGGAGCCAGTCGATGCCCTGCCAGCTGCCGCCCGAAGCGGACATCGAGATCGCCAACTACGGCAGCTCGAACATGGGCATGCTCAAGCATGTCTACCGGCGCGGCCTGGCCTTGCGCTACGGCAAGGCCATGCAATGCATCGCCGGCATCCATTACAACTATTCGCTCGACGAACAGCTGTGGCAAGTGCTGGCCAGCCATCCGGACACCCGCGCCAGCGCGGCGCACGCAGCCGCGACGTCAAAAGACGTGCAGTCGGAAAGCTACCTGGCGACGATCCGCAACTTCCGCCGCTACAGCTGGCTGCTGATGTACCTGTTCGGCGCCTCGCCGGCCCTGTCCGCCGGTTTCCTGCGCGGCCGCGCGCACAAGCTCGACACCTTGTCCGACGACACCCTGTTCCTGCCGTACGCGACCAGCCTGCGCATGAGCGACCTCGGCTACCAGAACGACGCCCAGTCCGGCCTGCGCCCGCACGAAAACAGCCTCGATGATTACGTCAACGCGCTCACGCACGCCGTCAACGATCCGTATCCGCCGTATGCGGCGCTGGGTACGAAGAAGGATGGCGAGTGGATACAATTGTCCACCAACGTGCTGCAGATCGAAAATGAATACTATTCGACCATCCGCCCGAAGCGCGTGATCCGTACGGGCGAGCGCCCGATCCAGGCCCTGTGCCTGCGCGGCGTGCAATACATCGAAGTGCGCTGCATGGATGTCGATCCGTTCGAACCGGTCGGCATCAGCCTGGAAACAGGCCGCTTCCTCGACGCGTTTTTGCTGTTCTGCGCGCTCGACGACAGCGCGCCGATTTCTGCCGAGCAAAGTGCTTGCTACACGAACAATTTCGCCCGCACCGTCAAGGAAGGCCGCAAGCCGGGCTTGAGCCTGCGCCGCGATGGCGAAGACATCACCCTGCAAGCCTGGGGCGAGGAATTGCTGGCCCGTATCGCGCCCGTGGCGGCCTTGCTCGACGCGCGCCAAGGCGGCACGCAGCATGCGGACAGCCTGGCCGCGCAGGCCCGTAAACTGGCCGACGCGGACGCGACGCCATCGGCCAAGGTCTTGGCCGAGCTGCGCGCCAACGGCGGCTCGTTTGCCGCCTTCGGCCTGCAGCAAAGCGAACGCCATGCGGCGTTTTTTCGCGCGCATCCCCCCACACCCGGGCAAAGCGCGTATTTCGACGAGATGGCCGCCAACTCGCTGGCCGAGCAGCGTGCCATGGAAGCGGCGCCGGCCGGCAGCTTCGACGATTTCGTCGCCGCCTACCGCGCCAGCACCCTGTGTTCGCACACCTGACCTTGCGCAAAACGCCCGATGCTGACCTTCTACAATGAATTGCACGGCCAGCACCGGGGCCGCTTCGAGATGTTTCGCGGCACCATGGTGCCCTGCTTCGAGACACCGGAGCGGGCCGACATGGTGGTGGCCGAGCTGGGGCGGCGCAACCTGGGCCGCATCGTCACGCCGCACGGCGTGCCGCTGACCTCCTTGGAGCGCATCCACACGCCCCGCTACCTGCATTTTTTGCGCCATGCCTGGCACGACTGGCTGGCACTCGACCCGGATAACGCCAACAAGGACGCCTTGCCGTCCGTGTGGCCCGTACGCACCCTGCGCAGCGACATCGAACCGGACGACTTCACGGCCAAGCTGGGCCTGTACTCGATGGACAACGGTACGCCGCTGACGGCCGGCACGTGGACGGCGGCCAAGACGGGCGCCGACTGCGCCGTCAATGCGGCGCACGCGCTGCGCCTGGGCGAGCGGGCCACGTTCGCCCTGACGCGCCCGCCGGGCCACCATGCGGGCAGCGATTTCTTTGGCGGCTACTGTTTTCTGAACAACGCAGCCCTGGCCGCACAGCATCTGCTCGACGACGGTGCCCGCAAGGTCGCCATCCTCGACATCGATTACCACCACGGCAACGGCACGCAAAGCATCTTTTACGGACGCGACGACGTGCTGTTCGCCTCGATCCACGCCGACCCGCGCAGCGAATATCCGTTTTACCTCGGTCACGCCGACGAGACGGGCAGCGGCGCGGGGCTCGGCTACAACGTCAACTTACCGCTGCCGGCCGGCACGTCCACGGCCAGCTGGTTCGCCGCGCTGGAAACGGCTTGCCTGCGCATCAATATGTATGCGCCCGATGCGCTGGTGGTGTCGCTGGGCGTGGACACCTTCGTGGGCGACCCGCTGTCGCATTTCTCGCTGCAAAGCGGCGACTACCTGCGCGTGGGCGAACGCCTCGCGCATCTGAACCTGCCCACCGCCTTCATCCTCGAAGGCGGTTATGCGGTCAAGGAAATCGGCATCAATGTGGTGAACGTGCTGGAAGGTTTTGAAACCGCGGAGTAACTAGTGGGGTCAGACGGGGACGCCGAGTCCCTCAACACCGCTAACGTCAAGCTCGGTGCCAACACAAACGGGGGTCTGACCCCGGCTTTACATGTTCCGGAACAAACTCATGAACGGCTGGCTCACGGCCAGGGTTTCCGGCCGCGTTTTCAGGCGCAGGGCGCCCCGTCCCACCTCGTCGCGCGTCACCGACGCCACCATCTTCATGTTGACGATGGTGGAGCGGTGGATCTGCTTGAAAATGGCCGGGTCGAGCACGTCGAGCAGTTCGCGGATCGGCTTGCGCAGCAGCGCCTCGCCGTCCGCCGTCATGACGGCCGTGTACTTGGTGTCGGATTGAAAATAGGCGATGTCTTCCACCATGATCAGCCGCGTATCCTTGCCGCTGCTGGCCGTCAGCCACACCAGCGGCGGCGACTTGGCCGCCGCCGGCAAAGCGCTGCTCAATTGCTGCAGCAGGCCGGCCAGCGCGCCATCGACCGCCGGGGCCTTGCCCGCGCGCGCCCGCACGCGCTGCAGGGTCGCCTGCAGGCGCTCGCGTCCGATCGGTTTCAATAGATAATCGACGGCGCCCTTGTCGAAGGCATCGATCGCGTACTGGTCGTAGGCCGTGACGAACACCACCTGCGTGCCGGGACTCGCTTCCAGCGCGCCGGCCGCCACCTCCAGCCCCGTCAGGCCCGGCATGCGGATATCGAGGAAGGCGACGTCGGGCTTGCGCGTGGCGATGGCCTCGAGCGCCGTGCCGCCGTCGTCGCAGGCGGCGACGATGCGCAATGCCGGCCACTCTTCGGCCAGCAGGGCCACCAGCGCATCGCGCAGCAGGGTTTCATCTTCGGCGATGACGCAAGTCATTTCAGGCGGATGCATACGATACTCCCTGCGCCGTGCTGTCCGGCACCGTGATGGTGGCCGTCACGCCATCGGGGAAATTGGCGACGATGGCAAACGCGGCGGCATTGCCGTAGGTCAGGCGCAGGCGCTCGCGCACATTGCGCAGGCCAATGCCCGTGCCGGCGCCGTCGTCGCTGAAACCCTTGCCGTCGTCGGCCACCGTGACGATCACCGTGCCATTGCCGCTGCGCGCCATGATCCAGATGGTGCCGCCGCCGCTTTTCGGTTCCAGGCCATGCTTGATGGCGTTTTCCACCAAGGTTTGCAGCATCATCGGCGGCAGCTCCACCTGGCGCAGGTATTGCGGTACCTCGATCTGCAGGTTCAGGCGCTCGCCCATGCGGATTTTCAGGATGTCGAGGTAGGCGCGCGCCCGTTCCAGCTCCGTGCCCAGGGTCGACATGGCTTGCTCCGTGCGCGGCAGCGAGTGGCGCAGATATAAAATCAGGTTGCCCAGCATCGCGTCGGCGCGCACGGGGTCGCTGCGCGTGAGCAGCTGCGCGCTGGCCAGCGTGTTGTACAGGAAGTGCGGCTCCACCTGCGCATGCAGCAAGCTCAGTTTGGCCACCGTGAGTTCCTTTTCCGTCACCGTCTGGCGCGCCTCGGCCTGCTCGCCGCGGCGGCGCTGCGCCACCCGGCGCGTCATCGCCCGCGTCACCGCCTCCGCGTTTTCCAGGTTGCTGCCATGGTCGACGAGGAACCAGTCGGTCCAGGCATTGCGCGCCGGCTCGCAGATCAGGGTCACGCTGCCCGCCTCGCCATTCGGCGTGACGGTGGCGAGGATCTGGTTCGGCCGCGGCTCGAGGAAACCCAGCACGCGCATGCGGGGCAAGCCCGTATGCGTGTACGGCGCCGCGCGGCGCACGCGCGCCTGCACCTGCAGGCTGTCGCGCGCGCTTTCCACCACTTCGCTGCCCGGCAATTCGCGGATGGCCGCGTCGACCATGTCGAACGCTTCGCCCGCCTCGAACGGGATCTCGATCTGGCGTCGCTGGCGGCTCGACAGGGTACCCGCATTCACGGCGCCGGCGATCAGGCGCACGCGGCGCACATGCGAAAACGCATTCGTGATGACGGTGCAGGCCAGCAGGGCGCCGACGATGACAAAGAAGCCTTCCGTATGTCCGAAAATATGGCGCAAGAAGTTCTCGACCAGGAGGGCGGTGGCGATGATGTAGGTGAGCATCGTGGCCAAGGTGAGGCGAAGGATAAAGAAGAGGCTGGTCATGGTTTTTCCCTGGAACGTAGAAGTGGGCCAAGCATAACCATCGGCCCCGGCGGCGGTGGCTATTATGCGATGGAAGCCCGATAGTGGCGACAAAGGCAAGAAAATAAAGGGCAAATGGGTACGGCCACAAAATAAAATCGCTTGCAATTAAATAGCGCGCGATATATATTGCACACATGGACGCCGGATTTACTTCTTCAGACGGGCATCCTGGGGCCACGGCCCGCGAAACAAGTAGCACACTATTTAGTAGCCACCTATTTATCTACCTAAAGGAAACCATCATGTCGATCAAACAAGTCCTGTATCGCGCTCAAGCCACCGCCACCGGAGGCCGCGAAGGCCGTGCCGTGTCGTCCGACAATGTGCTGGACGTCAAGCTGACCACGCCAAAAGAACTGGGCGGCAATGGCGCCGTCGGCACCAATCCGGAACAGCTGTTTGCCGCCGGCTACTCGGCCTGCTTCATCGGCGCCATGAAATTCGTCGGCGGCCGCGACAAGATCGCCGTACCGGCGGACCTGTCGATCGAAGGCAACGTCGGCATCGGCGCCATCGACACGGGCTTCGGCATCGAAGTGGAACTGAAGATCTCGCTGCCGGGCATGGACCGCGCCGCCGCCGAAGCGCTGGTCGCCGCTGCCCACATCGTGTGCCCCTACTCGAACGCCACGCGCGGCAACATCGACGTCACCCTGACGATCGTGTAATAGACGCAACACCTTGCGCCTCCCCGGCCGCGCCTTGGCGCCGCCGGGGATTTTTGCTTTAGCGCAGCGCCTGCAGCAGCTTGTCAGCCAGGGCCGGTGCCGAGGCCGGATTCTGTCCCGTGATCAATTCGCGGTCGACCACCACATTGCTGGTCCACGGCGCCTGGTTCTGCACATACTGCGCGCCGGCCGCCTGCAAGCCCGACTGCGGATAGAACTTCATCAATCCGCCCTTCAACGCGCCCTGCGCCGCCGCCTCTTCCTGGTTGCTGATCACCGTCATGCGGTAGCCGTTGTAGATCCAGTCCGCCGGCGTGGGCGGTGTCCGGCCCGCTTCCAGCGCGGCCGTAAACTGCGCCGCCTGCGGCAGGGCCGACAGCAGGGCGATGGGGCCATGGCACAGCAGCGCCGTCGGCTTGCCGTCCGCGTGGAACTGGCGCAGCAGCGCGCCCAGGCTGGCGTCCTTCAATAAGTCCTGCATGGGCGCGTGGCCGCCCGGCACCAGCACGGCCGCATAGTGGCCATAGCCGATCTGCTCCACCCGTTTCAAGCTGATCACGGGCGAACGGCCCGGCACCGTCAGCGCCAGCTGCTCGAGCAAGGCCTTGTGCGCCGCGTGGGCGGCCGCGTCGCCGCCAAAATAGGCGTCCGTATCCGAGCTGGCATCCAGGGTGGGCGCCTGGCCCAGCGGCGTGGCAAACGTCACCGTGTGGCCCGCGTCGAGCAGCTTTTTCACGGGCTGCATCAGTTCATTGAGGTAAAAGCCCGTCGGGAAAACCTTGCCGTCGCGCAAGTCGAGGTGATTCGCGTCCGACAGCACGACGAGGACCTCGGCCGCCTGGGCGGTGGAAAAGGCGGCGAGCAACAGACTGCTGATCAGTAATTTTTTCATGGTGTGGCCTTTCTGTAGAGAGGACACCAGCATATTCCGAATCAAAATACGGAAAAATGATCAATAATGCACAGCACTGATGCGTAATACGACTGAATGGAGCCGAGATGGATAAATTGCAGGCGATGCAGCTGTTTCGCCGCGTGGCCGAGCTGGGCAGCTTTCGCCGCGCGGCCGATGAACTGGACTTGTCGGCCTCGTACGTAAGCCGGCGCATCGGCCAGCTGGAGCAGGAACTGGGCGGGCGCCTGATGACGCGCACCACGCGCCAGCTGGCCCTGACGGAAACGGGCGCCGCCTACCTCGAGCACTGCCGCAAGCTGCTCGACGAGCTGGCGCAGGCCGAGGACATGGTGGCCCATTCCACGGCGCACGTGACGGGCCGGCTGCGCATCAATGCGCCGCTGACCTTGGGCGTGGGCGAGCTGGCCGAAGGCTTGGCCGATTTCATGGCAGACTGGCCCGCGCTGCGCCTCGATGTCGACCTGAAGGATGAATATGTCGACCTGGCGGCAGCCAATTACGACCTGGGCTTTCGCGTCACCACCGCGCTCACCGATTCGAGCTATGTGGCGCGCCACATCCACGACTACCGCCTGCACATCTGCTGCGCGCCCGCCTACCTGGAACGCCATGGCCCGTTGGCCGAACCCACGGACCTGACGCGCCAGCGCTGCTTCATCTACAGCCACGCCCTGTTCGGCAGCCGCTGGCCGCTGCGCCATGCGGGGCCGCACAGCGACATCGAAGTGCCGAACTGGGTGCGCACCAACAACACGCTGTTCATGCGCAGCCTGATCCTGCGCGGCCTGGGCATCGGCATCCTGCCCACCTTTGTCTGCCGCGAGGAACTGGCCAGCGGCGCCCTGGTCGAGCTGTTCCCCGACGTCGAGCGCCCCAGCCTGGCGCTGTTCGCCATCTACCCGTCGCGCCAGTTGGTGGCGCCCCGCGTGACGCGCTGCATCGAGCACCTGAAGCAGTGGTATGCGCAGCGCTATCCCACGCCGGCGGCGTGAAGCCGGTAAAATCACGGCCACTCTCAATCAAGGATGACCCATGATCAGCTGGCAATGGAACACGTTCGACGAACTCGGCCCCCACGATTTGTACCAGGTGCTGGCCTTGCGCCAGCGCGTGTTCGTCATCGAACAGCAGTGCATTTATCCGGACCTGGACGGCCATGACCAGCAAGCGATGCACTTGCTGGGCTGGCAAACGGCCGATGGCCGGCTGGCCGCCTACCTGCGCGTGCTGGCGCCGGGCGCCAAGTATGTGGAAATGTCGCTGGGCCGCGTGCTGACGGCGCCCGAAGCGCGCAGCAGCGGCGCCGGCAAGCAGTTGTTGCTTGAGGGCATCGCCCGCGCCGAGTGCCAGCATCCGGGCCACGCCATTCGCATCGGCGCGCAGCACTATCTGGAACGCTTTTATCAATCGTTCGGCTTTGTCACCGTCAGCGCACCGTACGACGAAGACGGCATACAGCACGTCGACATGCTGCGCGCGGAGCAACCGGCATGACGACGGCGCTCATTTCCTGGAGCGGCGGCAAGGATTCCTGCCTGGCCCTGTGGCGCGCGCGCAACGCCGGCATGGACGTGCCGCTGTTGATCACGGCCATGGATGAAGATGGCCGCAAGTCGCGCTCGCACGGCGTGCCGCCGGAATTGCTCGCGGCGCAGGCGGCCAGCCTGGGCGCGCGCCTGCAGCGCTATCACGCCAGCTGGGCCAGCTACGAAGCACAGTTCATCGCCATGCTGCGCGCGGCCAAGGCCGAGGGCATAGCCCACGCCCTGTTTGGCGACATCGATTTGCAGCCGCACCGCGACTGGGAAGAAAAAGTCTGCGCCGCGGCCGGCCTGACGGCGCACCTGCCCCTGTGGGGCGAAGATCGCCGCGCGCTGGTCGATGAGTTCCTTGCCGCCGGCTTCAAGGCCATCGTCGTGTGCATCAATGGCCAGCACTTGCCGCGCGCATTTTGCGGGCGCGAATTCGACGCCGCCTTCCTGGCCGACCTGCCGCCCGGCGTCGACGCCTGCGGCGAAAACGGCGAATTCCACACCTTCGTCTACGACGGCCCCGCCTTCAGCGCCCCGGTAGCGCTGCGCCGCACGCAAGTGCTGCAATATGACGCGCCGGCCGACCTGGGCGGCGCCACGTATTACTTCCAGGAGCTGGCGCCCGCTTAATCCGGCCAGCAAAGCAAAAAGGGCGATTCCGTGGAATCGCCCTTTTCATGTGCCCTGCGCGTGCTTACTTTTTCGTCACGCTGACCAGCTTGATCTCGAACAGCAAGCCAGCATAGCCAGGAATCTTCGGCGCGCTGCCGGCCTTGCCATAGCCCAGGTCATACGGAATGGCCAGGGTGCGCGTGCCGCCAACCTGCATGCCGACCAGGCCGCGGTCCCAGCCCAGGATGACCCGGCCGATACCCAGAGGGAAGGTAAAACCGCTGCCTGCCGGGCTCGCATCGAACTGCACGCCCTTGTTGCCCGGCTTGCTTGCGTCATACAGCCAGCCCGTGTAGGTCACCAGCAGGGTATCGCCCGCTGCCGCCGCCGTGCCGGTGCCGGTCACCGTATCGGTAATGGTCAGTTCTTTCACTTGCGTATTCGGGTCGAGCACGACCGGCTTCTCGGTGTTGGCAGCGGCACCGCAGGCGGTCAGGGCCACGGCGCAAGCGAGGGTGGCGATCAATTGAAATACCGATTTCATGGTTTCCCTTTAAATATTGGTGTGTGGCTGAGGCCCGTACGGTGCGGACCGGTACGGGCTGCAGTTTAACAGGACTGACGTAGCCCATTTGTAAGCAGACGTAAGCACGGCGCTAAATTGTGTGCCGATACAACGTTGGCATAATAGCCACAATTATCACATCTTCTAGATTTCCACCTGCGTGCCCAGTTCGATCACCCGGTTGCTGGGGATCTGATAGTAGTCGGCCGCCGTGCGCGCATTGCGCGACATGGTGACGAACAGGTGCTCGCGCCACGGCATCATGCCGGCGCCCGGCGTCGAAATGATGGTCTGGCGCGCGATGAAGAACGACGTTTCCATCATTTCGACATCGAGTCCCTGCTCGGCGCATTGCGCCAGCGCCGCCGGAATGTCCGGTTCATCCTTGAAGCCGTAATGCACGTTGACCTGGTAGCACTGGTGGCCCAGGTCCACCACGCGCACGCGCTCGGACGGCGCCACCCACGGCTCTTCATGCATGAAGACGGTGAGGAAAATGACGCGCTCATGCAACACCTTGTTGTGCAGCAAGTTATGCAGCAGCGCATGCGGCACGCCATCCGTTTCGCCGCGCAGGAAGATGGCCGTGCCGGGCACGCGCAACGGCGGCGCGATGAACAGCGACGAGAGGAAATCGTCGAGCGGAATCGCATGCTTTTCCAGGTTCTGGAACACCAGCTGGCGGCCCCGTTTCCAGGTCAGCATGACGATGAACAAAATCGAGCCCAGCAGCAGCGGGAACCAGCCGCCATGGAACAGTTTCAAGGCGGTCGCCGACACCAGGTTGACGTCGATGATCAGGAAAAAGCCCGTGGCGGCCCAGCACAGGGCCAGGTTCATCTTCCAGCGGTAGCGGATGACGAAGAAGGTCAGGATCGTGGTCGACAGCATCGTGGCCGTGACGGCGATGCCGTAGGCGGCGGCCAGGTTTTCCGAGGAGCCGAAGCCGACGACGGCCAGCAGCACCACGGCCAGTTGCAGCCAGTTCACGGCGGGGATGTAAATCTGCCCGATTTCGCTTTCCGACGTGTGGCGCACGCGCATGCGCGGCAAAAAGCCCAGCGCGATGGCTTGCTTGGTCATCGAGAAGGTGCCGGAAATGGTGGCCTGCGAAGCGATCACGGTGGCCATGGTCGACAAAATCACCAGCGGGTACACGCTCCAGGCGCCCAGCTGCTGGTAAAACGGATTCGAGACGGCTTCCGGATGGGCCAGCAGCAGGCCGCCCTGGCCCAGGTAGTTAAGCGCCAGCGCGGGAAAGGCGATCAGGAACCAGGCCAGGCGGATCGGTTTCTTGCCGAAATGGCCCATGTCGGCGTACAGCGCCTCGGCGCCCGTCAGCGCCAGCACCACGGCGCCCAGGGCGACGAAGGCAACAAAGCCGTTATTCATCAGGAAGGTCGCCGCGTGCAGGGGATTGAGTGCGGCCAGCACGGCTGGCGACTTGATGATGTTGACCACGCCCATGCCGGCCAGCGCGGCAAACCACAGCACCATGACGGGGGCGAAATAGCGGCCGATGCCGGCCGTGCCGTGCGATTGCACGGAATACAGGCCCACCAGCACGGCGATCGTCAGCGGCACCACGTACGGACTGAAGGCGGGCGTGGCCACTTCCAGGCCTTCGATCGCCGACAGCACGGAAATGGCCGGCGTGATCACGCTGTCGCCATAGAACAGGGTGGCGCCGAAGACGCCGATCACCATCAGCGGGAAATGCCAGCGCGACAGGCGGCTGACGGACGACAGCACCAGCGCCATCAGGGCCATGATGCCGCCCTCGCCGCGGTTGTCGGCACGCAGCACCAGGGTCACGTACTTGAGCGAGACGATCAGGGTCAGGCCCCAGAAAATCAGCGAGACGATGCCCAGCAGGTTCTCGTGCGAGAGCACCAGGCCGTGGGCCGGGTCGAAGACGGTCTTCAGGGTGTACAGCGGACTGGTGCCGATATCGCCGTAAACGATGCCGACGGCCGCCAGCGTCAAGCCGGCAAGGCCGCTTTTTTTATGTTCCGACGTCAAGATTGCACCCGTTTTTGTTTTGTTGCATCGCACAATATGATAGGTATTAGCAAATAGCAAGAGTATTTTTGCATGGTTACGGGCTGCCCCAAAGTCGTGGTTTTGTGCCGCTCCGCCTTGCTGCGCGGGCTTGCGGCCATTGATTTGTTGCCATTCTACGCCTCGGCAGCGGCGCCGGGCAGCCCCCGATGTTTTCAGACATAATGACAGACTGTCTACTCTCCAGCGAAGCCCATCATGAATCCAGGCATGCTCTACGCCTCCCTCGCCTTCCTGTGCTGGGGCCTGTTCCCCCTGTATTTCCATGCCATCGGCGAGATCGCGCCGCAGGAAATCCTGGCGCACCGCATGGTCTGGTCGCTGTTGTTTCTGGGCATCGTGCTGACCGTTCGGCGCCAATGGAGCTGGCTGGGCGCCCTGAAAGGCCAGCCGAAAGTGGTGGCCAGCTTCGTCGCCAGCGCGTTTTTGCTGTCCGCCAACTGGTTCATCTATATCTGGGCCGTCAACAACGGCCACGTGGTCGACGCCAGCCTCGGCTACTTCATTACGCCCCTGATCAATGTCATGCTGGGCTTTTTGCTGCTGCACGAGCGCCTGCGCCGCCTGCAGTGGCTGGCCATCGGCCTGGCCGCCTGCGGCGTGGCCTGGCTCACCTGGCAGGCGGGGCAGGTGCCGTGGATCGCCCTGCTGCTGGCGGCCACCTTCGGCGGCTATGGCTTGCTGCGCAAGACGGCCGCGCTGGGCGCGCTGGAAGGCTTGTCGTTCGAAACCTTGATCCTGTTTCCCCTGGCGCTGGCCTACATGCTGTGGCTGGCCTGGCATGGCCAGAGCGGCTTCGTCAATACGGATTCCAGCGCCACGCGCGCGCTGCTGCTGGCGTCCGGCCCCATCACGGCCATCCCCCTGCTGCTGTTCGCGGCCGGCGCGCGCCGCCTGCCGCTGGCCGTGCTGGGACTGTTGCAATACATCGCCCCCACGGGCCAGCTCCTGATCGGCGTCTGGGTCTTCCACGAATCGTTCACGCCCGAGCGCATGCTGGGCTTCCTCGTCATCTGGACGGCGCTGGGCCTGTATGCGGCCGAAGGGCTGTGGACGGCCCGCCGCGCGCGCCTGGCCGCCTGATCGTTCCGTTCCGGCAGCGCGCAGCGCTGGCCGGAAGCGGGCGTTTACCGTATCCTGTCCGTCTTTGTATATCACCCGAGATTTCTAATGGCAAATTACGTCTACACCATGAATCGCGTGGGCAAAATCGTTCCGCCCAAGCGCCAGATTCTGAAAGATATTTCCCTCTCCTTCTTCCCAGGCGCGAAGATCGGCGTGCTGGGCCTGAACGGCTCCGGTAAATCGACGCTGCTGAAAATCATGGCAGGCATCGACACCGACATCCAGGGCGAAGCCGTGCCGATGCCGGGCCTGAACATCGGCTACCTGCCGCAGGAACCGCAGCTGGACCCGGCAAAAACCGTGCGCCAGGAAGTCGAATCGGGCCTGGGCGAAGTGTTTGAAGCGCAAGCCAAGCTGGAAGCCGTGTACGCCGCGTATGCCGAGGAAGACGCCGATTTCGACGCCCTGGCCACGGAACAGGCACGCCTGGAAGCGATCATCTCGACCTCCGACGGCGGCAATCTGAATCTGCAGCTGGAAATGGCCGCCGACGCGCTGCGCCTGCCGCCATGGGACGCCACCATCGGCGTGCTGTCCGGCGGTGAAAAGCGCCGCGTGGCGCTGTGCAAGCTGCTGCTGTCCAAGCCCGACATGCTGCTGCTCGACGAGCCGACCAACCATCTGGATGCGGAATCGGTCGACTGGCTGGAACAATTCCTGCTGCGCTTCCCCGGCACCGTGGTGGCCATCACCCATGACCGCTACTTCCTCGACAACGCGGCAGAGTGGATTCTGGAGCTGGACCGCGGCCACGGCATTCCATGGAAGGGTAACTACTCGACCTGGCTGGACCAGAAGCAAGCCCGCCTGAAGCAGGAAGAAGCGACGGAATCGGCGCGCCAGAAAGCGCTGCAGAAGGAATTGGAATGGTCGCGCCAGAACCCGAAAGCGCGCCAGGCCAAGTCGAAAGCCCGCCTGGCCCGCTTCAACGAGCTGTCCGAGCACGAATACCAGAAGCGCAACGAAACGCAGGAAATCTTCATTCCCGTGGCCGAACGCCTGGGCAATGAAGTCATCGAGTTCAAGAACGTGTCGAAAGCGTTCGGCGACCGCCTGCTGATCGATAACCTGAGCTTTACGGTGCCGCCAGGCGCCATCGTCGGCATCATCGGCCCCAACGGCGCCGGTAAATCGACCCTGTTCAAGATGATCACCGGCAAGGAAACGCCGGACAGCGGCGAAGTGGCCATCGGCCAGACGGCGCGCGTGTCCATCGTCGACCAGAACCGCGATAGTCTGGCCGACAACAAGTCCGTGTTCGAAGACGTCTCCGGCGGCGCCGACATGCTGACGGTGGGCCGCTTCGAAATGCCGTCGCGCGCCTACCTGGGCCGCTTCAACTTCAAGGGTTCGGACCAGCAGAAGCAAGTGGGCAACCTGTCCGGCGGTGAACGCGGCCGTCTGCACCTGGCGAAAACCCTGCTGATGGGCGGCAACGTCCTGCTGCTCGATGAACCGTCGAACGATCTGGACGTGGAAACCTTGCGCGCGCTGGAAGACGCCCTGCTGGAATTTGCCGGCAGCGTCATGGTCATCTCCCATGATCGCTGGTTCCTCGACCGTATCGCCACGCACATCCTGGCGTTCGAAGGCAATTCGCAGGTCACCTTCTTTGACGGCAACTATCAGGAATATGAAGCCGACAAGAAGAAACGCCTGGGCGAAGAAGGCGCGAAGCCGAAGCGTATCCGCTACAAGCCTTTGACCACGTAATTTCGGTCCGGCAACGCAAAAAGGCAGTTACCTCGCGGTAACTGCCTTTTTTTTCAGCAAACTTCCGGTAAATTAGAAGTTGTAGCGTGCGCCTAAAGCCAAGCCTGTCGCCTTGCGGCCCTGGTCGGCGCTCTTGCCGAAGTGTTCCACTTCCGCCGTCAGCGAGACTTTCTCGTTGATCGCGTACTGCGCGCCGACGGAAGCGTACACGCCCGTCTTGTCGTTGCCGCTGATGCCGGTCGACAGGCCCGTGCCGCTCAAGCTGTTCTTGACCTTGGCCACGCCGAGCTTGCCGAACACGCCGACTTTGTCGCTCACGGGCATGGTGGCCTTGCCGGCCAGGTAGTAGCCGTGCGAATCGCTTTTCACGGAACCGTTGCCGGCGCCGGTGACATAGCTGTAATCCTTGCTGCCGAAATCGGCGTAGCCGCCCTCGACCGCCCAGGTTTTATCGAAATCGTAACCGGCGAAGATCTTGGCGCCGGCCTTGTAGCCGCTGTGATTGTCGGCGCTGGTGGCGCCAGGAATATCGAAGTTGTAGCGGTTGCCCGTGACACCGGCACCCACGTAGGCGCCTTCGGCGTGCGCGGCGCTCATGCCGGTGAATGCGGTAACGGAAGCGATCATTGCAAACAGGATTTTCTTCTTCATCATGTTCTCTCTCTCAATTAGTGAATGGTGCCTGGATTCGCAGTTCAGCGAAGTGCGATGAGTACACAATAACAGCCAAAAAAAGCTACGTCTTTCTCCATCCCGTAAGAACTGTGACAAGATGTAAGCAGACATTCCAAACTGACAATAACCGTAAAATGCGCACCGTTGAGCGAACTTAAGATAGACTTAAGAACATTAGCGATTTTCAATCCAGAGGAGAGGTGCATGCATAAACGCCAGTTTCTCGCCGCCGCCATGGCCGGCGCGGCCCTGCCCGCCATCGCGCGGGCGGCGCCCGCCGGCCTGCGCGGTCCGGCCCTGCTGACCGTCACGGGCAGCATCGACAAACCGAACCGGGGTCCGTTCGACGCCGTGCGCGACCAGATGATGCACAAGCAAAAGATCAGTTTTGAGCGGGCGCGGGCATTCGACTTTGCGGCGCTGACAAACTTGCCGGCGCGCACGATCCACCCCACCCTGGAATATGACGGCAAGGCGCATGCGCTGCGCGGGCCGCTGCTGGTCGATGTCTTGAAGGCGGCGGGCGCGCCCGAGGAAGATGCCGTGCGGCTGCTGCTGCGCGCCGTGGATGGCTATGCGGCGGCGCTGACCATGGCGCAGGCGCGCGCACAGCGTTTTATCGTCGCCACCCACCTCGATGGACAGGCGATGGCGCTGGGCGGCCTGGGGCCCCTATGGGCGATCCATGATGCCGACCGCATCGCGGCCGTGGCGGCACTGCCCCTGGCCGAACGGTTCGCCAGCTGCCCGTGGGCGCTGTATCACATCGGCGTGGAGGCGGGTTGAAGCGGTTGAGATAAATTACGCGTAGGCTTCCGCCATCGACATCACCCGTGGCGCGATGGTGATGCCGTGCTCCTCGAACAGGGCGGTGATGGCCGCCAGGTTGTGCGTGCACTCCTCGGTTTTCCAGCCCTTGAAGATATCCGTGCCATCCTTCTGGAAATGCAGGTCCAGCACTTTGCCCGCATCCTTGTGCAGGTAGGGCGAACTATAGGTGTTCTCGAAACCGAGCGCCTTCAATTGCCCCAGCAAGGCCAGCGGCGGATGGTCGGGATCGGTGGCGAGGAAAATGCCGAAGGTCTTGCCAGGCGGTTTGGCGGCGATGTCGACCTCGTAGATGCCGGGGGCCTTGCTGACGGACGTACTCTTTAAAAATAACATGCAACACTCCCTGCGCGTAATGTCCCGCGCCTGAAACGGGCGGCAAGACAGGGGCGGTGCGCAATGATTCCCCTCATCAAATCTTATTGCTAATTTGCATCTTTGTCGACAAATCGGCACTTTTATTTGGTAAGTCGTGGTTATCTTGTCGCGTTCGCCAGCGTAAATTATCAATAAAACCAGTTATCATTGCGCCAATACCCGCCCTGTTGCATACTTTTAGCTTGCCTCACGATGCCCTTCCCGCCTGCCACTGCCTCGTCTCCATGCGTCTTCTGTCGATCAAGTACCGCCTGCTTATCCTCCTGACCCTGATCCTGGGGGCGGGCTTCATGGCGACCAGCCTGGCCAGCTACCTGGCCTCGCGCCAGGCCATCGAACACGGCATCGCCGACCAGACCTTGCCGCTGACGGGCGACAACATTTACTCGGAAATCCAGAAGGACATGCTGCGCCCCGTCTTCATCTCCTCGCTGATGGCGCACGACACCTTCGTGCGCGACTGGATACTGGCCGGCGAAAACAAGCCGGAACAGATCGTGCGCTACCTGGCCGAGGTCAAGAAGAAATACGGCGCCATCACCAGCTTTCTCGTGTCGGACAAGAGCAGCAAATATTATTACGCGGAAGGCACCTTGAAATCCGTCAGCCCGCAAGCGGCGCGCGACATCTGGTACTACCGCGTGCGCGCCATGGACAAGACCGACTATGAAACGAATGTCGACGTGGACATGGCCAACCGCGACAGCATGACCATCTTCATCAACCACCGCGTGCTTGACTACAATGGCCAGTTCATCGGCGCCACCGGCATCGGCCTGACCCTGGCCACCATGAGCCACATCATCGACCGCTACCAGGCGCGCTTCCACCGCAACATCTATTTTGTCGATGCCGCCGGCACCCTGGTGCTGGCGGGCAAGAGCGTGCGCAACGGGCATGGCAACATCCGCAGCCTGCCCGGCGTGAACGCCATTGCCGAGCAGATCATCAACCACCGCAGCGAGCCGACGCATCTGTCGTACCAGCTGGGCCGCGCGCAAATCCTCGTCAACTCGCGCTTCATTCCCGAACTGGGCTGGTACCTGGTGGTCGAGCAGAACGTCAGCGACGAAGTCCAGTCGCTGCAGCGCGTGTTCATCTTCAACCTGGCCATCAGCTTTGGCGTCACCCTGCTGGTGCTCGTGCTGACCCTGCTGACGGTGAACCGCTACCAGCGCCGCATCGAGCGCATCGCCTCGACGGACGCGCTGACCGGGCTATTGAACCGCCAGTCGCTGGAATTGCTGTTCCAGCGCGCGATGTTATTGTCCAAACGCAACGAGCAGCCGATGTCGGCCATCCTCTTCGACATCGATTTCTTCAAGCGCGTCAACGACACGCACGGCCACCTGTGGGGCGACAAGGTCATCCGTGGCGTGGCGGACGTGGCGCGCGCCACCGTGCGAGAAAGCGATGTCATCACGCGCTGGGGCGGAGAGGAATACCTGGTGCTGCTGAATGACTGCAGCCTGGCCAAGGCGGTGGAAGTGGCGGAAAACCTGCGCGCCGCCGTCGAGCGGCACGATTTCGGCCTGCCCGAGCCGCGCGTCCCCGTGACGATCAGCCTGGGCGTGACCGAGTACCGGCCGGAGGAAAGCGAATCGGCCTTCTTTTCGCGCGCCGACAGCGCCTTGTACCAGGCCAAGGAGCAGGGCCGCAACCGCCTGCACGCCGCCTAAAGCGCGGACTTGCGCCGGGCCAGATCCTGCGTGGGCGCCACCAGCGCCCGGTACAACTCGCCCGTTTCCGCATCCCACTGCTGCACGGCCTGCAGTTGACGTTGGACCGTGGCATCGTCACCGCGTGCGATGGGGCCGGACAGCGCGGGCGCAGCGCCCAGGCGGAACACGTTCGCCACCGCTTCCGTCACCAGCGGCTGCGCCAGTTCGCGCGCCACGGGTTCGGGAATGCCGGCCGCCTGGTAGGCGCGCAAGGCCGCGTCGAGCACCGTCACCAGGTAATTGCTGGCGAAGACGGCGGCGGCGTGATACAGAGTCTTGGCGGCCGGGTCGATGGGCACCGGACGCGCGCCAATGGCGATCAAGGCCGGCGTGAGGAAAACCAGCGCCAGCGGGTCGCCTTCGACGCCGCAAAACGTGCCGTCGAAGGTGGCGGCCACCTGCTGCGGGTCGGCAAAGCTGCGGATCGGGTGCGCGCTGGCGACAAAAGCGCCGGCCTGCGTGGCCGCCAGCAGCACGTTCGAGGCCAGCGCGCCGCTGCAGTGAAACACGATGGCGCCCGCCTGGCGGCCCTCGGCCACCAGCGCCACGCAGGCGGGGCCGATCTGGTCGTCCGACACGGCCAGCATGGTGACGTCGGCGCGCCGCAAGGCCGCATAGCTGTCGACGGGGGTGCCGGCGCCGATGAAGTCCACGGCCGCCTGCGCCGACGCCATCGAGCGCGTCAGCACGTCCTGCAGCGCGATCCCGTCCACGCCGGCGAACAGCCGGCCCAGCACCTTGCCCACGTGGCCGGCGCCGATGATATTCAATGTCACGTTCATGATGATTGTCTAAAAACCCGATCCCGGCTGGCGCAAAAACTCCACTTCTTCCGGAGTCGAGGGGCGACCGAGGATGGCGTTGCGATGCGGGAAGCGGCCGAAGCGGGCGATCACTTCCTGGTGGCGCAGGGCGTAGTCGAGCATGCCGTCAAAACCGGGCTGCGCCTGCGACAAGCGCTGGAACAGCTCGACGGCGTGCGCCTGCATGGCCAGGTCTTCCGCGTGTTCGAACGGCAGGTAGGCAAAAGCGCGCAGCATGGGCGGCAGCTGCTGGTCGAGCCCCTGCTGCGTCATGGCGACGGCCAGCGCCAGCGCGCGGGCGTCGCCGGCAAAGGCGCGCGGCGTGCCGCGGTACACATTGCGCGTGAATTGATCGAGCACGATGAGACGCGCCAGCGCGCCGTGCGGCGTGGCATCCCAATCGCGCAAGCCGCCGTCGATGGCGGCATCGATCAGCGCGCCGAAGCGGCCGCGTATCTGCGCGTCGAAGCCGTCATCCTTGCGGAACCATTCCGCGCGCGACTGGCCGTAGCCACGGTGTTCCGGCGGCAGGAACCAGAAATCGAGTACCTCTTGGGCCTGTGCATCCATCTCCATCCTCTCGGCATCCGTATCAATTGCGGGCATGCGACAGCTGGAAGCCGGCGATGCCTTCGAAGGCGGCCAGTTCGGCCGACATGGCCGACAGGCTGGCGCCCGTGTTCTTGCCATGCGCGATGGCGACAAAGCGCCATTCCTGCATGCCGTCCGTGCTGCCGATGGTCAGCGAGCCGCCGGCGATGTCGTAGCCGCGCTTGGCGGCCATGCGCCGCAGCGCATCCTCGCGTGGAATAAACCCTTGCTTGAAGCGCATGGTGATGGCCACCGCGTGGCGCGACGGCAGCCAGTTCTCCAATTTTGACAGAAAAATCATCGCCATCGCGCACAAAAAGGCCAGGCCCATGGCCGACAGATAAAAGCCGATGCCGACCATGATGCCGATCACGGACGAGGCCCAGATCGAGGCGGCCGTCGTCAGGCCGCTGATATTGAAGCCCTCGCGCATGATGACGCCGGCGCCCAGAAAACCCACGCCCGTGACGATGCCCTGGATGACGCGCGTGGGGTCGCTGCCGACGATGGCGCCATGGCCGCCGTACCAGAACTCGGGATAGCCGCCCAGCACGGTCAGCGCGGCCGAGGCCATGCACACGAGGCTGTAGGTGCGCATGCCCGCCGCGCGCCCGTGGTACGAGCGCTCGTACCCCACCAGCAAGCCCAGCAGCAGCGCGCCCAGCAGGTTCAGCAGGATCACGCCATTCGTCGCCAGCTCGGCCGGCGACCAGTAGGCGCGCAGGAAGTCGATGGTCGGCATCTAGGGCTTTTTTGTCAGCTGCTTTTCAAACGCCACGTCGAGCTTGCTGACGCGGCGCGCCTTTTGCGGTCCCAGGCCATTGACGAAGGCGACAAAGGCGTCCAGCTCCAGCGGCGGGCACAGGGGCGGCAAGCCGGGGCCTTCCGTGAGAAAGAACAGTTCATCGCCCGTGCGCGCCATCGTGTAGAGGCGATTGCCGGTGCGTTCCTTGAGCCGCTCGATGGCGGACGTGGCGCGGGTCGAGCGCATCAGATGGCTCCCGTACGCTGTTCCAGCCACGCCAGCGCAGGCGCATCGGCCGGCGCCGCCAGGTGCGGCGCCAGGCGCGCGCACACGGTGGCGTGGTAGTCGTTGAGCCAGGCCGCCTCGTCGTCGCGCAACAGCGAGCGCTCCACACAGCGCGTGTCGATCGGGCACAGGGTCAATGTCTCGAAGCGCAGGAATTCCCCGAACTGCGTCGTATCGGCCGGCACGTTCAGCACCAGGTTCTCGATGCGGATGCCCCACTGGCCGGGCCGGTAGATGCCCGGCTCGATGGAGGTGATCATGCCCGGTTCCATCGCCGTCTGCGGCTCCGGCATGGCGGACTGCGAAATCGATTGCGGCCCTTCGTGGACGTTCAGAAAGAAACCCACGCCATGGCCCGTGCCGTGGCCAAAGTCGATGCCTTCGGCCCACAGGGGCGCGCGGGCAATCGAGTCCAGCATAGGCGACTTCACGCCGCGCGGGAACTGCGCGCGCGACAGGGCGATCATGCTGCGCAAGACCAGGGTGAAATCGCGCTTGTGCTCGGCCGTGATCGTGCCGACGGGGACCACGCGCGTGATGTCCGTGGTGCCGCCCAGGTACTGGCCGCCCGAGTCGATCAGCAGCAGGCCGTCGCCTTCGATGGTGGCCTCACTGCCCGCATGGGCGTGGTAATGCATGATGGCGCCATGCGCATTGAAGCCGGCGATGGTGCCGAAACTGGGGCTGACAAAACCGGCGCGGCGCGCGCGGGCGGCCGTCAGATGCTCATCGACGCCGATTTCCGTCAACGGCGCGCGCTGCGGGTCGGCCAGGGTGCAATCCAACCAGCTGAAAAATTCGCACAGGGCGGCGCCGTCCTGCTCCATGGCCGCGCGCACGTGCGCAGCTTCGCTCTCCGTCTTGCGCGACTTGGCCAGGGTGGTGGGGTTGATGGACTCCACCACGCGCACGCCGTCGGCCACGGCCTGGCGCGTGCCGAACGTGATGCGGCGCGGGTCGAGCAGCAAGGTGGCGCCGGCCGGCAGGGCGGCCAGCGCGGCCGCCGCGCGGTCATACGCGGCCACGTCCACGCCTTCGCTCTCCAGCGTGGCGCGCAGGGCGGCGGGCAGCTTGCCGTCGGCGACGAACAGGGTGGCGCGCTCGGGGCCCACCAGCGCATGGGCGAGGAAGACGGGGTTGTAGTTGACGTCGGCGCCGCGCAGGTTGAACAAATACGCGATATCGTCAAGCGTGGAAATCACATGGTGGCTGGCGCCGTGCGCCGCCATGCCGGCACGCAGGGCCGCCAGTTTCTGCATGCGCGACAGCGATGGATACGCGGCCGCATGCTCGTACACCGGCGCGGCGGGCATGGCCGGGCGATCCGGCCAGACGGCTTGCAGCACGTCGGTATCCGTGCGCAGGGTCACTTGCGCGCCCAGCGCCTGCTGCAGCAGGCGCGCATTGGCCAGGCCCAGCACGGCGCCGTCGACGGCCACCGTCTGCCCCGGCCGCATGGTCTCGCCCAGCCAGTCGATATACAACACGCTGGCGCCGGACGGGATTTTCTTCAGGACGATGCCGCTGCCGGCCAGTTCCTCTTCCGCCTGCTCCCAGTAGCGGCCATCGGTCCACACACCGGCGAAATCCTGCGTCACGACCAGGGTGCCGACGGAACCCGTAAAGCCCGACAGCCACTCGCGGCCCTGCCAGCGGGCCGGCAGGTATTCGGACAAATGCGGGTCGGCCGACGGCACGATCAGGGCATCGATGTGCTGCGCGCGCATGGCGCCGCGCAGCTGCGACAAACGGGAGGCGGGAGTGGATTGGTCTGGTGTCTGCATGGGAGCGAAAATGGAGCGATGCTGAGAAGCGTCTATGATACCGCGATTAGCAGCCGGGTTGCACTCGGTGCAGCGCCAGCAGCGCCCCGGCGGCAGCGGCGATTTTTTCCAGCAGCGCCTCGTCGTAGGGCAGCCACGGCACGGCGCCCAGCTTGTTCCCCTGCGCTGCCACCTCGATCACCGCCTCGGCGCCCTCCTTCGTGACCCTGCCCGTGGTCAGGTGGATCGCATGCCGGCCCACCATCAGGTGGCGCGCTTGCAGCGCCATCCGGCCATCCTCGATCTGGTCCGCGAATACCTGTTCCAGCACGGCGCGCCGCATGCCCGCCATCGGCCCCGGTGCCAGGTTGGCCAGGTAAAACAGGCGCTGTTCGCGCTCCACGCTTTGCTCTTCCTCCACCAGCGCCAAGGCGCTGGCGCTGACCAGCAGGTCCACCGCGCGGCACGCTTCCGAATACGCCACCGGCGCCATCGGCATCATCTGCGCGGGCGCCAGCCCGTTTGAAGTGCAGGCGCCGCCCGCCCCCGGATACACGCGTCCCTCGATGCGCAGCGACACGCGCCAGGCGCCGAACTGGCGCGACAGGCCTTCATCGTGGTCCAGGCGCCAGCCTTCGCGGCGCGCCAGTCCCAGCAAGGTGGGCAGCGACAGCTGGTAGCCGGCAAATGGGGCGCTGCCGTCGCCGGGCGGTGCATATATTTCGCGATAAACCTGGCGCAGCGGCTGGCGCAGGCGCCGCCGCGCGACCAGCGATTGCCAGGCGGCGCGCTCTTCCCCGCTGCCATGCAAGGGGTGCCACAGTCCGATCTCGCCTTGCTCAGGCAAATCCACCGGCTGCCCCTGCGCATCGATGGCGCCCTTCCCGTCGAGCATAAAGGCCAGCCCATCGCCCGTGCGCCAGACCAGCGCGCGCGCCACCGCATCGATATCGGCATCGTCGCGCAGGGCACGCCATTGGTCCGGGTTAAACCACACCTCGCTGGCGTAGCCCGCTTCCAGGCGGCGCGCCAGCATGGCCTGGCGCCGCTTGCCCATGGGGCCCGGCATGCCGACCCTCCAGGCGATATCGGGCCGTTCGGCCAGCGCCCGTTCGGCCGGTTTCAGATTGCGTTCCAGTTTCTTGCGGACGCCCGCATGGCGTACCTGGGCCAGCGCCGCGCGCAGGGCCTGCAGGCTTTCGGGCGTGGGAATGGTTTCCACCGCATGGCCCAGCGCCATCGCCAACGACTGCGACGGCGCGCTCTTGGCCGCGCCGGGCGCCACGCATGCCAACGGCAGCAGGACGGCGATCACGGGCCTGAACCAGGCATCATCGCGATAGGACGCCACCCGCGCGGCGCGCGCCAGCACCGGCGAGTCTGCCGTGGCAAAGGCGGCATCGGCCGCATACGGCACGCTGCCGTCATGGATGGCGGCGATATGGCGCGCCGCCTGCTCCAGTATCGTGCGCGCAAAATCCACATACGCCGCATCGTCGGCCAGCATGTCGGCGGGATCGGCCTCGCCGATGCTGTCGCGGTTCCAGTGGCCGCTGTAGCGCGAGCCGGCCAGCGCCAGCAGCGACGTTTTCGCCAGCTGCGGCAGCATGGTGAGTTCCTGCAGGGTCAAGGGCATCGGGTAGCGCGCATGGCGCTCGTCCATCATCTGCCCGAATTGGGAAAGGGCGTCGCCGCCGGCCAGCTGCGCCAGCAGCCAGGCGGCGAAATGCTGTTCGCCCCAGTGCTTCGGTTCATCGAGGATGCGCAGCGCCAGCTGCGCGCTGCCTTCCGGTGGCGCGCCGTGCAGGCAAGCCAGGCAGCCGATTGCGTAGTCCCAGTCGTGCACGCGGGCCGCGTCCAGCGCGTCGAGGAACATGTCGCCTGCCAGCGCCGGTGCCAGGTTCACGCTGCTCGCTTGTGCCAATAGCGCCATCGCCAGTTCGCGCCGAGCATAATCGTCATGGCCGAAGCCCGCCGCGCGGTGCAGCGCCCCCCAGACGGCGCCCAGTTCTTCGGGAGTCCAGTCGCTGAAATCGACCGGCGGCCCCGTGAAACGCGCATGCTCGACAAAGCCGCCATCGAGGCGCGCGCGCAGCGCCGCGGCGCGAGCGGACTCACTCGCCATCATCGGCCTCGTAGCGGCGCAAGCCTTCCAGGTCCAGCACGCGGATGCCGCCGTAATCGAGGCGCAACAAACCCTTTTTTTCCAGCACCTGCAAGGCCTGGTTGGCGCGCTGGCGCGAGGAGCCCGACAGCAGGCCGATCTCTTCCTGCGACAGCTGCACCAGGGTTTCCACGCCCGGGTACAAATGCGAGTTGAACATCGACGCCAGGCAGCGCGCCACGCGCGTGTTCAGGTCCAGCAAGCGCTCGTTTTCCACCATGCCGATGAACTGGCCCAGGCGCTCGTTGAGCTGCATCAGCAAAAAGCGCGTGAATGGCAAGCTCGTTTCCAGCAGCCAGTGGAAGGTGGCGCCGGGCAGGCGCGCCACGCGCGTGTCGCGCAGGGCCATGGTGTCGTATTTGCGGATCTCGTTCTTCAGCAATGAACCTTCGCCGAACCAGCTGCCGGGCGGCACGCCGATGAAGGTCATGGCCTTGCCGGAAGCGGAAAAATTATTCATTTTCACCATGCCGCTGATGACGCCGATCCAGTTGTCCACCGGTTCGCCCTTGCGGCAGACAAAGCCGCCTTTCGGCACGAAAGTCTCGAACACATCCGCCTCGACCCGGGCCATTTGCACGGGGTCGAGCAGCTGCGCCCAGTTGGCCGCGCGCACGGCATCCTTGAGGCTGATATCAGGGTTGGTCATTGTGCGATGCACCATCGAAAAGTGGGTAAATGTCCCCGAAAAGACAACTCGGCAAACTAACGCAAGCTACTATCATTGCACAAACGCCTTACACATAAAAAACACAGAGCACCATCCAACGAGGTGGCGCCTGAGACAAGCAACAGGGAGACACTGGTGCAAACGCATACCACAGCAGCAATGCCGACTTTTCCGCGGCGCTTATTGCAACACGGGACAGTACGATCCGACAAGCCCGCCTTTCGCGAAAAATACCTGGGCATCTGGCAGACCTGGACCTGGGCCGAGGTCAACGAGGAGGTGCGCGCGCTGGCCTGCGGCCTGGCCGCCATCGGCTTCCAGCGCGGCATGAACCTGGCCATCATCGGCGACAACCGTCCCCGCCTGTACTGGGCCATGCTCGCCGCGCAAAGCCTGGGCGGCGTGCCCGTGCCGCTGTACCAGGACGCGCCGGCCGCCGACATGGCCTACGTGCTGCAGGATGCGGAAATCCGCTACGCCATCGTCGAAGACCAGGAACAGGTCGACAAGCTGCTCGAACTGAAAGCCCTGTATCCGCACGTCGCCCACATCGCCTATGACGATGAGCGGGGCATGCGCCATTACCGCCAGCCGGAGCTGACGTCCTTTGCCGCCCTGCAGGTGCTGGGCCGCGCCTATGACCGCGAACATCCGGGCTTTTTCGACGCCGCCGTGGCAGCGGGCCAGGGCAGCGACTCGGCCGTGATCCTGTACACCTCGGGCACCACGGGCAAGCCCAAGGGCGTGTGCCAGAGCCATACGGCGCTGCTGGCAGCCGGCGAAGGCGGCGTCGCCTTCGACCAGCTCACCGACAATGAAGACATCCTGTCCTACCTGCCCATGGCGTGGGTGGGCGACTGCCTGTTTTCGCTGGCGCAGGCCATGGTGGCCGGCTTTACCGTCAACTGCCCCGAGTCGGGCGACACGGTGATGATCGACATGCGCGAAATCGGCCCCACCTGCTACTTTGCGCCGCCGCGCGTGTTCGAGAACATGCTCACCAGCGTGATGATACGCATGGAAGACGCGAGCAGCATCAAGCGCCGCATGTTCAGCCATTTCATGGACGTGGCCAAGCGCTGCGGCGCGCAGATTTTGGACGGCAAGCCAGTGTCGCTGGCGGACCGCCTCGGCTACAAGCTGGGCGAGCTGCTCGTCTACGGCCCCCTGAAAAACGTGCTGGGACTGTCGCGCGTGCGCGTCGCCTACACGGCCGGCGCCGCCATCGGCCCCGACCTGTTCCGCTTCTACCGCTCGATCGGCGTCAACCTCAAGCAGCTGTACGGCTCCACCGAAACCTGCGCCTACGTGTGTCTGCAACCGGACGGCAATATCAAGTTCGACAGCGTCGGCCTGCCGGCGCCGGGCGTGGAAGTCAGGCTGGCGGCCAATGGCGAAGTGCTGGTCAAGTCGCCCGCCACCATGAGCGGCTACTTCAAGCGCCCCGACGCCACCGCCGAAGTGATCGACAACGACGGCTACTTCCACACGGGCGACGCGGGCGTGTTCGACAGCGAAGGTCATTTGAAAATCATCGACCGCGCCGCCGACGTGGGCAAGATGAATTGCGGCGCCATGTTCGCTCCCAACTACATCGAAAACAAGCTCAAGTTCTTCCCCTTCATCAAGGAAGTGGTGGCCTTCGGCCATGCGCGCGACCAGGTGTGCGCCTTCATCAACATCGACATCGAAGCGGTGGGCAACTGGTCCGAACGGCGCGGCATCGCCTACTCCGGCTACACGGACCTGGCGGCGCGCGCCGAGACCTATGGCCTGATCCGCGACTGCATCGAACAGGTCAACGCGGAACTGGCGGCCGATCCGCTGATGGACCGCACGCAGGTGCACCGCTTCCTGGTGCTGCACAAGGAACTCGACCCGGACGACGACGAACTGACGCGCACGCGCAAGGTGCGCCGCAAATTCATCGCCGAAAAATACGCGGTGCTCATTTCCGCCCTGTACGAGGGCAAGGCAACGCAATACATCGAGACCCAGGTGAAATTCGAGGATGGCCGCACCGGTTCCACTAGCGCCAACCTGCAGATCTGGGACAGCAAAACGTACCGGCCCCAGGGCCTGGCCGCATGATGGAGCACAGCACGATGCAAATGAACGAACCCGACGCCCATTTCGGCACGGCCCGCAAGACGGGCCCCGTGATCCTCGACCTGAAGAACATCTCGCTGTCGTTCGGCGGCGTGAAAGCGCTGACCGACATCTCGTTCGACGTGAAACAGCATGAAATCCGCGCCATCATCGGCCCGAACGGCGCCGGTAAAAGCTCGATGCTCAACGTGATCAATGGCGTGTACCGCCCGCAGCAGGGCGAGATCATCTACCGCGGCGAACACCGGCGCGGCATGGATTGCTACGCGGCCGCCAAGTCCGGCATCGCGCGCACCTTCCAGAACATCGCCCTGTTCAAGGGCATGACGGTGCTGGACAACATCATGACGGGACGGAACCTCAAAATGAAGTCGAATTTCCTGCTGCAGGCCCTGTACTGGGGACCGGCGCGGCGCGAGGAAATCGAGCACCGCAAGAAGGCCGAGGAGATCATCGACTTCCTGGAAATCCAGGCCATCCGCAAGACGCCCGTGGGGCGCCTGCCCTACGGCTTGCAAAAGCGCGTGGAACTGGGCCGCGCGCTGGTGGCCGAACCGGAAATTTTGCTGCTGGACGAACCGATGGCCGGCATGAACGTGGAAGAAAAGCAGGACATGTGCCGCTTCATCCTCGACGTCAACGACCAGCTGGGCACGACCATCGTGCTGATCGAGCACGACATGGGCGTGGTGATGGATATCTCCGACCGCGTGGTGGTGCTCGACTACGGCAAGAAGATCGGCGACGGCACGCCCGACGAGGTGCGCAGCAACCAGGATGTCATCAACGCCTACCTTGGCACGAGCCATTAATTCCCGGGACCCGTATGAATATCAATTTTTTCTTTGAAGTGCTGATCGGCGGCCTGCTCTCGGGCGTCATGTACGCGCTGGTGGCGATCGGCTTCGTCCTGATCTACAAGGCCTCGGGCGTGTTCAACTTCGCGCAGGGCGCGATGGTGTTCTTCGCCGCCCTCACCTGCGTCGGCATCATGGACAAGTTCGGCCTGTCCTTGTGGCTGGCCATCCCGCTGACGATGGTGACGATGATCGTGCTGGGCATGGCGATTGAAAGGGTGGTCTTGCGGCCGCTCGTCAACCAGCCCGAAATCACGCTCTTCATGGCCACCATCGGCCTGACCTTTTTCATCGAAGGCCTGGCGCAGCTGATGTGGGGCTCGCAGGTGCACAAGCTGGACCTGCCCATCGAAGACGTGCCGATGCCCTTCCTGATGGACCATTTCAACATCATCGTTTCGCAGTTCGACGTGGTGGCGGCCGGCATCTGCGCGCTGCTGGTGATTTGCCTGGCCCTGCTGTTCTCGAAAACCAAGGTGGGCCGCGCCCTGCGCGCCGTCGCCGACGATCACCAGGCGGCGCTGGCCGTGGGTATTCCGCTGCAGCGCATCTGGGCCGTGGTGTGGGGCGTGGCGGGCCTGGTGGCGATGGTGGCCGGCTTGCTGTGGGGCGCGCGCAACGGAGTGCAGTTCGCCCTCACCTTCATCGCCCTGAAAGCGCTGCCCGTGCTGATCCTCGGCGGCTTTACGTCGGTGCCGGGCGCCATCGTCGGCGGCCTGATCATCGGCGCGTCGGAAAAGCTGGCCGAAGTCTACCTGGGTCCCATGGTGGGCGGCGGCATCGAAGGCTGGTTCCCGTATGTGCTGGCCCTGCTGTTCCTGCTCGTGCGCCCGGAAGGCCTGTTCGGCGAGAAGATCATCCGTCGCATATAACACCACCGAAACAGCATCGTAGGTCGGGTTAGCGCATGGCGCGTAACCCGGCAACAGCCAAAACAGCCCGCAAAGGACACGCCATGATTTACCGTGAAGCAGGACAATTCAAGACCAGCTACCAGGCTGACAACCAGATTTTCCCGATCCGGCAAGACCGCCTGGCGCTGACGGCCACGCTGCTCGTCGCCGTCTTCCTCCTGCCGTATTTCGCCTCGCCCTACATGCTGTCGGCGATCCTGATCCCGTTCCTGATCTTCGCGCTGGCGGCGCTGGGTCTGAACATCCTGACCGGTTACGCGGGCCAGCTGTCGCTGGGCACGGCCGCCTTCATGGCCGTGGGCGCGTTTGCCTCGTATAACTTCATGGCGCGCCTGCCCGGCTTGCCTTTGCTGGTGTCGTTCATCCTCGGCGGCCTGTGCGCGGCCATGGTGGGCATCGCCTTCGGCCTGCCCTCCCTGCGCATCCGCGGCTTTTACCTGGCCGCCTCCACCCTGGCGACGCAGTTTTTTGTTGTCTGGTGCCTGACCAAGATCCCGTACCTGACCAACTACAGCTCCTCGGGCGTGATCACGGTGCAGAAGATGACCATCCTCGGCTACCAGTTCGACACGCCGCAAAGCAAATACCTGCTGGTGCTGGCCATCGTGGCCGGCATGGCGCTGCTGGCCAAGAACATGATCCGCTCGAACGTGGGCCGCTCGTGGATGGCCGTGCGCGACATGGACATGGCGGCCGAAGTGATCGGTTTCCGCCTGATGCGCACCAAGCTGCTGGCGTTTGCCGTCAGCTCGTTCTACTGCGGCGTGGCCGGCGCCCTGTATGCGTACGCCTACCTGGGCACGGTGGAGCCGGAAGCGTACAACCTGGACCTGTCCTTCCGCATCCTGTTCATGATCATCATCGGCGGCGTCGGTTCTATCCTCGGTTCCTTCCTGGGCGCGGCCTTCATCGTGCTGCTGCCCGTCTTCCTGAACACCATCGCGCATGGCCTGGCATTGCCGACCAGCGTGGCCTCGAACCTGGAACTGATGGTGTTCGGCGCGCTGATCATCTTCTTCCTGATCGTCGAGCCGCACGGCCTGGCCAGGCTGTGGCAAATCGCCAAGGAAAAATTGCGACTCTGGCCCTTCCCCCACTAAGTTTTTGCAGTCGATGTCGGTTCACTTGAATACCAAATAAAACAAGAGGAGACACACAATGAAACACATCAAATCGCTCATGCTGGCCGCCGCCATCGCCAGTGCCGCACTCACCATGGCCGGCAGCGCGCAGGCGCAGGACAAGGAACAGTACATCGCCCTGCCGTCCTACCGCGTGGGACCGTACGCGGCCGGCGGCTCCGGTTTCTACGGCGGCATCATCGATTACTTCAACCTGGTCAACCAGGCCGGCGGCGTCAATGGCGTCAAGATCAGCTGGGAAGAATGCGAAACCGAATACAACCCGTCGCGCGGCGTCGAATGCTATGAACGCCTGAAAACCAAGCAGGGCGGCGCCACCCTGGTCGAAACCCTGTCCACGGGCGTCGCCTACGGCATCCTCGACCGCGTGGCGCAGGACAAGATTCCCATGACGATGATCGGCTACGGCCGCTCGGACGCCGCCAACGGCAAGGTCTTCCCGTATGTGTATCCGCTGATCTCCAGCTACTGGAGCCAGGCCGCCGCCATGATCAAGTATTTGGGCGACAAGGATGGCGGCATGGACAAGCTGAAAGGGAAAAAAATCGTCCACCTGTACCACGATTCTGCCTTCGGCAAGGAACCGCTGCCCGTGCTGGAAGCGCTGTCGAAACAGTACGGCTTCGAACTGATCAAGATTCCCGTCGCGCCGCCCGGCAGCGAACAGCAATCGCAATGGCTGCAAATCCGCCAGGCCAAGCCGGACCACGTGATCCTGTGGGGCTGGGGCGTGATGAATTCCGTTGCCATCAAGACGGCGCAGCGCAACGGCTTCCCGCGCGACAAAATGCTGGGCGTCTGGTGGGCCGGCTCCGAGGAAGACACGATTCCATCGGGCGACGCGGCCAAGGGCTATACGGCGATGACGTTCAATACGCCGGGCAACTACCCCGTGCTCGACGACATCCGCAAAAAGCTCTACGCCATCGGCAAGGGCAACCTGTCCGACCAGTCGCGCATCGGCTCCGTCTACCACATGCGCGGCGTGACGGCCGGCATCCTGTGGGTGGAAGCGATCCGCACGGCGCAGGAAAAATTCGGCAAGGGCAAGCCGATCACGGGCGAGCAGATGCGCTGGGGCCTGGAAAACCTGAACGTCGACGATGCGCGCCAGAAGGCCGTGGGCGCGCTGGGCATGTTCCCCACCGTGAAAACCAGCTGCGACGACCATGAAGGCTCGGGCGCCGTGAAGGTGCAGCAGTGGGATGGCAAGAAGTGGACCGCCATCACGCCGAAATGGATCGTCGGCGACAAGGCCCTGGTGCGCAAGCTGGTCGAGGAATCGTCCGGCAAATACGCCGAAGAGAAGAAGATCACGCCGGCGTGCATGAAGTAAATCGCTGCCGATGGTGGTGTCGGATTACGGCCTGCGGCCTAATCCGACCTACGCCGCATTCTTGTAGGTCGGATTAGCGTAGCGTAATCCGACAGCATCGCCAACACATATGAAAACGAAGCAGCCATGACACCCACTGCCACGCAAACACCAGACACCGCGCCGCCGCCCTACCTGTCGGTCAACAATATCGAAGTCATCTACGACCATGTGATCCTGGTCCTGAAGGGCGTGTCGCTGCAAGTCCCGCAAGGCAAGATCGTGGCGCTGCTGGGCGCCAACGGCGCCGGCAAGTCGACCACCCTGAAAACCATCTCGACCCTGCTGCGCGGCGAACGGGGCGACGTCACCAAGGGCGAAGTCCAGTTCAAGGGCGAGCGCGTGGATCAGTTGACGCCGAATGAGCTAGTCAAGCGGGGCCTGTCGCAAGTGATGGAGGGCCGCCACTGTTTCGGCCACCTCACCATCGAGGAAAACCTGCTGACGGGCGCCTATACGCGCAGCCTGTCGCGCGGCGAGCTGAAAGACGCGCTGGAAAAGGTGTATCACTATTTCCCGCGCCTCAAAACCCGGCGCAGCAGCCAGGCCGGCTATACCTCGGGCGGCGAACAGCAGATGTGCGCCATCGGCCGCGCGCTGATGGCCAAGCCGTCGATGATCTTATTGGACGAACCTTCGATGGGCATCGCGCCGCAGATCGTCGAAGAGATCTTCGGCATCGTCAAGGATTTGAACCACAAGGAAAACGTGTCTTTCCTGCTGGCCGAACAGAACACCAATGTGGCGCTGCGCTACGCCGACTTCGGCTACATCCTGGAAAACGGCCGGGTCGTGATGGAAGGGCAAGCCCAGGAACTGGCCAGCAACGAGGACGTCAAGGAGTTTTACCTGGGCGTGTCCAGCGCCGGGCGCAAGAGCTTCCGCGACATGAAGTTCTACCGCCGCCGCAAACGCTGGCTGGCGTGATCCATCAAAAACCTTGGCTGCAACGCGCCCGGCGGTCCTGATGGCCAGGCGTGCGAATCAATATGCACTGACAATTGGAGAATGACTGACATGACCGATACGCTCGACAGTCTGGAAGCACGCGCTCCCGAAGCGCGCGAACGCGAATTGATGGCCGGCCTGCCGCAGCTGATCGCGCGCGCGCAACAGGCGCCGGGCTGGGCCCGCATCCTCGACGGCGTCAACGCGGCCGGCATCACCAGCCGCGCCGCGCTGGCGCAGCTGCCCGTCACGCGCAAGTCCGACCTCAAGCAATTGCAGCACGCGCAGCTGCCGTTCGGCGGCTTGAACACGACGCCGAAAAACGCCTTGTCGCGCGTGTTCGTCTCGCCCGGCCCCATCTTCGATCCGGAAGGGCGCGGCCCCGACTGGTGGCGCTTTGCGCGGCCCATGTATGCGGCCGGCGTGCGCGCCGGCGGCTTGCTGCAGAACTGCTTTTCGTATCACTTCACGCCGGCCGCCTTCATGGTCGAAGGGGGCGCCGCGCGCATCGGCTGCACCGTCATCCCGGCCGGCATCGGCCAGACGGAAATGCAGGTGCAGGCGATGGCCGACCTCAAGCCGGACACGTATATCGGCACGCCGTCGTTCCTGAAACTGATCATCGAGAAGGCGCGCGAAATGGGCGCCGACATCAGCAGCGTCACCAAGGCCCTGATGGGCGCGGAAGCCTTGCCCGAATCCTTGCGCAGCTGGTTTGCCGAGAACGGCGTGCCGCACGTGTTCCAGACCTATGCCTCGGCCGATATCGGCAGCATCGCCTATGAAACGGCCAGCCATGGCAAGCTCAATCCCGGCATGGTCGTCGATGAAAACGTGCTGCTCGAGATCGTCCATCCGGGCAGCGGCATTCCCGTCGCGCCGGGCGAGGTGGGCGAAGTCGTCGTCACCGTCTTCAATGCCGACTACCCGCTGATCCGCTTTGCCACCGGCGATCTGTCGGCCGTGCTGACGGACGCGCCGCAGTCGCCGTGCGGGCGCACGAATACGCGCATCAAGGGCTGGATGGGGCGCGCCGATCAAACCACCAAGGTGCGCGCCATGTTCGTGCATCCCTCGCAGGTGCATGAGATCGCGCGCCGCCACCCGCAAATCAAGAAAGCGCGGCTGGTGGTGTCGGGTCGCATGGCCAACGACGAGATGGCCTTGCATTGCGAAGTCGACGATCCGACGGACGCCAGCGGCGTGGAAGCCATCATCGGCTCGATCCGCGAACTGACCAAGCTGCGCGGCGACGTGGTGCTGGTGGCGGTGGGCAGCCTGGCCCTGGATGGGAAAATCATCGACGACATGCGCGATTACAAATAAGGCCGATTTGCGGGATAATACCGGCATTGACCATCAGCCCCTTTCATCGCCATGCAAGAGTCCATGCAAGAATTTCATCACAACCGTGCCCGTGACCTGATCAAGAACGCGGAACTGCTGTTCGACCAGGAGGCCGTGCAGGCGTCGATCACGCGCATGGCCGATGTGCTCAACACGCGCTTCAACGCCGAGGATACGAAAGAGTTCCCGCTGGTGCTGGGCGTGATGGGCGGCGCCGTCGTGTTTACGGGCAGCCTGCTGCCGCAACTGAGCTTCCCGCTCGAATTCGACTACATCCATGTGAGCCGCTACGGCGACGATGACAAGGGTGGCGAAGTGGTGTGGAAAGTCATCCCCCGCTCGAACGTGGCGGGCCGCACCGTCATCGTGCTCGACGATATTCTCGACGAAGGCGAAACGCTGGCGCACGTCAAGCAGCGCTTGCTGGACATGGGCGCCTCGGAAGTCATCCTGGCCGTGTTCGCCGACAAGGCCATCGGCAAGAAAAAGCCCGTACAAGCCGACATCGTCGGCTTGGTGATCCCGAACCGCTTCGTCGTCGGCTTCGGCATGGATGCGTACGGCTACTGGCGCAACCTGCCGGGTTTGTGGGCCATCAAGCCTGAGGATTTGAAGCAGGAGTGAGGATTTGTCGGATTACGGCCTTTGGCCTAATCCGACCTACCCATGGTTGACGCGGCAGGTCGGACGTAGGTCGGATTAGCGCGCAGCGCGTAATCCGACACCACCACCACCATCGCAACAACGATTACAGCTTCAACCGCGCGCGCGCCGCATCGTATTCGGCCTTCAGGCGCGCCACCATCTCTGCCACGCTGGGCACGTCATCCATCAAGCCCACGCCCTGGCCCGCGCCCCAGATGTCGCGCCAGGCCTTGGCGCTGCCGGAGCCGAAATTCATCGCGCTCTTGTCCGCTTCGGGCAAGGCTTCCGGATCGAGTCCGGCCGCTTCGATCGATTTTTTCAGGTAATTGCCGTGCACGCCCGTAAACAGGTTCGTATAGACGATGTCCGCCGCGGCAGACTCCACGATGGCCTCGCGGTAGCCGTCGCTGACGTTCGATTCCTTGGTCGCCAGCCAGCGCGAGCCGATGTAGGCAAAGTCGGCGCCCATCGCCTGCGCGGCCAGCACGGCGTCGCCCGTGGCGATGGAACCCGACAGCGCCAGCGGGCCGTCGAAGAATTTGCGCACTTCGCCCACCAGCGCGAATGGCGACAGGGTGCCCGCGTGCCCGCCGGCACCACTGGCGACCAGGATCAAGCCATCGACGCCCGCTTCCAGCGCCTTTTTCGCGTGGCGGATCGAAATCACGTCATGCAGCACGATGCCGCCATAGCTATGGATGGCGTCGAGCATTTCCTTGGGCGGCGCGCGCAGCGAGGAAATGATGATGGGAATCTGGTGTTTCACGCACACTTCCACGTCATGCGCGAGGCGGTCGTTCGACTGGTGCACGATCTGGTTGACGGCGATCGGTCCCACTTTTTTGTCGGGATGGGCGGCCTGGAAGGCGGCCAGCTCGGCCTGCAGGTCAGTCAGCCACGTGTCGAGCAATTCGGCGGGACGCGCGTTCAGGGCCGGGAAGGAACCGACGATGCCGGCCTTGCACTGCGCCGCGACGAGGGCCGGGCCGCTGGCGATGAACATCGGCGAGGCGATAACGGGTAAGGAGAGGTTTTGCAACGCAACAGGCAATGCCATGGCGGACTCGCTGGAAAGTTGATCGGACGTGAAAGACACACTGAACGTTGATTATAGTGCAGAAAAAGTACGATCGTGCTGAATTTATCGCAAGTCCGGTTCAGCCCTCGTTGAGCAAGTACTCACCCTCGACCCGCGCCGCCGCAGCCCTGCATAGCTGCGACACGGCCCACTCGGCCAGCGCGGCCGCCTCCTGGCGCAGGAAGCGCCGGTTGGCCTCTTCGAAGACGGGCATGCCGCGCAGCAGGGCCGGTATGTCGGCCAGGGCGATGCGCTGGCGCTCCAGCAGCAAGAATTTCAGCAGCACTTTGACCGCATTCTGCGCATTGCGCACGGGGTCGGACGCCAGGTAATCGAGGCGCGAATACGCGCGCTGCAGGGCGCCGGCGGCATCCGTAAATGGCCGCCCGTGGCCGGGAATGACGACGCGCACGTCCAGGCTGGCGATCAGGTCCAGGGTGGCGCGCGCTTCAGGAAAGCCGGAACCGCCATCGAGTTCGGGGAAGATCACGCCAAAGCCGTTTTCCCACAGGGCGTCGGCGGAAATCAGGATGCCCTCTTCGGCGCAGTAAAAAATCAGCGAGTGCGGGTCGTGGCCCGGCGCGCCCAGCGCCTGCCAGGCCATGCCGGCCAAAGTCAAGGTGTCGCCGGGCGAGACGGTGGCGTCAAAGCGGAAGCGCGGGCATTGCTGGCCCGTGGCCTGGAAACTCAGGGCATCGACGTCCCACGCGCGCACCTTGTCCGCTTCCGACACGGGAATGGCCGTATGGCAGCCGTATTCGGCTTGCAGCAGCGCGTTGCCGCCGCAATGGTCGGAGTGCAGGTGGGTGTTGAACAGGCGGTCCAGCGGCCGGCCGGCCAGGCTGTGGCGCAGCAAGGCCAGGGTTTGCGGCGCATGCGTGACATAGCCGCTGTCGATCAGGGCCGTGTCATCCTTCCCCTGGAACAGGATGTTGTTCGACGATAGCCAGCCGCGTTCGAACACCTGCATGGCATCGGGGAACAGCGCTGGCGATCGCGGCATGGGCTTCCTCAGTAGTCGGGCTCGAAATCGAGCAAAGATTCGCGGCCCGGCAATTCGGCCCAGACGGCACGCTTGAAGTCGTCGTCGGCCTTGCTCCAGGCGATGATCTCGTCGAGCGTGCGCAGGCAGCCTTCGCACAAGCCGCTGTTGCGGTTCATCTTGCACAGGCTGACGCAGGGCGACGGCACGGGCGACGTCAAGGTGAGCGGAACGGCTGGCGGAGGTAGGGTAGCGACCATCATGGAGCGGCATCGGTAAACGTGAAGGCTTTCATTATGCCGCGAAACCGCGCCGGCGAGTCGATGGCATCGCCCTGCAATGTTTCCGTGAATATATTTTCCAGCGGAACAATGGTCAACAGCCGCTCTTCCGGAAATATATTTTTCACACATTCTCACTCTGCGGGTGCCCATCCTACAACACGATCAGGCCAGATCCTGCTTGACTTGAGATATTTCAGAACTATACTACCATCCATACAGATGGCAAATGGATGCCACGTGGAGTTTATGGAGAGATATGGCCAAGCAAGACAGCAAGCCCAAAATTGGGGAATCCGAGAAAATCACGATCAACCTCGGCTTGATTGACCTGGGGCAGATCGATCTGCTGGTCCAGGAAGGATTTTATTCCAACCGCACGGATCTGATCCGTACGGCCATACGCAACCAGCTGGGTATCCACGCCGACGTGGTGAAACAAACCGTGGCCCGTAAAAGCCTGGTATTGGGCATGCAGCATTACTCGCGCGCCGACCTGGAAGCGATCCAGGCAGCCGGCCAGCGCCTGCAGATCCAGGTGCTGGGACTGGCCAGCATCGCCAGCGACGTTTCGGTGGAACTGGCATTGGCCACCATCGAGTCGATTTTCGTATTAGGTGCCCTGCACGCCAGCACCGTCGTCAAGACGGCGCTCGCAGGGCGAATTCACTAGCGTATTGGTTCGCGGCGATGACCCGGCCGATGCGCGGCACCGTTAAGGATGGTCATGAAACTACCTCTCAACATGTTGGCGCAGATGCGCACAGCGACCCGTAATCTGATGGGCAGCGGTCCCGCCGCCGCCACCGAAGCGATCCAGCAGGCGCTGTCCGCGGCCGGCCTGGCGCCGCAAGCGGCCGCCACGCAAGCGCCGCCGCCGCAGCCGCAGCCGATGCGCGATATTAATCCGCCACCTGCACCAGCGCAGGCCCGGGCCCAGCAGCCGCACGCTGACGCCGCACCGGAAGCGCCTGCCGCGCCGCCCTCGCCCGCGCAGGCGGCACAGGACTTCGCGCAGGACTTCATGGCGCGCCTGGGCGTGCCCGCCGGCCTGGGCCAGCACAGCTTCGACATGCCCAGCTTCGATCTGCCCAATTTCCACCCGCCCGGCTTCAACGCGCCGGCCGCCACGCCGGCGGAGATCCCCGCTGGCGCGCAGTTCATCGACGGCGTCTACCGCAACCATGCGGGCACGCGTTCGTACAAGCTGTATATCCCCAGCAGCTACCACGGCCAGGCCATGCCGCTGATCGTCATGCTGCACGGCTGTACGCAAAATCCCGACGATTTCGCCGCCGGCACGCAGATGAATGCGCTGGCCGAAGAAAAGGAGTGTTTCGTCGTCTACCCGGCGCAGACGCAGGGCGCCAACAGTTCGCGCTGCTGGAACTGGTTCAACGCCATCGACCAGCAACGCGACCAGGGCGAACCGTCGCTGATCGCCGGCATCGCCCAGCAAGTCATCGACGAATACCCTGTCAACGAGCGTGAAGTGTTCGTCGCCGGCCTGTCGGCGGGCGGCGCCATGGCCGTCATCGTCGGCACCCTGTACCCCGACCTGTTTGCCGCCGTCGGCGTGCATTCCGGCCTGCCCTTCGCTTCGGCGCAGGACTTGCCGTCGGCGCTGGCAGCCATGAAGGGCGGCGCCATGCCCAATGCCCAGCGCAAGGCGCCGGCGGGCGGCGTGCCCATCATCGTTTTCCACGGCGACCGCGACACCACCGTCAACCCGCGCAATGGCGATGAACTGATCGCCCAGGGCGTGCGCAGCCAGGCGGGCGGCAAGGCGGCCAAGGCCGCCTCCGTCGACGGCAGCGTGCCGAACGGCCACCGCTACACGCGCACCACGCACAGCCAGGCCGACGGCTCGCCGCTGGGCGAACACTGGGTCATCCACGGCGCCGGCCATGCCTGGTCCGGCGGCAGCAACAACGGCAGCTATACGGACGGCAAAGGGCCGGACGCGAGCCGCGAGATGCTGCGCTTCTTCAAGACCGTCAGCTGATATTCTCGGTGTAGGGCGCGATCTGCCGCTGCTTGTCGGCGATCTCGCATACGCCGTCGGCATAACGGTTGGAGATGGCGATGAACTGGTCCTGGATCTGCAGGAAGGCGTCGACGATCTCGGCGTCGAAGTGCGAACCGCGTCCCTCGACGATGATCTGCACGGCCTGCGCGTGGTCCATGCCCTGCTTGTAGATGCGCCGGCTGATCAGGGCGTCGTACACATCGGCCAGCGCCATCAGGCGCGCCGAAATCGGGATGGCGTCGCCCGCCAGGCCTTGCGGGTAGCCGCTGCCATCCCATTTTTCATGGTGGCTGTAGGCGATCTCTTTCGCGTGCTTGAGGAAATCGACCTCGATGCCCAGTTCGTGCTCGGCCGCCAGGATGGCGTCGCGCCCCAAGGTGGTGTGCGTCTTCATGATGGCCATTTCATGCGGCTCGAAACGCCCCGGCTTGAGCAGGATATGGTCGGGGATGCCCACCTTGCCGATATCGTGCAGCGGCGCCGTCTTGAACAGCAGTTCGATATTCTTGTCCGTCAAAAAGTCGCGGAAACGCGGCAAGTTGCGCACCTTCTCGGCCAGCGCCTTCAGGTAGTGCGAGGTGCGGCGGATATGGTTGCCCGTCTCGCTGTCGCGCGTCTCGGCCAGCGAGGCCATGGCGTGGATGGTGACGTCCTGCAGCGCCGCCACTTCCTGCACGCGGCGCTCCACTTCCGTTTCCAGGTACTGGTTCTGGTCGCGCAGGAAATCCTGCATCTGCTTCATCGCCAGCTGCGTCCTGATACGCGCCAGCACGATGGGCGCCGAAATCGGCTTGGTGATGTAATCGACGGCGCCCAGGGCCAGGCCCAGCTGCTCGTCGGCCACTTCGCTCATGGCCGTCACGAAAATCACGGGGATGCCGGCCGTGGCGGGATCGGCCTTCAGCGCGCGGCACACATCGTAGCCACTCATGCCGGGCATCATGATGTCGAGCAGGATCAGGTCGGGCTGGTCGCTGCCGGCGGCGATCTTCAGGGCGCGCTCGCCATTGACGGCGATCTTGGTGCGGTAATCGTCTTCCAGCACCGCGCGCAGCAGGTCGATATTGTCTGGCGTGTCGTCGACCACCAGGATGGTTGGCTTGCTTGCCGGCGCTCTCATGCCCGTCCTTCGTTCTGCATAGTTATCCTTCTCACAGTGTCAGCTCCAGCGCATCGGCCACTTCGCCCAGCTGCGCCAGCGCACCTTCGAAATCGTATTGTCCCAGCATGCGCTTCAACTGGCGCGCATGTTCCGCCTGCCCCGCCGCGACGAGCACGGGACCGATGCCGTCAAGGTGCTTGACGGCCTGCGCGTCATCCTGCTGCAGCAGCTGCGACAGCTCGCGCAAGCCCGCTTCCAGGTATGCCCGGTCCACCGGCGCCACGTGCGCCACCGCCGCGCCGCCCGCTTCGGCCGCATTGCCGCGCGACTGCATGGCCAGCACGATCTTCGGCACCAGCTCGTCGAGCGCCAGCGTGCAGGCGGCCAGCGCCTGCGGCAAGCCGTCGTGCGAGCCCAGGCTGAGCAAATGCTCGACCCGCGCGGCGCTGTCGGCCAGGCCGCCGGCGCCGATATTGCCGGCCAGGCCCTTCAGGGTATGCGCTTCGCGGATCGCCGTCTCGAGCTGGTTGTTCTCGATGGCGGCCACGATGCGCTGCATGGCGTCGAACTGGGTTTCCACGAAGCGGTCCAGCAATTTTCGCATCAAAGCGGCATTGCCGCCCACGCGGCGCATGGCTTCCGCCATTTTCAGGCCGGCGATCACGGGCAGCTCCGCTTCCGGCTGCGCCGCTACCGACGTCATTGCCTGCGGCGCGGCCGGCGCGATCCAGCGCGCCAGGGTGCCGAACAGCTGCGCCACGTCGATCGGCTTGGCGATGAAGTCGTTCATGCCGGCGTCCAGGCACTTTTCCTTGTCGCCCACCATGGCATTGGCCGTCATGGCGATCACGGGCAAATTCGAGTAACGGGGGTCCTGGCGCAGCTTGCGCGTCGCCTGGTAGCCATCCATCACCGGCATCTGGCAATCCATCAGCACGCCGTCATAGGCGTTTTCCTCGATCTTCGCCAGCGCGATGGCGCCATTGCCCGCGATATCGACGCGGATGCCGGCGTCGTTGAGGATATGCTGCGCCACTTCCTGGTTGACTTCATTGTCCTCGACCAGCAGCAGCCAGGCGCCGCGCAGGGCGCGTTCGTCGTCGCGGTAGCTGCTCTGGCGCTGCGTCTTGCGGCTCTGCCCCGTCACGCCGCCAAACACGAACGATATCTGGTCGAGCAGGGTCGAGGCGCTGACCGGCTTGTTCAACACGCCGTCGAGCGGCAAGTCGCGCTGGCGCGCCGCCTCCAGCAGCGCTTCGCGATGGAAGGCCGTGACCATGATGCAGGCCGGCGTGGCATCGATGCCGGCGGCATCGGCGCGGATGCCGGCCAGGGTATCGAGGCCATTCATGCCCGGCATTTTCCAGTCCATCAGCACGAGGCCAAACGGGCGCCCCTCGGCGCGCGCCTGCGCCACGGCGCCGATGGCCAGCACGCCGCCAGACACGGCACGCGCCTCGAAGCCCAGCGCCGTCAGCATGCTGACGAAGATTTCACGCGCGCTGGGGTTGTCGTCGACCACCAGCACGCGCAGGCCCTCGAAGCGCTGCGGAGCAAGCAGGCTGTCGCGCGGCACGGCGGCCAGGCCGAAGCGGGCCGTAAAGAAAAAGGTGCTGCCCACGCCCGCTTCGCTGACCAGGTCGATCTCGCCTTCCATCATTTCCACCAGGCGCTTGCTGATGGTCAGCCCCAGGCCCGTGCCGCCATGGTGGCGCGTGGTGGAGGTGTCGGCCTGGGTAAAGGCCTGGAACAGTTTGCTGCGCTGGGGCGGCGTCAGGCCGATGCCCGTGTCGCGCACGTCCACGCGCAAGACAGCGGCATGCTCTTCCAGCTGCTGCAGGCGGATGGTGACGACGATCTCGCCCTTGTCCGTAAACTTGATCGCGTTGTTGGTCAGGTTGATCAGCACCTGGCCCAGGCGCAGCGGGTCGCCCTGCAAGGCGTTCGGCACGTCGGGAGCGATGTCGAACAGCAGTTCGAGCCCCTTGTCCTGCGCCCGCATCACGGACAGGTCGGCGATCTGCGCCAGCACGTCCTCGAGGAAGAAATCGACTTTTTCAAAGGCCATCTTGCCCGCCTCGATCTTCGAGAAATCGAGGATGTCGTCGATGATGGCCAGCAGGTTCTTCGAAGCCGATTCCACCTTCTCCAGGTAGTTGCGCTGGGTCGACGTGAGCTCCGTCTGCAGCGCCAGATGGGTCATGCCGATGATGCCGTTCATCGGCGTGCGGATCTCGTGCGACATATTGGCCAGGAAGTCCGACTTCATCTTGGTCGCATCCTCGGCCACTTCGACGGCGTGGCGCAGGTCCTGCTCGACGGCCAGGCTGGTGCTCATGTTCTTGAGCGCCTGCAGCAATTCGCCCGTCTCGTCGCGCGACGTCACTTCGATGACGGAACTGAAGTCGCCATTGGCCACGCGCGTGGCGATCGCCACCGCCTCGCCCAGCGGACGCGTGATCGAACGCGCCGACCAGGCAAAGGCCAGGCCCGTCAGCAGGGCCGCCAGGCCGATGCCGCCCATCAGCAGCAGCGAGGTGTCGATGTCGTTGCGTATCCTGGCCGCGCTGTCGCGGATCAGCTGCTGCTGCAGGTCGTCGAGCTGGCCCACGTACAGCAGCACTTTTTCCAGCACCGGCAAGGTCTGCGTCTGCATGGCCTGCTCGGCGCGGGCATCCTCGCCGCGCTCGACCAGCTCGAACATCGTCTTGAGCGAGCCGTAGTACTCGGCGCGGGCCAGGTGCATCTGTTCCAGCAGGCGCCGTTCCTCGGGCCGCGCATCGAGACCGTCGAGAATGCGCACCTGCTCGTCGATGCCTTGCTTGATCGCTTCCAGGCGCGCCTGGTTCGCCTGGCGCAGCGCCAGCTTGTGCTGGTTCGGCAGGTTGCCGATGCGCGTGGCCGCCTCGCGCGCCAGCCCGTGGATCTTGCTGGTGGCCTTGGCGGCGACCCAGTCGCGCTGCAGGATATCGTCGGTCTCGGCGCGGATGGCATAGATGCGGCTGCCAGAGAGGACGATGACGACCAGCATCAGCACGATTAACATGGCATAACCGGCATTGATGCGCACGCCGATACTGATATCCCTGAAGCGCATGACTTTCCTATAAGAAATTCTTGAAAATCGAAGTCTGAACGTATTCCCCTACAGAATGCAAGGTTTATTGCAAAGCAATTGCATGCCGAAGCACTTAATTAGCCGACGTTAGGGCTTGGCAGGAGGTGACAGGGTGGCGATGTGCGCTTGCAGGCAGGCGGGGCACCAGCAGCCCGCGGCGGCGCTGCCGGGCACGGGAACGGCCGGCGGCAGGGCGACGCACCAGCAGGGTTCCTTGGCGTCCGGGTCAAGCTGGCCACACTGGAAAGTGGCGCCGCACAGGGTGCACTGGCTCATGGCTGTGTTTGAATTGGCAAGTGTGTGTCATGCTGCGCCGGGACGCGACGCAGATGTAACGGGCAGTAAAAGGGCTGGCTGGGGGACATAGCGGGCCAGACTATAGGATCATCAGGGAAAATACAACAAGATCGCCCTATAATGCCTCCAGGATTTTCTTCTTCCCTGTAAAATCGCACAAATCTATTTTCCGGACTCGCCATGAATCAACTAGCTAACTTGAACCTGGACATGAATGACGACTTGACGGCGGTGTCGCCGCAAATCAAGGCGCAGATTCTGGCCGAGGCCCTTCCCTACATCCGCAATTTCCATGGCAAGACCATCGTCATCAAATACGGTGGCAATGCCATGACGGACGAACGCCTGAAGCACGGCTTCGCGCGCGACGTCATCCTGCTCAAGCTGGTCGGCATGAACCCGGTCGTGGTGCACGGCGGCGGACCGCAGATCGACAACGCGCTGAAAAAAATCGGCAAGCAAGGCACCTTCGTGCAAGGCATGCGCATCACCGATGAAGAAACCATGGAAGTGGTGGAGTGGGTGCTGGGCGGCGAAGTGCAGCAGGATATCGTCATGCTGATCAACCATTACGGCGGCCAGGCCGTGGGCCTGACGGGCAAGGATGGCGGCTTGATCCGCGCCCGCAAGATGCAGATGCCGGACCGCGAACATCCGGGCGAATTCCTCGACATCGGCTTTGTGGGCGAGATCGACGCGATCAACCCGGCCGTCGTCAAGGCGCTGCAGGACGACGCCTTCATTCCCATCATCTCGCCGATCGGTTTCGGCCAGGATGGTCAGGCCTACAACATCAACGCCGATGTGGTGGCGGGCAAGATCGCGGAAATCCTAAAAGCGGAAAAGCTGATCATGATGACCAACATCGCCGGCGTCCAGGACAAGCAGGGCAACCTGGTGACCGACCTGTCCGCGCGTGAAATCGACGAGATGTTCGCCGATGGTACGATCTCGGGCGGCATGCTGCCGAAGATCTCGTCCGCGCTCGACGCCGCCAAGTCCGGCGTGAACACGGTGCACATCATCGACGGCCGCATCGAACACTCATTATTGCTGGAAGTGTTGACCGAGCAGGCTTTTGGTACTATGATCCGTTCGCACTAAAAAAATCGCAACGCATCACAGCGAGTAGTTTGGCGGCGCAGATCACCTGGCGCCGCTTTTAATTTGCCCTTGTAGCTCAGTGGTAGAGCACTCCCTTGGTAAGGGAGAGGCCACGTGTTCGATCCACGTCAAGGGCACCAGTATCCTTTCCCCGCAGCTGAAAACTGTCCATGGCGGCGTTGTACTTCCTCGCCGTACATTCGTACTGTCTTCGTCAGTACGCCTTGCCCTGAACACTTTTCATCTACTCTGCCGCCAGTTGTTGCGCGGCTGAGCTAACGCTAATACACCCGCTCGACCTTCAAGCCCTTCTGACGCAATAAATCCGGCACGCTTTTCGCTCCGACCAGGTGCAGTACGCCGATGGCGGCCAGGCTGTGCTTTTCGCGCGCCAGGAGTTTGGCGATGCCGTCGGCGAGGGCCGGGTTGCGGCCGTCCAGCAACACTTTTTGCACGAACTGCGCGGCGAACGAGGGGTCTGTCGCTGCCTTTGCCGCCAGCTTGTCGAAGGCGGCCGCATCGGCGTTGCGCCACGCATCGGCGATCTCGCGCGCTTCCTGGCTTTGTTCCTGGTCCTCGATCGACGCCACGCCGTCTTCCAGGAAACGGCACTGCTCAGCTGGCGACATGGCGCCAAACAGCGCCATCTGGCCTTCCATCGATTCGAGTTCCACCACGGGGATCTTGCGCGCCTTGGCTTGCTGCGACAGATAATTGTCGACGGCCAGGTCGGAGCGGTAGCCCAGCGTGGAAAATTCGCCGATGGCCAGCACGCTGGCGAGCATCCACGGCTTCATCGGCGCCACCGATTCGGCTGGAATGCCGTATTTTTGCAACAGCGGTGCCAGGCGCGGGGCCAGAGTCTGGCGGCAGTCGGCCGGCACTTTGCTGCCCGGCGCCTCCATGCCGTATTTCAGCACGGCGCCAACAGCCTTGCGCGGATCGGCGCCGGGATCGATCTCCAGCGCCAGCGCCCCGGCCCGGTGCAGCGCCTGCGTTACTGTCGGCTCGAGCGGATAAAAATCGGGCGCGCCGACATGGATGGTACCGAACAGATACAGGGTGTGGGCCGCGTCCTGCACCTTGAACAGGGCGCCCCGGTTTTGCGCCACGGGCGGCGCTTCGGCGAAGGCCGCCTGCAACGGCAGCAAGAATAATCCGCAAAACATCACTATAATCTGGCGTCGCATGGTTTTCCTGATTGTTGAATTTTTCATCTTCTCTCGCTAGCAAAGACTCTCGTGCCTGTGTCCCATCTTAACCGCTCGTCGCCGGTCTGGCTGTTTGACCTCGACAACACGCTGCACAATGCCTCGCACGCCATCTTCCCCACCATCACGGCCAATATGAACACGTATATTGCCCGCGTACTGGGCGACGGCGTGACGCCGGCCGACGACGCCATCGTCAATGCGGCGCGCGCGGCCTACTGGCGCCGCTATGGCGCCACCTTGCTGGGCATGGTCAAGCACCATCAGGTGCAGGCCGCGCATTTTTTGCACGAGACGCACGCCTTCGACGATTTGCGCGCCATGATACGCGCCGAGCGGGGACTGGGGGCTTTACTCAAACGCCTGCCTGGCCGTAAAATTTTACTCACCAACGCGCCGCTGCGCTATTCGAGCGACGTGATGCGCCACCTGGGACTGCGCCGGCACTTTTCACACCACGTCGCCATCGAGGCAATGCAGGTGCACCGCCAGTTGCGGCCCAAGCCATCGACGCTGATGCTGCGCAAACTGATGCGCAAGCACCAGATCCGCCCTGGCCGCTGCATCCTGGTGGAAGACACGCTCGCCAACCTGAAGGGCGCAAAAAGACTGGGCCTGCGCACGGCCTGGGTCACGCAATACCTGAAAATGGCCGACCCGATCGGCGTGGCGAAGCTGCCCAAGGCGTTAAATCGCCCCGCTTACGTCGATGTCAAAGTAAAATCTGTCCGGCATTTGGCACGCCGCCTTCACCGTCTGCGTTGAAGGGGACTCCTGGGCTTCCGGTTGACGCCGGAAGCAGCACCGCTAGCGGCGGTGACGGACTTCCCCATCAAGCAGCATTTTTTTTAACGACAAGAGAAAATATGGCAAGCACACCGCCGGGCCAACGCAGGCTACAAATTCTTCAGGCCCTCGCCGCAATGCTGGAGCAGCCGAAAGGCGAAAAGATCACCACCGCCGCACTGGCGGCCAGGCTGACCGTCTCGGAAGCGGCCCTGTACCGCCATTTCGCCAGCAAGGCGCAAATGTTCGAAGGGCTGATCGAATTCATCGAGTCGAGCGTCTTCGGCCTGATCAACCAGATCGCGGAAAAGCACAGCGACGGCATGACGCAGACGCGCGACATCATCGGCATGCTGCTCAATTTCGCCATCAGCAATCCGGGCATGACGCGCGTGCTGATCGGCGATGCGCTGGTCAATGAGGACGAGCGCCTGCAAGTGCGCATGAACCAGTTCTACGACCGCGTGGAACTGGCGCTCAAGCAGGCCTTGCGCGTGGCCGCCGCCGAAGGCCATGGCAAGGAAAGCGAAGTGGCGGCGCGCGCCACCCTGATCGTCAGCTTCGTCATCGGACGCTGGCACCGCTACGCCAAGAGCGGCTTCAAGATCAATCCCTCCCAGGAAGCGGCGCTGCAAATCGCCATGCTGCTGGGGTAAGTCACCGCCGCGGCTGTCCCCATGCATACCGACTGTTTCGCCCTGCTCGACGACGCCAGCACGCCCGGCGCCGGTTCGCGCCTGTACACGGGCCTGGCGGCGGTCTTGCGATGCAGCGAGGGGGAACAGTGGCCAGCCCTGCTTGAGGGGCTGCAAGCGGCCTTGGAACGCGGCCAGTACGCCGTCAGCGTGTGCAGCTACGAGCTGGGCGCGCACTTGCTGGCCATGCCGCCGCGCGCCCCAGGCCCAGATGCGCCGCCGCTGGCGCAGGTGCTCGTCTTCGAACACTGCACCCAGCTGTCGCAGGACGAGGTGCTGCAGTGGCTGGCCGCACGCACGCCGGCGGCGCAAACGCCGGCCGGCGTGGCAGATATCCGCGCGAACGTGGATCAGGCCGAGTTCACGCGCGCGCTGGGGCGCATCCACGACTACATCGTGGCCGGCGACACCTATCAGGTCAACTACACGTATCGCTTGCGCTTCGACGCCTTCGGCTCGCCCCTGGCCCTGTATGCCCGGCTGCGCGCCCGCCAGCCCGTGCCGTATGGCGCCCTGGTGATGCTGCCCGATGGCAGCGCCCTGCTGTCGCTGTCGCCGGAGCTGTTCGTGCGCCATGCGCAGGGAGAGCTGACGGCGCGCCCCATGAAAGGCACGGCACCGGCCGCCCCTGCGGAGCAAACGGCAGAAAACGCGCGCCGCGCCGCCGCCCTGGCCAGCGACCCGAAGAACCGCGCGGAAAACCTGATGATCGTCGACCTGCTGCGCAACGACATCGGCCGCATCGCCGTCACGGGCTCCGTCAAGGTGCCGGCCCTGTTCCAGGTGACGCGCTACAGCAGCGTGCTGCAGATGACCTCCACCGTGCAGGCGCGTTTGCGCGGCGACGCCAGCCTGGCCGACATCTTCCAGGCCTTGTACCCGTGCGGCTCGATCACGGGCGCGCCCAAGCGGCGCACCATGGAGATCATCGCCGAACTGGAGCCGGCGCCGCGCGGCATCTACACGGGCGCCATCGGCTGGTTCGATCCGCCAAGCACCGGTAGTGCCCACGCCGTGGGCGACTTCTGCATGTCCGTGCCGATCCGCACCCTGGCCCTGCAGCCGGCTGGCCCTGGCGGCCTGCGGCGCGGCGAAATGGGCGTGGGCGCCGGCATCGTCCTCGACAGCGACCCGCACGAGGAATTTGCGGAATGCCAGCTCAAGGCCCGCTTCCTGACGGGGCTGAGCAACGACTTCGAACTGTTCGAGACCCTGCACGCCAGCCGCGCCGGCGGCTGCCGCCAGCAGGAGCGCCACCTGGCGCGCCTGGCCGCCTCCTGCGCCTACTTCGGTTTTGCCTGGGATGCCAACGCGGCCCGCGCCGCGCTGCAGGCCGCCTGCGCGGCACGGCCCGACGATGCCCCCTTCCGCCTGCGCCTGGCGCTGCGCCAGGATGGCCAGTTCACGCTGCAAACCGGTGCGCTCAGCGCCTTGCCGGACACGGTCAACGTCATGCTGGCGCCCGACGCTACGACTGCCGACGACCTGTTCCTGCGCCACAAGAGCAGCGTGCGCGCGCGCTACGACGCGGCGTGGCGCGCGGCCGAGGCGCAAGGCGGCTTCGACATGCTGTTCTTTAACGAGCGGGGCGAACTGACGGAGGGCGGGCGCAGCAATGTCTTCGTCAAGCTGGACGGCCGCTGGCACACGCCGCCCCTGTCCTGCGGCGTGCTGCCCGGCGTGCAACGCGCAGCCATGCTGGCCGATCCCGCCTGGGACGCGCAGGAAACCATCATCACGCGCGCCATGCTGGCACGGGCCGAGGCCATCGTCGTCTGCAATGCGCTGCGCGGGGCGCTGACGGCTGCTCTTATTTAAAGATCCACACGCATCTCGTAGCCGCCGTAGATCATCCGCTTGCCATCGAACGGCAGCTTGGCCGGGTCCATCATCTCGGCCAGGCGCGGGTCTTTCATGACCTTGTCGTTGATTTCATCGCGCTTGGCGCGCGACTCATACACGATCCAGGAAAACACCACCACTTCGCCATCCTGCAAGTCCACCGCCTGCGGGAACGAAGTCAGCTTGCCCGGCTTGACATCGTCGCCCACGCATTCGCGAAATTCCAGCGCGCCATATTCGCGCCAGACGGCGCCGCAGGCGCGCGACATGGCCAGGTAGGCATCGAGCTTGGCTTTCGGTACGGGCACCACAAATCCATCGACATACGCCATGATGATCTCCTTTGTTGTGACAAACGCGAACAACCAGCTTAGGACAATGATGGCAAGACGACAAGCACGGCATTAAAAAAAAGCAGGCGTTCAAGCCTGCTTGTATGTCGGCAACTTACATCGCCAGTGCTTTTTCCACCGCGCCAACGAGTTTCTTGTCGTCCGGCGTCACCTTGCTGGGGAAGCTTTCCACCACTTTGCCGTGGCGGTCGATCAGGTATTTGTGGAAATTCCAGGCCGGCGTCTTGCCCGTCTGCTTGATCAAGTCCACGTACAGGGGGTTCGGCGTGGGGCCGGACACCACCGATTTGGCGAACATGGGGAACTTCACGCCGTAGGTGTTGTAGCAGAAATCGGCGATTTCCTTGCTGTTGCCCGGCTCCTGCTTGCCGAAATCGTTCGATGGAAAGCCCAGCACTACCAAGCCCTTGCTGCCATACTTGGCGTACAGCGCCTCGAGTCCTTCATACTGGTTAGTAAAACCGCAATAACTGGCGGTATTGACCACCAGCACGACCTTGCCCGCGTACTGGCACAGGTTTTGCGGCGCTTCATCCTGCAGGCGGTTGAAGGTCTGCTTGAGGATGGCGGGACAGGCGGCTGGCGCGGCGGCAGCTGGCGCGGTTTCGACGGCATGGGCCGGCATGGCCAGGCTGGCGCCGGCGGCAAGGGTGGTGAGCGCAAACAGCTGGGCAAGGGTCTTGGACATGAGGGGCACCATGGTTGAACGGAAAAAAACCATTCTATGTCAAACGCCGCGCGCGCGTACAAGACGCACAACAACAGCGATAGCTTGAGCGACATCAACGACGGTGCAGTACTTGCCCAACGCACAGTTTTTTTACCTATGCTCGGCCTTCCTGCCCCTGCCTTGTGGAGTTGCCATGCCCTACCCGCACCTGACCGCATTACCCACCGCCCTGCTCGCCGCCAGCCTGCTCATCCTGGCGCCAGCCAACACGCACGCCGCCACGGCCGCAAAAGCTGCCGTCAAGCCCGCCGCGACCAAGGACGCCCCCGCCCTGCCCGCCTACCAGGCCGACCTGAGCCAGACCACCGTGTCCGGCCTGTCCTCGGGCGGCTTCATGGCGGCGCAATTTGCCGTCGCCTACTCGGCAACGGTCGCCGGCGCCGGCATCATCGCCGGCGGCCCGTATTTCTGCTCGGGCCAGCCGGGCCGCTTCCCGTATATTCCCTACCTGACGAATGCCCTGACCACCTGCATGAATCCAGGCAGCTCGCAAGTGGCGCCGCCCGTGGCCAGCGAATTGCTGCGCGCGGCGAACGATTTCGCGCAGGCCCGTCTCATCGACGACACGGCCAACCTGAAACGCCAGCGCGTGTATCTGTTCAGCGGAACGAAAGACCAGACCGTGACGCGGCCGGTGGTGGAACAGGTGGGAAAATTCTATCAACTGGCGGGCACGCCGGCGGCGCAGATCCGCTTCGTCGACACGCTAGGCGCGGGCCACGCCATCCTGACCGACAGCAACACCGACAAGCCTTGCGCCGTGACGGAGTCGCCCTTCATCAACGACTGCGACTACGTGCAGGCGCGCGACATCCTGCAGCACCTGTACCCGGACTTGCAGCCCTCGTCGACCACCCTGACGGGCAAGCTGATCGCCTTCAACCAGCGCAACTTCATCCAGAACGCCTACTCCAGCATGAACAATACGGGCTATGCCTACATCCCGAAAGCCTGCGACAGCGAGAGCTGCCGCGTGCACGTGGTGTTCCATGGCTGCCTGCAAACGACGCAGGCGATCGGCGACCGTTTCTATACCAGCACCGGCTACAACCAGGTGGCGGACGCCAACAAGATCATCGTGCTGTATCCGCAGGCCGAACCGAGCCCCGTCTATCCGTACAACCCGAAAGGCTGCTGGGATTTCTGGGGCTACACCAGCATCAACCCGATCGACCCGGATTTCTACCGCAAGAGCGGCACGCAGATGGAAGCGGTCAAGGGCATGCTGGACCGCCTCGCCGCGCGCCGCGGCTCACGTTAAACGACGTCAGATACCGCCCATGCAGATGTATTTAATGACTAAATAATCTTCGATACCATAGGTCGACCCTTCGCGGCCCAGACCCGATTGCTTGACGCCGCCGAAGGGGGCGATCTCGTTCGAGATCAGGCCCGTGTTGACGCCGACCATGCCCGTTTCCAGGCCTTCTGCCACGCGCCAGATACGGCCGATGTCGCGCGAATAGAAGTAGGCGGCCAGGCCGAATTCCGTGTTGTTGGCCAGGGCGATGACTTCATCGTCCGTCTTGAAGCGGAACAGGGGCGCCAGCGGGCCGAAGGTTTCCTCGGTGGCCACGCGCATGTCGTTCGTCACGTCGGCGATGATGGTCGGCTCGAAGAAGCCGTTGCCCAACGCATGGCGCTTGCCGCCGGCCAGCAGGCGACCACCCTTGCCCAGCGCGTCGGCCACGTGTTCTTCCACCTTGGCCACGGCCTTGGCGTCGATCAGCGGGCCTTGCGTGACACCGGCCTCGATGCCATTGCCCACCTTCAGCTTGGCCACGGCGGCCACCAGCTTTTCGGCAAACGCGTCGTACACGCTGTCCTGCACGTACAGGCGGTTGGCGCAGACGCAGGTCTGGCCCGCGTTGCGGTATTTCGAGGCGATGGCGCCTTCCACTGCCGCATCCAGGTCGGCGTCGTCGAAGACGATGAACGGCGCATTGCCGCCCAGTTCCAGCGACAGTTTCTTGATCGTCGGCGCGCACTGCTCGGCCAGCAAGCGGCCCACCTGGGTCGAGCCCGTAAACGTCAGCTTGCGCACGATGGGGTTCGACGTCATTTCGCCGCCGATGTCTTTCGGCGCGCCCGTGACGATGCTGAACACGCCCGCAGGCACGCCCGCGCGCTCGGCCAGCACGGCCAGCGCCAGCGCGGAAAACGGCGTTGCCTCGGCCGGTTTCAAGACCATCGGGCAGCCGGCGGCCAGGGCCGGGCCGACCTTGCGGGTGATCATGGCGGCGGGGAAATTCCACGGCGTGATGGCGGCGCACACGCCGATCGGCTCCTTGGTGATGACCAGGCGGCGGTCGGGCCATGGCGATTGCAGGGTATCGCCCGCCACGCGCTTGCCTTCTTCGGCAAACCACTCGATGAACGAGGCGCCGAACTGCACTTCGCCCTTCGCTTCCGGCAGGGGCTTGCCCTGCTCGGTGGTCATGATCAGCGCCAGGTCGTCGGCGTTTTCCAGAATCAGGTCATGCCAGCGGCGCAGCACGGCCGCGCGTTCCTTGGCCGTCTTCTTGCGCCAGGCGGGCCAGGCGGCATTGGCCGCCTCGATGGCGCGGCGCGTCTCGGCTGCACCCATCAGGGGCACGGTGCCGATATGCTCGCCGGTGGCGGGATTGCTCACATTAATCGTCTGGCCACCATCGGCATCCGCCCAGGCTCCATTCACGTAAGCCTGGTGACGCAACAAGGTAGGATCTTTCAACTGCAGCATATGGATCTCCGGTCTGGTTTGAATTATCGACGAGGGATACTATGCCACAGCGCGGCCGATTCCGCAGGCGATGCGCTGAACTGCCCTGCCCTCTACTCGACCTTGAAAGACGACAGTTTCGGGTCCGGCGCCGGATATTCGAGCTTCATGGCCTGCAGCGTTTCCAGCAGCAGCGAGGCCACCACCAGGTTGCGCTGCGTCTTGGAATTCGATGGCACCACGTACCACGGCGCGTGATCGGCATCGGTCTCGCGGATCGCCGTTTCATAGGCACGCTGGTAGCCATCCCACTTCTTGCGCTGGGCGATATCGTTGGGATCGAACTTCCACTGGCGGTCGGGATCGTCGAGGCGCTCCTGCAGCCGTCCCCGTTGCTCGTCCTTCGAGATATGCAGGAAGACTTTCAGGATGACGGTACCCGTCTCGCTCAGCATGCGCTCGAAATCGCGGATCTGCGCATAGCGGCGCTGGCATTCGGCCTTGTCGATCATGTCCTGCACGCGCGTGATCAGCACATCCTCGTAATGGCTGCGGTTGAAGATGGCGATCTCGCCCTTCACCGGCACGTGCTGGTGCACGCGCCACAGGTAGTCGTGCGCCAGTTCGATATCGGTGGGGCCCTTGAACGCCACGGCGCGGATGCCCATCGGGTTGATATTGCTGAAGATGGCCTTCACCGTGCCATCCTTGCCCGAGGTGTCCATGCCCTGCAGGACCAGCAGCACCTTCTTCTTGTGCTGCGCATAGAGCATGCTCTGGCACTCGGCGATCTGCGCCGTCAACGCCACGGTTTCCTCGCGGTCCAGGGCCTTGCACTGGGCTGGCGTCAGTTTTTTATTGGCCGCCTTGGTGGCGGCGCCCAGCAGGCGCTTGCCGGCGAATTCCTCGTTCAGATCAAAACCTTTGCCGGCCCGGAATTGCGTGCGCGCCTTCATGCCGCCACCGCCAGCTTGCGGTGCTCGATTTTTGTGCAATGGTCCATCACCACGTCCAGGCCCGCCGCCCGCGCCAGCTGCGCCGCCTCTTCATTGATGACGTCGAGCTGCAGCCACAGGCAGCCGGCCTTGACGGCGATGGCTTCCTCGGCGATGGGCAGGATATCCGCCGGCTTGCGGAAGCAGTCGACGATGTCGATGCGCGCCGGCGCGACGGCAGCCGCAGCCTCCGTCAAGGTGGCATAAGCGCGCTGGCCCAGCACATCGCGCCCGGCCAGGGCCGGATTGACGGGCAGCACGCGGTAGCCATGCCGCAGCAGGTAGTCGGCCACTTCGTGGCTGGCGCGTTCGGGCTTGTCGGACATGCCGACGATGACGATGATGCGGCTGTCTTGCAGGATGCGGGCGATGTTGGGCATATTCGGGTCGTGGTTAAGCGTGCGACATTGCCCGTCTAGCGTAGCAGATTCCCGTCCCGCCGGGAGTTAAGTAACCCCCAATAAATTATTGTGATTTCTGACTTCCATAATCGGCGCTCTGCGGCGTTGCCCGCTGCTAGCAGTGCTCGCACTGCGTCGCAGCAGGCACCTTGCATAGCATCCGGTTCTGTTCGTCATAAATTCACAATAATTTCCTGAGGATTACTTAGCCAGAAGACTTAGCCGCACGCACGGCCGCCATCTGCGCGACAAAAGCCTGCGCGCGTGCCGTCACGGCCGCGTAATCGCCCGTGGCGCCCGGACCACTGAGGCTGCTGCCGATGCCCACGGCCACGGCGCCGCTGGCAAACCATGCATGCAGGTTCTCCACCGTCACGCCGCCCGTCGGCATCAGCGGCGCTTGCGGCAGGGGCGCGCGCAAAGCCTTGATATAGGCGGGGCCGAACATCTCGGCGGGGAAGACCTTGACGATGTCCGCGCCCGCCTGCAGGGCCGTGACGATCTCCGTCGGCGTCATCGCCCCCGGCATGGACAGCACCTGGTAACGCTGGCACAGCGCGATGGTCTCCACGTTCACGCTGGGCGAGATGATGAACTGGGCGCCGGCCAGGATGGCGGCGCGCGCCGTCTCCGTATCGAGCACCGTGCCCGCGCCCAGCAGCACGTCATGGCCGTGGCGTTCGCACAAGGTGCGCAGCACGCCCAGGGTGTCGGGCGTGGTAAATGCCACTTCCAGCGCCGTGATGCCGCCGGCGATGCACGCCTCGGCGATCTGCAGCGCCGCATCGGACGAGTCGGCACGCACGATACCGACCATGCCCCGCTCGAGGATGCCATTGAAAACCATGTGCTTTTGCATCTGCTCTCTCCTGTCAGGCCGGCAGGGCGCCAAAGCGCACTTCCGGCAAACCGCGCACGCCCACCTGGCGCGCATGAAACAATCCGCCGGCCAGCGGTTCGCCCGCCAGCTGGGCCGGGGTCAAGCTTTCCTGCGCCGTCGTGACGAACAATTCATCGTAGTGCGGGCCGCCCAGGCTCACGCAGCTGGGCTGCGAGACGGGCAAGGCTATCGCCCGCTCGACGCTGCCGTCCGGCGCGAAGCGCAAGACCCTGCCCGCGCCCCACTGCGCGCTCCACAAGTGGTCATCCGCATCGATGGTGGCGCCATCGGCGGCGCCCGGCCCCGGATCGAGCACGGCAAACACGCGCACCCGGCTGGCGTCGCCGCCCAGGTAATCATCCCAGCGGTAGATCGCCTTCTTCATCGAATCGCAGAAATACATGGCCGTGCCATCGACGCTGAAGCAGATGCTGTTCGAGATGGCGATCTGCGGCAGCGGCAGCCGTTCCAGGCTCAGGTCCAGGTTGAGGCGGTAGAAGCTGGCGATGGCATCGCGGCACGGACGTTCATCGAGCGTGCCGAAGACAAAGCGTCCCTGGCGGTCGCAGCGGCCGTCATTCAGGCGCGTCATGGGCAGGTCGCCCTCCACCGTGTGCAAGGGCGTGACGGCCCCGCTGCGCGCGTCGAACCACGCCAGGCGCGAGGCCAGGCCCAGCAGCAGCACGTCGTCGCGCTCCGTCAGCGCGAAACAGGCCAGGCGCTCGGGCATGTCCCAGCGCTGGCGCTCCCCCGTGGCCAGCACCAGCGCATGCAGCTGGCAGCCTTCGATATTCGTCCAGAAAACGCGGCCGCTGCGTTCGCACCAGCGCACGCCCTCGCCCAGGAAGTTCTGCGCATCGACCAGTAATTGCGCCTGTGTTCCCATGTCTATTCCTTCTTTCAGTGAGATTCGCGTGGTACTGCCGAACCACGGCAGCCGACGAGAAAGTCCAGGTCCGCGCCTTCGTCGGCCTGCGTCACGTGCTTGATGTACATGGACTGGTAGCCGCCCTTCATGGCCGGTGGCGGCGCGCTCCACTCGGCGCGCCGGCGCGCCAGCTCGGCCTCGTCGACGTCCAGGTGCAAGCGCCGTCCCGCCACGTCCAGTTCAATCATGTCGCCATCGCGCACCAGCGCCAGCGGCCCGCCCACGGCCGCTTCCGGCGCCACATGCAGCACCACCGTGCCGTAGGCCGTGCCGCTCATGCGCGCGTCCGAGATGCGCACCATGTCGCGTACGCCCTGCTCCAGCAGTTTTTTCGGCAATCCCATATTGCCCACCTCGGCCATGCCCGGGTAGCCCTGCGGGCCGCAATTTTGCAGCACCATCACGCAGCTGGCGTCGATGTCGAGCGCGGGATCGTCGACGCGCTTTTTGTAATGCTCGATGCTGTTGAAGACGACGGCGCGGCCACGGTGCTGCATCAGCTCGGGCGACGCGGCCGAGGGCTTGATGACGGCGCCGCGCGGGGCCAGGTTGCCCTGCAGGACGGCGATGCCGCCTTCGTCCTTGAATGGCTGCGCCAGCGGCGTGATCACCTCGGGATTGAAATTTTCCGCTTCGGCCACGTTGACGGCCATGGTCGCGCCCGTGACGGTAAGCGCCTCGCCATGCAATTTGCCCAGCAGGTCGCGGATGATCACGGGCAGGCCGCCCGCATAGTAAAAATCTTCCATCAGGTACTGGCCCGACGGCATCAGGTTCAGCAAACAGGGAATGTCGCGGCCCAGGCGGTCCCAGTCGCCCAGGCGCATGTCGACGCCGATGCGCCCGGCAATGGCCAGCAGGTGGATCACGGCATTGGTCGAGCCGCCGATGGCGCCGTTGACCATGATGGCGTTTTCAAACGCTTCGCGCGTGAGGATCTGCGACAGTTTCAGGTCTTCATGCACCATGTCGACGATGCGCCGGCCCGTCAGCTGCGCCTGCAGCTTGCGGCGCGCATCGACGGCGGGGATGGCCGCGTTGCCGGGCAGGGTCACACCCAGCGCCTCGACCATGCTGGCCATGGTGGAAGCGGTACCCATGGTCATGCAATGGCCGGCGGAGCGCGACATGCACGATTCGGCCTGCTTGAATTCGTTTGAGGTCATGCGCCCGGCGCGCACGTCTTCGGAAAACTTCCACACGTCCGTGCCCGAGCCGATCGGCTTGCCGCGGTAATTCCCGTTCAGCATGGGGCCGCCCGACAGCACGATGGTGGGCAAATCCACGCTGGCCGCGCCCATCAGCAGCGCGGGGGTGGTCTTGTCGCAGCCCGTCAGCAGCACCACGCCGTCGATGGGGTTGGCGCGGATCGATTCTTCCACATCCATGCTGGCCAGGTTACGGAACAGCATGGCCGTCGGGCGCAGATTCGTCTCGCCCAGCGACATGACGGGAAATTCGACGGGAAAGCCGCCCGCTTCGAGCACGCCGCGCTTGACCATCTCGGCCAAGTCGCGGAAATGGCCATTGCACGGCGTCAGTTCGGACCAGGTATTGCAGATGCCGATGACGGGACGGCCATCGAAAGCGTCGCTGGGATAGCCCTGGTTCTTCATCCAGCTGCGGTGAATGAAACTGTCCTTGTCGTCGCCGCCAAACCACGCTTGCGAACGCAAGGGACGCTTGTTCTTGTTGCTGCTCATACTGTCTCCTGCGGGGAAATCAAGCCGCGCGCGGCGGCGATCAGCAGCGCACCGTGACCGGCCAGATAGTCTTGCTGCTGGTCGTCAACGATGATGCGCTTGCCATAAAAAAATCCGTGTTCCTCGATCAGCAGCCCGAGCGCCTGGCGCAGCATGGGCTTGCCGGTAATGACGAGCGGCGTATCGGGCCGCATCTGGATGGCGGTGCTGTTGCGCAGCGCCAGCAGGTCGCCGCTGAGGACGGCGCCCATCAGGAAATTGGCCCGCTCATTGCATTCGATCGCGCTGAACTGGCCCAGGGTGCGCACGCTGAAGCAGGCGCGCGCCAGCCCCGTTTTTTGCGCCGCGGCCGCGCCGGCCAGCAGCATTTTCGGCACCAAGGTCTGGGCAAAACCGCCATCGACCGATTGCTTGATCAGGGTGTGCTGCGTGATCGCCTGCAGCAATTCCCCAGCGATGGTGGTGCTGCAGCCGAGGATGCGGCGCTGCTCGTCGACGCTGATCAGTTTGGTATGCGAACCGGGCATGATCAGGGTCGCCGCGCCGCGCAACTGCAGGCGCTCGAGCAGCGCGACGACTTCCGTCTCTTCGCCGCGCATCATGTCCATCGCTTCGACGTTATGCAGGCCGACGGCGCCATGCTGGTTGCGCACGCCGGGAATCAGCCACAGGGGCTGCGCCAGCACGTCGGGCAAGTCCACCGCCTGCATGCCTTGCGCCAGCTGGGCCAGGCCGGCGGGCGCGGGCAAATGCGGCACTTCCTGCACCCCCATGGGCGAACTGATCATGCCCGAAGCGAGCGCCAGGTCCACGGCCGACGGCGCGATGCCGGCGCTGGCCAGCACGCTGGCGATGGTGTCGCGCAGCGCCTGTTTCAGCGCGCCGTTATGGCCATCGATGGCGGTATTGCGCACGCCCGTTTCCAGCTGCGCCTGGGCGACGACGGCGCCGCCGCGCCACAGCAAGGTACGCGTATTGGTGGTGCCGGCATCGATGGTGAGTATGTTCATGGGCAGGTTCGCAGCGTCGGTAAGGGCAAAAATAAATGAGGGAAAAACTACCTCATGGTAGAACTGCCCCGCATATCTGACCAATCACTTATTTGACATCATTGATACCGGTTCGGATATGTCAAACGCATCGATATCCTGCACGCCCAAACGGTAGGCGAGCTGGAACCGCCTCACCTGTCCCGGCTGCAATTGCACGCCCTGCGCCAGCAGGGAAAAACAGCGCGCATCGGAATACAGATGGCAGCTGTCCTGGGTGCTGGAAAAACGCAGGACCCGGCCGGAAGCGGGGTCGGCAACCCGCGCCGCCTCGCGCAGCTGGCCGCTGCCCGTCCAGTAAAAGTCATGCCGGAATCCCGCCGATTGCGCCAGCGCGGGCCAGGCCAGGCGCGAAGCGAGCGGCGCCGGCTGGCGGAAGTCAAACGCGCTGCCCGCCACGTCGAGCAGAGCGCTGCAAGAGTGGCCGCCAGGCCAGTAGCGGTCCGCGGCCAGACGCAGCACATGGTCGCCCACGGCGGCGCGGCCGCCCTGCAGATTGAAGCGGGGCGCGGCAAGCGCAAAACGGGAAACCGCATCGGCCGTGGCGGCGCAGTCCAGATGCAGGCTGCCATCGTCGTCAAGCCGGTAGGCCAGTCGCACCGACAGGCCGTCGTGCGTCAGGCGCAGCAGCAAGCGGCCGTCGTCCGGCGGGTCGCACCGCCAGCCCGTGGACGCGTGCGCCGCAGAGGGTGCCGCGCCCAGCACGTCGGCCAGGCGGCCATAGCGGTCGGGCGCCCACCAGGCCCGCACGCTGGCATCGTGCGCGTCGATGGCCACGCGCATGCCGCGCGCATTGCGCAGCAGATGCATCATGGCGCCTGCCCGGGCGCTGGCGGCGGCCGGCTGCGCTGCTGGAATTCGCGCGGCGTGCAGCCGAGTTCGCGCTTGAAGACGGCGTGCATGTACTGCACCGTGGTAAAGCCGCAACGCACGGCCACCTCGGCCACCTGCCCTGGCCCGCGCGCCAGCAGGGTCTTGGCCGCATCGAGCTTGAAATGCAGGATCTCGTCGTGCACGCTGCGCCCCAGCTCGTGGCGGAAGTGCGCTTCGAGCGAGGAGCGCGACACGCCCACGTAATCGGCCACCTGCTCCGTCTTGATGCCCTGGCAGGCGTACTGGCGGATGAAGTGGCGCGCCTGCATCACCTGCGGATGCTGGAAGGGCTGGTGGCGCGTCGAGGCGAGCACGTTCAGGCCGGCCGGCGGCACGAGGATGCGCGTGCCGGACAGGCGCGCGCCGTTGAGCATCTGGTGCAGCAAATGCGCGGCCGTGCGGCCCATTTCCTCGGTGCCCTGGATCACGGAACTCAAGGGAATGCGCGTGAGCATGCGCGCCAGCGGGTCGTTGTCGATGCCGATCAGGGCCACTTGCTCCGGCACGGCGATGCCCGCATGCATGCACGCTTGCAGCAGCTGGCGCGCGCGCGCATCGCTCACGGCGATGATGCCGACGGGTTTTTCCAAGCTGTTGAGCCAGGCGATCTGCTGCTCCACCGCCTCGTCCCAAGACGGCGCGCTGGTAGCCACGCCCCGGTACACGTCGGCGCGCATGTGGTCGCGCTCCATCAGGGCGCAAAACGCCGTTTCGCGCTCCTGCGCCCAGCGGTTGACATCGGCCTCGGGCAGGCTGAAACAGGCAAAGCGGCTCAGGCCCGCTTCCACCAGGTGTTCATAGGCCAGCTTGACGATCTTGAAATTATCGGTCGCCACATACGGGATGCCGGCCGGGTAATCGTCCTCGCGCGCATACGAGCCGCCCACGGCCACCACGGGCAGGCGGCTGTTTGAAAGCGCCGCGCAGACGGCGGGATCGTCGAAATCGGCGATGATGCCGTCGCCCTGCCAGCGCTCGATGCCGGGCAGGCGGCAGCGGAAATCCTCTTCCAGGAACAGGTCCCACGACACGCGCGTGGTGTTCAGGTAGGCGGCGATGCCCGCGATGATGTCGCGGTCGTAGATTTTATTCCCGTTAAACAGCAGCGCGATCCGGTGCGCGGTCGGCATCTTCATGGTGTCTCCTCCCGTGCCAGATCGTTTCACGGCTATCTGCGTCCGGCTCGCGTGCTGACATCGACCCACACGGCGAGGGTGAGGATACTGCCTTTCACGATCATCTGCCAGTAGGTGTCCACGTCCAGCATGGACATGCCGTTATCGAGGCTGGCCATCACCAGCGCGCCGATCAGGGCGCCGTACACGGTGCCCGAGCCGCCGCGCATCGAGGTGCCCCCGATGAAGCAGGCAGCGATGGCGTCGAGTTCGCTGAAGGTGCCGGCCGACGGCGAACCGGCCGCCAGGCGGCCCGTGTTGATCAGGCCAGCGAGCGCGCACATCAGGCCCATGATGCCGAAGATCCACAGCTTGACGGCTTTCACATTGATGCCGGACAGGCGCGTCGCTTCCATATTGCTGCCCACGGCGTAGATGCGGCGGCCGAACACGGTCTGGCTGGTGATGTAGCTGAACAGTCCCAGCAAGGCCAGCAGCAGCAGCACGGGCAGCGGAATGCCTTCATAGCCGTTCAGGGTCCGCACGAAGGCATACAGCACGGCGCCGATGACGGCCAGGCGCAGGCCGTCGGCCCAGGACGCCGTCTGCGGCAAGCCATGCTGGGCGCGGCTGGCGCGCGCGCGCCACGTCAGGAAGGCGGCCAGCAGGAACAGGCCGATGCCCAGCACGATGCCGGGCACCGCGGGCAGGTAGCCCTGCCCCAGGTAGACCATCGGCTCGGAGACGGGCGCGATCGTGATGCCGCCCGTGATGCCCAGCAGGATGCCGCGGTACGCGAGCATGCCGCCCAGGCCGACGATGAAGGACGGGATGCCCCGGTACGCCGTCAGGTAGCCATTCAAGAGGCCGATCACCAGGCCGCAGCCCAGCACCGCCATCAGGTTCAGCGCCAGCGGCCAGTGCTGCGTGACGTCCAGCACGGCGGCGATGCCGCCGAGTAGCCCCAGCAGGGAGCCGATCGACAGATCGATCTCGCCGGCGATAATCACCAGCACCATGCCGCAGGCGAGGATGCCGGTGACGGACATCTGGCGCAGCAAATTCGACAGGTTGCGCGGGGTGAGGAAGCTGCCCTCCGTCTTCCACGAAAAGAAGGCCCAGATCAGCGCCACGGCGATCAGCAGGGCCAGCATCTTGTATTGGGTGAACAGCTGTTTGATACTGTGCGGTTTCATGCTGCGGGTTCCTTGTTTGCTGTATTGGCGGCGGGCGCCGGGCGCTGGTCCAGCGCCGCCGCCAGCACGGTTTCCTGGCTCAGGCCATCGTTGATAAAGTCGCCGCGCAGGCGGCCTTCGCCCATCACCAGCACGCGGTCGGACACGCCCAGCACCTCGGCCAGTTCCGACGAGACCATGATGATGGCCACGCCACGGTCGGCCAGCGCCAGCATCAGTTTGTAGATTTCGTATTTGGCGCCCACGTCCACGCCGCGCGTGGGTTCGTCGAGGATCAGCACGCGCGGGCGCGTCAGCAGCATCTTGGCCAGCACGGCCTTTTGCTGGTTGCCGCCCGACAGGCTCGTAATGGGCAGCGACGGGCTGGCCGCCTTCAGTTCCAGCTGCGCGATCTCGCCGCGCACGGCCTTCAATTCCGCCTCGCCATCGATGCGCGTGGCGCGCGCGAATTGCTCCAGCACGGCCAGGGTGATGTTCTGCCCCACGTCCAGATCGGGCACGATGCCGTGATGCTTGCGGTCTTCCGGCACCATGGCCAGGCCCATGGCGATGGCCTTTTGCGGCGACGAAGTGTCGATACGGCGGCCATCGAGCCACACTTCGGCCTGGCATGGCCCCTGATAGGCGCCGAACAGGGCCGAGACAAGCTCCGTGCGCCCCGCCCCCACCAGGCCGGCGATGCCGAGGATCTCGCCACGGCGCAGGGTAAATGACACATCGTCGACCCGCTTGCGCTGCGGGTTGTCGGCGTCGATGCACGTCACGTGGCGCGCCTCGAACAGCACTTCGCCGATGGCGCCCTTTTTCTCAGGCGAGCGCTGTGGGTACAGCTGGCTCATTTCGCGGCCCACCATCTGCGCGATGATGCGCTCGACGTTCATCTGCGCCATCGGCGTGGTGGCGATATGCTTGCCGTCGCGGATGACGACGATGGTGTCGCAGATGGCCGCCACCTCATCGAGCTTGTGCGAAATATAGATGCAGGTGACGCCCTTGGCCTTCAGCGCGCGCAGGATATCGAGCAGCACGGCGATTTCCGAGGCCGTCAGCGACGACGACGGCTCGTCGAGTATCAGCAATCGCGCATTCTTGTTGAGCGCCTTGGCGATTTCCACCAGCTGCTGGTGGCCGCCGCCGTAATTCATCACGGGTTGCGCCACGTTCAGTTCGGGAATTTTCAGTTCGCGCAGCAGCTCGTCGGCGCGCTTGTACATGGCCGCGTAATGCATGCGTCCGCCGGGCAGGGTGAGCTCGCGGCCCATGAAGATATTCTCGGCCACGGACAGCTGCGGCACCAGCATCAGTTCCTGGTGGATGATGATGATACCCGCGTCTTCCGTGTCGCGGATCGATTGCGCGCGCAAGGGCTGGCCATCCCACAGGATCTCGCCGTCCCAGGTGCCGTGCGGATACACGCCGGACAGCACCTTCATCAGGGTCGACTTGCCGGCGCCATTCTCGCCGCACAGGCCGATGCACTCGCCGGCCCGCACCTGCAGGTCGATGCCGTCGAGCGCGCGGACACCGCCAAACTGTTTGACGATGCCTTTCATTTCAAGCAAAAATTCAGACATCTGAGCTCACATTTATTGACCAGGAAGGAGGCGTAGGTCGGGTTAGCGCGCAGCGCGTAACCCGACACCACCACTTAATTACCCAGCTGCGCCTTGGTATAGAAACCGTCATCGACGAGAATGTTCACGTTCGCCTTGGTCAAGGGCGTGGGTTTGAGCAGCACCGTGCTGACTTTTTTCAGGCCGTTGTCATAGCTCGAGTTGTAGGCCGGCTTTTCATTGCGCGCCAGTTGCACGGCCAGCTTGGCCGCTTCGGCGGCGATGGTTTTCAGGGGTTTGTAGACGGTCATCGATTGCGTGCCGGCGATGACGCGTTTGACCGCCGCCAGATCGGCGTCCTGGCCCGAGACCGGCACCTTGCCGGCCAGTTTTTGCGCGGCCAGGGCCTGGATGGCGCCGCCGGCCGTGCCGTCGTTCGAGGCGACGATGGCGTCGATCTTGTTGCCGTTGGCCGTCAGCGCGTTTTCCACAATGGACAGCGCTTCGGGGGCGCTCCAGTCCTTCACCCACTGCTGGCCGACGATCTTGATGTCGCCCTTGTCGATGAACGGTTTGAGCACCTTCATCTGGCCTTCGCGCAGCATCTTGGCGTTGTTGTCGGTCGGCGAACCGCCCAGCAAATAGTAATTGCCCTTCGGCTGCAGCTTGGTCACGCCTTCGGCCTGCATCTCGCCCACTTTCTCGTTGTCGAACGAGATATACGCGTCGATATCGGCGTTCAGGATCAGGCGGTCATACGACAGCACCTTGATGCCGGCCTTTTTCGCTTCCTTGACGGTGTTGTTGAGGACTGTGGCGTTGAACGGCACGATCACCAGTACGTCCACGCCGCGCGAGATCAGGTTTTCGATCTGCGAAATCTGGCGCTGTTCGCTGGCGTCGGCCGATTGCACGAAGACCTTAGCGCCCTGCTTTTCGGCGGCGGCGATGAAGAAATCGCGGTCGCGCGTCCAGCGCTCCACACGCAAATCGTCGATGGAAAAGCCGATCTTCGGGTTTTTCGCATCGGCCAGGGCGGCGCTGCTGCTCAATGCCAGCATGGCGGTCATGATGGCTGCACTGATGATCTTGTTCATTGTGTGTCTCCTTGTGGATTTTATTAACAACGTTTTTTGAACTGCGGGGTACTTCTAAAATCACGTCGGGTTACGCGCGAAGCGCTAACCCGACCTACGTGCTGCGACTGCTAATGGTTGTGGCGCGGCAGGGTCTGGCCCACGGCGCGGTATTTCAGGGCCAGCTCCATGCAGGCACCCGTTTCCAGCTGGCCCACGCTGGCGCGGTAGATTTCCTGCCACGGCGTGGCGCTGTCGTTGACGGGCGGCGGCAATTCCTGGGCGCGGCGCGCCAGTTCAGCCGCATCGACCAGCATGTCGCACTGGCCCCCGTTCAGGTCCACGCGGATGATGTCGCCCGTGCGCAGCAGCGCCAGGCCGCCGCCGACGGCGCTTTCCGGCGACGCGTTCAGGATCGAGGGACTGTCCGAGGTGCCCGACTGGCGCCCGTCGCCCAGGGTCGGCAAGTTCAGAATGCCCGCCTTGAGCAGCGCGTCGGGCGGCTGCATGTTGACCACTTCGGCCGAACCGGGCCAGCCCACGGGACCGGCGCCGCGCATGACCAGCATGCAGCTGTCGTCGATATTGAGCGCCGGGTCGTTGATGCGCGCGTGATAGTCGCTTGAACCGTCAAAGACGATGGCGCGCGCCTCGAACACGCCCTCGCTGCCAGGACGCGACAGGTAGCGCTCGCGGAAGGCGGGCGAGATCACGCTGGTCTTCATGATGGCGAAGTCGAACAGGTTGCCCTGCAAGGCCATGAAACCGGCCTTTTCCTTCAGCGGCGCGGCAAACGGGCGGATCATCTCGCGGTCCGCGCTCTCGCGGCCTTGCAAGTTGGCCGCCATGCTCTGGCCCGTGACCGTCAACCGGTCCGCGTGCAGCAGGCCCGCCTGCTGCAGCTCCCACATCACGGCCGGCACGCCGCCGGCGCGGTGGAAGCGTTCGCCCAGATACTTCCCGGCCGGCTGCATGTTCAACAGCAGCGGCACGTCGTAGCCGTGCGCCATCCAGTCGCCCGAGTGCAATGCCACGCCCGCATGGCGCGCCATGGCCATCAGGTGCGGCTGGGCGTTGGTGGAGCCGCCGATGGCCGCGTTGACGATGATGGCGTCCAGGAAGGCCTCGCGCGTGAGGATGCTCGACGGGCGCACGTCGTCATGCGCCATGCCGACGATGCGGCGCCCCGTTTCATAGGCGATCTGGCCCCGTTCGCGGTACGGCGCGGGGATGGCCGAACAGCCCGTCAGGGACATGCCCAGCGCCTCGGCCAGCGCATTCATGGTCGAGGCCGTGCCCATGGTGTTGCAGTGGCCGGCCGACGGCGCCGAGGCGGCGGCGATCTGCAGGAACTTGTCGTTGTCGATCAGGCCGGCGGACAGCTGGCGGCGGCCCTTCCAGATGGCGGCGCCGGAACCGACCAGTTCGCCGTCCATCCAGCCGTCGAGCATGGGGCCGCCCGACAGCACGATGGCGGGAATGTCCACCGTGGCCGCGGCCATCAATTGCGCCGGCGTGGTCTTGTCGCAGCCCGTCGTCAGCACCACGGCGTCGATCGGATAGCCATGCAGGATCTCCACCAGGCCCAGATACGCCAAGTTGCGGTCCAGCGCGGCCGTGGGACGGCGGCAGTTCTCGAAGATCGGGTGCAGCGGGAATTCCATCGGGATGCCGCCCGCGTCGCGGATGCCGTCGCGCACGCGCTGCGCCAGCTCCAGGTGGATGCGGTTGCAGGGACTGATATCGCTGCCGCTTTGCGCGATGCCGATGATGGGCCGGCCCGAGCGCAGCTCCTCGGCCGTGATACCGTAGTTCATGAAGCGCTCCAGGTACAGCGCCGTCATGTCGATGTGGTCGGGATTGTCGAACCAGTCCTGCGAGCGGAAGCGCCGCGCCTGGCGAATGCCTGAGGTGCTCATGCGCCGTACCAGCCTGCGTCGACATAGTATTCGCGGCCCGCGCACTTGGCCGCGTTGTCGGACGCGAGGAACAGCGCCAGCGCCGCCACGTCTTCCGGTTCCACGCGCAGCTGCAGGCATTGACCCTGCAGGATCACGGCTTCCGCTTCCGGCGTATGCCACAGCCGCTCCTGGCGCGGCGTGCGCACGGCGCCGGGAATGATGCAGTTGACGCGGATACCGTCGGCACCCAGGTCGCGCGCCAGGCCGCGCGTCAAGCCCTCGATGCCGGCCTTGGCCGTCATGTAGATCGACAGGTTGGCCTGCGCCAGGTGCCAGGAAATCGAGCCCAGGTTGAGGATCACGCCGCTGCCCTTGGCGCGCATGGCCGGCGCCACTGCCTGGGCGCAGAAATACTGGTGGCGCAGGTTGACGGCCATGCGCTCGTCCCAGTAGGCGGGCGTGACGTCCTGCAGTTGGTGGCGGTCGTCATTGGCCGCGTTGTTGATGAGGATATCCGTGGCGCCCGCGCTGTGTTCGATCTCGGCGAAGGTGGCGGCCAGGGCTGCCAGGTCCGTCAGGTCGCAATAGCGGAAAACGGGCGGCTGCGGCAGGTGGGCCAGCTTTTCCTGCAGGGCCAGCGACGCTTCGCGGGCGATGTCGAGGAAGGTGACGTGGGCGCCCTGGCGCGCGAACGCCTCGACGATGGCCACGCCGATGCCGGTGCCGCCGCCCGTGATGACGACGCGCTGGCCTGCCAGGCTGGGGTAAGTTGCATGCTGCATGTTATCTCTCTTTTAAAAAAATAGGATCAAAGCAAACCGCGGCGGGCCAGGTTCTGGTACAGCGCGCGCACGCCGAACGTCCAGGGGGCAATCGCATCGCAACGCTGCACTTCGTTGACCAGCGCGCCCAGCGCGGCGCTGGCAATCGTCACGCGGTCGCCCAGGTGGTGCGTGAAGCCGCCACCCTGCGCGCCGCGGTCCTTCACGGGCGAGAACATGGTCCCCAGGAACAGCATGAAGCCGTCCGGATATTGGTGGTACTGGCCTGCCGTCTGGCGCACCAGGTCGAGCGGGTCGCGGCTGATCTCGCGCATGAAGCTGGCGCCTTCGAGCACAAAGCCGTCGTCCGCGCCCTCGATCAGCAGCGACACTTCCGCCTGGCGCACGGTGTCGAGCGTGAAGTGTTCGTCGAACAGGCGGATGAAGGGGCCGATGGCGCAGGAGCCGTTGTTATCCTTGGCCTTGCCCAGCAAGAGGGCGCTGCGCCCTTCGATGTCGCGCAGGTTGACGTCGTTGCCCAGGGTCGCTCCCAGCACCTCGCCCCGGCTGTTGACGGCCAGGACGATCTCGGGCTCGGGGTTGTTCCAGGCGGACGATGGCAGCAAGCCCACCTGCGCGCCGCAGCCCACCGACGACATCGGCTGCGCCTTGGTAAACACTTCCGCATCGGGGCCGATGCCCACTTCCATGTACTGCGACCAGGCGCCGCGCTGCTGCAGCTGCTGTTTCAGCCGCTGCGCCGCGTCCGAGCCCGGTTTTAATGCGGACAGGTCGCCGCCCAGGGTCGTTTGCAGGGCGGTGCGCAGGCTCGCCGCGCGTGCCGCGTCGCCGCCCGCCTGTTCCTCGATCACACGTTCCAGCAGGCTGACGGCGAAGGTCACGCCGCAGGCCTTCACGGCCTGCAGGTCGCACGGCGCCAGCAGCAGCGGCTCGCCGGCCGGCGCGGCCAGCGCCTGCTCCAGCAACGCCTGCACGGGGCCGAGCGCGATGCCGGGCGCATGGCGGGCGATATCGAGCGCATCGCTGCGCTCGAACAGCTCGGCCACCGTCGCTACCGTCTGCGTGATGTCGACCACCTCGCCGCCGCGCACGGCGACGACGCAGGGGCCGTCGCGCCAGATACGGCCGATGAGGAGGGCCTGCGCCAGGTCGGCGGGCAACAGGGAGGCGGGGGAAATCGGCTGCATGGCAAGCTTTCAAAAGGTCGTGACGGGATGGCAGGTCTTCAAGTTCGGACCGATTCTGCGCGCCGCCCTGTGTCGCCGCAATTACGAAAATCACCAAATTGAATGATGATTATTGGTATTGCAGTGCACCAAAAAAAGCCGCCGCCCGGCCCCCGTTCCCGTCCTTTCCGCAGGCGGAAAAGCATGCAATGGCGCATCGCATCAATTGGCCTATCGATATCGTTTTGGATATCGGCTATGCGAAAAAAGTGATTGGTGAGGGATGGAGGGACAAACTAGTATCAGCCGTGGCCTGCAATCGGCCATCCGCACGGAGCCCGCCCGCTGGACGACGGCCCTGGCACATTCAACTATCGAAGACGGTGGAGACCTGAAATGAAAACAACAATGAAAATGCTGACCGCGAGCCTGGCGCTGGCCATCTCCGGCATGGCGGTAATGCCCATGGCAAGCGCCGCCGACAAGGGCGCGATCGGCATCTCAATGCCGACCAAGTCGTCCATGCGCTGGATCGCCGACGGCGACAACATGGTCAAGGTATTCAAGGAGCGCGGCTACAAGACGGACTTGCAGTTTGCCGACGACGATATCCCGAACCAGCTGGCGCAGGTGGAAAACATGATCACCAAGGGCGCCAAGGTGCTGGTGATCGCCGCCATCGACGGCACCACCTTGTCGAACGTGCTGCAAAAGGCGGCCGACAAGGGCATCAAGGTCATTTCGTATGACCGCCTGATCCGCGGCACGAAAAACATCGATTACTACGCCACCTTCGACAACTTCCAGGTCGGCGTGCTGCAAGCGGGCTATATCGAATCGGCGCTGAAACTCAAGGAAGGCAAGGGTCCGTTCAATATCGAACTGTTCGGCGGCTCGGCCGACGACAACAATGCGCACTTCTTCTACAACGGCGCGCTGTCGGTCCTGAAACCGTACATCGACAGCGGCAAGCTGGTGGTGCGCTCGAAGCAGATGGGCATGGAAAAGGTCGCCACCCTGCGCTGGGACGGCGCCGTGGCGCAGGCCCGCATGGACAACCTGCTCAGCGCCTACTACGGCAATGCGCGCGTCGACGCGGTGCTGTCGCCGTATGACGGCTTGAGCATCGGCATCCTGTCCTCGCTCAAGGGCGTCGGCTACGGCACGCCGAAACAGCCGTTTCCCGTCGTGACGGGCCAGGATGCGGAAATCCCGTCGGTGAAATCGATCATCCGCGGCGAACAGGCGTCGACCGTGTTCAAGGACACGCGCGAACTGGCCAAGGTCACGGCCAACATGGTCGACGCGATGATGAGCGGCAAGACGCCGGCCGTCAACGATACCAAGACCTATAACAACGGCGTGAAGGTCGTGCCGTCCTACCTGTTGAAACCGGTCACCGTCGACAAGGCGAACTGGAAGCAGGTGCTCGTCACCGGCAGCGGCTACTACACGGAAGCGCAAGTGAAATAAGCATCCAAGGTACTGAAGGCCCGGCACTGCCGGGCCTTTCGCTTCACGCACGATCAAGAACAAGACTGCCGCACGACCGCTGCCCACCAGCGCGGCCGTGCCAGAGAGGTTATATGACGAACACTATCCTGGAAATGCGCGGGATACGCAAAACATTCCCGGGCGTCGTTGCGCTCGACAATGTCAACCTGCGGGTACGCAGCGGCGAGATCCACGCCATCGTCGGCGAAAACGGCGCTGGCAAATCGACCCTGATGAAAGTGCTGAGCGGCGTCTACGGCCATGGCAGCTATACGGGCGACATCGATTACCTGGGCCAGACGCGGCACTTCCGCGGCATCAAGGACAGCGAAGAAATCGGCATCATCATCATCCACCAGGAACTGGCGCTGGTGCCCCAGCTGTCGATCGCCGAGAATATCTTCCTCGGCAACGAGCCGGCCCGCATGGGCGTCATCGACTGGGAATATGCGCAAGCGAAGACGCGCGAACTGCTGCAGAAAGTCGGCCTGAAGGAGTCTCCGGACACCCTGATCACCAACCTGGGCGTGGGCAAGCAGCAGCTGATCGAGATCGCCAAGGCGCTGTGCAAGGACGTCAAGCTGCTGATCCTCGACGAGCCGACGGCCAGCCTGAACGAAAGCGACAGCGCGGCCCTGCTCGACCTGCTGCTGGGCCTGAAAGCCCAGGGCATCGCCTCGATCCTGATTTCGCACAAGCTCAATGAAATTTCACGGGTCGCCGACGCCATCACGGTGCTGCGCGACGGGAACACGGTCGACAGCTTCGACTGCCGCACGGAGCCCGTCAGCGAAGACCGCATCATCGAAAAAATGGTCGGGCGCGAAATGGCCGACCGCTATCCGCCGCGCACGCCCACCATCGGCGAGACCATTTTCGAGGTACGCGACTGGCGCGTCTTCCATCCCGAGCATGCCGACCGCCCCGTCATCAAGGGCATCAATATGCACGCGAAAAAGGGCGAGATCATCGGCATCGCCGGCCTGATGGGCTCCGGGCGCACGGAACTGGCGATGAGCCTGTTCGGGCGCGCCTACGGCCAGCGCATCAGCGGCACGGTGCTCAAGCATGGCCAGGAGATCGACGTCAGCACCATCGGCAAGGCGATCGCCCATGGCCTCGCCTATGTCACGGAAGACCGCAAGGGCCTGGGCCTGATCCTCGAGGAAGACATCCAGAAGAACACCAGCCTGGCCAACCTGGACGCGATTTCGCAGCACATGGTGATCGACGAGCAGCGAGAATTCGGCGTGGCCGAGGAGTTCCGCCGCAAGCTCAAGACCCGTTGCTCGAGCGTGGCGCAGAAGGTGGTCAACCTGTCCGGCGGCAACCAGCAGAAAGTGGTGCTGGCGAAGTGGCTGTTTTCGCGCCCCGACGTGCTGATCCTCGATGAACCGAGCCGCGGCATCGACGTGGGCGCCAAGTACGAGATCTACAGCATCATCAGCGAGCTGGCCGCCGAAGGCAAATGCATCATCATGATTTCCTCGGAAATGCCGGAACTGCTGGGCATGTGCGACCGGATCTATGTCATGAACGAAGGCCGCTTCGCGGCAGAACTGAGCGCGGCAGAAGCATCGCAGGAACGCATCATGCGCGCGATCGTTACACACGGAGAAAACAATGGACAATAAATTGACAGCAGGCGCGCCGGCAGCAGCAGCGCCAGCGGCCGCGCCGCAAGCGAAAAGCTATGCCGGCTTCCTGAAAAACAATATGCGCGACTACGGCATGCTGCTCTCGCTGATCGTCATCATGGGCTTTTTCCAGTACATGACGGACGGCACCCTGATGCAGCCGCTGAACCTGACGAACCTGGTGCTGCAAAACAGCTACATCGTCATCATGGCGCTGGGCATGCTGATGGTCATCGTGGCCGGCCATATCGATTTATCCGTCGGCTCGGTGGTCGGCTTCGTCGGCGCGCTAGCCGCCGTCCTGATCGTCAACTACCACATGCATTTTGTCGCCGCCAGCATCCTCTGCCTGCTGGCCGGCGCCGTCATCGGCGGCGCGCAAGGCTATTTCGTCGCCTTCTTTAAAATCCCGTCCTTCATCGTCACCCTGGCCGGCATGCTGGTGTTCAAGGGCCTGACCCTGGCGCTGCTGGCAGGCCAGTCGGTCGGTCCCTTCCCGGAAGGCTTCCAGATGCTCAGCTCCGGCTTCCTGCCCGACCCGTTCGGCGGCGAGAACCTGCGCGGCCTGTCGCTGCTGCTGGGCGTGATCGCCGCCGCGGCGCTGATCGTCACCTCGCTGCGCAGCCGCGCCAAGCAACTGAAACACGGCATGGAAAACGAGCCGCGCGCCTTCTTCCTGCTGAAAAACGCCATCTTCGCGGCCGTGATGGTGTATTTCAGCTACCTGCTGGCGTCGTACCGTGGTTTCCCCAATGTGCTGGCCGTGATGTCGCTGCTCATCGTCGCCTACACCTTCATCACCAACCGCACCGTGCTGGGCCGCCGCGTGTACGCCGTGGGCGGCAACGAAAAGGCGGCGCGCCTGTCGGGCATCAAGACGGAACGGGTCAGCTTCTACACCTTCGTCAACATGGGCATGCTGGCCGCGCTGGCCGGCCTGATCTTCGCGGCGCGCCTGAACACGGCCACGCCGAAGGCGGGCACGGGTTTCGAGCTGGACGTGATCGCCGCCTGCTTCATCGGCGGCGCCTCGGCCTCGGGCGGCGTGGGCAAGGTGATGGGAGCCGTCATCGGCGCCTTCATCATGGGCGTGATGAACAACGGCATGTCCATCATGGGCATCGGCATCGATTACCAGCAGGTGATCAAGGGCCTGGTGCTGCTGGCGGCCGTGTTCATCGACGTGATTAATAAAAATAAATGAGAAGAACAAGGAAGTACAGGTTCGAGCCTTAGGGGGCTCTGGCCGGCGTTCGCGCCGGCCTTTTTATTTTGCCGCAAGGCGCGCCGCCCGATCCCCCCACCAGGCCGCCTCCTCGAACACGGAAAAGCCCGACAAATCCGCATGCGCGAACAGGATGGCGCCGTCGTGCTCGCGCAAGGCCTTCAAGCCCGCGTTGCTGCGAAATCCCGGCAACGGCGCCGCCATGGCGTGGCCGCGCACGGTGATGTCGACGCGCTCGACGCAGCTGGCAAAATCGCGCCCATACGCCGTCTTTAAATCGACGCTGGCCAGCGCCAGCAATTGCTCGGGGCTGGCCGTGTCGAGCCACTTGCGCGCTTGCTGCGGCGTGCGGTCGGACAGGGCCACGTAGGCGCTGAAGACGGTCTTCTCGGGAGGACGCACGCGGATGTCCTGGTGAGTCGAGACGACATAGCCGAGGCCCGGTTCCTGGTACACCACGTTGTCCCAGCACAGGGGCGCATGCGGCAGTTCCTCGGGAAAGCGTTTCAGTAGAAAATTCGCCACCAGCCACGGCGCATACGCGGGCGTATCGCGTTTCGCGTCGAAGCCATAGTCGGCGATGTTCTTCACCACGCGCGCCGCCACGTACAGCGGCATGGCGCAGATGGCCTTGCGCGCCTTGACCAGGTAGGTGCGCGGCTGGCCGTCGACCAGTTCCAGGCACAGCGCTTCCACGCCGTTGGCCGTCGTCGTGAGGGAAACCACCGTGCCCGCATGGCGCCGGACCTTGGACGCCTGTTCCATGGCCGTGGCGACCGGTTGCATGCCGCCCGGCCAGGTCAGCCAGGCGCCGTTGCCCGCATTGGCCGCCTGGCCCCAGCGGCTGCAGTAGTAATGCAGGCCGGCCCAGGCCGAGACCTGGTCGTAGCGCGTGCCGTAATCGTCGCGGCAGCAGTAGTTCAGGTACCAGTGCAGGGTGGGCGACGTATAGCCTTCGCGCTCCATCCACTGCTTCAAGGTGATGGTGTCGAGCGCCTGCCAGGCTGGATCTTGCGACGACTCCACGGTAGGAAAGACGAAGACGCGCTTGCCATCGTTGCCATGCGCCTGGCGCAAACGCCGCACCTCGGCAAAGAAGCGTTCATGCTGCGCCAGTTCCGCAGGCGGCACGCCTTCGGTGGGAATGAAGCCGTCCTGCCAGTGGCCGTTGAACAGCAATCGCTCTTCCGGCGCGTGCAGGATGTAGCGCTCGTCATAATATGGCTTTTCCGCCTGCGGGTCGCGCTGGATGATCCCCAGGTCGAACAGGATTTCGCGTACATGGGTCGATTCGGGCGAAGGCAATGGCAGATAGTGGCCGCCGGTCGGATAGGCCAGGTCGCCGAAGTGGCCGCCGGCCGCGTTGCCATACGGCTGCGGGCCATCGATCATGAGAAAGTCCCTGTGCCCCAGCTTGTTCAGGCGCCAGGCGGCCGTCAGGCCCGCGATGCCGGAGCCGAGAATGGCCACGTCGGTCGTCAAGGTACGTGTAGGAGGCGGCAGCGCCGTGCCCTCGCGCAGCAGCTTGCGCAAATAATGCCCCTCGCTGCGGCCCGGATACAGCACGGTCGGCGTGATTTCCTGCCAGCGCAGATACGCGGCGATGCTGCCGATGCCGGCGGCCGCCGCCGCGGTGCCACCCGCGGCCCACAGCATGAAGGAGCGGCGCTGCATCAGCGGATCACCCGGTTCCAGTCCTGCTCGAATTCATGCACGAGCGACTGGGTATTCAAGCGGTTCGGCGCCATGGGCAGCGGCTGCATGTCGGGCGGGAAGATGAACATCTCGCGCGTGGTGTCCGCATTCAGGTAGCGCATCGGCAGGCGGTATTGCGTCGGCGGTGCGTAGTCGAGCTGGGGCGAGGCAAGGATAAAACCCCATTCGCCGAACGAGGGCACGTAGGCGTGGTAGGGCCAGGTGCGCATGCCCACTTCGCGCAGGGTCGAATTGATGGTCCAGTAGGCGTGCGGGGCAAAAAACGGCGACGTCGATTGCACCACCATCAGTCCCTTGGCGGCCAGATGCTTTTTCACCAGGTCGTAGAACGGCACCGAGTACAGTTTGCCGAGCGCGAAGCTCGACGGATCGGGGAAATCGACGATGGCCGCGTCGAACATGTCGCCGTTGTTGCGCAACCAGACGGCGGCATCGGCATTGACGACAGTGACGCGCTTGTCCGAGAACGCGTTGTTATTTAACTTTGCCAGTTCCGGGCGCGTGGTAAACGCGGCCGTCATGGCAGGATCGAGGTCGACCACGGTGACGTGCTCGATCTGTGGATAACGCAGGATTTCGCGCAGGGCCAGGCCATCGCCGCCGCCCAGCACCAGCACGCGGCGCGCCCAAGGCAGTGCTTCGAGCACGGGGTGCACCAGCGCCTCGTGGTAGCGGTACTCGTCGCGCGAGGAAAACTGCAGATTGCCGTTGATGTACAGCCGCGTATCGTCCTTCCAGCGCGTGATCACCAGGCGCTGGTAGGGCGTGGTGGTGGAATACACGATCTGGTCGCCGAACAGGCCGTGCTCGCCCCAGGCCACCATGCGGTCGGACATGGCAAAGCCGGCGACCAGCACCAGCATCACGGCGCAGGCGCGCAGGAAGCGCCCCGTGAGGTTCTTCAGCTCCGCGCGGAACACGTAAATCGTCCACAGACCCACACCCACGTTGAGCATGCCGAACAAGAAGCCCGTGCGCACCAGGCCCAGGTAGGGCGACAGCACCAGCGGAAACAGCAGGGAGACGGCCAGCGCACCCAGGTAATCGAAGGTGAGCACGCGGCTGACCAGTTCGGAAAACTCCGTCTGGCGCGAGTTCAGGGCGCGCATCACCAGCGGCACTTCCATGCCGACCAGTGCGCCGATCAGGAACACCATCACATACAATAAGGTGCGAAACGGCGCGGCCATCCACGAAAACGTCATGAACAGGATGGCGGCCGACAGGCCGCCGATCAGGCCCACGGCCAGCTCGATGTCGACGAAGCGCGAGAGCACGTCGTCGTCCCGCACATACTTGGAAAAGTGAGCGCCCACCCCCATGGCAAACAGGTAGCAGCCGATGATGGTGGAAAACTGCAGGATGGAGTCGCCGAGCAGGTAGCTGGACATGGCGCCGGCGATCAGTTCATACGCGAGGCCGCAGGAGGCGACCACGAAGACGGACAAAATCAGAATCTTTTTGTTCATTGGACTTTTTTTGTTCTAATATGCGTTGACGTTATCAAATACTCATTGCGAGGAAAGCCGTGCCCGCCATCCTAAACTATCTGATCCATCTTATACTGGCCGCCGCGCTGTTGATTGCCTTTTTTATCATCTACACGCGCGTCACGCCATATAACGAAGTGCTGCTGATCCGCCAGGGCAACCAGGCGGCGGCCCTGTCGCTGGGCGGCGCACTGCTGGGCTTTTCCGCCACCATCGCCTCATCCCTGATGCACACGGCCGACTACCAGCAATTCTTCGCCTGGGCCTTCGGTGCCATGGTGGTGCAATTGCTCGCCTATGTGGTCACCACGCGCCTGCTGCGCATGTCGAAGGACCAGATCGAATCGAACAACAGCGCCTTCGGCGGCCTGCTGGGCGCCATTTCGCTGTCGATCGGCGCCATCAACGCCGCCTGCATTTCCTGACACCGCTTTATCTTATTCAAGGATATCCATCATGAGCCTCGGCAGCTTTATCAAGAAGCAGTTTATCGACGTACTGCAGTGGAACGAAGAGACGGAAGGCGTGCTGGCCTGGCGCTTCCCCATGCAGGATTTCGAGATCCAGAACGGCGCCATCCTGAATGTGCGCGAATCGCAGGTCGCCGTCTTCGTCAATGAAGGCAAGATCGCCGACGTCTTCGGTCCCGGCACGCACAAGCTGACGACGCAAACGTTACCGTTGCTGACCAACCTGAAAAACTGGGACAAGCTGTTCGATTCGCCCTTCAAGTCGGACGTGTATTACTTCAGCACGCGCGTGCAGACTGGCCGCAAGTGGGGCACACCGCAGCCGATCACCATCCGCGACAAGGATTTCGACATGATCCGCGTGCGCGCCTTCGGCATGTATTCGTACCGCATCGCCGACGCCCGCACCTTCTTCACCGAGATCAGCGGCACGCGCGAAGTCTATACGCGCGACGAGGTGGAAGATCAGTTGCGCGGCATTCTGATGTCGAGCATGGCCAGCTCGCTGGGCGGCGCGAATGTCCCCTTCCTCGACATGGCGGCCAACCAGGCGCTGATGGCGCAAGAGGTCAAGGATGGCCTGGCGCAGGCGTTTGCCCGCTACGGCGTGGGCCTCGATGAATTCAACGTGGCCAGCATCAGCCTGCCCGAGGAATTGCAGGCGGCGCTCGACGAGCGTATTTCCGCCGGCATGAAGGGCGGCCTGGGCGCCGACAAGATGAGCGGCTACACCAAATTCCAGGTGGCCAACGCCATCCCGCTGGCGGCGCAGAACGAGGGCGGCATGGCCGGCATCGGCGCCGGTCTCGGCGCCGGGCTGTCGATCGGCCAGGTGATGGCGCAAAGCATGGGCGGTGCGCTGCAGCAGCCCGCCCCGGCACCCGCTCCGGCGGCGCCACCCGCACCCGCGGAAGAACCGGTCGAGGCGCGCCTGGAAAAACTCAAGGGTTTATTGGACAAGGGGCTCATTTCGCCAGCCGACTACGATGGCGCCAAGGCTGAACTGCTGAAAAAACTGATCGGCTGATTAGGGCGAAATACGACTGCATGCAAACTGTTTCCTGTCCCAGCTGCGGCGCGGAAGTGCATTTCCGCTCGCATGCTTCCGTGCTCGCCGTGTGCGAGTACTGCCACAGCACCATCCTCAAGGACGCCGATTCCGTCAGGGACCTGGGCAAGATGTCGGCCGTCCTGGAAGACTATTCGCCGATCCAGATCGGCACGGCCGGCGTGCACGACGGCGTGCACTTCACCGTCGTCGGGCGCATCCAGCAGCGCTACAGCGCCGGCACGTGGAACGAGTGGTATCTGCTGTTCGACGACGCCAGCACCGCGTGGCTGGGCGACTCGTCCGGCCTGTACACGCTGACGCGCGAGCGCAGTACGCAGGATGCCCTGCCCGCCTTTGGCGAGCTGGCGCCGGGCAGGCGCTACACGATCTGCGGCGAACCGTACACGGCCGCCGAGATCCGCAACGCCGAATGCATCGCCGGCCAGGGCGAATTGCCCTTCAAGGTGGGCGCCGGCTGGCGCATCCAGGTGGCGGACTTCCGCAACTACGCGAGCTTCGTCACGCTCGACTACACGGATGGCCCGCAAGCGGTCGTCTACCAGGGCGTCGCCGTCACCCTGGACAGTTTGAAGTGCCAGCTGCTGCGCGACGACGAGGCCATCGCCAAAAGCGCCGGCAAGTACCGCGGCAAGCTCGATGCGCTCGACTGCCCCTCCTGCGGCAGCGGCATTCAATATGTGCCGGGTGCGGCGGCGCAGCTGGTGTGTCCCGCCTGCCATGCGCAGCTCGACGCCAGCGGCCCGGAAGCGCAGGTGCTGGCCATCGGCAAGCAGGTGCACGACAACGCCGACATCACGCTGGAGCTGGGCGCCAGTGCGAAGATCAGCAATGTGGATTTCACGGTGATCGGCATGATGCGCCGCGCCGACGATGAAGGCAGCGAGTGGAACGAATACCTGCTGTACAACGCGCGCGCCGGCTTCTTCTGGCTGGTGGAAACGGACGATGGCTGGTCGCGCTCGAACGTGCTGCCGAACTGGCCCAACTGGGCCTCGCTGGACGCCGCCAGCTGCACGCTCGATGGCGCCACCTACCGCAAACTGTACGACTACGGCTCGCAGGTCGTGTACGCAGTGGGCGCCTTCAACTGGAAGGTGGCCGTCGGCGACAGCACGCGCGTCTATGAATTCGAGCAGGGACAGACCAAGCTGGCAGCGGAACTCACGGGCGAGGAAATGACCTGGTCGCGCTCCGTGCCCGTCGCCTATGACCAGATGGCCGCCTGGTTCGGCGCCGCCTTCCATGGCGGCGACCAGGTGCGGAATATCCAGCTCAGTCACCGCGGCATCGCCAAGGTCTTCATGGTCATCGTGCTGGTCTTGAATGCGATCCCCATGTTCGTGTCGTTCTCCAGCACCTTGATGTGGAGTTTGCTGGGCTGCCTGGCGCTGTTCCTGCCCGCCGCTTTTCTCGACAAGAATGCAAAGAATCCCCCATGAGTAAATACGTGATCTACGCCCTGATGGTGACCTTCAGTGTCACGGCCGCCAACTGGGTGCGCATGTTCAAGGTGGCCGGCAGCGGCAGCAGCGGCGGCAGCAGCTGGAGTTCGCGCACGGGCAGCGGCGGCGGCAGCTATGGCGGCGGCTCCAGCGGCGGCAGCCACAAATAAGCATGGCGTCCGCACCGCATCTGCCCCTCGGCACCCATCTGCTGGCCGACCTGTCGGGCATCGCGCCGGAACGCCTGCGCGATTGCGCCGCGCTCGAAGGCCTGCTGCGCGAGGCGGCCGTCGCGGCCGGCGCGCAAGTACTGCACGGCCATTTCCACAGCTTTGGCCCGGGCCAGGGCGTCACGGGCGTGCTGCTGCTGGCCGAGTCGCACATCTCGCTGCATACCTGGCCCGAAGTGGGCTTTGCCGCCGTCGACATCTTCATGTGCGGCGCGGCACGGCCGCAGCTGGCGCTGGACATCATCCAGGAGACGCTGCAACCGGCGCATTGCCAGCTGCAGTCCGTGCGGCGCGCCCCGCCCGGATAGACCTGGCGTCGCTGGTGGATCGCGCGGGGATCGCTTACACTGTCGGCTGATCCCCCAACCGTGACTCCCATGCGCCGTTCCGCCCTCCTTGCCCTGCCCCTGCTGCTGCTGGTTTCCGCCTGCGATGACTACACGGCGCCCAGCCTGTACCAGGCCACCACGCCCGAGTGCAAGACGTGGACGGATGGCTCGCGTTTCGAACTGCCGCGCGGTATCAGCATCTACGCCACGCCGCCTGTCACCTTGAAGGAAGGCGGCACGGAGCTGGCGCTGATTTTTACCTTGCCCGTCGGCACCCAGGCCAGTTTTACGCGCCTGTCCTTCCTGCTGGAAGAACCGAAAAAGCCGCCTTTCGCGGAAGCCAAGATACTCACCATTTACCAGCGCGGCATGAACCAGAAGGCGGAGATCGTCGACGTCATCGAGCAGCTGCCCATCATGTTTGCCGCCGTCGGCTCTAGCGCCGAAACGCAATGGCGCTTGCGCCTGCAACTGCCGCGCCAGCTGCCGCAGCGCTTTGATCTGTCCATGCCCGACATGCTCGTCGGCGGCAAGCGCTACCCGGTACGCACGTTTACGTACCGCTATTTCCCCGAACGCCAGGCTTACGGCATGTGCAGCTGAGCCACACCGTCCATTGACGGCGGCGCATGCCGCTGGCACACTGGCGTTTTCCATCACATAACAGGAGTAGACAACATGCGCCATTCGGATACTGCCGTGCTGTCGGCTGCCTGATCACTGTTTTCCCCTGCTAAGCATTTTTTAGCTCGCCATTCCCCATACGCGTGATCGCGTAGCCGACTTCCCTTCTTTCGTGCCAGTCATCACGACTGGCGGTGCCTGCACGCGCAGGCTACACGTCCGCATGCGGACGACAGAATTTGGAATCACGCTACCATGATCGCATTCGATTTTGCGCAACTACGCCTTATCGGGCTGCAGCAGGCTATCGCCGGCGCGGCCACCCAACTCAACGTATCTTCCCCCGCCGCGCAGCTGATGCGCGTGAGCGCCGTGCACCGCGACAGCATCGGCGTGCACGACGGCAGCCTGGAACAGCCGGCGCAGATCCTGCCACGCCTGCTGCACGCGCTGCTGGAACACGACACCATCCTTGCTGTCGGCGACTGGATCGCCGCCGAACCCGATCTTCACGGCACGCTGTGGATAACGGCGCACTTATCCCCAGTCACGCAGATCGCGCGGCGCGGCAATGACGGCCGGCGCCAGGTACTGGCCAGCAATGTCGACACGGCCCTGCTGGTGATGGGACTCGATGAGGATTTTAATCCGCGCCGCCTGGAGCGTTACCTGGCCATCGTGCTGGCGGCCCAGGTCAGCCCCGTGGTGGTGCTGAGCAAGGCCGACGTGGCCGACGACGTACGGGGCAAGCTGGCGCTGCTGAAACAGCGCCTGCCGCCCCACGTGCCGCTGTTCGCCATCGATACGCGCCATGCGTATGACGTGGCCATCCTGGAACCATGGCTGGGTGCCGGCCAGACCCTGGTACTGCTCGGCTCATCGGGCGCGGGCAAGTCCAGCCTGACCAATACCTTGTGCACGGCCGGGCAGGCAACGAATGGCGTGCGCCATGGCGACGGCCGCGGCCGGCATACGACGACGGCCCGTTCGCTGCACCTGTGCGCCAGCGGCGCCTGCATCATCGACACGCCGGGCTTGCGCAGCTGGCGCGCCGACGCCGATGCGCAGAGCCTGGCGGCCACGTTCGACGACATCGCGGCGTTGGCAGCGACGTGCCAGTTCCGCGATTGCCAGCATGCCAGCGAACCCGGTTGCCAGGTCCGTGGCGCCGTCGACGGGGACCGCCTGCGCAACTATCACAAGCTGCTGCGCGACGCACGCCGCAGCGAGGAAACGCCGCTCGAGCGCATCGCCGCGCGCGCCAAGTGGAAGACGATCTTGAAGGCGGGGCTGGAAAGGGGGAGGAACAAGCGCCGTTAATTTCTGCTGAAAAAAAAGGCAGCCCACGGGCTGCCTTTTTGTATTACTGCATGCGAGCAAATTAATGCTTGCGCAGCTTCTGGATCGCTGCCAGCTGCGCAATCGCGCTGGCCAGCTCGGCTTGCGCTTGCGCGTAGTCGATGCCCGAATCCTTGTTGTGGATATTTTCTTCCGCCAACTTCTTCGCTTCCAGCGCTTTCGCTTCGTCGAGGTCGTGACCGCGGATCGCGGTATCGGCCAGGACGGTCACGGTATCCGGTTGCACTTCCAGCAGGCCGCCGGCAACGAAGACGAACTCTTCTTCAGCCTGGCCGACTACCTTGATGCGGACCGCGCCCGGACGGATGCGGGTAATCAAAGGCGTGTGGCGTGGGTAGATACCCAGCTCGCCCTGTTCACCCGGCAACGCGACGAATTCTGCTTCGCCTGAAAAAATCAGTTCTTCAGCGGAAACCACGTCAACGTGAATTGTGTGTGCCATGTGTGTCCTATCGGGTTGAAGAACCCCGCCGTGTAACGGGCGGGGTTAGGCCCAGACTTAACTTAGTTAAGTTTCTTGGCTTTTTCGATTGCTTCTTCGATCGTGCCGACCATGTAGAACGCTTGTTCCGGCAGGTGATCGAGTTCGCCCGAAGCGATCATTTTGAAGCCCTTGATCGTGTCTTTGAGCGAAACGTATTTACCAGGCGCGCCGGTAAAGACTTCAGCGACGTGGAAAGGCTGCGACAGGAAACGCTGCATCTTACGTGCACGGGCAACCAGCAGTTTGTCTTCCGGTGCCAGCTCGTCCATACCCAGAATCGCGATAATGTCGCGCAATTCCTTGTAGCGTTGCAGCGTCGTTTGCACGGCACGCGCGGTGTCATAGTGCTCTTGACCAACGATCAACGGATCGAGCTGACGCGAGGTCGAATCCAGTGGGTCCACGGCTGGGTAGATACCCAGGGAAGCGATGTCACGCGACAGCGCAACGGTCGAATCCAAGTGGGCAAACGTGGTAGCAGGCGACGGATCGGTGTAATCATCGGCTGGAACGTAGACGGCCTGGATCGAGGTAATCGAACCGGTCTTGGTCGACGTGATACGCTCTTGCAGACGGCCCATTTCTTCAGCCAGGGTCGGTTGGTAACCCACAGCCGACGGCATACGGCCCAGCAGTGCCGACACTTCGGTACCAGCCAGCGTAAAGCGGTAGATGTTGTCGACGAAGAACAGAACGTCCTTGCCTTCATCACGGAACGATTCAGCGATCGTCAGGCCGGTCAGCGCGACGCGCAGACGGTTACCTGGCGGTTCATTCATCTGACCGTAGACCATCGCGACTTTGGAGTTCTCTGGGTTTTCCAGATCGACCACTTTCGCGTCAGCCATCTCGTGATAGAAGTCGTTACCTTCACGGGTACGCTCACCGACGCCGGCGAATACGGACACGCCGCTGTGCGCCTTGGCGATGTTGTTAATCAGCTCCATCATGTTGACGGTCTTGCCTACGCCAGCGCCGCCGAACAGACCAACTTTACCGCCTTTTGCAAACGGGCACACCAGGTCGATCACCTTGATGCCGGTTTCCAGCAGTTCTTGCGAAGGCGACAGTTCGTCGTATGCAGGAGCGGTGCGGTGGATCGACGCGATCTGCTCGTGCGACACGGGGCCGCATTCGTCGATCGGGTTGCCCAGCACGTCCATGATGCGACCCAGGGTTGCTTTACCGACTGGCACCATGATAGGTTTGCCGGTATTTTGAATCATCATGCCGCGACGCAGGCCATCGGACGAGCCGAGTGCAATGGTACGGACAATGCCGTCGCCCAACTGCTGTTGTACTTCCAGGGTCAGTTCCGAGCCTGCCATCTTCAAGGCATCAAATACCTTAGGCATCGCGTTGCGGGGAAACTCAACGTCCACCACAGCGCCGATACACTGAACGATTTTGCCATCAGCCATGTTCGTTCCTTCAATATAGTTAAATTCGTTTAAACCGCAGCCGCACCGGCGACGATTTCGGAGAGTTCTTTGGTAATCGCAGCTTGGCGGGTCTTGTTGTAGATCAGCTTCAATTCGCCGATCACACTACCCGCGTTGTCGCTTGCAGCTTTCATCGCGACCATCCGTGCCGATTGCTCGGACGCCAGATTCTCCGCGACTGCCTGGTACACCAGCGCTTCTACATAGCGCTCCAGCAATTCGTCGATCACGCTTTGCGCGTCCGGCTCGTAGATGTAATCCCACGAGTGGGCGCCCTTGTCGGCGACCATCTTGTCGGCCGTCAGGGGCAGCAATTGCTCCACGACTGGTTCCTGCTTCATCGTGTTGATGAATTTGGTGTAGCACAGGTACACTGCATCGATCTTGCCTGCCTGGAACTCTTCGAGCATGACCTTGACAGGTCCGATCAGTTTATCCAGGTGGGGCGTATCACCGGTTTGAATGGCGTGCGCGATAACCTTGACGCCGATGCGATTCAAAAAACCCAAACCCTTGTTACCGATGGCAACTGCTTCAACCCGGTTGCCAGCTGCTTCCAGCTCGCGCGACTTCGACGTCACCTGGCGCAGGATGTTGGTATTCATGCCGCCGCACAGACCCTTGTCGGTCGTGACAACGATGAAACCCACTGCCTTCGCTTGCGTACCCTGGGCAGCTGCCAGGAACGGGTGCGTGTATTCCGGATTGGCGGTCGCCAGATTGGCGGCGATATTCCGAATCTTGTCACTGTAGGGACGGGCGGCCCGCATCCGGTCTTGCGCCTTGCGCATTTTGGACGCGGCGACCATTTCCATCGCCTTGGTGATCTTCTTCGTATTCTCTACGCTCTTGATCTTGCCTCGTATCTCTTTGCTTGATGCCATGAGTCCTTACTCCTTCTGCGCGTAGGGCGGCGCCTCACTCGAGGCGGGCGCCGCCTGGCCGCTTAATATGCGCCGGATTTCTTGAAATCAGCAATGGCCGCCGACAGAGTTGCTTCGCTGTCTTTGTCGAGTTGCTTGGTTTCTTCGATCTTGGCCAGCAGAGCAGCTTGCTTGGTCTTCATGTAAGCGTGGACACCAGCTTCGAACGACAGCACTTGCTTGACTGGCACGTCGTCCATGAAGCCTTTGTTCACCGAGAACAGCGATACGGCCATCAGCGAGATCGACAGTGGCGAGTACTGGGCTTGCTTGAGCAATTCCGTTACGCGGGCACCACGGTCCAGCTGCTTGCGGGTCGATTCATCCAGGTCCGAAGCGAACTGCGCAAACGCGGCCAGTTCACGGTACTGCGCCAAGTCGGTACGGATACCGCCGGACAGGTTTTTGATGACCTTGGTCTGGGCGGCGCCACCGACGCGCGATACGGAAATACCGGCGTTAATCGCAGGACGGATACCGGCGTTGAACAGCGAGGTTTCCAGGAAGATCTGACCGTCGGTAATCGAAATCACGTTGGTTGGAACGAATGCGGACACGTCGCCAGCTTGCGTTTCAATGATCGGCAGTGCCGTCAGGGAACCGGTCTTGCCTTTGACGGCGCCGTCGGTGAACTTCTCGACGTAGTCGGCGTTCACGCGTGCTGCGCGTTCCAGCAGGCGGCTGTGCAGGTAGAACACGTCGCCTGGGTACGCTTCGCGACCTGGTGGGCGGCGCAGCAGCAGCGAGATTTGACGGTATGCAACAGCTTGTTTGGACAGATCATCGTAGACGATCAGTGCATCTTCACCGCGGTCACGGAAGTATTCGCCCATGGCGCAACCGGAGTACGGCGAGATGTATTGCATGGCGGCCGATTCCGAAGCGGAAGCGGCGACAACGATGGTGTATTCCATCGCGCCGTGCTGTTCCAGCGAGCGCACGATGTTCTTGATCGACGAGGCTTTTTGGCCAATCGCGACGTAGATACATTTCATGCCCTGGCCTTTTTGATTGATGATCGCATCAATCGCCACGGCCGACTTGCCGGTTTGACGGTCGCCGATGATCAGTTCGCGCTGGCCGCGGCCAACTGGAACCATCGCATCGATCGACTTCAGGCCGGTTTGCATCGGTTGCGAAACGGATTCACGGGCGATCACGCCCGGAGCGATTTTTTCAATCGCGGCCGTCATCTTGGCTTCTACCGGGCCTTTGCCGTCGATAGGCTGACCCAGCGCGTTGACCACGCGACCGAGCAGTTCAGGACCGACTGGCACTTCCAGAATGCGGCCGGTGCATTTCACCGTGTCGCCTTCGGAGATGTGCTCGTAGGCACCCAGAATCACGGAACCGACGGAGTCGCGTTCCAGATTCATTGCCAGGCCAAACGTGTTGCCTGGGAATTCCAGCATCTCGCCTTGCATCACGTCCGACAAACCGTGGATGCGGCAGATACCGTCGGCGACGGAAATAACCGTGCCTTGATTACGCACTTCAGCGCCGCCATCAAGACCTTGGATCCGGCTCTTGATCAACTCGCTGATTTCAGATGGGTTGAGTTGCATACTAACTCCTAAAAGTGTTTCTCTCAGCTTGCGCGAGGGGTAAGGGTCTGTCTTAGCTGGCCTGCCGAAGCGCGTGTCTTACGACACCAATGCAGCGTGCAGTTGCTGCAGCTTGGCGCGCACCGAGGTATCGAGCACTTGGTCGCCAACAACCACGCGCACGCCGCCGAGCAGCGATGGATCCACTGTGACGGCAGGGTTGAGCTTACGACTGAATTTCTTTTCCAGCGTTGCGACCAGCTCGGCCGTTTGGCCTTCGCTCAGATCGAAAGCGCTCGTGATCTCGGCGTCAGCCGCACCTTCCAGGCCATTTTTCAAGGCATGGAATTGCGCGCCGATTTCCGGCAGCAGGCTGATGCGGCCATTTTCGATCAACATGGTGACGAAGTTTTTCACTTCCTCATTGAGCGGCGATTTCAACAACGACAGGATGGTGGCGGCGACGTCGCTTTCCGAAACTTTCGGATTGCGCGCGTACGCCTGTACCTCGGGGTGGCTACCGATCTGTGCCAGTTCGGACACCAGTTCGGACCACGCCGCGAGGTTGCTTGACTCCTTACCAGCTTGGGCTACGCGGAACAAAGCTTCCGCGTAGGGACGGGCGACGGTTGCGAGTTCTGCCATGATTACAGCTCGACAGCAAGACGCTGCAACATTTCGGCGTGAGCCGTTGGGTTGACTTCACGCTTCAAGATCTGCTCGGCACCCTTGACAGCCAGGTCAGCCACCTGAGCGCGCAATTGTTCGCGTGCTTTCGACAGTTGCTGTTCGGCGTCCGACTGGGCTTGCGCAATGATACGCGCAGCTTCAGCTTGTGCATTTTGCTTGATCTCTTCAGCAACCAGCTGCGCGCGCTTTTCAGCGTCCGCAACGCGTTGCGACGCTTCTTCACGTGCACTGTTCAATGCCTCTTGCGCACGCTTTTCAGCGACAGCCATCGAAGCTTGACCTTGATCGGCCGCAGCCAATCCATCCGCGATTCGTTTGGCACGCTCATCCAGCGCATTGTTCAGCGCTGGAAATACGAACTTCATCGAGAACCAGACCAACACCGCGAAGGTGATCATCTGGCCGATGAGCGACATATTGATGTCCATACCTTTGCTCCTAACTAAAAGTTTCTCCTAGGGTTGGAGCGAATTACTGAGCAACAGCCGTCAGAGCGGACAGGAACGGGTTAGCGAACGTGTACAGCAGAGCAACACCAACGCCGATCATCGAGATAGCATCCAGCAGACCAGCGATAACGAACAGTTTGGTTTGCAGTTGTGGCATCAGTTCTGGTTGACGTGCCGAAGCTTCCAGGAATTTGCCACCCAAGATAGCGAAGCCCAGAGCGGTGCCGATTGCGGCCAGGCCGATGATGATTGCTGCTGCCAGAACGGTCATGCTTTGTACTTGTGCGATCAGAGCTTGCATAAAATTCTCCTAAATTTAAAAACGAAAGATACTAAAAAAACAAAATATAAAGTTAATGATTAATGTTTCTCAACCGCGAGGCTCAGATACACAACCGTCAACGCCATAAACACAAAAGCTTGCAAAGTTACAATCAAGATATGGAAAATTGCCCATGGACCACCCAACGCCCACTGTGCCCACCAAGGCAACAACGCGATCAAGATGAAAATCAGTTCGCCGGCATACATATTGCCGAACAGTCGCAGCGACAGGGAGATCAGTTTTGCAACCAGCTCAACCATTTGCAGCAAGAAATTGACAGGTGCCAGGGCGATCGTGCCGATCAGGCCGCTCGCATGGAACGGTGCCGTGAACAGTTCCTTGATCCAGCCGCCCAGGCCCTTGGCCTTGATCGAGAAGGCGATCACGCACAGCACGACCGACAGCGACATGGCGAAGGTGTGGTTGACGTCGGCGGTCGGCACGGCGCGCAGTTTATGCACGCCAAACCAGCTCAGGATCTTCGGCAACAGGTCAACCGGCAGGAAGTCCATCGCGTTGAGCAACCAGACCCACACAAAAATAGTGATGGCCAGCGGCGCGATGACCTTGCTTTTCGCGTGGAAGGCCCCATTAATAGTGTCATTGACGATTTCCATGACCATTTCGACGAAGTTTTGCAACTTGCCAGGGACACCAGCCGTCGCGCGGCGCGACGCCATATAGAAAACAGCCAGGAAAACAAAGCCCAGAATGGCCGAAATCCAGAACGTATCCAGATTGATCATGCCGTCGGCACTTCTCAGGTGGGCCAGATGGTGACTGATGTATTCTGTGGCGTTGGCCGGGGCAGCATGGCCCGCTTCAATAGCGTGTTCTGTGGTCATAATGAATTTAGATTTGTCGTTTCAGAGCTCAACAGGCCCCAAAACCAATGATTAAACAGCGAGCAATGAAAACCAGTATGCTAAGGTTGCCACCGCGAAACCCAAGATCAGCCATAACCAGGCGGCCGACTGAAACAACACCAGTGCCAATATAAACAGCACCGCTGTGATAAATATTTTCACCACTTCTGCGCGCAAATGCGCCCGGAATGCCTTATTGGCGTCGCTAGAACCGCGAACCACCAACAGGGCATACACCAGGCTACCGATGACTGCGATAGCGCCGCCGTATGCGGCGGACCAGCCTCTGACACTGCCACCAAAAAACAGGGTGACCGTGGCAAAACTGATAGCGATTGCTAGCTGCAAGGCAACTACTTTGTAGACTGGCTTGGCAATACTTTGTTGTGAATCACTCAATTGCCAAGTTCCCAGAAAAATCTACACACGCAAAGACACGGGATTATAGTTGGCTTTGATCTATAGAGTCAAACGTTGGTGCACCGCAGCAGGGCAATTGCTGCGTGAAACTGACGCTTTACCGACTATTCGCCGCCATTTGCACCACTATATGGCAAAGTCGCTTGTCTGGCCGCTTCCAGCCGTGTTATCAAGGAATCACGTGGTGCATCCGGAAAGCATGGCCGGATCGGCCACACCCGCATGGCCCCTGTCTTTGCAGCTTGCTATTTAACCACGCAAGCGGGTCAACAAACCATCCAGTACGTCAAGATCGGCAAAATCGATGACCAATTGGCCACGGCCCTTGTTGCCCATTTTGAACACCACGGGCGTGGCCAGCGTATCGGACAGCTCTTCTTCCAGGCGCGCGATGTCGCCGGACTTTTCCTTTTGCCGCGGCTCGACCGGGTTGGCCGCTTCCTCGACCGTGCGGGTGACGAGCTTTTCCGTCTCGCGCACCGACAGGCGCTTGGCCACGACCTGGTTGGCCAGGGTGATCTGGCTGGCCGCATCGACGGCCAGCAGCGCGCGCGCATGGCCCATGTCGATATCGCCGGCCATCAGCATGGTCTGCACGGGACTGGCCAGGTTCATCAAACGCAACAGGTTCGACACGGCGCTGCGCGAGCGTCCCAGCGCAGTGGCCGCTTGCTCATGCGTAAAATTGAAGTCGGCGATCAGGCGGTGGATGCCCTGCGCTTCTTCCAACGGGTTCAGGTCTTCGCGCTGGATGTTCTCGATCAGCGCCATCGCGGCGGCGGCCAGGTCGTCCACATCGCGCACCAGCACCGGCACTTCCGTCAGGCCGGCCAGCTGCGAGGCGCGGAATCGGCGCTCGCCCGCGATAATTTCATATTTGACAAGTCCGCTCAGGGTGTCCTGCCCGATCGGGCGCACCAGGATCGGCTGCATCAGCCCTTGCGCCTTGATCGAAGCGGCCAGTTCATTCAAGGCCCCCTCGTCCATGCGCGTGCGCGGCTGATACTTGCCGGCTTGCATTTGCGACACTGGCAAGTTCGACGGTTGATGCGTGTCCGGACTGGCGAAGTCGCCGCCGCCGCCGCCCAACAGGGCGTCGAGTCCGCGACCCAGTCCTTTTAATTTTTTCGTAGCCATGCTGTCCTAATCGTGTTTTCAGAGTAAGCGCTCACATCAAACTGTGCGGGCGCCCGCCCCTTGTTTACATATGTTTGATGCGCTCGACCATCTCGGCGCCGAAGGCGATGTACGCCTGGGCACCTTTCGAGCTGGGATCGAAGGTCACGCCGGGCAAGCCGTACGACGGCGCTTCGGCCAGGCGCACGTTGCGCGGGATAATGGTATTAAAGACCTTGTCGCCGAAGTGCTGTTCCAGCTGCGCCGACACCTGTTGCGATAATGTCATGCGCGGATCGAACATCACCCGCAGCAGGCCGATGATCTTCAAGTCCGGGTTCAGGTTCGCATGCACCTTCTTGATGGTGTTGACCAGGTCGGACAAGCCTTCCAGCGCGTAGTACTCGCACTGCATCGGGATGATCACGCCATGCGCAGCGCACAGGCCGTTCAAGGTCAGCATCGACAATGCCGGTGGGCAATCGACCAGGATAAAGTCGTATTCGCCGTCCACTTCGGCCAGCGCATCCTTCAGGCGGCGTTCGCGGTTGTCCAGTTCGACCATCTCCACTTCGGCGCCGGCCAGCTCGCGGTTCGACGGCAAGACATCGAAGCGCCCCGCTTCCGAACGCTGGCGTGCCGTCTTGACATCGGACTCGCCCAGCATGACTTCATAGGTCGACGCCTTCAGGCCGGCCTTGTTGATGCCGGCGCCCATGGTCGCATTGCCCTGCGGGTCGAGGTCGACCAGCAGCACGCGCTGGTTCAATTTGGCCAGACCGGCGGAGAGGTTGACGCTTGTTGTGGTTTTACCAACACCACCCTTTTGATTTGCTACACAAAAAATTTTGGCCATGTATCTTCTAGTTGTAAAGAGATGCAAACTTCATCGTGCGCCCCGGCATCCGGCCGAAACGATTTATACTGTTTATTTTATTTATATGATATAAATCGTTTATACGGTTTATATTATTTATACCGTATAAACTGTTTATATGATTTATACCGTTAATTACGAGGTCTTTAAATTCTTGCTATAAAGACCAGATGACGCTCTGCATTTAGCCCTGGCACCTGGATCGCCCGTAATTCGGTCACTTTCCAGTCTGCCGGCAGTCGCTCTCTCTCGTCTGGCGGTGCCACCCCTTTCAAGGCGATGAATTGCCCGCCCTCGGCCAGCACGTGGTGCGACCAGTTGACGAAGTCGGACAGGTCGGCAAAGGCGCGCGAGGTAATCACGTCGAATTTCTGCGCCACTTCCAGCTGCTCCACCCGCTTCGTGTACACGGTGACGTTGGCCAGGCCCAGCTCCGCCTTCACTTGCGTCAGAAAAGCCGTCTTTTTATGCACGGTGTCGATCATCGACACCTTCACATCGGGCCGCGCGATGGCCAGGACCATGCCCGGCAAGCCGCCGCCGGCGCCCACGTCGAGCACATTCTTTGCATCCGCGAACGCCGGCACGGCGGCCAGCGAATCGAGCACGTGCAGGGTCAGCATCTGCAGGGGATCGCGCACCGACGTCAGGTTGTACACGCTGTTCCATTTGGCCAGCAAGGCCAGGTAATCGAGCAGTTTTTCCGTCTGATCCGCGCTCAGGTCCAGCCCCAGCGCGGCGATGCCTTCATTCAAAATCTGGGCAAGTTGCGCCCGGTCAAACTGCTTCATTCAACAACCTCGTCCTTTAAAGTGATGGGCTGCGCGGCGCCAAAGCCGCGCTTTTTCAGGTGGACCAGCAGCAGCGAAATCGCCGCCGGCGTCACGCCGGAAATGCGCGATGCCTGGCCCAGGGTTTCCGGGCGCTGCTTGTCGAGTTTTTGCCGCACTTCGACCGACAGCGCACCGATATCCAGGTAGTTGAAACCGGCCGGCAGGGCCAGGTTTTCATAGTGTTCGTGGCGCTCGATTTCCTTGCTCTGGCGCTCGATGTAGCCCGCATATTTGAGCTGGATTTCCACCTGTTCGCGCACGGCGGGGTCTTCCACGCCGGGGCCGGCCAGGGCCTGGCCTTCCATGCCCGTCATGCTCATCAGGGTGTCGTAGGCCACGTTCGGGCGGCGCAGCAGGTCCGCCAGCGAGTATTCGCGCTCGAGGGCCTGGCCCACGATGCGTTCCGATTCGGCGGCCGCCAGGATGCGCGGATTGACCCACGTGGAACGCAGGCGCTCGAGCTCGCGCGCCACCGCTTCGCGCTTGGTCTCGAACGCTTGCCATTGGGCGTCGCCCACGCAGCCCAGCGTGCGGCCGATTTCCGTCAGGCGCATGTCGGCATTGTCTTCGCGCAGGCTCAAACGGTACTCGGCGCGGCTGGTGAACATGCGGTACGGTTCCTGCACGCCCTGGGTGATCAGATCGTCGACCAGCACGCCCAGATAGGCCTCGGAGCGGCCCGGTACCCAGGCTTCCTTGTCCTGCGTCAGCAAGGCCGCATTCAGGCCCGCCAGCATGCCTTGCGCGGCCGCTTCCTCGTAGCCGGTGGTGCCGTTGATCTGGCCGGCGAAGAACAGGCCCGCGACGGCCTTCGTTTCCAGCGACGCTTTCAAGCCGCGCGGGTCGAAATAATCGTATTCGATGGCGTAGCCGGGACGCAGGATGTGCGCGTTTTCCATGCCCTTCATCGATTGCACCAGGGCGATCTGCACGTCGAATGGCAAGCTCGTGGAGATGCCGTTCGGATAGAACTCATGCGTCGTCAAGCCTTCCGGCTCGAGGAAGATCTGGTGCGATTCCTTGCCCGAGAAACGGTGGATCTTGTCTTCGATCGAGGGGCAGTAACGCGGGCCCACGCCTTCGATGACGCCCGTGTACATGGGGCTGCGGTCCAGGCCGGCGCGGATGATGTCATGCGTCTGGCTATTCGTGTGCGTGACCCAGCACGGCACCTGGCGCGGGTGCATCGCCGTGTTGCCCATCACCGAAAACACGGGCACGGGATCGAGGTCGCCCGGCTGCTCTTGCATCACAGAAAAGTCGATCGTGCGGCCATCGATGCGCGGCGGCGTGCCCGTTTTCAGGCGCCCTTGCGGCAGTTTCAGCTCTTTCAGGCGGGCCGACAAGGAGATGGCGGGCGGGTCGCCGGCGCGGCCGGCCGAGTAGTTATTCAGGCCCACGTGGATCTTGCCGTCGAGGAAAGTGCCAGCCGTCAGGACCACGGCGCGCGCGAGAAACTTCAGGCCGATCTGCGTCACGGCGCCGACGACCCGGTCGCCTTCGACGATCAGGTCATCGACCGCTTGCTGGAACAGCCACAGGTTGGCCTGGTTTTCCAGGCGCGTGCGGATGGCGGCTTTATAAAGAATACGGTCGGCCTGGGCGCGCGTGGCGCGGACTGCCGGGCCTTTCGAGGAATTCAGGATGCGGAACTGGATGCCGGACTCGTCGGTGGCAATCGCCATCGCGCCGCCCATGGCATCGACCTCCTTGACCAGGTGGCCCTTGCCGATGCCGCCGATGGAGGGGTTGCACGACATCTGGCCCAATGTCTCAATATTATGCGTGAGCAATAGCGTCTTCTGCCCCATGCGGGCGGAAGCGAGGGCCGCCTCGGTACCGGCGTGACCACCACCGACAACGATGACGTCGAATTCTGTAGGAAATAACATGATAAATAGGTAACAGTGCAAGTAAAAATGCGGGAAGAGAGCTCCGATTATAGAGTCTTTTTGCAAGCGCAACCTTCCACGGGCCAATTTTTGCTTAATTTTTACTCAGCAAGGGCAAGTCAACGGCCATTTTTGTTTCACGTGGAACACGCAGCGGTGCCAGGACAGGGCCCGCGCCGGGGCTGCGGTGGCCGTCAATGTTTGCTACAATTGCCGCATCGTCCGCTACCGTGGTCACGCCAGTGGCCATCGCGACGATCATCCAGGAGGACGGCCTCCCCCATCATGGGAACACACCGGGACGGCCCGCTCTGTATAAGGAGCCGCCATGGCCTGGATACTGTTAATTATTGCCGGCATGCTTGAAGTCGTGTGGGCATATTCGATGAAACTCTCCGAGGGTTTCACCAGACTCACCCCCTCCGTGATTACCGTGGTCATGATGATCGCCAGCTTCGGCTTGCTGTCGCTGGCCATGCGCACCCTGCCCCTGGGCACGGCCTACACCATCTGGACGGGCATCGGCGCCGTCGGCGCCTTTATCGTCGGCATCGTCTTTCTGGGCGAGCAAGTCAACGCCATGCGCGTGTGCGCCGCCGTGCTCATCGTGTGCGGCATCGTGCTGATGAAACTGTCATCGAGCCACTGAGAGGAATCCCCATGCTCCTCGAAAACTATTTTCCCGTCCTGCTGTTCATTCTGATCGGCATCCTGGTCGGCATCGTGCCCATGCTGCTGGGACGCGTACTCGGACCGCACAAGCCCGATCCGCAAAAACTGTCCCAGTACGAATGCGGCTTCGAAGCGTTCGGCGATGCACGCATGAAATTCGACATCCGCTTCTACCTGGTCGCCATCCTGTTCATCCTGTTCGATATCGAGGTGATCTTCCTGATGCCGTGGGCGGCCAACGTCAACGAGCTAGGCTTGCCCGGGTTCTGGGCCGTCATGGGCTTTCTGGGCGTGCTGGCCATCGGCCTGGCCTATGAGTGGAAACGCGGCGCGCTCGAGTGGGAGTAAGCTCCGCTTTTGGTTCCACGTGAAACAGGCACGGGGCAGGAAAGCGGAGTATGCTGGACTTCTGTCCTCACTGTCAGGAGCATGCATGTCCGCCTTCCAGTTCCGCACCGTGCCGCATCTGATCGTTGAACCGGGCGCCGCCGCCCAACTGGGCACGCATATCGCCCACCACTTCCCCACCGTGCGCCGCACCCTGCTCGTCACCGACGCAGGCTTTTTGCGCACGGGCCTGGCCGATGCCTCTCTGCGCAGCTTGCAAGCGGCGGGCATCGAAGTCCACGTCTTTTCCGATGTACAAGCCGATCCGCCCGAAGCCATCGTGCTGGCCGGCGTGGCTCAGGCGCAGATGTTTCACGTGGAACTGATTATCGGCCTCGGCGGCGGCAGCTCGCTGGACGTGGCCAAGCTGATCGCCGTGCTGGCACCGGGCCGCCAGGAACTGGCACAACTGTATGGCATCGGCAATGTGCACGGCCAGCGCCTGCCCCTGGTGCAATTGCCGACGACGGCTGGCACGGGCTCGGAAGTCACCCACATCGCCATCGTCACCACGGGCGCCACCAGCAAGATGGGCGTCGTCGCGCCGCAACTGTATGCGGATCTGGCCATCCTCGACGCCAGCCTGACCCTGGGCTTGCCGCCGGCCGTAACGGCCGCCACCGGCATCGACGCCATGGTGCATGCGATCGAAGCGTACACCAGCCGCCTGCTGAAAAATCCCTTGTCCGACATGCTGGCCACCCAGGCGCTGTCGCTGCTCTCCAGCAACCTGGTCACCGCCTGCCGCGATGGCAGCAACTTGCCGGCGCGGCAAGCCATGCTGCTGGGCGCCCTGCTGGCCGGCCAGGCGTTTGCCAACGCGCCCGTGGCTGCCGTACACGCGCTCGCCTATCCCATCGGCGGCCTGTTCCACGTGCCGCATGGCTTATCGAATGCGCTGGTGCTGCCGCACGTGCTGCGCTTTAACTTGTCCCACACGGCGCCCCTGTACGCGCAACTGGCCACCATTCTCCAGCCCGGCATCACGGGCAGCGAGGAAGCGCGGGCCGTGGCCCTGATCGACGCCATGCAAGACATTGCTGTGGCCACGGGCATCGCGCGCACCTTGCGCGAAGTGGGCATCACGGCCGGCGACCTGGACCGCCTGGCCGATGAAGCCATGCTGCAAACGCGCTTGCTGGGCAACAATCCCCGTCCCCTCACGCGTGGCGATGCGCGCGCCATCTATGCGGCCGCACTGTGAGCCAGCAGACGGAAGCAGCCACCGTACCCAACTACACTGCCGCCATGACGCCTCCCGATATCCCCATTCATCCCGACAGCACCCATTTTCCACACGGTGCCTGTGCCGGCTGCCACGACAGCGCGCCGCTGCCGTTTGTCTTCGAATATGCCTATCAGCCCATCGTCGACCTGGCCACGCGCAGCATCTATGCGCACGAGGCGCTGGTGCGCGGCCCCAACGGCGAAAGCGCGGCCAGCGTGCTGGCGCAAGTCAACGACGCCAACCGCTACCGCTTCGACCAGGCGTGCCGCGTCAAGGCCGTGGCCGGCGCCGCCCGCCTCGGCATGCAGGGCTTTCTGTCGATCAATTTTTTGCCCAACGCCGTCTACCGCCCGGAAGTATGCATCCGCAGCACCCTGGAAGCGGCCAGGCTGCATCACTTCCCTACCGACAAGATCATCTTTGAAGTGACGGAAGGCGAACGGGTGCAAGACCGTCCCCACTTGGTCGAGATCTTCCGCGCCTACCGGCGCTTCGGTTTCCAGACGGCCATCGATGATTTCGGCGCCGGCTATGCGGGCTTGAACCTGCTGGCCGAGTACCAGCCCGACATCATCAAGATCGACATGGACCTGGTACGCGACATCGATACGCAGGCGCCGCGCCAGGCGATCGTGCGCGCCATCGCCAGCCTGTGCCATGAGCTTGGTATCCGCGTGCTGGCCGAAGGCATCGAGACCCGCGCCGAACGCGACTTCCTGGCCGGCTGCGGCATTTCCCTGATGCAGGGCTACTGGTTTTCCAAGCCCGTCTTCCAGGGACTGGGCCAGATCGCCGATACGGCCTGGGAGTAATAAAAAAGGCCACGTGCAACGTGGCCTTGGATTGCATGCCGATACCGCCAGCCTAGTTGGGAATATCCACCTGCGTCCCCGTGACGCTGATGGCATTAGCGGGCGCCGGCGTTGCCGCAATCGCCGGCACGTTGACGTTCGTGATCAACGTCGACGCATCGGCACGCGTCACCGTGCGTACCACCTGCGATGGCGGCAAGGCTTGCTTGGCGTTCAAGTGCGCATACATGGCGTCGAGCGCCCGGTTCAGGTAGACGTGCAGCGGCACGATCAGGGTCGGCAAGGCATTGCTGAAGGAATCGAAGTGGTTGGCATTGGTCACTTCGATATAGCGCAGCTGGCTATTTGTCCCTTCCACCGCGGCGTTCAGGCCAAGATAGGCGCGCGAAGCATGATTGACGGGAATCAAGGTGTCGCTGCGGCCGTGCACGATAATGGCCGGCTTGCCATGCAATTTGCCGCTGGCCGCGACCTCAGCCATGCCGGCCCGCACGCGCACGCTTTGCCCGGCCAGGGTGCCTTCCAGGTTGGCGCCGCTGACGGCGTCGCGCCCCGTCGCCAGGCTGCGCAGGCACAGGAAGCCGTCGAGCGACTGGTCCGCCAGGCTGGTCGATGGCGACACGCCGGCCGTGTAGACCTTGGCACCGCCCACGCTGTTCTCGTACACGACATTACCGAGGATGCCATTTTGCGCGGCAAAGCTGGCCGCCTTTTGCGCCGTGGTAAACGCGATCGGATTGCCGCTGCCATCCGTCTGCGCAAACGTGAAACCGCAGACTTTATCGGTCACGGAAAATTTTCCGTAGGCATACGCATACGTGACGGCCACGAGGATGTTCGTGCCCGCGTGCGCCGCCTGCAGCGGATCCGAATCGACCAGCCAGCCATATGCACGCAAGCGCTGCTTCGCGTCCGCCTGCTGCGCCGCCAGGTCGGCGCCGTTCAATAAGCCCTTGGCCACCAGTGCCGTGCAGCGTCCCGCATTGCCGACCACGGAAGCGATGCATGGCTGATACAGGGCCGCATAGGTGGCGTAGTCGAACAGCGCACGGCCCGGATTGGCCACCACCGCCCCTCCCTGGCGCACGCTGTAGGCGTTAGACGCCGCCGGCTGGATTTGCGGTTCGCTGGCTGCCACGCCGCTGATCAAGCCTTTCGTATCCTGTTCCGCCGCCAGCAGGGCCGAGCCGGCGCCGTTGGAAATGCTCGAGGCAATCGTGATGGTGTTCTTCGGCGTCAGGCGCACGATGCGCGAACTGCCGTCGCGGGCCAGCACGCCGTAGCGTTCATTCAAGACGTAAAACGCCATCTCGACCGCCTGCAAGGTGACCTTGCCCCAGTCCTTCTCGGGGTTTTGCTGCGAGTGCGCATGCTTGAAGGCGATGCGGTTCGGATAGGCGCCAGCCCAGGCCAGCCGGTCGGCATCGCTCAAGTCCGGCGCGAAGAGCGCGTTCTTGCCGGCGGCGGCCCTGCCCGCGCGCAAGCCGTTCTGCAGGTTGACGCTGTCGTCTTCGAACACATACAGGCCCGTGCCGGAACCCTTGTCGGCATACGCCACGGCGCAACCTTTTTTCAGGCCCCATTCGCCCGAGCTGCCGATGGCGCCATAGATGCCGCGCGAGCCGCTGGACGTGCCCGTGACGATGCAGGCACGGTCAGGGTCGAAGTTGGCCGGCACCTGCACCATCAGGGTGACATTTTTCTTGCCCGTGCCATCATCGGCATAGGCGATGTATTCGCTGCCGGCCACCAGGCCCTCGCCCGCCCCCACGTTGCCGGCCGCATCCACGTTCGGCCCGTACAGGGTGCCGTAGCCGCTGTTGGCGGCAATGTCGAGCACGGCGCGGTAATTGGCGTGGATGGCATTGCGGCGCAGCTCGAGCGGCGTCGGCTGTTCCGCATTCGCATACGCGGGCGTGGCGCCCGCCAGCCCCGTCTTGCCCAGCCCGGCCGTCAGCAGATCGTTCGTCTTGCCGTCGTAGTCGGCGCGCGTGATGGTGCCCAGGTAGCTGGGCATCTGGTTGAGCTCTTCCGGCGCATGGTTGCTGCCGCAGGCTGCCAACGCCAGCAGGGTGCACAAGCTCATGCCAGTGCCCGCGCGCGTGATCGTCATTTGCATGGTGGTTCTCTCCGTTGAAGTAACAGTGGACGCACAATGAAAAACGCCGGACGATCCGTCCGGCGTTGCTTGAAAATCAGACAGCGGCTTTGGCAGCCCTGCCGCCGAAGCGCGCGATGGCTTCCCCGACGATGCCGCGCCGGAACAGCAGCACGCAGATGACGAAGATCACGCCCGTGACCATGCCCACCGATTCGCCCAGGGTGCCGAACCACTCGATGCCCGTGTGCGTGGCCAGAAAGGTACCGACATCGCCCAGCTTGTTTTCCAGCGCGATGATCAGCACGGCACCGAGGATGGGGCCGGACAAGGTCCCCATGCCGCCCACCAAGGTCATCAGCACGACCAGGCCCGACATTCCCCAGTACACGTCGGTCAAGGTCTCAAAGCCCAGCACCAGCGTCTTGGTGGCGCCGGCCAGCGCAGCCAGAGAAGCCGACAGCACGATGGCCATCAGCTTGTACTTGTTGACGTCGTAGCCGAGCGAGATGGCGCGCGGTTCGTTTTCCTTGATGGCCTTGAGGACCTGACCGAACGGCGAGTGGATGGTGCGCACGATCAGGGCGAAGCCGGCGATGAAGATGGCCAGCACCACGTAATACAACACCGTGTCATTGCCCAGGTCTATCGTGCCCAGCAAGGTTCCACGTGGAACACCCTGCAAGCCATCCTCGCCGCCCGTAAACGGCAGGCGCAAGGCCAGGAAGTACACCATCTGCGCCAGCGCCAGGGTGATCATCGTAAAGTAGATGCCCTGGCGGCGGATCGCCAGGCCGCCGATCACCAGGCCCAGCAAGGCGCCCGTGGCGACGCCGGCCAACAAGCCCAGTTCCGTCGGCCAGCCCCAGGTGCGCAGCGCATAGCCGGTGACATAGCCGGCGCCGCCGAAGAAGGCCGCATGGCCGAACGACAGCAATCCCGTGTAGCCGATCAGCAAGTTGAAAGCGCAGGCAAACAGGGCAAAGCACAGCAACTTCATCAGGAAGACGGGATAGCCGTAAAACGGGGCCGCCAACGCCAGCAGCAGGGCAATGGCGTAGCCTACATTCTTATTCATCGTGGTAGCTCCAATACATGACTGATGAGGATTACTTTTCTTTGCCGAACAGGCCGGCGGGACGCAGCAGCAGCACGATGACCATCACCACGAACACCACGGTGGCCGAGCCTTCCGGGTAGAACACGCGGGTCAGGCCCTCGATCACGCCCAGGCCCAGGCCCGTCAGGATGGAGCCCATGATGGAACCCATGCCGCCGATCACCACCACGGCAAACACGACGATGATCAGGTTCGAACCCATCAGCGGCGAGACCTGGATGATCGGTGCCGCCAGCACGCCGGCGAACCCGGCCAGCGCCACGCCGAAGCCGAACGTCAAGGTCACCATCAGCGGCACGTTGATGCCGAACGCTTCCACCAGTTTCGGGTTTTCGGTGCCGGCCCGCAGGTAGGCGCCCAGTTTGGTTTTCTCGATGACGAACCAGGTGGCCAGGCACACGGAGAGCGAGGCGATCACGACCCAGGCGCGGTAGTTCGGCAAGATCATGAAGCCCAGGTCCGTCGCGCCGGCCAGCGCTTCGGGCACGGCATACGGCTGACCCGAGACGCCATAGAACGAGCGAAACACGCCTTCCATGATCAGGGTGATGCCAAAGGTCAGCAGCAAGCCATACAGGTGGTCGAGTTTGTACAGCCAGCGCAGCATGGTCTTTTCGATCAGGATACCGAGCAGGCCAACGAGGATCGGGGCGATGACGAGCATGGCCCAGTAATTGATGTCGAAATAGCTGAGGCCCATCCAGGCCAGGAAGGCGCCCATCATGTACATGGCGCCGTGCGAGAAATTAATAACGTTGAGCAAGCCGAAGATGACGGCCAGACCGAGGGACAACATGGCATAGAACGAGCCGTTGACGAGACCCAGCAGCAGCTGGCTCATCATCGCTTGTAATGGAACGCCGAAAATTTCCATGGCATCACAGTATAAAAAGCACCGCCGCAAGACGGTGTGGTATCAAGGGAAACACGCCACCGCGAACCAGACTGGTGCGGTGGCGCAAGGCGAACCCTGCGAGCGAAGCGTGCAGGACAGAGCGCCCGCGCGGCGGCGGGCACTCCGTGGATGTTGCTACAGCGTTACTTCCACAGCGAACACTTCGATTCGGCCTTGGTCACGTACGCCTGTGCACCGGGCACGGTGGCGACCACCTTGTAGTAATCCCATGGGTATTTCGACTCGGATGGCTTCTTGACTTCCATCAGGTACATATCGTGCACCATGCGGCCATCGGGACGTACTTCGCCATTCTGGGTGAACATGTCGTTGATCTTGGTCTTTTTCAGGTAGGCCATGACCTTGTCCGTATCATCCGTGCCGACGGCCTTGACGGCTTTCAGGTAGTTCGCTGCGGCCGAATAGTCAGCCGCCTGCAGCATCGACGGCTCCTTCTTCATCTTGGCGAAATAGCGTTTCGACCAGGCGCGCGTTTCAGGATTCAAGTCCCAGTACCAGCCATCGGTCAGGTACATGCCCTGCGTGAGGTTCAGGCCCAGCGAATGGATGTCATTGATGAAGATCAGCAAGCCGGCCAGTTTCATCGATTTCGTCAAGCCGAACTCGTTGGCCGCCTTGATGCTGTTGATGGCGTCGCCGCCCGCATTGGCCAGGCCGAGGATTTGCGGCTTGGCCGCTTGCGCCTGCAGCAGGAAGGACGAGAAATCCGAGGCGCCCAGCGGATGCTTGACGCTGCCCAGCACCTTGCCGCCGGCCGCCTTGACGACCTCGGCCGTGTCTTTTTCCAGCGAATGGCCAAACGCATAGTCGGCCGTCATGAAATACCAGTTCTTGCCGCCCTGCTTGACGATGGTGCCGCCCGTGCCGCGCGCCAGCGCCACCGTGTCGTAGGCGTAATGCACGGTGTACGGCGTGCATTCCTCGTTCGTCAGGCGTGAGGAGCCGGCACCGATGGCAATGAAGATTTTCTTCTTTTCCGCCGCGACCTTGGCCATGGCCAGGCTGGCGCCGGAGTTGGTGCCGCCGATCAGCATGTCGACGCCTTGCTGGTCGAACCATTCGCGCGCCTTCGAAGCGGCGATGTCGGCCTTGTTTTGATGGTCGGCGGAAATGAATTCCACCTTCTTGCCGGCCAGTACCACGCCGGCATCGGCGATCGCCATCTTGATGGCTTCCGCGCCACCGAGGCCGTCGACGTCGGAATACACGCCCGACATGTCGGAAATAAAACCGATCTTGATGGTGTCGCCCGATACCTGGGCGTGCGCGGCGGCGGAAAAGCCCAGGGCGCAAAGAGTGGCGGTGGCAATGGCGATAGCGTTACGTTTCATAGTGTCTCCGTTGGGATTATTGTTTGCTATTTAAACGATTGCTCGACGACGATACGGAACTACATGGGCATTACACGCCAAGCAGCTCGGTCAATACCGGCATCTTGGCTTCCAGTTCGGATGCAGCAAAGGTCTCGACGATCTGACCGTGCTCCATCACATAAAACCGGTCCGCCAGCGGCGCGGCAAACCGGAAATTCTGTTCCACCATGACGATGGTGTAGCCCTTTGCCTTCAGGGTGGTAATCATGCGCGCCAGGCCCTGCACGATGACGGGCGCCAGGCCTTCGGAAATTTCATCGAGCAGCAGCAATCGTGCGCCCGTGCGCAGAATGCGCGCCACGGCCAGCATCTGCTGTTCCCCGCCCGACAAGCGCGTGCCCTGGCTGTGGCGGCGCTCCTGCAAATTCGGGAACATGGCATAGATTTCCTCCACCGACATGCCCTTCTCGCCGCTGGCCAGGGTCGGCGGCAGCAGCAGGTTTTCCTCGGTCGACAGCGACGAGAAAATGCCGCGCTCTTCGGGACAATACCCGATGCCCAGGTGGGCGATTTTGTGCGTGGCCAAACCTATTGCTTCGCTGCCATTGACTTTGATGGAGCCCGTGCGCGCGCCCGTCAGCCCCATAATGGCGCGCAAGGTGGTCGTGCGGCCGGCGCCGTTGCGGCCCAGCAAAGTCACCACCTCGCCCTGCTCCACTTTCAGGTTGACGTCGTGCAAGATGTGCGATTCGCCATACCAGGTGTGCAGTTGCGAAATTTCCAGCGCGGGTGCGCCGCCATTCACTTGTGTCGCCATCAATGCGCCCCTTCCAGTTCGGCGTGGGTGGTGCCCATGTAGGCTTCCATCACTTGCGGATTGCGCGACACTTCCGCGTAACTGCCTTCGGCCAGCATGGCGCCGCGCTGCAGGACGGAAATCTTGTCGCAGATGCCAGACACCACGCTCATATTGTGTTCCACCATCAAAATCGTGCGGCCGGCCGACACTTTTTTGATCAGCTCGGTGACGCGGTGCACGTCTTCGTGGCCCATGCCTTGCGTCGGTTCGTCGAGCAGCATCATTTCCGGCTCCATCGCCAGGGTGGTGGCGATTTCCAGCGCCCGCTTGCGCCCGTACGGCATGTCGACCGTGATGGTGTCGGCAAACTCCGTCAGGTCGACTTCGGCCAGCAAGGCCATGGCGCGGTCGTTGAGCTGGTTCAAGGCGCGTTCGCTTTGCCAGAAATGGAACGAGGTGCCGAGCTGGCGCTGCAAGCCGATGCGCACATTCTGCAGCACGGAGAGATGCGGGAAGACGGCGGAAATCTGGAAGGAACGGATCACGCCCATGCGGGCGATCTGCGCCGGTTTGGCGGCCGTGATATCTTTCCCATTGAACAGGATCTGTCCGGATGTGGGGACCAGGAATTTGGTGAGCAAGTTGAAACACGTGGTCTTGCCGGCGCCGTTAGGACCGATCAAGGCGTGGATATGGCCCCGCTCTACCTTCAGGTTCACCTCGCTCACAGCGGTGAAACCCTTGAATTCCTTGGTCAAATTTCTTGTTTCCAAGATTACGTTTGACATCGTGTCTCCTAGTTGTACTTTTTGTACTACTTAGTCATTTTTATAATACACAACTTAAATTTAACGCACAATACAGTATAACTACGGGGATTTTTCGCCAGCCCGAATGGCGCAAACTCGCACGCTTGCCCCGCTATTTCCAGGCCGCGTGTATCATTTGCGCCGCTTTTTCCGCGATCATCACGGTGGGCGAGTTCGTGTTACCAGAAGTAATGTACGGCATGATCGAGGCATCGACGACGCGTAAACCATCTACGCCGATCACGCGCAAGGTGCTGTCGACCACGCTCGAGGCATCGCTGGCCAGGCCCATGCGGCAGGTGCCCACGGGGTGGAAGATGGTCGTGCCGATCTGGCTGGCCGCCTGCGCCAGCTCTTCCTGGCTCTGGAATTGCACGCCCGGCTTGTATTCTTCGGGAGCGAATTTTTTCAGGGCCGGCGCGGCGGCGATGGCCCGTGTCAGGCGCAAGGCATCGGCCGCCACGGCGCGGTCCTGCTCGGTACTCAGGTAATTGGGCACGATCTTCGGCGCCGCGTAGCTGTCGGCCGACGCGATGTGCACATGGCCACGCGAGGTGGGGCGCAGATTGCAGACGCTGGCCGTAAACGCGGGAAACGCGTGCAGGGGTTCGCCGAATTTGTCGAGCGACAGCGGCTGCACGTGGTATTGCAGGTTCGGCGTGGCTTGCTGCGGATCGGACTTGGCGAACGCCCCCAGCTGCGACGGCGCCATCGACATGGGCCCGCTCTGGAACAGCGCATATTGCAAGCCGATCTGCATTTTTCCGACGATATTGCTGGCCATCACGTTCAAGGTCTTGACGCCCTGCACCTTGTACACCATGCGCAGCTGCAGATGGTCCTGCAAATTGCCGCCCACGCCAGGCGAGTCCAGCACGGGCGTGATGCCGTGTTCGCGCAGCAAGGCGGCCGGGCCGATGCCGGACAATTGCAGCAATTGAGGCGAACCGATGGCGCCCGCCGTCAGCAAGGTTTCCCGTTTGGCCGTCGCCTGCCACTGCGTGCCGCCGCCCGTAAACACGATGCCCGTGCAGCGCGGTCCCGTTTCCGTCGTTTCCAGCAGCAGACGTTCCACGTGGCAGCCCGTCATGATGGTCAGGTTCGGCCGGCGCGCAGCCGGTTTCAAGAACGCTTTCGAGGTATTCCAGCGGATGCCGCGGCGCTGATTAACGTCGAAATACGCGCTGCCGCTATTATCTCCGCCATTGAAATCGCTGGTTTTCGGGATGCCCACCTGCTGCGCCGCGTCGCGGAACGCGTTCAAAATATCCCACGACAAGCGCTGTTTTTCCACGCGCCACTCGCCACCGACGCCATGGTTTTCCGAGGCGCCGCCGTAATAATCCTCGCTTTGTTTAAACAGCGGCAAGACCTTGTCCCAGCGCCAGGAGGCGTCGTCCGTCAGGTCGGCCCAGTGATCGTAATCGCCGGCCTGGCCCCGCATGTAGATCATGCCGTTGATGGACGAGCTGCCGCCCAGCACTTTGCCGCGCGGATAGATCAGGCTGCGCCCGCCCAGTCCCGCGTCCGCCTGCGTGGAATACAGCCAGTCCGTGCGGGGATTGCCGATGCAATGCAGATAGCCGACGGGGATATGGATCCACACGTAATCGTCCTTGCCGCCCGCTTCCACGAGCAAAACGTTGGCATCCTTGTCGCGCGTGAGCCGGTTGGCCAGCACGCAACCTGCCGTGCCGCCCCCCACGATGATGTAGTCGTATTCGCCTGCCGATTCCAATGAAGCTCCTTTCGGTATGCCATCAAGCTGTCGCGCGGCGTGTCTCCCCACCGCGTTCCGCTACCAGAGTCTGTCTTTCTTCATGCATGCATGGCTGCTGAGCCGCCTTGAGATTACCACCAGTGCCGGGCCAGGGCGACATTAATCGCATGGCCAGCATGATCACCGTGCAGACGCGCTTGTCGGGCAACTAAAAAACCGCCCAAACAGAGGCTGCGAGCTGTGGATAACCGTATGGATATCCACAGGGACGATATGTGCGTAAACGAAAAATTTTTTCAGCGGCTTTTTTTTGTCCAGAAACCGTCCCAGGCAGATACAACCCTTACTCAGCGTTTATCCGTACGCCAAGCGATTGTTTACAAGGATAAATCAGGACTTATCCACAGAAGTTGTCGCCGTTAACTACTATTACTATTCTTGTATACGATCTTGTTAAGGTAAACCCGATAACGCGCGCTTTGCCTGCCCTTGCTACGAAGGAAAGCTCTGCAGCCTTCTCCTGTAAAAAAATCACAAGCGCCTTCTGTACGCAAAAAAATCCAGCCAACAACTGAGCAACGAAAACCGGCGCGGCCAGCGTCATGCAGACAGCACTGCCAAACCGTTTTGCAAAATGGAAATGTCAACGGACCTTGCCAGGCATAGCGCCAACAAGCCGTATGAAGCCGAAATAAGGAGGATTTTGAGACGATTGTGGATAAGTCACTTGATATCCACAGGATGACTTGTGAGTAAACACGAAGTTATGCGCAGGCCCGCATTTTATACAATTTTGCTCCTCGCGTGATACAGCGATTATGCACGCTTTATTTTGCGCGTAAACGGTTGATCCTGTTGAAAAAAAGCGACTTATCCACAGAAAAAAACGCGTTTACTATTACTACTATTTTTATATATAGATCTATTGTAAACCGACAAAAAAAGCGGAAGTCCGGGGATATTTCCAAAAGCATGCAAACAACGTCAAAAAAAAAGCCAACAGCGACAGCGCGACCCACTGCCAAACCGTCTTCCAGGAAGTACCTGGATGCCGATGTGCGTGAAAGAACCGCGTTCGTGATCGCTCAGCTTTGATTGCCAGGCAGGAATCCTGCACGCAAACTCCGTCAAACATGTCACTGCAGCAAGAAAAAACACGATTTTTGCGTGTCGGTGTGGATAAGTGCCTGTATATCCACAGGATGAGATGTGGGAAAAGTCGATCTTTGTCCACAAGCCAATTTTTATCCCAAACAAGTCCTCGCTGGATACAATGCTTGTGCGCCTATTTTTTTGTGCGCTAAGTCGATGATTTTTCGATGGTATACCGACTTATCCACAAAAAAATGGCCGTTTACTATCACTACTATTTTTATGTATACATCTTTATTTAAAACACAGAGACAAACGCGCACGGTGGAAAAGTCACCGAAACGGCTGTTTTCACCATGTAAACTGTTTTGCAATGCAAAAAAACTGTAAAAACAGCATGAATTCACACAAAAAAATGCGTTTAGGCATCATCAGTGCCTTGCACGAAGAACAGCAGGGGCTGGTAGAAGCCATGCAAGGCCCCCAGAGGCGTTCGCACGGCATGCGCGACTACACCCTGGGAACCCTGTGGAATATCGACGCTGTGTGCGTCCTGTCGCGTCTGGGCAAGGTTGCCGCTGCCATGACAGCTTCTATCCTTGTGGAAAAGTACGGAGTTACCCACATCGTCTTCACCGGCGTGGCCGGCAGCGGGGATAAACACGTGAAAGTCGGCGATATCGTGGTGGCCGAAGCGCTGCTACAGCACGATATGGACGCCCGACCATTGTTTCCCCGCTTCGAAGTGCCGCTGACGGGCTTGCAGCGCTTCGGCACGGACCTGGAACTGAGCACGCAACTGGCAGCTTCCGCGGAAGATTTCCTGCGTGACGATGTTTCCAGCGTGCTCAAGGCGGCCGATATCGTGCAATTCGACTTGCAGCACGCACAGGTGCACCGTGGCCTGATCGCCAGCGGCGACCAGTTCATCGGCAGCGCGGCGCATATCAACCAGCTGAAAGCGGATATCCCCGACCTGCTGGCCGTCGAAATGGAAGGCGCAGCCGTGGCGCAAGTGTGTTTTGAACTCGGCGTGCCGTTTACGGTCATGCGCACCATTTCCGACAACGCGAATGAGGAGGCGGCCGTCGACTTCATGCGTTTCGTGCAGAGCGTCGCCTCGCCGTATGCATTTCACGTGATTCGCAAGCTGTGCCAGCGCCTGGCTGGCTGAGTTTTTACGGCGCGTGCATAAAAAAAGGGCAGAACCAGCGGTTCTGCCCTTTTTGCGTTGATGACTTGCTTAAATATTAGACACTCAGCATCATCAGGCTGGCGTTGCCGCCCGCTGCCGTCGTATTCACGCACAGCGCCCGCTCAGCGACCAGGCGCCACAGGGGGATGGCACCGTCCTGCGTGGTGGCGATGGTGGCCACCAGGGCCCCTTCCCGTGCCGCCAGCAGCGGTTTGAGCTGACCATCGAGGCTAGGCTCGATCATGGCGATCTGGAAATCCTGCTTGACCGACTCCAGGCTGCTGACGATCTGGATGCGGTCCTTCAGCGCCGCCGGCAAGTCGCCCGGGATCAGGTCCGGCGCTTGCGCCAGTACCAGGGCCTGGTTACCGGTGGCCAGGACGGCCGCCAGCTGGTTCATCAGCGTACCGGACTTGGCTGCCGCGCACAGGATCGTGCCCCGTGCGGCAAAACTCAGGGTATTGCGCTCGCCTGTCGGGCCTGGCAAGACGGTGGTGCTGCCCAGCAAGGTGGTGCGCGCATAGTCCTGCGCCAGCTGCTGTACCTTGTCGTGACCATGCATCTTCGCCCAGACGGTCAGCGCGTCGAGCGCGGGCGGTGCCTGGCGCTGGTGCTGCGCGCCGGCCGGCGCATTGCGCTGCAGGCGTTTCAGGTACAGGGGGCCGCCCGCCTTCGGACCGGTCCCCGATTTGCCTTCGCCGCCGAACGGCTGCACGCCGACGACGGCGCCGACGATGTTACGGTTGACATAAATATTGCCCACGTGCGCGCGCTTGGTGATGAAATCGATGGTTTCATCGATGCGCGTGTGGATGCCCAGGGTCAAGCCGTAACCGCTGTCGTTGATCGATTGCACCAGTTGCGGCAGTTCGGCCCGCTTGTAGCGGATCACGTGCAGCACGGGGCCGAAGACTTCCTGCGTCAATTGCGCCAGCGACTTGATTTCCAACACGGTCGGGGCGACGAACGTGCCTTTGACGGTCGGCAAATCGAGCGAATAATGGTCGATGGCCATGGTTTTCATCTTGTTGATGTGGGCCAGCAAGTTACCTTGCGCTTCCGCATCGATGACGGGACCGATATCGGTCGCCAGGCGGTCAGGATTGCCAACGCGCAATTCCTGCATGGCGCCTTTCAGCATATGGATGGTCTTGTCGGCGATTTCCGTTTGCAGGAACAGCACGCGCAAGGCCGAGCAGCGCTGGCCGGCGCTGTCGAAGGCGGACGACATCACGTCCTGCACCACTTGTTCCGGCAAGGCCGACGAATCGACGATCAGGGCGTTCTGGCCGCCCGTTTCGGCGATCAGGGGAATGTCGATGCCTTCGACGACAGCGCGCGCGGCCAGGTTGCGGTTGATCAACTGCGCCACTTCCGTCGAGCCCGTGAAAATCACGCCTTTGACGCGCGCGTCATTGCACAGGCCGGCGCCAACCACTTCTCCGCTGCCGGGAAGGAATTGCAGCGCGCCGCGCGGCACGCCGGCCGCATGCAGCAATTGCACGGCGCGGTGGGCGATCAGCGGCGTTTGCTCGGCCGGCTTGGCCAGCACCACGTTGCCCGCTGCCAGGGCGGCGGCCAGCTGGCCCGTAAAGATGGCCAGCGGGAAATTCCACGGGCTGATGCAGGTGACGGGACCGAGCGCCAGGGTGTTCGGCGCGTGTTCCACCTGCGCCGCGTAGTAGCGCAGGAAGTCGACGGCTTCGCGGATTTCCGCGATCGCGTTCGGCAGCGACTTGCCCGCTTCGCGCACGGCCAGGGCCATCAGCTCGATATGGTGTTCCTCGAACAGGTCGGCCGCGCGCAGCAACGCTTGCGCGCGGATCGACGGTTCCGTGGTTTGCCAATCCATCGCATACGCGCTGGCGCTGGCCAGCGCCGTTTCCACGTCGGCCGGGCCGGCTTCCATGACCTTGCCCACGACATCGTCGTGCTGGGCCGGATTGTGGATGACTTGCATCGGCGTATTCAGGCTGACGGCGCCATCGATCAGCGGCGCCGCCTGCCAGGCTTGCTGCTGCGCCAGGCCGGTGGCCAGCGTGCGCAAGGTGTCTTCATTCGACAGGTCCAGGCCGGCCGAGTTCCTGCGTTCGCTGCCAAACATGTCCAGCGGCAGCGGAATCGACGGGTGCGGCAAGCCGCCCTGCAGGCGCGCCTGTTCCAGCGGATCGCGGATCAGGCTATCGATGGCCACGCTTTCGTCGACGATCTGGTTGACGAAGGACGAGTTGGCGCCGTTTTCCAGCAGGCGGCGCACCAGGTAGGCCAGCAGGGTTTCATGCGAGCCGACGGGCGCGTAGATGCGACACGGCTTGTCGAGGTTGTCGGGGCCGACGACCTGGTCGTACAGGGTTTCGCCCATGCCGTGCAGGCACTGGAATTCGTAGTCGGTAATGCCGTCGCGTTTCGCCCAGGTATAGATGGTCGACAGGGTTTGCGCGTTGTGCGTGGCAAATTGCGGGTAGATCAGGCTGCTGGCAGCCAGCAGTTTTTGCGCGCACACGAGGTAAGACACGTCCGTGTAGACCTTGCGCGTGTAGACGGGATAGCCTTCCTGGCCATCGACTTGCGCGCGCTTGACTTCCGCATCCCAGTACGCGCCCTTGACCAGGCGCACCATGAACTTGCGGCCGCTGCGGCGCGCCAGGTCGATCAGGAAATCGATGGCGAAGGGGCAGCGCTTCTGATACGCCTGCACCACGTAGCCGATGCCGTCGAAGCCGGCCAGATCCGCATCGAACGCCAGTGCTTCCATCAGGTCGAGCGACAGTTCCAGGCGGTCCGTTTCTTCCGCATCGATGTTGAAGCCGATGTTGTACTGTTTTGCCAGCAACAGCAGCGCTTTGACCTTCGGCAGCAACTCTTCCATGACGCGGGCGCGCTGGGCGCGGCTGTAGCGCGCGTGCAGGGCCGACAGTTTCACGGAAATGCCGGGACCGTTGCGGATGCCGCGCCCGTTCGAGGCCTTGCCGATGGCGTGGATCGCCGTTTCGTACGAGGCGTAGTAGTTGGCCGCGTCGGCTTGCGTCAGGGCCGCCTCGCCCAGCATGTCGTACGAGTAACGGTAGCCGCGCGTTTCATTCTCGCGGCTGTTTTTCAACGCTTCCTCGATGGTCTGGCCCGTGACGAACTGGTTGCCCAGCATGCGCATGGCCAGGTCGACGCCCTTGCGTATCAGCGGTTCGCCGCCTTTGGCGATGAGCTTGGTCATGGCCGAACCGAGGCCCGATTCGCTGCTGGTACTGACCAGTTTGCCCGTAATCAGCAAGCCCCAAGTGGCGGCGTTGACGAACAGCGACGGCGATTCGCCCAGATGCTTCTTCCAGTCGCCCTTGCTGATTTTGTCGGCGATCAAACGGTCGGCCGTTTGACTGTCGGGTATACGCAACAGCGCTTCCGCCAGACACATCAATGCAACACCCTCTTCCGACGATAGCGAGAATTCGTGCATCAGTGCATCGACGCCGGACGCGCGTGTGCGTTTTTGGCGCACGTTCGAGACCAGGCGGTGCGCCAGCGCTTGTCCTTCGGCGGTCGTTTCGGTGCTGCTGGGGCGCACTTGTTGCAACAGCCACTGCACGGCGGAAACCTCATCGCGCCTATAGGCGGCAGTGATGGCGGCGCGTTGTGGCGTCGCTTCAGGCAGGATTTCTGCCTGGAACGCAGCAAAAGGAATCGGGGTAAAAGCCGAGGGGCCTGCAGGGTGCATAAGTGCTCTTTACAAGGAAAAAGGGGACGAAAACTGACGTAATTCTTGCTCTTTTTTGGTGCAAAAAAATACAGAAAGTCGGACGTTAAGATGATTCGATTGTAAAGGGGATTCTTATGGATTAATTCTGGTAATACAGGGGACTAGCAATAGATAGTTTTTGATGCGACAATTTAACCAAATAATATTAATTTGGGGGTGATAGGAATGCTGGACAAGATCAGTAAGAAAATCTTGATGGAATTGCAGAGCGATGGACGCATCAGCAATGTGGAGCTGGCCGCGCGCGTAAACCTGTCGCCGGCCGCCTGCCTGGAGCGCGTGCGCAAGCTGCACGAATCCGGTTACATCATGGGCTATACGGCCCAGTTGAACCCGCAGCTGCTCGACGTGTCGCTGCTGGTGTTCATCGAAGTGGTGCTCGATCGCACGACACCGGAAGTGTTCGACGCCTTCAAGCATAGCGTACAAATCATTCCAGAGGTACTGGAATGTCATATGGTGGCCGGCGGCTTCGATTACCTGGTCAAGGCGCGCGTCAAGGACATGGCCGCCTACCGCGAATTCCTGGGCAAGACCTTGTTGCAGAAAGGTGTGCGGGAAACCCACACTTATGCCGTCATGGAAGAGGTCAAAAACACCACCAAATTGCCAATTAAGTGACCTCGGTGTAGCCGCCCCACTTTTCTGATTGAGCTATCGGAACAAATGTTGTAGGGTAGAACCACAATTCTGCTATCCGGTAGCCGCCTGAAACGCCGCGCAGACGGTAACTTCAGGGTGCAAGGCGGGCAATCGTGCCCACCCGCATACGGTTACAGCACGTCCCCTTAACGGGGCGTGACGGGTTTGCGCAGCGGGGGACAAATGAAGCAGTTGCAGCATCAGCTGGTGCGTTTCTTTGTATTCACGATCCTGGCCATGGCCGTGGCCTGTTGCCTGGCCTATCTGCTGCTGCTCTCGGGCGGCGACCATCCTTATCTGATCGCCTGCGTGGCCGCCGCCATCGGCGCCGCGCTGCTGGCGTTCGCCGGCCGTCCGCGCGGCGAGCCGGGCCTGCACGAGTTCGCCGACACGGTGGGCAATGCCATCGATGCCATCATGATCGGCGCGGCGGAAACCTCGTATTTTGTCGATTCCGTCAAACAGAAGGTGGAACTCGACGTGCGCACGGCCAGCGACATCGCCGACAGCTCCGTGCAAAATGCCGCGATGACGGAAAAGATCGCCGCCAATGCGGAACGGGCCGCCAAGGTGGCCGCCGGCGTGCGCGTGGAAAGCGTGGCGGCGCGCGCCGAAGTGGACCAGGGCTTGCGCCGCATCAATCATGCACGCGAAGAAGCGCAAGGCGCCTCGACCACCATGCTGAGCTTGCAGGAAAAATCCAAACGCATCACGGGCTTTACGGAAGCCATTTCCGATATTTCCGCGCGCACCAACTTGCTGGCGCTGAATGCCGCCATTGAGGCGGCGCGCGCCGGCGAACACGGGCGCGGTTTTGCCGTGGTGGCCGGCGAAGTGCGGCAATTGGCGCAGCGCACCAAGGAAGCCTCCGATGAGATCAGCGTGATGGTGCGCGAAATCAATGAACAGTCGGAAAAAGCCGCACGCGGCATGAGTTCGCTGGCGGCCGGCGTCACGGAAGCGGCGCGCAATGTGGAAAGCGTGCATGCCTCTCTCAGCCATATCGAGGAATCGTCGGGCGAGTCCGAGGACGAGATCGGGCAGATCGCCCGCGCCTCGCGCGAACACGTCGACACGACGCAGCTGATCGCCGACGCCATCCTGCAGATCCGCGACAGCATGCTGTCGACGAATGCGGAATTGCCGCGCGCCACGCAGTCGGCCATGGCCTTGGCCGAGCGGGCCGAAGTGATCGCCGGCGCCCTGGGCGAATCGAGCGTGGCCACACCGCACGACGAGATCCGCGAGGCGGCCCAGCGCGCCGCGCGCGAAGTGGGCAAACTGTTCGAGCAGGCGATCGCCTCGGGGCGCATCACGCGCGAAGCCCTGTTCGACCGCCACTACCACCCCATCCCGAACACCAATCCGCCCAAGCACAACACGAAGTTCGATGCCTTTACGGACAAGGTGCTGCCGGACCTGCAGGAAGGCGTGCTGGCGGCATTACCCCATCTCGCGTATGCGGGCGCCGTCGACAACAATGGATACTTTCCAACGCACAACAAGAAGTTTTCCCAGCCGCTGACGGGCGATTACGCCACCGATATGGTGAACAACCGCACCAAGCGCATCTTCAGCGACCGCACGGGCAAGCGCTGCGGCAGCAATACCAAGGCCTTCCTGTTGCAGACCTATAAACGCGACACGGGCGAAGTCATGCACGATTTATCCGTGCCCATCCACGTCGAGGGCAAGCACTGGGGCGGTTTTAGAATTGGTTATCGCTCCAGCAGCCATGCATGAAAAAAAACGCCTGATGATTCATCAGGCGTTTTTTTTCTGGTGCTGGCAGATCATTTATTCGATATGCGGCTTGGGCGCCACGCCGCCGCCGGCCGCTGTCGCCGTGCGCAAGGTGGGCGTGTTCATGCTTTCCAGGTGGTTGCGCAGCCACTTGTGGGCGGGGCTGCGGGCGTCGCGCTCGTGCCACAGCATGTCCAGGTGGACAGCCGGCAAGGTCAATGGCAAATCCTTGTACAGCAAGGATTCCGTCATGCCCGTCGAGGCGATCAGATGGCGCGGCAAGACGGTGATCAGGTCGGAATTGGCGACGACTCTGCCAGCCGTGAAGAACTGGTTGACCGTCAACAGGATGCGCCGTTCGCGGTGGATCTGCGACAGCGCTTCGTCGATCAAGCCATGCGCGCGGCCGGAAAAGCTCACCAGTAAATGGTTCGCCGCGCAATAGTTATCCAGGGTCAATTCCTTGTCGGCCAGCGGATGGCCGCGCCGCATCACGCATACATATTTGCCGGAATACAGGCGCTCGTGGCGGATGGGCGAACCCGTTTCGCTCGACAGTTGCGCCGCCACGCCGGGAAAGAAGCCCACGGCCAGGTCGATATCGCCGCGCAGCAGCATGGGACGCGGTTCGCGCGTGGTCAGCGGCATCATGCGTACGTTGACGCCCGGCGCTTCGCGTTCGATCGAGCGCATCAATGAAGGCAGCCAGAACGCGGCCGTCGCGTCGGCCATGGCCATGCGGAAGGTGGCGTGCGTCTTCGACACGTCGAAGGTTTCCGGCGTGACGGCCGCTTCCAGGCTGGCCAGGGCCGAGCGCACGGATGGCCACAGCGCTTCGGCGCGGGGCGTCGGTTTCACGCCATATGCGGTGCGGATCAGCAATTCGTCACCGAGGCTCTCGCGCAGGCGTTTGATGGCGTTCGATACCGCCGGCTGCGTCATCGCCAGGTGGCCCGCTGCGCGCGTCAGGTTTTGTTCCGTCATGACGGCGTCGAAAACACGCAGCAAGTTCAGATCCAGCGTCAGAAAACTCATGGAAAGCCCAAGATAAAAGTTGAATTGATTACTTAAGAGTGTAAACCGCGCCGGGCACGAATATTTTCACTCGTAAAAAAATATTACAGTTTCCATTCACGATTCATATAATTGGTATCAGGAAATGGAATTAGATTTATATGTTGCACTGCACTATAGTACTGGCAAATTCTATAATGCACTGGAACACTATGTCTACCTTCGCCTCCGCCCTGTACGCAGTATCCGCACCCGTGCTGGAGATTTCCCTGCTGAACGCCCTGCAACTCGTGCTGGTGATCGTCGCCGTGGGCGCCTTCGCCCTGCTGTTCAAGCCATTGCTGGTGGGCATCGCCCGCGCCATGGTGCTGGTGGTGCGTCCCAAGCTGAGCCGCGAAGAGCGCCTGGCGCGCCAGCAGATGCGCGAAGCGCAAGCCTTGCAACGTACCTTGGGCAAGATGGACGGCGTGTCGCCAAGCAACGCCGCCGAATTGCGCGCCCTGTCGACGCGCGCCTGAGCGATCAACTGTTGCAAATGATAAGCCGGCCTGCGCCGGCTTTTTTTACGCCTGCCGCCAGCCGCCAGCCGGTTAGGCCACGTCCCCCAGCAAATGCGCGCGCAATACCGTGTCGGCCGGATGGGCGCCGATCCAGATTTTCAGCAGCGCATTGTAAAAGGCCAGGTCCGGCACCGTGTCGCCCACCTGTTTGCCGTTCAGCTTGCATAACGTCCCCTCTTCCGGCAACCAGTCCACGGTGAGGATATCGCCCTTTTTCAGGCCGGGCACCGTTTCGAACATGGCGCCGAACTGCATCGTCTGGCTCAGCAGGCGCGTGCGGTCGGCCTGGTCGGAACTGCGCTTCAAGCCCTGCATGAAGGCTTGCCCCAGCTCGTCGGACGTGATGTCGCGCAGCATGACGATTTCCAGGCGGCGCGGCCCGGGCAGTGCCAGGATGTCGGCCAGCTGGGTTTTCTTTTCCGGCAGGTACAGCGCAATCGTGTAGACCTTGAAGATGACCTTGTAGCGCACGCCGGCGCCGTTGAGTTTCAACTCGCGGCTGGCCAGCTGCACCGTGTCGTCCAGCTTGACGCCGCCCACCTCGACGGCCAGCGCAGGTTGCGCCAAGGCGGCGCACAGGCCCGCGCACAGGCAGGCGGCGGCCAGGGAGCGGCCCAAACGGGATGTGCGTATTTGCATCTTCTGCCTCCGTAGAGAAACATGTGCTGTGGATAAGTCCGCACAAGCACACAGTGTAGAACAGTTGGCAGAAGCTGGCGCCACGCAGAAGTGGCGAGGAAGAAATGCTTAGGGTTTGGCGGCAGGCAGTTCCGCCTGCAGGCGTTCGTACTTGGCCATCAATTGCTCCGGGCTTTCGCGCCAGGCGGGATTGAAGGGGATGCAGCTGACGGGGCACACTTGCTGGCATTGCGGCTCGTCAAAGTGGCCCACGCATTCGGTGCACTTGTTGGGATCGATTTCGTAGATTTCCGCGCCCATGTAGATCGCGTCATTCGGGCACTCGGGCTCGCAAATGTCGCAATTGATGCATTCGTCGGTGATCAGTAATGCCATGATTTCACTCTTACTTATTGCGATGAGGCAGCGTTGGCGGCAATCTTGTTTTGCAGCCAGCGGTTCACCGAGGGGAAGACAAACTTGGAGACGTCGCCGCCCAGCGCCGCGATTTCGCGCACGATGGTGCCCGAAATGAACTGGTACTGGTCGGACGGCGTCAGGAACATGGTTTCGACATCGGGCAGCAGGTAGCGGTTCATGCCCGCCATCTGGAATTCGTATTCGAAGTCGGAGACGGCGCGCAAGCCGCGCACGATGACCCGCGCCTCATGCTTGCGCACGAAATCCTTGAGCAGGCCGGAAAAGCTTTCCACTTGCACATTCGGGTAGTGGCCAAGCACTTCGTTGGCGATTTCCAGGCGTTCGTCGAGCGAGAAAAACGGTTGCTTGTTCTTGCTGTCGGCCACACCGACGATCAGCTTGTCAAACAGGCCCGATGCGCGGCGCACCAAATCTTCATGACCGCGCGTGAGCGGATCGAATGTTCCTGGATAAACGGCTACAACCATTGCGGCTCCCTGATGATGCACCAATATAGACGCGCATTATGCCTGAAATTGGTGACCACCTTGGTGCTGCGCCTCGGGCCAGGGAGCTTTTTTGCCTCATTTATAGGCAGATTCAGGCAGTTGCCGGCACTTTGTTGTAAGTTAGCAAATGATAATAAACGGTGCCTGCCTTGTCGGCGCGGATGACTTCCCATGGCGCCATCCACTCGGGCTTTTCCAGTGCACTGGCTTCATCGAAGACCAGCGGCAAGCCCGATTCCGCGTACACGATGCCGCCCTCCTTGAGCAGATTGGCGCACAGGGGCAATACTTTCGCCAGGAAATCCTGCTGGTAAGGCGGGTCGAGGAAGATCAGGTCGAAACGCTGGCCGCGCGCGGCCAGGCCCTGCGCCGTCAGCAGGGCGTCGCCGCGCAGCAGATGGACATTCTCGGCGCGTAATTTCGTCTTGTTTTCTTCCAGCTGGCGGATCACGGGCGTATGCGTATCGACCATGGTGACGGACGCGGCGCCGCGGCTGGCCGCTTCGAAGCCCAGTGCGCCGCTGCCGGCGAACAGGTCCAGCACCTGGGCGTTGGCCCAGTCGCCGTCGCGCAAGTGGTTGATCCAGTTGAACACGGTTTCGCGCACGCGGTCCGGTGTCGGGCGCAAGCCCAGTGCCTGCAAAACAGGCAGCACGGAGCGCTTCCACTGGCCGCCGATGATGCGCACCTGGTTCGGTGGCGGCGCGTGGTGGACGGGGACTTTGGCGGGTTTTTTGATCTTTTTTTGCATGGGGATTTCTTCAATTCGATGGCGGCCACTATAGCATATGGCCCCATCCCCCCTGCTGGCGCTGCCTGTCTATTTGGCTTGCGTGACCAGGGAATTGAAATCGTCGATCCAGCCCTGCATGCGCTTGACGGCATGGGCTTTTTGCGCCGGTGTGGCGATCTTGATCACCGTCAAGATCATCTGCGCCGTGCTGCTTTCGTAGGCATCGAAGAAGGCCTTGCGTTCCGAGTGTTCCAGGCGCTCGAAACTGTCCTTGATCAGGGTCGTGATCAAGGCCGCGGTCGCTTCCTTGCCGAGTTTTTCCTGTTGGACTTTCTTGACTAGGGTCAACACATTCTGCTGGCGCCGCATGCGTTCGTCGAGCCATATCTCATTGTTCAGCGGACGCGCGTCGGACGCCTTGCGGATGATGGCTTCCTGCTCGCTGCTGAAGCCGCCGAACCACAGTTCGAATTGCTCCATGGCTTTCTTGTAACGCAGTTTCTGACGCTTCTCCTGGTCGCCGCTCAGGTATTTCTTGCGGTAATCCTCATTGTTCGACTTGAACTTCTTTTCCATCTGCGCGATCTGCTCGGGCTTGAGCGAGCGTGCCAGGTCGGCCAGGTCGGGCGCCGCCTTCAGCAGCAACGCCTGGGTACGCTGCTTGATCTCGCCGTAGTCGGCCATCAGGTCCGCCTGCGTGATATTGCCTTGCAGCTGTTTCTGGCCCGTGCGCAGGATTTCCACGTAATCCTTCAATTGCGTCTTGCGGTGCCAGTCGAACAGCTTGTCGATGTCTTCGCGCACCCAGCCCTTCTGGTCGCGGTCGAGGTCGACATACGCGTTCAGCCACCAGTACAGCACGGTATCGCCGTTGTTGTAGGCCAGGCGCAAGCCGCTGCAGCCGGCCATGACGACAAGCATGATGGCCAGCACGGCATAAGTAAACCGCTGGAAGGGCGTGGAAGACGGGGCCTGCGTGTTAAACTTTTTCATATTCTTAACTTATAAAATTACGGTCTATGAACGTTGTCATTCTCGCTGCCGGTATGGGCAAACGCATGCAGTCGGCACTGCCCAAGGTATTGCACCCGTTGGCGGGCAAGCCGCTGTTGTCGCACGTCATCGACACGGCGCGCGTCCTGGCGCCGTCCCGATTATGCGTGATTTACGGGCATGGGGGCGCAGCGGTGCTGAAGTTGCTGGACGGCTACAAGACCAAGCAAGACCTGGCGATCGACGCGGCGGAACAAACACAGCAGCTGGGCACCGGTCATGCCGTGCAGCAAGCCGTCGCCTTGCTGGACGACAGCGTGCCCACCCTGATCCTGTACGGCGACGTGCCGCTGACCAGCGCCGCTTCCCTGCAGCAACTGGTGCTGGCGGCCGGCAAGGACAAGCTGGCCATCCTGACCGTGGAACAGGACGATCCCTTCGGCCTGGGCCGCATCGTGCGCGAGCACGATGCCATCGTGCGCATCGTCGAGGAAAAGGATGCCACGCCAGAAGAGCGCGCCATCCGCGAGATCAACAGCGGCATCATGGTCGCGCCCACCGTGCCCCTGAAGAAATGGTTGTCGGCCTTGTCGAACAACAATGCGCAAGGGGAATACTATCTGACCGATATCGTTGCCCAGGCCGTCGCCGACGGCGTGGCCGTCACCTCGGCCCACCCGGCCGCCGTGTGGGAAGTGGCGGGCGTCAATAGCAAGGTGCAGCTGGCCCAGCTGGAACGCATCCACCAGAACAATATCGCGCAAGCCTTGCTCGAGCGCGGCGTGACCCTGCTGGACCCGGCCCGCATCGACGTGCGCGGCGAACTCATTTGCGGCCGCGATGTCACCATCGACGTCGGCTGCGTGTTCGAAGGCCGCGTGGAACTGGGCGACGGCGTGCGCGTGGGCGCCAACAACGTCATTATCAATGCCACCGTGGCCGCTGGCGCGCACATCAAGCCCTTCTGCCATATCGAGGACGCCGTCGTCGGCGCCGCTTCCATCATCGGCCCTTACGCGCGCCTGCGCCCGGGCACGGTCCTGGCGGAAGACGTGCATATCGGTAACTTCGTCGAAGTGAAAAACAGCCAGATCGCCGCGCACAGCAAGGCCAACCACCTGGCCTACATCGGCGACGCCACCATCGGTTCGAAGGTCAACATCGGCGCTGGCACGATCACCTGCAACTACGATGGCGTGAACAAGTTCCGCACGGTGATTGAAGACGACGCCTTCATTGGCAGCGACAGCCAGCTGATCGCCCCCGTCACCGTCGGCAAGGGCGCCACCCTGGGCGCCGGCACGACCTTGTCGAAAGATGCGCCGGCCGGCAAGTTGACGGTGTCGCGCGCGCGGCAAGTGACCATCGACGGCTGGACGCGTCCCGTGAAAATCCCCAAGTAAGCGAGTCCGCCCTCATCCGGCATGACGCCGCCAGCCTGTCCGGGCTGGCGGCGTTTTTTTGCGCCTGTGGATAATCCTGTGGAAAGCTGGCTGGTAACACGGGATAAGTTGGAACCTTATGTCCATCAAACATTTCCGCTGTATTTGAGTATGTGGATAAACATGTGAACAAGCAGGCGGACAAGTGATGGATAAGCCCGGTATAAGCTGCGTATAAATGGTGAAAAACCTGTGGGAAAGATGGGATAAGTTATCTGGCGAAGTTTGGTACTCGAGCAGACATGCTAGTCTCGCAGACGACGAAAGTAGCCTCAGTTTTTTGCCTGCCTGGATTGTGGATAAGCTTGTGCGCAATCCTTGGATAAGGCATGAATAACTTATAAGTCATTGTATTTTCAGGATATTTAAGGCAAATTTGTAAGGCCTGGCTGTGGGTAAAGCTGTGCAAAAGCCTGTGATTAATAGGTGGGCAAGCGCTGGATAAGCCGGGATAAGTTTTATCCGGGAGCTGATGTCTATTTATTCAGAGGTCTCATGCGCGGTTGGATGGCGGCGGCCGTGGAAATCCGTGATGTTCATACTGTGGATAAACTTGTGCATAAGCGGGCAGAAAGGCTGGGATAAGCGGGGATAACTTCTCTGCCAGCCGGGTTTACACAGCGATGCGCGTCTCGAACTTGCTGCGAAACGTGGAAAAGTAGCTTTTCACGTTGCGCACATTCGCGTGCGCGGCAAACAGGCGGTGCGCCAGCGCGTGGTAGGCGGGCATGTCGGCCACCTGCACCATCAGCACGAAGTCGGGCCCGGGCGAGACGCGATAGCATTGCAGCACGGCGGGCTCGTCCGCCACGAGCTGCTCGAATTCCGCCATGCGCTCCGCGGCCTGCACGTCGAGCGTGATTTCCACGATGGCCGTCAGGCGCGCGCCCACCAGCTGCGGCGCGACGATGGCCACTTGCCGCTCGATGACGCCGCTTTCCCGTAAATGCTTGACCCTGCGCAAACATGTGGGCGCCGAGACGTGCACCGCTTGCGCCAGCTCGCTGTTGGTTTGCGACGCATCAATTTGCAAGGCATTCAGGATGCGACGATCGATTTCGTCGAGGGTAATATTGTGCTCGCTCATGATTTTGATGAATTGGAAAATATATTGAGTATAAGTGAAATAATATTTCATCGTGAAATAGTCATGAAATATTCGGTCAAAAATATACAGATTTAGAAAGCATATTTCACGCACTCTGCATTAGCATGCGTGCATTGATTAAATTTTAGACAGAGGTTTCCATGTGCGGCATCGTCGGCGCGGTAGCGCAACGTAATATCACTCCCATCCTGGTCGAAGGCTTGAAGCGCCTGGAATACCGCGGCTACGATTCCTGCGGCATCGCCCTGCATGCCGATGGCCGGCTGCAGCGTTCGCGTTCCACCTCGCGCGTGGCCGAGCTGGAAAAGCAGATCGCCGAAGAAGGCTTGAGCGGTTTTACGGGCATCGCCCATACGCGCTGGGCCACGCATGGCGCCCCTGTCTCGTTCAATGCCCACCCGCACTTTTCCCCGACGGAAGAGAACGCCCGCGTGGCGCTGGTGCATAACGGCATCATCGAAAACCATGACGAACTGCGCGCCGAACTGACGGCCCTCGGTTACGTCTTCCAGAGCCAGACGGACACGGAAGTGATCGCCCACCTGGTCGAGCACATGTATAACGGCGACCTGTTCGAGACCGTGCAGCAGGCCGTGAAACGCCTCGACGGCGCGTACGCGATCGCCGTGTTCTGCCGCGACGAGCCGCACCGCGTGGTCGCCGCGCGCCAGGGCTCGCCCCTGATCGTCGGCCTGGGCAACGGTGAAAACTTCGTCGCGTCGGACGCCATGGCGCTGGCCGGCACGACCGACCAGATCATCTACCTGGAAGAAGGCGACGTGGTCGACCTGCAACTGTCGCGCTGCTGGATCGTCGACGTCGATGGCAAGCCCGTCGAGCGCGAAGTGAAAACCGTGCATGCGCACACGGGCGCGGCCGAGCTGGGCCCGTACCGCCACTACATGCAGAAGGAAATCTTCGAGCAGCCGCGCGCCATCGGCGACACCCTGGAAGGCGTGACGGGCATCATGCCGGAACTGTTCGGCGACGACGCGTATAAAATCTTCAAGCAGATCGACCGCGTGCTGATCCTCGCCTGCGGCACCAGCTCGTATGCGGGCATGACGGCCAAGTACTGGATCGAGTCGATCGCCAAGGTGCCCGTCAGCGTGGAAGTGGCCAGCGAATACCGCTACCGCGACAGCGTGCCGCATCCGAACACCCTGGTCGTCACCATTTCGCAAAGCGGCGAAACGGCCGATACCCTGGCCGCCCTGAAACATGCGCGCAGCCTGGGCATGCAGCACACCCTGACCATCTGCAACGTGGCCACCAGCGCCATGGTGCGCGAATGCGCGCTGGCCTACATCACGCGCGCCGGCGTGGAAGTGGGCGTGGCGTCGACCAAAGCCTTTACGACGCAGCTGGCGGGCCTGTTCCTGCTGACGCTGTGCCTGGCGCAAGTCAACGGCCACCTGTCCGAAGAGCAGGAAGCGGCGCACCTGAAAGCCATGCGCCACCTGCCCGTCGCCATCGCTTCCGTGCTGGCGCTCGAGCCGCAGATCATCGCCTGGTCCGAGGAATTCGCGCGCAAGGAAAACGCCCTCTTCCTGGGCCGCGGCATGCACTACCCGATCGCCCTGGAAGGCGCCTTGAAACTGAAGGAAATCTCGTACATCCACGCCGAAGCGTATCCGGCCGGCGAACTGAAACACGGCCCGCTGGCCCTGGTGACGAATGAAATGCCCGTCGTCACCATCGCGCCGAATGACGCCCTGATCGAAAAGCTCAAATCGAACATGCAGGAAGTACGCGCCCGCGGCGGCCAGCTGTACGTCTTCGCCGACGTGGACTCGCGCATCAGCTCCGGCGAAGGCCTGCACGTGATCCGCCTGCCCGAGCACTACGGCGATTTGTCGCCGATCCTGCACGTGGTCGCGCTGCAATTGCTGGCCTATCACACGGCACTGGCGCGCGGCACGGATGTCGACAAGCCACGCAATTTGGCCAAGTCGGTGACGGTGGAGTAAGCCGGGCGGGAACCGCCCCGGACCACCAGGAATAGAAAGAAAACGCCACCTCCGGGTGGCGTTTTCTTTTAGTCTGGAAAACCATGCGCGTGACTTTTTTATGTCACCGCCGAAGCCATTGTGCGAGAATGCCCATCCCCCTTCGATGGTGCGCATGATGAACAAACTCGCCGCAATCATGACTGGAATGACACTCGCGCTGGCAGCTTGCAAGCCCGCAGCCACGGCACCTGCGCACGACATTCCCGCGGCCATGCGCGAGACCGCGACCACCCTGCTGCGGTCGACATTGCTGCACGCGACCTCGATTGCTGTCGTGTATCGCGGCAAGCAATTCATGCTGCATCAAGGCGAGCTGGAGACCGGCAAAGCCAATCCGCCGGACGATACGACGCTGTATGAAATCGGCTCGGTCAGCAAGACTTTTGCCGGCCTGCTGCTGGCGAACGCCGTGCTCGATGGCAAGGCGGCGCTCGACGATCCTATACAAACGTACCTGCCAGCCGCCTACCCGAACCTGCAGTCGCAGGGGCAGCCCATTCGCTTGCGCCACTTGATCACGCACACGAGCAATATGCCGGGCATGCTGCCCTTGCAGGTGAACTCCGTCTTGAAGGATTTCACGGCACACGCCACGCCGGCAAAGCTCAATGCCGCCTATGCCAATTACGGACAACGGCAATTCTGGCAGGACTTGCACACAGTCGATATCAAAGGCCCGCTCGGCAAGGACTACGCCTATTCCAGCGCCGGGACCGAACTCGTTGCGCACACGCTCGAAACAATCTATGGCATGCCCTATGAAGCCCTGCTCACGCAATGGCTCGCGCGCGAAGCCGGCATGCAGGATACCAGGCTGAGCATCACCGCCACGGATGCCGGCCGGCTGGCGCCCGGCTACCACAGCGACAATCCCGTCATCACCACGCCGATGCCGCAACTGCCCTGGGGGGCGGCGGGCAACCTGAAGTCGACCATGCCGGACATGGCGAAATACCTGCGCCTGCAATTGAGCGCCCATCCCGCCGTCGTCGAATCGCACAAGCCTTTGGCGCGCTTTCAGGACGACTTCAGCATTGCTTATTTCTGGAACATCGGCAGCAATCGCCAGCTGGGCACGCATTATGTCCACCATGGCGGCGTGCCCCGTGCGCAAAGCTACGCCTACGTCGTTCCCAAATATCAGCTTGGCGTCTTCATCATCACCAACCAGAGCGGCGATGCTACGGCCGGCGCCATGGAAAGCGCGCTGGCGCATATTTTCGACACCGTGGAAGCCATGGAAGGCGCGCGGTAGCCGGCCCCAGCGAACAGGCGTGCGTGCTTAGCTTCCTGGCGCAATGACAGGCTGGCGCGCCAGTGCGATGAAGGCGCGCACGTAGTCGATGGCCGTGTCCGTCTCGCGTGCGCCCAGGAAAATCTGCTTGGCGATGCCGCGCGCGCCCAGGCGCACGGGCACCACGTCCATCTTGGCCGCATATTCCTCGACCAGCCAGCGCGGCAGGGCTGCCACGCCGCGGCCGCTGGCCACCATCTGCAGCATGATGTCGGTCGTTTCGATGGCTTTATGGCGCTTGGGCGTGACACCGGCCGGCAAGAGGAACTGGTTATAGATGTCCAGGCGCTCGATGTCGACGGGGTAGCTGATGAGCACTTCCCGGGTCAGTTGCTGCGGCTGCACATACGCCGCTGAAGCGAGTGCATGGCCCTTGGCCACGACGAGCACCTGCTCGTAGTCGAACACGGGTTCGAAGGCCAGCCCCGGCTTGTACAGCGGGTCGGGCGTGACCAGCAGGTCGATCTCGTAGCCGAACAGCGCGCCGATGCCGCCGAACTGGAACTTCTGTTTGACGTCCACATCCACGTCCGGCCATGCGGTCAGATACGGCGACACGATCTTGAGCAGCCACTGGTAGCAAGGGTGGCATTCCATGCCGATGCGCAGCGCGCCGCGCTCGCCCTGCGCGAATTGCCCCAAGCGCTCTTCGGCCAGGTCCAGTTGCGGCAGCACCCGGTTCGCCACCGCCAGCAGATACTGGCCGGCCTGCGTCAGGCGCAAATTTCTCCCTTCGCGCAGCCAGACGTCGGTGCCCAGTTGCTGCTCCAGCTTTTTCATGCTGTGGCTCAGGGCCGACTGGGTCAGGTGCAGCACGCCTGCTGCGGCCGTCAACGAGCCCTGTTTTTCGACCTGCTGGACGATGCTGAGGTGGATGCGTTCAAGCATTGGAATGAGCCATATTCATGGATGTATGAAATATGACCATTATACTTCATCGATTCCCCCCGCTATCATCCACTTCCTTGTTGTCGGCATTCCTCGCCCTCGCGCATCACCCCTATGAAAGCAACCATGACACGTCCCTTGCGTATAGTCGCCGTTTCCGGCGGGCTGCAACGCCCTTCCAAGGCGGTAGCCCTGGCCGAGCACCTGATGGACCTGATCGCCGACGAAGTGCTGTGCGAACAACGCCTGGTCGAACTGGGCCAGCTGGCGCCGCATCTGGCCGGCGCCGTCTGGCGCTCGCAGCTGCCCGAGACGGTGGAGCGGGAACTTGCCGCGGTCGAACAAGCTGACATCGTGGTGGTGGCAACCCCGGTCTATCGCGGCGCCTACACGGGACTGTTCAAGCACTTCTTCGACTTCATTCATCAGGATGCCTTGATCGACAAGCCCGTCCTGCTGGCGGCCACCGGCGGCAGCGAGCGCCATGCCCTGATGATCGATCACCAGTTGCGGCCGCTGTTCAGCTTTTTCCAGGCACGCACCTTGCCGCTGGGCGTCTACGCGACCGATAAGGATTTCCTCGACTACCGCGTGCAGGATGAGGCGCTGATCGAGCGGGCCGCACTGGCGGTGCAACGGGCCTTGCCCTTGATCGCATTGACGCGCCATGCGCGCTCGGCCACGGTTGACGAGCTGGCCGCAGCCTGAGACGCATCGCCACGGTCAGCCAGCAAGCAACACATTCATCTTTTCGCAGAATTCAGGACGGCAGAACACCATGAGCAACGACTTTGTATTCAGCATCAAGAGCATTGTTTTCGATGAAAACTATCACCCATCGGACACTACGCGCCTGACGACCAACTTTGCCAATCTGGCCAGGGGAAAGAGCCGCCAGGAGAACTTGCGCAACACCCTGAAAATGATCGACAGCCGCTTCAACAGCCTGGCGCACTGGGACAACCCGAAGGCAGACCGCTATTCTGTCGAGCTCGAAATCATTTCCGTCGAGTTGAATATCGATGTCAAAGGCGGCAATATCCCGCTGATCGAGATATTGAAGCCGAATATCCTGGATAAAAAAACCGGACAACGCATCGAGGGCATTGCGGGGAATAACTTCTCCTCTTACGTGCGCGATTACGACTTCAGCGTGGTGCTGCCAGAGCACAACAACAATCAATCCGCATTCAGCGCACCAGATGACTTCGGCGATTTTCATGGCAAGCTGTTCAAGCACTTTGTCAGATCCGATGCTTATCAAGAACGTTTCAGCAAGCCGCCGGTCATCTGCCTCAGCGCCTCGAGCAGCAAGACCTATCAGCGCACGGAAAACCAGCACCCCATCCTGGGCGTCGAGTATCAGCAAAACGAGTTCTCCTCGACGGATGCCTATTTCGAGAAAATGGGGATGCAGGTACGCTATTTCATGCCGCCAAACAGTGCCGCGCCGCTGGCATTTTATTTTATCGGCGACCTGCTGGCTGACTACAGCAATCTGGAGCTGATCGGCACCATCAGCACGATGGAGACATTTCAAAAGATTTACCGGCCCGAAATCTACAACGCCAATGCGGCGGCGGGGAAATGCTATCAGCCCAGCCTGAAGAATCAGGATTATTCGTTGACGCAAATTGTCTATGACCGGGAAGAGCGCAGCCAGCTGGCTGTCAAGCAGGGCAAATATACGGAAGAGCACTTCATCAAGCCCTACAAGCATGTTCTCGAACAATGGGCTTCGAATTACGTTCTCTGATCAATCAAAATACACGAAATCACCATCATGAAAAAATTATTGCCTACTTCAACCGCCGGCAGCTTGCCCAAACCTTCCTGGCTGGCGCAGCCTGAAAAACTCTGGTCGCCGTGGAAATTACAGGATGAGGAGTTGGTTGAGGGCAAACAGGATGCTTTGCGTTTGTCGCTGCAGGAACAGCAGCAGGCAGGCATCGATATCGTCAGCGATGGCGAGCAGACCCGCCAGCATTTTGTCACCACGTTTATCGAGCATCTGAGCGGCGTCGATTTTGACAAACGCGAGACCGTCCGAATCCGTGACCGCTACGATGCGAGCGTGCCGACCGTCGTGGGCGCCGTGAGCCGCACCAAGCCGGTTTTTGTCGATGACGCCAGGTTTTTACGTCAGCAGACCACGCAGCCGATCAAATGGGCGCTGCCAGGTCCGATGACGATGATCGATACGCTGTATGACAGCCACTATAAAAGCCGTGAAAAACTGGCCTGGGAATTCGCCAAGATCCTCAATCAGGAAGCCAGGGAACTGGAGGCGGCCGGCGTCGACATCATCCAGTTTGACGAACCCGCCTTCAATGTGTTCTTCGATGAAGTGAACGATTGGGGCATCGCCACCCTAGAGCGGGCGATCGAAGGGCTCAAATGCGAAACGGCCGTGCATATTTGCTATGGTTACGGCATCAAGGCCAATACGGACTGGAAAAATACGTTGGGGTCCGAATGGCGTCAATATGAGGAATCGTTTCCCAAGCTGCAGCAATCGAATATCGACATCATCTCGCTGGAATGCCATAACTCGCGCGTGCCGATCGACCTGATTGAACTCATACGCGGCAAAAAAGTGATGGTCGGCGCCATCGACGTGGCCAGCAATACCATTGAAACGCCGGAGGAAGTGGCCAACACCCTGCGCAAGGCGCTGCGCTTTGTCGATGCCGACAAGCTCTATCCGAGCACCAACTGCGGCATGGCGCCTCTGGCGCGTGGCGTGGCAAGAGGCAAATTGCATGCGCTTAGCGCGGGCGCGGAAATCATCCGAAGGGAAATTTCCTAGCCGGCTGGTGAAGTACCGAAGTTTTGGTGAAAAGCAAGGAATTCGCTCGGCGGATTCCTTGCTTTTTCGTTTGGCAATTCGCTGCGTGCTTGCGCGGACATGTTCATCTATATTCTCCAACTTCTTGCCGCACGAAAATTTCCGCCATCTATCGCAGGAGTGCGCTAGGCTGTCGCTGTTTGCCGTACAGTTCAGCAACTCCCGTAACACCCATCGCCCCTGTGCCGGCCGCTGCCGCTGCGCCAGCCGGCGCGATGCCGTCTCGCTTTCACCCGTATTGACCTGGCCGATAGGACCGCATGATTTCTTTCCGTACCCCCCACTCTTTGTCCGTGCGCCCGCGCTGGCGCGGCTGGCTGCTGCCGCTGCTATTGAGCCTGCTGCTGGTCTGTTCCCTATCCACACCTGCCGCCTGGGCGCAGCCCGTCGACGATGCCGCCACGGCCGACCAGCGCCTCGATGGCTTGCGCAAGCAGATTACGACCATCCAGAAGGCGCTCGATGGCGACGCCGATCTCGATGACGCGACCCTGTCGCAGATGCGCGCCGATGCGCTGGCGGCCAGCGCCGAGGCGGACAAGGTGGCCGAGGCGCTCGCGCCCACGCTTGCCAGCGTGCAGGCGCGCCTGGCCGAGCTGGGCAAACCGGCGGCGGGCACCAAGGATGCCCCCGACGTGGCGGCGCAGCGCAGCCAGCTGGACCGCACCAGCAGCGCGCTCGATGCGCAGGTAAAACTGGCGCGTTTGCTGGCCGTGGAAGCGACGCAGGCGTCGGAGCAGGTGTCGACGGCGCGCCGCGCGCAGTTGCAGGCGCGCCTGGGCGAGCGCACGGCATCGATTTTGGCCGGCTCGTTCTGGAACCAGCTGCACGCCGAATTGCCGCAGAATCTGCAGCGCCTGCGGGCGCTGGGGCAGGAATTGGGCAACGCGGCGCGCGCCACGCCGTGGTCGGCCTGGGGCGGCTTGCTGGCCGGCATCGTGGCCGTGATCGGCGCCAGCGTCTGGGCTTCGCGCTATCTGCTGGTGATTACGGCCACGCGCGTGCCGCATGGCCGTTTGCGCCGCTCCTTGCACGCGCTGGCCGTGTTGGTGCTGGCGCTGGCCACGCCGGGGCTGGTGGCGGAATTGCTGGCCATGGGCTTGCGCTGGGATGGCGGCCTGTCCGAAAAAACCTCGACTTTCCTCAGCAGCTTGATCGGCATCATCTGTTTTGCCGGTTTTACGGCGGGACTCGGCCACGCGCTGCTGTCGCCGTGGCGCGTGTCGTGGCGTCTGCTGCCCCTGCCCGATGCGCTGGCGCATCGCCTGCGCCATTTTCCCTCGATGTTTTCCTTTATCGTGGTGCTCGTGTGGGCCACGGAACGCGTCACCATCGTCATCAATGCGGGCCTGTCGACGGCCGTGGCCGTCAACTGCATCGTCGCCCTGGTGATGAGCACGACCATCGCCTACGGCCTGATGCGCGCCGAGCGCTGCTGGCGCCAGTTGCGCGAGGCCGATCCCGCCACCCTGGTCACGCCGCTGTGGCTGCGCTGCGTCACCGTGCTGCTGTGGCTGGCGCTGGCGTCGAGCGTCATCAGCTTGCTGGTCGGCTATGTGGCCTTCGGCAGTTTTATCGCCAAGCAAATCGCCTGGGTCATCGTGGTGGTGGGCAGCACCTATCTGCTGACGGTGCTGGTCGACGATATCTGCATGCTGCTGGCCTCCACGCCGCCCCCGCCGGACGCCGTCAACCCCGTGCTGGCCACGCCCAAGGCGCGCGACCAGGCGGCCGTGCTGCTGTCGGGCATCGGCCGCGCCATCGTCGTGCTGCTGGCCTTGATGCTGCTGCTGGCGCCGTTCGGCGAAGGTCCGGGCGAGCTGTTCCAGCGCGTCGGCAAGCTGCAGGATGGCCTGGCCATCGGCGAGGTAGCGATCCGCCCTGGCGCGCTGATCCAGGCCCTGCTGGTGCTGGTCGTCGGCTTCGTTGCGCTGGGCTTGTTCAAGCGCTGGCTGCAAAACAGCTATTTGCCGACCACCAATCTCGATTCCGGCATGCAAGTGTCGTTCATCACCCTGTTCGGCTATATCGGCGGCGTGCTGGCCGTGGCGCTGGCCCTGTCGGCGGCCGGCATCGGCCTGGAACGCATCGCATGGGTGGCGTCGGCCTTGTCGGTGGGTATCGGTTTCGGCTTGCAGGCGGTGGTGCAGAACTTCGTTTCCGGCCTGATTCTATTGGCCGAGCGCCCCGTCAAGGTGGGCGACTGGGTGTCATTGGGCGGCGTGGAAGGCGATATCCGCCGCATCAATGTGCGCGCCACGGAAATTCAGCTGGGCGACCGTTCCACCGTGATCGTGCCGAACTCGGAATTCATCACCAAGACGGTGCGCAACGTGACCCTGGCCAATCCCCTGGGCCTGGTGCAGCTGAAACTGCCGCTGCCCCTGTCCACGGATGCGGACGAGGCGCGCGCGCTGATCCTGGCCGCCTTTGTCGACAATCACGACATACTCGACACGCCGGCGCCCAGCGTACAGCTCGACGGCATCGACAATGGCTACCTGATGTTCAACGCCACCGGCTATGTGGGCTCGCCGCGCCTGTCGTATGGCGTGCGCAGCAATCTGCTGTTCGACTTGCTCAAGCGCCTGCATGCGGCGAACATGCCGATTTCCAAGCCCAGCACCATGGTGCTCAGCAGCGTGCCGGCCCAGCCCGAGGCACCGCCCATCTCGGCGGTGGCCGCCGCCCCGGCGCCGGCGCCCGCACCCGTGCCGCCGCTGACGAGCTAGCCGGCACAAGTCAGCGCACGGTCGACCACAGCAGGGCCGCCAGGTACAGGCCGATGCCGAACGCCGTGTGCGCCATCAGGCTGCGCAGGCGGGCGGCGTTCGGATGCTGTGTCTTGCTGGCGGCCAGGCCGGCGCCCATGCCCGGCTGCAAGATGCAGAACGGCGCGGCCACGCTCACCAGGCCCGCCAGCAGGGCCGGCGCGAACGTCGGCCCTTGCACCCACTCCTGTCCCACCAGCGCCAGCAGCACGGCCGCAAACAGCACGCCGATGAGGTAGTGTGCCGTCCAGCCCAGGATGGCTTCATCGCGCACGGGCGCCGCCTGGGCGATGTTGACGTGGGTGAAGGTACCGCGCGGAAGATGGCCGAGCCAGCGCCCCACCATCGCAAAATTCAGCGAGGGTATGCACCAGAAACGTTTTAATGCCACCGCCCACACATCCATCACTGCCGTCGCGCCCACGCCGATCGCCAGGGCATCGAGCCAGAGTATTTGCATCGGGTCTCCCTTATAACATTCAATTGATTGCTTGAATGTTATAAGGGTGCTAGCATCGTGTCAATGAAAAATGCCGATATCGAATTGCTTACCGGCTACGCCGGGTTTGCCCATATTTTAGGCAGCGCGCCGCGCTTGCGCCTGCTCGAGCAGATCGCGCACGGCGAGTATGCGGTGGAGCAGCTGGTGGCGTTGACGGGCCTGTCCGTGGCGAATACCTCGCAGCATTTGCAGCAGCTGCGGCGCGCCGGTTTCGTGCAGGCGCGGCGCGACGGCAAGCGCGTGCTGTACCGGCTCGGCAACGGCCCTGTCATGCAGTTGCTCGCTGCGCTGGACGTGTATGTGCAGCACCAGCGCAGCGAATTGCAGGCGCTGGGCCGGGGCGACCACGTGGAAGCGATCACGGGCGACGAGCTGCTGGAACGCATGCAGGAAGCCAGCATCACCGTACTCGACGTGCGGCCCGCGCAGGAGTTTGCCGCCGGTCACTTGCCCGGGGCGATCAATATTCCGTTTGACGACTTGCAGCGCCGCCTGGGCGAATTGCCCGCGAACGCGGAAATCGCCGCCTACTGCCGCGGCCCGTACTGCGTGCTGTCCGTGCAAGCCGTGGCGGCCCTGCGCCAGCACGGCTTGCAGGCGCGCCGTCTGGGCAGCGGCTACGACGACTGGCAGGCGGCCGGCTTGCCGGTGATCCGGGCGGCGTGATGGCGATCCCGAACAGCAAGCAGGAACTGCTCGAGGCGATGACCACGACGTATGCCAAGCTGATGCAGGAACTGGCGCGCGTGCCGCCGGCCTTGGCGCGTGATCCCGTGCTGGAGGGGCAAGTGAAAGGCACGCGCATGAGCGTGTGCGATCTGCTCGCCTACCTGGTGGGCTGGAACGAGCTGGTCTTGCACTGGCATGCGCAGCTGCGCGACGGCAAGCGCATCGAGGACATCGCCTTTCCCGCCGAAGGTTTCACGTGGAACGCTCTGGGAAAACTGGCGCAGCGCTTCTATGCCGACTATGCTGAGCTGAGCATGGACGACTTGCTGCAGCGGCTGGAGCAGGCGAAAGACCAGCTGCTGGCGCTGGTCGACGCGCACGACGACGCGCAATTGTATGGCCAGCCGTGGTACACGCATTACACGATGGGGCGCATGATCCAGTTCAATACAGCGTCGCCGTATGCGAATGCGTGCACGCGTTTGCGGGCCTGGCGCAAGACCTTGTAGCGCAGCGACCGGCAGGCTTGCACGATTGCATCAGTACCTTCAGAAACGTTTTCAGGCAGGATAGTGGTTTCAAGCGTAACCAATAAAGGATCGCCATGCTGACCATCGCCCTCGCCCAGATGAATCCCACCGTGGGCGACTTCGACGCCAATGTCGCCGCCATCACCGCGCGCATGGCCCGCGCCAGCAGCGATGGCGCCGACTTGCTCGTATGCCCCGAACTGTCGCTGTGCGCGTACTACCCGGGCGACCTGTTCGAAGATGCCGCCTTCCTGCGCGGCCTGCAGCAGGCGCTCGATACCCTGCTGCAGGCGTCCACGCGCTGGCCCGCGCTGGTCACCGTCATCGGCACGGCGCGGCCCAATCCCGGCGTCGGCAAGCCCCTGTACAACGCCCTGCTGGCGATCCGCGACGGGCGCATCGTGGCCGAATACTACAAGCAGCTGCTGCCGACCTACGGCATCTTCGACGAAGGCCGCCATTTCGAGCCGGGCCCGCCCGGCGCCTGCACCCTCGATATCGCCGGCTGCAAGGTCGGCTTCATGATTTGCGAGGATGGCTGGAACGACGATGGCCGCGCCTATGCCGTCAACCCTTTTGAAACCTTGCACGCGGCGCGGCCCGATCTCATCGTCAGCATCAATGCCAGTCCGTCCGACATCGGCAAGCGCGCGCAGCGCCACGCCGTGTTTGGCGCCGCCTGCCAGCGCGTCAACTTGCCCCTGCTGTTCGTCAACCAGGTGGGCGGCCAGGACCAGCTGGTGTTCGACGGCGCCTCGTTCGCCATCTCGCCGGGCGACGGCGTGCAATTCGAGGCGGCCCGCTTCGTCGAGGATTTTCAGCTACTGCGTTTTGCCGATGGCCGTTTCGCGCAGAAGGACGGCGCGGCGTTTCCCGTGCCGGACCCGGACGGCATCCCCGCCGTGGAATTTGCGCGGCGCCAGATCGTGCTGGGCCTGCGCGACTATGCGCGCCGCTGCCGCTTTACGCAAGTCGTCGTCGGCTGCTCGGGCGGCATCGATTCGGCGCTGACCCTGGCCCTGGCCGTCGAGGCGCTCGGTGCCGATAACGTGGTGGCGATTACCATGCCATCTGTGTTTTCCAGCGCCGGCTCCGTCACCGATTCCGTCGCCCTGTGCGCCAACCTCGGCATCGCCCTGTACACGCATGCCATCCGCGACATCGTGGCGCAGTATGAAACCGGCTACGCGGCCGCCTTCGACGGCAAGCTGCAGGGACTGCCGCTGGAAAACCTGCAGGCGCGTGTGCGCGGCACCATCCTGATGGAGTACTCGAACGCGTTCGGCGCCCTGCTGCTCACCACCGGCAACAAGAGCGAAATCTCGGTCGGTTACTGCACCCTGTACGGCGACACGAACGGGGGACTGGGCTTGATTGGCGACCTGTATAAAACGGAGGTATTCGCCCTGTCGCGCCACATCAACGCCAGCGCCGGGCGCGAACTGATTCCTGCCGCCGTGCTGGAGAAACCCCCGTCGGCTGAACTGGCGCCGGGCCAGCGCGACACCGACAGCTTGCCGCCGTATCCCGTGCTCGATGAAATCCTCAAATGGCATATCGAAGGGCGTCGCCTGCCGGCGCAAGAAAGCGCGCAGGCGCTGACCCTGGTCGACCAGCTGCGCGAGACGGACGAGGGGCGCGCGCTCGTGAGGCGCATCCTCGGCATGGTCGCCCGCAACGAGTACAAACGGCGCCAGGCGGCGCCCATCATCCGCGTGCGTTCGCGCGCCTTTGGCAGCGGCCGTCAATTGCCGATCGCCGCCCACTACCCCACCGGAGACGACGCATGACCCTCGCCTATTCCGCCGACGCGGCCATCCTGATCGGCCGTTTCCAGCCTTTTCATAACGGCCATGCCGGCTTGCTGCAGAAGGCGCTGACGACGGCCGCGCAAGTGGTGGTGGTGCTCGGTTCCGCCTTCCATGCGCGCAGCCCGAAGAACCCGTTTACGTGGCAGGAGCGGGCCGCCATGATCGCCGCCACCTTGCCCGAGGATCAGCGCGCGCGCGTGCATTACGTGGCCGTGCGCGATTACTACGACGATGGCCTATGGGCCGACGCCGTGCGGCGCGCCGTGGCGGGCGCCGTGGCCACGGCGCAGCGCATCGCCCTGGTGGCCTGCTTCAAGGACGCCACCAGCTATTACCTGCACCACTTCCCCCACTGGCAGTTACTGAATCTGGAGATCGACCCTGGCGCACCGATAGGCGCGACGGCGATCCGCAACGTGCTGTTCGAGGCGGAAGACGTCAACGTGTCGCTGAGCGCCGTGGCGCAGCTGCTGCCGCCGGCCATCGGCCAGTATCTGAAAGCGTGGACCTTGCTGCCGTGGTACGCGCCGCTGGTGCAGGAATACCGTGCCATCGAGGCGTACAAGGCGCGCTGGAAAGTGGCGCCGTATGCGCCCATCTTCACGACCGTGGACGCGCTGGTGCAGACGGGCGGCCACGTGCTGCTCGTGCGCCGCGGCGGCTATCCGGGCAAGGGTTTATGGGCCTTGCCGGGCGGCTTCCTGGAGCCGCGCGAACGGCTGCTGCAGGGAGCGCTGCGCGAGCTGGCGGAAGAAACCCAGCTGGGCGTGCTGGCGCCCACCCTCGTCGAGGCGCTGGTCGGCGTGGCCGTGTTCGACCACCCGGACCGCAGCCAGCGCGGGCGCACCATCACGCATGCGCATTATTTCGACCTGAAGACGCGCCAGCTGCCGGCCGTGACGGCGGCCGACGATGCGGCGCTGGCGCAGTGGGTGCCCGTGGCGTCGCTGCCGGCCATGGAAGAGCAATTCTTCGAAGACCACTTCCACATCCTGAACCACTTCCTCAAGCTCACGCACGAGGGACGCTGAGGGGAGCAACCCCCTCGGCGCGCGTCAGGACGTCACGCGTTCCCAGCCATGCTTGATGGCCGCCTTGAAGTTGTCCCACGCCGACTGTGGATACGTGTGCTCCCACGTGGAACGCAGGTCCGCTTCCACCTCGTCCCATGGGCGGCCCCGGTAGCTGTCGCTGTTGGCCATGGAATGGCCATAGCGGTAGGCGGGATCGTAGTCCTCGAAGCGCGCGCCGGTGGCGACATAGGTGGCGCTCCAGTGGCTGCGGTAGTACTGCTCGTCGTCGTAGCTGGTGCCTGGCAGGTTGTCGGCGCCCGGATAGCGGCGCACGTTGGCGCCCGCGCTGGACGGCGGCGGCGGCGACGCCATGTCGCTGGCAAACTGCTGCGACCCTGGCGCCTCGTTCACGTTCACATTGCCGGCGGACGTGCCTTGCTGCGATGGCGCGCCGGACTGCATGCTGGCGCCCTGGCGCGTCGCGCTGTCGTTTTGCGGCGCGCCTTGCCAGCCGCTGGCGCGCCAGTGCTCGGCGTGCGCATCGATGTCGAGCGGCGCGTAGCGCTCGACGAGGTCGGTGGCGCGCTGGATATCGGCGTCGCTCGCCCCCTCAAGCGTCAGCACGACATGGCCGCGCCGCACGGCTTCCGCATAGATGTGGCGGTCGGCGTGGCTGCCGAACAGATCCTTAAAGAAATGCTTGATGTTGTCGAGCAGGCTGTCGCTGTCGTCGCGGCGGATATTTTCCGTGGCGGAAAATTCGTCGCTGCCCGCATCGTGCAGGCGGATGTTGGCGCCGGGGAAGCCCGCCGTGATCAGGTCGTGCCGGGCGCGCTCGGCCATGTCGCGCACGGCGAAAACTGCTGCCAATGTATGTGCCATGATGGTCTCCATTCGATGAACAACGTCCCTTCAGTGTAGGCCGTGCACACCGAAAGGGGCGCCCGTTTGCCCCTTGGAAATCGTTGTGTTTATCAAATATTGGCGAAGTGAAACCTCAGTCCGGCGTGCCCACGAACGTGCGCAAGAAGTCGATAAAGGCGCGCACCTTTTCCGCAATATGCTGGGTGTTCGGATACACGGCATACACGCCCTGCTGCGGGAAGACGACGCCGGGCAGCAGGCGGCGCAGGCGTCCCGCGCGCACCTCCCCTTCCACCAGCCACTGCGGCAGCAGGGCCACGCCGCAGCCGCCCAGCGCAAAGCCCAGCAGGGCCGAGGCGGAGTCGGAATGGATGGCCGCGTCGTCCTGCACGGCAAAGGCGGCCGGACCGTCCGGCGTCTGCACGTCCCAGCGCAGCGGCGAGGCCAGGCGGCTGTGCGCCAGCCAGCGCGCGCGCTGCAAGTCGTCCAAGGTGGCGATGCCCGTGCCGGGCCGGCTGGCCAGATAGGCGGGCGAGGCGACGGGCCAGATCGCGTACGGCTCGATCAGCGCGGCGCGGTAGCTTGAATCGTTGAGGGACCCCATGCGGATGGCCAGGTCATAGCGGCCCGAGATCAGGTCTTCATGCGACGATGAAGACGAATGCTGGATCTGCAGCTGCGGGTGGGCGGCGGCGAAGGCGATCAGTGCGGGAATCACCGTGCGGCTGCCGTATTCGACGGTGGTGGTCAGGCGCAGGGTGCCGCGCAAGCCTTGCTGGCCCTGGCGCGCCGTCTCGATGGCGCCATGCGCTTCGCTCAGCACGCGCTGGCAATCCTCGTAAAAGCGCCGTCCCACGTCGGTCAGCGCCAGGCTGCGCGTGCTGCGCGTGAGCAGCGACACGCCCAGCTCCGCCTCCAGCTGTTTCAAATTAAAACTGACGACGGCCTTGCTCTGGCCCAGCACGGCGGCGGCGGCCGTCAGCGAACCGGCGTCGACGATGGCGATGAAAATACCCAGGCGGTCAAGACTGATCATGATGAAGAGTAAGTAGACATGCGGTTTGCAGGGGTTTGTCAAAATATGTTTGACAGTGTAATCGGGGCTGGCCCGTTACGCAAATGGCGGTGGGCGCTTAAGCTGGCCGTTTGCCATTCGGAGCACCATGGACTATCGCAAAAAAGTGGCCGCCATCTATCTGCTGGGGTTTTTCGTCGACCTGATCAACATGTTCATCACCAGCGTCGCCTACCCCGATATCGGCCATGCCCTGCACGCCTCGGTGGCGCAGCTGGCCTGGATCAGCACCGCCTACATCCTCGGCCTGACCATCGTCATCCCGGCCAGCGCCTGGCTGGCTGCCTATTATGGCAGCAAAACCGTGTTCATGGCATCGTTGCTAACTTTTTTATGCGCCAGCATCGGCGCCGGCCTGGCGCCGTCGATCGAGGCGCTGATCGCCTGGCGCTGCGTGCAGGGGCTCGGCGGCGGCTTGCTGATCCCACTGGGGCAAAGCATGACCTACCAGCTGTATCAACCTGCGGAGCGCCCCGGCCTGTCCTCCGTCATCATGCTGGTGGGCTTGCTGGCGCCCGCGCTGTCGCCCGCCCTGGGCGGCGTGATCGTCGACAGCTTGTCGTGGCGCTGGATTTTTTATTTGAACGTGCCGTTCGCCGCGCTGGCGCTGCTGCTGGCCGCCTGCTGGCTGCGTCCCGATCCGCCGCGCGCGGCCGTGCCCCGTCTCGACGTGGGCGGCCTGCTGGCGGGCAGCACGGCGATTTTGCTGCTGCTGCTGGGCCTGACCATGCTCGGTACGCCGGGCGAGTTGCTGACCGGCGCCGGCGTGCTGGCGCTGGGCGCCGCCTGCGCCGTGTTCTATGTGCGCGGCGCGCTGCGCAAGTCGACGCCGCTGCTCAATCTGCGCCTGGCCGCCGAACCGCTGCTGCGCATTGCCATGCTGATGTATCTGCTGGTGCCGGGCGTCTTCATGGGCGTGAGCCTGCTGGCCATGTTGTATCTGCAGGGCGTGCTGGGCATGCCGGCATCGACGGCCGGCGCGTTGATGCTGCCGTGGGCGCTGGCCTCGTTTGCGGCCATTTCGCTGACGGGTAAAAGCTACCGCCGCGTGGGGCCGCAGCCGCTGTTTATCGCGGGCGCCCTGCTGCAGGCGGCGGGCATGCTGATGCTGCTGCGGGTGGACGCGGCCGATCAGTTGTTCTGGCTGGCCGGCGCCTATGCCGTGATGGGCTTTGGCGGCGGCTTGTGCAGCAGCACGGCGCAAAGCACGGCGTTTTTGCGCACGCCGGACGCGCAACTGAGCCAGGCCAGCGCCGTGTGGAATATCAACCGCCAGCTGGGCTTTTGCCTGGGCGTGGCGCTGCTGAGCGTACTGCTCAATGGCCTGCTGGCGGCGCACGGCATCGCATCGCTGGACGACCCTGCCCTGCATGCGCGCGCGGCGCAGGTGTTTCACTGGTGCTTTGCGCTGGCCGCCGTCTCGTGCGTGCTGCCGCTGGCACTGTGTGCGCGCATCGACAACCGCGCCGTTCTCGACCTTTTACATCACCATGGAGTAGCAAAAAAATGAATGCAACGAACCCCTGTTTTGACGACGTTTTATCGACGCATGTGCTGATCCGCGAGTGGCTTTCCGGCGAGGTGACGGCGCCGCAACATTGCGCCGATCTGCTCGCGCGTTTCTCGCCCGGATTCACGATGGTGTCACCGGGCGGCAAGCAGCTCGATGCTGCCGGCCTGACGGCGTTTTTCCAGGGCGCCGGCGGCAGCCGCCCGGGCCTGGCCATGCGCATTTCGGATCTCGTTCTGATCCAGGAAAGCGCGGCCGGCGCCACCGTCTCCTACCGCGAATTCCAGTCGCTGCCGGGCGGCGACAGCAGCGAGCGCCTGTCGACCGTCGTGTATGAAAAAACGCCCGCCGGCGCCTTGCTGTGGCGCCACTTGCACGAGACGTGGGTGCCACTAGCGGATTGATCCTACAGCGCGGCGGCTGGCGCGCCGATGGACAATTGCGCCACGGCGGCTAGGCTGACAGCGTCCCCTCGTTCATCAGGAGCGCGTCATGCCCAAGCAAAAATCACAGGCTGGCCAGAACCGCCAGTCCACCACCGCCACGGAAGAAAAAAGCGACACCGGCAACGACCATGCCAGGCGCGGCAAGGAGGCGGCCAGCCATACCAAGGCCGGTGCCGGCAAGGGCGCCGGCGGCGGCAAGAAGCAGGGCCGCAAGCATTGAATCCAGGCACTGAATCGCGGCACTGAGTCGCGGCACTGAGTCGCGCTGCGCCGCGGCGCTCATGCCGGCTTGGCCGTCATCAAATAAAACACGATGATGAGGGCGAAGAAGGCGGGCACGCCCAGCGCCGCCCAGATGCGCAGGTAGCGCCAGTACAGCGCGGGCAAGGCCAGGCCGTCGCGCACACTGGCCTGCGCCATGTCGCGCATGCGCATCTGCAGCCACACGACGGGCAGCCAGCAGGCGCCGGCGACCAGATACAGGATGACGGACCAGACGATCCAGCGGCTATTCAAGGGAAAACCGGCCAGGTGCGCCAGGTAAAAGCCGCTCAGGGGCTGGAATACCACCGTGGTGGCCGTAAACAGCCAGTCGGCCCGCACCACGTGGCGGCTGACGACGGCGATGGCGCGCACGTCGCGGCTCAGGCTGGCGAACAGCAGGTAGAAGGCCGAGCCGATGCCCGTGCCGAAGAGCAGGGTCGACGAGACGATATGCAGCCATTTGATGATCAGGTATTCCATGCCTTTTCCTCCAGTTGGCATAGCAGGTACAGGACCGCCAGCATGGGCAGGTTTTTCGTCAGGGGGCCATACGGATGCCATAGGAATTCGGGCAGGCGCACGGCGATCCAGACGGTATAGAACAGGATCAGCGCGGCCTGTGCCGGCCATAGCCAGCGCCGCCACGGCGGGCGCAGGGCCATGGTGGCCACGCCGAACAGCAGGTCGAGCAGGCAGGCGCCGGCCAGCAGCGGCGGCGCCCAATCGGGCGGCACGCCGCTGCGGTCGAGCAGGCGGTAGCTGTCTTCCACGGGATAGACGCCGGCCGAGACGATGGCCGTGACGATCCACACGATGGCCAGCGACAGGCGCAACAGGGGCAGCAGCCAGTCCAGCCGGGCGCGCACGGCGGCGCCGCGCGCATCGGCGATGAATTGCGCCACGGGCCGCGGCGCACGCCCCAGCAGGCGTTGCGCGGGTCCCGCATCGGCGGCATTGCCGCGCTCGACCATGTCCAGGGTATCGCGGTCCGGCATGGCAAAGCCCAGCAGCCTGGCCAGCAGCAGCGCGGGCGGCAGCAGCCAGCGCGGCAGCGGCACGACGCGCAGCCGTCCCAGGCCCATGGCCGTGCGCAGCGCCGCCAGATAGGCCGTAAACGGCAGCGCCTGCGGTCCCACGACGGGCACGCGGCGCGTCTTCTGGCCGCCCAGCGCGCCGGCGCCGCGCACCAGCGCCACGATGACATCGGTCAGGTCGTCCACGTGCACGGGTTGCACCAGCTGCGGCGCGCGGCCGAAGCGGGGATAGACGGGCAGGCTGGCCAGCATGCGGAACAGGCGCGCGCTGCCGCCCTCGTCGCCATACACGAGCGAGGGCTGGACGATGACGGCGCGCAGCGGCAGGCTGGCGAGGAAATCGTCGGCCGCCTTCTTGCTCAGGTGGTAGGGCGAGACGGCGCCCGCGTCGGCGCCCAGGGCCGACAGCTGGATCACCAGCTGCACCTCGCTCTCGGCGCAGGCGGCGAACAGGGCGCACGGCGTTTGCGTGTGCAGGGCGGCAAACGTCTGCGCGCCATGCTCGGCGATGATGCCCACGCAGTTGATGACGACGTCGATGCCGTCCAGGCGGGGCAGCCACGCGGCCTTGGCCGTGTCGCGCGCGAAATCGGCTTCGATCAGACGCACGCGCGGCTCCGCGCCGATGCGGGCGATCGCCGGCGCGCGGCGCACCGTGCACGCCAGCTGGAAACCTTCGGCCAGCAGCGCGGTCGAAACATGCGTTCCGATGAAACCGCTCGCCCCCGTCAGCAGTATGCGCATGCATGCCCCCTTCTGATGGGGATTGGATAGGCCTTTTGCGTTTCAGTTCACTGTGCGCATACACCACTGGAGAAAAACCATGCCTGCCTTGCCACTGGCCCTGCGTTATGGCGCCCTTTCGGGCAGCCTTGCCTCCCTCCTGTCCGCCGCCGCCCTGGCCGTATGCGGCCGGCGCGAAACGGGCAGCGTGTTCGCCGCCGTCAACGCCATCAGCCACTGGCTGTGGGGCGACCGGGCGGCGCGCCGCGACGACGCCACGCTGAAGCACACGCTGCTCGGCTACGCCATCCACCATTGCAGCGCCATGTTCTGGGGCGTGCTGTTCGAGCGCTATGCGGCGCGCATCCTCGAGCGGCGCCGCGTGGCGTCCACCGTGGCGGCGGCGGCCGGCGCCACGGCCATCGCCTGTTTCACCGACTACCAGCTCACGCCGCACCGTTTGCAACCGGGCTACGAAATGCGCTTGTCGCGCCCCTCGCTGCTGCTGGTGTATGGCGCTTTCGGCATCGGCCTGGCCGCCGGCGCGCTGTGGCTGCGGCGGCGCTGACGCACGGGACGCTTTCCTACATGGCGCCACGCCGCGCGCCTATCTTGCCGGCGCGTGCGCGCCAGTAGGATGGTGCTTCCCTCATCACGTCAGGAGAATCCCATGCAGGAAAAACACGGTAATACGCCCCAGCATCCCACCGACCAGGGCCGCAATACGCGCATGGACAAGACCGACGCCGGCAGGGCGGCGGGCGATGCCTACGCCAGCCAGGGCGGCGGCAAGCTCGCCAGCGGCAACGTCAACAGCGGGCACTGGGCGAATGACGTCATCACGCCGCAGGGCGGGCCCGATCCCGTGGAGCAGGAAAACATGGCTACCCTGGGACGGCCCGAGCATCGCGAGCACGTCAAGGGCGTGAGCCAGCAGCCGCAGAGCGAAGCGGGCAAGCTGGCCGACGACCGGCCGGGCCGCAACGAGTCGAAGGACATCCACAGGTCATTGAACCAGCACGAGTAGGCTGCGTGCCGGGAACGAGGAGAGCACCATGTTTGCACACAACAAGCGACTGCAATATACGGTCAGGGTGGAGCAGCCCAATCCCGGGCTGGCCAACCTGATGCTGGAACAATTCGGCGGCCCGCAGGGCGAGCTGGCGGCGGCCTGCCGCTACTTCACGCAAGCGTTGGCGGAAGACGACCCGGGCCGCAAGGACATGCTGTTCGATATCGCCACCGAAGAGCTGAGCCACCTGGAAGTGATCGGCAATATCGTCGTCATGCTCAACAAGGGCGCCAGGGGCCGCCTGGCCGAGGGCGTCGACCAGGCCGCCGAGCTGTACCGCAATATCACGGGCGCGGGCAACGACAGCCATGTGACGCAAGTGCTGTATGGCGGCGGCGCGCCGCTGGTCAATTCGGCCGGCGTGCCATGGTCGGCCGCCTACATCGACACCATCGGCGAACCGACGGCCGACCTGCGCTCGAACATCGCCGCCGAGGCGCGCGCCAAGATCGTCTATGAGCGCCTGATCAACCTGACGGACGATCCGGGCGTGAAGGAGGCGCTGGGCTTCCTGATGACGCGCGAAGTGGCGCACCAGAAGTCGTTTGAAAAGGCGCTGTATTCGATCGAGCCCAATTTCCCGCCGGGCAAACTGCCAGGCGACCCGCAGTATGCGGATGTGTATTTCAATATGTCGCAGGGGCCGGGCGAGGAACGGGGGCCGTGGAACCAGGGCGGCAAGTGGCAGTATGTTTCCGATCCGCGCCAGCAGATGGCGGTGGACGGCGGCACCGGCGAGGCGGAAGTGAAATTGCCGAAGGACGAACTGGCCACCGTGCAGCAGATGGCGGCGCGCACGGCATCGAATCCCGATGCCGATCCGCTGACGGGCGCGGAACTGGGGATGCGGCCCAACGGCCGCAACGCTGGCGCTGCGCCGGCCATGCCGCTGTAGGCCGTGCGGCGGCAGCGCCCCGCAGTGAGCAGGCAGCGCACCCTGGCAAGCGTAGCCAGGCAGCTGTCCGGCTGGCGCCTGCCGGGCCTTGCCCTGTGCGGCGGCGCCACCCTGCTCCTGCTGGCGGCGGCCCTGGGCGAACTGACATGGCGCCACGCCGGCGTGCCTGCGGCGCTGCTGGGCGGCGGCGTGGCCGCTGGCGCCACGGCACTGGGCACCTTGCCCGTGCTGCTGTCGCACAGGTTTTCACAGCGCGGCTACGATGGTTTTCTCGGCTTCGGCGCCGGGGTGATGCTGGCGGCAACGGCATTCTCGCTGATCCTGCCGGCCCTGGCTGCCGCACGCGCACACGGCGCCACGCCCATGGCGGCCAGCCTGACGGTTGCCATGGCCATGGGCGCAGGCGTGGCGCTGATCATCGCGCTCAATCTCGCCGTGCGCCCGCACGTGCAGGCCGATGCGCTCGATGCCGCCGCTGCCAGCAGCCTGAAACGCGCGTGGATCTTTGTCCTGGCCATCACCTTGCATAACCTGCCCGAAGGGCTGGCCATCGGCGTCGGCTATGCGGGCATCGATCTGGACAAGGCCAATGCGCTGGCGGCCGGCATTGCCATCCAGGACATCCCGGAAGGGCTGGTGGTGGCGCTGGCGCTGCGTGGCGTCGCTTACGGCCGGCGCCTGTCGGTGGCCATGGGCGCCGCCTCCGGCCTGGTCGAACCCGTGGCGGCCATGGCGGGCCAGGCGCTGATCGGCATGTCCTCGACCCTGCTGCCGTGGGGCTTGGCCGCCGCCGCCGGCGCCATGCTGTTTGTCATCGTGCACGACGCCATTCCCGAGACGCACCGCAGCGGCCATGGCGGTGTTGCCAGTACCGCACTGGTGTTCGGATTTCTCCTGATGATGGTGCTCGATACTGCCTTGAGTTGATGGCACTGTGCTCGTGCGCTGCCTGAAGGACGATGCACGTATCATGCGATGCCTGCACTCGGAGAAAACAAACATGCGCATCGACACGACATCGGACTCGCCAAGCTGGAGCAAAGTCTTTGACATTGCTGATGAACTGCGGCAGCTTGGTCCCGTGATGGAAGAAAAATATCCTGATCTCGACTGGGAATTGTTTGTCTGCCTGCGCTGCCTGCCGAAAGACTTGCAGAGAAAAACCTTTTGCCGTTACTACGCCAGCGATAAAATGTTTGGCCTCGATATCGCCATGGATGAGGAAGACTTTGTACCGGTGAAAAAAAACACGCCGGTACAACGCCAATTGATCGGCGCCGCCTTTTTCACTTTTTTTGTGGCAAGCATCCAGAAATACGAGAAAAAACTCCCGGGACTCCAGCCTGTTTCAGCGCAACTGATCGCCGATGTGCGGCAATGGTGCGTCGACAATCAGTGGCTCGATGCCGCCGTCTGACGCGCCATCCACACGCCGGCGCTCAAGTGAGGTCGTGCAGGTCCTTGCGCTGCACCGGACCCACCGTAAAATGTGAAAACGCGACCTCGAGTCCGCCGCGTTCCGGCGTGCAGCACATGGGGCCCACGCGGTAGTGGCCAGCCTCGGGAAACGGCGCCAGGCGCAGCAGCGGCCACAGCTTGCCATCGGTCGAATACTGCACCCGGAGCACTCCTTTTTCCACCGTCACGCGCAGCCAGAAACCGTCCGGCATGGCGGGCGCCAGGCTGACGGCCCAATCCGATTTGTCCACCGTCAGCACGGTGCTCAGCAGCAGCTGGCCGTCGGAAAATTCGACGCCGCATTTGATCCAGTGTTGCTCGTCGATGCGCACCATCATGCCGGCCTGGTCGTACAGCGCGGAATACTGTGCCGCCACGTGCAGCTGCGCCGTGAAATCGCCGTCGATTTCAGTGCCGAAAAAGTGGCCGCTGTCGCGGATAAAACCATACGAGGTCTTGCGCCAGAAATCCGTGTTCGCATCCGTCGTCACGCGCAGCTGCGCGCCGTCGGCGGACCAGTTTTCCGGTGGATTGAGCCAGCTGCCTTGCGTGAACATCGCATTTCCCCCTGATCGAAAAATGCTACATAGTTTGCCCCCATCCCAGCGCCTTGTACAGGGCAATCGCATCGATGTAGGATGCCGTCTCCGCCAGCAGCGCTTCGCGCCGGATATCGTACAAGGCGCGCTGGTTTTCCAGCACGGCCTGATAGCTGCTACCGCCGCCCGCATAGCGCGTGCTGGCGATGCCGAGCGCCGCGTTGCCGTGGCGCGCCGATTCCAGCAGGGAGGCCAATCGCGTCTGGTTTTCCGCCAGCTGCGTGATGGCGTTTTCCACGTCTTCCTGCGCCAACAACATCGTTTGTTCATAGCGCGCCAGGGCGCCCTGCGCCTCGGCCTGCGTGCCGCGCAAGCGTGCCCTGACGCTGCCCAGGCGGAAGGCCGGATAGCTGACGGAGGGCGCCACCTCGACCGCGCGCGCGCCGCCATCGAACACGCCGCTGCCGCGCAAGGCAAAGAAGCCTAAAAAGCCGCCGAGGCTCAGGCGCGGATACAGGTCGGCCGTCGCCGCCCCTACGTCTTCGCTGGAGGCGGCCAGCAGGCGCTCGGCGCGCACCACGTCGGGACGCTGCTTGATCAGGCGGTTGACGTCGCCGAGCGGCAGCCGGCCGGCCAGCGGCGCCTGTTGCTGGGGCTTGGTGGCCAGCGCGACGGCGCCCGGCGCTTGGCCGCTCAAGACATCGAGCCGGTACTGCGCCTGGCGCAAGAGCGCCTGCAACGGTGGCAAGGCCGCCTCGCTGCGCGCCAGGTTGGCCAGCGCGTTGTGGCGTTCTTCCGGCAAGCCGCTGCCGGCACGGATGCGCGCGTCGATCAATGCCACCGTGTCGCGCCAGCTTTGTACCTGCGCCTGCGTCAGCGCCAGGTTTTGCTGGTAGCCCAGCGCCTCGTAGTAATTGCGCGCCACCTCGGCCGCTATCGTCAGCCGCACTTGCCGCAAGTCCGCCTGCGCCGCGTCGGCGCGCGCCTGCGCCGAACGGCTCATATGCGCCAGGCGGCCGAACAGGTCGATCTCCCATTGCGCGTCGAAGCCCACGCGCGTGCTGGCGCTGGCGGCGCGGCTATCGGGCGTGTCCTGCTGCACCGTGCGCTGCCAGCCCGCCTGGCCCGTGACAGTGGGCAGTTCATCGAGCCGGCGTTCGTCGAAGACGGCGCGCGCGGCCAGCAGGTTGGCTTGCGCCTGGGCGATATCGAGGTTGTGTTCGAGCGCGCTGGCGATCAGCTGCGACAGCCGTGCATCATCGAAAAACGTCCACCACGCGGCCTCGCTGACGGCGCCCGTGCCAGCTGCGAATTGCGCTTGCTGCGGGCTGGCCAGGGCGATGGCGGGCGTGCCCGGCGTGACGTAGGCGGGACTGACGGCGCAACCGGCCAGCACGGGGAAAAGGGCGACGAGATAGCGGTAGTTTTTCATACGGATTCCTTCAGCGCCTGCGACAGGTCGCGGGCGCGCGGCGTGGCATGGTCGGCCGTGTGGCGGCGTGCCAGAAAGGTGTACACGGTGGGCAGCACGAACAGGGTAAAGAAGGTACCGATCAACATGCCCGAGACGATCACGACACCGAGGCCGAAGCGGCTGTTGGCGCCCGCGCCGGAAGCGAACAGCAGCGGCACCAGGCCCACCACCATGGCGGCCGTGGTCATCAAGATCGGGCGCAGGCGGATCTGCGCCGCCTTGCGGATGGCCGTGATGCGGTCCAGCTGTTCATGCACCTGCAATTCGTTGGCAAATTCCACCATCAGGATGCCGTGCTTGCTGATCAAGCCGATCAGGGTCACCAGGCCGATCTGCGTGTAGATGTTGACGGTGGCGTAGCCGAGCGCCAGCGGAATCAGGGCGCCGCAGATCGATAGCGGTACCGTGATCAGGATGATCAGCGGGTCTGTCAGGCTTTCGTACTGGGCCGCCAGCACCAAGTAGATGACGACGACGGCCGCCAGGAAGGCCAGCAGCAGGGCATTGCCTTCCGTGGCGAACTGGCGCGCATCGGACTGCCAGTCGTAGCTGAAGCCGGGCGGCAAAGTCTTCGCCACGCCGTCGAGGAAGGCGACGGCGTCGCCCAGGGTCACGCCGGGCGCCGGCACGCCCTGGAAGGTGGCCGCATTCTGCTGGTTGAACTGCGTCAGCATGTTCGGCTCGATCAGTTCGCTCACCGAGACGACGGCGGACAGGGGCAGCAGGCTGCCGTCGTCGGCGCGCACGTACTGCTGCGTCAGGGCTTGCGCCGTGAGTCGCTGTTCGCGCGGGCTTTGCGCGATGACGTCATAGGCGCGGCCATCCATGCCGAAGCGGTTCAGATAATTTTCGCCCACCAGTACGGCCAGCGATTCGCCGATGTCCTGCATGCGGATGCCCAGGCTGTTCGCCTTCGAGCGGTCCACGCGCACCTTCACGACGGGGTTGTTGTAATCGAGATCGCTGTCGACGACGGCAAACAGGCCGCTATCGCGCGCGCGCTGCTTGATGTCTTCCATGGTGCGGAACAGGGTGGCGTAATCCTGCGCGCTGCGCAGCACCATTTGCACGGGCAAGCCGCCGCTCGACCCGGGCAAGGGCGCCAGTTGGAAGGCGAAGATGCTCGTGCCTTCCACGTCGCCCACGGCGTGCTGCAATTCCGCCTGGATGACGGCCGCGTTGCGCGCGCGTTCAGCCCATGACGTCAGGTTGATGCCGCCGATGCTCGATGCCGGACCTTCGCCGCCGTTGATGATCCAGCGCGAGTGCGTTTCGGGGATATGCTTGTAGATGGCATCGAGCTTGTACGAAAAGCGTTCGACGTAATCGAGGTTGGCGTGCTGCGGCGCCTTGATGGCCGTCAACACGCTGGCCTGGTCTTCCGCCGGCGCCAGTTCGCGCTGCGGCAGCAGGTACAAAAACGGCAGGCTCACCATCACCAGCGCGGCGAAACCGGCACTGAGCCAGCGGTGGTGCAGCGAGCGGTCCAGCAGGCGCGCATAGCGGCTGGTCAGACCTTCGAAGAAATGCTCGGCGGCGCGCGCCATGCGCCCTTCCGATTGTTTCGGCTGCAGCAGCAATGAGCTCATCACGGGCGACAAGGTCAGGGCCACCACGCCCGACACCACCACGGCGCCGGCCAGGGTCAGCGCGAATTCCTTGAACAGCGCTCCCGTGAGGCCCCCCATCATGCCGATCGGCGCATACACGGCCGCCAGGGTGATCGTCATGGCGATCACGGGGCCGGCCACTTCGCGCGCACCGACCAGGGCGGCGGCCACGGGCGTCTTGCCTTCCTCGATATGCCGGTGCACGTTTTCCACCACGACGATGGCGTCGTCGACCACCAGGCCCACGGCCAGCACCATCGCCAGCAGGGTGAGCAGATTGATGCTGAAGCCGAAGGCCAGCATCAGCGCCGCCGCGCCCAGCATCGACAGTGGAATCGTCACGACGGGAATGAGCACCGAGCGCAAGGAACCCATGCACAGGTAGATGACGATGACGACGATCAGCAGCGCTTCGAGCAGGGTATGCGCCACCTCGTCGATGGACGACTGGATGAAGCGCGCCGTCTCGAACGCCAGCTCCACTTTCACGCCGGGCGGCAGGGTTTTCTGGATCTCGGGCAGCAGCTTCTTGATGCCGTCGACGATCACCAGCGGGTTGCCGCCCGGCGTGGGCGACAGGCCTAGGTACACGGCCGGCACGCCATCCATGATGCCGCTCGTTTCCGTGGCGGCCGCGCCCAGTTCCACCGTGCCCACGTCCTTCAGACGCACGAGCGATGCGCTGTCTTTTTCATCGCCGCCCTTGCGGATGACCATGTCGCGGAACTCGGCCACGCTGGTCAGATCCGTGTTGACGCTGATGTTGGAGACGACGAATTGTCCCTTCACTTTACCGGGCGCCGCCTGGTAGTTATTGCGCCGCACGGCGTCGGCCACGTCGGCCGCCGTCAAGCCCCGCGCCGCCAGTTTTGCCGGGTCGATCCACAAACGCATGGCCAGCTGCTGTCCGCCATACACGTCGACCTTCGCCACGCCGTCGATGGTGGCGAACATCGGCTGCACCACGCGCGCCAGGTAGTCCGTCAGCGCGGGCGCCGAGACGCTCTCGCTGGCAAAGCCGACGTAGGCGACGGCCGAGGAATCGCCGGCCGAGCGCTCGATGACGGGGTCAAAAGCGCCTTCGGGCAGCTTGTAGCGCACCTGGTTGACCTTGGCCATCACTTCCGTCAGCGCCTGCGTGGAATCGCGGTTCAATTCCATGCGCACGGTGACCGTGCTGCTGCCCTGCACCGAGGACGAGGTCAGATAATCGATGCCTTCCACCGACGACACGGCTTGCGCGATCGGCTGCGTGACAAAACCCTGCATCAGTTCCGCCGAGGCGCCCGGATACGTGGTTTTCACGGTGATGGTCGATGATTCGAGCATCGGGTATTGGCGGATCGGCAGCTGCAGGATGGCGACCACGCCCAGCATCAGGATCAGGGTGCTGATCACCAGCGCCAGCACGGGGCGGCGCACAAACAAGTCGGTAAATTTCATTGTGTGCGCTCCTTAGGAACCGGCCTTGGGCGCGGCGCGCTTGGCCTCGTCCAGGGTGTTGGCCACGGCTTGCACGGCCATGCCGTCGGCCAGTTTCAGCTGGCCCGAAGCGACCACGCGCTGCCCTTCGCGCAAGCCGTCCAGAATGGCGACACGGCCCCCTGCCCGCTCGCCCAGTTTGACGCCCACGCGCTTGACGGTGAGCGGCTGCTTGCCCTCCTGCTGCGCCACAAACACGGTGTCGCCATACGCGCTGTAGGTCACGGCCGTTTCCGGCACCGTCAGCTGCTGGCCCGCCTCGCGCGCCACGCGCACATTCGCATACATGCCCGCTCTTAAGGCGCCGCGCGGATTGGTCAGCGCCGCCTGCACCTGCACCATGCGCGAGCGGGCGATCAGCGGGTCGATGGCGTTGATCTTGGCCGTAAAGACGTCGCCCGGATAGGCGTCCACCAGCACTTGCACGGCCTGGCCCGGCGCCAGCTTCGCGCTGCTCTGTTCATCGAGGGCGAAGTTCACCATCAGCGACTTCGTGTCGATCAGGCTGGCCACCGTGTCGGCCGCGTTCAGGTACTGGCCCGCGTGCACCTTGCGGATGCCCAACTGCCCCGCGAACGGGGCGCGGATGGTCTTTTGCGCGATCAGCGCCTCCGTCTGGCGCACGTCGCCCAGGGCCGCATCGCGCGCGGCCAGGGCGCTATCCAATTGCTCCTGCGTGGCCGCTTTTTCCTTGACCATCTGCGCCGTGCGCGCATGGCTGCTTTCCGCGTTTTTCAGCTGTGCGCGCTGGCGCAGCAGGGCTGCCTGTTCCGGCGCGTCATTGAGTTGTACCAGCACGGCGCCAGCTGCCACCTGCTGGCCAGATTCGAAGCGGATCTGCGTGATCCGGCCGCCCGTTTCGGCGGCCACTTGTACTTGCCGCGCCGCTTCCAGTTCGCCCACGCCCGCAAAAAAGCGTTCCTGCGTGCCCAGCACGACGGGGACCAGCGCCACCTTGGTGGCGGGGGAGGCGGCGGCATCGGCCGCATGGGAGTCTGCGCGCGGGGTCAGCGCGGCACCGGCGACGGCCAGGGCGATGGCCAGCGCGGAGGCGCCGACGATTTTCGTATTCATGATGAAGTCCTTTACAGCAGTACAAAGGGAAGAGTACAAAGGGAAGAAGAGGCGCAGCGGAGGCTGATCAGGTCCGCTGCGCGTTGAAGAGGACAAACAGGGCTATGGTCCACAGCAGCAGCACCAGGTGCGTCGTCTGCAAGCCTTCCTGCGCGATCCAGTAGCCGAACCACAGGCCGCCCAGGTGCATCAGCAGCAAGAAGGCGGCCATGGCGCACAAGGCCAGGTTCAGCCAGGGCAAGCCAGCGGCCAGGCCGCCGCCGAACAACAGCGCCACGCCCGTCCAGGCGGCGATGGCGGCGCCAAGTTGCAGCGCCAGCACCACGCCCAGCGAGAGCCGGTGCAAGGTCAACGAGGTGAGCGCGCGGCGCAGCAGCGGCGTCTGGATGGTCGGGTCCTGGCGCAGCGGGTCCATGCGCATGGTGTTGCCGATAGCCCAGACGGAGCCGTGGAAGGCGTGCAGGTTGTTGATGGCGGCCAGGGTGAGCCAGGTGGCCAGGCCGGTAGCGAGGATGGCGTGAAACAGCCAGATCGAGTGTTGCAGCTGCATGGGATTCCAGTCCAAAAGAGTGTCTTGCCGGCAAGCGGACGTGGAAACTCCTCGACAGCGGGGAGCTACCGGCCTATTATGCAAGCAATTAGTTGGTTAACTGGCCCCATGATAGTTGAGCGAAATGAATTACACAAGTAAACGTTTGGATAATAGCGAAGCGCCGCAAACGACGGAGCGCATCCTGTATTTCATCAAGACCAAGGGACCCGTCTCCACGGCGACCCTGGCCAAGACCCTGGACATGACGGGCGAGGCGGCGCGCCAGCAAGTGCAAAAGCTGGTGGCGGCGGGCCTGATCGAAGGACGCCAGGAGGCGCAGGCGGGCGCGGGACGGCCGCGGCAGAACTGGGTCTTGACGGAAGCGGGCAATGCGCGCTTTCCCGACACGCATGCGCAGCTGACGATCAAGCTGATCGGTTCCGTGCGCCAGCTGTTCGGCGAGGCGGGGCTGGATAAACTCATCACGCAGCGCGAAGAGGAAAGCCGCAGCGCGTATGCGCTTGCGTGCTCGGCGCCGGACTTGCCCACGCGGCTGCAGCAGCTGGCCGCCGTGCGCGATGAAGAGGGGTATATGGCGCGCGTGGAAGCGGATGGCGACGACTGGCTGCTGATCGAAGACCATTGCCCCATCTGCGCGGCCGCGCGCACCTGCCAGGGCTTTTGCCGCTCCGAACTGCAGCTGTTCCAGGAAGTGGTGGGGCCAAGCGCCAGCATCGTGCGCGAACAGCACGTGCTGGCGAACGCGATGCGCTGCGTTTACCGGATTTCGCCGCTTTCTTAAGGCTTCGGAAACAGCGGCCAGGTCAGTAGCGCCACCAGTCCCGCCAGCCACCATACGACGGACCAGTTGCTGGCCGCCAGCAGATGCGGGATGGCCATCGGCGTGAGGAACAGCCCCACGTAGACGGCCGTGTTCGCCATGCCCAGGGCCGTGCCCGCATTGGCGCCGCCCGCTTCCGTGGCCAGCTCCGTGTAGGCCACGCCATGCCAGGCGGACACGGCGATGCCGGCGAGCACCACGGCGACCATCAGCAGCCAGCCAGGCGCCTCCAGCCAGGCGATGCATCCGAGCAAAATGAACGAGGCCAGCGCCACCAGGGCAGAGCCGCGCAGGTAGGCGGGCCGGTTCGCGTGGCGGTCCGTGTGGCGTCCGCTCCAGATGCGCATCACCATGGCGCCCGCCTGCAGGGCCACCATCACGGCGGTGATTTCCGCCAGGCCCAGGCGGCCATGGTCGTGCAGGAAAACGGTGGCGTAGCTGAGCACGGCAAACTGCGGCACGCACAGCAAGCCGATGGCGGCCACCATGCGCCAGACTTTGCGGTTTTTGAGCGGACCTTGCAGTGGCGGCGCAGGCTTGACCTCCATCGGGCCCGTGGACGCGTTTTGCGGCCCCTTGGCGGCCTCGGCAGAGAAATCGGGCTCATGCATCCATCGCCACGTAAAAAACGCCGACAGGCCGCATACGAGGGCCAGGGCGCCGAACACGGGCATGAAGCCGTAGCGCGATGCCAGGCTGGGCAGGACGAGCGCGCCGAGGCCGCCGCCGAGCGGCACGGCCGTCTGGCGGATGCTCATGGCGAAACCCCGTTCGCCCGGACCGAACCAGCGCATCACGGCGCGGCCGCTGGCGCCGTTCACGCTGCCGCCCAGCACGCCGACCAGGGCCAGCCCTGCCGCCAGCACCCATAAGGGCGGCACGGACCCGTCAGCGGGCGTAATCCACAGCAGCAAGGCCAGCAACGCCAGCATGGTGCCCAGCAAGCCGGTCAGCAGCACGGGACGGTCGCCCCAGCGGTCGGTGGCCATGCCCCATGGCAATTCGGTCAGGGCCACGCCCAGGCCCATGGCGCCCAGCGCCACCCCCAGTTCTGTATTGCTCAGGTGATAGCCGCTGCGCAGCCAGATGGCCGTGGTCGGCATGCCATTGGCGGCGGCGGAAAAGCTGGCATTGGCCGCCACGCCGACGGCGAGCACTTTCCAGCGGTGGGCGTCGCCCAGCACGGGCGCGGTGACGGGGACAGGAACGGGAATGGCTTGGCAACTGGTGTTCATGGCAGGGAGAGAAAAGTGGTTGACCCTGACAGTGTCGCGCGCTACGATCATTCTGAATATCAGATAATTTACGCTGCACCATCCCAAAAAACCGGACGATTGCTTCAACGCCATGAGCCTGCTTAATTTCGACATCGCCTTTCTGCGCAGCTATGTGGCTGGCATCGAGCTGGGCAGCTTTGCCCGTGCGGCCGACAAGGTGGGCCGTTCCACCTCGGCCGTCAGCGCGCAGCTGAAAAAACTCGAGGAGCAGGCGGGCATGCCGCTGTTCCGCAAGGATGGCCGGGGACTGGCGCTGACGCCGGCCGGCGACGTGCTGCTCGGTTATGCGCGCCGTCTGCTGGAGCTCAACGACGAGGCGGCCGTCGCCTTGCGCGGGGCGGAACTGGAAGGCTGGATCAGGCTGGGCTTGCAGGAGGATTTTGGCGAAGCTTTGCTGCCCGACGTGCTGGGGCGTTTTGCCCGCGCGCATCCGAAAGTGCGCATCGAGGCGCACGTGGCGCGCAACACGGCCCTGATGGAAGGGCTGGCCATGGGGCAGCTGGACCTGGCCCTGCTGTGGGGCGGCGCCTGCATCGCCGACGTGGCCGAATATCCGCAGCAGCAGCGCCAGCATATTGCCGAACCTTCCATGCGCTGGATCGCCTCGTCCAGTCTGGCCTGGCGCCCCGAGTCGGGCGAGCCTTTGCCGTTGATTACGTTCGACCGCGAATGCCTGTTCCAGCGCTGCGCCACGCAGGCGCTCGATGGGGCCGGCATCGCCTGGCGCACGGCGTTTACCAGTCCCAGCCTGGCGGGACTGTGGGCGGCGGCAGCAGCCGGGTTGGGCGTGACGGTGCGCACGGGCCTGGGCTTGCCCTCGACCGTGCGCGCGCTCGATCACGTGGAAGCGGGCTTGCCCGCCCTGCCTCCGCTGTCGCTGGAATTGCTGCGTGCTTCAACGGTCTCCAGGCCGCCCGTCGAGCGGCTGGCCAGCCTGATCATCGAGTCGCTGCAGCAAGATGCCGCTTAAAACGCCTGCGCCGTCGGGCGCAGCACGATCTCATTGATATCCACGTCGGCCGGCTGCTCGATCGCATACGCGATGGCGCGCGCCACGGCATCGGCGGGAATGGCGATCTGGTAGAACTCCTTGACGGCCTTGGCGCTCTCGGCGTGGCTGCTGCCCTGGCTCAATTCCGTGTCCACGGCTCCCGGCGCAATGACGGTGGTGCGGATGGTGCCGCCGCTGGCTGCCAGTTCATGGCGCAAGCCTTCCGAAATGGCGCTGACGGCAAACTTGGTGCCGCTGTAGACGGTGCCGCCCGGGCTGAAGACCTTTAGCCCCGCCACCGACGAGATATTGATGAAGTGGCCGCTGTTTTGCGCCTGGAAGTATGGCAGGACGGCGGCGATGCCGTTCAGCACGCCTTTGATGTTGATATCGATCATGTTGTTCCACTCGTCGACCTTCAAGGCGCTCATCGGCGCGATGGCCATCAGTCCCGCATTGTTGATCAGCACGTCGACCTTGCCGAACACGGCCAGGGCCGTGTCGATCAGATTCTTGACGTCGGCAGGCACCGTGACGTCGGTCTGGGCAATGGCGGCCTGGCCGCCGGCCGCCGTGATTTCCTCGGCGATGATGTTGAGCAAATCCATGCGGCGTGCACCGAGCACGACGCAGGCGCCCAATGCGGCCAGGTGGCGCGCGGTGGCTTCGCCCAGGCCGCTGCTGGCACCGGTGATGACGACGACTTTCCCTGCAATAGCTTGACTCATGATGGGTTCCTTGTAAAAGCAGCAGAGTGCTGCGGATGACATCGATCAATGCCGGCACAGCTTAGCGCATTTGCATCGTCTCTTGCTATAAAAAAGATAATTATTAAATGATAATTGTTAGGCGCGAGCAATCAGCACTTGCACGGGCGCCATGGGAAAATCGCTGGCGCCGTACTGCTCCACTTGCCGCCAGCCCGTGTCGCGCAGCAGCTGCGCCAATTCACCGTGCCGTGTCACCGTGCGGCCCAGCATGCGCATCGGCAAGTAATACGGCAGCACGCGCGCCGCGTCGCCCGGTGCCGCCGCGATTTCCGCCTGCACGCAGACGAGCACGCCACCGGGTTTTAACGCCGCCTGCATCTTGCGCAAGGTGCCCGCCATGTCGGGCACGAAATGCAGCACGGACGAGCACCAGATGAGGTCGTAGCCGCCGCCGATGTCGTCGCTATCCAGGTCGCCGCCCAGGGTCTCCAGGCGGTCGGATAGCTGGGCATGGGCGATGTTCGCGGCCGCCACGGCCACCGTTTCCGGCCAGTCAAAAACGCAGCCCCGCACGCCCACATGGGCTTGCGCCAGCGCAATGGCCACCCAGCCGGGACCGCCGCCCGCGTCGAGCAGGCGCAGCGGCGTGTTGCCGTCCGCAAACGGCGCGACGCGCTGCATCACGCACAGGGCGGCGCGCATGGTGACGGCGCGCTGCTCCTGGCCGATCTGCTGCTGCGCGGCGGTGGCCCAGTTGACCCCATTCGCCGTGCTGTAGGGCGCTACTTTTCCGCCGCCGCGCACCAGGGTGTTCAGCTGCGTGGCGAAATGGCGCAGCGCGTGCAGCCGGTACAGCCAGGCGTCGCCGCAAAAGGCCACGGAGTCGCGGCAGAAATACTGCAAGGTGGCGGCCGTGCAGCGGTAGCGTTGTGCGTTCGCATCCGTCTCCGCATCGGCCCCATCGCGCTCCAGCACCTGCATGCTCCAAAGCAATTCCAGCAGCAAGGCCGTATGCGGCGCATGCAGCGACAAGGCCTCGGCCAGTTGCGCCGGCGTGTGCGGCGTGGCCAGCACCTCGAAAATGCCCAGTTCCAGGGCGGCGGCCAGTCCATCGGCCTGGACGGGCGCGACGGCCAGGTCCCAGTACGGCTGCAAAGCGTGTTGCGTATCGAATGACATGATCTTCCTTTCGGCGAGGTGGGCATCAGCGTCATTTTATGCAACAATGAGAATAATTATCATTTGCATTTGTATGCGGCACGGCGCATTTCGTATGCGCGGCGGCGCGCGGAAAACGGGAGGAGCGATGAGGGAACAGGACAGGGAAGCGGCAGGCTGGACGCGGCGCCAGCTGGACCCGGGGTTGAAAGAGTGCCGCGCCGACCAGCGCCAGGTCGACCAGGGCTTGCTGCTCGTGCATTCCGATTACCGCCCGCGCCTGGCGCTCGTCGAGCCATCGCAGCATGACGACGGGGGCGGCATGGTGATCACCATCGGCCTGGAAGGCGCGTCCGGCTACGTCACGCGCGATGGCGAACAATTGCGTTTCCAGGGCGGCCACACGACCATGACGGTGTTTCGCCACGTCAGCGGCGAGCGCCGTTTCGAGGCGCAGCAACGGGCGGCGCAATTGCGCGTGCTGGTCGATGAAGAGGCGCTGGCGCGCTACTGGCCGGAGGGCCTGGCGTCCCTGCTGCCCCACGGCGGCGCGCGCCAGCTGGCGCATGCGGCCACGACGGCGGCCTCCGCCCTGCACGCCCGTTCACTGCTGCGCGCGACGGACCCGCTGGCCGTGCATATCGGCGTGCTGAGTATCCTGGCGGAACAGCTGCGGACACTGCGGCCAGCGCCCGCGCCCGTGCCGCGCTGGTCCGAGGCCGACATCATGAAACTGGAGCGCGTCCACGCGCTGATGCAGGAGCAGATGGCGCAGGCACTCACGCTCGATTACCTGTGCGCGCAAGTGGGGCTGAGTTTGTTCAAACTCAAGCAGGGATGGCGTTACCGCTACAACGACAGCCCGCAGCGCACCCTGCTGGCGCTGCGCATGCAGCGGGCAAAGTTACTGTTGGAAAATGGGTGCCAGGTGGCGCAGGCGGGCTGGCAAACGGGCTACCGCCACCCGGCCAATTTCAGTGCCGCCTTCAGCCGCTATTTCGGCTACGCGCCGAAGACCGTGGGCCGCGCGGGCGCGTAAAAAGCCGGTGTAGAATCGGCGGGCAGCAACTACTCATACGACCCACAAGGAGACATGATGGCCCGCAAAATTTTTGTCAATCTGCCCGTCCAGTCGCTCGAGCGTTCCGTGGCCTTTTTCACGGCGCTGGGCTTCAGCTTCAATGCCCATTTCACGGATGAAACGGCGACGTGCATGATCGTCACCGACGATATTTTCGTGATGTTATTGACGCACGACAAATTCAAGCAGTTCACGCCCAAGCAGCTGTGCGACACCAAGGTGGCGACGGAAGTGCTCGTGTGCCTGTCGGCCGAGAGCCGGGGTGAAGTCGATGAGCTGGTGGCGAAAGCCGTCCAGGCGGGCGGCAGCATCTACAAGGAACCGATCGATTTCGGCTTCATGTATGGTCACAGTTTCCAGGACCCCGATGGGCATCAGTGGGAATTGATGTACATGGAAGCGAATTCAATACCGCAATAGCAGCGTAGGTCGGATTAGCGGCGGTACGCCGCGTAATCCGACAATATTGTTGGCTGGTGGTGGTGTCGGATTACGCGCGGCTTCGCCACGCTAATCCGACCTACCCGACTGTTAAACCTAAGCTTTAGCTGGCCAGCGCCAGCAAATCGACCACGTCCAGCCCGGCCAGGTCTTGCGTCGTGTTGCCCGCAAACGCGGCGCGGCTTTGCTGGCCGTTTTTCAGCCAGGTGCGCGTGACGTCCTTGATCTGCGCCAGGGTGCAATTGAGCACGCCGGTACGGAACTGCTGGCGCACGGCTTCCGTCGTGCCCCGTTGCTGCATGTTCCACGCCGTCAGCGCTTCCGCGTACGGCGAGTGCGGCTTGTCGAGGCCCTTGATGACGCAGATGATGGCTTCTTCCACCTGCTCTTGCGAGAAATCGCCGTCGAGGATTTGATCGAGCGTCGTGCCGAAGTCGGCGAACGTGCCGGCCAGGCGCGGATCGCGGTAGGAGCTCAGCGTGAACGTGCCGGCGCCGGCCGCGTAGCTGGCGCTGCCGCCATACGCGCCGCCTTTTTCGCGCAGGGCCGTATGCAGCACCTGGTTGGTCATCAGTTCGGCAGCGACGGCCAGAGCCGAAGCATCGGGATTGTGCACGCCGGGCACGGCCCAGGAAACGAAGCAATGGTTGATCTGGCTTGTCGCATGCAGGGCCGTGTTGGCCAGTGGCAAGGCGACCGGTGCGGCGGCAACGGCAGGTGCGGCCACCTCCGTGCTGGCGGCCGGCAACTCGAGCAGACGTGCCAGCGTGATGCCATCCTGCTCCAGGCCCGCGCACAGCACGGTCGGCTGCTGGGCGATGATGTGCGCGTGCAGGGTGTCGAGTTCGCGCGCGATTTCCTGCAAGCCTGCCGACGTCTTGCTCAGCTGCTGCAAGCGGCGGTAGAACGGCAATGCTGCCGGGCCGCCGACGATGTCGTCGAAGCGGCGCGTCGGCGACAGCGGCGCTGCCGACGCCAGCATGGCGTAGCGGTTGCCCGATTCGGCCAGGCTGGAGAGTTTGTCCTGCACCAGGCTTTCGATCAGGAAAGCCAGACGCTCTTCTTCATCGAAGCGTGGCTTGGCGATCCAGGCCGACAGCACGGCGGCAATGGCCGCGTGTTCTTCGCGCAAGCCGCTGGCCGAGAACGAGAGTTCCACGCGCATCGCTTGCTGCGGGCGGGGAATGGCTTCCAGGCCGATGTGGAACGACGGCACCATGCTCTGGCGCCAGGCGCTGGCATCGTCGAACGACATGTCGCCTACGCCCAGTTCCGGCGCCAGGTCCGTATATAAACGCAGCCATGGCCACGACGCTTCCGGCAGGCTCGACACGTCGTACAGCACGTTGGCATAGCTGATGCCGTTCGAGGCGATACTGAAGGCCACGGCGCCATCGACGGCCGGTGGAATCGGCAGGGCCGGGCGCGGCAAGGCGCTGACGTCGCCCGGGCGGATGCGCGGCAGCACTTCCGAATTCGACGGCAGTTGCTGATGCGCTTCCAGCGCGGCCGACTCGGCCACGATGTGCTCGCGCTCGGCATCCGTCAGCTTCGCCTGCAGGGCGGCCAATTTGGCGTCTTCCTGCGCGGCGCGGTCCGTAAAATAGGCGCTGTCGGGTACCACGTGCGTCGTCAAACGGGTCGGATTGGCGATCAGCTCGCGTACCAGCTGCTTGAAGAAGGCCGGGTCTTCGATCTGCTGTTCCAGGGTTTCCAGGATGGCCGCATTGTCGAAGGCATCCATCACGTTGCCGTCGTACATGGCCAGCGGCAAGGCGTGCAGCAAACGGCCCAGGCCGTAAGGCATGCGGCCGCTGCTGATTTCGCGCTGGCTGTATTTGATGTCGCGCAAGGCCGCGTGCAGCACGGCGGCGGGTATGCCCTCTTCCGCCGTTTCTTCCAGGGCCGTCCAGATGCGCTGGTGCGCATCGGCGATCTGTTCCTGCGTCAAGCCTTCCATGCCGATGTGGAACACCATCTGGCGGATGCCCGCGTCGCGGCCATTCATGTCCGATGGGCGGCCATAGCCGGCCGATTCCATGGCGCGCATGACGGGCGCCGACGATTCGCCCAGCAAGCCGTGCGACAGCAAATGCGCGTGGTAGTAGGCGATGGGGTCGCTCGACTCGCCCATCAGCCAGGCGAATTGCAGGCCGAATTCATCGTCGCGCGCTTCCTGCGACGGAATCTTGACGATATTTTCCTGCGGCGCCATCCACGCGGGTGCCAGCTGCGGCAGGCGGCGCGGGCTAAAGCCGCTGAGCTTGGACAGCACGCGCTCGGCGACCTGCTCTTGCACGGCCGACGCTTCGATATTGCCGGAGGTCATGATCACGGCTTGCGAAGGGTGATAATGGCTGGCGTGGAATTCTTTCAGCATGTCGTGCGTCAGCTCGGGGATATTCAGCGGATCGCCGCCCGATTCCACTTCATACGTCGTGCCCTTGAGCAAGGCGCTGGCGATGCCGCTGTCGAGCGCGCGCATGGGGCTGTTGAAGGCGCCCTTCATTTCATTGAAGACGATGCCCTGGTACACGAGCTTGTCGCCTTCGAACGCATGGCGCCAGCCTTCCTGGCGGAAATTCAGGTAATCGAGATTCGGGAAGAAGGCGGCGTCCAGGTACACGTCGAGCAGGTTGAAGAAATCCTTGCGGTCGGTGCTGGCGAACGGGTACACGGTGCGGTCCGGATAGGTCATCGCATTCATGAAGGTGGCCGTCGAGCGGCGCAGCATCGAGAAGAACGGATCGCGCACCGGGTAGCGCGACGAACCGCACAAGGCCAGGTGTTCGAGGATGTGGGCGCGCCCGTCGCTCACTTCCGGCACAGTGGGAAAGGCCACCAGGAACACCATCTCAGCCTGCTCGGTATGCATGTGGATATGGCGCATGCCCGTTGCTGGCTCGACATATTGCTCGATGGTTGCCTGCAAGACTGGAATGAAGTTGCTGCTGACTTTTTCAAATGTGCTCATGCGGTATGGGATCTCTGCGGTAGGTGATTCGGAGTGTCGGTGGGGCTGCATCACATGTGGGGGCAAAGTGGCGCAATGCCAGGGGTGGGGCCACTTTGATGCCTGTGTGAAGTTTTTCCCTATTGTACTAGGAGTATTCGTGCGCCGCCGCCGGGCCTTGCTTGTCGGCCGGAAAAGCAACAATGTTGCAAAATAAACTATTTTTGGACAGGTGGCGCCCCGGGATGGGGGCTTAGCGTACCATGCGCCTTTTGCACTCCAGACTGAACCGAAGGCGCCTACCTTGTCCCGACTTTCCTTTCGCCAACTGTTATTTGCCGCCTTCATTTTGACGACGGGTATCTTGACGGCCACTTCCGTGCAAGCCCTGCTGACCCTGGAGCACCTGGCGCGCCTGGGGCGCGAGACGGCGGCGCAGGCGATTGCCCTGACGGAACAGTCGCAGCGCCTGTCCGAGCGCACCCTGGCCATGGAACGCAGCGCGCGCCAGTTCCTCGTGCTGGACGACCCCGTGTTCCGCGAGCGCTACGCGGCGGCGCGCGACGAAGCGACAGCGGCGCTGCAAGTGCTGAACCGCGCCACGCCCGAGTTCGCCTCGCAGCTGGCCGACGAGTGGACGGCGCAGGCGCAATCGGCGTGGGAAGTGTTGCAGGCCGGAAAACGCCGCAAGCGCGATGGCCACGCCGTCGTGTACCGCGCGTTTGCCCGCATGACGCAGATCAATGACAGCCTGGCGCGCGAAAGCAAGACGGAAATCGGCAGCCGCAACGACGCCCTGCTGGCCGAGCTGGAACGCCAGCGCCGCGTGCTGGGCATGCTGGTGGGCGGCGCCGTGCTGCTGGCGGCCGTGCTGGCCACCTGCTTCGGCTTTTTACTCTCGCGTCCGCTGCGCCGCATCGAAACGGCCATCGAGCGCCTGGGCGAGAAGCGCTACGACCAGCCCATCGTCGTCGGCGGCCCGGCCGACACGCGCCGCCTGGGCCAGCAGCTGGACTGGCTGCGCCAGCGCCTGGCGGACCTCGATGCCGACAAGGAACGTTTTTTGCGCCACATTTCGCATGAGCTGAAAACGCCGCTGGCGGCCCTGCGCGAAGGCGTGGCCTTGCTGGAAGACGAGGTGGCCGGCAAGCTCAGCGATGGCCAGCGCGAAATCGCCGGCATCCTGCAGCAAAACACGGCATCGCTGCAAACCCAGATCGAAGACTTGCTGCGCTACAATACCGCCGCCTTTGACGCCCAGCATCTGGCGCACAGCAAGGTCGACTTGCTGGTCTTGCTGCAAGATGTGGTGGCCGCGCAGCGCCTGCAATGGCTGGCGCGCCGTTTGACGGTCGAGGTGCAGGGCGAGTCCCTGATCGTGCAGGCCGACCGCGACAAGCTGGCCACCGCCCTGGCAAACCTGCTGTCGAATGCCGTGCGCTTCAGCCCGGAAGGCGGCACCGTGCGCTTCAGCTTGTCTTGCGAAGGCGGCCGTGTGCGCATCGATTGCATCGACGAGGGGGCCGGCGTGGCGCCCGAGGATGCCGCGCGCATTTTTGAACCGTTTTACCAGGGAGTGCGCCAGGCGGCCGGCGCGCGCAACGGCAATGGCATCGGCCTGTCCATCGTGCGCGAATATATCGCCGCCCACGATGGCAGCGTCACTCTTTTACCGCGCCAGGCTGGCGCGCATTTTCGGATAGAACTGCCCTTATGATGACGAGAACTTCCCTGGCCGGCATGGCCGCCTGCGCGCTGCTATTGGGCGCCTGCGCCGCCAAGCCCCCCACCCAGATGCCCGTGCTGGTGCAGACGCCGCCGCGCGTGGTGGTGGTGGCCGATCCCCAGCTGACCGAACTGCTCGCGTATCAAAGCGCCTTGCGCCTGATGACGCCGTCGGAACTGGCGAAAGCGCAGCTGGACCTGGCCAAGGCCGATCACGCGCCGCACAACACGATACGCCGCGCCATGCTGCAGGCGACCGTGCGCGCGCCCGGCGACCTGGCCCGCGCGCAAGCCTTGCTGGAACCACTGGCCACGGCCACGGGCAAGGACGCGCAACTGCTGGCGCCGCTGGCGCAATTGCTGGGCAGCCAGTATGCGGAACTGCGCCGCCAGGAAGACAGCATCGACAAGCTCAACACGCAGTTGCGCGACGCGCAGCGCCGCATCGACCAGCTCAATGAAAAACTCGAGGCGTTGAAAAACATCGAGCGCAGCCTGTCCGTGCGCCCTGCCGCGGGAGCGGCGAAATGAGCGAGCACGCCCACATTCTATTGGTCGACGACGATCCCGACCTGCTGCGTTTGCTGACCATCCGCTTGAAGGCGGGCAACTACCGCGTGACGGCCGTGGGCAGCGCGGAAGCGGCGCTGGCGCGCCTGGCCGTGGAATTGCCGGCCCTGGTCATTACCGACGTGCAACTGCCGGGCCGCGACGGCCTGGCCCTGTTCGATGAAATCCGCCGCCAGCACGCGGCCCTGCCCGTCATTCTGCTGACGGCGCACGGCACCATTCCCGACGCCGTCGATGCGACGGCGCGTGGCGCGTTTGCCTATCTGACGAAGCCGTTCGACGGCAAGCTCTTGATGGAAAAAGTGGCGTACGCCATCAACTTGTCTACCGTCATGCCGGCGCCGGCGTCCGGCGACGAAAGCTGGCGCGCCGAACTGATCAGCCGCAGTGCGCAGATGGCCGAGCTGCTGGCCGAAGCCAAGCTGGTAGCGGGGTCCGACGCCAGCATCCTGATCCGCGGCCCCAGCGGCACGGGCAAGGAATTGCTGGCGCGCGCGCTGCACAACGCCAGCCGCCGCGCCAAGGCGCCGTTCATCGCCGTCAACTGCGGCGCCATCCCTGAGCAGCTGCTGGAATCGGAATTGTTCGGCCACGTGAAAGGCTCGTTTACGGGCGCCGTGGGCAACCGCGAAGGTTTGTTCCAGGCGGCCGATGGCGGCACCCTGTTTTTAGATGAGATCGGCGACATGCCGCTGCCGCTGCAAGTCAAATTGCTGCGCGTGCTGCAGGAGCGGGCCGTGCGGCCCGTGGGTGCCGACCAGACGCGGCCCGTCGACGTGCGCTTATTGTCCGCCACGCACCGCGACCTCGATGTGGCCATGGCGGAAGGGCAATTCCGCGAAGACCTGTATTACCGCCTGAACGTGGTCACCTTGACCTTGCCGCCGCTGGCCGAGCGCCGCGAAGACATCGCCCTGCTGGCGAACCATTTCCTGCAGAAACTGGCCGCCAAGTACCAGAAACCGCTGAACGGCTTCGCGCCCGATGCGCTCACGGCCCTGGTGGCGGCGCCATGGCCCGGCAACGTGCGCCAGCTGGTCAATGTCGTCGAGCAAGTATGCGCGCTGGCCACGGCGCCGCTCGTGCCTTTGAGCCTGGTGCAACGGGCCTTGCGCGTGCCGTCGCTGGAAGCGCTCAGCTACAACGAAGCCAAGCAGCGCTTCGAGCGCGACTACCTGATCCAATTGCTGCGCCTGACGGACGGCAACGTGGCCGACGCGGCCCGCCTGGCCGACCGCAACCGCACGGAGTTCTACCGTTTATTGCAGAAATACGAGCTGACGCCAGCCCTGTTCCGGGCCGACGGCGACCCTGTCGCTGATTAGCGACAAAAATAAAGCGTTAAAAATCAGCGGCTTAGCCTGAAACATTGATATTGTTGCCACAAGCTGTCGCTGGCAGGCGACAAAAAGCCCCGATTTTCGCGCCGGATTCGCCTGAAACGCGCTGGAAAAATCGCGTCTGCATGTAAGTCGTTGATTCTGAATGAAATTTAAAAGCTGGCACGGTGCTTGCTGTATGGGTAGATGTGACGCTTCAAAGTGTTGCTTTATCCAAGTAAGAAGCTTTTAACTTCATTGAGAGGAACTACCATGCAAACATCGAAACTGTTCAATACCCTGGTCGCCGCTATCGTACTGTCGGGCGCCTCGATCACCGCTTCGCATGCAGCTGACTCCGCCCCAAAAGCACAAGCTCCTGCTGACACCGTCGTGGCCGCCAACGCCGCCGCTGCCGTCCCTGATGAAACCATCACTTCCTCGGCCAAGGCCGCCCTGAGCGCCGATGCGCAAGCCGCTGCCCTGCCAGTCAAGGTAGCAACCCAGCAAGGTGTGGTCGTCCTGTCGGGCGACGTGCCGAGCGCCGAAGCGGGTGACCGCGTCGTGCAGATCGTCGCTTCCGTGAGCGGCGTGAAAGAAATCAAGAACGAGCTGAAAGTCAAAGCCGCCGGTTAATTCCTCGCGCTGTACTTTACTCCGGGTTGCCCTGTCTGCGGACAGGGCATTTTTTTGTGCCATTGTGTCCACAAGCCACGCTTGCTTCCAGGCAGGTAGCTCGGCAATAGGGTTAGAATAGCCAGCACTGGCGCCGATTCCGGCGCTTTTTGTCATCCACGGCGCAGTGTTGCACGGCTGGGCCGCTACCAGGCTACCGCATGTCTTCTTTTTCTCCCGCCGCCCTGTTGCGCAATCTGAAACCCGACAACTTCACCATCGCCCTGCTCGTCACCGTGGCGCTGGCCAGCTTCCTGCCCTGCACGGGCCAGACGGCCGTGGTCTTCGGCAATATCACCACCGTTGCCATCGGCGCCCTGTTCTTCCTGCATGGGGCCAAGCTGTCGCGCGAAGCCGTGGTGGCTGGCGTCATGCACTGGCGCCTGCATTTGCTGGTGCTGGCCAGCACGTTCATTTTGTTCCCCCTGCTGGGCCTGGCCCTGCGTCCGCTGGCGCTGACCTTCCTCACGCCCGATCTGTACGTGGGCATCCTGTTCCTGTGCGCGCTGCCATCGACCGTGCAATCGTCGATCGCCTTGACGGCCATGGCGCGCGGCAATGTGCCGGCCGCCATCTGCAGCGCCTCGGCCTCGAATTTCATCGGCATTTTCCTCGCCCCCATCCTGGTGGGCTTGCTGGTGGCGAAAGGCGCGGAAAGCAAGTCGTCGGTCGACGCCGTGCTGTCCATCGTCATGCAATTGCTGCTGCCCTTCCTGGCCGGCCAGTTCCTGCGCCGCTGGATCGGCCGCTGGGTCGACCGCCACAAGGCCATGCTGAAATTCGTCGACCAGGGTTCCATTTTGCTGGTGGTCTACACGGCCTTCAGCGAAGCCGTCAGCGAAGGCCTGTGGCACACGATTTCGGTGGAAACCCTGGTGGCGCTGGGCGTGTTCAGCATCGTGCTGCTGGCGCTGGTCCTGGGCCTGATGACCTTCATCAGCCGCCGCTTGGGCTTTAGCAAGGAAGACGAGATCGCCATCGTTTTCTGCGGCTCGAAGAAAAGTTTGGCCAGCGGCGTGCCCATGGCCAAGGTACTGTTTGCCACGCATTCGCTGGGCATGGTGATTTTGCCGCTGATGCTGTTCCATCAGATTCAGCTGATGATCTGCGCCGTGATTGCGCAGCGTTATGCGCGACGCGACGAAGTGCAGGAAGTGCCGGTGACGACGTCCTGAGCGAAGGCTCAGCTCCTCATACCGCGCCTGGCGCGGTATTTTTTTGCCTGCGCGGCGCGGAAAGCCGTGGATTGGCACGCCAGGCCATGGGCGAGGTACTGCTGGATACTCAGTTTAATACAAAAATTGTCTTTCAAGCATCCTTTGTGTTGTAATGCATGGGGCTTGCCAGCAATGATTGAAACGTCACCATGCTGCGCGAGCGGAACAGGCGCATCCAGATGAAAATAATGCTTTTTGTGACAGTAGTGCTGCAGGGGACATGGATCCATATGCTGACACGGCACTATGGCGCATTGCCAATTGCCATAGTTTTCTTCAGCATCACCATCATTTCACTTCGATTTCTATCTACATTTTCGGCAGCGCGCTATCTCTCCGTGCGCTTGTTACTGGGCGGCGTGTGTGGTTATCTGGGAGGATGGGCGAGCGCTTTCGCTGCGGAGATTTTATTGCGAGGCTGGATGTTTTTGAAAGAACATACCCTGTGCAAAATTTATTTTGGTTCCCGCTCATATCGATGGGTTGGGCCTTCGGTATGATATTTGCCAGTGTGACGTCGGGCCAGCGCTTGACGCTGGTTGGCAGTTCTGATCTCCAATCTGGAAGGTAATTGGCAGAGCTGATTTGTATCACTGATGCAAGCGTCGAATCAGGAAGCATATGTGGAAAGTATTGACTCTTATTTCATGAAAAAACGGTGAGGAAGCATGATGTCATTTGCAAGAATAATCGCCATTTTTTCCTTGAGTGGATTGACTATTCCACTTCTTTCTCGGGTTGTATGGCATTTTCTTGATTACAGTCCATATTTCGATATGCAGCGCATTGTGATCAAGCTGCAACTGTTGCTTTGGCCGACGTCTGTAATGATGTTGGCAGCGGCTAACCCTCAGATGGAACCGGAAATTTTCTTGTTTTCGATGGCAGCCAATGTGGTTTTCTATGTCTTGCTTGGCACGCTGGTGTGGCTCGGATTGCGCAAGCATGGCGCTTTTTTCGCTATCGCAGGCATTGGATGGGGCGTGATATGGTGGAAACTGCTCTCGTTGTGAGAAGTAAAGAAACAAGTTTTTTGCTAGATGAATATGCTATTGAAAAATAGAGTCATACTCATTTTCTGCCACATGCGGGGGCACAACGCGCTTGGTAAATGGCGCCGGGCTTTAGTCTCGACGATCCGATCGCCTTTACGACATCGCAGGCGCCACCCGCAAGCGATGTCGTCGCCTCTGACTAGTCTTTCAGCAACTCCTGCGCCTGCCGTAGGCCATCGACAATTACCTTATACGCCTGGCGCCGGCTTTCTTCGTCCGCTGCGCGCAGCACGTACGACGGGTGATACACGGTGACCACCCAGCGCCCGTCGTGTTTGACGGGCGTGCCGATCAGCGGCGTCATCGCGGCCGTGCCATCCTGCAATATCGATTTCAATGCCGTGCTGCCCAGCGCCACGATCACCTGCGGTTGCACGCTTCGTAGCTCTTCCTCCAGCCAGCCGCGGCAGGCGAGAATTTCGCGCTGCGCAGGCGTCTTGTGCAGGCGGCGCTTGCCGCGTGGTTCCCACTTGAAATGCTTGACCGCATTGGTCAGATAGATGCTGTCGCGCGCCATGCCCGCTTCCTGCATGGCCTGGTCCAGCAGCGCACCGGCCGGGCCGACGAACGGCAGTCCGGCCAGGTCTTCCTGGTCGCCAGGCTGCTCGCCCACCAGCATGATGCGGGCGGTGTGCGGGCCTGTGCCGGGCACGGCTTGCGTGGCGTGCTGCCACAGTTCGCAACGGCGGCACTGGTCCAGCGTCGTGACAGCCTCGCGCACGGGCTGCGCCCGTTCTGCGCTGATCGGGATCATGGCGGCGCCCTGCCGCTGTCCCACGCTGGCGGTCTGGCCCGTGCGGCGCTCGCCGTTGGCCGCGCCGCTGACCATGGCGGGCACGATGGCGCCTTCCGGCAGGTTTTTCCAGAAGCGCGAGGGGATATGGCTGTGCAGCAAGTCGGCATTCACGCGCGCGGGATTGAAGATGCTGCGGTAGTAGGTCAGCCACAAGGCTTCGCCCGCATCGTCGATGTCGGCCGCGCCGCGCAGCAGGGCCGGTCCCGCGTGCAAGGTGGCGCCATCCCACAGCATGCTGGCGCCGGGTGTGGCGATCATCCAGCTGGCCGATCCCATGCGGCGCGCGAAGTGGCGCGCCACTTGCGGCAGCACCTCGTGCGTGGGTTCGAACCAGGCCACGAAGCGGGGCGCGCCGTCACTTTCCGGCCGCTCGCGGAAGCGCACGTAGGCATGCATGTCGTGCTCCTCGCGCCGCACGGCCTTGACCATGGCGTGCAGGCGCGCGCCATCCGCGTCGGCCGGCGACACCACGTCATGCTGGCCCAGCTGCCAGCGCCACAGCACCTGGTACAGGAAGGCCCAGCGGTCATGCACGTTGAAGCAGGCGGCGCTTTCCAGCAATTCCACCAGTTGGCGGGGCAGGCGCAGCGGTGGCGCGCCGGTACCCGTGGCCTCCGGCGTAGAGGAAAACAGGTCGCCGTCGCCGGGCTGCGATTGCCAGGCCACGTCGGCAGGCGGCACGCCGCGCGCGATCAGTTCGCGTGCCGCTGCGCGCCACTCGTCGAACGATTGCGCCAGCCGCACCACGCGCTCATTGATCTCTTTCATGCTGCCTGCAGCTCCGGCCATAAGTTCAATTGCTGCGGTGCGTCCGCCATGGCGCGGCGCAGGTGTTCCGAGGCGGTCGTGTCGCGCGCGGGAAAGTAGTCGGCCGTGATGATGAACGGGGCAATCTTTTTCATGCTGCAGCGCAGGCGCGACAGGTCGGCATAGCGCACCTGCCGCAGCTGGCGCAGGTCGACGATGCGCTGCGCGTTGCGCAGGCCGATGCCGGGCACGCGCGCGATCATGTGCTGCGCCGCGCGGTTCAAGTCCAGCGGAAAATGTTCGCGGTGCGCCAGCGCCCACGCCAGTTTCGGATCGATGTCGAGCGCCAGATTGCCGCCGCTGGCGGGCAGCAGTTCGCTGGCCTGGAAACCATAGCTGCGCAGCAGGAAATCGGCCTGGTACAGCCGGTGTTCGCGCAGCATCGGCGGCGGCGCCAGCGGCACGCTTTTCGGGCTGTCGGGAATGGGGCTGAAGGCCGAGTAGTACACGCGCTTGAGTTTATAGCTGCCGTACAGGGTCTCGGCCGTGGCGAGGATTTGCTGGTCGTCGCTGGCGTCGGCGCCGACGATCATCTGCGTGCTTTGCCCGGCCGGCGCGAAGCGCGGCGCGCGCGGTTCTTCGGCCTTTTCATCGAGCTTGCGGCGGATGGCGCCCATGGCCAGCTTGATCGTGTGCACGCTCTTTTCCGGCGCCAGCTTCTGCACGCTGTCCTGCGTCGGCAATTCGATGTTGACGCTGAGCCGGTCGGCATAGCGGCCCGCCTGCGCGATCAGGGCCGGGTCGGCGTCGGGGATGGTTTTCAGGTGGATGTAGCCGCGGAACTGGTGCACCTCGCGCAACTCGCGCGCCACCTGCACCAGTTGCTCCATCGTGTAGTCGGCCGACCGGATGATGCCGGAACTGAGGAACAGGCCGTCGATGTAGTTGCGCAGGTAAAAGTCGCTGGTCAATTTCACCACTTCGGCCACCGTAAAGCGCGCGCGCGGCACGTTCGAGGTACGGCGGTTAACGCAGTACTGGCAATCGTACAGGCAGTAATTGGTCAGCAGCACCTTCAACAGCGAGACGCAGCGCCCGTCCGGCGTGTAGCTGTGGCAAATGCCCATGCCCGAGGTGGCGCCAAAACCGTTCTTGCCGATGGAGTCGCGCTTCGGTGCGCCGCTGCTGGCACAGGACGCGTCGTACTTGGCCGCATCGGCCAGGATTTCCAGCTTGTCCGTCAATTCCATGGCTCACCTCGATATACTGTGTTTATATACAGTATATCAGGGAATCGGCCTGGTACCGGCTTGATCTGCGCAATGGCAGAACGCTATATATCGGTGTATATTACGGTTCTTGTTCTTCAGCTCATCAAGGATACGATCATGCGCCTCACCTCCCTCGCCCGCCTGCTTGGTGCCGCTCTGCTCGCCACCGCCGCCACCTCCGCCGTTGCCGGCGAAGTGGTGGTGTCGGCCGCTGCCAGCCTGACGAACGCGTTCAAGGATGCGGCGCAAAGCTACGAGGCGCAGTATCCGGGCAGCAAGGTGTCCCTGAACTTTGCCGCCTCGGGCGTGCTGCTGCAGCAGATCGTCAAGGGCGCGCCCGTCGACGTGTTTGCCTCTGCCGACCAGGAAACCATGGATGCGGCGCAAAAGCAGGGCCTGGTATTGCCGGCCGACCGCATGGACTTCGTCGGCAACAGCCTGGTGCTGATCGTGCCGCACGATAGCAAGCTGGGCATCAAGAGCCTGGCGGATCTGACCCACAAGGGCGTGACCCGCGTGGCCATCGCCAACCCGGCCAGCGTGCCCGTCGGCCGTTACTCCGAAGGCGCGCTGAGGAAGGCAAAGCTGTGGGACGCCGTGCAAGGGAAAGCCATCGGCACGCAGAACGTGCGCCAGTCGCTCGACTACGTGGCGCGCGGTGAAGTCGATGCGGGCTTTGTCTACGCCACCGACGCGGCCATCATGAAAGACAAGGTCAACGTGGTGCTGGAGGTGCCTTTGGCCTCGCCCGTGCTGTACCCGATCGCCACCATCAAGGGCAGCGGCAATGCGGCCGAAGCGAAGCGCTTCGTCAGCTACCTGCAGACGGCGCCGGCGCAAGCCATCCTGGCCAAATACGGTTTCAAGAAACCCTAACGCCACCGCGCCCGCATGGATATCGCCTGGACCGCGCTGGCCCTGTCGCTGAAAGTGGCGGCCTGGGCCACGGCGCTCAATTTGCTGCTCGGCATCGGTACGGGCTATTTGCTGGCGCGCACGCGTTTTCCCGGGCGCGAGCTGCTCGACGCCCTGTTGACCCTGCCGATGGTGATGCCGCCCACCGTGCTCGGCTATTACCTGCTGGTGCTGCTGGGCCGGCGCGGCACTTTGGGCATCTGGCTGCAGGACAACTTCGGCATCAACCTGATCTTTACGTGGCAGGGCGCCGTGATCGCTTCCACGGTGGTCGCCTTTCCCCTCGTCTTCAAGCCCGCGCGCGCCGCCTTCGAAGCGGTCGATGGGCAGCTCGAGCAGGCGGCCCGCGTGCTGGGCATCTCGGAGCTGGCGATTTTCTTTCGCGTTACGTTACCGCTGGCGTGGCGCGGCATCCTGGCCGGCGTGCTGCTGGGATTCGTGCGCGCGCTCGGTGAATTCGGCGCCACCCTGATGGTGGCCGGCAGCATTCCCGGCAAGACGCAGACCCTGTCGGTGGCCGTGTACGAGGCCGTGCAGGCGGGCCAGGACGACGTGGCCAACACCCTCGTGCTGATCACCTCTGCCGTGTGCATCGTGGTGCTGCTGTCGGCTGGCCGCCTGGCGCCAGGGCGCATCGCTCACAAATGACCGCTATGCAACTCGACCTCGACATTCGCGCCACCTTGCGCTCCGGCAAACGCCGCTTCGACCTGCAGGTGCAATGCACCTCAGGCAGCCAGCGCATCGCCATGTATGGCCCCTCCGGCGCCGGCAAGAGCATGACCCTGAAAGCCATTGCCGGACTCTTCACGCCGGACGCGGGCCATATCCGCCTGAACGGGCGCACCCTGTTCGATTCCGCCGCGGGCATCAACTTGCCTCCGCAGCAGCGCAATGTCGCTTACCTGTTCCAGGATTACGCGCTGTTCCCGCACCTGACGGTGCGCCAGAACGTGGGCTTCGGCCTGGCGCGCGGCTGGTTCAATCCCCGCGCGCGCGAAAAATTGCAGAAGGTCGAGCATTGGCTCGACGCGTTTCACTTGCAGGAACTGGCGCACCAGTTTCCCGACGAGTTGTCCGGAGGCCAGCGCCAAAGGGTGGCGCTGGCGAGGGCACTCGTGGCCGAACCCAGCGCCCTGCTGCTCGACGAGCCGTTCGCCGCCCTCGATCCGGCCCTGCGTGTCAAAATGCGCCTGGAACTGAGCCAGTGGCAGCAGCGCCTGGACGTGCCCATGATCCTGATCACCCATGATCCGGAAGATGCGCGCATCCTGGGCGAGCATGTGCTGTACTTGCGTGACGGACAGATCGATAACAGGGAAGAACACATGGCATTGGGTGAACGCATTGGATAAATCAGCGGCAGCGGAAATCGGCTTGCAAGGCTCGGTATGGATGACGGTGGGAGGCGAGCACCTGGGCGGGGCCGGGCGGGTGGAATTGCTGGGCGCCATCGCCGAATGCGGTTCCATCACGCAGGCGGCCAAGCTTGTGAAGATGAGCTACAAGGCAGCCTGGGATGCCATCGACGCGATGAACAACCTGGCCGGCGAGCCGCTGGTCGAGCGCCTGACGGGCGGCAAGGGCGGCGGCGGCACGCGCCTGACGCAGCGGGGGCGCCAGCTGGTCGACAATTTCCGCATCATCGAGCGCGAGCATGCGCGCTACCTGCGCCAGCTGGGCAGCCAGGCCGAAGGCATCGCCGACGATCTTTTACTCATACGGAGAATGGCCATGAAAACCACGGCACGCAATCAATTCCTGGGCAAGGTGGCCGAACTGAAACAAGGCGCCGTCAACGATGAAGTCACCCTGGAATTGCCGGGCGGCCAGCATATCGTCGCCATTGTCACGCAAGGCAGCAGCGCCAGCCTGGGCCTGGTGCCGGGCGCGGAAGCGTTTGCGCTGATCAAGGCCTCGTCGATCATCCTCGTGGCCGACAGCGCAGGCGCCCGCTTTTCCGCGCGCAACCAGCTGGCCGGGCAGGTGACGCGCGTGCAGACGGGCGCCGTCAATACGGAAGTGGTGCTGGACCTGCCACGCGGCGGCACGATCGCCGCCATCATCACGAACCAGAGCAGCACCGAGCTGGGCATTGAGATCGGCAGCAAGGTGACGGCAATATTTAAAGCGTCCAGCGTGATTCTGGGCGTGCCGGCGTAAATGGGGTAGGTCGGATTAGCGCGCAAGCGCGTAATCCGACAAGGTTCCGGGGTCAGACCCGGCGGGTCTGACCCCAGTTTTACGTTGCAGGCTTAATCCTTCAGCCTGGACAACCAATCCGCCGCGGCCTCCAGCGCCTGTTCCAGCTCCTGCGCCGTCTGCGCCAGCAGCGCCGGCACTTCGTCGAGGCGGCCCGCATCGATGGCTTCCTCGGTGGCGAACGCGGCGCGGATCAGGCGTTTCGTGCCCAGGGTGCCGACGGAGCCGCGCACGCTGTGCAGGATGCGCGCCACGTCGCTGTGGCGGCCTGCCTGCAACGCTGTTTCGGCGTCGCGCACGGGCGTCATGCCCTTGTTCAGCGCGTCTTCCACCATGCGCCGCAGCACGCCGCGCCCCTTCGCATCGCGCCCCATCACGCGCATCAGCGGCGCCATGGAAAACACTTCTTCATCGGCGACGGGCGCCGGCCCGGCCGTCTGCACTGGCGGGCGCTTGGGCAGGTGGCGCAGGATCACTTCCATCATCTCTTCCACCACCACGGGCTTGGCGATGAAATCGCTGATGCCGGCCGTCATGCAGCGCTCGCGCTCGGACGCCAGCACGCCGGCCGTCATGGCGATCACGGGCAGGCTCAAGCGCAGTTCCGTGCGGATAATGTGGGTGGCGCTGAAACCGTCCATGACGGGCATCTGCATGTCCATCAGCACGATGTCGTAGCGCAGAGCTTCCGTGCGCAGCCGTTCCACCGCTTGCAAGCCGTCGCCCACCACGTCCAGGGTGGCGCCCATGTGTTCGAGGATGCCGCGCGCCACGGCCTGGTTCAAATGGTTGTCTTCCACCAGCAGGAAATGCACGCCGGCCAGCTCCGTGCCCAGCGGCTGGTGCAGGATGCGCTGCTCGCCGCCGTCGTTCTTGGCGATCAGCGCCTGGTGCAGGGCATCGAACAGGCTCGAGCCCGTGATCGGCTTCATCAGCACGACGTCGGCCTCGGCCGCGCTGGAGATTTCCTCCAGGTGGTTGCGGGCGAAGGCGTTGACCATCACCACGATGGGCTGGCGCTGGCCGCTGGCCGCCTGGCGAATGGCCTTGGCCGTGGCCAGGCCGTCCATGACGGGCATGTGCCAGTCGGCCAGCACCACGTCGTACGGCTGCTGCTGCGCCAGGCGCTCGCGGTACAGTTCGATGGCGGCAAAGCCGGAGTCCACTTCGTCGGCCAGCCAGCCCCACGCCTCGATCAGCTTGACGATCAGTTCGCGCGTGGTGCGGTTGTCGTCGGCCACCAGCAGGCGCAACTGGCCCAGGGTGGGCGTGCGCCGCGTTTCGGCCGGCTGCGCCAGCATGTCGAACGGCACGCTGAACCAGAAGCGGCTGCCCTTGCCTTCGCTGCTGGCGACGGCGATGTCGCCGCCCATCATGTGGATCAGCTGCTTGCTGATGGCCAGGCCCAGGCCCGTGCCGCCGAAGCGCCGCGTGATGCTCTGGTCGCCCTGCGAAAACGCGGCAAACAGCTGCTGTTGCTGCAACTCCGTCATGCCGATGCCCGTGTCGCGCACTTCGAAGCGCAGCCAGGCTCGGCCGTTGTCCTTCTCGGCCAGGCTGACGGCCACCACCACTTCGCCGCTCTCGGTAAACTTGATGGCGTTGCCGGCCAGGTTGACGAGGATTTGCTGCAGCCGCTGGGCGTCGCCCACGAGGCGGCGCGGCACGTCGGGCTCGACGGCAATCGCCAGTTCCAGCTCCTTTTCGCCCGCATTCATCGTCATGGTCGTGGCCAGCGTGTTCATGACCTCGTCGAGGTCGAATTCGACGGGCGACAATTCCATGCGGCGCGCCTCGATCTTCGAATAATCGAGCACGTCGTTGAGGATCCCCAGCAGCGACTGGCCCGCCACGCGCACCATGGTCAGATACTTGCGCTGTTCCGTGTCGAGCCTGGTATTGCCCAATAAGTACACCATGCCCAGCACGGCATTGAGGGGCGTGCGGATTTCATGGCTCATGTTGGCCACGAAGTCGCTCTTCGCGCGGTTGGCCGCCTCGGCCCGGTCGCGTTCCTGCTCCAGCTCCGCCGCGCGCGATTCGAGTTCCTGCTGCAGCCGGTCGCGTTCGCTCATCAGGCCGTTGAATGCTTCCGTCAGTTCGCCGATCTCGTCGCGCTGCTGCACCGGCACGGGGGTGAAGCGGCTGCCGCTGGTGCGCAGCGCCTGCAGGGTGTCGCGCAGGCGCACCAGGGGCGAGAGCAGGCGCACGGTGACCCAGCCCAGAACGGCTGCGGCCAGCAGCGAGGCGAGGATGCTCCACAGCACCAGCCGGTACAGCACGCCGTCGAACGGTTCGAAGGCGTCGTCGAGGGGCAGCGAGGCGGCCAGCAGCCAGTTCACCGATTTCAGGCGCTTGAAGCTGTTGACGGCCGTGATGCCGCGGCTGTTGGTGCTGACCATGGTGCCTTCGCCATCGTCCTTCAGCAGCTGGGTGGTCGTCAGGTTGGCGTTCGGCAGGCGCGGCTGCAGTAAACGGCTGGTGTCGGGGTGCAGCACATAGCGCGGCACGGCGCCGCGCGTGAGGATGAAGTAATAGCCGCTCTTGCCGATCTTTTCCGAACGCAGGCGGCCCAGCAGGTTGTCCTTGTACAGGCGCAGCACGCCGATCAACACGCCGGCCACCCGGCCATCGGCGGCGAGTATGGGCGCGACCATCTGCACGATGGGCATGCCGCTCGATTTGCCCAGCATCGGCTCGGTGATCATGGGCTGGCGCGTGCGCAGCACGGTCTGGAAGTACTCGCGCTCGGCGACGTTGATGCCGGCGCGCCCCGCCACTTCCGGCATGTCGGCCACGACGGCGCCGTGCGCGTCGAGCACCAGCACGTCGTCGAACAGCACCAGCATCGAGCGGCGCGAATAGTAGTCGCGCAATTGGGCGGGCTGGCCGATCAGTTCCGGCGGCTGCTGCCGTGCCGTCAGGGTGACGATCTGCAGCAGCATGCCCAGCTTGTCGTCGAGTTCGGCGGCGGTGCGGGTGATCAGCGACGATTGCTGGCTCAGCAGTACGCGGGTGAAATCGTCGCGCATGTGCTGCACCTGGATCATGGTGACCAGCGCGATCATGGCGATCGAGGTCAGGCTGGTAGCCAGCGCGACTTTTGCTTTGATGCCGAGAGGCTTCATGATTTCCTTTTCAGTACCGTGCGGCACAGGCGGCAGATAATGCTGTCAGGAATTTTCCTATCAATACCCCAGCTTGGCAAGCGCCGCCACGCAAATTGCCCTCTCTGCATGGGCTTTTGACGATGTTGCCATATAATTAAAGGCTGGACGTCGTTTATTCGCCGAAATTACGGTGAAATTGGCACACGGCAACCCGGTATGCAGTAAACTTGTTGTTGCATTTTCTTAAAGGTACCGACATGACTGAAGCGCTACTCACTCCAACCTTGCCCACAGTGACCGTGGAAGCGTTGCGAGCGCGATGCTCGACGTGCAGCATGCATCAATTGTGCCTGCCGATGGGCCTTGATGTGGGCGACATGGACAGGCTGGACCAGATCATCGGCCGCCGCCGCAAGATCGTGCGCGGCGCCTCGCTGTTCCGCATCGGCGACTCGTTCCAGAACCTGTACGCGATCCGCCTGGGGCACTTCAAGACGTACCAGATCAATCCGGGCGGCGAAGAGCAGGTGACGGGTTTCCAGATGGCCGGCGAACTGCTGGGCATGGACGCCATCAGCGCCGACCGCCACCACTGTAATGCGGTGGCGCTGGAAGACAGCGAAGTGTGTGAAATCCCGTTTTCCAGCCTGGAACAATTACTGGGCAATATGCCGACCCTGCTCCGTCATTTCCACCGCATGATGAGCCAGGAAATCACGCGCGAGCAAAGCGTGATGCTCTTGCTGGGCAATATGCAGGCGACGCAGCGCTTTGCCGCCTTCATCGTCAACCTGGCGTCGCGCTACGAGGCGCGCGGCTATTCGAGCAGCAAATTCCAGCTGCGCATGTCGCGCGAGGAAATCGGCAACTACCTGGGCCTGACCATCGAAAGCGTCAGCCGTTTATTGTCGAAATTCAAGAAGGAAGGCTGGCTGCGCGTCTCCAACCGCGAGATCGAGATCCTGCAGCCGGCGAAATTGAAGGCCATTACAGCCGGCACGGACGTCTGCAAATAACAGCACCGTCAAAACCTACTGCGCGTCGCGCTTTGCGGCCTGCGATGCTCGCTGTGCTCTAGCACAGCTGCGCTCCTCAGCCACAAATCACTGCCGCTCGCTACGGTTTTTTCCCGGCGCTGTACGTTATAGCTCTTCATCCGCGTGCAGCGCGATGCTGCGTTGCAGGGGCCAGGTCCAGATGCCGGACAGGCGCCACTCGCGTTTGTCGTTTTCCACCAGCACCTGCCAGCGGCTGCGCTCGAGCATCGGCAGCGCCACCGAGAAATTGCCGGCCGCATCGGGCTGCACCAGCAGCTTGATATCCTTTTCCGGCAGGGTCGCGTGCGCCAGATGCAGCTGCAGCGGCCCCTGGTACGCCTTGCCGAAGCTGTGCACGGAACCGCTGAGGCGCGCTGCAGCGACGTCATACGCCAGGGTCGTCTCCATCGCCAGGTTGCTGGCGATCGTGTCGCGCTTCAAATCCTGGTTGATCGCCTTGCCCTGCTTGTAATAATCGCCCACCACCAGCGCGTCGGGCTGCGTAAACGCGATATAGCCCATGAAGCTGCCGACGACCACGGACAGGCCGGGACCGATCATCAGCAGCCATGGCCAGCGATGCTTGTACCACGGGGCAACGGGAGGTTGCAGTTTCAGACTGTCGGACATGGTATTTCTCCTGTGTTTCTGTGTATACGGCCAGCCCCCATGCGGGGACCGGCCTTCCTGCATTAGCGCGGCACGATGAAGACCGCGCTTTCGCGCACATGCAGCGACGGGTCGTCCAGCGAGTGCAATTCGATCGCTATCTTGTTCGAGCCCTTCTCGCCGACGCCGTGCGGCACGCGCAGGCGGATCGGCCAGCCCAGCGTTTCCGTCGGCTGCAAGATCACTTCTTCGCGCGTCAGCAAGGTCAGGCCCGGCAAGCCGGATGCGCTGATTTTGAAATGCTGGGTTTGCTCGGAGGTGTTCATGATCTGCAAACGATAGACGTTTTCGATCATGCCGTCTTCCACTTCGCGTCCCATCGAACCGCGGTCGCGGATCACGTCCATTTTCAGCGGCGTGCGCAGGGCCAGCGAAGTACACACGGCGATGATGATCAGGGCCAGGATGGACGTGTAGATCAGCACGCGCGGGCGCATGGCGCGCTGGCGGATCTGCTTCGAATTGAAGTTGTTTTCCATCGCATGGTCGGTGCTGTAGCGTATCAGGCCACGCGGCCGCTCGACCTTGTCCATCACGGTATTGCAGGCATCGACGCAGGCGGCGCAGCCGATGCATTCATACTGCAGGCCGTTGCGGATATCGATGCCGGTCGGACACACCTGCACGCACAGGGTGCAATCGATGCAGTCGCCCAGCTTGTCGTTGTTGCCGGCCTTCTTGCTCATGGCGCCGCGTGGTTCGCCGCGCTTGGCATCGTAGGTGATGATCAGGGTGTCCTGGTCGAACATGGCGCTCTGGAAGCGCGCGTAGGGGCACATGTATTTGCACACCTGCTCGCGCAGCCAGCCCGCGTTGCCGTAGGTTGCCAGGCTGTAGAACAAGACCCAGAACCATTCCCAGGGACCGAAATTGAGGGTGGTCACCTCGCGCGCCAGTTCCTTGATCGGCGTGAAGTAGCCGACAAAGGTAAAGCCCGTCCACAGGGCGATGGCGCCCCAGACCAGGTGCTTGGCTGTCTTCTTGAAGGCCTTGCGCACGGAGGGGCCCTGCTTGTCGAGGGCCATGCGCGCGCTGCGCGTGCCCTCGATGCGGCGTTCGACCCACAGGAAGATTTCCGTGTACACCGTTTGCGGGCAAGAGAACCCGCACCACACCCGCCCGGCAATGGCCGTGACGAGGAACAGCAGATACGCACAGATGATCAGCAGGGCCGCCAGGTAGATGAAATCCTGGGGCCACAGCACGACGCCGAAAATGTAGAACTTGCGCGTGGTCAAATCGAACAGCAGGGCTTGCCTGCCGTTCCAGGTCAACCACGGCAAGCCGTAGAACGCGAGCTGGGTAAGCCATACGCATACCCATCGCCAGGTAGCGTAGCGTCCTTTGGCCTCGCGAGGGTAGATTTGCTCGCGGGCCGCATACATCTTGATGACTTGAGGTTCCATTACATCATTTCACGGGCGTCTGGGGATTCGACAGGCTCCAGACATACGCCGACAGCACGTGTACCTTGGATTCGCCGAGGAAGTCGCTGAAGGCCGGCATGGTGTTGTTGCGACCCTTGCGCACGGTTTCCATGATGGTATCGGCGCTGCCGCCGTACAGCCAGATCTTGTCCGTCAGGTTGGGTGCACCGAGCATCTGGTTGCCCTTCGCGTCGGCGCCGTGACAGGCCATGCAGGCGCCGAACTTGGCCTTGCCCAGCACGGACTTGACGGGGTCCGAGGTGGAACCGGACAGGCTCAGCACGTAATGGGCCACGTTCTCGACATCTTTTTCGGAACCCAGCGCGGCGCCCATCGGCGGCATCTGCCCATTGCGGCCGTGCATGATGGTGGTCTTGATGATGTCGGGATCGCCGCCATACAGCCAGTCCTTGTCCGTCAGGTTGGGGAAGCCCTTGTTGCCGCGCGCATCCGAACCGTGGCACTGCGCGCAGTAGGTCAGGAACAGGCGCTGACCGATCGCTTGCGCCTGGGGATCGGCGGCCACCGTCTTCAAGTCCTGGCTCAGGTACTTGTTGAACAGAGGACCGTAGTCGGCTTCCGCCTTCTTCAGCTCTTCCTCGTACTGGCCCGTCGATTTCCAGCCCAGGCTGCCGGCATAGGTGCCCAGGCCCGGGTACAGGAACAGGTAGGCCAGCGCGAAGACGATGGTGATGTAGAACAGCCACATCCACCAGCGCGGCATCGGCGTATTGAGTTCCTTCAAGTCCTCATCCCAGACGTGGCCCGTGGTGCCGTCGGCGGGGGCGCCGGCGGCCACTTTCACTTTCGACTGCGAGTACAGCAGCACGCCGCAGCCGATGATGCCCAGCAGGGACAGCACGACGATGTAGATATTCCAGAAGCCATTGGTAAAGTCAGCCATGGTTATGCTCCTTCGCCAGGTTCGTCTCGGCCTCGGCCGGATAGTCGAGCGCGTCGTCGGCGAACGGCAGGCGCGCCGCCGCGTCGAAGTCGCCATTGCTGCGGCTGAACGTCCACCACAGGATGCCCACGAACGTCGTAAAGGAAACCACCGTCATGACGCTGCTGGCGCTGTCAAACAGGTTTTCGATTGCCATGCTAATTCCTTGTTTTGATTAATGTACCGAGGCCTTGCAGATAGGCGACCAGGGCGTCTTCTTCCGTCTTGTCCTGCAGCTGCGCGGGGCCGGCGGCGATCTCTGCATCGCTGTACGGCTGGCCCAGGCGTTTCAGGGCGCGCATCTTCGGCATGATGTCGTCAGGCACCAGCTTGGTCTTCGCCAGCCATGGGTAGGCCGGCATGTTCGACTCGGGCACCACGTCGCGCGGGTTGTTCAAGTGCGTGCGGTGCCATTCGTCGCTGTAGCGGGCGCCCACGCGGGCCAGGTCGGGCCCCGTGCGCTTGGAACCCCACTGGAACGGACGGTCGTAGACGAACTCGCCGGCGACCGAATAGTGGCCATAGCGTTCCGTTTCCGCGCGCAGCGGACGCACCATCTGCGAGTGGCAGTTGTAGCAGCCTTCGCGCACGTAGATGTCGCGGCCCGCCAGGCGCAGCGGCGAGTACGGCTTCAGGCCGGCGACGGGTTCCGTCGTGCTCTTCTGGAAGAACAGGGGGACGATCTCGACGGCGCCGCCGATGCTGATCACCACCGTGACCAGGGCGATCAGCAGCCAGGGGTTTTTCTCAATCCATGCATGTGAAAATTTCATTTGCTTTTGCTCCTATCAGGCGTGCGCCGCGTTCAGTTCCGGAATGCGGGCGACGGGGAGTTTGCTGCCGCGCAGAGTCATCCAGGTGTTGTAGCCCATGATGCACATACCCGACAGGTACAGCAGGCCACCGGCCACGCGCACCACGTAGTACGGATACGTCGCTTTCACGCTCTCGACAAAGGTGTAGGTCAGGGTGCCGTCCGGATTGACCGCGCGCCACATCAGGCCCTGCATCACGCCGGCGATCCACATTGCGGCGATGTACAGCACGATGCCGATGGTGGCCACCCAGAAGTGCACGTCGACCAGGCGCGTGCTGTGCATCTGCGTGCGGCCCGCCAGGCGCGGCAGCAGATAGTAGATCGAACCCATGGTGATGAAGCCCACCCAGCCCAGGGCGCCCGCATGCACGTGGGCCACGGTCCAGTCGGTGTAGTGCGACAGCGAGTTGATGGTCTTGATCGACATCATCGGACCCTCGAAGGTGGCGATGCCGTAGAACGACAGCGAGACGATCATGAATTTCAGGATCGGGTCGGTGCGCAGCTTGTGCCAGGCGCCCGACAGGGTCATGATGCCGTTGATCATGCCGCCCCAGCTTGGTGCCAGCAGGACCAGCGAGAAGACCATGCCGATCGATTGCGTCCAGTCAGGCAAGGCCGTGTAGTGCAGGTGATGCGGGCCCGCCCACATGTAGGTGAAGATCAGCGCCCAGAAGTGGACGATCGACAAACGGTACGAGTACACGGGGCGCTCGGCCTGTTTCGGGATGAAGTAGTAGACCATGCCCAGGTAGCCGGCGGTCAGGATGAAACCCACCGCGTTATGGCCGTACCACCACTGGATCATGGCGTCCTGCACGCCCGCATACGCGGAATACGACTTGGTGAACGAGGCCGGCATGACGGCGCCATTGACCACGTGCAAAATCGTCACGGCCAGGATGTAGGCGCCGAAGAACCAGTTGGCCACGTAGATATGCTTGACCTTGCGCTTGATCAGGGTGCCGAAGAAGACGATGGCGTAGGCGATCCAGACGATGGCGATGAGGATGGCGATAGGCCATTCCAGTTCCGCGTATTCCTTGCCGCGGGTCAGGCCCATGGGCAGGCTGACGACGGCGCACAGGATCACGGCTTGCCAGCCCCAGAACGTGAAGGCGGCCAGCTTGTCGGAAAACAGGCGCACCTGGCAGGTGCGTTGCACGACGTAGTACGAGGTGGCGAACAGGCCGCAGATGCCGAAGGCGAAAATCACCGCATTCGTGTGCAGCGGACGCAGACGTCCGTATGTCAGCCAAGGTATGTCGAGGTTCAGGGCAGGCCAGGCCAGCTGAGCGGCGATGATAACGCCAACCAGCATGCCGATGATGCCCCATACCACAGTAGCGACCGCGAATTGCTTCACGATCTTGTAGTTATAGTTCAGCGATTGATCCACAAAGACTCTCCCTGGAATTACTATTTATGATGGTGGCCAGAGAGTAAGTGTTTGACCGCGAAAAAACTTTGATGTGGATCAAAATTCCCCGGATGAAATAAGCGTAGTGAACTGGCATCGAAATAAAGTGATATTCCGGTCAAAAAAGCCGTACAAGATCCCTGCAAAAAGCGGGTGTGGAGCAGACGCGCCGGCCATGGTGTGCGGGACGCCGGCCGGGCTGGTGAGATCAGGGATGCGGTTCGCCGGGCGCCGGCTTGACCGTCGTATCGTCATCCTGCAGCACGCGCAGGCCCGGTCCGACGAGGTCGTCGAACTGGCCGCTGTCCGAGGCCGTGAAATACACCCACAGGGCGATGAAGACGACCACGACGCTCAAGGGGATGAGGAGATACAGTGCTTCCATGTTCAGGCTTTCCGCAGGCGCAGGGCGTTGGCGATGACGACGGCCGAGCTGGCAGCCATGCCGACGCCGGACAGCCAGGGGTTGAGGTAACCCAGCGCGGCGGCCGGGATGGCCGTCAGATTGTACAGCGTGGCCCAGCCCAGGTTTTCGCGGATGATGCGCATGCTGCGCGCGGCCGTTTTTGCCGTGTCCAGCACGGACACCAATTGGCTCGACAGCAGCACCGTGTCCGCATGGGCCTGCGCCAGCGCGGCGCCGGAGCCCATGGCGAAGGACACGTCGGCACCGCTCAGCACGGCGGCGTCGTTGATGCCGTCGCCCACCATCGCCACGACGGCGCCCGTCGCCTGCAATTGCTGCACGAAATCGAGCTTTTCATCGGGCAGGCATTCGCCGCACGCCGTGTTGATGCCCAGTTCCGTCGCCACGCTTTGCGTCAGCGCTTCCTGGTCGCCACTGAGCAGCACGACTTGCTTGCCGCGCCGCTGGAAATACGCGACCACGTCGCGCGCTTCCGGGCGCAGCGCGTCGCTGAGCAGGAAACGCGTCAGCCAGCGGCCCTGCGTGCCCAGGTACAGCGGCGTCATGCCCTGCATGCCGACGGCCGTGTCGCCCAGCGGCGGGCCCGCGATGGCGGCGACAAAGGCCGCATTGCCCAGGCGGTAGCGCACGCCGTCGACGACGCCTTCGAGGCCCTGGCCCTGCACTTCCTGTAATTGTTCCGCATGCATGCGCGGCGTTTCTCCCGCTGCTGCCAGGATCGCCTGCGCCAGCGGATGGGCGCTGCCCGCTTCCAGCGCGGCGGCCACCTGCAGGCAGTCGTCTTCCGTCATGCTGTCCAGGCCCTCGATCTGTTTCAGCACGGGCCGGCCCAGGGTCAGTGTCCCCGTCTTGTCGAAGACGATGTGGGTGGCGCGGTGCAGGGTTTCCAGCACGTGCGGCTGGACGATCAGCACGCCGCGCCGCAGCAGGCTGTCGGTGGCGGCCGCCAGCGCCGTCGGCGTGGCGAGAGACAGCGCGCAGGGGCAGGACACGACCAGTACGGCAATCGCCACGGGCCACGCCTGCGACGGGTCGTGCCAGCTCCAGAAGGCGAACACGGCGACGGCAAACAGCAGCAGGCCCAGCACGAACCAGGCGGCGACCTTGTCGGCCCACTGCGCGATCTGCGGCTTGCCGCTGCCGGCCCGCTCGATCAGTTTCAACAGGTCGGACAAGGTGCTGTCGCGCGCCGGTTTCAGCACGCGCAAGATCAGCGCGGCGCTGGCGTTGATGGCGCCGCCCGGCACCCGCTCGCCCGTTTTTCGCCGCTGCGCCGCGCTCTCGCCCGTCAGCAGCGATAAATCGAGCGCGCTCGTGCCCTCGATGATGACGCTGTCGGCGGCGATCGCCTCGCCCGGTTTGACGAGAATCACGTCACCGATGGCCAGGCTGCCGGCCGGCACCAGGGTGGTGGCGCGGCTGTCCGGGAAGCCCGCCATCAGGGACGCGGAGGCGGGCAAGGCGTGCTGCAAGCGCTCGAGGGCCGAGGCGGCCTTGCGGCGCGCCTGCAGCTCGAAATAGCGGCTGCACAGCAGCAGGAAGATGAACATCGTGGCCGAGTCGTAATACACCTCGCCGCGGCCCGTAAAGGTCGCCACCACGCTGCCGAAGAAGGCTGCCAGGATGCCCAGCGCCACGGGCACGTCCATGCCCAGGGTGCGCGCGCGCAGGCTGGCCCAGGCGCCCTGGAAAAACGGCATGGCCGAATAGCAGATGGCGGGCAAGGTCAAGAGCAGGCTGGCCCAGCGCATCAGGCTGGCCATATTGTCGTCCAGGGTGCCATCTTCGGCGGCCAGGTAGGCGGGCGCCACGTACATCATCACCTGCATCATCGACAGGCCGGCCACGAACAGCTGGCGGCCCAGCGTCTTGCTGGCTTTTTGCAGGCGCTCGCCATGGCGCACGGCGTCGTACGGATAGGCCGTGTAGCCGACTTGCCGCACGGCTTGCAGGATGTCGCCCGGCTCGCACTGCGCGCGGCTCCAGCGCACGTACAGGCGCTCCGTGGCGACGTTCAGGCTGGCCGCCTGCACGCCGGGCAGGCGCGTCAATTGACGTTCGATCAGCCAGACGCAGGCGGCGCAGCGGATGCCCTCGACGGAGAGCGTTGCTTCGCAACTGCTGGCGTCGCGCGCGAATTGCGCGTCGTCATTGCTGTACAGGCGCAGCTCGGGCGGCATCAGGGTGGCGTCAAACGCGTTGACGGCATATTCGTCGCGGTCGCGGTAATACGCGCTCTGGCCGATGTCGACGATGGTTTGCGCCACGGCTTCGCAGCCGGGGCAGCACATGGCGCGCGGCACGTCGTCGATGGTGACGTTCCAGTTCGAGCCGCTGGGTACGGGCAAGCCGCAATGGAAGCAGGCGGACGGTTTTAAGACAGCATTCATACAATTCTTTTCATGGATGGCCCGTGACGCACAGGGCGTCGAGCCAGCCCAGCGACACGCCATTGGCGGCGCGCAGCAGGCCCAGCAAGCCAAAGCCCAGCACCAGCAAGCCGCTGGCGATGCGCACGGGGCGGCGCTGCATCTGTGCGCGCAGCCGCGTGCCCAGCAAACCCATGCTCAGCAGGGTGGGCAGGGTGCCCAGGCCGAAGGCGGCCATGGCGGCCGCGCCGCGCAATGCCGAACCTTGCAGCATGGCCGTCAGCAGCGCGCTGTAGACCATGCCGCACGGCACCCAGCCCCACAGGCCGCCCACGGCCAGCGCTTTTAACGGCGTATCCATGGGCATCAGCGGTTTCAACAGGGGGCGCACGCGGCGCCAGACGACGTTGCCCGCCGCTTCCAGGTGGGCCAGGCCGCGCCAGGCGTCCATCAGGTACAGGCCCAAAGCCACCAGCATCAGGTTGGCCAGCCAGTAGCCGGCCACTTGCAGGGACGCCACGTGCAGCATGCCCGTGCCTGCCAGGCTGCCGGCCATGGCGCCGGCCAGCATGTAGCTGCCGATGCGCCCGCCGTTGTAGGCCAGCACGCGCAGGACATTGGCCTGCACGGTTGTCTGCAATGCCGGGCGCGCCACGGCGATGGCGATCACGGGACGCGCTGGTGCCGGCGCACCGCCGCTGATCGACAGGGCGCCCACGATGCCGCCGCACATGCCGATGCAGTGCACGCTGCCGGCCAGGCCGACCATGAACATGGGCACGAGGCTGAGGGCGTTCATCGGGCGGTATTACACCGTTTTCGAGTAGCGCAGCGGCTGCGGCGCATCCGGCGTGGCGTTCGCGCGCGCCAGGGTCAGGTAGCGGTCGAAGACCATGCAGATATTGCGGATCAGCAAGCGCCCTTTCGGCGTCACCGTCAGCCAGTCTTCCTCGATGACGAGCAAGCCGTCACGCGCCAGTTCGCGCAGCTTTTCCAGCTCGGCGGCGAAGTAGCTGCGGAATTTCACGGGGTGGGCTTGCTCGATGGTGGCGATCGACAATTCGAAGTTGCACATCAGCATCTGGATGATGATACGGCGCAATAAATCATCCGTGTCGAGCTTGATGCCGCGCGCGATCGGCAGCACGCCTTCGTCGAGCTTTTCGTAGTAGGCGTCGAGCGTCTTTTCATTCTGGCTATAGACGGCGCCGACGGAACTGATGGCCGACACGCCGCAGGCGATCAGGTCCGCTTCCGCGCGCGTCGAGTATCCCTGGAAATTGCGGTGCAGGCGGCCCTGGCGCTGCGCCACGGCCAGGTCGTCCGTGGGCTTGGCGAAATGGTCCATGCCGATGTAGACATAGCCGGCGGCCGTCAGGCGCGCGATGCACAGGCCCAGCATGGCCAGCTTGGTGGCGCTGTCGGGCATGTCGGCGTCGAGGATGCGGCGCTGCGGCTTGAACAAATGCGGCATGTGCGCGTAGTGGTACAGGGCGATGCGGTCGGGGCTGGCGGAAATCACCTTGCGCAAGGTTTCCGTCATCGTCTCCAGGCTTTGCTTGGGCAGGCCGTAGATCAGGTCGATGCTGATCGAGCGGAAACCGGCGTCGCGCGCCGCCTGCATGATGGCCACCGTTTCCGCCTCGGGCTGGATGCGGTTGACGGCTTTTTGCACGTCGGCGTCGAAATCCTGGACGCCCAGGCTGATGCGATTAAAACCTTGCGCGCGCAGGGAAAATACGCGTTCGCGCGACACGGTGCGCGGGTCGATCTCGATCGAATATTCGCCGTCCTCATCGGAAGCGAACTCGAAATGCTGGCGCAAATGCGCCATCAGCTCGTCCATCTGCTTTTCGCTCAGGTACGTGGGCGTGCCGCCGCCGAAGTGCAATTGCTCGATCTGGTTCATGCCGGCAAACAGCTTGCCCTGCATGGCGATTTCCTGCTTCAGATAGCTGAGGTAGGTGGCGGCCTTGCTGCGGTCTTTCGTGATGATCTTGTTGCAGGCGCAGTAGTAGCACAGGGTGTCGCAGAACGGCACGTGCACGTACAGCGACAAGGGACGGCGGCCGCCGCGCATGCGCAGGGCGGCCAGCGCTTCGAGGAAATTACCATAGCCAAAGTCGGCGTGAAAACGGTCGGCAGTCGGATACGACGTGTAGCGGGGGCCGGACTGGCTCATCTTGCCGATGATGACCGGGTCGAATTCGACGACCGCATCGAGTTCGGCGGAAGCACTGCTGAGTAGTGTAGGCATGATGTGTTTTTATGTCTTGAAAGGTTTAGGCGGCCAGGCGTTTCATGGCAGGTTTGCCGGCGTTCGCGGCACCCGCAGCGCCCGATTTGCCGCCAGGCATGGCGACGCGGCGCGGTGGCGGCATCTTGCCGAAATTGAACAGGCTCACGGCTTGCGACAGGCTGGCCGCCTCTTCCGCCAGGCGCGTGGCGGCCGCGGCGGCTTCTTCCACCAGGGCCGCGTTCTGCTGCGTCACCTGGTCCATGTGGGCGATGGCCTGGTTGACCTGGTCGACGCCGATGCTCTGTTCGCGCGAGGCGATGGAAATTTCCTGCATGATGGCCGTCACCTGCTTGACGGAGCCGACCACTTGCTCCATGGTGGCGCCCGCGCGGTTCACCTGCAGCATGCCGGCGCCCACCTTGCCGACGGAAATTTCGATCAGCTGCTTGATGTCCTTGGCCGCCACGGACGAGCGCTGCGCCAGGTTGCGCACTTCGCCCGCCACCACGGCGAAGCCCCTGCCCTGCTCGCCGGCACGGGCCGCTTCCACGGCCGCGTTCAGGGCCAGGATATTGGTCTGGAAGGCGATGCCTTCGATCAGGGCGATGATGTCGACGATCTTCTTCGATGAAGTGTTGATCTCGTCCATGGTGGTGATCACTTCGGCCACGATCTCGCCGCCCTGCACGGCCACTTTCGAGGCGGCCACGGCCAGTTCGTTGGCTTGCACGGAGTTGTCCGCGTTCTGTTTCACCGTCGACGAGAATTCCTCGATGCTCGAGGCCGTCTCTTCCAGGCTGGCCGCCTGCGATTCCGTGCGGCCCGACAAGTCCATATTGCCGACGGCGATTTGCTTGGTGGCCACGGCCATGGTTTCCACGTTGATGCGCACGTCGCGGATGGTGGCGATCAGGTTGCTGTTCATCTGTTGGAGCGCGCGCAGCAGCTGGCCCATTTCATCCGTGCTGTCCGTTTCGAAACTGCCCGACAGGTCGCCGGCGGCAATCGCCCGCGCGCCGTTCAGGGCCTTGCCCAGCGGCTTGAGCACGGACATGCGCAAGGTGTACCAGAGGAAGACGTTGATCAGGAAACCGAACAGGGTGGCGCCGAAGATGGCGTAATTGGTGATCTTGCCGCCGCTGGCGAACAGGCTGATGACGCACACCAGCAACTGCAGGCAGTTGACGATGGAGGTGGCGGCCCAGATGCGCAGATTGAGCGACATGTGCGTCAGGTTGTGCAGCAGGTGCGCCAGGCCCGGGCGCACGATCTGCCCGTGCTTGATGACGATGTTACCGCCTTCCTTGTTGCGGATGGCCGCGTAGGCTTCCTCGGCCGCCTTGACCTGGTCCTTGTCGGCCTTCACGCGCACCGACATGTAACCGATGGTCTTGCCCGCTTCGCGGATGGGCGTGACGTTGGCGCGCACCCAGTAGAAATCGCCGTTCTTGCAGCGGTTCTTGACCAGGCCCGTCCATGGCGTGCCCGCCTGGATCGAGGCCCACAGGTCGGCAAACGCTTCGGCCGGCATGTCCGGGTGGCGCACGATATTCTGGGGCGAACCGAGCAGCTCTGCCTCGCTGAAGCCGCTGACCTGGCTGAAGTAGGGATTCACGTAGACGATATTGCCGTTCATATCCGTTTTCGACACGATGGCCTGGTCGTCCAAGACGAGGACTTCACGGTTAGTCACTGGCAAATTTTGTCGCATGGTCGCGGCTTCCTGATCGGTTAAATGAGCAATTGGTAAGTAAGACTTGCACGATTGCAAGAATGGAGATCAGTGTAAGGAGTCGCCTGCGCAAATTTATTGATGTAGATCAAAATCCTCCAGATTGGTCGTGCTTGTACGCATTTAGCGATAGCAATGCGGCATTGTTTGAAAGGTACTGCTTGCCAGCGGCGGCTAATCCACGCCCGCCGTCAGGGGGCGCAGGCTGCCCACGGCGTAGCCTTGCGCGTAGTCGATGCCCAGCTCGCGGATGACGGCCAGGGTTTCTTCGTCTTCCACATATTCGGCCACCGTTTGCAGGCCCATCACGTGGCCCACTTCATTGATGGCCTTGACCATGGCACGGTTGATGGCATTGGTGGCGATGTCGCGCACGAAGACGCCGTCGATCTTCAGATAGTCGACGGGCAGGGCCTTCAGGTAGCCGAACGAGGAAAAGCCGCTGCCGAAGTCGTCGAGCGAGAAGCGGCAGCCCATGGCCTTGAGCTGGCGCATGAATATTTGCGCCTTGGGCAGGTTGGCGATGACGGCCGTTTCCGTGATTTCAAAGCAGATCTGTTCGGGCGCAATGGCGAATTGCACGAACTGCTCGGTGATGTAGTCGTGCAAGCCGGCATCGGCCAGCGACATGCCCGACAGGTTGACGGAATACAGGGCCGGTGCGCGGCGCCGGCTTTCGGCCAGCGCTTCGAGCGGCGGCAGGCTGTCGCGCACGCTTTCGATATGCGCGCAGACGGCGCGGATGACCCAGCGGTCGATGGGCAGCATCATGTCGTAGCGTTCGGCGGCGGGGATGAAGGCGCCGGGCAGTATCAGGTCGCCCTTGCTGTTGCGGATGCGGATCAGCACTTCGTCGTGGTGTTCCTCGCGGTCGTGCAGGTGCACGATGGGCATGGCGTACAGGCGGAAATAATCGTGTGCGAACGCTTCGTTCAGGCGTGAAATCCACAGCATTTCGCCATGCCGCTGCGCCAGCATGACGTCCGATTCCTGGTAGACATGGATGCGGTTGCGGCCCTGCTCCTTGGCCAGGTAGCAGGCCTGGTCGGCGGCGCTCAGCAGCTCGCTCATGGACTTGCTGTCCTGGTTGATTTCCACGATGCCGATGCTCACGCCCAGCTCGAAGCTGCGGTTATCCCAGGCGAAGCGGAAATCGCGGATGGACTGGCGCAGCTGTTCGCCGATCTGGCGCGCGTGGTCGAGCGGGCAGTGGGGCAGCAGCACGCCCAGTTCGTCGCCGCCCAGGCGCGCCAGGATGTCGCTGTCGCGCATGCGCCCCTGCAGCATCTTGGCCAGCAGCTGCAGCAGCACGTCGCCGGCACCGTGGCCGCAGGTGTCGTTGATGACCTTGAACTGGTCCAGGTCCAGGTACAGCAGCGCATGCGTGTGGCCGTCCTGCTTGGCCGTGTGCAGGGCGCCGGCCACCAGATGTTCGAATTCGCGCCGGTTGATCAGGCCCGTCAGGGCGTCGTGCGTGGCTTGCCACGACAGCTGCTGGCTCAGCTTGCGTTCGTGGCTGACGTCGCGAAACACGACGACGGCGCCGAGGATCTCGCCGTCGCGCGACCAGATGGGCGCGGCCGAGTCTTCCACGGCGATATGCCGCCCTTCGCGCGTGACCAGCTGCGCATGCGTGGAAATGCCGATGGCCTGGCGCTGGCGCAAGCACTTGATGGCCACGTGTTCGAGCGGCGCACCCGTGTGTTCATCGACGAGCTTGAGGGTTTCCCAGATGTCCAGGCCCTGCGCCAGCTCGTTGCTCCAGCCCGTCAATTGCTCGGCCACCCGGTTCAGGTAGCGCGTCTTGCCCTGAGGATCGGTGGTGATGACGCCATCGCCGATGGAGCTGAGCGTCACTTCGGCCAGTTCCTTGCTTTCGGCGATCAGAAGTTCGCGCTCCATGTGCTCGGTGATATCCCAGATGATGCCCAGGGTGCGTTCGGGATGCCCGTCGGCATCCATGAAAATTTGCGCCTTGGCTGCCAGCCAGTGTTCGCTGGCGTCGGGCCAGACGACGCGGTATTGCAGGGCATAGCCTTCGCAGCGGCGTACGCCGTCCTCCAGCACGCTCAGCACCTTCTCGCGGTCGCCGGGGTGCACGCAGTCGAGAAAGGCGCGGAACGGCTGCGTCAGGGGACGTTCTTCCAGGCCCAGCAAGGTAGCGCCCTTGGCCGACCAGCTGACCGTGCCGTCGATGACCTGGCCATCGACGATGCGCGAATCCCAGATGGCCATGTGCGCCGCCTCCAGTGCCATCTGCAAACGTTTCTGCTGGTCGCCCATCATCCCCTCCCGACATGGATACGGAGATAGACGCGCTGTCAGTGCTTAAGTTCCCGGCACGTCCGCCGGTGCGAGCGGCGTGGCGCGCGCCACGTCGCGCACATTCTTTTGCACGGCCACGGCGGCGAACAGGCTGAGTAAGAACGCCATGGCATAAAACCCCTTTTCGCTGTTCTGCAGAGTGGCGTTCCACAGGCCGACCGTCAGCAGCAGCAAGGCCAGCAGCACGGAAATCCAGCACAGGCCAAAGTAAATCCCCGTCACGGCGATGCCTTCCGCGCGGTCGCGCACGGATTTTTGCAGCGAGATGGCGGCGAACAGGCCGTACATGAGGATCGTAAAATAATAGCCCTTCTCGTTGAGGGCCATGCCGGCGTTCCACAGGCCGGACAGATAAGTGACGATGCCGATCAGCAATGCCGCCCAGGAAGCACCGATAAAGGCGCTGCTGGGGCGTGGGGCGGGGGAAATCTGCATAGGGTCTCCATGGGCAGCGGGCGCCGCCGGCATGGCCGGGGCGGCAGGCACGGATGCGCCTGCCGCCTCATCAGACCAGAAAGTTTATTTGCCTGGCTTGATCATGCGCAACAAAGCCGACACGGCGGTGACGCCGGCCAGCACCACGCCGCCGGCGATCAGGCCGGCCACCGCGTTGATCAGGCTGGGCGTGACGGCGGCCAGCACGGGGCCGATGCCGGCCACGCTGCCCACCGCTTCTTCCGCATGGTGCAGCATGGCGCTGGCCCACGGCCAGCCGTGCGTCAGGATGCCGCCGCCCACCATGAACATGGCCAGGGTGCCCACGACGGACAGGAATTTCATCAGTTTCGGCGCCGCCGACACGAGCATGCGGCCAAAGCCGCGCACGCCGTCCATCAGCGCGCCCGCACCCTTGCGCGCGGACAAATAAAAGCCCGCGTCATCGAGCTTGACGATGCCGGCCACCAGGCCGTACACGCCCACCGTCATGATGATGGCGATGCCGACGACGACGGCCACCTGCTCGGCGAAGGTGGCCGCGGCCACCGTGCCCAGCGCGATGACGATGATTTCCGCCGACAAAATAAAATCGGTGCGGATGGCGCCCTTGATCTTGTCCTTTTCCAGCGCGACCAGGTCGACCTGCGGGTCACGCAGCGCCTGCGCCAGCTCGGCCTTGTGGCTGTCGTCCGGGTGCAGGTATTTATGCGCGATCTTTTCGAAGCCCTCGAAGCACAGGTAGGCGCCGCCCACCATCAGCAGCGGCGTGATGGCCCACGGCGCGAACGCGCTGATGGCCAGCGCGGCGGGTACGAGGATGGCCTTGTTCTTCAACGAACCGACGGCGACGGCCCACACGACAGGCAGTTCGCGCTCGGCGCGCACGCCGGCCACCTGCTGCGCGTTCAGGGCCAGGTCGTCGCCGAGCACGCCGGCTGTCTTCTTGGCGGCCACCTTGGTCATCAGGGAAACGTCATCGAGGATGCTGGCGATGTCGTCGAGCAGGGCCAGCAGGCTGGAGCCGGCCATCTCAGCGCGCTCCCACGGTAGCGGCAGGAAATTGTGGAGCGAGGAAAGTGTTGTTTTTCATGATGTTATTCTTGGTTGTACGGCAAGGAAGTGTGTGACTGCGATCTTACCTCAGGGCGGGCCGGCAGGGCCGCACCGACCGGGTTAAAATTGCTCATCGTCACCATTTTTTGGACACCGCATGCATTTCGCCACCTGGATCACCTTTGTCATCGCCGCATCCATCATCGCCGTCTCGCCCGGATCGGGCGCCGTGCTGTCGATGTCGCACGGCCTGTCGTACGGGGTCAGAAAGGCCAGCGCGACGATTCTGGGCCTGCAGCTGGGGTTGCTGGTGGTGCTGGGCATCGCCGGCGCCGGCGTCGGTTCCCTGCTGCTGGCCTCGGAAGTGGCGTTCAATATCGTCAAGACGGTGGGCGCCTTGTACCTGATCTATCTGGGCCTGTCGCAATGGCGCGCCAAGGTGGCCGTCACGGGCGACCTGCATGCGGACGCCGTGGTGCCTTCCATGGGCCGGCGCGTGCTGACGGGCTTTCTGACCAACGTGACGAATCCGAAGGGCATCATTTTCATGGTGGCGGTATTGCCGCAATTTATCAGCCCGGCAGCGCCGCTGTTGCCGCAGCTGCTGATCCTGGCCGTCACCATGTGCACGATCGATCAGATCGTCATGCACAGCTACGCTTTCCTCGCCTCGTCGATGCAGCGCTTTTTCCGCGACGCGCGCGCCGTGAAAAAGCAGAACCGCTTCTTTGGCGGCTTGCTGATGGCTGTCGGCGCCGCCCTGTTCTTCGTCAAGCGCGGTGGCCAGGCGGCATCCTGAGCGAGATGAATATGCAAACATTTGTAAGCCCGCTTGCGATGCCGGCACGATGCGGATGTAATCGGTAGCATGTCTTCCTTGTAAGTCCTGCCTGGAGCGCTGCCATGCGTCCTACCCTGTCCTTCCCCCTCCTGAACACCGTGTGCGCCGTGCTGCTGTCGTCGGCGTGCGCCTTCGCCCTGGCGCAGGACCCGCCCGCCCGCGTGGGCCGCATTTCCACCGTCGAAGGGCAGGTGCTGGTGCGCGCCGGCGATGGCGAGGCGCAAAACGCCCTCTTGAACTGGCCCGTCACGACGGATAACCGTTTGAGCACCCTGCGCGGCGCGCTGGCGGAATTTCGCGTGGGTACGGCGGCCGTGCGCCTCGATGGCGATTCCGAGCTGGAAGTGAGCGAACTCGATGACGACAGTTTCAAGCTGCACCTCGGCTATGGCACGGTCAGCGTGCGCGTGCGCAATCCCGATGCGCTGCGCGGCTTCGAGCTGACCACTGCCCAGGCCCGCGTGATCCTGACCCAGCCGGGCTGGGTGCGCATCGAGGCGGGGCGCCAGCCCGGCACCAGCATCGTCAGCGTGCTCGAAGGCGCGGCCGACGTGGATGGCGCGACGGGCAGCGTGACCTTGCGTGCCGGCAAGCGCGCCGAGCTGACGGACGAGGAATTGCGTACGGGCGCCGTGCAGCGCGTGGCGTTCGACAACTGGCCCGAAGCCTTGCCCGCCGCCGCGCCGGCCTTGCGCTATGTCACGGACGATACGACAGGTTATGAAGAGCTGGACCGCTACGGCGCCTGGCAGGACGACGCGCAATACGGGCCCCTGTGGCTGCCGAGCAGCGTGCCGGCTGGCTGGGCACCGTACAGCGACGGGCGCTGGACGTGGATCGCGCCATGGGGCTGGACCTGGGTCGACAATGCGCCGTGGGGCTACGCGCCCTCGCATTACGGCCGCTGGGTGCTGCTGGGCCACCGCTGGGGCTGGGCGCCGGGCCGCGAGCGCGTGCGCGCGCCCTGGGCGCCGGCCCTGGTGGGCTGGGTCGGCGGCAACCACTGGCAGCAGCATGGCCAGCGGCCGGGGCCCGGTGTCGGCTGGTTCCCCCTGTCGCCGCACGACCGCTATGTACCCGGTTACCGCGCCAGCGCGGACTATGAACGCCGCATCAACCGCGTCGCCGAGGGGCGCCGCCCGATCATGGGTGAGCGGGGTGAGCGCGAACGGCGCGAAGGCATGACGATGCTGCCGGGCGAACGTTTTGGCGGTGCGCGCACGGTCGACGTGCCGCGCCGCAACCGCACCACCATGCCGCCGCCCGTCATGCAAAGCTTGCCGCTGAGCACGGCGCCTGCGCCGGCGGGCAACTGGCAGCGTCCCGCTGATGCGCCGCGCGGCGACCGGGAGCCCCGGCGCGATTGGGTCAACCGCCCTGGCCGTTTGCAGACGGACGATGGCCAGACGCACCTGGCGCCGCGTCCCATGCCGCCGAACCGCCCGCCCGTGCCGGCGCAGCCGCAGCAGCCGCAGCAGCCGCCCGTGCCGCAACAGCCCGTGATGCCGGCGATGCCGGCCTTGCCACCGGTGCAAGACCATGTGGCCCGTCCCGGCTGGCGTGGCGAGGAGCGGCCCCGCGCCGACTTGCCCCGCGCCGAACGGCCGCAGCCGCGCCCTGTCATCGAGCGTCCTGCCGAGGCGCCGCGTCCGGACGGCAACCGCTGGGAGCGCGCAGAGCGTGGTGAGCGTGGTCCCCGCCGCGAAGTGCTGCAGACGGCACCGCCGCCATCCTTGCCTGCCCCGCCGCCCGTGGCCGCCCCGCGCCCCGCGCCGCCGCCGATGCCGGCCCCTGCCGTGCGTCCGCCCCAGGAGGCGCGCAGCGCCGAGCGTCCCAATCCGCCCCGTGAACGCAACAATGAGCGAGGCAATGAGCGCAACAATGAGCGGGGCGGTCCCGGCCGCAATGGCCGGATGCAGGAAGTGGAGCGCTGACTGCCGTGCCGTCTGTCGCGCCGTATCGACGTTCAAGCCGCAAAATGCGCAGTTCGTCACATGCCGGAGGTAAAGCCGCCGTATTTTGCCTACAGTACGACCACTGCTTATCCTCCAAGTGACAGCATCGACTTTTCCGGCTATTTTGTCTAAACGAAATAGTTTTCCGCCAGCTTACCCAGCTGGCTTTTTTTTTGCGCCAGGCCGGCGCCATGGCGGCGGGCGCATGCACCCTCAAAGTTGGCTACAATACGTCTTTATGCAGCCGCCGCGCACGATGCGTGGCGCCGTCTGTTCTGACCGGCACTGATTGGATTTCCTATGCAAACGACCCCACCGACCGAAGTGACGATTCCTCCCAGCGAATCGCTGATCGAATACCCGAGCGACTTTCCCATCAAGATCATGGGCCCGACGCATGTCGATTTCGCGCCGACCATGCTTGAGCTGGTCATCAGCCACGATCCCACCTTCCATGCGGGCCGCATGGAAGAGCGCCCATCGGGCAAGGGCAATTACACGGGCCTGACCGTGACCGTGCGCGCCATCAGCCGCGAGCAGCTCGACGCCCTGTACATGGCGCTGTCGGGCCACCCGATGGTGAAGATCGTCATGTAAGCAAGGTGGGCGCTTCGCGTGCCTGGAAGGCGGCGATTTCTTCGTCCAGCCAGGCACGGAAGGCGCGCACGGGCCCGCGCTGCGCCGCAGCGGGCGGGCTGACCAGGTAATACGCGTCGGCGCAGGGCACGGCCATATCGAACAGGCGTACCAGCCGTCCCGCGGCCACTTCCTGCAACGCCACCACATGGCGCACCAGCGCCACGCCATCGCCATCGATGGCCGAACGGATCAGCATCGACAAATCCTCGTACAGTACGCCGCCCACGGGTTCAGCCAGCGGCAAACCAGCCGCCGCAAGCCACGGCCGCCACGGCTCGAGCGAGCGCAGCAAGGTCGCCTGCGCCAGCGCCTCCGGCGTGGCCGGCAAGTTGCCGCCCCGGTAACGGGGACTGCAGACCGGGTAATACACGTCGCCCATCAGCGGCTGCACCAGCAGGCCCGGATAATGGCCGCGGCCGAAGCGGATGCCCACGTCGATGCCTTCGCCTTCCAGGTCCTGCAAGGCGCCGCTCGTTTGCAGCACCACTTCGATGCCGGGATGGCGTTCGATGAAATGTCCGAGGCGCGGCGCCAGCCAGCGCGCTGCAAACGAGGGAATCGCGGTGATCGTCAGCCGCGTATTGGCAGGCGCGGGCCGCAGGGCTTGCGCCGCCGTGGCGATCTCTGTAAAAGCCTTGCCCAGCACCAGCGCGAATTGCCGCCCCTGCGGCGTGACCGTCACATGGCGGCCGTTGCGCAGGAATAGCGGCAAGCCCAGCTCTTCTTCCAGCTTGCGCACCTGGTGGCTGATGGCGCCGTGCGTCAGGTGCAACTCCTCGGCCGCGCGCGAAAAATTGCCGTGGCGGGCAGCCGCCTCGAAGGCGCGTAGTGCTGAAAAATTCGGCAATCTGGACATGGTGTTTAATGTGAATAAAAGTAACCAGAACGTCGAATATAACTCGTTTTGTTAGCTTAACACGGCGGTTTATGATGAATCCTGTTCACTTATCCACAGGAAGGCCCGCCATGTCCCTCATTTTGTATGTCGACCGCAACCGCATCAGTCCGTACGCCCTGTCCGCCTATGTCGCCCTGAGCGAAAAGCGGCTTCCCTTCACCGTCCAGGACGTCGACCTGGACGCCGGCGCGGCGCGTCAGCCGCCGTTCAGCGCCCTGAGCCTGACGCAGCGCGTGCCCGCCATCGAGCACGACGGCTTTATCCTGACGGAATCGAACGCCATCGCCGATTATCTCGACGACGTCTTTGCCGCGCCCGACTATCCTTCCGTGCTGCCGCGTGATCTGCGCCAGCGGGCACGGGCGCGGCAGGTGCAGGCCTGGCTGCGCAGCGATCTGCTGGCGCTGCGCAACGAGCGCGATTCCACCGTCGTGTTCCACCCGCCCCGCGCGGACCATGCGCCGCTGTCGCCGGCGGCACAGGCCGCTGGCGCCAAGCTGCTGCAGATCGCGGGCGAACTGGTGCAGGGCGAGCATCTGTTCGGCGCCTGGAGCATCGCCGACACGGACTTGGCCCTGATGTTGTTGCGTTTGATCAAGAGCGGCCAGCCCGTGCCGCCTGCGCTGCGCGCGTATGCGCTGGCCCAGTGGCAGCGTCCTGCCGTGCGGCAGTGGCTGGCGAACGTGCCGTTGCCGCAACTGGCTTAGTCAGCAGCCACACGAGGGCAAAGGCGCCGCTGGCCGCCGCCGTCACCCACAGCAGCGGTTTTTCGCTGCCGTCCGTGATGGCGGCGATGACGGCGCCGCAGGCGGCCGTGATCGCCATCTGCACGAAGAAGAACAGGCCCGAGGCGCTGCCCGCCTGGGCGCCATACGGCTGCAGCACGGCCAGCTGGCAGGCGGGAATCGCCATGCCCACCGACACCATCACCAGCAGCATGGGCGCCACCAGCGACGCCACATGCCGCGGCGCCAACGTACCGGCCACCAACAAGCTGGCTGCGCCCGCCACATTCAGCAGCACCGCCACGCCCAGCATGTGATCGGCGCCCAGGCGCGGTCCCAGCGCGCGGAACAGGCTCGACCCCGCGATATAGCCGCTCACCGTCAGCCCGAACACCAGCGCATACGCGCCGGGCGACAGGTGCATGCCCCTTTGCAACAGCACGGACGATTCCGCGATGAAGGGGAAATACGTGCAATACACGCAGCCGATGGCCAGCGCATAGCGCAGGAAATATCTGTCGCCCAGCAGGCGGCAGTACAGCGCCAGGGTATTGCCCTGTGGTACGACGCTGGCCGGCTTGGTTTCCGGCACCCAGGCGGCGATCAGCCACAGCGACAGCGCACCCAGCAGGCACAGCACGCCAAACACGGCGCGCCAGCCGAATGCCGCGTCGAGCACGCTGCCGGCCAGCGGCGCCAGGATCGGCGACAAGCCCATCGCCATCGATATTCTGCCCAGCATGCGCGCCTGGGTGGCGGGGTCGAAGCGGTCGCGCACCATGACCCGGCCGATGATGGTGCCGCTGCAGCCGCCGAACGCCTGCAGCACGCGCGCGGCGATCAGCACGTGCACATCGGAGGTCACGGTGCAGACGATGCTGGCGAGCACAAAAATGCCCGTGCCGGCCAGCAGCACGGGACGGCGTCCGTAGCGGTCGGCCAGCGGCCCGCAGGCGAGCATCGAGGCGGCGGAGCCGGCCATGAACAGGCTCAGGGTCAGTTGTAACTGGGCATCGCTGGCATGCAGGGCATCGGCCATGGCCGGCAGCGAAGGGAGATAGATGTCGATGCTGATGCGCGACAGGCAGACCAGCAGCAGCACGATGCCGCCCCAGGCCCATAAAGCGATGTGTTTCTGCATTGTTTTATACGATCCTTGCAAACGTGCGCCCCGCTGGCGCACCGGAACGGTGAGAGTAGGTTGGTTGTGGTGTAATGCGAAGTGCCACTCATCAGAAAACTCATTGGACCACTTGGACGATCATCATGCCGCGAGGAAAATCACCGCACGCCCTGGACTTGCCTCGTCCCACCAGCTGGCTCGACAAGGCGGGCGTCAACAAGCAGGATGGCGCCTATGAAGCGCTGCGCTCGGCCATCCTGACGAAGATGCTGCCGGCGGGCAGCCGGCTGCCATCGAGCCGCACTCTGGCCGAACGGTGGGAGTTGTCGCGCGGCACCATCGAAACCGTGTTCGACCGCCTGCACGCGGAAGCGTACGTGACGCGCGTGCCCGGCTCCGGCACACGCGTGTGCGCCGTGGTGCCGGAACGCTTCCTGATGGCGGGTTTCGGCGACACCCCCCCGGCCGCGCCGGCCAGCGTGCCCGCGCCCGCTTCGGATACGGGCGTGCGCGACGGCTTGCCCTTCGTGGCGCGGCGCGCCGACGCCAGCCTGTTTCCCATGGCCGCCTGGTCCAAGTGCGCCACGCGGGCGCTGGCGGCTGCCACGCCGGAGCAGCTGTGCAGCGCCGATCCGGCCGGCTTGCCCCAGCTGCGCCAGCAGATCGCCGACTTCCTCGCCAAGTACCGCGGCATCCGCTGTGACCCGCAAGACATTGTCGTTATCACCGGCATCCGCCATGCGATCGACTTGCTGGCGCGCGGCATCGTGCGCGATGGCGACAAGGTGTGCCTGGAAGAACCCGGGTACCCGGCCGCGCGCGCCCTGTTCGCCCTGGCCGGCGCCGTGCCCGTGGATATTGCCGTCGACGCCGAGGGCATCGATTGCGCCGCCCTGGCCGCGCACACGGACGCCTGCCTCGCCTACGTGACGCCGGCGCACCAGTCGCCGCTGGGCGTGACCATGTCCGTCACGCGCCGCCTGGCCTTGCTGGAATGGGCGAATGACAGCGGGGCCTGGGTGGTGGAAGACGATTACGACAGCGAATTCAATTACCACAGCGCCCCGCTGGCGGCCCTGAAGGCGCTGGACCAGTACCAGCGCGTGATTTACTGTGGCAGTTTTAATAAGACCCTGTTTGCCGGCCTGCGCGTGGGTTTCATGGTGCTGCCGCCCGCCCTGCGCCCGCAGTTGCTGCGCATCGTGCAGTTGACGGGCAGGTCCGTGGGCGTGACGGAACAGCTGGCGCTGGCCGCCTGGATGGAGGAAGGCGCCTTCGTGCGCCATCTGCGCCAGGCCAGGCTGGCCTACAAGGAGCGGCGCGACCTGCTGCTGGCCTGCCTCGAGCAGCTTGCCCCCGGGCGTTACACGATTTCCGGCCAGCAGGCGGGTTTTCATTGCATGTTGTGGCTGCCGCCCGATGGCGATGAACGGGCGTTTTGCGCGCGCGCCGCGCAGGAGGGTCTGGCGCTGCAGCCGCTCGGCGATTTTTGCCACAGCGCCAGACTGGCGCCGGCCGTGCTGCTCGGTTACACGGCCCTGAGCCTGGCCCAGGTGCGCTACGCTGCACAAAAATTGGGCAGCTTGCTGCTGCCTTCTGGCAACGACGAGGCGCCCTTGGCTGAATGAAACGGCGGCCTGGCTTATAATCACGGCTTCGCCGCAGCGTCCGCAGGGCGCCGGCAGCTGATTACAGAATCTGTCATGACCACCACCCGCACCGAAACGGCGCTGATCCGCGAGCTGGGCCGCGTCGATTACGAGCCGACCTTTGCCGCCATGCGCGCCTTTACCGACGCGCGCACGACGGACACGCGCGACGAACTGTGGATCGTTGAGCATCCGCCCGTATTTACTTTGGGCCTGGCGGCCGACCGCGGCCATCTGCTGGCCGGCGCCGAGAGTGTGCCCGTGGTGCAGACGGACCGGGGCGGCGAAGTCACCTTCCACGGCCCCGGCCAGGTGGTGATTTACCTGCTGATGGACTTGCGCCGCAACAAGCCGGGCGGCAAGCTGTATGCGCGCCAGTTCGTGCATAAAATCGAGCAAGCCATCATCAACGTGCTGGCGGCGTATAATCTCGCTGGCGAGCGCATCGATGGCGCGCCCGGCATCTATATTGCCGGCGGACCAGACAAGGGTGCGAAGATCGCCGCGCTGGGCTTGAAAGTGCGCGGCAACGGCTGCACCTACCATGGCGTATCGCTCAACGTGGCGATGGACCTGGCTCCGTTTTCCTGGATTAACCCTTGCGGTTATTCCGGCCTGAAGACGGTGGACATGCGCAGCATGGGCGTCATGGCGCCGCTGGCCGAGGTGCAGCGGGCCCTGGCCCATGAATTGACCGTATTACTCGATGTAAGCGAAGTAAACAGCGCCGCAGGCGCGCCTCAGGCAGCGGATGCCTGAGCAAACAAACCAACATGCCCGTCAAGGGCTTGCAGCCATGACTTCTGAGACCATTTCCAGCACCGCCCCCGCCGCTCCCGCCTACAACCCGAGCGAAAAGCAAAAAGGCGCCAGCAAGACTTCGCGCATCCCGATCAAGATCGTCCCGATCGAGCAGATCGAGCGCCTGAAAAAGCCGGACTGGATCCGCGTCAAGGCTGCTTCGGCTTCGACCCGTTTCTATGAAATCAAGGATATCCTGCGCGAAAACAAGCTCGTGACCGTGTGCGAGGAAGCCAGCTGCCCGAACATCGGCGAGTGCTTCGGCAAGGGCACGGCCACCTTCATGATCATGGGCGACAAGTGCACGCGCCGCTGCCCGTTCTGCGACGTGGGCCACGGTCGTCCGGACCCGCTGGACAAGGAAGAGCCGGCCAACCTGTCGAAAACCATCGCCAAGCTGCGCCTGAACTACGTCGTCATCACCTCCGTCGACCGCGATGACTTGCGCGACGGCGGCGCCGGCCATTTCGTCGAGTGCATCCAGCAAACGCGCGCCCTGTCGCCGAACACCCGCATCGAAGTGCTGGTGCCCGACTTCCGCGGCCGCCTGGAAAAAGCCCTGGATCTGTTCAAGGATGGCTTGCCCGACGTCATGAACCACAACCTGGAAACGGCGCCGCGCCTGTACAAGGAAGCCCGTCCCGGTTCCGACTACATGCACTCGCTGAAACTGCTGAAGGATTTCAAGGCCATGTACCCGGACGTGAAGACCAAGTCCGGCATCATGGTGGGCCTGGGCGAGACGGACGAGGAAATCCTGCAAGTCATGCGCGACATGCGCGAGCACGACATCGACATGCTGACCATCGGCCAGTACCTGGCGCCATCGAACAGCCACCTGCCCGTGCGCCGCTACGTGCACCCGGACGTGTTCAAGATGTTCGAGGAAGAAGCCTATAAAATGGGCTTCACCCACGCCGCCGTGGGCGCCATGGTGCGCAGCTCGTACCACGCGGATGAACAGGCGCACAGCGCCGGCGTGGAATCGGCGCTGAATTTCTAAGCCGTTTGCGCCAGATCAAAGCCGCCCGCGATAGCGCTGGCGGCTTTTTTTTGCCTGATTGAAGTGATGTACAACATCCTGTACAATTATTGGCATGTACTTTCCATGAAGCGGTGGCACGGCATGAATATCCTGACTTTCAGCGAGGCGCGCGCAGGCCTGAAAAGCGTGATGGACGACGTCTGCAACGACCATACGCCTACGGTGATCACGCGCGTGAATGGCGAACACGTGGTGATGCTGTCCTTGTCGGACTACAACAGCATCGAGGAAACCCTGTATTTGCTGGGCACGGCAAAGAATGCCAGCCGGCTGATGGCGTCCGTGGCGCAGATCAAGGCGGGCAAGGCGCAGCCACGGGCATTGGCGCGGCATGAAAAACCGGAAGACTGAAAACAAGCAGCAGGCGCGCGCCGCCGTGCTGGCCTGGACCGATCATGCCTGGGAAGACTATTTGTTCTGGCAAGAGAACGACTTGAAAATCCTGCAAAAAATCAATGACTTGCTCGATGCATGCCTGGCAGATCCGTTCAAGGGCACGGGCAAGCCGGAACCGCTGAAAGGCGACCTGACGGGTTTCTGGTCGCGCCGCATCGACCGCCAGCACCGGCTTGTGTATCTGCCCGACGCGGGCTGCATCTACGTGGCGGCCTGCCGTTATCACTATGACGACACATAGGCATTGCCCAGCCGTACCGTAACGCGGTAACGAACGTGACACGGCTATACTGATCAATGATGTTTTAAAAACATGATTGACGGGGGAGCCATGGACGTACGCATCGACGCATCGTGGAAGGCGCGGCTGGAAGGGGAGTTTGCCCAGCCCTACTGGGAGCGCCTGGCCGCCTTCGTGAAGGAAGAGTACGCGGCGGGGCCGTGTTTTCCTCCCGGTAAATACATTTTTCGCGCCTTCGACCTGACGCCATTCGAGCAAGTCAAAGTCGTGATCCTGGGGCAAGACCCGTATCACACGCCGGGCGCCGCCATGGGGCTGTGCTTTTCGATTCCCGAAGGCACGCCGCCGCAGCCGAGCCTGCAGAATATCTTCAAGGAATTACAGAGCGACGTGGGCGTGGTGCGCACGCGCACGGATTTGTCCGATTGGGCAGAGCAAGGCGTGTTCTTGCTCAACAGCGTGCTGACGGTGCGCGCCGGGGTGGCCGGTTCGCACGCAGCCAAGGGATGGGAAAAGCTGACGGACAGCGCCATCCGCCACCTGTCCGCCGAGCGCGAACACCTCGTGTTCATCCTGTGGGGCGGCTATGCGCAAGCCAAGCGCACCCTGATCGACCCCGGCAAGCACCTGGTGCTGACGGCGCCCCACCCTTCGCCCTTGTCGGCCAGCAAAGGTTTCTTTGGCAGCAAGCCGTTCAGTCTGGCAAATGCGTATCTGCAGGCGCATCACCATGCCGAAATCAAATGGGGCAATGAATAGCGGTGACATTTTGTCTCCAATAAGGGTTGCTTTGTCCCTATCATGTGCTATGCTCATTGGGATACCCGACGACACCCGAACAAACCCGACGACACGAGCTAAATAATGAGTGTGACTGAAGAACGCGGCCGTATTACGGCCAGGGTTTCCGGCTCAATTGCCGAGAAACTTCAAGAAGCGGCTGAGCTGACCGGCGCTACCTTGAATCAATTCCTCGTGCAAGCTGCATTGGAAAAGGCGGAAATGATCATCGATCGCGAATACCTGATCCGCTATTCCCGTCGTGACGCCGCCATGATGATCGATTTGCTGGAAAACCCGCAGGGGCCGAATGCGGCTTTGACGAAGGCTTTTGAAAATTATGCACAGAAAGTAGAGAATGGCGTACTTCGTGACAGCACTGAAAGCAATACATGATGTAACAAGGTTTCATTGCGGCACACCGGTATTGGATACGTGGTTGCAGACAATAGCAAGGCAGCATCAGCGGCATGGCGCATCGCGAACGTTCGTGCTGGTCGATGAAACTGATCCTACGGAAATTATTGGCTATTTTTCACTGGCGATTCGTACCATGACCCCCAAGGAGGCTATTCCCATCGCCATGATGAAGAAGTTGCCCAGCAACGTACCCGGCTTTACCTTGGCGCGGCTTGCTGTCGCGCAGCGGCATCAGCGTCGCGGCTTTGGCCGATTGCTGCTGGTAGCGGCCATGAAGCGTGTGCAATCGGTCGCAGCGGAGGTGGGCGGTTTTGCCCTGTTTGTCGATGCCAAAGAGCCGCAAGGCACGCAGTTTTATCAACAGTATGGTTTTACGCCCCTCCCCGATGATCCGCTGACCATGCTGCTACCCATCGCCGATATTCCCCATTAAAACAGTATCCCGATAGACGCCGCGAGATCGTTTCTCAACGGCAACCGACAGCGGCAGGCGTTGCTCCCTGCCGCTGTCTTCGCGCGTAACTTTTAGAAGCTTGTGGACAGGCCTGCGTAGAAACTGCGGCGGGCGCCATACTGCGGCGCTCCCACGCCCACGCCGGAACCGTCGCGCAGCAGATACGACTTGTCGAACAGGTTGATCAGGGCCAGCCGTCCTTCCACCTTGCCCACCGGCGTGTTCTTCCACGTGTGCGTGAGCGCCGTGTTGACGGTGAAGTAACCCGGCAAATGGCCGGAATTCGGTGCGCCGCCATCCGGCGTCATGCGCAGGCCGCTGCCGTAGAGGAAGTCAGCGCTCACTTGCGAATCGCCGAAGTGATAGTGGCCGCCACCGGACAGCGTGTATTTCTGGTCATGATCGAGGTAGACATAGTGCTGGCTGATGTAGTTCAACTCATCGGCGCCAAACAGGGCTTGCCCCGAATTGATGTTGCGGCCTTGTGCCTTTTGCGTGCTGGCGTTGAGGAACAGGCCCCAGTTTTTCTCGCTGTAGATGGCGGACAATTCCAGGCCCTTGGCGTAGCCGTCCGCATAGTTGAACGGCGTCAGGATCAACGCCTGGCCGAACTGGCCTTCATCGAGCAGGTTGTTGATCTTTTTATAGTACACATCGGCCGTCACGGTCAGTTTCGAATTGACCTGGTGGCTGATGCCCACGTCATAGTAGTGCGTGCGCTCGGCTTTGACGTTGTCGGACTGGCCGATTTCCGGCGCATTCGTCGTGTTGGCGTACAGGTCGATGCTGGCTTGCGCCGCCAGTTCCTGCGGCGGCGGCGTGAAGTAGCGCGAATAGCCGGCATGCAGGGCCGTGCCCGGCGCGATCTGGTAAGCCAGGTTGACGCGGGGGCTCCATTGCTGCTCGCTCGTGTAGGCCGAGACCTTGTCGAAGCGGGCGCCGTAGTTCAGGGTCAGGGGCTTGCCGATATGCCATTCATCCTGCAGGTAGACACTTGCCAGGGTGCCCGTCTTGCCGCTGTTGTCCAGAATGCTGACCGGCGTGGTGGAGGTTTGCACGCCGTCCAGCGCGGGGAAGACGGCCACCGTGTTGTCGCTCGTCGTCTTCTGGCGCGTGTAGGCCAGGCCCGCGCGCACGGTGTGGTCCTGGTGCCATTTGTAGCTGATGTCGAACTGGGCACCGGAAGCGCTGTTCGCGCGGCGCGAGTCCGAGGCCACGCCGTTGTAGATCAGGTCGCCGATGGCGTCGGGCGTGAAGTGCAGTTCCGAATACTGGTGGAAGGCCGACACCTGGTAATTGACGTCGCCCAGGCTTTTTTGCAGCGACAGCACGAGAAAACGGTTCACTTCGCGCTGGTTTTCATTCAGCTGCGATGAAGCGATGCTGGACGTGCCCGCCTGCGCATCGCTGTGGCCGGCCAAGCTGAATGCCGGCGCCTGGTCCGGGTTGTTCGGGATCTGGAAGCGGCCGTTATAGGTGCCGAACATGGCGCCCAGGCGGGTATTGTCATCGAGGAAATACGACAGGCTGCCGAACGATTTGTTCTGGCGCGTCTTGTCGTGCAGGGCGCTGCGCGTGGCTTGCGGGTTTTCCACGCCCAGTGCATTGCCCAGGTAGCTGCCGGACAGGTAGTAATTGAACTTGCCCACGCTGCCGAAAAATTCGGCACTTGGCTCCACATGGTCGTGGCTGCCGACCATGATGCCGATGCGCCCACCGGGCGTCATGCCGCCCTCCTTCGTTTCAATATCGACGATGCCGGCCGTGCGCAGGCCGAACTGGGCCGGCAAGGCGCCCGTCATGAAATCCGTCTTGTCGATCAATCGCGTGTCGATCGACTGGCCGAAGCCGCTGATGCTTTCGGGCAGTTGCACGCCATTGATGCGGTATTGCACGTTGGCATGGTCGTCGCGCACATGCAAAGCACCTGATCCCTTCGAATCCTGCGACACGCCCGGCAAGCGCAGCAGCACTTCATTGAACGGCGTGTTGTCGCCCTGGCCCAGCATGTCGACCATGTGGCTGTCGATGCTGTAGATGGTGGTGCCGACTTTCGGCGACAGTTCGATGCGCGCGCTTTTCAGATGGGCGGAGGTGACCTCGACCTTTTGCATTTCTGGCGGGGCGGCATCGGTACTGGCTTCGGCAGGCTCGGCGGCATGGGCGGACATCGTAAACAGGCTGGCAAGGGCGAGCGACAGCGCGCTCAGGCGTGGTGTGTGTTGCATGGTAAACCTCGAAAATAGTCAACGCCAGGCGGCCCGGCGCGCATCAAAGCGCGGCAAGGGGCAGCCTGAAAAGGATAAAAACAGCGTGGGAACTACAGTGAGGCGGCAGGCGGGCCGCGCACGGGCGGCAGGACGAGGGCGGCGACGGGCGCCAGGGTAGCGGGCGCGAGGGCCAGCAGGCGGTACGGCAGTAGCTGGGCGGGCGGCTCGCTGATGGCCGGCGGCACGGCGATGTCGGCCACCTTGTCGATGACCGTAGCGCACAGTGCGCACTCTTCCGCGTCGAGCGTCGTCTTGTGCAGGTGCGAGGCGGCCGTCGACAGCAGGAATACGAGGGCCAGCGCACTGAACAGCGCCACGCACAGCTGCCACGGCGTGCGCGCGAGGGCGGACGCCGGGTAAGGCTTGCGGGATGGCTGGCGGGAAGACATGGGCGCATAGTAGCAAGAAAATCGCCGCCTTGTCAGCGCTTGTTGCAATTCATTTGCGCTAGAGCGGGCTTACAAGGTGGCGCGCAGGTCGCGCGGCGACAGGCCGTAATGCTGGCGGAAACGGGCCGCGAAGCGCGATGGCGAGGCATAGCCGCAGGCGGCGGCGATGTCGCCGATGGGTAAGATGCCAGATTGCAATTCCTGCAAGGCCAGTCCCAGCCGCACGTCTTCCAGGATGGCGCGGAAGTGCCGCTGTTCCAGGGCCAGCTGGCGACGCAGGGTGGAGGCGCCCAGGTGCAGGTGGCTGGCAACCTTGGCCACGCTCCAGTCGGCGCCCGGGTCCAGCAGCAGCACTTGCTGCACGCGCGCGGCCAGCGGATCGCGGCGGTCCAGCAGCAGCGGGCCGCAATGGCCGCCCAAGGCCAGGGCCAGCAGCAAGCCTTCCGCCTGGTGCGCCAGCAGCGCAGGCGGTGTGCTGCTCGCCAGGCTGGCCGTCAGCTGGTCCCAGGCCAGCGCCGCGTGCGGGTCGAGCGGCACGCACAGGCTGGCCGTGGCCGCCTGGCGCAGCTGGGTATCGACGAGGCCGCCATGGCGCGCGCGGAAACGGGCGATCAGGGCCGGCGAAAAACTCAGCACTTCCGCCCGGTAGCCTTGCGCGCCAGGCAGGTTGGCTACGCCCAGTTCCTGTCCCGCCGGCATCAGCACCACGTAACTGGTCGTGGCGCGCGCCTGGCGCGCCCCCCATTCCAGCAGCTTGGTTCCCTGCCGCACGCGGCACAGGGCGCTCTGGAAGACGGGCACGCGGCGCAGGGTTTGCGCGCGGCGCGCTTCGATGGTGCCGTGGGCGATGCGCAGCTCGCTCAGGGCCACCGCTTCCATGTCATCTGCCATACAGTCCCGTCAGCTGTGCCTTGCCCAGTGCGTTGGCATTGAGCATGTAGCCCAGCATGGCGCCGCTGGCGTGCCGGTCCAGCGGCAGCTTGTCTGTTTTCAACGCCCACACCGTGATCTGGTAGCGGTGGGCCTTATCGCCCGGTGGCGGGCAGGCGCCGCCGTAGGCGCTGTCGCCGTAATCGTTGCGCCCTTGTACGGCGCCCGCCGGCAAGGTGGACGTTGTCGTTCCCGCAGGCAAGGACGTGGTGCTGGTTGGCACATTGAACACGCTCCAGTGCCACCAGCCGCTGCCCGTGGGTGCGTCCGGGTCGTACAGGGTGATGGCGTAGCTTTTGGTGCCGGCCGGCGCGTTGCTCCACGACAATTGCGGCGACAGGTTGCCGCCCGTGCAGCCGAAGCCCTGGAATACTTGCGCGCTCGCCAGGCTCTGGCCGGGGGCGATGTCGGTGCTGGTCACCGTGAAATTGGCGGCGTGCGCGCCCAGGTGAAGAGCGAGGCCCAGCGTGGCGGCGAGGAAGCGGGAGGCGGTCATAATTTTCCTTTCGATAAGTATAGGGGAAAGTGTATGTCGCGCAACATAACGCCGCGATGCCGATGCGCTCGCTGATGGTGCCGAAACGCTCGTTTTTATCCGAATCCGCCGTTGCCATGAGCGTGTTGTTCGATTCCTTCCTTTCTTGCTGCGCGTGATTTTCCCTGCGGGGCTTTCATGCTATCGTTTCGCAGCCCAAATTTTCCTAAAGTTTTCCATGTCCCGACGCCCGATCAAGTGGTTGCTCAGCAAACTGCACCTGTATGCGGGGCTGTGGTTCGGCGCCCTGTTCGTCCTGCTGGGCTTGACGGGTTCCGCCATCGCCTGGATGCCGGAACTCGATGCATATCTGAATCCCAACTTGTTGCAGGCGAGCACGCCCGCGCCCGGCCAGGTGTTCCAAGTGACGCCGCGCACGCTGCAGGCGGTGGTGGATAAACTTACGGCCGACCCCGCCTATGGCAAGCCGAGCCAGCTCAATCCGCCCGCCGATGCGCGCGACGTGTACGTGGCTTCGTACCGCCAGGCCGGCAAACCTTCTGCCTTCAGCCAGGCCATCGTGCGCCAGGTGATGGTCGACCCCTACACCTTGCAAGTCAAAGGCGAGCGCGACTGGGGACGCTTCGGCCTCTCGCGCCCATTGCTGATGTCGGGCATGTTTCATTTGCACCGCTATTTATTGTCCGGCGACGTGGGCAAGACCATCACGGGTATCTCGGGCGTGATGCTGCTGCTGATGGCCTTGAGCGGCATTTACCTGTGGTGGCCGCGCCTGCAGTGGACGGCGATCAAGCGCGCCCTGACCGTGTCGCATGGCGGCTCCTGGCCGCGCTTTCACTATACGATGCACAAGGCGGCGGGCTTCTTTGCCGCGCCCGTGCTTGCCGTGCTCGCCTTTTCCGGCATCTATTTCAATTTGCCGCAATTGATCGTGCCCCTGGTGGAGCTCGTGTCGACGGTGCCGGACACGGCAAAACTCAGGAATGTGCAGCAGGAGGGCGCCGTGCTCGATGCAGGCCAGGCCATGGCCGCCGCGCAGCAGCTGTATCCGCAGGCGCGCGTGTCGCGCATCGTGCTGCCAGCCAGGAAGGACCAGCCATACGACGTGCGCGTGCGCCAGCCCGGTGAAATTGCCCAAGGCGACGGCGCCACGCGCATCACCCTGGACGCGCGCAGCGGCTTGCCCCTGCGCATACGCGATCCCTTGCGGGCGCCGGCCGGGGACGTTTTCCTGGGCTGGCAATTCCCCCTGCATTCGGGGCAGGCCTTTGGCGCGGCCGGGCGCGCCTTCATTACGCTGTTCGGCCTGATGCCCTTGCTGTTCCTGCTGACGGGGACCCTGGTGTGGTGGAAACGGCGGCGCGGCAAAAAATAGCTGCGCTCAAACCGTTGCGGGGAAAGTTGCTATCATCATAGTATTTTCCGGCAGATCCGCTGTCCGGACCCACCCGCACAAGGACCAGCATGAGCAATCCCGAGATCACCGTAGCAATGTTGAATGAACGCGGCACGGGCCGCCTGCCCGGCCACCTGGGCATCGTCATCACGGCCGTGGGCGACGGCCAGCTGACGGCGGAATTGCCCGTGCTGCCCCACCTGCTGGCGCCGAACGGCTATCTGCACGCGGGCAGCGTGGTGACCCTGGCCGACACGGCGTCCGGCTATGGCTGCATCGTCAACCTGCCCGAGGGCGCGATCAACTTCACCACCATCGAATTGAAATCGAACCACCTGGGCACGGCCCGCGAAGGCACGCTCACCTGCACGGCCAAGGTCGAGCACAAGGGCCGCAACACGCAGGTGTGGGATGCCGTGGTGAAAAGCAAGGAAACGGGCAAGACGATTGCCCTGTTCCGCTGCACGCAGATGATTCTGTATCCAAAGTAAGGTAAGCAACCCAAATCAACTGCTGGGGTCAGACCCGACGGGTCTGACCCCGGATTTTTGCGTTAGGGTTAAATTTTTACCCAGTTACCTTTATACAAAATCGGTCCCGTCGGTCCGTCCGGATTCGGCGAACCGCCTTTCGGCTCCAGGGTAACAGCCAGCAAGGCCACGTCGTTGCCGATGGCACGCTGGGACAGGGCCAGTTTCACGTTGCCCTTGTCGGCGAGTAAACCCAGGGAGCGCGGGTTGCCGCTCTTCGGCACGGCCCACAGTTCCAGGTCGCGGTCGGCCGGCACGGGCGCGTTGCCCACCATGCGCACCTCGAGCGCGCCGTGGCGGCTGTCGGCCGTCAGCAGCAGGGCCGTTTGCGCCTTCTCGTCCGTCAGGCTGGCGACATAGCTGATCTGCGGCGCGTCCATCACGCGCGTGGCCACGACGATCACCAGCAGCGCGGCGATGGCGCTCGACGCCATGCCCAGACCACGCCAGAACGACAGCGAATCGCGGAACAAGGACCAGCCGCCCTGCGGCTTCAGGTGCAGGCGCTGCTCGATCTGCTGCCACACGCGCTTGGGCGGCGCCACGGGCGTGGCGAATTCCGCCATCGGCTCCAGGCGCTGGCGCCATTCGGCCGTGATATTGCGCAAATCGGCGTCATTGTGCAGCCAGCCTTCGAAACGCCGCCGCGCGCCCCCTTTCAGGGTGCCCAGCACGTATTCGGATGCCAGTTTCTGGCGCAGGGTGTCATTGCCGCGGATATTCATGATGCCTCCCGTTTCGCCAGGCACGTGCGCAGCCGTTCCAGGCTGCGGCGTATCCACGTCTTCACGGTGCCGATCGGCAGCGACATCTGCTGCGCCACTTCGCTGTGCGACAGGTCGTGATAAAACGCCAGGGCGACCACCTGCCGGTGCAGCCCTTCCAGGGCCGACATGCAAAACGCCAGCGCCTTGGCGTCACCGCTCATCTGCAGTGATTCGATCGGCGTGGCCTGGGGGTCTCGGAGTGCATTCATGACTTCGCTATCAAACTGTTCGGCATCGATTTCCACGGTATCGTCGCTGCGCCGCAGCACATCGAACGCCTTGTTGCGCACGATGGTGGCCATCCAGGTCATCGGCGCGGCCAGATGGCTCTGGTAAGCGGCGGCGTTGTTCCAGATGGCGACAAAACCCTCTTGCAAGGCTTCTTCAGCGAGCTCTTGCTTATGCAATATACGCAGCGCGAAGCCAAACAGTTTCGATGATGTGGAGTTATATAGCTGGCGGAACGCGGTGGCGTCCTTGTTCCCGGTGGCAAGCAGCCAGGCTTTCAGTTGCTGCGGGTCGAGCGATTGAGCGGCTGGGGACACGGCTGGCTTTCACAAGGTGAGTGGGATCACGCTTGTGAAGGTTATAACAAGTTGGCAAGCTTTAGCAACAAGGTTTTGTGCGGTACCGGGGGACTGGATCAGCCGGCGATGGCCGTTTCGAGCAACTTGTGCAGTTCGGCAAATTCCGGCTTGCCCACATAGCGCTTGAGGATCTTGCCCTGCTTGTCGAGCACGAAGGTGGTGGGCGTGAGTGCCACGTCGCCATAGGCCTTGGCCGCCTCGCCCGTCACGTCGAGCGCTACCTTGAACGGCAGCTGGCGCGTTTCGGCGAAGTTCAGCACGTAGTTGGCCGGATCGTACTTCATGGCCACGGCCACGAATTCCAGGCCCTGCCCCTTGTACTTGTTGTAGGTGTCGACCATTTCCGGCATTTCCGCCACGCAGGTGGTGCACGAGGTGGCCCAGAAATTGACCATCACCACCTTGCCGCGCAGGCTGGCCGAGGTGATTTTCTCGCCATGGATGCCGTGGAAGGTCACGTCCGGCGCGCTTTGCTTGTCATTCAGCGACAGATAGCCGGCCGCCGCCACGCCCGCCACGAAGACGGCGATCAGGGCTGGCTTGATCCAGGACTTGCTTGCGGAGGGCGAAGTTGACATGGCGAAGTTGAAATAAGTCACTTGGGTAGCGCGACGATGCGTCCATTATAGACGCATCGTCAGTCTGGCGCCGTAGGCCGGATGGGGGAGAACGCTTACTGCTGTACCGTATCGCTGACCGTGCTGGTCGTGCGCTGCTGCGGCGGATCGGGCTGCAATTGCTTCAGTTCCGCTTCCGAGATGTAGTCGAACAGCTTGACCACTTTCTGCACGCCGCCCACGCCGCGCGCCACGTCGGCCGCGACCGTGCCTTCGCGCTGGGTCACGCGGCCCATCAGGAAGACGGTGGCGTTTTCCGTGACGACCTTGAACGAGGCGGCCGAGATGGTTTTCATGTCGACCAGGCTGGCCTTGACCTTGGTGGTGATCAGCGCGTCGTTCGAGCGCGAGGTATAGCTGGCCGGGCCGGCGATGATCAATTCATTGGCCACCGATTCCACGCCTTCGATGTTGCGCACTTCGCGTTCGACGGCATTTTTCATCGCCTCGTCGCGCACTTCGCCCGTCAGCAGGACGCGGCGGTTGAAGCTGGTGACATTCACGTGGCCCACGTCGCCGACGATGGAGGGGATGCGCGATTCGCCTTTCAGGGCGATCGACTTGTCTTCGGTCTGGGCGCCCAGGGTGCGGCGGTCCGCCGCGGCGACGCCGCCCATCACCGCGCCGCCGACCATCAATTCGATGCAGCCGGTGAGCGAGGTGAGCATGGCGCCGCACAGCAGTGCGGTGGCCAGCGGGCGTTGTACGCGTTTCCAGCCTGGGCCAGTACCGAATTTAGTCATTCACGTCTCCTCCGAATAGCGCGACGTCGATGCCGTCGCAGATGCAATGTATGGTGGTCAGATGGACTTCCTGGATGCGCGCGGTGCGCTCGGCCGGCACGCAGATATGCACGTCGGCGTCCGTCAGCATCTTGCCGATGGCGCCGCCGTCCTTGCCCGTCAGCGCCACGACGCGCATTTCGCGCTCGAGCGCCGCTTCCACGGCGGCCATCACGTTGGCCGAATTGCCCGACGTGGAGATGGCCAGCAGGATGTCGCCGGCCTGGCCGAAGGCCTGCACCTGCTTCGAGAAGATCTCGCGGTAGCTGTAGTCGTTGGCCACGGCCGTCAGGATCGAGGTATCCGTCGTCAGCGCCAGAGCCGGCAGCGGAAAGCGCTCGCGTTCGAAGCGTCCCACCAGCTCGGCCGCGAAATGCTGGCAGTCGGCGGCGGAACCGCCGTTGCCGCAGGCCAGGATTTTGTTGCCGTTGGACAATGCATAAAACATCAGGTCGATCGCCTGCGCAATGGGTTGCGCCAGTACGGTAGCGGCCTGGATCTTGAGTTCGGCACTTTCGTGGAAGTGCGAGAGGATGCGTTGATTATTCATAGTCTGCCGATTATAGTGCAGGCGCGCGGCATGGCGGACAAGCACTGTTAAAAATGCTTACATATCGAGGATGTTCTTCAGCCAGCTGATGCGTCCGCCATCGATGGCCAGCGCGTCGAAGCGGCATGGCGGCACGGTTTTTTGTCCCAGCAGCCAGGTTTGCGCGGCCACCACCATGCGCCGCTGCTTGGCGGGCGTGATGCTGGCCAGGGCGCCGCCGAAGGCCGCACTGCTGCGCAGCCGCACTTCGACGAAGACGACGGACGGCCCGTCGCGCATGATCAGGTCCAGCTCGCCGCCCTTGCACAGATAATTGCGTTGCAGCAGCACCAAGCCTTGCAGCAACAGATACGCGAGCGCATCGTCTTCCCCCTGCCGTCCCCGTTCCCGTTTATTCCAGAAGGGCGGCATGGCGGTGTCCTTATTGTACCGGCGGCGCGGCCGGTGGAGCCGGCGGCCAGGTGCCCAGCACGCCCTGCTGGTAGGTGGCGGCTTGTTCCGTGCGTTCGAACACGCTTTGATCGTCCTCGAAACGCACGGCCAGGCGGCCCGTCACGCCGTCGAGCGTGAATGGCGTGTTCGGCCGCAGCGCCACTTCGCGTGCCACGCGGAAGGCGTCGATGCCCAGCGCGTACAGGCGTTCCATGTCGGCCGTCAGGCGGCGCTCCGCAGGCTGCTCCGGCTGCGGATACACCATCACTTGCGGATGGTCGCGCTGCACTTGCCAAGGCAGGTCCAGCAGGCGCGCGCCGTCGAGCTCGGGGCCGCTGGCGCCGCGCCCGGCGCCGGGGTTCAGTGACGAGGTGCCATACAGGGGCAGGTCGCTGCCGATGGCCACGCGCAGCTGGCGCGCCTGGTCGGCGTCGAGCGCGGCAAACAGCAGGCCCGGCGGCGTCGCGGCCAGGCGCGCGCGCAGCTGCACCAGTTCCGCATCGCTCAGGTAGCCATTCGTGGCCGTCAAGTCCATCGTATCGACCTTGCCGCCCTGGCGCAGCCATTCCTGCTTGAAGGCGGCGCTGATGCGGCGCTGCGAGGGCGAACCGGCCGACAGGATCAGCGCGCTGGCGCCCGGCTGTTCGCTGGCGGCCCAGGCGGCGACCTGGCGCGCTTCCGCCTCGATCGACAGGCCCATCACCAGCAGCTTGGCCGGCAGGCGCGCCTCGCCGCGGTTGTCCGGGTGGTTCAGGGCGATCGTTGGTTTACGCACCAGATCGCTGTTCGCCACGGCCGTCACGGCCGAGCGCGACAACGGCCCCACGACGATGTCCTGTTCCTCTTGCGCTTGCGCAAACTTGTTCAGCACGTCGGTGCTGCCGTCGCCCGTGTCGATCACCGTCACTTCGAAGCCGCTGCGGTCGCGCTCATACGCGGCCATGAAACCGGCGCGCAGCAGTTCGGCGGCCGGGCCCAGGGACGGGGAGCGCAGCGGCAGCAGCAGGCCGATATGGTGGACCTGGCCGTCGGACGGCGCCGGCGCCGTGGCGGCCGGCATGTCCTGCGGCGTGCCCGTGGCCGGCTTGGTGGTGGTGGGCGCCAGCGGCGCGCCATTGCCGTCGTACTCGGTAATATCGGGCACGGCCACGGCGAACGTCACCGGTTCGGGTGCGGGCGGCTTGGGCGGCACGGGCGGCGGCAGCGGCTTCGGTGGCGGCAGCGCCCTTGTGTTAGATTCAATAGGCGCGCACAATTGCCCGGGCGCGTCGCAAGGCGTGCTGCAAGCGCTCAGCATGCCGGTCGCGGCACAAACAAGCAGTAACTTCACACTATTAGCAAGCATTTAACCTCCAAAATGACCGTACAAGAAATCAGTTCCATCGCCAGCCTGCCCATCATGACAGAGGCGGCGCACCAGGTCTATCCTATCGCAACATTGTATATAGTGGCCACGCCCATCGGTAATGTGACCGATATCAGCTTGCGCGCGCTGCACTTGCTGAGCCTTGCCGACGCCGTCGCCTGTGAAGATACGCGCAACACGGCGCACCTGCTGACGCGCTTTGGCTTGAACAAGCCGTTAATTGCGGCGCATCAACATAACGAGCGCGAAGTGGCGCAGACCCTGATCGCGCGCCTGCACGCGGGCGAGCGCATCGCCCTCGTTTCCGATGCGGGCACGCCCGCCGTGTCCGACCCCGGTGCGCGCATCGTCGACGCCGTGCGCGCGGCGGGACTGCGCGTGCTGCCCCTGCCCGGCCCGTCGGCGGCGATCACGGCCATTTCCGCCAGCGGCCTGTTGAATGACCAGTTTTACTTTGTCGGCTTCCTGCCGGCCAAGGCCAAGCAGCGCGAAAACATCTTGCACAGCCTGCGCGGCGTGACGGCGACCATGGTGTTTTATGAAGCGCCGCACCGCATCCTCGATTGCGCCACGGCCCTGGCCGAAGCGTTCGAGCCGACGCGCCAGGTGGTGTTCGCGCGCGAACTGACGAAACTGTTCGAGGAAATCCACCGCTGCCCCCTGTCCGAGGCGGAAAGCTGGATCCGCGCCGACGCGCACCGCGAAAAGGGAGAGTTCGTCGTCCTGCTGGAAGGCGCCACGGAAGCGCAGGACGCGGAAGACGTGGAAGCGGAACGCATCCTCAATATCCTGCTGGCCGAATGCAGCGTCAAGCAGGCGGCGAATCTGACGGCGCAAATCACGGGCCGCAAGAAAAACGCCCTGTATGAGCGGGCGCTGCAGTTGAAGGGGCAGGAATAAGGGACTCAGGACGGAGGTGGGGCATCGAGCGCCTGCGCTGCCGCAAGCAGCTGTTGCACATGCTCGATCAACTCGTCGACAAAGCCCTGCGTGACATCCAGCTCGCCCTCGTATTCGGCCAGGTTGCGCTTCTTGTGGGCCTGATTTAGCAGCAGCCATTGCTGTGGCGTGAAACCCAGCGTGTGTTCCAGGCTTTGAAAGACGAGATAGCGGTTGTCGCTGCGATAACCATGTTGACGCAGCGCAGACAAGGCGGCAGCATGCGCCGCGTTATACGCCAGGTCGAAGCGGCTTTCCAGCGACAGTATCGGCTGCCTGGCATCGTGAAGGCGCACGGTGGCCGAGCGCAGCAAGCCCGCCCGTTCGCGTGCGTCCGGTGGCTCAGCCTTGAGCTGGCCGATGCGCGCCAGGTTCGCCAGCGCCTGTGAGCTTGAGGAGGTCATCATTGGCCCCTTTGACAAAAATCTTGGGCTGTTCGAGGACGCGCACGGCGAACGACTTGCCGTCGTCTATTCTTTGCCGCCATTCTTCATGTGTGTACAAGGTGGGGTTGATGCTGCGCCCCAGTTGCTGCTGCGCTGGCTGCAGCGCTGCCAGCAACTGGGCATTCGATGCCATGTTGCCGATGACCATCAGGTCGATGTCGCTGTGCGCCTGTTCCGTGCCCTTGGCCATCGAACCGTACACAAACGCCAGGTCGACTTCCTGCCAATACGGTTGCAGGGCCACGCGCAGCACATCGGCGACACCAAAGGTTTTCAGCACGATGCTGCGCAGCTCGTCGAAGATCGGCGCATCATGATTTGCTTGGTAATGCTTCTGGTTGCCCACTTTCTTGACGGTCACCAGGGCCGATTTCACCAGCTTGGCCAGTTCGCGTTGCACGGCGCCCGAGCCGATGGCCGCGAAGGCGATGATCTCATTCGCATAGAAAGACCGCTGCGCCTGGCCAAAGAGCAAAGCCAGCACGCGTTGCTGTGTCTTGGAAAACAATGTATCTGCGAAAGTACCCATATTGGGTATGTTAGTACCCAATATGGGTATAGTCAAGCAGCCCATCACCACTTGCAACCGCTATCCTTTTTATCGAGCAACATCAGCACGGGCGCCAGCAGGCCAGCCCCTGCATAGGCGGTGCGGCAATCGCCGCGCTTGCCTTGTGCGATGTCGCGCGCCAGCTGGGTTTCCGTTTGCAGGGGCTTGTCGGGGATTTGCCCCACGGCCGTGCCCACCTTGGACGGGTCGCGCTCGCCCGCCATCTTGCGCGCCGTGCGTTTGGCCGCTTCCATGTCGAATTTTGGCGTCTCCGGTGTTTCTTGTCTGAAGGTATCGGGACTGGCCGCCGGCGTGGCCGGTGAGGCCGTAACGACCGTGATGGCTTGCGGGCTGGACGCCGGCGCCGTGGCTGCCGCCGGTGTTTCCCGGGCAGCGGCGGGCTTCGGCTTGCTGATGGGCTTGGGTTCGCGCTTCGGCTTGACGACCTCGACGGGCGGCGGCGGGGGCTTGGCGGCCAGCGGGCGTATCCACACGGCGATCGATTCCACGCGCGGGGCCGTGTCCGGCGGGGCAGACGGCTGGACGTGGCGCCACAGATAGATCAAGGCGCCATGCAGCAGCAAGGACACGGCGATGCCCAGCACGATGCCGCGGTTTGTCGGCATGGGCTGGCCGGCGCCGCTTCCATTTCTTTCGATACTGAAATCCATTGCCGTCGTCGCCTTCATGTCTGATCGGGAAAACTTGCAAACTTAGTGTCGCATACTTGTATCGTTTTGAAAAATACATGGGTCTCAGTGCCGCGCGTAAATAATTTACACAGAGTTTCACCTGACCCTTGACCGAAGTCGATACGGCCTGTATTATCTTGGTCTTCGGAGTGTGGCGCAGCCCGGTAGCGCACCTGGTTTGGGACCAGGGGGTCCAAGGTTCGAATCCTTGTACTCCGACCAAATTTGTAGAAAAAAACCCAAGAGTTTCGGCTCTTGGGTTTTTTTTCGTCTGTACGGGTCACGTTGGTCGGGTTAGCGCAAAGCGCGTAACCCGACAACAGTGTTGGCCATGGCGCTGGTGGCGTCGGATTACGCGTGGCTCCGCCACGCTAATCCTACGCCGCGGCGCGCTTTGCCGCAATGGCATTGCCGGCGCGGCTCGAGCCCTTGCGCCCCAGCTGCTGCGAGATGAACTGCCCCGCATCGACCACCAAGTCCAGGTCGATGCCGGTGGCGATACCCAGTCCCTGCATCATGTACAGCACGTCCTCGGTGGCCACGTTGCCGGTGGCGCCCTTGGCGTACGGGCAGCCGCCCAGGCCGGAGACGGACGAATGATAGATCGCGATGCCCGTTTCCAGGCTGGCGTAGATGTTCGCCAGCGCCTGGCCGTAGGTGTCGTGGAAGTGGCCGGACAGGCCGCCCACGTGGAAAGCCGCGATGGCGCGTTCCATCACCGCCTGCGTCTTTCTCGGCGTGGCCACGCCGATGGTGTCGGCGATGTCGATCTCGTCGCAACCGAGGTCGCGCATGCGGCCCACCACGTCGGCCACGGCGTCGAGCGGCACGTCTCCCTGGTAGGGGCAGCCGAAGGCGCAGCTGATGCTGCCGCGCAGGCGCAGGCCGTGTTCCTTGGCCGCCTTCGCCACGCCTTCGAAGCGGGCGATCGATTCGGCGATCGAGCAATTGATGTTCTTTTGCGAGAACGCCTCCGACGCGGAACCGAAGATCACCACTTCATCGGCCTTCGCCGCCAGCGCCGCCTCAAAACCCTGCATGTTCGGCGTCAGCGCCGAATAAATGGTGCCTGCGCGGCGCGCGATCTTTTCCATCACTTCCGCGCTGGTGGCCATCTGCGGCACCCATTTCGGCGAGACGAAGGACGCCGCCTCGATATTGGCGAAGCCGGCCAGGGTCAGGCGGTCGACCAGCTCGATCTTGACGGCGGCGCTGATGGTGTCCTTCTCGTTTTGCAGGCCGTCGCGCGGACCCACTTCGACGATCTTGACCTGCTTGGGCAAACTGGTAGTAGGGTTCATCTCAATATCCTTGCAAACGGTTGACGATGCCGGCGACGGAGTCTCCGGCGTGCAGGCGGCGCATCTTGGCGGCGATCTGCGCCACGCTTTCGCGGCGCAGGGTGGCGGCCGAAATATGCGGCGTGATGGTGATGCGCGGTTCTTGCCAGAACGGGTGCTGCTGCGGCAGCGGCTCGTTGCGGAACACGTCCAGGGTCGCCCCGGCGATATGACCGGAGCGGATCAGGGTCAGCAGATCCGGCTCGGCCAGATGCGCGCCGCGCGCCACGTTGATGATATACGCGCCCGGCAGCAGCATCGACAGGCGCGCGCGGTCGAGCAGGTTGTGCGTGTCCGGCGTGAGCGGCAGCATGCACACGAGCACGCGCGTGCCGCGCAAAAAGGCATCCAGCCCTTCCTCGCCCGTAAAGCATGCGACGCCATCGACGTGCTTCTGGCTGCGGCTCCAGCCACGCAAGGGAAATTCGAACTGCGCCATCGCTTGCAGCACGCGCATGCCCAGCACGCCCATGCCCAGCACGCCGACGGGGAAATCCATCTTGTCGAAGGCGGGCAGCGGCTGCCAGATGCCGGCGCGGCCCTGCGCCTCGTAGTCGTCGAAACGGCGGAAGTGGCGCAGCACGGCGTGGCTCACATATTCGGCCATCTGCACGCCCATGCCCGCGTCGTCGAGGCGCACCAGCGGCACGTGGGCCGGCAGCGCGTCGCCGAATTTCAACAGCGCGTCGACGCCGGCGCCCGTATTGAAGATGGCTTTGACGTTGGCCAGCTCGGGCAGCATGGCGGCCGGCGGCTGCCACACGACGGCATAATTGCATGGCGCGACCGCCTCGCCTTCGCGCCAGAAGTGGATCTCAGCTTCGGGCAGCAAGTCTTTAAAATCGGCGATCCACGCCGCTTCCTTGCCGTCCGAACGTTGTAAAAGGATGCGCATCGTGCCAGCCTCTATGCGGCAGCCTTGAAGGCCAGCAGCGGCGCGCCATCGGCCACCTGGTCGCCGACCGCATACAGCACGTCTTCCACCAGGCCGTCATGCGGCGCGGCGATCGTGTGCTCCATCTTCATCGCTTCCATGATGACCAGCGGTTCGCCCTTTTTAACATCCTGGCCTTTGTTGACCAGCACGGCGACGACCTTGCCCGGCATCGGCGCCGTCAGGCGGCCGCCCTCCGCTTCCACTTCGCCCGCATGCGCCATCGGGTCGCTGTAGTGCAGCGTATAGTGCAAGCCGCTGGTGAATACATGGAACTGCTCGCCGTCGCGCAGCACCGTGCCATGCACGGCACGCTCGCCCAGCTTGATGTGCAGCTCGTTGCCTGTGCGCGCCGTCAAGGTCAGGGGCTGGCCGTTGAACAGCCAGCCATCGGTCTTGTAGGCGATGCGCGCGGCATAAGCCTTGCTGTCGCCGGCCAGCGCGAATTCATCGGCGAACGACAGGCTGCGCCCCAGGGTGCTGTTTAAGCGCCAGCCCAGGGCATTGCCCCACGGGTCGGCGCGGTTGGCCGACTGCGCTTCGGCGGCCGTTTTTTCTTCCAGCAGCAGGGCCACGGACGCCAGCGCCAGGGCCGTGTCGGGCGCCGCCTGCAGGGCAGGGAACAGCGACGCCTGATTACGCTCAATTAGGCCCGTATCGAGATCGGCAGAGCTGAATGCCTGGCCTTCGATCAGGCGTTTTAAAAAGGCGATATTGCTGGCCAGGCCCACGATCTGGTAGTCGGCCAGCGCCTGCGCCATGCGTGCCAGCGCTTCGCGGCGGTCCGCGCCCCAGACGATCAGCTTGGCGATCATCGGGTCGTAGAACGGCGAGATGGCGTCGCCTTCGCGCACGCCCGAATCGATGCGCACGGACGCGGGAACCACCGTGCCGCCCAGCTCGAACGTGACGGCCGGTGGCGACTGCATGTGGCGCAGGGTGCCGATCGACGGCAGGAAGCCCTTCTCCGGATTTTCCGCATAGATGCGCGCCTCGATGGCGTGGCCGTGGATGGTCAATTCGCTTTGTTTTTTCGGCAGCGGCTCGCCAAAGGCGACGCGCAACTGCCATTCCACCAGGTCGGTGCCGGTGATCATTTCCGTCACCGGATGCTCGACTTGCAGGCGCGTGTTCATCTCCATGAAGTAGAACGAGCCATCCTGGTTGGCGATGAATTCCACCGTGCCCGCACCGACGTAGCCGACGGCCTTGGCGGCGGCGACGGCCGCTTCGCCCATGGCGGCGCGGCGCTCGGCCGGCATGCCCGGCGCCGGCGCTTCTTCCAGCACTTTCTGGTGACGGCGCTGCACCGAGCAATCGCGCTCGAACAGGTAGATGCAGTTGCCGAGCGTGTCAGCAAACACCTGGATTTCGATATGCCGCGGACGCGACAGGTATTTTTCGGCCAGCACCTTGTCGTCGCCGAAAGAGCTGATCGCTTCGCGCTTGCACGAAGCCAGCGCCGCCTTGAAGTCGGCGCTGTTCTCGATGACGCGCATGCCCTTGCCGCCGCCGCCGGCGGACGCCTTCAGCAGCACGGGGTAGCCGATCTTGTCAGCCTGGCCGTGCAGGAAGTCCGCATCCTGTTCCTCGCCGTGGTAGCCGGGCACCAGCGGCACGTTGGCTTTCTCCATCAGCGACTTGGCGGCCGATTTCGAGCCCATGGCACGCATGGCGGATGCCGGCGGGCCGATGAAGACCAGGCCTGCCGCCTGGCAGGCGTCGGCGAAGTCGGCGTTTTCGGACAAAAAGCCGTAGCCGGGGTGGATCGCCTGCGCACCCGTGGCCAGGGCCACGGCGATGATCTTGTCGCCGCACAGATAGCTTTCCTTGGCCGGCGCGGGGCCGATCAGCACCGCTTCGTCGCACACGGCGACGTGCTTGGCGTTGGCGTCCGCCTCCGAATACACGGCGACGGTCTGGATGCCCATGCGGCGCGCGGTAGCGGCGACACGGCAAGCGATTTCGCCGCGGTTGGCGATCAGGATTTTAGTGAACATGGTCTCTCTCTATTCTCTCAAAGGGGCAGCTGTCTCTTGGCGGACGTTGTGTGCTGGCTTGTCGGTTTACGCGCCATGCGCTAAACCGACCTACGCATGGCAAGGTGGTTTTCGTAGGTCGGGTTAGCCGGCACGGCGTAACCCGACAGGGCCGGGATCAGCAGCCGCACTTCTCTTTCTGCACCGAGTCCAGCATGGCGCCGCGCGTCTGCAAGCCCAGTTTGTTCAACAGGGTGCGATCGTCTTCCGCTTCCGGGTTGTCGGTGGTGAGCAGCTTGTCGCCGTAGAAGATGGAATTGGCGCCGGCCAGGAAGCACATCGCCTGCACGGCTTCGCCCATCTGGCGCCGGCCCGCCGACAAACGCACGCGCGCCTTCGGCATGGTGATGCGGGCCACGGCGATCGTGCGCACGAATTCGAACGGGTCCAGCGCTTCCAGGCCATACAAAGGCGTGCCTTCCACCTGCACCAGGTGGTTGACGGGCACCGATTCCGGATACGGGTTCAGGTTCGCCAGCTGGGCGATCAGGCCCGCGCGCTGCAAGCGCGTTTCGCCCATGCCGACGATGCCGCCGCAGCATACTTTCAAGCCCGCTTCGCGCACGCGGCCCAGGGTGTCCAGACGATCCTGGTATTCGCGCGTGGAGATGACGTTGTCGTAGAACTCGGGCGCCGTGTCCAGGTTATGGTTGTAGAAGTCCAGGCCCGCGTTTTTCAGGCGGTCCGCCTGTCCCTCTTCCAGCATGCCCAGGGTGGCGCAGGTTTCCAGGCCCAGTGCTTTCACTTTGCTGACCATCTCTTCGACTTTTTCCATGTCGCGCTCTTTCGGGCTGCGCCAGGCGGCGCCCATGCAGAAGCGCGTGGCGCCGTTGGCTTTCGCCTGGCGGGCCGCGTCGAGCACCGTGTCGATGTCGAGGATTTTCTTCGCTTCCACGCCCGTGTCGTAGCGGGCCGCCTGCGGGCAGTAGCCGCAGTCTTCCTCGCAGCCGCCCGTCTTGATCGACAACAGGGTCGCCAGTTCCACGTCGCCGTCGGGGAAGTTGACGCGGTGGGTTTGCTGGGCCTGGAACATCAGGTCATTGAACGGCAGGTCGAACAGGGCCAGTACGTCGGCGACGGGCCAGGTGGCCGCTTCCGGCACGGTGATGCGCGCCGTTGGGCGGTGCAGTTCGACGGTTTTTGCTGCTTCTTGGACTACAGACATGGTGATTCCTTCGCTTCTATTTTGGATACGTTTAAGTGTTGGGATGTTGCGCCGGCCAGTTGGGCAAGCCGGTGAAATCGAGATACGCGGCCGCCGCTTCCGCGCTGGGCTGCGCCAGGCGCGGTATCCTGCCCAGCAGCGGCGCCGGGATGCGCTCGATCAGCGCATCGATATTTTCGTCGAGGAAGCGCATTTCCACTTCCAGTGTGTTGGCGACCCAGCCGATCACCGTCAGGCCGCGCGCTTCGATGGCTTCCACCGTCAGCAAGGCCTGGTTGATGCAGCCCAGACGCATGCCCACCACGAGGATCACGGGCAAATCGAGCTGCTGCGCCAGGTCGGCCGAGTCGAAACCTGGCGACAGCGGCACGCGGAATCCGCCCACGCCTTCGACCACGACGGCGTCCGAGGCGGCGGCGATTTCCAGGTAGGCGGCCAGAATCGGTACCGATTCGATGCTCACGCCTTCGAGCGCGGCGGCGATGTGCGGCGCGGCCGGTTCCTTCAGCATGTAGGGCGTGGTCAGGCTGCGCAGCATGGTGACGTTGCCGGCGGCGATCAGGCTGTCGGCGTCTTCATTATGCAGTTCGCCGTCGCGCATCTCGGCGCCGGCGGCCACGGGCTTCATGCCGCAGGCGCGCACGCCGCGCGCGACCAGCGCGTGCAGCAGGGCCGACGAGGTCAGGGTCTTGCCGATTTCCGTGTCGGTGCCGGTGACGAAACAGGCAAAGCGCGAGGGCAGACCGATGGCTGCCGGCGCCGGCTGCACGGCCGGCGCCAGGTCCGCCAGCACTTCCGCCACGATAGGGTCATCAAGGCTCATGGCGAGTCCTTTCCAGGGTGTTGACTGCGTTGATCAATTGCGCCACTTCCTGCGCCGTATGGCCGGCCGACAGGGTCACGCGCAGGCGCGCCGACCCTGCAGGCACGGTGGGCGGGCGGATGGCGCCGACCCACAGGCCTTGCTGGTACAGATTCGCGGCGACGGCCAGCATGTCCGCGTTCTCGCCGATGATGACGGGCTGGATGGCGGACAGCGATGGCAAGGCTTGCCAGTGCTGCAGCTGCAAGCCTTCGTTCCACTGCGCCACCAGCGCCGCCAGGTGGGCGCGGCGCTGCCGGCCTTCCTCGCCGGCGATGATGTCCAGGCTGGCCAGCAGCGCATGCGCGAGCGCGGGCGCGGCCGCCGTGGTGAAGATGTAGGGGCGCGCCTTCTGGATCAGCGTCTCGATCACGGCTTCATGCGCGCAAACGAAGGCGCCGCCCACGCCGGCCGATTTGCCCAGGGTGCCCACGTAGACCAGATACGGCGAATGCAGGTCGAAGTGTTCCAGCGCGCCGCGGCCATTCTCGCCCAGCGCGCCGAAGCCGTGCGCATCGTCGACCACCAGCCAGGCGCCATATTGTTCGCACAGGGCCAGCAGCGCGGGCAACGGCGCCAGGTCGCCATCCATGCTGAAGACGCTGTCGGTGACGACGATCCTGGTTTTGGCCGTGCTGGCCGCCAGCAGGGCCGCGAGGGCGTCGAGATCGGCGTGCGGATACACGCGCGTCTTGACGCGGGCCAGGCGCGTGCCGTCGATCAGCGAAGCGTGGTTCAGCGCTTCCGAGAAGATCTCGGTCTCCGCGTCGCCCGCCGCCAGGGCCGTGAGCACCGCCAGATTGGCCATGTAGCCCGTGCAGAAATACAGCGCGCGCGCCTGTTCCAGGTTGGCGCCGACAAACGCGGCCAGGCGCTCTTCCAGCAGCGCGTGGGCGCGGCTGTGGCCGCTGATCAGGTGCGACGCGCCGCTGCCGGCACCGTACAGGTCGGCGCCCTCTTTCAGCGCGTCCACGATGCGCGGATGCGCGGCCAGGCCCAGATAGTCATTGCTGCAAAAGGCCAGCATGTCGCGGCCATCGACCGTCAGGCGCGGCGCGCACGGCGTGTCGACGGTGCGGCGGCGGCGGATCAGGCTGCGCTCTTCCAGCCCTTGCAGCTGCTGTTGCAATTGCGCGATCAGTTCCATCTCAGGCTCCGATCACTTTGTTGAAGACGGCCAGCGTCTGTTGGCCCAGGCCCGCGATTTCGGCGTTGTCTAGGATGTACGGCGGCATCAGGTACACGGTGGCGCCGATGGGGCGCATCAGCAGTTCGTGTTCCAGCGCCGTGCTGAAGAAGCGGCGCGAAAAGTCGGGCGCAGCGTCCACCGCATCGAAGGCCCAGATCATGCCCTGCTGGCGGAAGTGTTTTACGCGCTCGTGCTGCGCCAGCGGCGCCAGGGCGCGCGTGATTTTCCCGGCGCGTTCCCGGTTGTTCACCAGCACGTCGTCTTCCTCGAAAATCGACAGGGTCGCCAGCGCTGCGCGGCAGGCCAGCGGGTTGCCCGTGTACGAGTGCGAATGCAAGAAGCCGCGGCGCACGTCGGTGCTGTAGAACGCCTGGTAGATGTCTTCGCGCGTCATCACGAGGGACAGGGGCAAATAGCCGCCGCTGATGCCCTTGGACAGGCAGACGAAGTCGGGCCAGATGCAGGCCTGCTCGCACGCAAAGAAAGTGCCCGTGCGGCCGCAGCCGACGGCGATCTCGTCGAGGATCAGATGGACTTGATAGCGGTCGCACAGGTCGCGCACCAGCGACAGGTACAGCGGGTCGTGCATGGCCATGCCGGTGGCGCACTGCACCAGCGGCTCGATGATGATGGCGGCGATTCTTTCGGACTTTTCCTGGAACAGCCGTTCCACGTCGGCTGCCGCGCGGCGCGCCACGTCCTGCTCCGATTCGTTTTCGGCTGCCTGGCGGAAGTCGGGCGACATCACCGTCTGCGAGGCGCGCAGCAGGGGACCGTAAGCATCCTTGAACAGGGCGACGTCCGTGACGGCCAGCGCGCCGATGGTTTCGCCGTGGTAGCTGCCTTTCAGGCACACGAATTCCTGTTTTTCGCTCTTGCCGCTGTTGCGCCAGGCGTGAAAACTCATTTTCAGGGCGATTTCCACGGCCGACGCACCATCGGACGCGTAAAAGCTGTGACCAAGCACGCCGCCCGTCAAGGCGGAGAGCTTTTCCGACAGTTCGATCACCGGTTCATGCGTAAAACCGGCCAGCATCGCGTGTTCCAGGCGGTCCAGTTGATCCTTGAGTTCCGCATTGATGCGCGGATTGGCATGGCCGAACAGGTTCACCCACCAGGAGCTGATGGCGTCCAGGTAGCGTCGTCCTTCATGGTCATACAGCCAGGCGCCGCGGCCATGGCTGACGGGGATGAGCGGTACAGTCTCGTGGTGCTGCATTTGCGTGCACGGATGCCACACGCTGCGCAGACTGCGTTCGACCCAGCCCGATTGTTTTTCTGCTTTCAAAACTGCTCCAATGATTTTCTTAATCCATGCACTAGCCCATGAGCCAACCCGGCTTGCGCTTGTCGAGGAAGGATTGCACGCCTTCGCGTCCCTGCTCCGAGGCGCGGATCTGCGCGATGCGCTCGGCGGTGTCCGCCAGCAGCGCGTCGTCGACGGGCTGGCCGACGATGTCGCGCACCAGCGTTTTCGCTTGCGCCACGGCGTGCGGGCTGTTGCCCGTCAGGGCTTTCAGTACCTCGGCGGTTTTCGCGTCCAGCGCGCTTGCCTCGACTACCTCGTGGGCAAAGCCGATGCGCAGCGCTTCCTGGGCGGAGAATCGCTCCGCCGTCAGGAAATAGCGGCGTGCCGCGTTTTCGCCCATGGCCTTGATGACATACGGTGAAATAGTGGCCGGGATCAGTCCCAGCCGCACTTCGCTCAGGCAGAAATGCACGTCTTCCGCAACCAGAATGATATCGCATGCGGCGACGAGGCCCATGCCGCCCGCATAGCAGTCGCCCTGGATCTTCGCCACGACGGGTTTCGGACACAGGTAAATCGTGCGCAGCATCTGCGCCAGCTGCAGCGCGTCGGCCTGGTTTTCGGCATGCGTATAGCCGGCCATCTTCTTCATCCAGTTCAGGTCCGCGCCGGCGCAGAAGGCCGCACCATTCGCGGCCAGCACGATGGCGCGCACCATCTCGCTGCGCCCCAGCCCCTCGAAGGCGCGCGCCAGTTCGGCGATCGTCGTCTCATTGAAGGCATTGCGCACGTCGGGGCGGTTCAGGGTCACGGTGGCGACATTGCCTTCGATGACCAGCTTTAAGGTTTCAAATTCCATTCTCTTCTCCCTGAGTGCCGCTTACATGCGGAATACGCCGAACTTCGTGTCCGGGATTTCCGCGTTCAAGGCGGCCGACAGGCCCAGGCCCAGCACCATGCGGGTGTCGGCCGGGTCGATCACGCCATCGTCCCACAGGCGCGCGGTGGCATAGTAGGGGTGGCCCTGGTGTTCGTATTGATCCTTGATCGGCTGCTTGAAGGCCGCTTCCTCGTCCGCGCTCCATGCGCCGCCCTTGCCTTCGATGCCGTCGCGCTTGACGGTCGCCAGCACGGACGCGGCCTGGTCGCCGCCCATGACGGAAATGCGCGCATTGGGCCACATCCACATGAAACGGGGAGAAAACGCGCGGCCGCACATGCCGTAATTGCCGGCGCCGAAGCTGCCGCCGATGATCACCGTGAATTTCGGCACGGCGGCCGTGGCTACGGCCGTCACCATCTTGGCGCCATTGCGGGCGATGCCCTCGTTTTCGTACTTGCGGCCCACCATGAAGCCGGTGATATTTTGCAGGAAGACGAGCGGGATCTTGCGCTGGCAGCACAACTCGATGAAATGCGTGCCTTTCAAGGCCGATTCGGAGAACAGGATGCCGTTGTTGGCGATGATGCCGACTTTCACGCCATAGATGTGCGCGAAACCGCAGATCAGAGTGGTGCCGTAGCGCGCCTTGAATTCGTCGAAATCGCTGCCGTCGACGATGCGCGCGATCACCTCGCGCACGTCGAACGGTTTGCGCGTATCGACGGGGATCACGCCATACAGTTCCTGCGTCGGGCATGTCGGTTCGACGGACTCGCGCAGCGCCATCTGCTGCGGCTTGGTGCGGTTCAAATTCGAGACGATGGTGCGCGCCAGCGACAGCGCATGCAGATCGTTCTGCGCCAGGTGGTCGACCACGCCGGACAGGCGCGTGTGCACGTCGCCGCCGCCCAGGTCTTCCGCCGTCACCACTTCGCCCGTGGCAGCCTTCACCAGCGGCGGGCCGCCGAGGAAAATCGTGCCCTGCTCCTTGACGATGATCGACTCGTCGCTCATGGCCGGCACGTAGGCGCCGCCCGCCGTGCAAGAGCCCATCACGACGGCGATTTGCGGGATGCCCTTGGCCGACAAATTCGCCTGGTTGTAGAAAATGCGGCCGAAATGGTCGCGGTCGGGGAAGACGTCATCCTGGTTCGGCAGGTTGGCGCCGCCCGAGTCGACCAGGTAGATGCACGGCAGGTTGTTCTGGTCGGCGATTTCCTGGGCACGCAAATGCTTTTTCACCGTCATCGGGTAATAGGTGCCGCCCTTGACGGTAGCGTCGTTACACACGATGACGCATTCCTGGCCGGAGACCCTGCCGATACCGGTGATGATGCCGGCGCTCGGGGCCGCATCGACGCCCTTGGCGTCCTGGTACATGGCGTAGGCCGCCATCTGGGAAAACTCGAGGAAGGGCGTGCCGGGATCGAGCAGCATCTGGACTCTGTCGCGCGGCAGCAGTTTTCCGCGCGCCAGGTGCTTGGCGGCCGCCGCTTCGCCGCCGCCGGCCGCGATCTTTTCCACCTTGTCGCGCAAATCGTCGACGATGGCTTGCATGGCCGCGGCATTGGCCTTGAAATCTTCACTGCGCGGATTGAGTTTGCTTTCGATGTGCGGCATTGCGGTTCCTTTTTATTATCGCCCGGTCTCTCGGGTCGCGCTATTCGGGAAAACTGCCGTCGAGATAAAACCAGCGCAGGGCACCACCGCCCTCGCCCGCCTCGCGCACGAAGCGGCTCACCTCATGCAGGCGGTGCGCGCGGCCGTTGACCTTGTAGCGGGCCACGAATTCGACGGTGTCGCGGTGTATCTCTTCGGCTTGATCTGCTGATTCTGCTTTACGTTGACGTAAACGTAAAGCAGATTTTACCTCAAGTCCCAGCCAGTGGACTTTTTCTTCTTCGGCAAATAAGGCGTCGGCCGGACGGGTGCTGGCGTGCCAGGTGGCGCGCAGATACGCTTCGTCGCGCAAGGTAAACGCCGTGTAGCGCGAACGCATCAGGGCTTCGGCCGTGGGCGGCAAGGCGTCGCCCGCGATATACGGGCCGCAGCAGCTGGCGTAGGAGGCGCCGCCACAGGGGCAGGCGGACGATTTCGAGGGTGTGGACATGCGCTGGCAGACAGGGAACAGGAAAGTTCCGCAATTATCCGCCATATCGGCAGCAGCGCGTGCGCGCCGCCTTGGCGGCTATTTTTTCGGACTGAGGAAGTCCAGCGCGAACGGCGGCGCCTTGCCCGCCATGAGATCGGCCAGGATGCGTGCCGTGCCGGCGGCAAAGGTAAAGCCCAGCGGGCCATGGCCCACGTTGAGCCACAAATTGCCAACTTTGCTGGCGCCCACCAGCGGCGCGCTGTTCGGGGTGGCGGGGCGCAGGCCGGCCCAGGCCGTGGCCTGGTCGTAGTCGGCGCCGCGCGGCATGGCTTCGCGCGCCAGCCGCGTCAGGCCGGCGATGCGGTTCCAGTCGATGCTGTTGTCGGCACCCACCATATCGACCATGGCGGCCACGCGCAGGTCGCCGCCGATGCGCGCATACAGCACCTTGCGCTCGAAATCCGTGATGCTGATCTCGGGCGCCTTGTCTTGCGCGCGGATGGGCGCCGTCAGGCTGTAGCCTTTCAGCGGATACAGGGGCAGGTAGACGCCCGCCGTGGCGGCCAGGTCGCGGCTCTGGATGCCGGCCGCCAGCACGTAATGGTCCGCTTGCAGCAGGCCCAGGCTGATGTCGACGCCCGTGATCTTGCCCTTGTGCGTGACGAGACGGCGCGCCTCGCCTTTCAAGATGAGCGAACAATTCGGATGCTGCAGCAGGCGCGCTTCCAGCGCCAGGCAAAAGGCGTGGCAATCGGCCACCGCTTCGCCTTCGGTAAAGATGCCGCCGGCCAGCGCGCCCTGCAGGGCGGCCAGCGCCGGTTCGCGCTGCACGGCTTCCTGCGGCGACAAGACGATGCGCGCCTCCTCGGATTCCGGCCGGGCCACGGCCCGCTGGAAGATGGCGGGCGAACGGTAGACGATGAGTTTGCCCGCATCGCGCCAGGCATACGCCTCGGGCGGCACCGTCAGTTCCAGCTGCGCCATTCCGGCGCGGCTCCATTCGCCCAGCTGCAGCAGCTTGGCCGTCGTGCGGGCATTGCTGGCTGCATTGCAATTGCGCAGGAAGCTGGCCAGCCAGCGCCATTGGCGCCAGTCCGCTTCGGGACGGAAGCGCAGCGGGCCATCTTTCTGCAGCAGCCATTGCAGGGCTTTCAAGGGCACGCCAGCGTCCGCCAGCGGTGCCACATAGCGATAGCTGAGCTGGCCGCCATTGCGGTAGCTGGCGGCGATCGCCACTTGTTCATTGCGTTCCAGTACAGTGACCTTGTAGCCGGCCTCGGCCAGCCACCAGGCCGATGTCAGACCGACGACGCCGCCGCCGATGATGATGACGTGTTGCTGCATGTTGCCTCGCTGCGTTGCGCTCCCATGGTGCGGGAGCATTCGATGAGAGCTTAGAGGCTGGCCATCACGTGAGCCAATGAAACATCATGGTGCAGCCATAACTTTCAGGAATGCACTATTTCAGTGCAAATTATTCATGCTTGTCAATCGCACCACGGTACAAGGTGGTGAGGATCAATTCCTCGCTGCGCCCCATGGCGGAATACGTGCCTGGATAACGTTCGGGATCGCTGCCCGTGCCGCCCACCAGCATCACCATGCCATTCTTGTGCTTGAAATCGAGCACGAAGGCGGAGACGAGGCCATACGCGTCGCCCAAATGGCCGACCGCATGAAAACTGGCGCCCTCGACCAGGCCATTGCCCTGCCCCGCCACGGCATCGAACTGCTGGTTGCCCAGGCCCCAGGCGCGGTACAAGCCCCGTTCGCTGTTGCCATTGTGAGCGTCTGGCGCCAACTGCCATTGCCGGCCAAACATCAGGGCGATGCTGGCTGGCTGCAATAGCTGCTGATTCTGGTAGCGGCCGCCGTCGAGCAGCATCTGCATGATCTTGCCCAGTCCCGCGGCGGAGATGCGCAAGCCGCCCGTGGGACTGAAGACGGTGGCGTTGCTGCCGATCACATAGTTGGCCAGGCCGGCCGGTGGATGCTGATCAAAATCGTCGGCCTGGGCGATCCAGGGGCCGTGTGGCCGCCACTCTTCCGTATCGAGCGTGCGCTTGCGGTACAGGGTGGCCGTGTTCGCTACCTCGTCCGCGGTGAATGCCGCCGGATGGTAGCCGCCGCGCAACTGCATGGGATCGAGCAGCAAACGCCGCATCAGCAAGTCGAAGCGCTCGCCCGTGACTTTTTCCATCACCGTGCCGATCACGCCCCAGTTCAGGTTGGAATAGGTAAAGTAGCGGCCGGGCGCCGCCCTGGAATCCCACATCGCGTCGCCGCCGGCCGTCAACACGTCGCGCAGGCTGCGTTCGGGGCCCCAGGCATAGCCGCCCGCGTCGCGCAGCGAGGACGTGTGGCTGAGCAAGCTGCGCAAGGTCACGGGCCGCTGGGGAAAGTACGGGTTGCGCAGGGAAAAGCCTAAATAAATGCCCACATCCTGGTCCAGGCTCAGCTTGCCCTGCTCGAGCAGCCGCATCAAGCCCAGGGTCGTCATCATCTTCGATACGGAAGCGATGCGGAACAGGGTGTCCGGCGTGACGGGCAGGTTCTCTGCCGGCGTGGCGCCGATGTGCCGGTAGCCAAATTGTTGCTGATACGACACCTTACCATTACGGATGGCCAGCACGGACAGGCTGGCCAGCGGGTGGGCAGCATCGTCGACGATGGCGGACAGGGCTGCATCGAGCGCAGGCTGCTGGTCCTTGCCGCTACCGGGCGGCGCGGCCAACGCGCTCCAGGTCGTGCCCAGCAGCAGCAAGCCCAGCAAACCCGTCATTTTATTGTGCATGTTTCCCTGTGTCGCGATGTGGTGGAGGCATCGCCAGCATAGGGCGGGATCGTTTCCAAGGCCAATGAAAATTGCTTATTTATCTATAATGCAAAGCTATACGCACAGTAAAACATTGTTTTTTTAAATGTATAACCGTTATTTATGGTCATTTTCCATTTATTCATGGGTCGACGGGCTACGCGCAAGCGCCATCGCTATTACACTAGGAGGACAAGGAGAACTGTATGAGCCAGACCAGCGTAGAACTCAAGGTCGATTTAAATGACAATTCGCCTTTATATATGCAGATCGCCCGCAAGCTGAGCGATGACGTACGCAACGGCCGCTACCAGGTAGACCAGGCCCTGCCATCCGAACGTACCCTGTCCGAACTGCTCGACGTATCGCGCGTGACTGCCCGCAAGGCCATCGACCAGCTCGTCGAGCAAGGCCTCGTCGTGCGCCGCCGCGGTTCGGGCAACTATATTGCCCCGCGCATCGAGCAGCCGCTGTCGAACCTGTCGAGCTTTTCCGAGCAGTTGCAGCAGCGCGGCTACCGCCCCGGCTCGCGCTGGCTCAAGCGCGATGTCGTCATCGCCAGCAGCGATGAACAGCTGAGCCTTGGCTTGGCGCAGAACACGAAAGTGGCGCGCCTCGAGCGCTTGCGCCTGGCCGACGACGTGGTGATGGCGTATGAAGTGAGCGTGCTGCCCTTCAGCGTGGTGCCGGACCCGGCCGCCGTGGGCGATTCGCTGTATGAATACTTGAGCAGTATCAAGAAGGCCCCCGTGCGCGCCTTGCAGCACATCCGCGCCATGAATGCGACGGACGTGCTGGCCAAGCAGCTGGGCATCCCCGATGGCCAGGCCGTGCTGTTCATCACGCGCATCGCCTACCTGGAAACGGGCGAAGCGGTGGAACTCACGCATTCGTATTGCCGCAGCGACCATTACGACTTCGTGGCGGAAATGCGCCGTTCTCCTTAATTCAGCTGCCTGAATTACTGCTGGATCAGGCGGATCATGGATTCGGCCACGCCCACGGACGACTCCCAGCTCATGCCGGTCACCAGCCGGCCATCGACCTCGACGTGACTCTTGCCGTTGGCGCCGTGCCTGAAGATGCCGCCATGGCCCTTAATGCTCGCTTCCGCCGAAAAGGGATAGGCCTTGTATATCGGCGACTCCTTGTTGAGATACGCATCGGGGAAGGAGGTGAGCACCTTGCCCTGGATCAGGAAAGTACCGTCACGGAGCTTCAGATTCTTGATGCCCTCGGTGCCATGGCAGATGGCCGCGATCACCCCGCCTTGTTGTTCATAGATACGCAAGGCGATGTCCTGCAGCGGCTTGTTGTCCGGGATGCCGACGATGGCCGCGCCGCCGCCGACGAAAGCCATTCCCGCATACTCGTCTGCCCTGACCTCGGCGACGGGCTTGGTATGGGCCAGTGCCCACATGAAATCACTGTCGTACAGATATTTTTTGAGCAACTCGTCCGACGTGACGATCATTTCCAGGGGAATGGCGCCCCCTTCGGGACTGACGAAGTCGACCGCGTACCCTGCTTTGCGAAAGGCATCATAGGTATAGGCCAGTTCGGGAAAATTATTGCCTGCGTTAACTTTCGTGCCGGGATACTGATGCACATTCGACACGACCAGCAGCACCTTGCGTGCATGGCGCGGGGCTGCTGGCTCGCGATCGGCCGACTTGCTGATGATCTTCCAGTTGCCGGCGATCTTTTTCAAAAGAAATACATCCACATAGCGCACCCCCTGCTGGGGAATGTGGATCTCGGCCTTGGCGGTGGCCACCTTGCCGCTCACCTCCACCTTGATCAGTCGCCCATGGCGCCCATTGAATTGGCCTATTTTCTCTGGGGAAAAGAGTTTGGCGTATTCCGGACCGCTGAGCTCCCATTCCGCATCGTTTTTGCCGTCCAGATAAAGACGGGCGGTGGCATGGAAGGCCTGGTTGATCTCGTCCGGTACGTTGAAGCTGGTGCCGTGCAGATACAAGCGCACGGTTTCCCGGATGGCATTTTCGTCCTGGTCTGTGGTGGCGGCGGTGCCGGCGGCGGCGCTGCTGAGCAAGCAACAGGCGAGTACCGTTCGCAATAAAAACTGAATCATGACTTTACCCTGAATGAATAACTGCGTTTATCGGAGCAACGACTATTTCAGGTCGTTGTTGGTCGATAAGTTATCGAAATGCAGGGGAATGGATGTCGCCAAACAGGATTTCAGACTCCGGAATGGCGATTCCGGAGCGGTTTTACGCGGAAATGGCCGTGGCCGCCTGGCTGGGCTGGGCGCGGAAGCTGGCGGGAGTCTGGCCAGCCACTTTCTTGAAGGTGGAGTAGAAGGTGGAACTGGAATTGAACCCGCAGCGCTCGGCGACGATATCCATGTTCAATTGCGGCTCGCCGGTCAAGACCTGTTTCGCTTCGGCAATACGGTATTCGTTGACGTAGGTGTTGAAGCTCTTGCTCAGCTTGTCATTCAATACCTGCGACACCTGCGCCTGCGTACATCCCGCCCGTTTGGCCAGTTGGGCCAGGGTCAGGTTCGGGTTCAGATAGGATTTTTGCCCGCTCATCTGTTGTTCCAGCGCAGCGAGCACGGCAAGCGCATCGTCGTGCGTCAGGCGGCTATTCTGGTACTTCGGCTTCGGCTCGGCAGGCGTCGAGGTTTCCTTTCTCAGCAGAAAGACCATGACCGCCACATGCAGCGAGAAGGTGAACGACAAGGCGCCGACAATATACGACGTGAACGGCGTACTCGCGTAGGCCGCCAACATCACGCAGCTGCCCGCAAAGACGCTCAGCAGGAGCATGCTGCTGGTCGCCATCCGCTGTCCCTCGTGCAGCCATACATGGCGGGTTTGCCAGAGCAAGCTGGCGGTCGCCAGCAGGTAGCATAGCCAGAACAGATGAATCGCATGACTCGAACGGTCCCACACAGGACGATACGCGGAATAGGGAAAGGCAACGCCAATGACTATTAGCAGGAAGGACAAGCCCAGATGCCAGCGCCATTGTTGTCCAACAGGCAATTGCGCGAGCCCGGTCAAGAAAGCGCGCACATAGAGATAGGTCAAGGGGCCGATCAGCAGGCAGGCCGACAGGCCCAGCTGGCGGAATTCGAGTGCGATCGCCGGGTTGAAGTAGAGGAAGGCGGATTTGGCGGTGCGCACCCCGACGGCAAGCAGCAATGCACCGAGCATGCAGTCGGCCAGGCAGCGAGGCCGGCGGCTGAAAAAATAGACGGCCAGGAAAATACCGTTGATGGCGCCCAGGGCGCTAAACAGGAACAGCAATTGGCGAGCGATCATGGCGCGTGTCGTGGATGTGGGCGTCGAACCCAAGTATAGACACAAACGGGAGCGCATCGAAGTACAAGTAACGCACCACGCTCCTGCACGAGCCATAAACTCCCGTTATGCCCGCCTGCCAACCTTTCATGGTTGATCTTGCTCGTTGGTATTAAACTGGTTTCACCTTCAATCATGTTCTGAAATCATGTTGAAAACTGAAACCCCGAGCCGGCGGCATCCGGATCTGGACCTGTATCCGGTGGAGCAACTGGTGGCGGCGCTGGTCGATGACCAGTTCTGGGCCGTCGAAGCCGTACGGCTGGCCTCGCCGCAAATCGGGGCCGCCATCACGGCCGCCCTGCCCCGCATCGCGGCCGGCGGACGCTTGCTGTACGTGGGCGCCGGCACGTCGGGCCGCCTGGGCGTGCTCGACAGCGTTGAATTGACGCCCACATTTTCCTGGCCGCCCGAGCGGGCCGTCGCCATCCTGGCCGGCGGCGCGGGCGCCATGTTCACGGCCGTCGAAGGGGCGGAAGATGATGTACAGCAAGGCGAACGGGATGTGCTGGCCTTGTCACCGCAAGCAAATGACGTCGTGATTCTGCTGGCCGCCTCCGGCGCCACGCCGTATGTGCTCGGTGCGCTGCTGGCCGCGCGCAAGGCGGGCGCCTTGACGATAGGCATCGCCAACAATGTGGACGCTCCCGTGGCGCACGAGGCGCAATGCGGCATCGTGCTCGACACGGGCACGGAAGTCATTTCCGGCAGCACGCGTCTGAAAGCGGGCACGGCGCAAAAAATCACCCTGAACACGATTTCCAGCGCCCTGATGGTGGGTTTGCACAAAACTTACGGAAACTTGATGGTAGACTTGAAGCCGACCAACGCCAAGCTGATCTGGCGGGCGGTGCGTCTGACCATGCATGCCACGGGCGCCAGCGAGGCGCAGGCCAGGGCCGTGCTGGAGCAATGCCACTATCACGTCAAGGTGGCGATTGTTGCCTTGATCAAAAAAATCAACACAAACCAGGCACAGGCATTGTTGGCCGGCGCGGACGGCAGTGTGCGGGCGGCACTGGCGGCGTGATCCGATGGCGCGGCATTCTTCTGTCTGGGAGACAAAGAAGGATGTATGGAGCTAGTGAAACAACCCGCCGCAGCGCGCGCGAATCATCCGTGGCTATGGATCCCTTCCCTGTATTTCGGCCAGGGCATCCCCTACGTAGTGGTCATGACCTTGTCCGTGATCATGTACAAGAACTACGGTTTTTCCAATACGGATATCGCGCTGTATACGAGCTGGCTGTACTTGCCCTGGGTCATCAAGCCCCTGTGGTCGCCCTTCATCGATATGTACCGCACCAAGCGCTTCTGGATCGTCGGCTTGCAGCTGGTGATCGGCGCCGCGCTGGCGCTGGTGGCCCTGACGACGTCGCTGCCCCATTTTTTCCAGATCAGCCTGGCCATCTTCTGGCTGATGGCCTTCAGTTCCGCCACGCATGACATCGCCGCCGACGGCTTTTATATGCTGGGCCTGGAAGAACACCAGCAGGCGGCCTTCGTTGGCGTGCGCAGCACGTTTTACCGATTGGCGATGATCGCCGGCCAGGGCGGCCTGGTATTTCTTGCCGGCTATCTGACGCATGCGACGGGCAATGTGCAGCTGGCCTGGTCCGTCGTGTTCGCCATCCTGGCGGGCCTGTTCATCGCCCTCTTCCTGTATCACTATTTTGTCTTGCCGAAACCCAAGGAGGACCGTCCCAGCATCCAGGGCGCCGGTATTTCCCCGCTGCAGGAGTTCATCGCCACCTTTGCCGCCTTCTTCAAGAAGAAGGATATTGTCGTCATCCTCGGCTTCTTGCTGCTGTTCCGCCTCGGCGAAGCGCAACTGCTCAAATTGGCCGCGCCCTTCCTGCTCGACCCCGCCGCCAAGGGCGGCCTGGGCCTCAGCACGGAACAGGTGGGCCTCGTCTACGGCACCATCGGCGTGATCGCCCTGACCCTGGGCGGCCTGCTGGGCGGATTCATCATTTCCCGCTTCGGCTTGAAACGCTGCCTGTGGATCATGGTGCTGTCCGTCCACCTGCCCGACCTGGTCTTCGTTTACCTGGCCAGCGCTTTGCCCAGCAATATCTATGTGATCGCGGGGGGCATTGCATTGGAGCAATTCGGTTATGGCTTCGGCTTCGCTTCGTATATGTTGTACATGATCATGGTCTCCGATGGTGCGCATAAAACGGCCCATTACGCCATCTGCACGGGGTTCATGGCCCTGGGCATGATGTTGCCGGGCATGGCCAGCGGCTGGATCCAGCAAATGCTGGGTTACCAGCACTTCTTCATCTGGGTGTGCATCGCCACCATTCCCGCTTTCATCATGGCCGCGCTGGTCAAGATCGATCCCGAATTCGGCAAGAAGGCCGAGGCCTGATTCTTTTGAACCGTGCGCCCGCATGGATGGCGGGCGCACAGTAAAATGCCCGCACCGATAGACCTGGGCTTCACCACTGCAAGGAATTGTTTTGTTGTCTACTTTTAAAAAACGCCTGGGCGCCAGTGCCGGCGTATTGGCCGCGCTGGCCACCGCCACATTGCTCAGCAGCTGTACCAGCACCAAACTGCCTTCCGCAGTGACGCCAGGCGAAGCGGGCTTGCCGGCCGTGCCGCCCGTGCAGCACATCACGGGCGAAGTGCCGCCGCCGGCGCCGCGCGAATTTCGCGCCGCCTGGGTCTCGACGGTCGCCAATATCGACTGGCCCAGCCGCAGCAATTTGCCGGTCGCCAAGCAGCAAGCCGAGGCGATCGCCATCCTCGACCGCGCCAAGTCCTTGAATCTGAACGCGATTGTGCTGCAGGTGCGTCCCAGCGCCGATACGATTTACCCATCGCAACTGGAGCCATGGTCGGAATACCTGACCGGCAAGCAAGGCCAGCCGCCATTGCCCATGTATGACCCGCTGGCCTTCTGGGTGGCCCAGGCGCATGCGCGCGGCCTGGAATTGCACGCCTGGTTCAACCCTTACCGGGCCCGTCATGCCACGGCCAAGTCGCCGCTGGCGCGCGACAGTTTCGCGTCCACCAACCCGGCGTCCGTCAAGCAATATGGCCGCTACCTGTGGATGGACCCGGGCGACGCCGCCGCCTCGAAGCACACGACGGACGTGGTGCTGGACGTGGTGCGCCGCTACGATATCGATGGCGTGCACATCGACGACTACTTTTATCCGTATCCGATCGACGCGCCTGGCGCCGGCGCGGGAGCCGAGACGGCCGCGCTGGACGCGGGCAATGGCGGCGCCAAGCGCGAGCTGCCATTCCCCGATGAACCTTCCTGGCAGCAATATCTGCTGGCCGGCGGCCAGCTGGACCGCGCTTCCTGGCGTCGCCAGAACGTCAACCAGCTGATCGAAGCTTTATATACCGGCATCCATCGCGAAAAGAGCTGGGTGCGTTTCGGCATCAGCCCGTTCGGCATCGGCCGTCCCGACCGCCGCCCTGCCGGCATCGTCGGCTTCAGCCAGTACGATAAATTGTATGCGGATGCGGAACTGTGGCTGGCCAAGGGCTGGCTCGATTATCTGTCGCCGCAGCTGTACTGGCCCGTGGCGCAGGCGCCGCAGGCGTTTGGCGTGCTGCTCGACTACTGGCTGGCGCAGAATCCGTATGGCCGCCACGTGTGGCCGGGCTTGTACACGAGTCGCATCGACAATTCCGCCAAGTCCTTCACGCCGCAAGAGATCATCAAGCAGATCGAAGTGACGCGCACGCGCCCCGGTGCAAATGGGCAAGTGCATTTCAGCATGGTGCCCCTGATGCAGAACCGCAAGGGTGTCAGCGAGCAACTCAAGGCGACTGTCTATCAAAGTCCTGCTCTGATTCCCGCCACGCCATGGCTGGGCAAGGACGCACCGGGCACGCCCGTGCTGGCCTTGCGCCGCGATTCCAGCAGCCTGAACGTCAAGTTGACGTCGGGCGGCGGCAAGCCCGTGGCGCAATACGCCGTCTGGGCCCGCTATGGCGAAGACTGGCGCTTCACCGTGGTCACGGGCGTGCAGGGCGAGCTGACCCTGGTCGACGATGCCGCCGGTAAAGTCAATGCGGTGGTGGTCAGCGCCGTGGACCGCCTCGGCAATGAAAGCCCCCGCGTCACCGTGCGCGAACCGTTTACGGCTCCCGCCAAGTAATTGTTGACCGCTCACTGCTAGTCCATAACCTGCAGGCATGAAACATGCGCAAGCTTTCATGCCTGCAAGACCAGCTTGGCTTTACACTCATGCCATGATTTCCTTCCCTAGAGTCAATAATGCGGTGCCCGTGCTGGGCCTGGGCATCGACGCGGGCGGCACGCAGACGCGCTGGGCCCTGGCCACCGGCGATGGCACCATCGTGGCCGACGGCGCCGTCGAAGGCTTGTCTGCCTTGCAAATGGGCAGCGATACGGGCCGCGCCGCCGTGCACGCCACGTTTGCAACATTGTGCAAGCAAGTGCTGACTGTCGGCCAGCCGCACGCCGTGGTGGCGGGTTTGACGGGCTTTGGCGGCGACGATGTTGTGCTGGCACAAATGTTGTCCGCTTTGCTGGCGCTGGATGCCGGCGACGTCAGCATCGGCAACGATATCGACATCGCCTACCGCGACAGTTTTGAACCAGGCGAAGGTTATCTGGTCTACGCTGGCACGGGTTCGATCGCCGCCTGGATCGATGCCGATGGCGTGTTTCACCGCGCGGGCGGGCGCGGCGTGCTGCTCGACGATGGCGGCGGCGGCTACTGGATCGCGCGCGAAGCCTTGCGCCACATCTGGCGCCGCGAAGACGAGGCGCCCGGCAGCTGGCAAAGCTCGCCCATGGCCGAAGCCGTGTTTGCGCAACTGGGCGGCAGCGACTGGTCGCTGTCGCGCGCCTTCATGTACGGCCAGGACCGGGGCGCCATCGGCCGGCTGGCGCTGGCCGTGGCTGCCAGTGCGGATGCCGACCCGCTGGCGCTGGACATCTTGCGGCGCGCGGGCCAGGAACTGGCGCGGTTGGCGCTGGCGCTGACGGCGCGCTATGGCCCCCGTCCTGTGGTGCTGGCCGGGCGCGCGGCGCAATTGCACCCGGCCATCGCGGCTGCCATGCGCGCCGCTTTGCCTGTATCGTTGATGATGGAGCAAAAAGTTGCCCGTTCGCATGAGGCTGCGGCCAAGCTGGCGGCCAGGACGGCCAGCCAGCGCACTGGCAAGAACTGAACATTTTATTAACCCGAACACGGATCTTTCATGAAAAAAATCGCCCTCGCCCTGCTGGTGGCCCTGCTTTCCGCCTGTACCACGCCCGCGCCGCACCTCGACCATAGCTTGAATGCGCGCAGCCAGAGCCCGCGCGTGAAATTCATCGTCATCCATTACACGGTCAGCGACCTGCCCCGCTCGATCAAGATCCTGACGGAACAAGTAGTCAGCAGCCATTATTTGCTGACGGATACGGACAAGCCGAAGTTTTACGTGCTGGTCGACGAATCGCGCCAGGCCAATCACGCGGGTGTGAGTAACTGGAAGACTTATACACAGTTGAATGTCAGCTCGATCGGCATCGAGATCGTCAACCCTGGCTACAAGGACACGCCGGAAGGCCGCCTCTGGTATCCCTTCCCCCAGGCACAGATCGATGAACTGATTCCGCTGTTGAAAGATATCCAGGCCCGCTACAACATCGCGCCGGAAAATATCCTGGGCCACAACGAAATCGCCCCGCAGCGCAAGCAGGACCCGGGTCCGTTGTTTCCATGGCGCCAGCTGGCCGATGCGGGCCTGATCGTCTGGCCCGATGCCAACCGTGTCGCCGCGCAGCGAGCCATTTTTGAACAGCAAGTGCCGGATGCCGTGTGGTTCCAGAAAAAGCTGGCCCAGCATGGCTATGCGACGCCGAATACGGGCGTGTTCGATGAGGCAACGCGCAATGTGCTGATCGCCTTCCAGATGAAATACCGCAATACGCGGTTTGACGGCATGCCCGATGGCGAGACGGCAGCCCTGCTGGAAGTGCTGACGACGCCGGCCACAGCTGTTGCAACAAAGTAGCATGGCCGTTCCAGCCCATGACTTTTTCTTATATGCTGAACGTTACGGCCCAGGCGGCCAAAGCAAGGTAAAGGAATAGCTCATGCGGCTGCGTCATATCGAAGTATTTCACGCCATCATGCAAGTTGGCACCATCAGCGGCGCGGCCCAGGTGCTGCATATTTCGCAGCCGGCCGTGACCAAGGTCTTGCAGCATTGCGAGTTGCAACTGGGCATGCCGCTGTTCGAGCGCGTGCGGGGCAAGCTGTATCCGAAGCCCGAGGCGCACCGTTTGTTTGTCGAGACGGAAAAGCTCAACCGCGATTTATTGGGCATCCGCCGCCTGGCGGCCAGCCTGAAGGGCCATGCGGTGGAAACCATCCGTTTAGTGTCCACGCCGACGATCGCCATCAGCGTCTTGCCGTTTGCCATGACGGAGTGGCGGCGCGACTTTCCCCACACGCGTTGCCAGCTGGCTACCCACCACACGGGCGAGATCGTCAATACCCTGCGCCTCGGTGAAGCAGACCTGGCCGTGTCGCTGCAAGACCCGCGTCATCCGGGCATCGTGGCCGAACCGATCGCGCACGGCGTCATGACGGTGATCGCGCCAGCCGGCACCTGGCATGCGGCCGATTGCGGCACGCCGTTGACGGCGCATGGCCTGAACGGCGAGCTGATCGGCCATGCGGACAACGATCCGTTGGGCGAACTGGTGGTGGCCGCCTGCGAGGCGCAGGATATCCAACCCGTGTTTTCCACCGTGGTGCAGACGTATCAAATCGCCCGATCCCTGGTGGAAGCGGGCGCCGGCATGGCTGTGGTCGACCCGTTTACGGCCGCCTCCGGTTCGCCCGAGCGGCTGCAGCGCCGTCCCTGGGCGCCCACGATACCGATCCAACTGTATTTATTGACGGCGAGCCACTCGCCGCTGTCGCATGGCGCGCGGCGCCTGGCCGACAGCATCGGCGTGGCGGCGCGCAACTGCCTGGAAAGAGGAGTCTGATGTCTGTTGCAAGTTTGCAATTGGAAGCGGTCGGCAACGATCCGCAATTTCGCCACCTGAGCAGCATCGCCGGCATCGCCGTCGACTTGCGCTATGCCACGCCCGACAATTTCGTCGGCCGCGACTTATACAGCCCCATCGATTGCGCCTGGCTGCACCGCGACGCGGCCGCCGCCTTGGAGCGCGCCGTGGCCTGGCTGGCCGCGCAGCGCCCCGATCATCATCTGTTGGTGCTCGACGCGCTGCGCCCGCAGCGGGTGCAGCAGCAATTGTGGGATGCGCTGCAGGGAACGGAGTTGCTGGGCTACATCGCCGAGCCGTCGCGCGGCTCCATCCACTCGTTCGGCATGGCGCTCGACATCACCATCGTGGGGCCGGACGGCAGGGAACTGGACATGGGGACAGGCTTTGACGACCTGAGTGAGCGCTCGCATCCGGCGCTGGAGCTCGTCTTGCTGGAAAAGGGGGAAATTACGGAGGAGCAAGTGGCGCATCGCCGCTTGTTGCGCGACGCCATGTTCCAGGCGGGTTTCTTCGGCATCAACAGCGAATGGTGGCATTTCGATTGCGGCGACCGGGTGCTGGTGCGCCAGACCTACACCCGGGTACTCTAATTAGAAGACCTTTAAACCCTTCAGCATCACGATCAGGATCAGCACGGGCGAGACAAAGCGCAGCAGGAACAGCAGCACATGCGCCAGGGTTTGATTTTGCAACTGGCCATGATTGCTGATCGCCTCGATGAAATGCTGCTTGCCCCAGGCCCAGCCGGTAAACAAGGCAATCGCGATGCCGCCCACGGGCAGGAAGATATTCGACGAGACGAAGTCGAACAGATCAAACATATTCAAATTGAATAGCTTGAAGTCCGCCAGGGTGCTGTTGCTCAGGGCGCACACGGAGCCGAGCACGGCCAGCAGCAGCATGGTCACCACGGTGGCCTTGGTGCGCGTCCAGCCGAAGCGCTCATGGAAAATCACCACGGGCACTTCCATCAGCGACAGCATCGCCCCCGTGGCGGCGACGGCGGCCAGGATGAAGAACACCACCATCAGCACTTGTCCCATGGGAATTTGCGAAAACACGGCGGGAATCGTAATGAACACGAGCGACGGTCCCGCACTGGGAGCGAAGCCAAACGTGAACACCGCGGGGAAGATGGCGATGCCGGCCAGCATCGATACACCGAGGTCGGCTGCCATCACGCGCAAGGTGGTCACGGGGATATTCTGGTCATCGCGGAAATAGCTGCCGTAGGTCATCATCGTGCCCATGCCGACGGACAATTTGAAGAAGGCCAGGCCCATGGCCGTCAGCACGACGGAAGCCGTCAGCTTGGAAAAATCAGGACGGAACAGGAAGGCCAGGCCTTCGCCTGCTTTATCGAGCGACAGGCTGACCGCGCATAGCAGGAGCAGCAGCAGGAACAGCAGCGGCATCAGTTTCTTGGCGATCGCTTCGATGCCCTTGGTCACGCCCAACATCAATATGCCGCCGATAAACAGCAGCACGCCCCATTGCCAGAACAACGATTGCAAAGGATTGCTGATCAGGGAGGCGAAAGCCGCTTCCGTCACCAGCTTGTCGCTGCTCAAGATGGAGCCGTCGATGGCCTTGGCAATATACGCAAACACCCAGCCCACCACTTCCGAATAAAACGCGACGATCAGGAAGGCGGCGACCATGCCGATAAAGCCGACCAGCCACCAGGGCTTGCCCTTCGGTGCCAGCTGTTCCATGGTGGAGATCGGGTTGACCTTGGCGCGGCGCCCCAGGGTGATTTCCGCGATCATCACGGGCAGTCCCACTAATAAGGTAGCGAGCAGATAGATGAGCAGGAAGCCGGCGCCGCCATTGGCGCCTGTCAGGTAGGGGAACTTCCAGATATTGCCGAGACCGACTGCGGAACCGAGGGTGGCGGCGAGCACGCCGAAGCCAGTGGTAAAGCCAGCTCGTTTCAGGGTCAGGCCTGATCCTTGAGCTTGTTGTTTCATGGTGAATCTTCTATGGTGGGACGCGGATTTGCGCTGAGGGGGCGAAATTGTAGCAGTTCGATGCAATTCGCCCGGAAAAGCCTTGCTTCCGCTGGGGCGCTTTGCTATAGTTCGCCTCCCCAATGAGACGCAGTCAAATGCGGCAGTTGAGGAGCACCGGAAACGGCGATGAGCAGGAAAAGAAGGAGTTGACGGATGTAGTGAAATGCTTCATACTCTTCCTTCTTCGCAGCTGACAAACACAACGCTTTGTCGATAGCGCGAAAGCAGTAACCGAATACAGTTCTTTAACAATTAACAGTCGATAAGTGTGGGCATTTGATGTAGTGCAGCGATGATCTTCGGATTGTCGTAATACTTAAAATATCAAATGTTCACAAGAAATAATGAAATAGGATACTTCTTCGGAAGTAGCCTGTCAGTTTTTTGAGTGAGCGACCCGTCAGCAATGACGGTGCCAATAAAATGGCAAAGTAACA